>Ga0207754_100004_pt1 | contig 414166 bp, 356 predicted proteins | sample A23E1SouthBayCA_FD_187728 | JGI IMG/M metagenome (GOLD analysis project Ga0207754, IMG submission 187728) | Aerobic enrichment media microbial communities from Eden Landing Ponds, California, USA - A23 E1 (SPAdes) | ecosystem: Environmental > Aquatic > Marine > Unclassified | place: Emeryville... | reverse complement strand
GACGAGATGTCCGGCGGCCAGCGACAGCGCGTCGCCATCGCCCGCGCCATCGTCCGTGAGCCCGATGTCTTTCTCATGGACGAGCCGTTAGCGAACCTCGACGCGAAGCTCAAGGTCCACATGCGGACCGAGCTCCAGCGCCTCCACAAGGAACTGGACACGACCATCATCTACGTCACCCACGACCAAGAAGAGGCGATGACGCTCTCGGACCGTATCGCCGTCCTTGACGCCGGCCAACTCCAGCAGATAGACCCGCCGCTCGTCTGTTACAACGAGCCGGCGAACCTGTTCGTCGCCGGCTTCATCGGCTCGCCCTCGATGAACTTCGCCGAGGCGACGGTCACAGAAGACGCGCTTTCGACAGCGAACTTCTCGCTCGCGTTCGATCCGACGTCTGTCGAGTCTGTGGAGGTAGGTGACGAGGTGACTGTCGGGATTCGACCCGAAGACATCTATCCCAGCCGAGCGCGCGTCGAAGTCGAAGACTCCTCTTCGCTCATCGCCGCGCGCGTCGATATTCTCGAACCGATGGGTGACGAGATATTCGCGTACATGCTGTTGGGCGAGGGTCGAACCTCAATGGACCAGTCAGGGACTGATGACCAGTTGCTGATGAGTGTTGAGCCCGACTCGACGATTCGGGAAGACACGGACGTCGAAGTCGTGATAGACCGGTGGAATGTCCACCTCTTCGATACGGCGTCAGGAAACGCACTCACCCACGGCCTATCCCCCGTTTCAGGCAAGTTAGAGACCGAGACGACAGCCGACCCAGACGACTGAAGCGACCCGGCAACCTCGCCGTCGGCGACGGTGAGACGCAGTAACTCTTGGAGGCCACCGAAAGAAACCGCTCTCTCGGCCTCCTCTCCTCACACCAAGAGTGTGCCGAGCACAGATGGGTTCCGCAGTTTCTATCAAGGCGCGTTGACATCCATACTTTCCTGCAGGGCGGAGTTTAGCCTTGGTTTTCCATAATGGGGGGAGAATAGGTTCCGCTACCCCTCATCGTATAAGTGTATTAGTGGAAACGGTGAGGTCTGATATTCGTCAGACAGTCTAGATAGATTCCCAACGTAGAGAAGAATGCTGTTCACTCGTTGGTTAATAGTCAACTGTGAGTAGCACCAACGTCTACTCGTGTTCGGCGAGTAGAGGAACTGGGTTGACGGTCACCACACCATGATTTCCAAAGCACAAACCATCTACCTCGCTGACAGGGACGAATTATCCGAATCGGCTGGTCCTTTGTGCTTCGAATATCCATCTGGGATTACGGGCGCAGCACGTTGCCCAAAGTCCTGTCATAGTGACATGAGTTGCCCAACGAACACGAACCCATACAGAGTCACTCACAGCCATCGGGACGTACCTCCAAACACGAACCCCTGTATGTTCAAGACGTACCACCGTTGAGTAGGCGTATGTCATCGTTCGATGTCGTAACGGTCGGGAGCGCCGTCATCGACCACATCTACTCTCTGTCGAATCTACCGAAACCCGACGGTGGTGCATTTGCCCGTGAACACGCGACCGATGTGGGTGGCGTCGCTGCAAATGTCGCCTCAGGCCTCGCTGAGTTTGGGAACACGGCAGGAATCATCACACGCGTCGGGGCCGGCGATGCCGCCGAGATCGAAGCTGATCTCCAAGCACGCGGGATTGATTGTTCTCGGATGCAAGCTGGACCCGAAGAATCGTCGTACACGCTGATTCTCCGTGATCCAGATGGAGAACGAATGATCGTCGCCGGTGGCCAGAGCGTTCCGAACCTGCGACTTGATGCGCGCGATATCGAGTATGCGGGTGACGCTAGTGTGGTGTTCACGAGTGCCTATGCACCGGACGAGGTCGTCTCGAAACTCGTGACCGCCCGCGAACGCCGTGAGATTTCGACACTCGTCTTTGACCTCGCAGGCCCACTCTCGGAACTCGAAGGCCGAGGGACAACACCGGAGACGATTGACCGACTGCTTTCTGTTGTTGATCTCTTCGTAGTCGGCGAGGTCGCTGCACACTCGTATTTTGGTGGTGGTGCCGACGAGGCCGTTGCCACGCTTACACAGCGGAACGTCTCTCGTGCGGCGGTTACACAGGGAAGTAACGGAGCGCGCCTTCTCGAAGGGGACATAGTAACCGACGTCCCGGCCTTCGAGGTAGACGTGAATGATACGACCGGCGCTGGCGATACCTTTACTGCGGGACTGATTCACACGTGGCTCCTCAATGACTATTCAGCACGCAACGCAGGGCGCTTTGCCGCTGCCGCGGCGGCACTCAACTGTGCTGAACCGGGTGCACGCGGCAACCTCCCATCCGAACCCGACGTTCGGGAGTTTATCGAGACGCAGTGAACCCCTGGGGACAGCGAGGCCTATCGAACGGACGCGACAAGGCGTTCGACCGCTGCCTCGTCGACGGGATTCGTCGTCTTGCCACCTTCTTTGAGCGCGGTTCCAACGATTGCGCCATCAGCGACTGAAAGCAGTTCGGGTGCCGTCTCAGGGGTGACACCGCTTCCGATCAAGACAGGGGCGTCGAGACCGCGAGCATCGCGAGCGTTGACCACTGCTTCGAGAACCGTCGTATCGACCGCCTCGCCCGTGCCAGTCCCACTCACGATGATTCCGTCGGCACCACCGCGTTCGACGAGTTCACCAACAACCTCGTTGTGTGACCGCTCGGCGAGCGGCGCAGAGTGTTTCACGTCGATGTCTGCAAGGATAGCAACGTCAGTATCGAGTTGGTCACGCAGACGCAGTGTTTCGTGTGCCATCCCCTCGACGAGACCCTGATCAGTCAGCCGACCACCGGTATGGACGTTCACGCGAACGAAGGCACCATCTGTTGCAGCGGCAATGCCGAGGGCACTTTGAACATCGTTTCGGAGGATGTTCACGCCAAACGGAATTGCAACGTTCTCACGAAGTGTTCCGGCGAGTGCTGCAACGTCAGCGACGACGTGCCGAGGTACCCGGTCTGGATAAAACGGGGCATCACCGAAGTTTTCGAGCATAATACCGTCGACACCACCTGACTCGAGTGCTGACGCATCCTCAAGAAGCCGGGTTCGAATTGCGTCCCGGTCACCCTCGAACCCAGGAGAACCAGGGAGGGGAGGTAGATGGACCATGCCAATAATTGGGGTTTCTGTGCTGAAGAGATCCATATCCGATGTGGCCGTTCGAGAGACTTAACCGTACAGATATGTGGCTCTGTGAGGACGAATGTTGGTTTCGAGCGGTATCGCGCGTTGAGGCACAGGGTTGTATTCTCGCTTTCAGGCCACCGCCACTCGGTCGACAATAATGGTCAAGCCGCCCGACGCGTAGTCAGCCTCGAAGTCGACTGCAAATGCGTCGGCCTCGTAGGCGGCGTGGTAGGCGCGGTGGCGTTCGAGTGAGCCAGTCACCTTGAAGTGGAAGAATGCGGCCGCCGTGTCGGGCTTGCTCGGTGTTTCGACCTGCGACTCGACGAATGCGGGAAGCGGGATCTGGGGCGTCTCCGTGTCGATACTCGCAGCGAATTCCTTCGCTTCCTCGACGGTTGCTTGCGAATGTGCCGGTGTCTCGTCGGTGAACACGTTCACCGGGGTTTCCGTCCCGTCGGTGAACAGGACGTCTTCGAAGGTGTGTATCCCGAGGATTGCGCCGGGGTCTAACTCGCAATCGTGGAATGGATCGTCGCCTTGTTTCTCGGGCATCAAATCACGAGCCTCCGGCGGGACTCACCCATTCCGGCCCTTGAAAAACAGCAGTTGGCTTCGAGTAACCCGCCCACCGATGGATACCCAAAACCCCTATGGGTTCTGTATCCGACGTTTCGGTCAGATGCCCTCCATATCGCGCCGTGAATACCTTGTAGTCTCAGCCACGACAGTTCTCGCGGCAACTGCCGGCTGCCAGACCAATTCGTGTACTCCGACAGATCCTGGCGTCGCGCAGTGGCCACAGACACGTGCCTCTCCGCACAATACGAACGCCGTTCCCGATCAGCCGACGCTCACGGCTGGCGGTGATTATTGGACGAGTTCCCTCGCGGACGATATCGATATCACCGGACTCGTTGCCACAAATGATACGGCTGTCGTCGTCGGTCGCACGCCTCGCGAGCAGAATGGTATCGTGACAACCGTACAACTCGACGACGGGTCCTCCGAGACGACCCACGAACTCAATCGGCGTCCAACTGGGCCGCCAGCCCTCGCGGATTCGATCGCTGTCACGCCCGTACTTGGCGACTATACCGAACCCTCGACCGGCGGGCTCGTCGCACTCGACACCGATAGCTGGACGACCACCTGGACACACGATACGGCTGGCAGACCCAATCCGCCGACCGTCGCTGACGACCTCCTCGTCGCCACGAGCGACCGAGGCGATGTAACCGCTCTTGAGGCGTCCACCGGCGACACGCGGTGGACGCGATCGTTCGGTGACGATCACCAGCGTGCAAGCATCCCGGCACCGCCGGCCATCGACAATGACTCTGTGTACATCTCGGCAGATGGCTCTGCTGCCCAAGGAATCTACGCGCTAGACCGCGAGACGGGTGAAACAAAGTGGGAAATTCCTGAGCCAGATATCCCGGAACCGCTCGTCCGCACGGGGGATGTCGTCCTCACGAGCTACGACCGTTACGAACTCGTGGCGTTCGATGCCACCAGTGGAGACCGGCAGTGGTCAAAAGCGATGTACGATGGTGACCTGTTCGCGCCAGCGGTCGGGTACCGCCGCGTTTTCAGCGCGGACAAGGAAACCGTGTATGCGCTGGCCGTTGAGAGTGGAGATGTCCAGTGGGAACAAGCCCTCGATGTCGCAGGCCCCCCATCGGTCGTTGGGGAGTCGGTCGTCGTTCCGACGACTGACCGGACTGTCGGTCTGAGCATTGAGGACGGGAGCGAGCTGTGGACTCTGTCTGAAACATCTGCAACGGGATGTGTTCCTGTCAGTCGTGGTCTGCTTTTCACGTCTGGGGATTCGGTCACGCTGCGAACGAACTGTGAATGATTCACTGACAGCGATCGATAGTAGTGCTATCAACAAATACACCGATTGCTGATATGAGTTCGTCGGCAGAGGCATCGGATCGCTTGGGTCTGCCGTACCTCCGTCTCAGACATCAAACTGAACTGCCTTCTTCGTCTTCTTAGTCATACTCGAAGGTACCTGAATCCGATGCGGTAACGGTATCCCCAAACGTTCCTGATTCGGTTGCCTGAACCGAGAACGAACACTGCAACGTCGATGGGAGGGCTCGCGCGTCTCGAATGACGAACGGGAATTCGATCGTCCCATCGATATCAAGCTCATCCATCTCCATCACGAACTGGCGGTGTGTCGTCCCATTCTGGAACCGCTGAAAGTAGGTGTTGAAGCTGTCACTCCGCACTGGTGGGCTGACCAAGTAGGTGAGTTGGCCGTGTTGGTCGAAATAGGTATTCGGAGTGGCGAACGTCGCCGTGAACTGATCCAGCTTATAGGAGGATGACGGGTCGATACTCGCGTTGAAGGTGAACCACCGTGACGGAATTGACTCCTCCGAGTCGAATTGTGGTTTCCGCCTGATTTCGACGTACCCGATGCTCTCAGCGTCGGATTGGCCCGGGAAATCCCACGACAGTTCGTCTGCCGAGTTTTCGTGAACGACGGTATCAAGCGTTCGTGACCCAGTCCCAGGCAGTCCACTACATCCAGCAAGAGCGGCGGTGGCAACCACTCCTCCGGCAGTTAGGAACTGCCGCCGTGTTCGGTTCCCGTGATCGTTCTGTGGAGGGTGCGGGGACTCAGGCACTCATAGCAAATTGGGAAACAACTGAATTAGTGTCTTTGGTCGTACCGTTCCACTCGAAGTACTTGCGATGGCTGTTTCGGCAGATTTGACCACGGTAGCATCGGATTCGTACTGATCCCGCCTCTATGAGCGGTTCAGACTCGCCTTCTCGAAGTGTTCCGAGAGAAACGGCGTTCCCGATGCCACCCGCTCGTTGAGGAACCCGATGGCGTCAGTAACCGCATCAGCGTCGCGCTCCGCGGCCGCGACACAGTCGACGTACCATTGAGTGCCCGACTGAACGCACGCGAGAAGTGGTCGTAGGCGCCGTCGACGCGCTCCAGATTGTCGTCAAGCGACTCGACGAGGGCCCGATAGACGGTCGCTGCCGACGCGTACCGCCCCTGCTCGCGGTACTCGTTCGTGAGGTTGAACCACTGCGTGAAGTCGATGGGCTCGAAGACAACGTGATACTCAGGGTTTGTCTCTTCGAACCGTCGGTCGATCGAGGCGCGAGCGAAGCGAGCAACTCGGAAAGCCGCCCGGAGCGAGCGTCTCGATGCGAACGGTGAGCAGCGCGAACCGTGAGCAAGCGGAGGGCGGAAGGCGGCGAGCGGTGCGAGCCGTAACGGTAACACGGAAAAAGTAGACATCGGCTGCCCGCCTATCTGAAAACTCCTCGTGCTGAAATTCGTCTGCGAATTAGACAACGAACTCCTCAATACAGCTGTGTTACTGATCTACGTCCGCGTTGGTTTCGAGAGTAAACTGTTCAAAGAAGGACTCCATAAAGTCCCACCGGGATTCTCCAAGACGTTGGCCTTGGTCTGTATATAGCGCATCAAGTCGCTCGCGTGCCCAGTTACGTAAGAGTTCGATGTCCGGCAATTCTGAGCGGTCCCTGCTGAGCGTGGATGCGTCATCGATTACAGCATACTGATCGCCAGTACGTCCCGAGCGTTCACCGACGATACAGGCGAGTCGAATGAGTCCGACTGCACCAGCTGCATCGAGCTTATCAGCATCGAAGAGAAACTTTGCTTCGATCGTTTCAGGGTCTGGAGAGCTTGCTCGGATGCTGTGTGCTCGGAGACAGTGCTCGATTGCGTCGATTTGGTCAGGCTTCGCGTCTTCAGCTTCAAGCAGGCTTGTGGCTTCGTTGGCTGCCCATTTGTCATGGTCATCAATTTCTCCGACGCGTTCGAGTGGTCGACCAATATCGTGAAACCACGCAGCTGCGGCGAGAACGTTCCGGTCAACATCCTTGGGGTACTTGTCCGCAAGCTGTTGCGAAATATCGTGTACCCGTTTTGCATGGTAAATATCGTGCGCGGGGAAGGCGGCCTCGTAATACGAGCGCGATAATTCTCGAGCAAGTGGACCTAGTTCGGAGGGCATATTCTCAAAAGTCACCGCAGGGCGCTTATCCATTATGGACTACACGTCTGTCCGAACAGCTGGTTCAGTGCTAACCGAGTTCCTATCGATTCAAAAGCGAGCGACCAGCGGATCGACATCCACTCCGTATACACGGAGCGTCCGCTCGCTGGTATCACGGCAACACCACGGCGGTATCTTGCGGGTCTGTGCGCTATTCGCCGGAGGGCATCGTAGTTCCCGCAACGGGACAGAAGGAACAGAAGCTGAGCAAGCGCTTGTTCACGTCAAGTCTGACTCGATATACCCGACCTACCGTTCGGGCCGAGGAAACCGTACACCTCGCCCTCGTCGACGGTAAGGTTGAGGTCGGTGGCGGCGGGCGCGCCGTCGTAGCGCTTCGTGAGGCCGCACGTCTCGATGGCGGTCATCTCCGGTCACCGCCCGCTCTGGGTGTTCGTTCGCTGGCAACGCGTGTGGGCTGGAGGGCCATGCGCTCCCGTATTCTGTGAACGTGGAAAAATCTTCGCGGTACCCGGGCGACGAGGAGCGACCACATGGGTCATGAACGCCCGACGGCCTAACGAAGCGAAGCTCAGACTCTCCCGAAGAAAATCCAGCAGGCGAATATTCTCGACGCTGATGTTACGGAATGGTCGGTCGCGAGCGACGCGGAGGTCTCGTAAGCGAAGCGAACGGGAGCAAGCGGGACTGCGTCTCGCGTGGTCGCGGGACGTCGAGCGGCCGAGGGATTTCGACGGTGATGCTTTACAATCGCGTGCTTTCTATCAGAACTCGAATGTCTGACCTCTATGATGCGATTATGTCGCGGGCTGCTGACAGTGAATACATCGATCCCGAACACGTCTGGCCGCTCGGAATCGGCTGCGCCGTCGTCCTCATCGCTCTCGTCGATATTCGTGCGCTGAACCAGCTACTGGCGTCCCTTGACGGATTCACGCAGCGACGACAGTGCTGGTAATGGCGTTGAAAGGAATTGGCGCGGGGATGATGCCCATTTCGCCTACAGTACGAGCGAGATTTCGTTTCGAAGCCATCGTCTATCGGAGGTGCGTGATGCGCCCCGCCACCCTCTCGCGGGGGCAACAGACACCACCGGAACGCACCCTGTCAACCTATGCACTAAATTTGACACTTCCATAGTTCCACTACCCCTGTGACGGCCCCTCGGCCTGAGAGTGCCGGCGGCCTTCGCACACTGCATATCGCCGCGTTCTTTGGACGAAAACCGCGATATGCAAGACGCTATGACGGTCTCAAATCTCAGAAGAGCCCCGTCGGGCTGATTTGAGGGCGTGGAAAATACCTCGACGAGTTCGGGATTAATTCTGCCCTTTCTAAAATTGCTCGACGACAGAGTAACGAAGGAGATATCGGGCGTATCTGGATACCTGAGAACGGCTGCCTCACCTAGCGTGTATCTACCGAGGTTCTTCGGCTCATCACCTCGAATCGTGAAATACTCCCTATTCCTTCGATTCAGACCGTGTTAGCCGCTGAAAATTGCTCGACGGGAGTCAGAAAAACTTGATGTTACTCGTCTGCCTGGTTGCCGACCTCTGCAATGACCAGTACGATTCCGAAAACGAACAGCCCGTAGCCCGCGATACCCGCCGCGAACGACTGCTGGAACAGGCCGACCGTGCTTCCCGCACCGATGCCGCCGCCAAGCATCCCAATCTTCCATGAGGTACCCTCGCCGGACAGGGTTCGAATCGTCTCTGCGTTGTCGAGCGCAAACGCCGTTGTCGTCCCGTATATGAGTGGAATCATTGCCATGAGACCGAGATTACCGTCGTCAACGACGGCCGTCAGCGACATTACGCCCAGACCGACAATCACCGATAGAACGTACCGAATGGGTCGTCGCACAGCGGCGTATCGTCCGAGCGTTACTTCAATGTCCGAGGTTGTCTCTTGGACGCCAGTCTTGTCAGGTTCCGAGGGTTCAACAGAGTCGGGTCGTCTGAAACCCTCTTGTTGAGTTCCGAATCAGCGATAGCATGCCGCGAGCGCACAGACGTCTTTTGTGCCGGGTTATCTTGCGAGAGATATCGGAAAAATCCAGCACTGTCTAACTCGCTGCCGTCTCATGGGCGGCAATAGTTATTCGACGATGATTGCACCTTTCTGGTCGAGTGATCTGTGGGGCTGACAGGCGTAGCGATACGTTCCGCTCTGTTCGAACGTATGTCGGAAGTGGACTCCGGATTCGGGCGTAACCTGACCGGAGTGGATGTCTGAATTCAGGAACACCACGTTGTGCCCGCCGCCGGTGCCGGTCCAGTTCCACTCGACCGTCGTACCCGTCGTAATCTTCAGAACCGGGGGGTCGAACGCAAAATGACCTCTATTGCCCCGAGTCCCGACAGAGACTGTCGCCGTGTCGACATCGGTTCGGTCAACCACTGTACCGTCGAAGTTACTGCTGTCGACGACCCACCTGTCGACGGTCTGGTTCCCCGTCGACGGAGGCTCTTTGACGAACACGGCGCCGCGCATTCCTTCATCTCGGTGCGGTTCCGAGACGAACGGATACGTCCCTGGTTCTTCGAAGATGTAGTGATAGGATGTCCCCGATTGGGCGTTCGGTCGTCCGCTGTCGAAGGTCCCATCGAGCGCAACGATGTTGTGGAGACCGCCGTGACCGGTCCAGTCCCAGGTCACATTCGTCATGGGAGCGACTTCGATTACGGCCGGATCGAACGACAGTCCGTCCTCGACGGGGTGGCCAACCTCGATCGACGGTTGGGAACCAGGCCCGTATCGAAGCGCATCACCTCGGTAACCGTTGGCATTTGCCAGCCAGTCGTCGATTGACTCGGGGGGTGTCAGGGTTGACTCCGTGGTCGTCGTTGCAGTGGTTTCGGAGTCGTTCGTGCTCGTCGACGACGTCGTACTGGTACTTGCGGCGTTCGGTTCACGATTTGCTGTGCTACAACCAGCTATCGCCACAGTGCCAGCGAGAGCGGTGCTGCGGAGGAGTTGCCTACGAGTCGGGGACCGTTTCATTGCAGTTTGACGGTCGAGTTATTGTCAAATCAACCCGATGACGCTTCCCCAGCACTGGGAGTACGCCCACACCTACATATGTATAGAGCGTGTAAATTTAGGGTTTTAATATTAGGTGAGAGCCGCTACCGGTCGACCGATTGTCTCGGTGTGAGTGATAGAACGGGGATTCCGTGCGAAGACGAGGAAAGCGGACGCCCGATACAAGATGGGCGGGAGGACTCGCGGCATCTCTCAACTAGCGACCCCAGCCAAGGCGGCTAGATCAGAGTTCCGAGGCCTGAGCGGGAGACTTCCAAGACGGATGGCGTCGAGACAGCTAGTGTTGCATGGCCGGGGAAATCGGGACGTACGCGACCGTGACAGTATCGAGCGTCCACTCCCTCCACCGAGATAGCCAGCGACTCCCGTTGCAGCAATCGTGGGTGCGCCTGCCTGCTGGAGTAGTCTTCGGCGCGAGATTTGAGCCATCGGTTTTGGCAACTCTATCGACATATCAACCGATTCTTGTGATTTCCCCATCTAGAGTTGATACTAACGAGGATCGAAGTTCGTAGATGTTGCTAGGGGCGGCGTGAACGCAGAGAAGGGCAGAACAGAATTAGTTCATGTCGGCCAGCGGGCCGAAGTCGTCGACGGGGAGAACTGAGTAGTCGATTGTGAGCGTGTCCTTCGTCGCTCGAATCTTTCCGACGAAGGTCGAGATTTCTTCGAGCGACCCTTCCAACACGAACAGCTCCATGCAATGATGGCCGCCGACGTGGCTATGGAAGTTCGATGCGACGATGTCCTCGTGCTCGTGGCGGAGGTGCATCATTTTCTCCTCGACACTTGTCGTTTCGTAATCGAAAACGACCGTGACGACGCCCATTAAGTCTCGGTCTTCGAGTTTCTTGTCCTCGAACTCACCGAGAAGGTTTCGGCTCGCCTCGCGAATTACTTCACTGCGACCAGTATAGCCGTGGTCGTCCGCGAACTGGTCGATTCGATTAAGCAATTCTTCCGGCATCGAGACGCTTACCACGCTCATATAACAACACAGGGCGGACAAAATATTAAACATTATCATCCTCAGCTTCGGAAGAACAGTAATTGTGGTCTGCCCGCTCACGATGGAGGGGTACCAACACTCGATGAAATCGACGCCAAAGGCGAAGAAACGTCGGCGCTCCTCACCGACCGCGTACAGTTCTGTCAGCACTATTCGGGGAACGAGTCGTCCGGGTCGGTTGCAGCGAGAGTTGGCACAATCAAGTCTGTTCAGGATGGGACCGACGACGCAGTCGAGGAGATGAACGCTCCTGACGGCAGAGTGTGTCCGCGTTGCGGACCCGCTCTCACCGAGGGTGGGCCGCTGATATGCCCACGCCGCGGTGCTCCTCGCTGATATTTTTGGCCCGCCTAAAATTCGGAACGCTTTTGCGTATTTAGGCGAGCCTAAAACACATGCCAGACGGTTCCAGCGATCACGAGACATCGACGCGACGAGACGCAATCAAGTACGGTGGGGCAGTCATCGGTGGGGGACTGCTCGCTGGCTGTATCGGACAGTCAAACTCTGCGTCACCGTTGACTGAGACAACCGCGAACGACTCGTCAACCGCGACGAAGACCACAGAACCGGAGGTGGAGAGTTATTCGGTGACGATGGCACCAACCGGTACTGTCGGACTCGACGAGGTTCCCCAGAACGTATTCACCATTCTCGTTCACCACGCAGACATGGTCGTCGCTCTCGGTCACGGTGATGCCCTCAATGCGATGTACAGTCCGTCCAACTTCGAGGGCAATTACGACAAGCTTCTCGAACGGCTCAATGGAGTCTCGGTCGATTGGTCGGAGCTCTACAACTCGTGGAATCCGGACAAGGAAACCCTGTACGAACTCGACAGTGACCTCCACCTAGCCGACCCGGCATACGTCTCGACAATGGATGCGTGGGACACCGCGGATGTCGAGGAAGTCCAAACGGAAATCGCCCCCTGGTTCGGGAACTCCCTCAGTCGGAACCACAGCGAACCGCCGGCAGACTGGGCAGACCAGTACCAGTATTATTCCCTCTGGGATATTTTCGGCAAAGTAGCGCAAGTCTTCCAAGAACAGGAGCGGTACGAAGCGCTCTCTGACGTCAAAACTAATCTCGACTCGGCAATCTCGTCGAGTCTCCCAGCAAGCGATAACCGGCCGCAAACGGCGCGAATTATGACGACTCCGGAGCTGGATACCATCTGGACCTTCCACATGAACGGCCCGGGATTCATTCGGTCGCACACGCGTCCATTCGGCGTCCCCGACGCACTCTCGGATGTGGAAGAGAGCAGCACGATTGACCTGGAGACCCTCGTCGAGACCGATCCGGAAGTCATCCTCGTCGAAAACGCGTTTGCCAGGAGCGGCGATTGGCGAGCAGTAAAAAAGGAGTTCCACAACGACCCGGTTGCGGGAGAAATTTCGGCAGTGAAAAACGACCGGGTGTATCCGCTCAGCGCCCGGTACGGCGGCCCAATAATGAACCTCTTCCAGTTAGAGATGGTCTCCAAACAGCTGTATCCGGAGCAGTTCGGTGAGTGGCCTGACTACGACGGTGGTCCGTATCCCGACTTTTCCAAGGGGGAACAACTGTTCGACCACCAGCGCGTCGCAGACATTATTCGGGGTGATACCGATGCATAGCAATTTCGTCGAAATGCCGACGCGCAGAGACGTGGTCAAAGGCAGCGGCGCAGTTCTAGGCAGTACGGTACTCGCCGGCTGTGCAAGCGATACCTCTGACCCACCCCAAACTGAACCGCCCCAAACCACCGGAACGGACAGGACCACCACAGCCCAATCGCTCTCGGCGGCGCTCCAGCCTGTCGGTGAGATCGAACTCGATTCAGTCCCGGAACACATCTTCACCGATTTGACCCATCACGCGGGGATGGCGCTTGCAGTTGGCCGAGCCAATGCCGTCAACGCGACCTGGGGCGGTGACGCAGCCACCCAGATGTGGAACAGTTATCTCGAACGGCTCGACGGCGTCTCCGTCGAGTGGAGCGACCTCCCGAACTCATTCAACCCGGATAAGGAACTGCTCTACGAACTCGACAGCGACCTCCATCTCGCAGATCCCGCATACATGACGTGGATGGACTCGCTGACTCGTTCCGACATCACTGAGATCGAAGAGAACGTCGCGACGTGGTTCGGCAACACGTTCAGCAACACACACGGTACTCCACCCGAAGGATGGGCTGACGCATACGAGTATTATACGCTGTGGGGGATCTTCGAGCAAGTCGCCAATCTCTTCGGAGCCGGAGAGCGGTACAGAGCGCTTGCTGAGATTCACACCTCTGTGCTCGCGTCGATCAAGCAAAACCGTCCGTCCCCAGACAGCCGGCCGACGGCAGTAACTTTCAAGGTGGTCGACGAGTCACTGTGGGCCTACCCCCTCAACGCACCGGGTTTCACCTACGCACATACACGTCCGCTCGAAGCGAGAGAGGCGTTCCCAGACCTATCGAGTAGCCGCCAGATCGATTACGAGATACTGCTCGAAACCGATCCCGATGTGATCCTCGTCGCCGAAATGATGGGCCAAGAAGGGATCGAGGATATCCGGACGATGTTTGAGGAAAACCCCGTCAGCCAGCAGGTTAGTGCAGTTACGAACGGCCGCGTGTACGCTGGCGGCGTACGTAATCAAGGCCCGATCATCAACCTCTTTCAGCTGGAGATGACCGCCAAACAGCTCTATCCCGACGCCTTCGGCGAGTGGCCTACGTACACGGGTGGACCATACCCCGATATTCCGGACAGCGAGCAACTATTCGACCGCGAACAGGTCGCGAATATCATCAACGGCGACTTCTAACTAAGGTTTGACCCCAGGACCCAGGACCCTCAACGGGCAGAAAGCGGGTCTACCGAACGTCCGATTCGTTCTCGATGTTGCTGAACGTAAGTCGCGGGTCAAAATCAGCCTCCGAGGTTGTGGATCGGTGATAATGCAACAGCCGCACTCACTAGCTCTCGAAGTTCGAGAAGAGCCCAGAAGTCATCAGTAATCAGGAACGTTGCATTCACCTCACGGACCGCGGTTACGCAACTGGCTTCACCACCGTCGATTCGGCTCGTTGCGAACACAGATATCGCCGTCGAGGAGTTCGAACGCCAACGGTGCGAGACGGCCGCTGAATCCGAGCCAGCGTCGTCTCCGAGGTCGCTATCTGAAGGCGGCCCGTACCGTGTCGAGAAGTACGTCGGGCTCGTACTGATGGGTGCTCACCGGCGGCACATCGCCCTCGGCGTCGAACAGTTCGTGAACCGCCATCAGTGCCGAGCGAACCGAGTACTCGACGGTGAACACCACGTCGTCGGGAACCTCGGCGAACTGGCCGAGGAACGCGAGGTTGTTCGATCCCGCAGGGACGACCCCGGGGCGGTCACCGGGCGTCCGCGGCATGAACTGACTCGTGATGAACGGCATCATACAGGGGATACAGGTGGCCGTCTCGCGTAGCTCTTCGAGACGGTCGGTGTAGCCGAGGTGGTGACAGAGCTCCGCCAGAATCTCCTCGCCCGTACAGTCCTCCATCTTCTTGTTCACGTGATTCCCGCGTTCTTCCGGGAAGAGACCGTACCCCCAGATGACCTTCACGTCATCAGGTTGGTTCGCGAAGTGGGGCTGGACGGCGGTGACGATGGAGAGCAGCCAGTTCGACTCCGTGAACGTCACGAGCGCGTTCCCCGGCTCTTCGCGGGTGACCTCCACGACGTGTTCGAGGAAGTCCGGCTCGCGGAGTGTGAGCGTGAACGACTCCCACTTCGACTCAGACACGTGGTTGGCGAATACCGAAGGGTTCCCGAACTCGGGGAAGTCGTCCGCGAGTGCCTTCCAGAGTTCGAACGACGTGCCGCTGTCGTGCAGGTCGGGGGCCTCGGTCATCGACCCGAGGCTCAGTGCGTCCGTCATCGACCCATTCGTCACGAAGACGACGTCGGTCGGCTCGACGGTGATAGTGCCGGCGGAGCCGTTTTGGTCCTCGTAGCGGATGGTTTCGACCGTCTTTCCCGCGCGGGCCGGGACGATATCGAGGTCAGTGACGGTGTGGCCACCCAAGAAATCGACGCCGCGTGCCTCCAGCCAGCGCCGGAGCGGTCGTACTACGGAGTCGTACTGGTTGTACTTCGTCCGCGACACGCCGCTCAGCGTGTGGAGTCGGGGGAATTCCCGTGTGAACCGCTGCATGTACCGGCGCATCTCCGCCGCGCTGTGCCACGGCTGGAAGGCGAACGTCGTCGCCCACAGATACCAAAACGTGGTATCGAAGAAGGTCTCGTCGAACCACTCCTCGATGCGTGTCTCGCCGAGTCTCTCCTCGGGAGTGAGAAGGAGGCGGAGCAGCGATAGACGGTGTTGCGTCTCGAACCCGTAGGAGGAGACATCGAGTATCTCTTGGTCCGCGCCGACGAGTCGGGCCTCGGCGTACGTCTCGTGGTTCTCGTTGAACTCGTCCATCTCCTCCCTGATGGTCGTGTCGGGGTCTTCGAGCGACGGAATCGACCGGAAGAGGTTCCACGTACACTCGTAGGTCGGAAAGTTGAACATGCGGCCGCCGGGGAGGACGTAGCCCTCCTCGGGGGTCCCGCGCCCGTCGAGCGCGCCGCCGAACACCTGCCGCTTTTCCAGCACGTGAACGTTCTCGCCCGGTATCTCGGTGTCTCGAAGGAGGAACGCGGCCCCGGCGAGAGACGCGATGCCGCCGCCGACGAAGTAGGCGTCGCGTTCGGCCGCGTCCGCTTCGGTGCCGACCGTATCGGTCACGCGCAGGTCACCCCGTCAACCGTCGTCATGCGGCGGCCTACCCGCCGGTTCGGGTGGCGTCCGACGCCGTCGGCGGGGAGGTTTCGCAGCCGTGGTTGTAGCTTCGATGCCATGTCTATATCCCGGGGGCGTGCGGCGATAAGTACTGACTCTAACCTGTTGTGGTGTTTAAGATGTCTTTTTATCTGAGGCGACGGTGTGCCGGACGAGTCGGTCTTGTGCCCGCCGGAGTCGCTCGGAGACGGACGGGGCGGTGACGCCGAGTTCGGCCCCCAACTCCGCCAGCGAAGTCGTTCGCGGAACGGAGAAGTAACCCGCCTCGTGGGCGGCGAGCAGCGTTTCGCGCTGTTTCGCGGTGAGTCCGTACTCGTTGCTGTCCGAGGGGGCGACGTCGACGACGCGGTCGAGTCGGAACGTGATGCCGTTTTCTTCGCAGTCCTTGTTGAACTCGGCGAGCGTCGCTCGGTCGGAGAACCGCGTCCGCACGTCCCATCCGCTCGGGGTTATCGTCGCTGAGATGGGGGCGGTGTCCAGCCGGATGAACTCCGTGTAGATGGCCGGCGGCCGCTCCGAGAGTTCGACGCGATAGAGACGGCGGCCCACAGTCGACCCGAGCACGCTGTGAGTCGCCACCGACGCGTCCCGTAACGCCGCGTCGACCGAGTCCAACCGGCCGCCATCAGCCCAGAAGATGAGCACCGGTCGGCTCCGCGCGGACATCAGCGTGTTCTCTACCCGGAGGGTCACGTCCGGTACGGCGGCGGCGACGTCGGTCAGCGGCAACCGCTCCGAGACGAGACGACACTCGACGACGAGGGTCATGGTCAGTGGAAGACGACGGACGAGGTCCCCAAAAGTCCTGAGGTCAGAACGCCTCGGCTCGCTCTGTTTGATGAACCCGCGTTGACTTCGTGTCGACATCGATCACCGCCGACGCGTGTGCGACGACACCCATCGCCGGCGCAGAAATAACCTCTCCAAGTACCTCACGAAGCACGGTGCGGAGGGATGTTCTCGATAGTGGATACAGATTCCCGGTCGGCTTAGGAAATGAGCTCGATACAGAATACTTCGGGTGAATTACTAAGTCGGCTCTAGGGCTACGATACTCATGGCGGATTGGAATGCGGATTTCGGGCCGTTCGATGGGCATACTTGGCTGAACTGCGCCCATCAAGGGCCCTTACCGAAGCGAGCCGTCGAGGCGGTTGACGATGCGGTTACATTGAAACGAGCGCCCCATCGGCTCCCAGAACGGGCCTTTCGCGAGGTACCAGCCGGGGTCAAACGGGCACTCGGAGCACTCATCAACGCCTCTCCCGACGAAATCATCCTCGGAAACAGCTTCTCGTACGGGCTGCACCTGCTGATTCACGGGCTTGAGTGGAACGATGGTGATGAAGTAATCCTCGTCGAGGGTGATTTCCCGGCGACAATGCTCCCGTGGCAGCTGCTCGAATCCCAGGGGGTCCAACTGCGGTTCGTCGATGCCGAGCGTTCGACACCTTTGACACAGCAGCTCGCCGAGACAGCGACCCCGCGGACACGCGCCTTCTGTACGACGTGGGTGGACTCGTTCACTGGGCGGCGGCTCGATATCGACGAGATCGGAACCGTCTGTCACGAACACGACGTGCTCTTCGTGCTAAACGGCTCGCAGGGCGTTGGGGCGCGGCCGATTGACGTATCGCGAACCCCGGTCGATGTGCTCATCAGTTGTGGCTACAAGTGGCTCTGCGGACCGTACGGCACGGGCTTTACGTGGCTCACACCGGAGGTTCTCGATTTACTTGGTCCAGTGAACGCCTATTGGTTACCGATGCAAGCCGGAACGACGCTGGACGAAATGCAGAATCTGTCACTTGATACGGAGCTCGGGGCGTCCGGATACGACATCTTTGGAACGGCGAACTTCAACAACTTCATGCCCTGGACCGCGGCGATCGAGTATTTGACCGAAATCGGCATCGAGCGGATCAGCACTCATGGCGAGCGACTCGTCGGTCGGCTCATCGAAGGGGCTGAATCGAGTTCGTTCGACGTTGTAACGCCGGAAGACCCTCAACGACACGCCAACATCGTCGTACTCAGCCATTCGTCGGAAAGCGTGGCCCGTGAAACCCATCGAGCGCTTGCGGATGCTGGCATCCATACAGCCTTGCGCGAAGGGAATATTCGTGTCAGTCCTCACGTGTACAACACGCACGCCGAAATCGATGGGCTGGTCGAGCGACTGCCGGAATAATCCAGACTCGCCATGGTGTCGCGCAGATCCGTGGAACTGTCCGTTGAGCGCTCGTTACACGGGAGCAATCGAACGATTTCAGTTGGGAGTCGCACGCAGGATTCGCGCCCCGAATCAGCACAACGGACAGTATTGGCCCGCGGCCGACACGGTATGCCGCCGAGTGTCCGGATTGGTATCGCTTATGTAGCGTGCTCAGCACCAACGGTATGCACCTTGAGACAAGTTCCTGGACAGATGTCAAAGCGCGGCACCGACGGTAGCGCTGCTCCCCGTTGGAAGCACGGAACAACACGGGCCACACGCACCCGTCGGTACGGTATCGTTACACGCCCGAAATGTCAAAAGTTCCAGTATCGTTTTGTACCCTCGCGTCGCGTACCTAGGTGACTCCGAACTGAGCACGCCGGGGGCGGACTATCGAGACTCGGCGTAACTGCCCGAAGCAGAAACGGTCCCGCGGTAGTATTATTCTAACCCGTCTCAGATGTTTCCGTGGACGATTTCTGCGACGCGTTCACGGTCGAATAGCGTCACGTCCTCGAACGAGTCCGGGTAGATATCTTTCGCCGCCCGGTCGGTATGGTAGAAGTTGATGATCGGCCCTTGGTCAAGGTAACCGGCACTGTAAACCGCGTCATCCTCAACCGCCTGCACGCTATGAGACCCCGCTTGGTCTTGGAGTGGTTCGACGACTTCCTTCTGGAACGTTGACTCGGACGCCCCGCCATAGTTTCGCACCAGCAGCACCTCGGGGTCGATTTCGATCAGGGCTTCGATATCGAGCGTCCCCCTGTCAGAGAAACTGTAATGACCGACATCCGTCGCCGCAAGCGCATCGACCAGGCCGAGGTCACGCCACTGCTTGGTGCTGACTCCCCCGTCATCAAACCGGAATGGGTAGAACTGGAAGCCCGCTCCGTCGGCCGGATATACCAGTAAGGCGGTTGGACGCTGGTCGGCTGGCGGCAAGTGCTCATCGACTAACGCAAGCATCTCCTCGTGGAGTTCGACGAATGCCTGGTATCGGTCCTGTGCCTGAAAGACCTCAGCCATCAGTCCGAAGGCCTCGTACAAGGTGTAGTAACGGTAATCGTGCCAGTCGTCGCTGTGGCGGCGGATAAAGTTGCCAAAGAACGGGCCGAGGTTGTCCGCAATCTCATCGACGTCAGACTGATCCCAACCGTACCAGAGTCGCAGTATATGGGGGTCTATGAAATGAACGTCCGCGTTCATCTCGTAGAACAGTTCCTTACTCACACCGTCGGCAACCAGTTCCACGGTGTCATCTGCGTCGAAGTCTATCCCGGGAAGCTCTTCGAAGGCCTCGCTCGCAAAACGGTCGTGGTTCTGAATACCAAGCGTCTGTCCACCACCGAGTGCGAACGCCATATCCGCAAAAGTGGGTAGTAATGCGGTCCATCGCTCGGGCGGGCCGTCGAACGAAACCTCACCCATCGGTTCGATTGTGACAGTGTACGGCTCGTCTGACCCGGTCGCCGTATCCGTCTCCGAAGCAGCCGTCTGTGTCGATGACGTACGCGACTTCGGAGACGAACTGCTTGGCTCGGAAGTACCAGAACAGCCTGCAAGGAGCCCGCTTCCCACGACTGTTCCGCCGTACTTCAGACAGCCACGCCGTGTCAGTATCCTGTTGTCTCTGGAACCGTCAGCCATACTATTTAGGCCAGCCTAAACATACAAAACAGTTCCGAACTTTAGGCCAGCCAAACATTCAGCAACGTCAAAACAACCACCGGGGGCGACTGGCTTAGCGTATTCGTTTTCGTAGAGAACAACCGTCTGCAAACGCGACCCGGTTCACGCGTTCACGTCGCTTCGAAATTCACCAGAAAGCACTCGGCGAGCAGATCGGTGAATGTGAGCCCAACGTAACTCAACGACCTGCTCGGTCCTCAAACTGCGACTATCGTTAAGTATCTTCTCAGCACACATCCAATCAGAATAGACATGAGCGAGTTAGTGAACGAGGTGGCCGTCCTGTACGTCGACGACGACGAGGACTTCACCGACCTGACGGCGACGTTCCTCGAACGGGAGCACGACCGGTTTCGCGTCGAGACGGCCACGTCGGTCGCCGAGGGACTCAATCGTGCGACAAATTCGACGTTCGATTGTGTCGTCTCGGACTACGACATGCCCGAGCGCGACGGGTTAGACTTCCTCGAAGCCCTCCGCGAGGACGCACCCGACCTCCCGTTTATTCTCTTTACCGGCGAAGGCAGCGAGGAGGTCGCCAGCGATGCCATCTCCGCGGGCGTCACCGACTATCTCCAGAAAGAACGGGGAACAAGCCAGTTCACCGTGCTCGCGAACCGTATCGAAAACGCAGTCGAGCGGCACCGCTCGCAACGCGCGCTCGAAGCGAGCGAACAGCGCCTCTCGTTGTTCATCGAACAGTCGCCGCTCGGCGTCCTCGAATACGACAGCGACTTTCGGATCGTCGGGCTCAACGAGCGCGGCGAGGAGATTCTGGGCTACACCGAGGAAGAACTCCGCGGCCACAGTTGGGAGACCCTCGTCGCGGACGACAGCTACGACAACGTCGACGCCGTCACAGACCAGCTCGCGGTCGCGGAGGGCGGCTACCACAGCATCGACGAGAACGTCCGGAAAGACGGCGAACACATCCGCTGTGAGTGGCACAATCGAGTCATCACCGACGACGACGGCGAGGTCGTCGGTATCATCTCGCTGTTCCAAGACGTGACCGAACGCGTCCGCCGCGAGGGCGAACTCGAACGGACCAACGCGCTGCTCTCGACGCTCATCCGGTCGCTCCCGGTCGGCGTCCTCGCGGAGAACAGCGACCGGACCGTCCTCGCGATTAACGACCGACTGCTCGAACTGTTCGACGTCTCGGAACCATCGGCGGAACTCATCGGCGCGGACTGCCAAGTATTGGCGCGGGAGGCCAGCGAACTCGCGGTCGACTCGAAGGGCTTCGTCGAGCGCATCGACGAGCTAATCGCCGGGACAGAGTCAGTCCACAACGAGTCAGTCGCCCTGACGAACGGTCGGACGCTCAACCGAAACTACGAACCGATTGAACTCCCCGACGGGACCGGTCACCTGTGGATGTATCGCGACACGACCGAGCAACGCGAGCGAGAACAGCAGCTTCAGCGCCAAAACGAGCGATTGAGCGAGTTTGCGAGCGTCGTCAGCCACGACCTCAGAAACCCGCTGAACGTCGCCGCGGGGAACGTGGAACTGGCTCGCGAAGCCCGCGAGAGCGACCAGCTCGCGACTGCCGCTCGGGCGCTGGCCCGTATCGACGACCTCATCGACGACCTGCTCACGCTCGCCCGGAAAGGCGACAACGTCGGTGAACGAGAAGCGGTGTCGCTGGGGACGCTCGTCACCGACTGCTGGGAGACCATCGAAACGAGCAACGCCGAACTCCAAACCGATGTGACGGCGACGGTCGTCGCCGACCGGAGTCGGCTCCAACAGCTCATCGAGAACCTCGTCAGAAACAGCATCGAACACGGTGGCGACGGCGTGGTGGTCACGGTCGGTGAACTCCCGGACGGGTTCTACGTCGAGGACGATGGGGTCGGCGTCGCGGCCGACCGGCGCGACAGCGTCTTCCAAGCCGGACAGACGACATCACGGACGGGAACCGGGTTCGGGCTCGCAATCGTAAAGCAGGTCGCAGAGGCCCACGGCTGGACGGTCAGTGTCACCGAATCGGACGAAGGCGGCGCGCGATTCGAGATTACGGGCGTCACGTTCGCTGCGGCCGACAGGTGAACGGCAGCGGCTGTCGTCCGAGATGCGGGAGCGAACGTGGGAGCGACTTTCGGTCGGCACGGCCGTGACGGACGACCGCTCGTCGGTCACGCCGGACGCGGAGTTCAGTACGGCGCGCCGCAGCTCGGACACATCGGCGGCGCGCCCTCGGGGAGGTCGATACCGCAGTGGGGGCACACACCGTCTGCGTCGGGCGACGTTAGCTCGGTGACCGCGTCCGCGGTCGTGCGTCGAACGCCGGCGAGCGTGCCAACGTCCTCGACCGTCGACGCCGCAGCCGCGGTATCGCCCTCCATCGACGCCCGAAGAAACCCGACTCGTTCGGCGGCGAACGCGGTTTCCTCCTCGGACTCCGCACCGAGCGCCGAGTCCGGAACCGCCACCGATTCACCGTGGTCACGGCGGTCGCCGCGCTCACCGGCCAACAGCCCGAGCGCTTCGGCGGCGCGGCCCCGGACGAAGGCGTTCTCGTCGACGAGCCGAGCAGAGAGCGCCCCGCGAACCGCCGCGAGCGCGTCGGGCGAATCGCAGCCGACGCCCGCAATCGCCGTACAGAGATGGTACCGGACGAGTTCGTCCTCGTCGTCGAGATGTTCGGCGAGCGCCGAGACGCGGTGTCGGAGCCGACCGGGGTCACCGAGCGCGACGCATTCGAGCGCCTTCGCCAGCTTCTGTTTCACCTCGGGTTCGTCGAACGAGAGGCCGACGCGGAGGTCCGCGAGCACCGCCGGCGAGGCGACCGCGTCGGGGTGGTCGAGCGCGACGTAGCCCAGCGCCTCGGCCGACCGCGCGCGGACGTAGTAGAACTCGTCTTCGTCGGCGAGGCGCTCGGCGAGCGCCGAAACCGCGGGCGCGACCGCGTCGGGGTCGGCCGCCGCGACCGCGACGAGCGCCTTCGCGGTCAGCAGTCGGACGGCGCGGTCATCGTCGGTGAGAAACGGCGTGACGGCGGGGAGGAACGACTCGAACGCAGTCGGGCGGTCGTCGGCGAGGCGTCGAAGCTCTCGGAGCGCCTGTTTTCGGTCCTCGGCCGACCCCGTTCGGAGCTCCCCGAGCGACCCGCTCACCGCCTCGTAGGCGCGGTTTTCGACTGATTCGACGAGGCGCTCCAGCGGGGGCGCGTGACGTGTGTCGTCCATCGGTTCGTGCTCCTCGTTAGCGAAGTATCTCCTCGGTACGTCAATAAGTTGGTGGGAGACCGCGTCGTCGACACCGAACAGAACAGACAAAAAGACTACATTTTCGCGGAGCGACGACAGAACCGTGAGCCCGATTACGCTTGCCGTGGCGGCGCTCCTTGGGAGTGTGGCCGCGGCCGCGACGTATCGACACGCGAGACGCCGCGACCGAAACCCGACGAGGTGGAGCGCGGAGGTCGGAGCGACGTTCCTGCTCGCGCCACTTCTCGCGGCCGAAGTGGGACTCGACGCCGTCCGAACAACGCTGGTCGCCACGTCCTCGGCTGGCGTCGTCGAGGCGGTCCCTCCGGTAGCGTTCCACGGCGTGACTATCGCTGTTGGGCTGGTCGCCGGTGCGGCGGCACTCGTCCACTACCGGCGTGCCGCGGTGGCCGCGTAGTCGGGTCGAAGCGACGCGAGGCAACGAACCGCGTCGTCCTCGCGGTCACTCCAGCGGGAACCGCGCGACTGCGCCGTCGTCGACGTACGAGGCGAACACCGACGCCGGCTCGACGCGGAGGGAAAGCCGGCTGTTCGATTCCGGTTCGTACGACCACCGCGACGCGCCGGTGTCTCGGGCCAGCACCTCGAAGCCGCGGTCCCAGACGGCGACGACACGAGAGTCAGTGACGCCGAGCGAGTCGACGGACGGGAGTCCGGTCACGGTCTGCCACCGCCGCGTCCCGTCGAGGCCGAAGCAGTCGATTTGACCGAGAACCCCGCCGTCGGGGTCGTCGACGCGGGTCCCGACGAACACCGCGTCGTCCGTGGCCTCGACCGCCCGAATCTGGTAGCCGGTGGGGTTCGCCCACAGATGCTCGCCGGTCTCGCGGTCGAACGCGAGCAGTTCCTGCCGCCCGTCCCCACGGCGGATGAGGTACGCCTGCGACCCGAGCACTATCGTCCGACCCACGTCGCCGATGGGGACGCGCCACCGAGCGCTCCCGTCTGACGGCTCGTAGGCTGCCAGCGTCCCGTCTCTCGCGGCGACGACGAGTCGAGAGTCCACGACCACGTTGGAATACCACCGTCGGGGCTCGGTTCGCCACCGGACGCTCCCGTCCGCCGGCGAAAGCGAGACGACGCGCGAGTCGCTCCCGCCCACCGGCACGGGAACCACGAGCGAGTCGTCGGTGACGCCGTTGAGGAAGTACGAGGAAACAGCGCGGTCGAAGCGTCGGTCACCGGTCTGGGGGTCGTAGCCCGTGAGCGTGTTCTCGGGGCCGGCGAAGTCGAGTTCAGCGACGAGCGAGTCGGTGCGGACGAGTCGCGCCCGGCGCGCCGTGCCCTCGTCGCGCCACAGTTCGTCGCCCGCCGCATCGACGGCGTAGAGGTCGCCGTCGGTGCTGTGGACGTGGTACGGGCCGCCGGACGAAGAGGCGACGGGTCGCGTCTCTATCGGGCCGCCCGTTTCGAACCGGACGGCGGTCGACCCGTCTTCGCGTCGCAGGCCGTACAGCGCCTTGTCCTGCATCCCGACGAGAACCAGTTCGTCGGTGATGGCGGGCGGGCCGGCCATGTACGAGCCGTCGATGTCGCGTCGCCAGACGGGCCGTCTCCCGCCGAACCCGGGAACCGAACCGCAGCCGGCGACCGCGAGCGAACCGACGGCCGCGAGCCCGCCGAGCACCGCGCGGCGGGAGACGTGTCGGTTCCGATTCCCGGCCGAACCCGTCCGTTCCGGCGGCTCACTCGGCATCGAGCACCTCCGGGGCGAGGCGAACGAGTTGCCATTCCTGTCCGACGTAGACGCCGCCGCCCGCGGCGACAGCCCAGTTCACTCTGCCGCCATCGGGAGTTCGCTCGAACAGTTGTTCGTCGACGAGCGTCCCGTCGGTCGCGTGGACGTACAGGGCGGTCGGGTCGAACGGGACGGTCCCGCTGTGCCCCCGGGCGAGGATGTCCGACCCCGCGACGGTCACCAGGCGGTTGCCGACGCGGGTCGGCCCACGGGTCACGGGGGCGGCCAGCTCGTCCCGCCACAGTCGGGTGCCGGACGCGGCGTCGAAGGCGTAGAGGAAGTAGTCCGCGCCGCCGACGTACACGCGGCCGTCAGCGACGAGCGGCCGGGGGAACACGGTGTTTCGGAGCGGCGCGCGCCACCGAACCTCGCCGGTCGCCGCGTCGAGCGCCAGCAGTTCCTCGGTCGCGCTCCCGACGAAGACGGTGTCGCCGGCGACCGTCACCGACGACGGCGACGGACCCACGTCGACGCGCCACGATTCGGAGCCGTCAGTCGCGAACCGGCGAAGCGTCCCGTCGAGGACGGGCGCGACGACGCCGGCATCGGAGCCGTCGCCGGCGGATGCAGAGGCGGGCGCGCCGGCGAGCGATGCCGGCAGGTCGGCGCGGAAGCGTCGGTCGCCCTCCTCGCGGGACAGCCCGAGCAGCCGGTCCACAACGTCGTGTTCCACGCCCGAGATGGGGAAGACGACGGTGTCGCCGGCGACGACCGGCGGGTACTGAACGACGCCCGGGTCGGCTCTATCGACGCCCGTCAGTTCGGTGGTCCACGCTCGCTCGCCCGCCTCGTAGTCGACCGCCGTGGCCCGCTCCGCCCTCGAAAACAGGTAGGCGTGGCGGTCGTCGAAGCCGAGGGGCGACCGGCGGCCTTTGCCACCGGTCACCGCCCAGCGCTCCTCACCGGTCGCGGGGTCGAGAGCGGACACCATCGGGTCGTCACGAAACGGGCTCTCAGTCCCGACGAGCAGGGGGCCGGACGGCGGTCGAACGGCGCGGGTCGGAGTCCGCACGTCCACCGTCCACGCGGTCGGCATCGGAAGCGAGTCGTCGCGGCCCGTGAGACTCGCACAGCCGGCGAGACCGGCGGCGAGCGCCGGAATCGTCTTCAGCGCGTCGCGTCTCGAATAGGAGGGCATCGCGGGGACGTGTGTGCCGATTGATAATACTCCTGTTGGTTCCGACGGCGGCGCGGCCGGCCGTGGCCGGCGAGTCTCCGAGTCGGGAGCCACGAAACCTTTTATGCCGCACCGAGACGGCGGGCGTATGCTCTCCAGACGAGAGGTACTGGCCGCGGGCGGAGCCGCGCTCGTGAGCGGGGTCGCTGGCTGCGGCGGTTCGTCGTCGGCCCCGGACGCGACGTTCGACGCGCCGACGACGGCGTGGCCGACCGCCGGCTACGACCCGCAGGCGACGGGTCGCGCCCCCGACGGCCCGACCGAAGGAACGGTCTCGTGGAGCGTCTCGCGGAGTTCCACCGACCCACCGCTCTACGGCGCGCTGTCCGCGCCAGTCGTCGCTGACGGCACGGTCTACCTCGCAGGGGTCGCCACCCACTATTACAGGCCGGACGACTTCGTGAGCCCGCTGGCCGCAGTCGACGCCGCGTCCGGGTCGGTCCGGTGGGTCGAAGGCTTCGCGGACGGACTCAGCGGCGGCCCCGCGGTCGTCGGCGGCGACTCAGGAACCGTCGTCATCGGCGGGTACGACGGCGCGCTCCACGCCGTCGGGAGCGACGGGGCGAGCGAATGGTCGGCTGACCTCGGCGGCCGTCTCGGCACGCCGACAGCGTACGGAAACCGGCTGTACGTCGAAAGCGGGAGCGGCCGCCTACACGCGGTCGGAAGCGACGGAAGCCGGCTGTGGACCGCCGACCGGCCGGGGCCGGCGGAGCGCCTCCTCGGCCCGGACGAACCGGTCGAAACCACGATGCCCGTTGCCGACGACCGCGGCGTCTACGCCGCCTTCACGCCGTTCGACCGGGAGCGCGAGGCGGTCGTCGTTCTCGGCTACGACCACGGCGGCGAGCGGCGCTGGCGGACGGTGCTCGACGGGCGATACGGCCGGTCGCCCAACGGCCTCGCCGTCACCGACGACGCGCTGTACGCGACCGTCGGCGGAACCGTCTACGCGCTGGACCCCGACACCGGCGAGCAGCGGTGGCAGTTCGTGACCGGCTCGGCGGCGGCAGGCCCGCCGACGGTCGACGACGAACGGGTCTACGTCGGCGCGAAGAATCTCTACGCACTCTCGCGGACCGATGGCGGCGAGCGCTGGCGCGTGGTGAACGAAGCGCCGCCGAGCCACGACCGCGACCCGACCGCCCTCCCGTATCTCGCTCGCCCGCCCGTCGCCGACGGGCGAGTCTACCTCCGAACCGGAGCCGTCGACGCCGCCGACGGGACACGGCTGTGGGGCGGCGACGCCGACGAGTGGCTTCGGAGCGCGAACTACTTCGCCGAGCCGTACTACGACCGACCGGTGGCGTCGCCGGTCGTCACCGGGGACGCGGTGTATCTGACCCACGCGCACCGCGGGGTGGTGAAGGTCGCATGACCGACGCCGGCAAGCGACCGACTCGACGACGGCTCTTGGCGAGTCTCGGAAGCGCCGCCGCCGTCGGTGCGGCGGGCTGTCTCGGGACGCGGTCGGAGCGCACTCCGACGAGCGGGGAGTGCCCCGAGTACGACCCCGTCGAACCGGCGACGACGGACTGGCGCGGCGTGCTAGGCCCGGCGACGAACACCGGAGCCGTCGCGGCCGAGGCCGTCCCCGAGGGCGACCTCACGATAGACTGGACGGTGCCCGTCGAGACCTACGTGGGCCACCACGTCCCGGTCGTCGCCGACGACACCGTCTACGTCCACGACATGGACGACGAACTCTCGGCGGTCGACGCCGAGACCGGCGAGCGGGTGTGGACCAGACCGCTCACCGACCCCGAACCCGCGCCCGCAGTCGGCGACGGAACGCTCGTCGTCGTGACCCGCGAGGCGACCCACGCCTTCGACGCGGCGACGGGAGACCGACGCTGGAAACGGGAGGGACTCGGCGGCGGCATCTTCGGTGCGAGCCCCATCGTCGCGGGCGACACCGTCTACGTCCAATCGGGCGTGGCGACCCACGCGCTGGCGCGTTCGACCGGCGAGACCCGCTGGCGGGCCGCGACCGGGTTCCCCTCCGACTCGACGCCCGCGGTCGACGGCGACACGGTCTACACCGCCGGCGACGACACCTACGTCCGGGCGCTGGATACGGCCGACGGGACGGAGCGCTGGCGCGCGAAGACGAGCGCCCGAATCGGCTGTAACGTCTCGGTCGTCGAGGGGACCGTCCTCGTCGGGACCGGGGCGGGAACGGTGCTCGGATTCGACGCCGAGACCGGCGAGGAGCGCTGGCGCTACCGACTCGAACCGCGGCGGGCAGGGGGCGAACGCCGACCGAGGCAGCCCGAGACCATCGCGACCGACGGGAGTCGGGTGTACGTCGCGGCCGACGACCGACTGGTCACGCTCGCGCTGGCGGACGGGACCCGTTGTTGGGACTCCCGGAGCTACGCGGGAAGCTATGCGAGCGGTATCGCCGTCGGCGCGGGAACGGTGTTCGTCCCGACGCAGGATGACAGCGGCGGCGCGATGACCGTCCTCGACGCCGCCACCGGGAATACGCGACAGGAATTAGCCGGAGACGAGCGCCAACGCTTCGACATCGGACCGAGCGTCGCCGGGGGCGGCGTCTACTTCGCCGGCCGGAGCGCCGTCGTTCGGCTGAGTTAGGGCGTTCGTCGCCGGACGCGACTCGGCCGGTTAGGTGGTCGGGCGGGTAGTCGGGCGGTCCGTTCCGCGGTTCGTCAGTTCGGAAGCGGCGGCCACGTCGTCGCGACCGTCTCGGCGATGAGCCGGGTCTGCGCCCGCCGGAGTCGCTCGGACGCCGAGGACGCGGTGATGCCGAGTTCGTCGGCGACCTCCCGCAGGGTGGCCCCGCGAGGGATGTCGAAGTAGCCCAGTTCGTACGCCGTCCGGAGCGCCTCGTTCTGTCGGTCGGTGAGTCCCTCGCCCGGCGGTTCGGGGTCGCCGTCGCGGGCGAGTCGTCGGAGTTCGAAACCGGCGTTCTGCCGCCAAAACGACGCGAATCGCCCGAATTCGTCGCGGTCCGCGAACCAGCCGGTCTGCCGCCAGCCCGCCGGTCTGACCTCGATGCGCTCGATGATGGCGTCGGCGGTGGCGAGGGCCTCCAGTCCGGCGAGGTCGTCGAGGCTGTCTCCGAGCTGTTCTTCGAAGCTCCGCGCCGGGACGGCCTGATACCGGCGCGTCTCGCCCGACTCACCGATTCGCGTCCAATCGGCCACGTCGAAGGCGTCGTCCATGGCGCTTTCGAGCGCCCGCGTCTCTCCCCCGGTGACCGTCACGATGAACATCGGCCGCTCGCCGTGGTTGTACTGGAGTTCCAACGCGAGCGTCGCCTCCGGGACCGCCGCCGCGACCCCGGTCAGCGGGAGCGCGTCGCAGTCGATGTCGAACTCGGCGATGAGCCCCATACGTCCGCTCTCTCGGCGGTCGGTCATGGGCGTGTCGAAGCGGCCGAGGCGGTCTCCGTCTTCAGCCCCCATGTAAACGGCCGCACGGCTGAGAGTGCGACTTAGCCGACGCCGGCGACAAGTGAGGGTGCGATGCAACCGATTCGATTCGAACCCGGAGCCGAACTGTCCGACGAACGATTCGGAGACGACACGCCGCTTCTGTGCTGTCACGGCGGGATGGCACCGCCGGCGTTCTGGGACCCGGTCGTCCCGCATCTCGGGGACTACGAGGTCGTCGTCCCGGAGCGCCCCGGTTTCGGCACCTGTCTGGACGACGCCGAGACGACGCCCGCCGAGGCGGTGCTGGAGCGCGAGGCCGAGTGCGTCCGCGAACTCGTCGACGAGATTCGCGCGGCGACCGGGCGCGACCCGGTGCTGTTCGGTCACTCCTACGGCGCGCTCACTGCCCTCGAAGCGGCGACCGACGCGCGGGTGGCCGCCGTCGCCGCCTACGAACCGGCGGTACTCCCGGAAGCGAACCGAACCGAGGCGAACCTCTCGGAGCGCATGGCCGCGCTCGTGGAGGCGGGACAGCGGCGCGAGGCGGTCAAACGCTACGTCGAGCAGGTGCTCCACCCCGACGGCATCGACGACCTCGACGCGTGGCTCGACGAATGGCCCGTCTGGCCCGACTGCGTCGCCCTCGCCGAGGAGGTCGTCCGGATGAACCGCGCGGTCGAGCAGTACCGGCTTCCGGCCCGCTTGGACGTGGACGCGCCTGCCGTGGTCTTGGCCGGCACCGACGGTCCCGACTTCCTCCGCGAGAGCGCCCGAAACGTCCACGACGCCCTCCCGACCAGTCAGTTCGTCGAGTTCGACGCGCTCGGCCACGGCGGCCCCGGCGACGACCCCGAACGGGTTACGGCCGCGGTCGACGCGTTCCTTCGTGACCGAGTCGGTCTCGCGTGAAAGCCCCGATTACACGGGTACACGCGTAATCGCGGTCTCGGCAACACGGGCCGCCTCCCGTTCGTCAACGACCGAGTTGTGGGTCGGAGACCGGATGCGGGAGAGACGACCTGTCAACCCAACATTCTTTGTGCGGTACCGCGACGTGGGCGGTATGGCAGCCCTCCAATCCATCGGTACAGCCGCCGGGTCCCTCAGACGGAACCCGATACTGTTCGTCGTCGCCATGGCGTTCAGCCTCGTCCAACTCCCGTCGCTGTTCGCACAGGCGGTCGCCCCGCTCGTCGGCGGCATCGTCTCGCTGGTCTTCAGCGGGGTCACGATATTCGTCATCCCGTTTTTCCTTGGCGGGGTCCTCGGCATGGCCAACGAAGCTATCGACGGTCGCACCTCGCTCGGCACGCTCGTCAGCGAGGGGAAGTCGCACTACGTCTCGCTGCTCGTCGTCTACTTCGGCCTGCTCGTCGTCAACCTCGTGTTGTCGTTCGTCGGCGGCCTCGCCGCGGTGTTCGTCGGCCTCGCCGTCCTCGGGAGCGGAATCGAGTTGGGCACGGTCGGGCTCGCGATTCTGGCCATCGTCGTCCTCGCCGTCGTGCTCACCTACCTCGCCGTGGCGTTCGTCGTGCAGTTCTTCGGCCACGCCATCGTCATCGACGACCTCGGCGCGGTCGACGGCATCAAGCGGAGCGTCGCCTGCGTCAGAAATAATCTCGTATCGGTCTTCGGCTACTCGGTCATCGTCGGCCTCGGCGGCCTCGTCGCCGGCGCGTTCGGCGGCGTAGCCTCGCTCCTTCTCACCCCGTCGCTCCGGCATCAGGGGACCGCGGTGGCCGGCGCGGGAAGCGGTGCGCCCGCCGCGTCGGCGTTTTCGAGCCTCCCGGCAATCGGCGTCGTCGGCATGGTCGCCGTCGCGGTCGGACTCGTGCTCGTCAGCGGCCTCATCGGCGGCTTCTTCGCCGCGTACTCGACCGCGTTCTACCGGTCGATTCGCCCGACGAACCCCGAGACGGCGACACCCTGAGACGGCGGGCGAATCGACGCGTTTCTGTTGCCCGTGTATCAAGTCGCAACCATTACGCGTCCGGAGAGTGAATCGAGGGTCGTCCCATGCCCTCCACGAACGCGGACGCCGCGGTCGAAGCGACCGACCTCAGGAAGGCCTACGGCTCCGAGGTCGCGCTCGACGGCGTCTCGCTGTCGATTCCGAGCGGAACGGTGTACGGCTTTCTCGGGCCGAACGGCGCGGGGAAGACGACGACGATGCGCATCCTGACGGGGCTTTCACAGCCCACCTCGGGGTCGGTCCGCATCTGCGGCCTCGACGTGAGCGACCGCGGGAAACTCGCGCCGCACGTCGGCTACCTCCCGGAGACGCCCCCGCTGTACGACGAGTTCAGCGCCCGCGAACAGCTCGACTACGTCGCTGACCTCCGCGACATCCCGTCGGAGACCGCCGAGGCGCGCATCGACGACCTACTCGATACGTTCGGCCTCGTCGGCGACGCGAACAAGCGCATCGGCACGTACTCCAAGGGGATGAAACAGAAGACCGCGTTCATCCAGAGCGTGCTCCACGACCCGGACGTGCTGTTTCTCGACGAGCCGACCTCGGGGCTGGACCCCCGCGCGGCGCGGCAGATTCGGACCTCCATCGGCGACGTGGCCGACTCGGGGGCGACCGTCTTCCTCTCGACGCACATCCTCCCCGTGGTCGAGGCCGTCGCCGACGAGGTCGGCGTCCTGTTCGACGGCCGCGTCGTCGCCGAGGGGACGCCCGACGAGGTGAAGTCGCGCGCCCAGACGGGCGGCGAAGGCTCGCTCGAAGACGCGTTCCTCGCGGTCACGAGCGACGAACCGCAGCTGTCGGGTGCCACCGACGAATGAGCCTCCGACGAGACGTTCGCCACGGACTCCGAATCGGGCGCGCCGAGTTCGTTCGGAGTATCCGGGGGTACACCTCCGAGACGCGCCGAGTCGTCGGCCTCTTGTTGCTCCTGTTGTTCTTCGGGAGCAGCCTCCTGTTTTCGCTCCCGGCCGTCTACGTCGCCGGTCGGAGCGCGCAGTCCGTGACCGAGATTCCCCTCTTCGGCCTCGTCGCCACCGCGGTACCCGCGGTGCTCACGCTCCTCGCGACGTTCCGAACGCTCGAACGAATCGGCCGCGTCGAACACGAGTCGCTCGTGCTGACCACGGTTCACCCGCGGGCCGTCGTCATCGGACTCATCACGGCCGAAATCGCCCGAATCGCCCTTTGGTTCGGACTCCCGATTGCGGTCGTCGCCGCGACGTTCACGGCCGGGCTCGGCGCGCCATCGCTGCTGCTCACGACGACTGTCGTCGTCGTCCCGCTCGCGTGCTGTACGACCGTCTGGGGCTACGCCGCCGGCGTTGCCGTACTCCGCGGCTTCAAGCGTCTACCCGGCGTCCGGCGCGTTCTCAAGGTCGTCGGCTTCGTCGCGATGGCCGCGTTCGTCCTCGTCTCGCAGGCGTTCGGCCGGTTGCTGGGCGATGGGTCGCTTCCGGTTGACACGCTGGCGGCGACGCTGACGTTCGGTCCGCTCACCGACTACCTCGCGCTCGCATTCGTCGGCACCCCGCTCGCCCGACCGTTCTCGGCGGCCGCCGTCGCCACCTTCGCAGCCATCGTCGCGCTCACGCCTCTCGGCCTCGTCGTCGCCACCCGGCAGGCGAGCGCGCTCTGGTTCACCGACCGCGCGCCCGGGGGCGACCGAGGCTCGGCGGCGAGCGCAAAGGCCGACGGGTCTGCCGGCGGCTTCTCGACGCCGAAGCCGCTCGCGGGGACGAACGGCGGCAACGTCGCGTGGGGCCTGCTCGTCCGCGGCGTCCGCCACCCCCAGCAGTTCACGCACCTCGTCATGTTGGTGTTCTTCCTCGGCCCGCTCGGGACGACCATCGTCCAGTCCTCGGCGGACGGTCTCGGACCGATACTCGCCGCGAGCGGTGCCGGCCTCGGAACCTATCTCGCGGGCGCGACGTTCGGCCTCAACCCCGTCGGCGACGACCGTCCGCAGTTCCCGATGTTGCTGTTGACCGCGACTGCGCCGCGAACGCTGGTCCGCGGACGCGTCCTCGCCGGTGTGCTTCTCGGCGCTCCGGTCGCGGCGGCGCTCCCGCTGGTGACCGTCGCCCTCGGTACGTCGCCGCTGTCCGCGGTCGGCTTCGCGCTCGTCGGCGTGTGCATGTGCCTCGCCGCGGCGGCCTTCTCGGTCGGCATCGGCGCGGCGTACCCGATATACGAGGAACGCGAGTTCTGGGGTGCGACCACGGTCGTCCCCTCGACGCTCGTGCTGATGGCGTTCATGTTCGTCGTCGGCCCCGGAACCGTCATCGGCCTCGTCGCGACGTGGTTCGGCGTCACCGGGCACCTCGCTCCGACGCCGCTTCTCGCCGCCGGAGTCGGGCTGTACCTCCTGGTGACCGTCGGCGTCTCCTACGGCTCGTACCGCTACGCGATTCGACGATACCGGACGTACACGTTCGACTGACGGGAGGTGGCATCGTCGGTCGGCGCGAAACGCAATCGCGGCGGCGACGAGTGGGCGTCAGTCCGCCACGCGGAACACGCCGGGGTTCCGACCCATCCCGGCGAAGTAGAGTTCAGACCCGCGAACCGACAGGCCGCCCGACGGTCGGGCGTCGAGCGCCTTCGACCACAGGTTCTCACCGGACGCCGCCGAAACCGCGTAGAGACGGTCGTCGCTCCCCACGAAGCGGGTGTCGCCGGCGACGACCGGCGGTCGGGCGAACGTATCCGCATCGAGCGACAGCGTCCATTTCGTCGCGCCGTCGGCGGCGTCGAACGCGGCGAGGCTCCCCCGCGAGGTCTGGGCGTGGACCGTGTCGCCCGCGACGGCGGTCCGCGGGCTGCCGTTCTCCGGGAGCGGAATCGACGCCTGCCACTGCGTCGACCCGTCTTCGAGGGCGAGAGCGAACACGTTCCCGCGGTGGGCGTTGTAGTACAGGTGAGAGTCGCCCACCGCGAGCGGGACGCCGCTCTGCGGGAGGTCCTCGCGCCGCCACCGCTCCTCGCCGGTGGCGGCATCGAGCGCGGCGACGCCGGTCTGTTCGTGGTCAGCGCCGATTGGCGTGTAGACGACGCCGTCGCGGGCGACGAGTCCGGGATACGCCTCGCCGGCGTCGTAGCTCCATTGCTCCTCCCCGGTTGCGGGGTCGCGCCCGAAGACGGGCGCGCTCCCGCCGTCGACGAGCGTTCCCGCGGCGAGCACCGGCGCGTTTTCGGCGGTCCCGTACCCGCCCTCGCTCGTCCGCCAGCACCGCTCGCCGGTCCGGGCGTCGTAGGCCGCGACGAACTCCGCGGTCGAGACGAACATCGCGTCACCGGCGAGCGTGGGCGTGGACTTGCCGTACGCGTAATCGATGGTCCACGCGTCGTCGGACTCGGCGGGGGCGGTTTCGGAATCGAGGTCGAGCGCGCGGTAGACGCCGTCCTCGCCGTCGCCGTCGCTGTGGCCGAGCACGCCGCGCCCGTCGGCGAGGGCGACCGAGGTGGCGAGCGCGGCGTCGCCCGACGCGATTCGTTCGACGCTCGCGTCCGACGAGGGGCCGGAGTCGGTCGTGTAACCGGTGTTGGCGAAGTCGTGCTGGGCGGTCGGCCACGCGCCCGTCACGTCGCCGACGGGCGCGTCGCGTCGGTAGTCTCGCTCAAGGTCGAGGGCACCGAGCGCGCGGCCGACACAGCCAGAGAGCGACGCCAGAGCGGTCGCCCCGCCGGCCGCGAGAACGGCTCTGCGCGTGTGCATGTTGGAGGGCATACATATCTGTCTCTTGTCGCGACCGTACTAACAGTTCCCCTCGAAGCGGCGGGGGCGGCCGGGGAGCGGCGGAGGCAGTAACCGCGAGGGCAACTCGCCCTACCGATTCTCCACGAGCGCGTCGACCGGGTTGTCGAGGGCGAAATCGACGCTCTCGGACGGGTCGTCGGTCCGCGCTTCGAGGTCCGAGACGACCGATTCGGCCCGGTGGCGGAACGCGCGGAGCGTCTGTCGCCCCTCCTCCGTGAGTTCGAGGTAGCGGCGAGTACCTCGCTGGGTGACCGTGACGTAGTCCTGATGTTCGAGCGTCGCAGTGACGCGGTTGTCGAGGACGTTGTAGTCGCCGGTGACGGGGTCGTAGTCGTCGGCGTCGCCGTCGACGCGGCCGCGCATGAAGTCGAGGCCGTAGCGGGCCGCCTCGGTGATGAGCGTCTTCTTCTTCGCGTGCTTGGCGTCGGTGTCGTGGGCCTCGATGATGGCGAGCGCGGCGACCTGGTCGGGGGACGGCGAGTCGATTTGGTAGGTCGTCAGGAGCGACGCCTGCGCGAAGCCCTCCGTGACCGGTGCATCGAGGCCGTGCGGCCGGACCTCGGGGTCGACGACGTACGGTTCGGCGTCGGTGTGTTCGTCCATGCAGGCCATCGTCGCGCCGACGGCCGCGCGCTTGGTGCCGGCGGTGACGTTGACGCGGACGAAGTCGTCGGGGTGCCAGTCGGCGATGGTCGTAATCGCGCCCATCACCTCGTACATATCGAAGAGGTCCAAGTATTCGACGTCGGGCGGAGAACCGACCACGTCGGCGATGCGGTCGACGACCGCCTCGTGGTAGGTCGGGCGCTCGACCGCGGAGTCCTCGTGTTCGAGGAGGTAGACCTTGTCCGGTCGGTCGTCCTCGATGGGGCCGACGATGCGGTCGTGTTCGCGCCACAGGGGGACGATGTGAACGCGGAGGTGTCGTTTCATCTGTCACTCTCGGCCACGACCCCCCGCGTCGAAAGTCATTCGATTGGGTAATTCGCCCGGAGGCGAACGATAGAACGCCCGTAACCCCTGACTTCCGGAAGATACACGTTATTCACGCTACGCACGTAATTAACGGTAGTAACCGAGCAACCGACAATGTGGGATATCGACTACGAATAGTTGCCGCCGGCCGCGCCCTCCAACGCACCGGCGGTTGCGACCCGCCGACGGCGGCGCGACCAGCGGTCTCCGGTCGCGTCTCCGCGGCGGAACCCGCGTCGGCGGACACCCCCCGGAACCCTCGTTCGGTGCGCTCGGGGCGTCGGCCAGTCCGCCGACACACGCCCTCGCCCTCCAGCCCCCCTCGCTTCGGCCCTCCACCACCGGCCGACGCCCCGACAGCGCCGTCTTTTCTTTCTCCGAACGTCTCACGCCAGCCGACGGACGCGACGCTCTCGACTCACGCAGGCGTGGGAAAAAGCGACCGAGCGTCCGCACCGCGACGCGCTCGGTCCGATTCAGTTCGATTCAGTCCGGCTCAGTTCGGTCCGGGCCAGCTCAGATGTCGAACACGTCGAGGCCGGTCCGCTCGTCGAGGTGGTGGGTCAGCGGCGTCTCGCCGAGGTGGATGACCACCTCGAACGTCCCGGAGACGCGCGCGCCGGAACAGTGGCCGCCGAGCGTCTCGAAGTCGCGGGTGCCGACCTGGATGTGCGTGTGAATCTTGTCGGGTCCGATGTTGCCGAGGAAGCTCGTCACCTCGAACTGGCCCGTGAACTCCTCTTCGAGGTACTCCTGGTCGTTCACGTCGTAGTGGCCGAGCGTGACGGCGTCGACCGCACCGATACCCGTGAGAAAGCCGTGTTCGATGTCGAGCTCGTCGCGCACCGCGGCCAGCGAGTCGAGGACCTGTTCGCCGGGGTCCAGCCTGACGACGACCGTGTCGCCTTCGTTGACATAATCCATGGTTGTGCCCGAGCGTCCGGTACACCGGCGGTGGCGTAATATGTTTTGAAAGACTCAACGTTGCGGGACGAACGCGGATGCTGAAAATATTGTTTTGTCGATGGTTTATCGGTTCATTAAAATATCGGATAAAAATACGAAATCGAGAACGGCGATGACTCGACCGGTAGCGACACCGACCACGCGGCCGCGAACGGAGGCGGTTCAGGAGACAAGGGTCGAATTTCAAGCGGTCAGTCGCACCGGCACGTACCGGAACGCACCGGCACGCACAGAGACACGGCGACGCGCGACGACGCGCGACGATTCGGTGACGCAGTTCGGTGCCGAGTTCGTCATCGAGTCGTGACGGCGCTACAAGTCGGTTGACGACGCTGTACTAGCCGTTTTCGTCATAGACGCGCTGGCTGGTTCGGAGACGGTCGAGTGAGCAGCGCCGGGACAGTGCTGGGCGGAGAATACGAGAGATTAGGCGCAAAACTATCAAATCTAAATACTATCTTTGGATTTGGTATGTTTCGGTCGGTTCGCGGGTACTGGCTGTTCGCTCGGCGTCCGACGGCCGGCGGCCTCGGTCACCGGAGCATCGACCCGCCGTCGACCGTCAGCACCGTCCCCGTCACGTAGCTCGCGCCGTCGCAGAGGAACGCGACCACGTCAGCGACTTCTCCGGGCGTCCCGATGCGTTCGAGCGGGAGGTCGGCGGCGTACTCGGCAAGCGCCGCTTCCGTCCAGAGGTCCGACTCGGTGAGAAGCGGCGTCTCGACGAGTCCCGGCGCGACGCAGTTGACGCGCACCTCGGGGCCGAGCTGTTTCGCCAGACCCTTGGTCAGCCCGAAGACGCCCGCCTTCGACGAGGAGTAGTGAACGCCGCCGGTGGCGCTCCCGCGGAGGCCGGCGACGCTCGACACGTTGACGATGGCACCCTCGCCGCGCTCGACCATGCCCGGGGCGACGGCGCGGGCGACGACGTACTGCCCTTTGAGGTTCACGTCGAGGACGCGGTCCCACTCGTCGGGGTCGAGGTCCGCGAGGGAGACGGCCCGCGAGATACCCGCGTTGTTCACGAGCGCCGCCACGTCGGCGACCGATTCGACCGCCGCCACCGCGTCCGCGACCGCGTCGGGGTCGCGAACGTCGACCGCGAACTCGTGGACGCCTTCGTCCTCCCAGTCGGTCTCGCCGGTCTCGATATCGAAGCAAGCGACGTAGTCGTAGTCCACTCGGAGTCGTTCGACGACCGCCCGCCCGATACCGCTGGACGCGCCGGTCACGATTGCCGCGCGCTGGTGGTCCGTCATGTGATACCGAACGGCTCGGGTTGTAGTACGTGTTGGGATGGCGGCGAGTGAGGACGCGAGTGGGAGTGAGAAAGCGAGTGGGAGTGGGAACTGTTTTCGTGGTCGCGCGTGAGCCGTTCGTATGCAGTTCGCAGTCAACGTTCCGACCAGCGCCGGCGACTCCGTTCACTCCCAGTTGGCGTTCTGCGACGGGATTTCGTGGGACGCGCAAGTGGAGTTCGCCGTGACGATGGAGGGCCTCGGCTTCGACGGCGTCGCCGTCCCCGACCACGTCATGACCGGCACCGGTCCCACGACGGAGTGTTTCGTCACGCTGGCCGCCATCGCCCGCGAGACGGAGGACGTGTACCTCTACCCGAAGACGGTGAACAACCACTTCCGAAACCCCGCGCTCCTCGCCAAGCAGGCCGCGACGCTCGACGCCGTGAGCGACGGCCGACTGAAACTCGGCATGGGCGCCGGCTGGAAGGAAAGCGAGGCGCGGGCCTACGGCTACGACTGGCCGGACGCGCCGACTCGCCTTCGGATGCTGGAGGAGTCGATTCGAATGCTCAAGCGCCTGTGGACCGAGGAGACGGTCAGCTTCGACGGCGACTACTACACCCTCGACGAGGCGATGTGCCAGCCGCATCCCGTCCAAGACCCGCACCCGACCATCATGGTCGGCGGCGGCGGCGAGTCGTTCACGCTCCGAATCACCGCCCAGTACGCCGACTCGTGGAACTTCTGGGGGCCGCCGGAGGTGATGCAACACAAACTGGACGTGCTCGAACGTCACTGCGAGGGGTACGGCCGGCCGTTCGAGGAGATAGAGCGCTCGTGGTTCGCGCGGTGTCTGATACGCGAGGACGAGGCGGAACTCGACGCCCTCCTCGACGAGCACTTCCCGCGGTTCAAGCCCGAGAACGTCGCCGAGGGCGAGTACCCGCTCGTCGGCACGCCCGAACAGGTCCGCGAGCGACTGGCGACGTTCGTCGAGATGGGCTTCGACGAGGTCGTCGTGGAGTTCGTCGACTTCCCCGAGGCGACGAGCGCCGAACTGTTCGCCGGGCGCGTCGCGCCGGCGTTTCGGTAGCTCGCAGGCGGGAGACGAGAGGTCGCCTGCTTGGAGTGTGGTATGGAAACATCTATCACGACGATTTTCGTACGTCGAAGCGTGACTCACCACAGCGTCTGCCTCACGTTCGACTTCGACGGCGTCTCCTCGTGGATACACTCCTTCGAGTCGCCGGACAGCCCGACGAAACTGTCGAGAGGACTCTTCGGCGTCGACGTGGGCGCGCCCCGCGTCCTCGACCGCTTGGACGAGTTCGGCGTCGAGACCACGTGGTTCACCCCGGGCCACACCATCGACAGCTTCCCGGAGGCCGCCGAGGAGGTGTGGAGCCGCGGCCACGACATCCAACACCACGGCTGGTCGCACACCCGCCCGCGACAGTACGAGTCGCGGGAGGCGGAGTACGACGACGTGAAACGCGGCGTCGAGAGCATCGTCGACCTCACGGGCCGGCGGCCGACCGGCTACCGCTCGCCGTCGTGGGATTTCTCGACCCACACGCTCGGCATCCTCGACGAACTCGGCTTCGAGTGGGATTCAAGCCAGATGGCGACCGACTTCGAGCCGTACCGCGTCCGCGAGGGGTGGGCCGCGCCCGCCGACGCCCCCTTCGAGCGCGGCACCGAGACCGATATCGTCGAGGTGCCCGTCTCGTGGCAACGCGACGACTTCCCGGCGTTCGCCTTCAACCGCAAGCGGGGCTACGCGAACGAGAAAGCGGTGTTCCGGCAGTGGCGCGAGCAGTTCGACTGGATGGTCGACAACGTCGATGACGGCGTCTTCGTCCTCACGATGCACCCGCAGGTCATCGGGCAGTCCCACCGGCTCGCTCGGCTCGAATCGTTCGTCGAACACGTCTCCGACACGCCGGGCGTCGCCTTCGAAACCGTGGCCGAAGTCGCAGACCGATTCCGGTCGGCGTGAGGGCGAAATAAGGACGGCGACGCTTTTTCAGGAGTAGTGGTGACAGCTGACGATACGGTCGAGTTCGTCGGGCGACTCCAGCGCCGGCACCTCGGAGGTGCAGACGCTCGGCTCGACGAACGTCTCGGTCAGGAGCGACGCGGCGTCGCGCCACGCATCCTCGGCTGCGAGCGAGAGCGCGCGCTCGACGGCTTCTCCGGCGTCGCCAGCGGGGAGGCCGTGGGGGAAGTAGGTCGCTCTCGCGTCGGCGGCGGCCGCGTCGGGGGACTCGCGCTGGACGGCTCTGACGAACCGGCGCACGCGGTCCCACTCGTCGTCACTGAGGTCGAGTTCCGCCGGGGCGACGAGGCTCGGACACCGGGTGTGGAACCGGCAGCCGCTCGGCGGGTGAATCGGCGACGGCACGTCGCCGGACAGCGGGACGGTCTCGCGGGACACCCGCGGGTCGGGCACCGGAATCGACGAGAGGAGCGCCCGGGTGTAGGGGTGCTTCGGGGACTCGAACAGGTCGTCTTTGTCCGCGAGTTCGACCAGTTCACCGAGGTACATCACGGCCACGCGGTCGCAGACGTGGCGGATGACGCTCAGGTCGTGGCTGATAAACAGGTACGTCAGCCCGAACTCGTCTTGAAGCTTCTTCATCGTGTTGAGCACCTGCGCCTGCACCGACGCGTCGAGCGCCGAGGTCGGCTCGTCGCAGACGATGAAGTCGGGGTCGACCGAGAGCGCCCGCGCGAGGTTGACCCGCTGGCGCTGGCCGCCGGAGAACTGGTGCGGGTAGCGGTTGTAGTGGTCTGCGTCGAGGCCGACCGTCTCCAGCAGTTCGCGCGCCCGCGCCTCGCGGTCGCCCTCGTAGAGCCCGTGGGCCCGCATCGGCTCCTCGACGATTTCTCCGACGGTCATCCGCGGGTCGAGCGACGCCTGCGGGTCCTGAAAGACGAACTGCATGCGCTTGCGGCGCTTCCGAAGCTCCTCTTTCGACAGTTCGGCGAGGTTCTCCCCGTCGAAGACGATGTCGCCGGAGGTCGGGTCGACCAACCGGAGGAGCGTCCGCGCGAGCGTGGACTTCCCGCAGCCGGATTCGCCGACCAGCCCGAGCGTCTCGCCGGGCAGGATGTCGAACGAGACGCCGTCGACCGCACGGACGTGCTCGCGGTCGACCGAGAAGGGGAGGAGTCCCGCGTCGCGGTCGAACCGGAGGCGGTCGAGGAAGCCGTCGCTCGCGTCGAAGTACTTCCGCAGGTCGCGCACGCTGAGCAGCGGGTCGGCGTCGGGGTCGAAGGTGGACCCGGTGGCGGTGTCGAGAGCGTCGGCGGTGACGGCGTCGGCGGTGTCACCTGCGGAGGCGGACGCCGACTCCGACTCCGACTCTGATTCCGGAACTGACTCCCACTCGGCGTCGTCGAGCGGGGCGCTCTCCCAGTAGCCGGCCTCCGCGAAAGCGTCGTTCCGCAGACACGCCGCTCGATGGGACGAGGCGGCGGCGACTTCCGCGTCCGCGAGGGTCGTCCCGTCGGCAGTCCGCATCTGCATCGCCACGTCACCGTCTTCGTCACCGCCGCCGTCGACGCGCCGAGCGTCGGGGTGGGAGTGCAGACACGCCTCTCGGGCGTGCGGACACCGCGTGTGGAAGCGACAGCCCTGCGGCGGGTTGATGGCCTCTGGCATGATGCCCTCGATTGGCGACAGGCCGTCCACGTCGCGGTCGGGTCGGGGAATCGACCCGAGAAGCGCCTCGGTGTAGGGGTGTTTCGTGTCGTGAAAGAGGTCGTCGACGGTCGCCTGCTCGACGATTTCGCCGAGGTACATCACGGCCACGCGGTCGCATATCTCGGCGACGACGCCCATGTCGTGGGTGACCCAGACGAACGACGTGTCGTAGCGCGCCGCGAGGTCCTTCACGAGGTCGAGAATCTGCGCCTCGACGGTCACGTCGAGCGCGGTGGTCGGCTCGTCGGCGATGACGAGGCTCGGTTCGCACGCGAACGCCATCGCGATGAGGACGCGCTGGCGCATCCCCCCGGAGAACTCGTGGGGGTAGTCGTCCATCCGGCGTTCGGCCTCGGGGATGCCGACCTCGCGGAGGCGCTCGACGGCGATGGCCTCGGCTTCGGCCGCCGACACGTCGCGGTTGAGCCCGATAATCTCGCTCAACTGCTCGCCGACGGTGAAAACCGGGTTGAGGCTCTCCGTGGGGTCCTGAAATATCATCGCGATTTCGCGGCCCCGGATGCGCTCGCGTATCTCGCGGCTCGACAGCATCTCGGGGTCCTGTCGGGGCTCGCCGTCGGGGTCGTCGCCGCGCTCGACGCCGACGAGTAGGTCGTCTTCGAAGCGGACCTCGCCGTTGACGATGACGCCCGGCGAGTCGATGAGGCGCATGATGCTCCGCGCCGCGACGCTCTTTCCCGCGCCGCTTTCGCCGACGATGCCGAGCACTTCGCCGCGCTGTACCTCGAACGAGATACCGTCGACGGCCCGAACGGTCCCCGCGTCGGTGCGGAAGTGGGTGTGCAGGTCGCGGACGGTGAGTAGCGTATCAGACATTGGTCGTGGAATCGTGGGGGGCGTCGGTGCGTGAGATGGGTGCCTCTGCAGAACCGCAAGAGCGAGTGCCGACGCCGCCCCGAGGGGGGAGCGATAGTTCGGCGGGCGAGCGACTGACGGCGGCCGGGCGACCCCCGGCCCCGGGGCGAACGGTCGGTGAGAGGTGTCGTCCGTTCATCGTCAGTCGTTCGACCGCGGGTCGATTGCGTCGCGCAGGCCGTCGCCCAGCAGATTGAAGCCGACGACCGTCGCGAGAATCGCGAGGCCGGGCCAGAGACTGAACCACGGGTTGACGATCATGTACTGCCGTGAGTTGGCGAGCATCTGCCCCCACGACGGCGTCGGGGGCTGGACCCCGAAGCCGAGGAACGACAGCGACGCGACGATGAGGATGTTCACGCCGACCTGAAGCGTCGACTGGACGAGCACCGGCGCGAAGCTGTTGGGGATGATGTGGCGGAAGATGATATGCCGGTCGCGCACGCCGGCGGCCTTCGCGGCCTCGACGTACTCCATCTCCCGGACGCTCAGCACCTGCGAGCGAATCAGGCGCGTGAACACCGGAATCGTCGTGATGGAGACGCCGACGATGGCGATGCCGAGTTCCTTGCCGAACGCGGACATGATTGCGATGACGAGGATGAGGAACGGAATCGCGTACAGCGATTCGACGAACCGCTGGAGCACGTCGTCGACCCAGCCGCCGTAGTAGCCGGAGACCGCGCCGACGACCGTCCCGATGGTCATCCCGATGCCCGTCGCGATGAGACCCACCTGAACGGCGATGCGGGTGCCGTACACCAGCCTGACGAGTACGTCGCGGCCGCGGTGGTCCGTCCCGAGCGGATGCGCCCACGTCCCCGTCCCGAAGCTGTTTTCGATGCCGACCGGCGGGAGCAAGATGGTGCTCCCGGCCGGGTCGTTCTCCGGATGGTACCAGAACGTCGCTGCAAACTGGTAGTCGAACAGGTCGGCGTCGATAGTCGTCACCAGCGCGACGAGCGTCACGAGCCCGATGACGTAGAGACCGACGCGCGACGCCGAGTTGCGCTTGAGCTGTCGAACCACCTGCGAGGTGCGCGAGACGGCGGAGCGCTCGTCGGCGTCCGCGACGCCGCCCGTGCGGGCCGAGTCGCCGGCGGCGGCCGTCGAATCACTCACCGGAACCACCTCCGTAGGAGATGCGCGGGTCGATGACCGCGTACAGCACGTCCACGACGAGCACGCCGAGGACGAACACGATGGCGAAGAATATCGTCGTGCCCATGATGAGCTGGTAGTCCTGCGCCCGGACCGCGGTGATGATGAGGTTCCCCATCCCGTTGATGTTAAAGACCGTCTCGGTCAGCACCGCGCCGCCGAGGGCCGTCGTCATCTGGATGCCGATGACGGTGAGTACGGGCAGTTGGGCGTTCTTGAACGCCTGCCGCCGGAGGATGGTTCGCTCTGAGACGCCGTAGGCGCGGGCGAGCTGGACGTAGTCCTTGTTGAGCACTTCGAGCATCGACGACCGCTCGATGCGCGTGATGGCCGCCATCTGGAGCGTCCCCAGCGTGATAGAGGGGAGTATCAGATGCGACGCCGCGGTCGTGAGCACGTCCAGTCTCGACGTCGCGCCGTCGACCGACGCGGGGTCGGCCCACGGCATGACGAGCCCGCTCGGCGGCAGGAGGTCGCCGTAGTACGCGAACACGATGATGAGCAGCAGGCCGACCCAGAAGCTCGGGGTGCTGACGCCGATGAGCGACGTGACGCGGGCGAGGTGGTCGTAGCCGTTGTTACGGTTCTTGGCGGCGAAGATACCCAGCGGAATCGCGGAGCCGATTGCGAGGGTGAAACTCGACGCGAGCAGCAGCAGCGTCACCGGAAGCCGCTCGAAAATCTTCTCCGTCACCGCGACCCCACCGTAGTGGATGCTCGTCCCGAAGTCGCCCGTCGCGACCGCCGCGAGATACCTGACGTACCGGACGTACAGCGGTTGGTCGAGGCCGTACTTCGCGCGGGCGGCCTCGATGGCCGCCGCGTCGGCGGCCGGCCCGACGAGGATGCGGACCGGGTCGCCGGGTATCGAGTTGATGAGGACGAACGTGACCGTAACGACGAACAGCAAGACCGGAACGATTTGGAGTAATCGCCGTCCGATGTAACCGGTTGTCGTCATGGGTGGAGTGGATGGGGAGTGAGCATATAACGTTTGGTAACTGTTACCGACAGTACAACATCATCTGTCGACGGAGACGTTGTTGTAGCCGGTGAGGAGCCGCGGGTTCTGCGGCGAGACCGGGTGGACCTGGAAGTCGCTGACGGCGGACTTCACGCCGTAGGAGTTCTTGTAGTTGAACGCCGGGAGGTGGACTTTGTCCTCCAAGAGCGTCGAGATGGCGGACTGGTAGAGCTGTTGGCGCTCGTCGCGGTCGGTCGACTCGCGCGCGCCCTTAATCTGCTCCATCACCTCGTCGTTCTTGTAGTAGACGCCCTGGTTCACGCCCTCGGACTCCTCGTGGAACAGGTTGAACATGAAGTCGTCGGGGTCGGGGTAGCGGACCCACCCGAGGACGTAGATGTTGTAGTCCGAGGCGTTGCCGGTGTACGCGCGGCTGAGCATCGCGCCCCAGTCGAGCCGTTCGACGTGGGCCTCGTAGCCGGCCTCCTTGATGCCGTTGGCGATGGAGAGGCCGATGTTCTCGCGGTTGTCGTCCGGCGGGACGATGATTTTCGCGTCCCAGTCGGCGGGGACGCCGGCCTCCTCGAACAGCGCCGTCGCCTGCTCGATGTCCTTGTCGTTTGGAATCTCCATCCACTCTTCGAGCGGCATGTCCCACTCTTCGACCATCGGGCCCGGAAGCGGGCCGTACTGGCGGAGCCCCGCCGGGTCGATGTAGCGGTCCACCGCGTCGTCCATCGAGAAGCTGTAGTCGATGGCCTCGCGGACGCGCTTGTCGGCGGTCGGCCCCTCGTTGCAGTTGAACGCGACGTAGAAGTAGCCGACGCTCTCGACCTCGGAGATGCTCGTGTCCTCGGTGCTCTCGACGGTGTCCCAGAGCCGCGGCGGAATCGTCTCGATGACGTCCACGTCGCCCGTCCGGAGGTTGGTGACGCGCGTCGTCGACTCCGTGATTGGCGTGAACTCGACGCCCGCGACGTTGGGCAGTTCGTCGCCCCAGTAGTCGTCCCAGCGTTCGAGCGTGACGTAGTTGCTCTCTTCCCACTCGACGAACTTGAACGGCCCCGAACCGATGGGCTGTTCGGTGCTGAACGCCTCCTTGTCCTCCTCGCGGACGGCCTCCGGCACGACCTGATGGGTGAGGACGTGCTGGAACATCGCGTAGGGGTTCGAGAGGTCGAACTGGACGGTCGTCTCGTCGATGGCCTCGACGGAGTCGATGACGCTGAAGATGCCCAAGAGGGGCGTCTCCTCTTCTATCGGCGCGCGGAACGAGTAGGCCACGTCCTCGGCGGTGACCGGGTCGCCGTTGTGGAACATCGCGTTATCGACGATTTCGACGATGTAGCGGGTGTTGTCCCGCTCGATGGTCGGCATGCTCGTGGCGAGGTTCGGGACCACGTCCGTCCCCTCGCCGTAGGTGTACAGCTGGCTGAACACCCGGTTCGCGACGAGCGCGTCGGGGTTCGAAAGCTGGGTAATCGGGTCGAATCGGACGGGGTTCAGCGACTGTCCGATGTTTATCGTCGCGTCGGAGCTACCGGAGGACGTCTCCGTTCCGCCGCTCGTGGTCGTTCCGCCGCCGCCGTCGCCCTCGGTCGTCGTTTCGGAACCCGAGTCGGACGTACAGCCGGCGAGCAAGACGGGTATCGACGCACCCGTCGCTTTCAGTATGTTTCTACGTGAGACACTCTCTCTCATCATTGACGCCGAATCATTTCGGCATCACCGACTTAAGCGTTTGCATACCGTGTGTTCGTTTCCCGTTATCTGCTAAAAAATCCGATTCAAAAAGTATTATATAGGGAAGCTGTGCGTATCTCCCTATGGACTCAACGGAGTCACAGTCGCTCCTAGCGGAGATGACGTGGCAGGAAGCCGAAACCGCGTTCGACGAGGCGGACTTCGTCGTGCTCCCCTGCGGGGCAACCGAACAGCACTCGACGCACCTCCCGACCTCGGTCGACTCCATCCGAGCGGAGAACCTGACCGCGGAGCTCGCCGCGGCGGCCCCGGAACACGACTTGAATCTCCTCGTGCTGCCGGTGCTCCCGTACGGCTACTCGGAGCACCACATCAACTACGCGGGGACCGTCTCGCTCGGAGCCGACACCTACCAAGAGATAATCATCGACGTGGGTCGGTCGGTCCAGCGCCACGGCGCGACTCGGTTTCTCGTCGCCAACTTCCACGGAGGCAACATCGAACCGCACAAACTCGCCCTCGACCGACTCCAGCGCGACCACGGACTCGACTCGTACTACGCCCATTGGACCGACTTCGCCCGCGACCAGTTAGAGGAGCGGTTCGGCACCGAGTGGGGCCACGCCGGCGAGTACGAGACGAGCGTCATCGAGCACTACCGTCCCGACCTCGTCCGCGGCGACCGCAAGACGCCGCAGACGAAGAAGAACCGCTACGAGGTCCGCCAGTACGCCCACTTCGACGACCTGACCGTCGAGGGCGGCCTCGGCGACCCGACGCAGTCCGACCCGGAGTTCCTCGAAGAAGTCATCGAGTCGACGACCGACCGCATCCTGACGCATCTCCGGTCGGAACTGGAGTAACGCGAGCCTCGGCGACGGGGAGACAGACGAAAGCGAACGAAACTACAAACCGAAACGAGAGCTGATTTTCCCGACGCTCGCCGCCTACAACGTGAGGTGGAACGGCGGCTCCGTCCCCTCCGGCAGCGCACACTCGTAGTCGCCGGGGACGGACGCTTCGAACTCCTCGCGGGCCGCCGCCACCAGCGCCTCGTCCGAAAACAGGTCGAGCGTCGTCGCCGCGAGGACCTTCGCGGCGTACACCGCGGCCTTCGACCCGAAGCTCCCGTTTGCGGCGACGGCCTGCCACGTGTGCGAGGGCGTCCCCACCGGCCACGACGCCGCCCAGAACTGCGCGGTCGGCGTAATCCAGCTCACGTCGCCGACGTCCGTCGAGCCGTTGAGGACGGTCCCCACGTCGTAAGAGGGCTGGGCGTCCGGATACAGCACCGACGAGCGCGCCACCTCGCGCCGCTCCTCGGGGAGTTGCGCCGTCCGCGCCTCGATTGTCTCCGCCGAGAGCGTCTCCTGAAGCTCCGCGGCGAACTCGCGGTCCTCGTCGGTGTACGGGATGGGGCCGGCGAGTCGCATGTTCTCCAGCAGTGCATCGGACAGCGCGTGGTTCGCCACGTAGTCGTAACAGCCGGTGTGGAACCGCCGGGAGACCGTCGTCTGGGTCATGAGCGCCGCGCCCTCGGCCACGTCGTCGAGCCAGTCGGTGATGCGGTCGACCTCGTCGCGGGTCGGTGCGCGGACGTAGAACCACGCCGTCGCCTCCGCGGGGACGACGTTCGGCGCGCCGCCGCCGTCGGGGATGGTGTAGTGGATGCGGGCGTCGTCGGAGACGTGCTCGCGCATGAACTCCGACCCGGTGTTCAGCAGTTCGACGGCGTCGAGTGCGCTCCGACCCGACTGCGGGCTGTCGGCGGCGTGCGCCGACTCGCCGTGGAACGTGTACTCGACGGAGTTCATCGCGAGCGTCTGCGCCATGAACGGCGCGCTGAGATGGCTCGGGTGCCACGTGAGTGCGGCGTCGAGGTCGTCGAACGCCCCGTCGCGGGCCATGAACACTTTGCCGACGAGTATCTCCTCGGCGGGACAGCCGAAGAACGTGACCGTTCCCTCGGCCCGCCCGTCGTCGATGGCGCGCTTCGCGGCGAGGGCGGCCCCGACGCCGGCGACGCCGAACAGGTTGTGTCCGCAGCCGTGGCCCGGTGCGCCGGCCTCGACAGGGTCCCTGTTCGACGACACCGTCTGCGACAGTCCGGGCAGCGCGTCGTACTCCCCGAGGATACCGACGTGCGGTTCGCCCTCGCCGTAGGTCGCGCTGAACGCCGTCGGCATCCCGCCGATTCCCTCGGTGATGTCGAATCCCGCGTCGCGGAGAACCGACGAGAGCAACTCGGCGGATTCGGTCTCGTGAAGGCCGAGCTCCGGCTGCTCCCAGAGCGACTCGGTGAGTGAGACGAGTTCCGCCTCCAGCGACTCGACCGTCTCGAACGTCTCGTTGTGGTTCATTGCGTCTCGTGCGATTGGACTGGAGAAACGATAATAACACTTCCGGAGCGGTGAACGTTCGGGTTTCGAATCACCCACAGAACGCACGATTCACGAGGAACGAATCCAAACACCGGGAGACGCCGAAATCTGACGAGCGTCGTTACTCCCGCGTTTTGGACGCTTCCGGACCGCTCTCTGCCGGTTTTCGGTCGTTGACCTCGCCGCCTTCGAGGCGGGGCGTCGCACCCCAATCCAGCCGCGAACCATGCATATAGTTCACAAACAACTCGTTTCGGCGTCAGCGTGGCCCGCATTCGTTAGCGGACAACTGGTATTCGGGAGCAGCGAAAATACTATGTGCAATGGTGACGACCCGCAGATAATGACCGAAACCCCGAACGACCGCTCGCTCAAAACGACGGTCACAACCCTCAGAATCGTCGAACTACTCAGGGAGCGCGACGGGGCGGGCGTGACCGAAATCGCCCGCGAACTCGACATCGCGCCGAGCACCGCACACACTCACGTGACGACCCTCGAAGCGCAGGAATACGTGGTTAAAGAGGGTGATACGTATCATCTCGGGCTTCGCTTCCTCGGTCTCGGGAACTTCGTGCGGACGCGGAAACGCCGATTCGGGAAGGCCGAACACTACACCAACGTCCTCTCGGAGGAGTCGGAGCGGCGCTCGATTTTCACCGTCGAGGAACACGGGCGAGGCGTGTACGTCCACACCGCACCCGGAAAACACGGCGTCTGGACCCAATCGACCGTGGGAAAGCGCGTCTATCTCCACTCGACGGCGAGCGGGAAAGCCATCCTCGCCAACATGCCGCGAGAACGGGTCCGGGAAATCGTCGACCGAATCGGCCTCCCGAAGGAGACCGAACAGACGATTCACGACGAGGAGGCGCTGTTCGACGAACTCGACGAGATCAGAGAGCGCGGCTACGCGCTGAACGTCGAAGAGCAGATAAGCGGGGTTCGCGCGGTCGGTGCGCCCGTCATGGGGCCGGACGGCGACGTGTTCGGCGCGCTGAGCGTCGCCGGTCCCTCCAACCGGATGAAAGGTGAGCAGTTCGACCGTCTCACCGAAGTCCTCCTCGGCATCGCAGAGGAGTTGGAACTGAGCATCGCGCTCTCCTGAGCGCGTCGCCCTGTCGCCGTCAATGCCCAGTTCGTGACACACCTAATAGTGTAACTCGAAACGAGATGCGCCGTTCGCGACGCGACTCGACGCGGGGGATGAAAAACGAGAAAAACGAAGCGCTGTCGGCGTCGTTACGCCGGCGAGTAGCGCGGGTACGCGCTGTCGACGGCCTGTGCGTCCTCTTCGAGGAGGGCGACGGCGAGGAAGTCGGCGTAGTCTGCGAAGTAGTCCACGAGCCGCGAGATGCGGTTCGAGTCGATGGCTTCGAGCGAGTCGAGGACCATGAACGGCACCGTCTCGTAGACGTCGTGGATGAGGTAGCCGGCGAGCGCGAACACGAGACCGGTCACCTCGCGCTCGGACTCCGAGAGGTGGGCGACGGAGTCCTCGTAGCTCACGCCGTCTTCGTTCGTCCGGATGACGTGGAGGTCGAACACCGATTTCGTGACCTTCCTTCGGCCCTCCCGAACCCGCTTTTCGGTGCGCTCGATCCAGATGCGTTCGAGGTTGTCGTATTCGAGCACGTCGAGGACGTCGTCCATGTGGGTGTTGAACTCCTCGACGGCCTCGGATTCGAGGCGCTTGATGCGCGTCCGAAGCTCTTCGAGTTCGTCTTCGATGTCCTCGCGGGCCGCTTCGAGTTCGTCGCGCTCGTCGAGTTTGCGCTCGATGTCGGCGATTTCGTCTTCGACGTCTTCGAGGTCGCTGCGGAGGCGGCCGAGGTCGTATTCGAGCTGGTTCGCCTCGCGGTGGAGGTCGAGCAGGTCGCCGTGTTCCTCGCTTTCGAGTTCGTCGACGGTCTGTTCGAGCGAGTCGATTTCGGCTTCGAGGTCCGAGCGGTCGGATTTGAGCTCCTCGATGCGCTCTTGGCGGGTCTCGCGCTCGCTTTCGATTTCGGAGAGGCGGCGCTCGATGCGGTCGCGCTCGCGCTGGCGGCGCTCGTAGGTGGACTTCTCGTCTTCGAGTTCGGAGAGCTGTTCGCGGTGGTCGCGGTTGTCTTCGAGCTTCTCCTCGCGGAGCGACCGAAGGCGTTCGAGCGTTCCTTCGATTTCGGACTTGTCGACCTCGGAACCGCACGTCCAGCAGACGACCTGGTCGTCGCCGAGCAGTTGGTCGGTGACGCTCCCGCCGGCGCCGTCGGCGTCGCGGAGCGCGTCCACGACGTCCGAGGAGGTGCCCGAGAGCATCTCTTCGTTGAACTGAATCACGGACTGAAGCTCGTTGACGGTCGACTGAATCTCCTGCCGACGCGTCCGGAGCCGGCTGATTTCGGACTCGATTTCGTCGAGTTTGCCGCCGGCGACCTCCGGGAGGTCCTCGGCGTCGTCCTCAAGCTCCGCTTCCTCGGATTCGAGCGCGTCGAGGCTCTGTTTTTCCGTCTCGATGCGGCGGTCCACGTCGTTGATGTCGCGGCGCTTGCTCCGAAGGTCACCGAGCTTGGATTCGAGTTCGCTCTCGACTTCCTGGCGCTCGCTCACGCTGGCGTCGTACTCCTCGACCTCCTGTTCTTTCTCCGCGAGTTCGTCTTCCTTCTCCTCGATTTGGTCTTCGAGCTTCGTCCGCCGGCGTTCGAGCTGCGGCAGGCGGTCGGAGAGGTTGCTGAGCGTCGAGAGCTCGTCGGCGATATCGCGTTTCTCCTGCTGGAGCGACTCGATCTGCTCGTTGATGGACTCGACGTCGACCGGGCGCATGATGAGGTCGCGGAGGTCGTCGCCGCGGGCGACCGCCTGTCGGGCGTCGTTCGTTTCGAGCAGGAACGCAAAGAGGTCCGCGAGGTCCGGGTCGTCGAGGACGGGGTTCCCGCCGGAGATGACCGTGTCGCCCTGCCGCTCGAACGTCCGAGTGTACGTTTCGTCGCCGATAGTGAGTTCGACGGAGCCCTCGTCGGCGTCGCCTTTGAGCGCCACGTCGTCGCTCCCGTGGGCGGCCATGATAGACCGCAAGAGCGACGTTCGGTTCGTGGCGTTTCGACCCGCCAAGACGGTCACGCCCGGCTCGAACGACGTTGACAGGTTGTCGATGCCACCGATATTCTCGACCGAAAGGTGGACTTTGGATTTTGACACTTGTTCTGAGCTCATACCTTGACCCAACAGGTACACCAATATAAAATCACCCGTTGAGTCGAGGAGAATGTGACAGCGCTAAGTATGTAATCGGTTAGTTCGATTCGCTCTCGTCGCAGTCGCACCCGCCGCGCTGGAGCAGTTCGACGACCTCGTACTGCGTCCCGCAGTCGCGGCAGTACACTTGCGTGTCCACGAGGACATCGAAGTCACCGAGTCGGAGTTTGCTCGTGTTGCGGAGCGAACTCAGACTCTGCTCGATGACCGCGACCAGTCGGCCGCGGAGTCGCTGGATGGACTCGATGACGTTGTCGATTCTGTTTCCTGACGAGGAGTCCTTCGAGACGCCGCGAATATCCGTCAGGTAGGTGTAGACCGCCTGATGAGAGACGAAATCCGAGAGCAGTTGGTCGACGTCGACGCCGCGGGACTGGAGCGTGTTCTTCGCCTGAACGCGCATCCCCTCCGTGGTCTCGTCGCCGGTGAGAAGCGTGTACAGGTTCTCGACCTCACCTTCGAGGACGTCCTCGCCCGCCTTGCGGAGTGCGGCGTCGAGCACCTTCTCGTTCATCAGATCCGCGAGGTCCCGGAGGCTGTCGCTGTCCTCGGGAGCCGTCCAGCGGTCGGCGAGCTGCTCGCCGAATCCGTCCAAGTCGTACGTCTCGATGACCCGCTCTACCTTGCTTAGGCGACGGTTCGTGCTTTGGTCGGTACCCATTACTCGTTTTTCACACGGTGGCGTGAAATATCTTCAGGTTTGGAGAGCGATTCGTCACACTCGGTGAGGCGCGTTCGTCGGAATCGAACCAGTAATATCCGGCAATGTCGGATGAGATAGATGGGATTCGACGACTCACGCGGAGACTGGGCAGTAACGCGGGGCTGGAGTCGGGAATGCAGACGCTACGTAGCCGACGGGAGACGACCGAAAAATAGAGCATCGATGGGACGTTGTGCTCGATAGGTAGCCGCGCCACGTGTTCACGAGTATCAGTTGGGCAGGCGTACTCGGTGGGGGCTACCGTGCGTACAGTATGACTGACGTACTGATGGCTATCGTGCTGGATGCACGGGATGCTGATTACACATGGGTCGGACTGCTCCAACCACGTGCTACTACACGACACACCAATATGTAAATTATGTTTGTGACTATTATTGCCACGAGGGGCGAAATCCGGTGCTCAAAGCCACGAGTCCGTCGCTGAGTGTCAGCGGTGAATTGGGCGAGTCACGGCCGGCGACGACAGGCCACCAACTGCGGCGGCGTGAGGCGATGCGGACATCTCCGAGCCGTTTGATTTCGCATCCTCACGGCGGTCGCGTGCGCCGCGACGGGCACGCCGCGGTTCAGTTCGCCCGGCCGCCAGATGCTACACAATCAATATCCGATAATGCCGGACTGCGTGTGAGTGCTGTGGCCGAACGCTCGGGCTCGTGGTCGGGCGGCCGAAAGCGCCGATTTCGGACGCTCCGGGCGACTTTCGAAGTCGTCGCGGCGAACGCTAGTGTTTGAGGTAGCCGCCGTCGACGGCGATGGACTCGCCGGTTATCCAGTCGCCCTCCTCGGAGAGGAGCAGGACCGCGACGTGGCCGACTTCTTCGGGTTGGCCGATTCGGTCGAGGATGTGCGCGTCGAGCGTCTCCGCGAGGATTTCGTCCGGCGACTTGCCCGACTGCTCGGCGTGCTCGTCGAGCCACGCCTCAACCATCGGCGTCTCGACGGTGCCCGGTTTGAGCGCGTTGACGGTGATGCCGTGGTCGCTCAGTTCCTTCGCCAGCACGGTCGTGAAGGCGAGGACGGCCGCCTTGGACGCGCCGTACGCACCCTGTCCGGCGAACGGTCGCTCCGCGCCGACCGAGGAGATGTTGACGATGCTCCCCTCGATTTCGCGGTCGACCATCCGGGCGGCGACGGCCTTGGAGACGAGGAACGTCCCCTTGGCGTTCACCTCGAAGTGGAGGTCCCAGTCGTCTTCGGTCGTTTCGAGGAGCGGGACGGCCTGCTGGACGCCCGCGTTGTTCACGAGGCCGTGGATGTCACCGAGCGAGTCGATAGCGGCGTCGACGGCGGTTTCGACGGCCTCGGCGTCCGTCACGTCGACCTCGTACACCGCGGCCTCGCCGCCCTCCTCGCGGACGAGGTCGGCCGTCTCGGCGGCCACCTCGGGCTTCGTGTCGAAAATCGATACGTCGGCCCCGGCGCGGGCGCAGCGGACCGCGATGCCGCGGCCGATGCCGCGCGCGCCGCCGGTCACGACGATATGCCTGTCTCTCAGTCGGGTGTCTGTGTGCGTGCTCATAGTCGGTAGTTCCGGGATATCCTATAAATAATTGTGCTGTACGGCGGTCGATTACTCGTCGCGCTCGGCAACGACGGGGTTCGTGAGCGTGCCGATGCCCTCGATTTCCACGTCGACGCTGTCGCCCGGTTCGAGCAGTTCCGGCGGGTCGCGGAAGATGCCGACGCCGCCGGGCGTGCCGGTGGAGATGACGTCGCCGGGTCGGAGCGTCGTGATGTTGCTGATGTACTCGACGACCTCGTCGACGCCGAAGATGAACTCGGAGGTGTTGGACTCCTGTTTCGTCTCGCCGTTGACGCGGCAGGCCACGTCGAGGTCGTGCGGGTTGAGGTCGCCTTCGGGGACGAACGTCGGCCCCATCGGGGCGAACGTGTCGTAGCTCTTGCCGCGGAAGAACTGACCGTCGTCGAACTGCGCGTCGCGGCCGCTCACGTCGTTGATGGCGGTGTAGCCCGCGACGTAGTCGAAAGCGTCCTCGGCGTCGACGTTCTTGGCCGTTTGGCCGATAACGACGCCGAGTTCGACCTCGTAGTCGACCTCGTCGATGGCCGCCGGGTGGACGATGGGGTCGCCGGGGTTCGTGACGGACGTGCCGGCTTTCCCGAACAGAAGCGGACGTTCGGGTACCTCTTCGTCCTGTTCTTCGGCGTGGTCGTGATAGTTGAGTCCGACGCAGACGATTTTTCCGGGGCGCGGGACGGGCGCGAGGAGCTTCACGTCCTCGACGGGGACCGACTGGTCCTCGGCGGCGTCCGCGGCGTCCTCGACGACGGTGAGGAAGCCGGGGCTGTTGAGGTTCTGGACGGTCACGTCTTCGCGGAGGCCGGAAAGCGGGACGACATCGTCGTCGCGGCGGACGCCCCACTCGGGAGCACCGCCCGCGGTGTATCGAACGAGTTGCATCGTTACACTCTGCCACACCGTGATACGTAACTGTTGCGCTCTACGCAGCATTGCGACGACGGGAGCGAGGCGGGCGACCCGAGGCCGCCGACCCGCCGACTACGAGTACGTCAGGTTCACCTCGATGACGTTCGCGCTCTTGAGAATCTGGTTCGGCAGCTCCTCGGTAAAGCGCTCCTCGCGCATCCGGCTTTTCGGCCCCGAGACGCTCACGGCGGCGATGGCGTAGTCGTCCTCGTTGAGTATCGGCGCGGCCACACAGCGCATGCCCTTGACGCGCTCTTCGTCGTCGTACGAGTAGCCGCGCTCGCGGACCTGCTCCAGCACGTCGAACAGTTCCTCGCGGTCCGTGATAGAGCGGTCCGTCACCGACTCCAGTCCGTGGCGGTCCAAGATGCGCTCGACTTCCTCCCGCGGCCGGTTCGCCATGATAGACTTCCCGAGCGCCGTCGTCTGCAACGGGACGCGCATCCCGGCGTGGGTGTCCAGACGAACGGCGTCGGGACCCCGCGAGCGGTACAGAAAGACGCCGATACCGTGTTCCTCGATCATCAGATTCGCGTGCTCGCCGGTCACCTGCGCGAGTTCGTTTATCTCGGGGCGAGCGATGTTGAACACCTTCTGGCGGGACCGCGCGTGAGCGCCTAACTGGAGGAACCGCGTGCTGACGTAGTAGGTGTCGCCCTCCTTGACGAGGTACTCCTGTTGCTCCAGCGTCCGCAGGTGGTCGTGAATCGTGCTGGTCGGCTTGTCCAGTCGCTTGGCTACCTCCGAGACGCCCGCCCCGTCGAGTTCCCGCAGGAGGTCGACGAGTTCGAGCGAGATTTTGACCGCGTTGACCGGGACGTCCTTCGTCATAGTTGGTTATGAACCCTCATCCCTCAAATGTCTTTCCGCTATTGCCGGAAGCGATGGAGAAGAGACGAGCGACGACCTCGGGCGACGAGAATATCCATATAATTTAAATAATTCAAATTTCGTGTCTATCGAGGGGACGACTGACGAGAGGATGCGAAAAAAGAAAGCGAGTGCGCAAGGGCGACGCGAGCGCGAGGCGCTCAATCCGCGGGAGTACCTCAGTTGAACTGCGGGATGACTTCGTCCGCGAACAGTTCCATGCCGTCCGTGTCGGGGAAGTCGATGAACCAGCCTTGGAACTTCGTCACGCCGGCGTCGATGCGGCGCTCGATGGCCTCCGCGCACTCCTCGGGCGTCCCCATGATGAAGTACTCGCGGGCGTCTGCTTCCGTCACGATGGGCGCTTGGTCCTGATACTCTTCTTCGAACTGGATGGGCGTCATCAGGTCGAGCAGGCGGTCGAACTTCTCCTCGTCGCGGGTGCAGATGACGTGGCCGTCCCACGAGTACTCGATTTCGTCGGGGTCGCGACCGACGGTCTCGCAGTGGTCTTCGATGACGCCGATTTTGTGTTCGAGCGTCTCCACGTCGCCGTTGAACACGTCGGTGTTCCACACGTCGGCGTGCTTGGCGACGAGTTTGAGCGTGACCTCCTCGCCCTGCCCGCCGACGAGGATGGGCGGGTGCGGGTCCTGAACGGGACCGGGGACGCAGTAGGCGTCCTCGATTTGGTAGTGCTTCCCGTCGAAGCTCGCGCCGTCGGTGCCGGCGGCCCACATGCGCTTCATGAGACGGATGGACTCGTCGAGCCGCATCAGGCGCTCGAAGCCGTCGCGGTACTCCCAGCCGTAGGCGTCGTACTCCGGTTCGTGCCAGCCCGCGCCGAGGCCGAGTTCCAGTCGCCCGTCGGAAATCACGTCTAGCGTGGCCGCCATCTTGGCGACGAGCGCCGGGTTGCGGTAGTCGTTACAGAGGACGAGCGAGCCGAGGTTGATGTCCTCGGTGAAGCCGGCGATGGCCGACAGCAGCGTCCAGCACTCGTACTCGGCGTGGTCGCGGCCCAACAGCAGGTGGTCGGGTGCCCACGCCGCGTCGAAGCCGAGTTCCTCCGCCTTCTGGACGCCCATCTTGGTCGTCTCCCAGTCGAGCGCCTCGTACTGCGGCGTGTCGCGGTGCGTCGGCTCGGTCCCCTCGTCGGGCGCGCCGGCGAAGACGGGGACGTTGTACTCGAAGCTGATGTCCGACATCGTCACTCGATGGCGAAGTGTTCGAGCGCCTCGCGGTTCAGTTGCGTGCTGACGCCGGGCTCGTCGGGGAGCGGAATCGACCCGTTTTCGGGCGACGGCGGGTTCTGGAAGATGGCGTCGGCGTAGGTGGACTCGCGTTTCTCCTGGCGCTCCTCGAACCACTCGGGGGTCGGGAAGTACTCCGCCATCGGCATGTTCGTGTGGCCGGCGATGGCGTGCAGCGTCGGGTTCGTGCCGGCGTGCGGGATGACGGGCACGTCGTGGACTTCGGCCATGTCGGCGACCTTCTGGAGCTCCGTGATGCCGCCGACGCGACCCACGTCGGGCTGGAGGATGTCGACCGCGCCATCTTCGAGGAGGTCTTCGTGGCCCCAGCGGGTGAACTCGTGTTCGCCGCCCGAAATCGGCATCGGCGCGGCCTCGCGGACCTCGGCGTAGCCGGAGATGTCGTCGGCGATGACCGGCTCCTCGACCCACGCCATGTCGTACTTGCCGAGGCGCTGGGTCATCTCCTTTGCGTACTTGACCGACCAGCCCATGTAGGCGTCGCCCGCGATTTCGATTTCGTCGCCGACGGCGTCGCGGACGGTGGCGACGATTTCCTCGTTTTTCTTCATGCCCGCGCGGCCGTCTTCGGGGCCGTGGAGGAAGCGGAGTTTCATCGCGTCGAAGCCCTCCTCGACGTACTGGATGGCCTCGCGCTCGAGTTTCTCCATGTCGACGGGGTGGAGGTTCGACGCGTAGGCGGGAATCTCGTTTTTGGTGGGGCCGCCGAGCAGTTCGTACACCGGCTTGCCGGCGTCCTTCCCGGCGATGTCCCACAGCGCCTGGTCGACCGCGCTGATGGCCATGACGGCGACGCCCTTCCGGCCGAACGGGAGCGTGGCGCGGTACATCTGTTCCCAGAGGAGTTCGCGCTGCATCGGGTCTTTGCCGACCACGATTTTCGAGAGTGTCTCCTCGACGACGGTCGCGATGGCTCCGGTACCCCAGTTACCGACGCCGACACCGGTGATGCCCGCGTCCGTCTCGACCTCGACGACCACGTCGCCCACGGGGCCCATCCACTTGCGGCGGGCCTGCGGGTTCTCCCCGTCGACGTTGCGGTACTCGTCGTACTTCGACATGATGGTGACGAGCGGAAATTCGATGAACTCGCCCCACGACTCGTTGCTGATTTTCGTCGCTGAGATGCCTGTAATCTCCATGATTTGTTTGGTACGACCTCACATCCAATCGGCACGGGTAAAATAGTTTCTGTCGTTGGGCGGTTCGCGGCCGGAACGCGGGGCCGTTCAGCCGTCGAACTGGAAGACCGGCTTGCAGGTCTCCGAACCGAGGAACGCTTCGAACGCCGCGGCGGGGTCGTCGACGCTGTAAGAGGTGTCGAGAATCTTCTCGACCGCGATTTCGCCGCGCTCCATCAGGCGAAGCGCCTGCTCGAAGTTCGTCCACGTCGAGCCGTAGGAGGTGTTGATGTCGACTTCGCCGCGGACGGTCGAGGTGAGGCTGAGTTCGCTCGCGGAGTTCGGGATGCCGACGACGACGATTTGGCCGCCCTTGCGGACCACGTCGTTCCCGGAGACGACGCCGCTGTGGTGGCCCGTGGCGTCGAAGACCACGTCGAAGCCGATGCCGTCGGTCTGCGACTCGACCCGCCCGTCGAGTCCGCCTTCTTCTTCGAGGTTCACCGTGTCGATGCCGAGGTCTTCGAGCAGCGGGAGGCGATACGCCGCGTCCTGACCGAGTCCGGAGACGACGACGTTCGCGCCGAGGGAGTCGGCGACGGCGGCGACGAGCACGCCGATAGGGCCCGGCCCCTCGACGAGGACGTTGTCGCCGGGCGTCGTCACCGACTGGTCGAGGACCGCGCGGGTGGCGATGCTCGTCGGCTCGGTGATGGCGGCGTGCCGGAGGGGAACGCCCTCGGGCACCGCGTGGACGTGCTCGGGCGTGACGGTGACGTACTCCGTGTACGCGCCGTCGCGGTGCATGCCCGTAATGGAGAAGTTCTGGCAGACGTTGGGTTGGCCGTTCTGACACTGGAAGCAGTGACCGCAGTCGTGAATCGGCTCCTCGACGACCTTGTCGCCGACCTCGAACGTCTCGACGTTCGCGCCGACCTCCGTGACCGTCCCGGAGTACTCGTGACCCATGACCCGGGGGATGGGAATCCACTCGTAGCCGCCGTCGTACTTGTAGGCGTGGGCGTCGCTGCCGCAGAGGCCCGCCGTGTGGACCTTGATGAGCAGTTCGTCTGCACTGGGAGTGGGGACCTCCCGCTCCTGTGTCTCTACCGAGCGCGGCCCGGTCTGAATAATGGCTTTCATAGTTGCGAATAACCGTGTAGGTTCGTCTCATACACATCATGAGGGTACACCGATTAATATGTTTGGGTGCGGTCGGAGAATTTCGGCCGTAGCGCGGCTGAAGCCGCGGCTCTGCGTGCCGCGAGACACCACGCCCGCTGACGTTTGCTGGGCGGCAGTCGCGCCGAGTTATATTTCGACGCCGTCCGACTCCGACGACTGGGACTGCGATTGGACGGACGCCCGATTCTCGATACGCCGGCCCTTGCGCAGCGCCTCCGTCTCGGCGTCGAACAGGTAGACGTGTTCGGGCGCGATGGAAAGCGACAGCGTGTCACCGGCCGACAGCCCGTGGAACTCGCCGATTTCGGCGGTGACGTCGCCCATGGGGCCGTCGCCGTGAACGATGGCTTTCGTTCCGACCGGCTCGATGACGCGGATATCGACGTCAAAGGTCAGTCCGTCGGCGCGCCGCTTGCCCGTCTGGTAGAAGTCCTGCGGCCGGAAACCGACGTTGACGCCGCCGGGCGGCACCTCCGCGTCGAGGGCGTCGCTCGGCAGTTCGAAGCTCACGCCGTCGAGTTCGACGCGAACGCCGTCGGCGGCCTCCTCGACGACGCCGTCGTAGATATTCATGTCCGGACTGCCGACGAACTGCGCGACGAAGAGGTTCGCGGGCTCGTTGAACACCTCCTCCGGGCGACCCAACTGCTGGAGCGCGCCGTCGTTGAGGACGGCGATTTTGTCGGCGATGGTCATCGCCTCCTCCTGGTTGTGGGTGACGTACGCGGAGGTGATTCCGACCTCGGACTGCAGTTCGTCGATTTCGGTCCGCATCGTCTTGCGGAGCTTCGCGTCGAGGTTCGCCAGCGGCTCGTCGAACAGGAACAGCCGCGGCTCGCGGATGATAGCTCGGCCGAGCGCGACGCGCTGTTTCTGCCCGCCCGAGAGCTGTGCGGGCTTGTTGTTCAGGAGCTGTTCGATTTCGAGCATCGTCGCCACTTCCTCGACCCGCTCGTTGACGTCCGCCGTCGACATGCCGTTGTCCTCCCGCTTGAGGCCGAACCCGAGGTTCTCTCGGACGGTCATATGCGGGTAGAGCGCGAAGTCCTGGAACACCATCGCCACGTCGCGGTTGCGGGCTTTGATGTCGTTGACGACGACGTCGTCGAAGCGAATCTCACCGGAGGTCGGCGTCTCCAGTCCGCCGATCATCCGGAGCGTCGTCGTCTTCCCGCACCCGCTCGGGCCGAGCAAAACGAGAAACTCCCCGTCTTCAACGTCAATGTCGAGTTCGTCGACTGCGACGACGCCGTCTTTGTCCGGGTCGCCGAAAATCTTCGTGACACCGTCTACTGTGAGGTGTGTCATTGTAAATCATTAGCGTGTTGCGCCTCTTAAACCTAGCGACCGACGGCAAACGTTGACCGGGGCGCTCGGTACGTCGAGACGGCGGGAGAAGGGTGTTATCCCTTAATCGCGCCGCCGGTGAGTCCCTGCACGAAGTAGCGCTGGATGTAGGCCAGTCCGAGCAGGACGGGAAGCGAGATGATGATGGAGGCCGCGGCGACGACGTTCCATTGGGTGTTGAACCCCTGCACGAACGTCAGGAGGCCCGGCGGAACCGTGTACCGCGAGTTGTCGAGGAGCGTCAGCGCGAACACCAGCTCGTTCCACGCGAGGAGGAACGCGAAGATGAACGACGCGATGAGCGAGTTCCGCGCCATCGGGACGATGACGTACCAGAACGTCTCTATCGAGCTACACTGGTCGATGCGCGAGGCCTCGATAATCGAGTCCGGGAAGTCGTCGAAAAAGCCCTTCATAAGCCAGACGACGAACGGCGCGGTCATCGCGCCGTAGATGAAGATCAACACGAGGTGCGTGTTGAACAGGCCGAGCGCCGAGACGAGTTCCCACTCGGGGACCATGATGGCGGTCCCCGGGAACATCAGCGACGCGAGGAAGATGCTCATGAGCGCGTTCTTCCCGACGAAGTCGCGGCGCGAGAGCACGTACGACGCGGCCGTCCCGAGGACGAGCGCGATCGCGCCCGCGCCGACGGCGACTTTCAGGCTGTTCAGCACGAGCGACAGGATGTCGATGTCGATGGCCGACGACGCCTGCCAGCCGAACAGGTTAGCGAACAGCGAGGTGTAGCCGCCCGCCTGAATCGACGACTCGACGACGAGCCGGAAGCCCTCCAACGAGAAGTCGTTCGGGTACACCGTCGGCGGAATCTGCTGAATCTCCGCGGTGGTCTTGAACGCCGTCACGACCATCCAGTACAGCGGGAAGAGGACGAACGCGAAGACGACGAGCGTCAGGAGCGAAACCGCCGTCTTGCGGACGTACGCGCCCGCCGTGGTGTCGAACAGCCACGACTCGTTCCGCCGGAACTCGGCGGCCGGGTCGGGGTCTTGCGCCGCCATCAGACGTCACCCCGCACTTGGTCGTACACCTGGATGTAGTAGTACGAGAACACGAGCAGGACGACGAACAGGATGAGAGACAGCGCGGACGCCAGCCCCACGTCGAAGTCGACGAACGCCGTCCGGTAAATCATGACCGGGAGCGTGCTGCTGGAGACGCCGGGGCCGCCCTTCGTCATCACCCAAATCATCGAGAAGTTCCTGATGTTGTAGATGAGCATCAGGAGGAACCCGATGGCGAGGTTGTACCGCATCATCGGGATGGTGATGAACCGGAACTGCTCCCACGGTGTCGCGCCGTCCATGCGCGCGGCCTCGTAGAGATGCTCGTCGATGCCCTGCAAGGACGTGAGCGTCAACAGCGCGAAAAGCGGTGCGAGCCGCCAAATCATCCCGATAATGGGGGGCCACAACGAGAGCTCCGTCGAGCCGAGCATGACGATGTACTCGTCGATGACGCCGAGCTGGACGAGCAGTTCGTTGATGATGCCCTGCGAGCCGCCGAACATGAACTGCCAGATGGACGCGCCGACGACCCGCGGGAGGACCCACGGGATGAGCACGATTGCGCTCGCGACGCTCGTGTACGGGAGCTTCTCGTGGAGGAGCCAGCCCATCAGGAAGCCGAGGACGATAGCGGCGGAACTGCCGACGACGACCCAGATGAGCGTGTTCCACAGGACCTGATGGATAGTCGGATTCGACCAGATTTCGGCGTAGTTCGCCAGTCCGACGAACTCGGCCTCGCTGGGCGCGAGCAGGTCTTTGTTGAAGAAGCTCGAATAGATGGCTTGCGCGATGGGGTAGAGGATGAACAGTCCGACGAGCGCCGTCACCGGCAGGACCGGAAGGTACACCTTGACACCCTCCGGAATCCGCTCGGAGACGCTCTCGAACGAGCCCCTCGCCTGCTTCGAGTAACTCATGGCCGTAACTCACCGCCGTTGGGCCGCCGTCGTTCGAGCGACGGTTCGAGTCGCATCGTCAGGCGAGCTCCTCGTCGATGACTTCCTGAACCGATTCGTTGGCGGTGCTACAGGCCTCTTCGGCCGTCGCGTTGCCGAGGACGACCGGCTGGATGACCTCGGTGTTGATGATGCTCTGGACCGACGCGATGCCCGAGAACGACGGGAACCGCGAGGTGCGCGTGAACAGGTCGTCGTTCTCGTACAGCGTCACGAGGTCGCCAAACTGGCTCCGGAAGAGGTCACTCGGGTCCTCGAAGGCGCTCTTGAGCGTCGGGACGCGCCCGCGGATGCCCACGTCGTTCTCGGCGTCGTAGGTCCACGGCGCGAGCTGTTCTTCGGAGTTCCACCACTCGGTGAAGTCGAACGCGGCCTGCAGTTCGGCCTCCGAGTCGGTGCCGTTGCCGAGCATGAAGCCCTGCGCGTTCTGCAAGAGCAGGTCGCGGGGTTCGAAGCTCCCCGACGGGCTGTCCGGAAGCGGCGCGCGGGTGACGGTGTGGCCCTCGCCGTCCAGCCACGCCTGCGGCGCGCCGGTCGTCTGGTAGACCGCGTTGGCGTGCGAGTACGTGATGAAGATGCCGGACTCGCCCTCGCGGAGGAGCCGTCCCGCACCGATGTGGTCGTTCTCGGCCATCGAGTCGGGGAACAGCCCGGCCTCGGCGATGTCCTGATAGAGCTTGACGGCGTCGACGAAGCCGGGTTGGTCGACCGTCGCCTCCAGCGTCTCGGGGTCGAAGTACCGACCGCCGTTGGCGTAGACGAAGCCGATGAAGTACCCGGTCGTCAGGCCGAAGTCGGTTCCCGGCGCGGTAATTGCCGCCGACACCTCGTCGAGCTCCTGCATCTCCTCGCCGAGTTGGATGAGTTCCTCCCAGTTGCGCGGCGGGCTGTCGAAGCTCGTCTGTTCGAGGTAGTCGGTTCGGATGTCCACGAACGGACCGAGGTCGGCGTAGCCGCCGGGGAGCCCCCACTGTCGTTCCCCGTCGGTGTCGCCGAGGCTGTCGTAAATCTGGGTGTCGACGTTCGCCTGAATGAACCGGCTGTTTATCTCCTCCAACTGATCGGTGAACTGCTCTTGGTCGAGCGGCTGAATTGCGCTCGCGCCGACGTAGTCCGGAATCTGCTGGGTCTGGCCGGCCATCACGTCCGGGAGGTTGTTGTTGGCCGCCGCGGACGCGATAATCTGGTACTTCTGTCCCCACTCTTGGTGCTGGTAGGTGACGTCGTGGTCGCCGTAGCCGCTGTAGTGATTGCTGATGTACTCCCGCTCTGCGGGAATGCCGCCGAACAGCCAGAAGTCGAGGGACTGCGACCCGGACCCGCCGCCGCCGGAACCGCCGTCGGAACCGCCGCCACCGTCGTTTCCGCCACCCATACAACCCGCCAACGCCGCCGTGAGACCCGCTCCGAACCCGGTCACGTACCGCCGCCTACTGAGCCGGTTCTGTGAACCACTGTCTGTCATGATGTGCCATTACAAACCACTATAGTTCATTATAATAAATATGTCGGTGAGAATCGCGTGTCACGGCTCGACGGGTGGCGAATGACGCAGCCGAGCGAGCGCGCTTGAGCGACCGTCACGCTCACCCGAGGTCGACGTGCCGCCGGAACGACTTCCCGGTCAGCCACGACCGGTCGGCCGCCGACAGCGAGTCGACCTGTTTGAGCCAGTTGCACGCCTCCGCGTAGCTGGCAACGTCGCTGACGTTGGGGTAGTCCGAACCCCAGACGACCCGCTCGCGCCCGAAGGTGTCGAGGAGCCACCGGACGTGGTCGTGCATGTCGGCGTAGGGGAACGCAGAGTCCGACATGTGGACGATTTCCGAGACCTTCACCGCGACCGAGTCGTGTTCCGCGAGGTCGGCGAACCGGCTGAACGTGCCCTCGTCGGTGGGTGTCTCGGGGCCGGCGTGAGCGAAGTGGTCGAACAGGTACGTGAGGTCGGGGTACGCCTCGACGAGTTCGAGCACCTGGTCGAGTTGGCCGTGGTCGCAGAGAATCTGAACCGTGGCGTCGTGCTCGACCGCGGCCTCCCAGAACGCGGTCTCCTCGACGCTCTCTCGGAGCCACGTCACGCTCGGGTCGAACGTCTCCCACATTCTATCGTACGGGCAGGCCGCGCCGAGACGAAAGCCGAGGACGCCGTCGGTCTCCATGCAGCGGTCGAGCCGCTCGACGGCGTCGGCGGCGAAGGGGTCGAGCATCACGATGCCGTGGAGTCGGTCGTACTCGGCGGCGACCCGGCGGGTGTACCAGTTGTCCGTCCAGTCGCAGATGGGGTAGCCCACGACGACCGCCTCGTCCACGCCGTGTCGGTCCATGTCGGCGAGTAGGCGGTCGGCGGTGTAGACGGTGTGCACGTCGAAGCTGTCCACGAGGTCCAAGATGGGGCCGTTGGTCCACGGGTGGTCCGGGCTCGCGGCACCCCACGCGTGGGTGTGGGTATCTATCATTACAATCGACGACGGGCGTTCCCGTACTAAATCTTACCCGCCGAAAAGCTAAGACGGGGGCCGCCGAATCGGAGGCCGTATGGCGCGAATCGCGTTCCACCTTGAGATTAAAGACGGCAAGCGAGAAGAGTACCGAACGAAACACGAGAACGTCCCCGAGGCGCTCGAATCCGCCTACTTGGACTCCGACGCCGGCCTGCAAACGTACAGCATCTTCGAGAAAGACGGCCACGTTTTCGGCTTCATGGAAGTCGACGACCCGGAGGCCATCCAAGAAGTCATGGACAACAGCGAGGCGCAGGCCGACTGGGCCGAGGTCATGAGCGGCATCACCGTCGAGACCGACGACAGTTGGATGGACGAAGTCTACCGGATGGTCTGACGCCCGGAAGACGAGAATTATCCGGGCATGGCGGACGAAGTGCCGTTCCGACCGAATATATCAGGACCAACAGTATCGAATGAATACCCATGGACTCTCGTTTTCGACCGTCTCAATCCCCACATCGGGGTGATCCCAGAAGATCCCTGCGACTCCGGTTCTACCGGATGGTTGTCCGGCGATGGCGGAAGTCCGTCCGGGGCGGAATCGACCAGTTGCGGTTGTCCGTCGAGGCGAGGACGCAAGGACGAATTGCGTGCTCTCGCCGGCAACGCGGGTTGTACGCCGCAAATCATTACGGACATAGAACTGTAATTCAGAGTTAACTCCATTTAAATTGATTCAGGAATAATGTGGTGACCGGACGTGAGTCAGTAACGCTGACGCCCGGCAGGGGAAAGCGTGACGAAACGGCGCTACTCTGTACCGACAGCGCGTCTATCACGAATATTTAGGGCGTTGTCAGTGACCCACGACAGGAATCCGGCGTCCGGTGATGCCGGATAGTTACTCGTGGTGAACGACAAGCCGACCGCCCGCGGGCTACCAGGACGTAATAGGAACTTCGCGGAGCGGCCCCGGAAGCGGGATATCGACGGTCGAGTCGGTGTAGTGCGAGAGGTAGAACCCGACGATGATTTCGAGCGAGCGAGTCGCCGCGACGCCGGGCGAGTAGTTCTCGGCGTCGCCGTCGAGGAGGTCTTGAACGTGAGCCGCCGCGTTGGCGAACGACCCCTTGTAGTCGTCTTCCCACGTCCACGCGCCTTCGATGCCGGGGAGCGGTCGCTCGACGTGTTCGCCGTCTTCGAGCGACCAGTAGCGCCACTCGCCGTCGTCGTTGTTCATGTAGAGTTTGCCCTCGGTGCCGATGAAACTCAGCGTCATCGAGGAGACGTCGCGCGGAATCGTGCAGTCCACGGTGACGAACGTGCCGTCGTCCATGACGACGTGCCCGCCGCCGCCGGCGTCAACGACCGACTCCGTGGCGTCCAGCGCGTCGAGCACCTCGTTCTCGCCGGTGATGTGGCCGCTCACCCGCGAAGCCCGCGCGTCGAGAAGGTAGACGAGGGTGTCGAGGACGTGCGTGGAGTTCCGCATGAGTTCCATGCGGTACTGCGCGCTGACGGACTTCACGTCGCCGAGAATTTCTTCCTCGCGGACGAGGTCGCGGAGCCGACGGAGCTTGTCCGTGAACCGGAACGAGTGGTTGACGACGAGTTCCGTGTCGGTGTCGTCGCAGACGGCGACCATCTCCTCGGCGTCGCTGACGGCCGACGCGATGGGTTTCTCGCACCAGATGACCGAGGGGTCTGCCGCGGAGCGCGCGGCGTCGACGACGTGGTCGCGGTGGAGGAACGACGGCGTGCAGACCGACACCGCGTCGAGGTCCTCGGCGTCGAGCATCGCCTCGTGGCCGACGTACCGGCGGTCCGCGGGGATGTCCCACGCCTCGCCGAAGGTGTCCAGTTTCGACTCGTCCACGTCGGCGACGGCGACGAGTTCGATGTCGTCGGTCGCGGCGTAGCCGCCCGCGTGGCTCGCGTCGATTTTCTCTCGACCGATGGCCGCCTCGTCGTGCATGCCGAGGATGCCCATCCCTGCGATACCGCCCGTGCCGATGATGCCTGCGTGGTAGGTCATAGTGTCTCCTGTCGCCGGAGTTCGTTCGTCAATGTGCGCCGGAGCGCATAACTGTGGTGCCGGGCCGAAAGAGTCGAAAAGAACGCTGGGGGCGAAGGTGTCAGTCGAGCGCGGCCGCGGCCATCAGGAACCAGCCCTGCCCGTAAGGCGTGTCCGTCAGCGGGGCCTCGGGGCCGCCCGGCGGGCCGGCGACGCGGTTGACCGCGCCCTCCTCGCTGACGACGCGAGAGACGGCTGCGAGCCCGTCTTCGGCGGGTTGGCGGTAGGTCTCCGCATCGAGGATGCCGAGGTCGATGCCGCGGGCGAACGCGTAGGCGAACATGAGCGTCCCCGACGATTCGAGCGGCGTGTGCGGGTCGTCGACGAGGTTGTGCCAGAAACCGCTACCGTCTTGGAGCGGAAGGAGCGCCTCGCAGTGCGACCGGAACAGGTCGAGGAGGTCGTCGCGCTTCGGATGGTCCTCGGGGAGTCGTTCGAGTACGTCCGCCGAGGCGGCGGCGGCCCAGCCGTTGCCGCGCGCCCAGAACGCGCCCTGCGGGTAGTGGTTCGGCTGTTCGACCCAGATGTGTCGGAACAGCCCCGTGTGGCCGTCGCGGAGGTGCGCGGCGTGAATCAGAATCTGCTCGACCGCCTCGTCGAAGGCGTCGTCGTCGCCGGCGGCCGCGCCGTAGCGGGCGAGGAAGGGACACATCATGTAGACGGAGTCTATCCACAGCGACTTGATACCCGCGAGGTCGGGGTCGTGGTGGGGGATACCGCCGTCTTCGGTCCGCTCGAAAGACAGAAGCGACTCGTAGGCGCGCTCGGCCGCGTCGAGGTAGCGGTCCTCGCCCGTGCGGTCGTAGAAATCGAGAACACCGTGCCCGATGGCGGTGCTGTTGTTCGTGTTCATGCACTTTTTCACGGTCAGCTCCCAGCTCGCCTCGTACTCGCGGCCGTGGCTGAAGACCTCAATCGGGTAGCTCGGGCCGTAGCTCAACTGCCCGGCGTCGTTCTGTGTCGCCACCGCGGTGTCGACGAGGTGTTTCGCGCGCTCGACCGACTCGTCTCCCCCTTCGGCGAGCAGGCCGTTGATGGCGACGCCGGTAATCCACGACTGACCGTCGATGTCCAACGACCGGAGGTACGAGGCGGCGCGCTGGACTGGTGTAAGCTCGTCTGCTGGCATGGGTACAGTACCCACACGAAGACGTGCTGGGATGAAAAATGTATCCCATGGCGTCGCGCCACCGCGGGACGGCGGCCGCGCGGGCCAGTCGGTCAGCCAGTCCGGAGCCGAGGGTACTCGTTCGTCGCAGCCGACACGTTCCCCAGGCGGGAACAGATATATACGGCTCGGGTTCGACTACCACACCATGAGCCCCCCACCGAACAACCGCCCCGGCCGGACCATCCGCTCGGTCCAGATAGCGTTCAACATCATCGACCTGCTGCAGGAGGAGGCGGGCATCGGCGTGACGCGAATTGCCGACGAGCTCGGCCACTCGAAGAGCACCGTCCACAGCCACCTCCGAACGCTCGAAGAGCGACGCATCATCGTGCGCGAGGGCGACGGCTACCGCCTCGGACTGCGCTTTCTCGACGTCGCCTCGCACGTTCGCGACCAGATAGGCAACTTCGACATCGTCCAGAAGGAAGTCGATTCGCTGGCCGACGAGACGGGCGAAATCGTCCAGTTCGGCGTCGAGGAGTACGGGAAGGTGTCGTACCTCCACAAGGCGCAGGGCGAACACGCCGTCGAGACGCTGTCGCGGGTGGGGACCCAACAGCCGATGTACTCCACGTCGCTCGGCAAGACGATTCTCGCGTACCTGCCGCCCGAGCGCATCGAGGAAATCGCGGCGGCGATGGAGTACGAGCCCAAGACGGCAAACACCATCACCGGGCCCGAAGAGCTGTTCGAAGAGCTCGAAACCATCCGCGAGCAGGGGTACGGCATCGACGACGAGGAGAACATCAACGGCCTGCGCTGCGTCTCAGCGCCCGTCAAGAACGACGAGGTGATCCTCGGCGCGATTAGCATCACCGGCCCGTCGAGCCGATTCACCGAGGACCGCCTGCACGGCGAACTCGCGGACTACGTGCAGAGCGCCGCGAACGTCATCGAACTGAACACGAAGTTCTCCTGAGCGCGCGGGGCCGCCGCTCAGTAGTTCTCGTAGATGGTCTTCACCGACGAGAAGAAGTCGAGCCCGGCGTCGCCCTGCTCGCGGTACGTGTTGGTCGACGAGTCCTTGTAGCCGCCGAAGGGGACGTGGAGTTCGAGGCCGGTCGTCTTCTCGTTGATTTTCGCGACGCCCGCTTCGACCTCGTTGACGAAGCGCTTGCCCTCGCTGAGGTCCTGCGTGACGATGCTGGCCGACAGGCCGTAGTCGACGTCGTTGGCGAGGGCGATCGCGTCCTCGAACGAGTCGGCCTCGACGACCGCGAGCACGGGACCGAAAATCTCCTCTTGGGCGATGCGAGCGTCGTTTTCGACGCCGGAGAACACGGTGGGTTCGACGAAGTAGCCGTCGTCGTAGTCGTCGCCGGTGAGCCGACTGCCGCCGGCTTCGAGCGTCGCGCCCTCCGAGGCACCGATGTCGATGTATTCGAGCGTCGAAGACAGTTCGTTCTCGGAGACGTGCGGACCCATGTCGGGGTCGTCGAGGCCGTCGCCGACGACGAGCGAGTCTGCGTAGTCGGAGACGGCCGCGACGAACTCGTCGTACACGTCCTCGTGGACGATAGCGCGCGAGGTGGCCGTACACGACTGGCCGGTCGTGCCGAACGCGCCGACGCCGACGGTTTCGGCGGCCGCCTCGATGTCCGCGCTGGGCATCACGACGGTCGGGTTCTTGCCGCCCATCTCACACTGGACGCGCTTGAGGTCGACCGCGGCCGTCTCGGCGACCATCGTCCCCACGGCGGTGCTGCCGGTAAAGGAGACGCCGTCGATGCGCTCACTCTCGATGAGCGGGCCGCCGACCTCGCTCCCGGAGCCGGTGATGGTGTTCGCCACGCCGGCCGGGAGTCCCGCGTCGTCGAGGCATTCGAGGACGATGGCGACGACGCCCGGCGCTTCGGACGCCGGCTTGAGGACCGCGGTGTTGCCGGCGGCGAGCGCCGGGGCGAGCTTCCAGACCGGGATGGCGATGGGGTAGTTCCACGGCGTGATGAGCGCGACCGTGCCGAGGGGTTCGTGCTTCGTGTAGAGGTCCTTCCCGGGGGCGCTCGCGGACTTGACGGTGCCGCCGAAATCCCGCGCTTTCGCGCCGTAGTAGTGGAAGATGTCGATGGCGCGCTGTACCTCGCCGCCCGCCTCGGAGCGCGTCTTGCCCTCCTCGCGGACGAGCACCTCGGTCGCCTCTTCCTTGCGCGCTTCGAGGTTGTTGCCGGCCTCGCGGAGCACCGCGCCGCGGGACGGGCCGGGCGTCGATGCCCACTCGTCCTGCGCGGCGACGGCCGCGTCGAGCGCCGCCTCGACGTCCGCCTCGGTGGACGCCGGGTGGACGCTGACGACTTCGCCGGCCGCCGCGGGGTTCGTCACTTCGAACGTCGCTCCGGAGTGGGAGTCTGTCCATTCGCCGTCGATGAAGTTACCGTAGGTTCTCGACATTCGACCTAGCCATGCACACCCATCACCAAGTAAGCTTCTCATGGCGAGCGCGGATGACCGCCGCGCGCTCGTGGCCGTCGAAAGGTGTGAGCGAAGCGAATTCGCGAGGTTCGGATTGGTATCGACGAGTCGCCGCCGCCTCAAAGGAGGAACTGGAGGACGACGAACAAGGTGGCGACCGAGACGGCGGTGGTCGCGAACACGTTCATCGACGCGAGGTCGGCGTCGCCGCCGAGTTCGTTCGCGTAGATGAACGACGAGACGGCGGTCGGCGTCGCGAGCATCGTCACGCCGGCTTGGACCGTCGACCAACTCGACGCGAACGTCGAGAAGACGGCGAAGGCGAGAAGCGGCATCAGGACGACTTTGCTGCCGACGACGGCCCCGACGGTGCGAAAGTCGAACGACTCGGTGGAAATCGTGAGCGACGCGCCGATGGAGAGCAGCGCCACGGGGAGCGCGAGCGAGGAGAGCGCGTCGAGCCCCGTCAGAAGGACGCCGGGGACGCCGAGGCCGAGCCCGGAGAAGGCGAGCCCCAACACGAGCGCCGGGATGACCGGCGTCTTGAGCACGCCGACGAACTCCTCTTTGAACGATACGTCAGCGCCGTTGACGAGCACGAGGACCGTGATAGTGAGCGGGACGTGGGTGAGCGCACCGATGCCGAGGATGACGGCCGCCTTCGCCGACGCCAGCGAACCGAACGTGGAATCGACGAGCGGGAGCCCGAGGAAGCCGAGGTTCGAGTAGTACGACTGGACGATGGCGACACTGCGAACCGAGTCGGGCGACACCCGTCGGTGGACGACCCAGCCGACGGCGAGCATCGTAAAGAGGACGAGCCAAAAACCCAACACGAGCGTCGGCTCGATGACTTCGCGAATCGGCTGGTCGTACGTCGAGGTGAACACGAGCGCGGGGAGCGCGAAGGCGAACGCGAAGAACGTGAGTTTGTCGCGGCGGCCGCTATCGAGGAGGCCGAGACGCTTCGCTAGCGCCCCGAGGCAGAGCACCCCGAGCATGTAGCCCAGATTTGCGGCGACGGTCATACACGTCCATCGAACAGGGTGGTTCTTCCGTGTTACGCTCGCGGAGATTTCGTTCGGGTAGTTCGACTACGAGAGCGCCTGAGACCCGCGTATTCCGGTTAATCGTCCATGAGAGATTCGAGCTCGCGCGCGAGGCGCTCGCCGATGCGAATCATCGCGTCGTCGCCGGGGTGAACGAGGTCGGTCGTCATCCCGCTGGCGGTCGGCAGGAGGTCGGGACCCTCGACGAGGTGGACGTTGTCGTAGCCGCACTCGACGACCACGTCGCGGAGCTGCTCGCGGAACGTCTCGGAGAGCGTCGCTTCCTCGTGGTCACGCTTGTACTCGCGCACGTGCGGGAACAGCGTGATGCAGGCGACGGGTTTGGTCGGGTTCGCCGCGGCGACGGTTTCGACCATGTCCGCGGCCCGCTCGCGGAACTCGTCGGGCGAGAATCGGCCGACCATGTTCACCGACAGCGAGAGCGTCGCCACGTCCCAGTCGTCTCGGGCGGCGATATGCTCGGCCATCGCGGGGTCGCAGTAGGCGGTCCCACAGGAGCCGAGGTTTATCGGGTCCGCGCCGAGTCTCCGGGCCGTCTGGTTAACGTACGTGAGCATCTCCGCCGACGGGTCCTCGCCCTCGGTAATCGACGTGCCGTACGCGAGGTATCGGAGGCCCGGAACCTCGTCGGCGGTCGGCGGCCGCCGCGCGCCCTCAACGCCGTGGTAGTAGATGTGGCCGCCGCGGTGGTCGCCGGGGAAGACGAGTCGGCACACCTCGGGCGCGTAACGCATCTCGCCGGTGGCATCGGGGTCGAGGTCGGAAAGCGACTCCGGGGGAGACAGTTCGACCGTCTTCGGTTCCGGCCCGAGCGTGAACTCCTCGCCCGTCGCCTGAAAGTCCCCCCAGAACGGTCGAACGAGGCTGTCTCGCTCCTCGGAGGAGAGCGTGATTCGAACCGTCTCATCGGGGACGAGTCGAATCTCGGTTCCCGCCGGGTGAGACATCCGCGTCTGCGCGCCGGTGTTCAGGCCGCTCCTGACGGCCTCCGGAACGCGGAGCAGTCGAAGTCCTTCGTGCGGTCTGACCCGCTGGAGCGCCCTGACGTTGTGGAACTGAACGTCGTCGTGCTGGATATCGTCGTGCTGCATACCGTGTGAGTCACGCACACGCCACACCTACTTATCGCTACCTCCGGCGACCGACACGCGGCGACGGGCGCGCCGGTGCTGGACGGAAACAGACGCCGAAGTGGCATCATTGGTTCCCGAGGCGGGAAAATTACAGTCATATGCTTGTAATATATGGGCGAATATAGCGTCGAATTCGCGCGTTCGTCGTGAGTGACGCACAGCCGACCAAAACGTCAACCTCCCTAAACCCAATCCAGAGCCCACAGAGAGGCCTAAATCCGAATATTCGCCACCGGGGAACGCAAAACCCATCCAGAGTGAATAATTGGGCATGATTCGCCTGATGTGCGTTCCCCACCGGCGAACAAAATGGAGTATAACGCTGCCCTCGTGCGGTCAGTCTGGGGATGTAGCCGCTCAACTGCCGGAGCTGAAGGTGTGTTATGATTGGTGCAGGCCGGGAGTCCGGTGGGAGACGAGCGGGCCGTAAGACGTTAAAACGGCTCAACAGCGGAGCGAGGGAACGTCGAGGCGGCGAAAAATGGGGAGGGGTGCTTCCGACGGCTGCCGTCGGGTAGCGTCAGGCAGGTGCGGTGAGCGCGGTCAGTCGATATCGGTGCGGTCGGAGTCGTCGGTGCGGTCGGAGTCGTCGGTGAGTCAGTCGATGACGCGGGCGATGCCGTCGTCGAGTTCCTCGTACAGTTCCTCGGCGCGGTGCTCGTCGTCAGCCGACAGCGACCGAATCGGTTCGCGGACCGACCCGCCGTGCAGGCCGGCCAGTTCGAGGCCCTTCTTCACTATCGGGACGCTTATCGCGCCGGGAAGGTCGTTGTCGGTTCCCGTCTCGCCGCGGAGGGCTTGGAAGGGGAGCGTCAGGTCGCGAATCTCGCGGGCGCGTTCCCAGTTCTCCTCGGTGAGCGCCTCGAACAGCGCGAGGCCGATCTCCGGGCGGAAATTGCTGACGCCCGCCGAGAACCCCTCGATGCCCTCGTTCCAAAACGAGACGGCGAAGGGCTCCGCGAGGCCGTCCACCCAGACCACGTCGTCGTCCGCGACGGCGACGGCGGAACCGAGCTTGACCGGGTCCTCGATGGCGTACTTGACGCCGACGACGCCCTCGATGCGCGAGAGGTCGCGGAGGAAGGAGACCGAGGGGTCGAAGCCGCGGACGTAGGGAACGAGCGGCGTGTCGGTCGCGGCGTCGAGTTTCTCGTAGTAGCGGATGAGTCCCCGTTCGTGGACGTAGGTGTGGTCCGGCGGCATGACCATCATGGCGTCCACGCCGACGCGGTCGTAGGCGTCTATCAGGTCGGTCGCGGCCTTCGTCGACCCGCCGACGCCGGCGAGGACGCAGGCGCTGTCGGGGAGCGCGTCGACCGCCGTCTCCGTCACGTCGACGCGCTCCTGTTGGGACAGCGAGTGATATTCGCTGATGTTCGCGGCCGCGAGGAACGACGAGATACCGTCGCCGGAAAGCGACTTCGCGTTCGCTTCGAGTTTGTCGTGTTGAATCTCCAGGTCGTCGTCGAACGGCGTGAGCAAGCCGACGGCGACGCCACGGAGACGACTACGTACACGGTCGTCTGCGAGTGGCATGGTACAGTCAATCTGAGTCAACCGTGATAAACCCATCGTCAACGCCTGAATCCGGCGTTCGCGCGTGAGAGCGCCCGCGAGTCGTCCATCTGGTGCGCGACAGTCAGGCTTCGTGACCCGAACGGGCGGGCCGGAACGGCACCCGAGTCGAAGTCTGATTTCGCGGTCACCCCTCAATTTATTACGATTTGGTCAGAGTGGATTCGTATGGACGTCTTGATGACCGGCGTCTATGGCCGGTGCGGCACCGCAGTCATAGACCACCTGCACGACGACGACGCCTACGACTTCACGTACTTCAACCGCTCCGACCGCCCCGACGACCACCCCTACGGCGGCTACGACACCGTCGTCGGCGACGTGTCCGACTACGACGCCCTCGACGAGGCCGCGGCGGGGCAGGACGCGATGGTCCACATGGCGGCGTACCCCTACACCGACGGGACGTGGGAGGACATCTTCGAGCCCAACATCATCGGGATGTACAACGCGCTCGAAGTCGCCCGCGAGAACGAAATCGAGTCGTTCGTCTTCCTCTCGACCAACCACGTCATGGGCGGCTACGAGGACGAGTTTGCCCCCGAGATATACGAGCCGGGTCACGGACTCGTCATCGGCCACGAGGACCCCGTCCGCCCCGACTCGTTTTACGGCGCGTCGAAGGCCTACGGCGAGGACATGGGTCGGTACTACGTCGAGAACTACGAATACCCCAAGCAGTTCTACGCCCTCCGGGTGTGCAGCGTCCGGATGCCCGAGTACGACCACCCCTACGGCGACGCCGAGGCCGCCGTCGAGAACGGCGAGTTCGAACGCGGGAGCGCCGAGTACGAAGAGACCGTCGGGCGCATGAAGGCGATGTGGCAGTCCCGCCGCGACTTCGCCCACGAAATCGACTGCTGTCTGCAAGACGACAACGTCGAATTCGGTATCTTCAGCGGCGTGAGCGACAACCAGCGCCGGTGGTACGACCTCGAACACGCCCGCTCGCGAATCGGCTACCACCCGCAGGACGACGGCGAGGAGTGGGACAGCCCGCCGGAGTAACCCCGAAGCCCGAGTCACGTCCCCTGTCTGTCCCGTTTTCGATGCGTTCAGCGACGCACGTCCGCCGGTGCGAGCGGTCCTGATTCTGCAATTAACTTTATTTATATTTGTTAGGAACGGATTCGTGGGTATGAAAGACACACCCACAGCCAGCGATTCGAATCAGGCGTCGCTCAGCAGACGAACCGCGCTCGCGCTCCTCGGGGGCACGGGCGTCGCGGCGCTGTCCGGCACCGCGGCCGCCCAGTTCGGTGAGGAACGCGAGGACGACGGCGAAGAGGACCGCGGAAACGGCCGCGGAAACAGCGGCAAACCGTGGAATCGGGACGTCGATGCGAACGGGAACGGACTGTACAATCTCGCGTCGCTCGACGTGGGTCGCGTCTACACCTCGGCGCGCGACGCCGACGTCATCGTCTGGAAGGACGACGACGGGACGTTCCACGCGGACGGCGCGGACGGCGAAGTCGCGTCGGGCGACGGCGTCGTCCCGGTCGCGCAGGCGGCCATCGACAGCCTCACCGAGGGGCGGACGTGGAACGAGAAGGTGCTCATCGCCTCGCCCGGCGAGATGACGAGCGCGGACGGGAGCCTCGAACTCCCGAGCTACACGACGCTCGACGCGCCGGCGACGCTCTCGATTCCCGACGGGGAGTCGGTGCCGCCGGTCGTCCGGGCCGTCGGCGCGGAACACATCGACGTGGAATCGCTCGTCGTCGAGGGGCCCGCAGCGATGGGCATCCGACTCACCAGTTGTTCGAACGTCCGTCTGGGCGACATCCGCATCACGGGCGTCACGAGCGACGGCATCCGCATCGACGGGCGGGGCGACGCGCCCCGGTCGACCGACATCCAGATGGGGCAGATATACGTCGAGGGGAACGGCCACCACGGCGTCGAGACCTACGGCGTCGACCGCATCCAAATCGAGCAGGTCGTCGGCAACGACCCCGCGAGCTGCGTCGTCCTCCTCAACGACACCGTCGACGCGACGGTCAACAGCGTCGTCGGCCGCGAACCGGGCGGCCCTGCGGGCTACGCGACGTTCCGCGTCGCCAACGGCGCGCACGACGTGACAGTCGGGGAAGTCGTCAGCCGCGGCGGCAATCGGGGCGTCTTCGGCGTCTCCGAGTGCTACGACATCACCATCGGCCACGTCAACATCGAGGGCGCGGAGGACCAAGGAATCCTCGTGCAGAACTGCCGGGACTTCGCGGTGCAGGGCGGCGTCGTCAAGAACACGAACGGCGACGGCGTCCGCATCGACTCGCGGGACGACGGCGAACAGCTTCCCGCGGAGGGCGTCTCGATTAGCAATCTCCGCGTCTACGACGACCGCGACGAGCCGAAACAGACGTGGGGCATCCTCGAAACCGGGCCGGCGTGCAATCACAACCGCATCGTCAACAACGACGTTCGGGGCGGCGGGACGACCCGCAACATCGGGATTTTCTCGAACACGACGGTCGTGCGGGACAACGCCGGCGGCGGCTTCGCTGACGGCGAGGTGACGCTCTCGGCCGGCGAGTCGCCCGCGGCGCGCGTCGAGGGCGTCAGCGAGTTCCCCGACGTGACCATCCCGGGGAGCGTCGACGAACCGGAGGACTTCGAGGCGTCCGCGCTCGCCGTCCGCGCGAAGCCCGCGACGACGGGGTCCACCGAGACGTACGCGTGGGAGAGCTACGTGGAGTGGAACGGCTCCGCCGGGAGTTGGGACCTCGTCTTCGAGTGGCGTACCGACCCCGGCGTCGACGTGACGCTCGAGTACGTCGTGGACAAGACGCGCTGAGGCGGTCGCGAACGGGCGTCCGGCGGCTCGCGTTCGACTCGCTGGTGGCGGCTGCTGACTGACCGCTCACTGCGCGGGTCGATGAGTCCGAAAAACGAGGGTTGCGGGTCAGACAGCCGCGACGACGCTCACTCGGTGTGGAGCGTCACGTAGCCGTCGAAGTTGAGAATCACGAACTGCGCGAGGTCGCCGAACAGCGCCTTTCCGGTCGGCGACCGCTTCCGGCCGAGGATGAACACGTGGTCTGCGCCCTCCTCGTCGGCAACGTCGATGACCGTCTCGGCGCGCTCTTTCTCGGCGGCGATTCGCGGGACGATTTCGTAGGACACCTCGTCGTCGGTCGCGAAGACCTTCCGGGCGACTTCCTCGGCGTCGTTCATCGCGCCCTTGAACGCGTCCTGTTCGGTGTACGACGTGTGCTCGACGTCGCCGATGGTGTCGAGGACCTCCTGGGTCTCCTCGAACTCGTCTTCGGTGAGCGTGACGAGGAGGACGAGGTCGGCGTCCGCGCCGAGCGCGTGTTCTCTGGCCTCCCGGAGGAGGTCGGCGTGCGAGTCGGTGTTCTCGATGAGTACTAAGCCTCTGTCCATGCACCCCCATTCCGTCTCGTCTTATCTAAGTCTACCGCAGGAACGGACGGCCCGGCCGGAGTTGGCGAGGGCGCGAGTCTGCCGGGCCGCCCGCACCGGTCTCGCGTGCGCCGCGCGACTCGTCGCCCGGCGGGGCAGTATACTGAAATACACCGCGGTACTCTACGCAGACATGCCCGAAACGAGTCTCGCCGACGTGCTCCGCGATTACGAGACCCGAATGAAGCTCGTCCTCGTCATCTCGCTGGCCTCTATCGCCCTGCTTCTCCTCTCGCTGCCGTCTATCGAGCCGGGGACGACGACCCACGCGCTCGTCTATCTCCAACTGACGACGTTCGGCGGATTAGCGGTCGTGATGCTCGGACTGTTGCTGTGGACGGCGAGGAGCGCGTGAGACGGAGCGAGAATCAGCGCGAACGAGCGGGGAACTGTTATTTTCTCTATCATGGTTGGGATGGGCAAATCCAGTATCTATATTAACGGGGAGTATCATGATAGATGATACCGCATGGCTGGAAAGCGTTCAACCAACTGGAGTAGACGAGACCTTATCAAGTACGGGGCGGTGGCTGGCACGGCTGGACTGGCCGGCTGCTTCGATAGTTCGGGACAGACGACCGAAGACGGCGGCACCGGAGACGGGACGGACGGCGGCACGAGCACCGAGGGCGGCGCGAGCCTCGCTGACGACACCCTCGACTACCCCGCGGGCCGACCCGCGACGGACGTGCAGTTCAATCGCTACAGCCTCGGCAACTACGCGCACACCCTGCAGGACCAGCTGTTCGAGGAAGTCGCGCGCGGCTACGCCGACGGGTCGGTCCGACCCGACCTGCTCGAAGACATGACCGTCGACGGGCGGACGCTCACGCTGACGTTCCCCGAGGGGTTCAAGTGGTGGAACGGCGACGACCTGACGGCCGAAGACTACTACATCGGCCTCGAAATCGACCGCCTGCAATCGCCCGAGCAGTCGCCCATCGAGAGCAACACGCTGGTCGACGACTACACCATCGAGCGGACGTTCAAGACGGCCGTCTCGCCCAACCTGATGAAGGCGAACGTCGCCGAGACGTTCGTCAACACCCCGCGGTCGATTTACCGCGAATACCTCACCCGCTACGAGGAAGCATCGAATGAGAGCGAGCGCGAGAGCGTGACGAGCGACCTCCTCGACATGAGCATCACGACCCAACAGCTCATCGACGAGGGGCTCGGCAACGCGCTGTACCGCGTCACCGGCTTCAACTCCTCGGAGACCATCCTCGAGAAGTTCGAAGACCACCCGTACGCGAGCCGGACGGACATCCCGAAGGTGCGCATCATCCCCGAGACGACCGCCGACGTGGAGTCGCTGTCGGTGAACGACCAGCTCGACATGAACCCCGACGTGCTCATGTCGGAGTCCCAGCAGTCCCGGTACCCGGACAACATCGAGAACGTCTACCGGCTCAACTGGTTCCGCACGCAGAAGTTCACGTTCAACTTCAAAAACGAGCACATCGCGCGACTCCCGGTCCGGCGCGCCATCGTCAACGCGGTGGACTTCGAGTCGATGGTCGCCGCGATGCGGCAGGCCGGAACCGTGGGCGCACCCGCCGAGAACCAGACGGCGCTGCGCTCGACGATTCACGAGGAGTACCTCGGCGAGGACTTCGTCGACCAGCTCATCGACTACCCGGTCGGCAAGGACCTCGACGCGGCGACGCAACTGCTCGAAGACGCCGGCTACACCAAGGAAAACGGGACGTGGGTCGACCCGGACGGCGAGTCGTTCACCTTCACGGTCCTGACGCAGAACAACAACACCCAGGTGCAGGCGACGAAGGTCTTCAACGACCAGCTCAACGCGTTCGGCATCCAGACCGAAATCAGCACGGTCAGCTCGACCGACTACTACCAGCGCCTCCAAACGTACGAGGCGGACATCTTCTGGATATGGCACGTCGCGAAGGCGCTGTGGCACCCGACGGCGTACTTCTCGAACAACTTCTACGGCATCGAGGTCGGTGACCCCTCCAGTGGGAACGAGACCGGCCCGACGGGCAAGCCCTTTACGACGACCATCCCGAGCGAGGTCGGCGCGACCGAAATCTCCGGCAGCGGCAAAGAGATTCAGCCCGCACAGCTGATGAACGACCTGCCGAACTCCGAGTCCGCAGAGCAGGTCAGAGAGCGGACCCGCGACCTCGTCCAGTGGTTCAACTACGCGCTTCCCGACTTCGTCTTCGTCGAGGAAGACTCCGGCTACTGGGGCGACACGCAGGACTTCTCCATGCCGACGGGCGACGACTACGAACTCAACACGAACCGACCGGGCGAGTTCTCCTTCAAAAACGGATGGATTAGCTCCAACTCGCAGTGAGGTGAGACGGCACCCTCGACGGGCTTAACCACCACAATTAAGCTCTCTCACGCTAGAAGCCAAACTATTAATAATGACACCAAAGTATTTGTTGAAGCGTCTCGGGCAAGCGATACTGACGTTTTTCGTCACGATGACGGTCTCGTTTCTGCTGTACCAGGCCATGCCCGGTGGCCCGACGGAAGCGATGCGGAGCGTGATCCTCTCGCAGAGCGGCGGGAGCGTCGATATCGACCGACTGAACAGGATGATACAGCTCTACACGAACGTGAACCCGGACCAGCCGATGCACGTACAGTATTTCAACTACGCGTCTGACGTGATTCTCCGGCAGGACCTCGGGACCTCGTTCTTCAAAAACGAGGAGGTCACGACGCTCATCATGCAGCGCATCCCGTGGTCGATGTTCATCAGCGTCTACGCGCTCGCGCTGGGCTACTCGCTGAGCATCTTCCTCGGCGTGATGACGGCCTACCGGGAGAAGTCGCGGTTCGACTCCACGGTGTCATCGCTCATCATCGGACTCAACTCGATTCCGTACTACATCGTCGGCGTCGTGCTCATCTACTTCCTCGCCATCCAGAACAACTACTTCCCGACCGGCGGCCGAATCGGCTCGGGCATCGCCGCGGGGTACAATCCGGAGTTCATGCTCAGTCTCGTGCAACACGCGGCGCTCCCGGCGATTTCGATGGGCGCGCTCGCGACCTCCGGCGCGCTCGCCATGCGCGGGAACGCGGTTCGCGTCCTCGGCGAGGACTACATCCGCGTGGCGCAGCTCCGCGGGCTCCGCGAGACCCGCATCGCCACGCAGTATCTTGGGCACAACTCCATCCTCCCGATGTACACGCAGTTCATGATCGGCATCGCCGGCGTCTTCAGCAGCGCCGTCATCGTCGAGGAGGTGTTCGCGTACCCGGGCATGGGCCTCCTGATGTTCGAGGCGGTCAAGACGCAGGACTACCCGCTGTTGATGGGCACGCTCCTCGTGTTCACGGCGATTTCGCTGACCGCTATCTTCATCGCGGACCTCACGTACACGCTCATCGACCCGCGCATCTCGGTGGGTGAGGAGTAACTATGAGCGAAGCACATTCCGACACGTTCGACCTGAAGGACCTCTACGACGAGGACATCGACCCGGACCCCGAATCGCGGGCCGACCGCGCAAAGCGATTCCTCGAGATGAACGTCGTCGCCCCCGCGCGCATCGCGGCCGACGACTGGCGCGCGCTCGTCGGCGGCGCGATTCTCGCCTTTTTCCTCCTCATGGGAACCGTCGGCGTCTGGCTCGTCGAGCGGCCGACGAGCGGTGACGCTCCCGTTCTCGCCGCACCGTTCGAATCGCTGGCGTACCCGCTCGGCACCGACGTGTTCGGCCAACCGATTCACGCCCAGCTCATCCACGCGACGCCGGGTATGTTCAAGATGATCTTCGCGGGCGCGGTCGTGAGCGTCGGCTTCGCCGCCCTCGTGGGCGTCGTCGCCGGCTTCGAACACGGCACGCGCATCGACTCGTTCCTGATGACCGTCACCGACGTGGTCATCACGATTCCGGGTCTGCCGCTCATCATCGTCATCACGGCCATCTTCCAGCCAGAAAACCCCTACATCGTCGGGGTGTTCCTCGGCATCGACAACTGGCCGGGGCTGGCGCGGACCGTCCGCTCGCAGGTGCTGAGCATCCGCGAGGAGTCCTACGTCGAGGCGTCCGAAATCATGGGCATCCCGCTGTCGTCGATTCTCCGGCGGGACATCCTCTCGCAGCTCATGCCGTACGTGATGATTAACGGGGCGCTCACCTCGCGGCGCATCATCTTCGAGTCCGTGGGGCTGTACTTCCTCGGCATCCTGCCGTTTACCACGTTCAACTGGGGCGTCATGATGAACCTCGCGTACGAGGGCAACGCGCTCACCCGCCCGGACATGCTCCCGTGGATGGTCGCGCCCATGGTCTGTATCTTCCTGCTGTCGTTCGGGCTCGTCCTCCTGTCGCAGGGGCTCGACAGCCTGTTCAACGTCCGCCTCCGGGCGCGCCACGCGAACACCTCGAAGAAAGGTACCTCGAAGAACAACCAATCGCAGGCGACCGGCGGGGACTGACCCCGTGCCAACACCTATAACCAGACGATGACTACCAACCAAGCAATGCGAACGTCGAATCAGAACGACTCGGACCCCGACCAAGACGTCGTGTTCGAAGTCCGCGACCTGGAGGTCACCTTCGGGACCAACCGAGGCGAATCGAGAGTCGTCCGCAACGTCGACTTCGATATCTACCGCAACGAGACGCTCGGGATGGTCGGCGAAAGCGGCAGCGGCAAGTCGATGACGTCGTCCGCGTTGATGAACGCGGTCGTCAGCCCGGGCGAGACCTCCGGCGAGGTTACCTACTACCCGCCCGACGGCGGCGAGCCGATTTCCGTGCTTGACCTCGACGAGGAAGAGCTGCGGAAGTTCCGCTGGGGCGAAGTCGCCATGGTGTTCCAGGGCGCGATGAGCTCGTTCAACCCCGTCAAGAAGGTCCGCGGCCACTTCAGGGAGACCCTCGAAGACCACAACCGCGACGTGGAGGCGGGGCTCGACCGCGCCCGCAAGATTCTGGGCGACCTCTATCTCGACCCCGACCGCGTCCTCGACTCGTACCCCTACGAGCTCTCGGGCGGGATGAAACAGCGCGCGCTCGTCGCGCTCGCGCTCATCCTCGAACCGGAGGTGCTCGTGATGGACGAGCCGACCGCCGCGCTCGACCTCCTGATGCAGCGCTCTATCGTCTCGCTGCTCAAGGAACTCAAAGCGGAGTACGACCTGACCATCATCTTCATCACGCACGACCTGCCGCTTCTCACCAAGCTCGCGGACCGACTCGTCGTGATGTACGCGTTCGACATCGTCGAAATCGGCTCGACCGAGGAGATTCTCTACGACGCGGCGCACCCCTACACGCGGTCGCTCCTCAACGCGACGCCGGACCTGAACGCGCCCATCGAGGAGATGCAGTCCATCTCGGGGTCGAAGCCCGACCCGGTGACCAACATCCCCGGCTGTTCGTACCGGCCGCGGTGCCCGATGGCTGACGAGTCTTGCGCGGAGGCCGAGCCGCCGATGGCTGACCGCGGAAACGGCCACCGAACTGCGTGTTTCTACCACGACGACGTGTCCGACGAGATTCCGATTCCCGCGATGGAAGCGGCCGAAGAGGGCGGTGAAGGCGAATGAGCGTCGATAACTCCATCCTCTCGGTAGACGACGTATCAGTCCACTTCACGGACAGCAGCGGCTTCCTCGGCCTGTTCGGCGAGCGACAGACGGTCCGCGCCGTCGACGGCATCTCGCTCGACATCGGGGAAAACGACGTGGTCACGCTCATCGGCGAGTCCGGCTGCGGCAAGTCGACGCTCGGGAAGACCATCATCGGCGCGCAGGAGCCGACCCAGGGCTCGATTACCTACCGCGGACAGGATATCTGGGAGGCGAAAAACAGCCGCGACCCGGACATCCCGTTCTCGGAGATTCGGCGGTCGCTCCAGATTATCCACCAGGACCCCGGCAGCGCGCTGAATCCGAACCAGCGCATCCTCACCTCGCTGATGCTCCCCCTGAAGAAGTGGAACCCGAGCCTCGGTGAGGAAGAGCGCAGAAAGCGCGTCTATGCGCTCCTCGAACGCGTCGGATTGACGCCCGCCGAGGACTTCGTCGAGCGGTTCCCCCACCAGCTCTCGGGCGGCGAGAAACAGCGCGTCGTGTTGGTTCGGTCGCTGCTTTTGAACCCGGACGTCATCCTCGCCGACGAAGCCATCAGCGCCCTCGACGTGAGCCTCCGGGTGGAGATGATGGACCTGATGCTCGAACTGCAAGACCTGTTCAACACCTCCTACGTCTTCATCAGCCACGACCTCTCGAACGCCCGGTACATCGCCGAAAAGTCCGGCGGCCGCATCGCCGTCATGTACCTCGGCCGCATCGTCGAAGTCGGGCCGATAGAGCAGGTCATCGGTGACCCTCAGCACCCCTACACGCAGGCGCTGAAGTGGGCGACCCCGAACCTCTACGAAGGAGACGAGGACGACGACCTCCCGATTCGGAAAATCGACATCCCCGACCCGACGAACCGACCCAGCGGCTGTCACTTCCACCCGCGCTGTCCGAAGGCGCGCGAGGTCTGCCAGACGAACGACCCGGGCGCGTTCGAAGACGAGACCGGCCACGCCGCGCGGTGTTTCCGCGCCGACGAAGACCACGAGTACTGGGACAGTCCTAGCATCGTCGACGACTGAACCGGGGTCGCGGACGCCGTGCGCGGCCAACCACCGACCATCGGCCACCGACCACCGACCGCTGACCGTCAGCCGCTTTCCAGCACCACGTTTTCGCCCCGCAGAGCCGTGCGAGCCGGTCGAACGACCCCCGTGCGAACAGTATCTATTTGTGTGCGGAGAGCGACCGTGTGAGTACGTATGTCAGTCAACGCATCGCGCGTGCCTTCGCTCCGGAAGGCCGCGTCGTCGAACCGGAGTTTCATCATGACCGTGCTCGCCGGCGTCTTCATGATTGTCCTCGCGCGGTTCGTCCTCGACGGGACGCTCGCGGGGATGTTCGGCGTCTGGGGCATCTCTCTCATCGGCGTCGGCGTCGGCGGCTACCTGTTGCTCCGGCTCTGGGGCGCGTACAATTGACCCCCGAGGCTCGGCCACCGACCGGAACGGCGAACTGAATCACCACTCGGAAAAACGGGGATAGCGTTTCGCGAGCGACCGCCGTCGCGTCGTCGTTCTCTCTCGTCGCGTCCGAAATCGTTCCGTCCCGCCTGCCGAGGCAGTTACGCGACGCGGTTGGCGTCGATGTAGTCCCAGTCGAACGCGTAGCCGAGGCCGGGCGTCTGCGGCAGTTCGACCACGCCGTTGTCGTCGATTTCGTCCGGCGGGTGTTCGAGACCGGGGAAGTACGTCTCGTAGTCGTGCTTCGGGTGCAGGAGGCCGCGCTCGTAGTACCGGCCGGGGAACGCCATCGTCCCGAGCAGTTGGAGGTTCGGTGCGTCGCGGCCGTGAATCTCGCACTCGATGTTGAACGACTCGCAGAGGCCGACCGCCTTCAGCGCCGGCGTGAGGCCGCCAACGTCGTAGACGCCGACGCGGATGATATCTGCGATGTCCCGCTTAATCCACTCGGCGCGGGTGTGCATCCGGCCCTCGGCGGTCTCGGGGCCGACGACGGCGATATCGAGTTCGTTCGAGAGCCATTCGTAGGAAGACATCGAGTGTTCGTCCATCGGCTCTTCTATCCAGCGGAAGTCGAGGTCTTCGAGCGCCGTCCCGATTTTCTTGGCCTCGCTCCGACTGTAAAAGTGGTGGGCGTCGAGCATGAGGTCGATATCGTCGCCGACGCGCTCGCGGACCGCCCGGCAGGCGGCGATGTCCTGTTCGGGGTCGTCACCGAACGGCGGCATCCACGTGTGGAGTTTGACGGCCTGATACCCCTCCGCGACGAGTTCCTCGGCGAAGTCGGCGTACGCCTCGGGCGAGCCGAGTCCGTCGGGGTCGTCGTCACCGACCATCGTACTGCCGTACGCCGGGACCGAATCGCGGGCCGCGCCGATGAGTTGGTAGACCGGGAGGCCGGCGTCCTTGCCGGCGATGTCCCAGAGCGCGCAGTCGATGGGCGCGACGCGCTTGTCGGTGAGCGTCCCCTTGTTCAGTCGCTCGGCCCGGCAGAGCAGTTGCCAGAGCTTCTCGCGGTACAGCGGGTTCTCGCCGACGAGGTGTTGCTTAGCGAACTCGTTGGCCGCCTCGTGGCCGCCGCGGCAGTAGCCGTCGGGGCCGCCGTCGACGACGACGTGGGTGATGGTCCGCGTCGACTCCCTCGGCTCGCCGGGGTGGCCGTGGCCCTTCTCGTCGGGGTCGATGTGGGACGCACAGCTGAACCGGATGGTACGGATGTCGCTGATCTCCATTCGTGGTAGTCGGTTACGCGGAACGTTCATAAAAGTACGGCGGGACCGGCGATTTCGGGGACCGGACGGCGAGGAGAACGAGGGAGAGAACCCGGGGAAAGCGGGGGAGAGAACCCGGTAACGCTGGTCGGTCAGTCCAGCGCGTCCGCCGGCTCCTCGGGGTACGGCTCGCGGACGAGTCTGCCCATGTCGATTTCCTGGTACGGCGCGCGTCTGAGCGTCCCGTTCTCGACGAACTCGTCCGCGCCCGCGTCGGCCAGCTTCGCCGCCAGCGCGTCGCGGAGTTCGGAGACGACCTCGGGGTGCTCGGCGGCGCAGTCGTCGCGTTCGTTCGGGTCGGCCGCGAGGTCGAACAGCTGTTCCCGGCCGCCGTTGCGCATGAACACGTACTTCCAGCGGCCCTCGCGGACCATCCCGGTGAAGTTCGGCGGGAGCCGCGGCGTCCGGTGGTAGCCGAACAGTCGCTCGCGGGGGTCCGCGTCGCCCCGAATCGTCCCGAGCACGTCGACGCCGTCGCGGAGTTCCTGGTCGCCCGCGGCGGTCGTGGCGATGCCGAACAGGTCGGTGAGCGCCACGAGGTCGTCGCGGCGCTCGCCGGCCGGCAGTTCCGCGGGCCAACTCACGAGAAACGGGACGCGACACGACGACTCGAAGAACGAGGACTTCTCCCAGCCGCGGTGGTCACCGAGGAGTTCGCCGTGGTCCGAGAAGAAGCAGATGAGCGTGTTGTCGGCGTCGTCGCGGGCTTCGACCGCGTCGAGCAGGCGACCGATGCGGCGGTCGACCTCCGAAATCATGCCGTAGTAGTACGCCTTGATGACCCGGACGGTGGTGTCGTCGATGCCGCCCTCGCGGGTCGTCCAGAAGTGGTGGTTCTGCGCGGGTATCTTCTCGTCCATGTGGTCGGTTTCAAGGTCGCCTTTCACCGGGTTTTCGAGCCGCTCGGGGTCGTACATCCGGTCGAAGGGCGGCGACGGTGCGAACGGCGGGTGCGGCGGTTCGTACGAGACGAGGCCGAAAAACGGCTCGTCGGTGTCGCGGCCGACGAGGTCGACCGCGCGGTCGGTCATCCACGCCTCGTAGTTGTCGTCCGGCGGGAGTCGGTTCTGTTGGGGGAGGTGGACCATCGCTCCCTGCCGGGCGGTCGTCTTGACCTCGTGGCCGGTCTCCTCGCGGAACGCCTCGAAGCTCAGGTGGTGATCGTAGCCGAGGTCGATGTCGCGGGGGTGGGCGTGGTACTTCCCGACGAGGAACGTCCGGTAGCCTCGCCGGCGCATGCTCCGGGCGAGGAAAGGACCGCACCGCTGTTCGAGGTGTCGCGCGTCGCGCTTTTCGTTCCCGAGATAGCCCGTCGAGACGGCCTCACAGCCGGTTCGAATGGTGTGCCGCGCCGGGATGCAGATTGGGTCCGGCGAGTAGGCGTTGGTAAAGGAGACGCCGCGGTCGACGAGTCGGTCGATGTTCGGGGTGTGGATTCGACTGTTTCCGAGCGCCCGAATCGTGTCCGACCGCTGCTGGTCAGTCATCACGAACAGGACGTTTGGGCGAGCATCACTCACGGCCGAACTCCGACCACCAGTAGTATAAAGATAGGCCACCGCGAGGGTACGCGTACATGCCACCCGCAGCGAGTGCCTTCGACGTGACAGCCTACGCCGACGAGACGGCCGACCTCCAGACCGAGGCGTTTCAGACCGCCATCGACGACTGCTCTGCGTCCGGCGGCGGGACCGTCACCGTCCCCAGCGGGACGTACACCGTCGGAACCGTCCATCTCCGAAGCGACGTGACGCTCTATCTGGAAGCCGGCGCGGTCGTCAGCCCAGCGAAGGACGAGTCCGAATACACGGACAAGTTCGTCGGCCCCGACAACGAGCGCATCTTCTTCCTCGCCGAGGGCGTGGAGAACGTCACCATCGCCGGTGAGGGCGAGTTCGACGGCCTCGGGACCGAGTTCATGCGGATGGACACGCCCATTCAGGGCCACTCCAACGAGAGCGCGTCGCACCCGCTCATCTCGAACGGCCCCCACGAGGCGAGACAGGGCGACGCCTACCTCTCGCGGACGAAGGGAACGGACGGCTGGCCCGTCGCCAAACCCGACTTCCGCCCCGGCCCGATGTTCCGGTTCAACAACTGCACGAACGTCCGCATCCGCGACGTGACCATCCGCGACATGCCCGCGTGGACGCTGTCGTTCCACGGGACCGAGGAGGTCGATATCCGCGGCGTCGATATCCTCAACCACCTGCTCATCCCGAACTGCGACGGCATCGCGCTCGGTGACACGAAGAACGTCCACATCTCCGACTGCACCATCCAGTCGTGCGACGACAGCATCACCTTCGGCGCGCGACCCGACGAGCCGACGACCTGCGAGGGCATCGTCGTGACGAACTGCACGCTCCGGTCGAGCGCCTGCGCCATCAAGTTCGGCTCGGGCACCGACGACACGATTCGCGACTGCCTGTTCCAGAACATCGTCGTGCAGGAGTCGAACCGCGGCCTCGGCATCCAGCACCGCGACTCGGGCGTCGTCGAGAACGTGCTTTTCACCGACATCGTCGTCAACTCCAACATGCTCCCCGGCCCGTGGTGGGGCAAGGGCGAGCCCATCTACGTCACGTCGGTCCCGCGGGACGACGACACCGACCTCGGCGGGATTCGGAACGTGCGCTTTTCGAACATCGTCGCGCGCAGCGAGAACGGCGCGCTCGTCTACGGCTCCGAGGACGCCGATATCGAGACCATCGAGTTCGACAACGTCCGCATCGAACTCACCGGGAGCGAGCACGCCGACGAGGTGGGCGGCAACTTCGACCTCCAGCCGAGTTCGGTCGTCACGCCCATCTTCGCCAACGACATCGCCGGCGTCCACGTCGAGAACGCCCGCGACGTGACGATGCGCGACGTAACCGTCGAGTGGGACGACGACGACGACCTGCCCGACTACTACCGGAGCGGGCTGGCCTGCGAGGACGTGGACGGCCTGCTGGTCGACGGCTTCGTCGGCCGACAGGCTCACCGCGGCGACGACGCGGACGACGCGGACGACGCGGACGACGCGGCGGCGATTTCGCTCGTCGACACCGCGGACATCACGGTTCGGAACTCGCGGGCGACCGAGGGAACGGGAACGTTCCTCTCGCTTTCGAACACGGACGGCGAACGCCTGTTCGTGAACAACGACCTCATCGACGCCGCCGACGCCGGCGACGTGGCGTCGTTCGAGCGGTCGGGGAACGCACTCCCGCGATAACCCGTACGTTCAAGCCGACGCGACCACGACAGGGGAACGCGAACGCGAACACGCGCAGTCGAGTCCGCGGCGTTCGATTCGGTTCGAATAGCCGCATCGCCGTCTGTGGCCGTTCCAGCGGCGGTTCTCCCCGTGAGCGGTGGGTTTTTGCTCCGAGCCGCCGACGGTCGAGTCGATGGTACAAGAGCTGACGCTAGCCGAAGCCAAGACGATTCTCGACGCGATGGAGGAGAAAGCCGAGGAACTCGGCGTGCCGCTGAACCTCGCGGTGACGAACAGCGAGGGGAACCTCCTCGGCTTCCGCCGGATGGACGGCGCGAAGCTCGTCGCGAGCAACATCGCACAGAACAAGGCCTACACCGCGGCCGCGGTGAAGAAGCCGACCCACGAACTGAAGGAGGGAGCCGAACCCGGCGGCGACGTGTACGGCCTCCACACCACCGATAACGGTCGCGTCGTCGTCTTCGGCGGCGGGTTCCCGGTCGAACACGACGGCGTCGTCGTCGGCGCGGTCGGCGCGAGCGGCGGCGCGGTGTCCGAAGACATGGAAGCGTCCCAAGCGGGCCTCGACGCGTTCGAACCGCTCCGCTGAGACGCCCGCGTCGGAGTCGCCGCGGTCGGGGTCGATTCCGACGATACCCACCCCGGCGTATCTGTCCTCACGGTCCCTGTTTCGTCAGAACCGTACGAATTCGGAGCGGTCGGTCTCCGCCGCGTAGAGACTGCCGGTCATGTCCGCGACGTAGAGCGTCGAGCCGTCCGGCCCGCCGAGCGTGCAGTTGGTCGGGCGGTTCTCGGGGAACGGGTGGCGTTCGAGCACCTCGCCCGACGGGGAGAACACGTATATCGACGGTCCCGGGCCGCCTGTCTCCCAGCCGGCGCAGGCGACGATGTCGCCCGACTCCGTGAGCGTCATGCCGTCGATACCGCGATGGTCACCAAAGTCGTGCAGTATCTCGCGGGAGCCCAGCGACCCGTCGTCGCGAATCGGATAGGCCCGCAGGTCGGTCTCTTGGTCCGGGCCGTAGGTGCACTCTGCGACGTACAGTCGCGACTCGTCCGGCGAGAGGAGGATGCCGTTCGGTCGGTCCATCTCGTCTGTGAGGTGGACGAGCTGCCAGCCGTCGCTCGCGTCCGCGTCGGTCCGCTCGGCGCGGAAGACGGAGGTGTGACCGAGCAGCCCCCGGTCTTTGTCGTCGGGGTCGGTGAACCAGATATCCCCGTCGCGGTCGATTTCGAGGTCGTTCGGCCCGTTGAGCGGCGTCCCCTCGAACTCGTCGACGACGACCGACGCGGATTCACCCGGAGTCAACGCGGCGATGCGGTGGCCCTCGGCCTCGCAGGCGTACAGTTCGCCGTCGCGTCCCTCGTGGAGGCCGACCGCGCCGGCGGTCGAGTCGATGTAGACGCTCGTCTCTCCCGTCTCCGGGTCGTATTCGAGGACCTGATGCTCCTTTATCTCCGTGAATCGAACCGCGTCGCCGGTCCAAATCGGGCCCTCGGTGGCCCGAAACGGACCCGCGACCCGCTCGAACTCCCATGCCATCGAGTGGTCGTTCTCCCCGCGGGAACTTAAGCGTCGTCCGAGTCACTCCACGTGCCGATTTGTCAATTCAATTTCCGATTTTAGAATCACTTCTGGAAGTGGGAACGGGGCGAACGAGTCGGGTGCAACCAAGCCGGAGAAACGGGTCGGAACAGCGTCTTGTGTGAGAATATATAATAGTAAGTAAAAATATATTTTTCTCAAAACATAGGATTTCAGTGTGGAAAGGCAATCAGTTGTCGAGCCACAATTACTGATAAATATCCATTGATAAGGAGCTAAGTTCTATGTATAGTCATGAATAGGTGTTTTAGAACTCTATTTATGAATTTATGTTTGATTTTTTCGAGGGAGACAGATAAATTTATCAGATTTTAAAGAACCATTATTTTCTTACAATACTCCCGTCTCGAACGACCGAGAACTGTATAGTCGGGAACGGACTCTCGTCGCAGTAGCGGGGGGAGCGCGGGTGCGAGCGGCTCACGAGCGCCAGCGGGCGAGAAACTAATCTTCGAGCCGTCCACGACAGCCGGCGACGTTCTGCGGAAGGTCGTGCAGTCCGTCGATTACGGAGACACGACCAGACGTGTGGCAGACGACAGACAGCCACATTGTTCCATATTGTTCACTGAGTATTCCGTTTTGAACCGAGAATATTGTTTTAGGTTACTATACGGTACCTTTATGTTCCATTGCACCTCTGTGAGAATGAGTAACGTATGTCGAGAAAAGACATCACACAGATGCGGTCGCAGGTGGGTTCGGCGTCGGAGTCGGTCCGCGCTCGGTTCGGAGACGCGGCGAGTCGGCGGAACTTCCTCAAGGCGCTCGGGACGGCCGGAATCGCCGGTCTCGCGGGCTGTTCCGGCGGCGGCGAGAGCTACGACGGCCAAGAACAGACCACGGCCTCGGGCGGCGACGACGAGGAGACAGAGACGGAGTCGTCGTCCGGCGGCGACTCGGGCAGTTCGACGCTCCGCATGAGCGCGACCCAGCGCTTCGGGACCGTCGATCCCGCGAAGGGGACCGACTACACGCAGGTGCTCGCGTTGGTCAACCTCTACGACCCGCTCGTGTTCCCCGATACGGAGGGGAATTTGCAGGGGCACCTCGCGGAGGACTGGACCGTCTCGGACGACAACCAAACCTACACGTTCACGCTCCGCGAGGGCGCGACGTTCCACAGCGGCAACCCCGTTACGGCGGAGGACGTGCAGTTCTCGGCCGAGCGCTTCCTCGATATCAACCAAGGCTACTCGTCGCTGCTCGGGAACGTGCTCTCGAAGGAGAACGTGACCGTCGAGGACGAGCGGACGGTGTCGTTCACGCTCGACCGCGTCCACTCGCCGTTCCTCGCGACGCTCGTGCTCCTGTTCGTCGTGGACAAACAACTGGTCCTCGACAACGCCGCAGACGGCGACTTCGGTGACCGCGGCGACTACGGCCAGTCGTTCCTCAACGACAACGACGCCGGCTCCGGTCCGTACGAACTCGCGGGCTTCGAGCGGCAGGCGCAGATTTCGTTCAGCCGCTACGCCGACTACTGGGGGTCGTTCAAAGACGGCGCGTACGACAACGTCACCGTCCAAATCATCACCAACGACCCGACGGTTCGGTCGCTGATGAAGACGGGCGAACTCGACATGTCGAGCCAGTACCAAAGCGAGGAGACCTACGAGGCGCTCGCGGCCGAAGACGACATCCGCGTCGAGTCGGTCCCGACGGTGACGACGTTCTACTTCAAAATCAACACCCAGAAGGCCCCGACCGACGACCCCGCGGTCCGCGAGGCGATGGCCTACGGCTTCGACTACGAGACGGCGCGCAACGAAATCGCGCCGGGGTCGCTGCCCGCGCAGGGCCCGCTCCCGTCGTCGTTCGGCGTCCACAACGAGGACATCGTCCAGCCGACTTACGACCCCGAGCGGGCGCGGCAGATTCTTTCCGACGCCGGCTACGAGGAGGGCGACATCACCGTCCAGAACACCTACGTGAAGGACTACGGCCTCGAAGAGAAGATGGGGCTGCTGTTCCAGCAGAACATGGACGAAATCGGCATCGACGTCGAGTTGAACCCCCAGACGTGGGGGACGATGACCGAACTCGCCACGAGCGTCGAGGACACGCCCCACATCAATCAGGTGTTCTACGGGCCGGTGTACCCCTCGCCCGACACGGTGTTCTACAACCAGTACCACTCCGAGGCCGCCTCGACGTGGATGAGCATGGAACACCTCGAAGACGAGAACGTCGACGCCCTCATCGACGAGGCGCGCTCGACGGTCGACGCCGACGCCCGCGCCGAACTGTACGCCGAGGTGCAAGAACGCATCGCGAACCAGTACCCCGACCTGTTCATCTTCGTCCAGTCGAAGAAACACGCCTTCGCCGACGACGTGGCGGGCTACACCTTCCGGCCGTCGATGAGTTTCGACTACTGGTTCCCCGACTTCTACCAAGAATGAAGTACTGGCAGTATCTCGTGCGCCGGCTCGCGGGCATCCTCGTGAGCCTCGTCGGCCTGTCGATAATCATCTTCACCACGTCACGAGTGCTCCCCGGGAACCCCGCGCGAATGGCCCTCGGCGCGCTCGCGTCCGAAGAACAGGTGCAAGCGCTCGCGGCCGAGATGGGCCTGAACAAGCCGATTCCGTTGCAGTACCTCGACTACATGCGGGGCCTGCTCGTCGGAGACCTCGGGACGAGCCTCGAGACGAAGCGCGCGGTCAGCACCGACATCGTCTACTACCTGCCGGCGACGCTCGAACTCATCACGGTGTCGATGTTCCTCACCGTCGTCATCGGCATCCCGCTGGGCGTCGTCGCCGCGCAGAACAAAGACGGGCTCGCCGACAACGCGACGCGGCTCGTCGCGTTCTTCAGCGTGAGCGTGCCCGGCTTCTTCATCGCAATCATGTTCCAGCTGATATTCGGCTACCTGCTCGAATGGCTCCCCATCACGGGGCGGCTCGGCTCGGAGTTCGGTTCGGGCGTCTCGCGGTTCACGGGCTTCCTGCTCGTGGACACCCTGCTGTCCGGGAACCTCGCGGCCCACGTCGACGCGTGGGCGCACATCATCCTCCCGGCGCTCGCGCTCTCGCTCGCCGGCATCGGACAGGTGATGCGCATCACCCGGTCGAGCATGATAGACGTGAAAGACCAGGACTACGTCGAGGCCGAGCGCGGCTTCGGCCTCCCCTCGTGGCTCGTGACGTACAAGTACACGCTCAAAAACGCGTTCATCCCGACGCTCACGATTCTGGGGCTGCTGTACGCCTCGCTTCTGGGCAACGCGTTCCTCATCGAACTCGTCTACTCGTGGCCCGGCCTCGCGTCCTACGGCGTCACCGCGGTGCTGAACAACGACTTCAACGCCGTCGTCGGCGTCACGATGACTATCGGCGTCGCGTTCGTGAGCATCAACTTCCTCGTTGACGTGCTGTTGGGTCGCGTCGACCCGCGCATCAGACTGGCGATGGAGGAGGCGACATGAGCGCCGAGTCAGCGAGCGTCCTCGACCGGGTCGTCTCGGCCGAGCGCCGCGAACTCTGGCAGCGGTCGTGGAAGCGCTTTACGAGCAGGCCGATGAGCGTCATCGGTCTCGGCATCATCATCGCCATCATCCTGCTCGCCGTCTTCGCGCCCGTCGTCGCGCCGTACCCCGAACACGCCGGGAAGTTCACCGACTTCTCGAACACGCTCCAGCCGCCGAGCCTCGACCACCCGCTGGGAACCGACCACGTCGGCCGCGACGTGCTCTCGCGCATCCTCTTCGGCTACCGGCTGTCGCTCATGCTCGTGGCCGTCGTCCTCGGCTTCGGCGTCCCCGTGGGCGTGCTGCTCGGCCTCGTCGCCGGCTACTACGGCGGCTGGACCGAGACGATTATCATGCGGGCGACCGACACGGCGCTCGCCTTACCGCCGCTCGTGATGGCGTTGGCAATCACGTCGGCCTTGGAGCCGACGCTGACGAACGCGATGATAGCTATCGCGGCGCTGTGGTGGACGTGGCACGCCCGCCTCGTCCAGAGCATCGTCGCCAGCGAGCGCAGCGAGGAGTACGTGCAGGCCGCCAAGCTCGCCGGCGCGAGCACGCCGCACATCCTCTTTCGGGAGATTCTCCCGAACACGCTGTCACCGATTCTGGTCAAAGTGACCCTCGACGCGGGCTTCGTCATCCTCATCGGCGCGGGCCTGTCGTTCATCGGCGTCGGCGTCCAGCCGCCCCAACCCGGGCTCGGCACGATGGTCAGCCAAGGAACGTCCTACCTGCCCGACTCGTGGTGGGTGAGCGTCTTCTCCGGCCTCGCCATCTTCGTCCTCGTGATGGGGTTCAACATGCTCGGTGACGGTCTCCGTGACCTGTTCGACGTGGAGGTGAACCGATGAGACTCGACGAACCGGTCGCCGAGAACCCGCTTTTGACCGTCGAGAACCTCGAAGTCGGCTTCGAGTCGTTCGACGGCCTTGCGGAGGTCATCGACGGCGTCAACCTCTCTATCGGCAAAGGCGAGGTCGTCACCATCGCCGGCGAGACCGGCTGCGGCAAGTCGGTGACGATGAAGTCCATCCTCCGCCTCCTGAATCAGCCGCCGGCCCGCGTCAGCGGCGACATCACGTTCGACGGGACGGAGCTGCTGTCGCTTTCGGACCGCGAGTTCGAGCGCGTCAAAGGCCAGCGGATGAGCCTCGTCTTCCAAGACCCGATGTCGAGTCTCAACCCGACGTTCACCATCGGGGAACAGCTCACCGACACCGCGCAGTTCGGCGGCGACAGCGACACGGGCGTCGTGGAGTTCTTCCGCCGCCGCTTCAGCGGCGAGCGCGACGAGGCGCGCGAGCGCGTCGTGGAGATGCTCCGCGAGGTCCAGATGCCGGACCCCGAGAACATCATGGACTCGTACCCGTCGCAGCTGTCCGGCGGGATGCGCCAGCGCGCGCTCATCGCGCAGGCCCTGCTGAACGAGCCGGACCTGCTCATCGCCGACGAAATCGGCACCGCGCTGGACGTGACGATTCACGACCAGATTCTCGACCTGCTCGCGGACCTCATCGAGAACCACGACCTGAGCGTCCTGATGATCACCCACAACCTCGGCGTCGCCCGACAGGTGAGCGACCGCGTGTACGTCATGTACGGCGGCCGCATCGTCGAGACCGCGCCGACCGAAGAGCTGTTCGAGAACCCGAAACACCCCTACACGCAGGGGCTCATCGCGTCGATTCCGCGCCTGACGGGCGACGAGATGGCGACCGGCATCGACGGCTCGATTCCCGAGTACCTCGACCCGCCGCCGGGCTGTCGGTTCGCGCCGCGCTGTCCCTACGCCACCGCCGAGTGCGAGGAGGCCCGCCCGGAGATGTACGAGCGCGGCCCGCAGACGGGCGTCGAGTGCGTCCTCTACGACGAGGCCGTCCCTGCGTCCGAGCGGCCGACCGTCGAGGAGACCCGGAGCCACATGACCCGCAGACCGGGGAAACAGGGGGGCGACTGACGTGTCCGAACCCCTGCTCGAAGTCGAGGACCTCGAAAAATACTTCCCCGTCAAAAGCGGCATCATCAAGCGCACGTCCGACCACGTGAAAGCGGTCGACGGCGTCTCGTTCGACATCGACCGCGGCGAAACCCTCGCGCTCATCGGTGAGTCCGGGTCCGGGAAAAGCACCGTCGCCCGGACGATTATCGGCCTGACCGGCGCGACCGGCGGGACCGTCAGGTTCGACGGCGAGGACATCACGAACGCGACCGACGAGCAACTGGCTCGCCTCCGGTCGCGCGTCCAGATGGTGTTTCAGGACCCCACGTCGAGTCTGAATCCCCGGCGGACCATCGGCAAGTCGCTCGCAGTCCCGCTAAAAGCGCGTGGCGTGCCGAAGTCCGACCTCCGGGAGCGCGTGGTCGACCTGCTCGAACGCGTCGAACTGAACGACGAGTACTGGAACAAGTACCCGCACGAACTCTCCGGCGGGCAGAAACAGCGGGTGAACATCGCCCGCGCGCTCGCGGTCGAGCCGGAACTGCTCTTGCTCGACGAGCCGACGAGCGCTCTCGACGTGAGCGTGCAGGCGAAGATTATCGCGCTCCTCGAGGACTTACAGGAGGAGTTCGGACTCACCTACCTGTTTATCACCCACGACCTGTCTCTGGTCCGGAACTTCGCCGACGAGACGGCCGTGATGTACCTCGGTGAGATTCAGGAGCGCGGCCCCACGCAGGAGGTCTTCCAGCGGCCGCGACATCCCTACTCCCGGGCGCTCCTCTCCGCGATTCCGGTCACGACCGACGAGGAAGAGGCGTACAAGCCGCGGCACGAACCGCTCCGGGGCGAAATTCCGAGTCCCCGAGACATCCCCACGGGCTGTCGGTTCCACACGCGGTGTCCCTACGCGACCGACGCGTGTTCGACCGACGAACCGGCGTTCGTCGCGGTCGACGCCGGCCCCAGCGTCCGGTGTCACATCTACGACGAGGCGTACGCCGACGCGTTCGACGACGTGCCCGACGTGGCCGTCGCGGCGGTCGCCGGCGAGGGAGTCGCATCGAACACCAACGAGCCATGAAGATAACCACAGACAACATCGACGACTTCGCCACCGGCGCGACCGTCCTCGGGACGGGCGGCGGGGGCGACCCCTACATCGGGAAGCTGATGGCACAGCAGGCTATCGAAGAGCACGGCCCCGTCGACCTCATCGACCCGCGGGACGTGCCCGACGACGCGCTCGTCATCCCGAGCGCGATGCTCGGCGCGCCGACCGTGATGGTCGAGAAGATGCCGAAGGGAACCGAGGCGTTGGCCGCCTTCGAGGCGCTCGAAACGCACCTCGGACAGGAGGCCTACGCGACGATGAGCATCGAGGCGGGCGGGCTGAACAGCACCGTCCCCATCGCCGTCGCCGCCGCGCTCGGGCTTCCGCTCGTCGACGCCGACGGCATGGGCCGGGCGTTCCCCGAGGTGCAGATGGTGACGCTCACGATGGGCGGCGTCAGCGCGACCCCGATGAGCATCGCCGACGAGAAGGGCAACTCGCTTCTCGTGAACACCGTCAGCAACGAGTACGCCGAGGCGTTCGCCCGCGTGACGAGCATCGAGATGGGCGGCGCGTGCATGATAGGAACCTACGCGCTCTCCGGCGCTGAGGTCCGCGAGCACGCGATTCTCGACTCGATGTCCCTCGCCCACGACATCGGCGAGGCGATTCGCACCGCCAAGCACCGCTCGCGTGACCCCGTCGAGTCGGTCCTCGACCTCACCGACGGCTACGAGCTGTTCGCGGGGAAGATAACCGACGTGGAGCGCCGGACCGAAGGCGGCTTCGCCGTCGGCGAGGCGACCCTCGACGGCATCGACGACTGCGAGGGCCGGACGTTCACCCTCTCCTTCCAAAACGAGAACCTCGTCGCCCGCGACTCGGAGCGCGGCGTCGTGGCGAGCACTCCCGACCTGATTACGGTCGTGGACGCCGAGACGGGCGACCCCGTCACCACCGAGCGACTCGCCTACGGCCACCGAGTGCGGGTCATCGGGATGCCGTGTTCACCGAAGTGGCGGACCGAGGAGGGACTCGACCTCGTCGGCCCGGCGTACTTCGATTACAGCATCGACTACGAACCAATCGAAACTCTCCAGCAACCCAGACATGACTGACTACCGAATCGGAATCGACGTCGGCGGCACCAACACGGACGCCGTCGTCATGGACGGCGACGACAACCTCCTCGCGAAGACGAAGACACCCACCACGGAAGACATCACCTCGGGCATCCTCAACGCCCTCGACGTGGTCCTCGACGACAGCGGCGTCTCCGAGGACGAACTCGACTACGTGATGCTCGGCACGACCCACGCGACGAACGCCATCACGGAGCGCCGCGGCCTCAACGAGGTCGGCGTCATCCGCATCGGCGCGCCCGCGACCCAGAGCATCCGCCCGCTCCTCGAATGGCCCGACGACCTCGCCGCGGCCGTCGGCAACAACGTCGCCATCCTCGACGGCGGCCACGAGTTCGACGGCCGACTCCTCAACGACCTCGACGAGGAGCAGGTCAGAGCGCAGATTCGCGAGTTCTCCGACGTGGACGCCTTCGCCGTGACGAGCGTCTTCTCCCCCGTCCGCGACGACCACGAGACGCGGGTCGCGGAACTCATCCGCGAGGAGGTCGGTGACGACGTGCCGATTTCCGTCTCGAACGAAATCGGCAGCGTCGGCCTGCTCGAGCGCGAGAACGCGACGGCGCTCAACGCCGCGCTCACCAGCGTCGCCTCGGAGGCCGCGAACGCCTTCGTCGAGGCGATGGACGAACGCGGCATCGACGCGAACCTCTATTTCGGCCAGAACGACGGGACGCTGATGAGCGTCGACTACGCCATCCGCTACCCCATCTTCACGGTCGCCAGCGGCCCCTCGAACTCGGTCCGCGGCGCGGCGTACCTCTCGCAGGTCGAAAACGGCATCATCGTCGACGTGGGCGGCACGACGACCGACGTGGGCGCGGTCACCGAGGGCTTCCCCCGCGAGAGCAGCGTCGCCGTCGAAATCGGCGAGGTGAAGACCAACTTCCGGATGCCCGACATCATCGCCATCGGCATCGGCGGCGGCTCTATCGTCTCAACCGACGGCGGCGTCACCGTCGGCCCCCAGAGCGTCGGCTACAAGCTGACCGAGGAGGCGAGGTGTTTCGGCGGCGAGACGCTGACCGCGACCGACCTCGAAGTCGCCGCGGGCACCATCGACATCGGCTCCGAGACGCCGGCCGTGGACGCGGACATCGTCGAGGCCGCCCGCGAGTACGTCAGAGAGCGCGTCGAGCGCGAGGTCGACCGCATGAAGACGAGCGCCGACCCCGTCCCCGTGGTCATCGTCGGCGGCGGAAGCATCCTCGTCCCCGACGACATCGCGGGCGCGAGCGAGGTCCACAAGCCCGACCACTACGAGGTCGCGAACGCCGTCGGCGTCGCCATCGCGCAGGTCTCCGGCGAGGTCGACCGCATATACAGCCTCGACGAGATGGACCGCGAGGGAGCCATCCAACACGCGAAAGACGAGGCCACGGACAACGCGCTCGCGGCCGGGGCGGACCCCGACAGCGTGGATATCGTCGATATCGAGGAGGTCCCGCTTTCGTACCTGCCCGGCAACGCGGTGCGAATCAAGGTGAAAGCCGCCGGGGCGCTCGACCACTGATGACGGTCGAAATCGGCGTCGAGGAGATAGAGGACATCGCGCTCGGCGCGACCGTCCTCGGGACCGGCGGCGGGGGCGACCCCCACGTCGGCAAACTCGTCGCGAAGCAGGCCATCGAGGAGTTCGGCCCCGTCGAACTCGTCTCTCCGGACGAACTGGACGCCGAGGACTTCGTCGTCCCGACCGCCCAGATGGGCGCGCCGACCGTCTCGGTCGAAAAGCTCCCGAGCGGGCGGGAGGCCGTCACCTCGATGGAGCGCGTCGAGCGCGAACTCGGAAAAACCGCCGACGCGACGATGCCGATCGAATGCGGCGGCATCAACTCGACGTTCCCCTTCGCCGTCGCGGCCCGACGCGGACTTCCCGTGGTCGACGCCGACGGCATGGGCCGGGCGTTCCCCGAACTCCAACACGAGACGTTCAACATCTACGGCGTCAGCGGGACGCCCGCGGCCGTCAGCGACGAGCGGGGAAACACCTGTCTCATCGAGACGGACGACAACGACCAGTTGGAGTGGCTGGCCCGCGGCGTCACGGTCAGGATGGGCGGCGTCGGCTACGTCTCCGACTACCCGATGACCGGCGCACAGGTCAAAGAGACGGCCATTCCGGGCACGATGTCGCTCGCCCGCGACCTCGGCCGCGCGCTCCGGGTCGCCGAGGACGACGCGATGGACGCCGTCCGCGAAGTGACCCGCGAGTCGATTTACGGCGAGGCGCGGTCGCTGTTCGAGGGGAAAATCGTCGACGTACAGCGCCGCACCGAACGCGGCTTCGTCTTCGGCCACGTCGATATCGACGGCCTCGACGAAGACGCGGAGTCGGAGATGCGCATCGAGTTCCAAAACGAGAACCTCGGCGCGACCGTCGACGGGAGCTACGTGGCGACCGTCCCCGACCTCATCACCGTCCTCGACCGCGAGACGGGCGGGCCGATTCCGACCGAGAGCCTCCGGTACGGGGCGCGGGTCCGCGTCCTCGGCATCCGGACACCCGAGATAATGCGGACGCCCGCCGCCCTCGACGTGTGGGGGCCGGGGTCGTTCGGCCTCGACGCGACCTACGAACCACTCGCGGACCTCCCATGAGTTTCGACATCCCACACCTGACGGAGATAACGCTCGACGACCTCGAAGCGCTCGGCATCGGCGCGGGTATCCTCGGCACCGGCGGCGGCGGCAACCCCCGTCTCGGCCGACTGCGCCTGCAAACGCTCCTCGAAGACGACGCCTACCCCGACGCGGTCGAACTGGTCGACCCGCGGGACCTGCCGGCCGACGCCACCGTGGCGAGCGTCGGCGGGATGGGCGCGCCCACCATCAGCGTCGAGAAGTTCGCCGGCGGCGACGAGGAGGTGCAGTCGCTCCGCGCCATCGAAGACCTCTCCGGCGAGACGGTCGACGCGCTCATCCCCGGCGAAATCGGCGGCGCGAACAGCATGGCCCCGCTGTGCGTGGCGGCGATGACCGACCTCCCCGTGGTCGACGCCGACGGCATGGGTCGGGCGTTCCCCGAACTCCAGATGGACACGTTCTTCATCTACGGCACGCCCGTGAACTACGCGGCGACGACCGACGAGCGCGGGAATCAGGTCATCTACCGCGACATCGACTCGGCCAAGCGCCTCGAAGACCTCGCGCGGGCCATCACCGTCCAGATGGGCGGCCGCTCGGGCTACGCCTTCCCGCTCATGGCCGGCGAGTTCGTCTCGGAGTACGCCGTTCCCCACACCGTCTCGCTCGCCACCGAACTCGGCCGGGAGGTCGAACGCGCCCGCGACGCCGGCACCGACCCCGTCGACGCCGGCCGCGAACTGCTCGGCGGCGAGGAACTGTTCGCCGGGAAAATCGTGGACGTCCACCGCCGCAACCGCGACGGCTTCGCCCTCGGGAGCGTCACGCTCGCCGGGGTGGACGAGGACGCGACCCTCGAAATCGAGTTCCAAAACGAGTTCCTCGTCGCGCGGGACGACGATGGCGAGCTTCTCACGACCGTCCCCGACCTCATCTGCCTCGTCGACACCGACACCGGCGCGCCGGTCATGACCGACGCCCTGCGGTACGGCCAGCGCGTCCGCGTCCTCGGCGTGCCCGCGCCCGAACTGCTCACGACGCCAGAGGCGCTCGACGTCATCGGCCCCGAAGCGTTCGGGTACGAGGTTCCGTACGACCCGCTGCCGCGGGACGAGACGGGGTGGTGACCGGGTGGTGACGCCTCGGCCGCGTCGGTGGCCTCGCCGCTGAACTTCCCTCGACGCCGCGTTTCGCGCGGCGTCCCACGACCCAATCGCTCGCCACCCACCACCCACCCACCGCAAGCCGCGGACTAGCCAATTCGGCACAACTGTTGTGTCGTTTTGGTTCGTTTACGCCACCCGCAGTTTCAAATCGAACCCCACCAATACATCCGACCATGGAAAACCCCGACCTCACGTCCGCCGACGCGCCGCCCGACCCGAACACGCCGGAGGCGGTCCTCGAAAACTACCTCGACGAGCACGACTACGAGATATTCCGCGCGCTCAACGAGAACGGCCGCATCTCCGACACCGAACTCGCCGAGCGCGTCGGACTCTCCCGGACCGCGGTCCGTCGCCGCCGCGAGAAGCTTCAAGAGAGCGACGTGCTCGAAATCCTCGCGGTCATCGTCCTCCAGGAGGCCGACCTCGCCGACGCGCAGATACTCGTCTCGTTCAACCAGCACGTCTCCTCCGAGGTGCGGACCGAGTTCATCACGATGCTCATCGACGAGGGACTCGTCTACAACGCGAGTTCCTGTCTCGGCGAGTACGACCTCGTGTTCAGCGCGTGGCACACCGACCTGAACACCCTGAAAGAGTACGTCTGGGACCTCTTCGACGGCGAGGAAATCGTCGACGACTACACCATCATCCCGCTTCTGAAGACGTGGAAGGCGTGGGACAAAGAGCTGGACCGTCCCTAAGTCGGTCGGTAGCGCGGTACGGAGGACTCCTGTTCAGGCCAAGTCGTCCAGCGCGATTCGGAGCGCGTCGACGGCCTCGCCGAGTTGCGCCTGCGAAATCGTCAGCGGGGGCTGGAACCGCATGACGTTCTTGTAGTAGCCGCCGACGCCCATGACGACGTTGGACTCCTCGCGGAGGTGCTCGCCGACCGCGGCCGCGAGTTCCTTGTCCGGGGCGGGCGCGACGTGCTGCGGGCCGGTCGTCTCGGGGTCCACGAGTTCGATGCCCTGCATCAGCCCGAGGCCGCGGGCCTCACCGACCACGTCGTAGTCGGATTCGAGCGTGGCGAGTTCAGCCGAGAGCCACTCGCCGTTCTCGCGGGCGTTGTCGACGATGCCGTTCTGGAGTTCCTCGATGGTCGCCAGCGCAGCCGCGCAAGCGACGGGGTTGCCGCCGAACGTCGAGAGGTGGTCGCCGGAGCCGAACGCGTCCGCGATGTCCGCGGGGGCCGTGAACGCGCCGAGCGGCAGGCCGTTGGCGATGCCTTTCGCCTGCGTCAGGATGTCGGGTTCGACGCCGAACTGCTCGCTGGCGAACAGTTCGCCGGTGCGGCCGTAGCCGGTCTGGACCTCGTCGGCGATGAGGAGCGCGCCGTGGTCGTGGGCGATGTCCCGCACGCGCTTGAGCCACGCCTCCGAGGGGACGATGATGCCGGCCTCGCCCATGACGGGTTCGACGACGACCGCCGCGAGGTCGCCGCTGGTGTGCGACCCGATGACTCGTTCGAGCGCGTCGGCGCAGTCCGCGCCGCAGGTGTCGCCCTCACAGCGAGGACACCGGTAGGCGTACGGCGGCGCGGTGTGCGCCACGTCGTTGATCGTCGGGGCCATATCCTGCTTGTAGGCCCGGTTGCCGGTGAGCGCGAGGCTGCCGAGGGTGCGGCCGTGGAATCCCATCTCCAGCGAGATGACCTCCTTCGAGCCGGTGTACTTCCGGGCGAGTTTGATAGCGCCCTCGACGGCCTCCGTGCCGGAGTTACAGAAGAAGGTCTTCTGGAGGTCGCCCGGCGTCACCTCGGCGATGGTTTCTGCGAGGTCGGCCACCGGCCGGTTCGGGTGGACGTACGAACAGCCGTGGACGAACTCCTCCAACTGCTCCGCGGCGGCCTCGACGACCGCCTCGTTGTTGTGACCGACGTTCGTCACCGAGATGCCCGAGAACACGTCGAGATACTCGTTGCCGTCGAAGTCTTCGAGGGTACAGCCGGACGCCCGCGCGACCGGGACGTTCAGCGATTTCCAAATCGGCATGAGGTAGTCGTCGTACGCCGTCTCGACCGACGAGTTCGTCGTCCGTTCTCTCATGGACACAAGTTCTAAACTGAATCCTAATAAATTATCCTATGTAGAACATCATCCAGAACACTGCGAGTGTGTCGGGACGAGAGCGGTCGTTCCAGACTCGAACGCGGCTGGGAGCCCCGTACTCGACTGCGTTTGTCACCGACGTATTTTGAACACAGTCCGAATATTCTGATGAGTCTGGAACATTTATCAACATATGGGACGACAGTGGGGCCAAGCGGGAGCGACGAGCGACCGCCGCGCTCCCGAGAGCCGACCATGAAATCCATCAACCCCGCGACCGAGGAGGTCATCGAGACGCACGAGGAACACGACGAAGCGACGGTCGACGCGCGCTTGGACGCCGCGTGGGACCGGTTCGAATCGTGGCGCAAGACGCCGATGTCCCGGCGCGAGAAGTTGCTCTCGTCCGCGGCCGACGTGCTGCGCGAGCACAGCGAGGAGTACGCGAGCCTGATGACCGAGGAGATGGGCAAACCCGTCGAACAGGCGGTCTCCGAGGTCGAAAAGTGCGCGTGGGTCTGCGACTACTACGCCGAACACGCGTCGGAGTTCCTGCAGGACGAGCACATCGGCACCGTGCCGGGGTCGAAAACGTACGTCTCCTACGAGCCCATCGGCCCGGTGCTCGCGGTGATGCCGTGGAACTTCCCGTTTTGGCAGGTGTTCCGGTTCGCCGCCCCGCACATCACCGCGGGTAACGTCGCCGTGCTCAAACACGCGCCGAACGTGTTCGGCTGCGCCGACGCCATCGCCTCCGTCTTCGAGCGGGCGGGCTATCCGGACGACGTATTCACGTCGTTGCAGATTCCCGCCGAACGCGTCGCCGGCGTCATCGAAGACGACCGAGTTCGGGGCGTCAGCCTGACGGGGAGCACCCGCGCCGGGCGGGCCGTCGCGGAGACGAGCGGGCGCGAACTCAAGCCGACGGTGCTCGAACTCGGCGGGAGCGACCCCTTTGTCGTCCTCGACGACGCGCCGCTTGAAGCGACCGCGGCGCGGGCCGCGCGGGCGCGAACGCAGAACAACGGCCAGTCGTGTATCGCCGCGAAGCGTTTTCTCGTCCACGAGGCCGTCTACGACGAGTTCGTCGAGCGCTTCACCGAGGAGATGCGGTCGCTGACCGTCGGCGACCCCACCGACCCCGAGACCGACGTGGGGCCGCAGGCGCGGGCGGACCTCATGGAGACGCTCCACGAGCAGGTCACGGCGTCCGTCGAGGCCGGCGCGACGCTCCGCCTCGGCGGCGAACCGCTGGACCGACCCGGCCACTACTACCCGCCGACAGTGCTTACCGACGTGCCGGAAGACGCGCCCGCCAGAACCGAGGAACTGTTCGGCCCCGTCGCCACCGTCGTCGAAGTCGAAGACGAGGCGGAGGCGGTCCGCGTGGCGAACGACACGCCCTACGGCCTCGGCGCGAGCGTCTGGACGGCCGACGCCGAACGCGGCGAGGGGCTCACGACGAAGCTCACCGCGGGTAACGTCGCGGTCAATCACGTCGTCGCGTCTGACCCGCGGGTCCCGTTCAGCGGGACGAAGGACTCGGGCTACGGGACCGAACTCTCCCGGCACGGGATTCGGGAGTTCGTCAACACGAAGACGGTCTGGGTCGAGGACGTACCCGCCGACGAGTAAACGCGACGACGACCGTCCCAGCACCCGGAGCGACACCCAACGCGACACCCGACGTGACGCCCGCGACGACGCCCGGAACGCGAATCGAGCGCGGACGCCGTTTCTTTCTGCTCGACGGGTTGACTACTATTCGAACCGGCGGCCGTTTGGCGATTTTCCGGTGAATCGCCGCTCGATTTGTCGTCCCAGATGAAGGATTACTATTGAACTGTATTCCTAATAGAGACTAAAAATTGAACACAGTAAGATATATAGTGGGTAAGTTAGAATGTGGTGATGTCACTCATAACCATGACAGGAGAACTCTCACGCGTCCTCTCGAAGCGCGACGTGTTCGTGCTCGCACTCGGAGCGATGATCGGATGGGGTTGGATCGTGCAGACGGGGTACTTCATCGACCAAAGCGGCGTCACCGGCGCTATCTCGGCGTTCGTCCTCGGCGGGTTCATGGTGACCGTCGTCTCGCTCATCTACGGCGAACTCGCCTCCGCGATGCCGTTCGTCGGCGGCGAGCACGTTTACAGCATGCGGGCGTTGGGGCCGGCCGGCTCGTTCGCCTGTACGTGGGCGATAATCTTCGGCTACATCAGCGTCGTCGCGTTCGAGGCGGTCGCGCTGCCGAGCGCCCTCGCGTACATCGTCCCCGGCTTCAACGTGTTCGAACTCTGGACGGTCGCCGGACAGCCGGTCTACGGCACGTGGGTCGCGACGGGCGTCATCGGCTCCGTGGTTATCACGTACCTCAATTATCGGGGTGTCCGGCCGGCCGCGCAGTTCCAGGCGATTCTCGCGCTCGTCATCACGCTGTCCGGCCTGACGCTCCTCCTCGGCGCGCTGTTCAACGGCACGTCGCCGTCGTCGCCGCCGCTCGCGGGAGCCGGCATCGGCGGCGTGTTCACGGTCGCCATCATGACGCCGTTCATGTTCGTCGGCTTCGACGTGATTCCGCAGGCCGCCGGCGAGGCCGACGTGTCGCCGAAGCTCCTCGGCGGCCTCATCGGGCTCTCGGTCGCCTGCGCCGCCGCGTTCTACATCGCCGTCATCTGGGCGGCCGGGCAGGTCGCTACGGGCGCGACGCTCGTCGAGAGCTCGCTCCCCGCCGCGACGGCGATGGAGATTGCGTTCGATAGCGTGACCATCGGCCGCATCATGGCGCTGGCGGGTCTCGCGGGCATCCTCACGAGTTGGAACGGCTTCGTCCTCGGAGCCAGCCGCGCGATTTACGCGATGGCCGACTCGAACATGCTCCCCGAGCGGCTCGCGACGATTCACGACGACCACGACACGCCGTCGACCGCAATCGTGCTCGTCGGCGGGCTCGCGGCGCTCGCGCCCCTGTTCGGCGAGCAGATGCTCGTGTGGGTCGTCAACGCCGGCGGGCTCGGCATGGTGACGGCGTGGCTTCTCGTCGTCGTTTCGTTCCTCGTGCTCCGCTACCGCGACCCCGACTTCGACCGGCCGTTCAAGCTGCCGGCGGGCTACGCGGTCGGCGCGCTCGGGCTGCTGTTGACCGTGTTCTTCGTCGGCCTCTACCTCCCCGGCTCGCCATCGGCGCTGGCGTGGCCCTACGAGTGGGCGATGGTCGGCGGCTGGTGTCTGCTCGGCGTCGTCCTGCTGGCCGTCGCCGGCGGGCTGCCGACCCGGACGGAAGCGAAGGCGCACCTGAGCGCCCAGCAGCTCGAAGACTAATCGGCTTCCGTCCTTCCGGCGGTCGAAGCGCGGTGCGGCGGGATTCGTGCGGATACGGCACGGGCCGCGTTACGACACGTCGGGGAGAAGCGCCGCTTTCAGTTCTTCGAGTTCGTAGTCGTTCAGCGGGTTCGGCTCGTCCTTGATTGTCGTGATGACGAACGTCGAACTCGTCCGCGAAATCTCGTCTATCTCCTCGAACTCGGAGATGAGGTCCTCGACCATCGAGCGCGAGGCGAGATGCGAAATCAGGACGAAGTCGGTGTCGCCGAGCGTGAAGTAGACCTCGTTGACGCCGGGTACCTCCCCGAGTTTGTCGCCGACCTCCTTGTGGTACTCCGAGCCGTACTCGGCCCAGACCTCGGTGATGAGCGTGAGGTTCAGCCCGGCCTTCTCGAAGTCGATATCGAAGATGTCGTTTTTGATGATGCCCTGTTCTTGGAGCCGTTCGAGGCGGTAGTGAACGGTCGACTTCGGGATGCCCGTCTCCTCGGTTATCCGGTCGGGGCTCCCCGATTCGAGCGTCCCGATGGCCTTGAGGATTCGAAGGTCCTTCTCGTCCATGGACCGTAATCAGGTGTGCACCGATATTATTGTTCTGCGTTCAACCCCGTCCGCGTCGGGGAGGGAACGACAAGAGGCGGTGAGAACGGCGCGGTGCAGACACCGGCGGTCGTCCCCGAGACGGTCAGTCGCGGGGTCGAACGCCGAGGTTCGACGCGTCTGGGCCGAACTCCTCGGCCAACAGCGCCGGCACGTCGTCCGGGCGAACGTCCGAGTACCACCGGTTCCGGGGGTGGATGGCGACCGCGGCCCCGTCCGCACTACAGAGGCCGAGACAGCTCGTTTCTGCAACGTGGACCCGCGACCAGAAGACGCCACGGTCGCACAACCACGAGGTCACCGCGTCGTACACCGCCGGGCCGTCGGCCTCGGTGCAGTCGGCGTACTCGGACTCGCGGCTGTTCGTACAGACCAACACGTGGTCCGTAAAGCCGTGCTCGCGGACCTCGTCGGTTCGGTCACGCATCAGTCGGCCGCGGGAGCCGAGTCCCGGCCGGCGGTCGGAATCCCCGGTTCGGACTCGGACTCGGACTCACTCGACGGCCGGAACCGCGCGTGCGCCGCCGCGAGGACCAGCCACAGGAGGACCTGTCCGAACGCGAACAGGCCGATGAGCCCGGTTTCGAGCGCCGGCGACAGCGCCCCGTGAACCGCGTTTTCGGGGGCGACGACGGCCAGCACCGCGAGCAGGCCGAACGGGACGGCCGCGCCGACGAGAGCCGCACCGAGGCCCCGCGACTCGCGCAGGCGGGTGTAGACGTAGCCGGCCGAGAGGCAGGCGAGCGCCCCGGCGAGCATCATCCCGGCGTAGAGCGGGAGCCGCGTCGCCGTCGAGAGCGACTGTTCAGCCCCCGGCGCGACCGGCGGGAGGACCAGCCACGGCGCGCCCGAAACGGTGACGAATCCCGCGAGTCCCATCAGATAGCTCTTCGCGGCGTCGGGGCCGGGAATCGCCGGTTCGAGGAAGAAAAAGGCGACCCCGAAGAACGCGCCGCCGAGCACGACGCCCCACAGCCCGCCGGCCGCGACGCTCACGGCTTTCGTGACCGCCATCGACACCGCGGTGTCGTGATGGCCGCCGCTCTCGCTGGCGTGGGAGTCACCGGACTCGTGGCTGTGAGCGCCCTCGGAGTCGTGACTGTGGGCGCTTTCGGCCTCGTGACTGTGCCCGCTCTCCTCGACTGTCGCGTGGTTCAAGTCGTCCGCGTAGCCGACGAGCGGGTTGGCGACGACGGCCATGAACAGTCCGAACACCAGTCCGGCGACGACCCCCGCCTTCACTCCTCGCGTCAGGTACTCCCCGAACATCGTCAGTGGCAGGCGATGCCGGCCGCGTGGCGGAAGTTGTGCAGCGAGTCGTGGACGAGCGGGTCCTGCACGAACAGGAGCGTAAAGCCCAGCGCGACGATAAAGAGGGAACCGGCAGCCATCTGCGCGGGGGTCAGTTCCGTTCGTGCGCGTTCGATGCGACCGTTGACGGTGTTCGCCGTAGCCATGGTAAACTCGGATTGATGAAAACCAAGCACAGTTGTAAAACTTTCGAGAACAAGCAAGGTTGTGTTTCAGCAATCTCGATTTAATAACTCGGAGGCGGATTTTGTGAAACCTTGTTTGTGGTACAACAAGCACAATTGTTTTCAAACCGCGCCGGGATTGTCGAGTCGAATGTCACAGGTAACGCTCCCGCACGACGCCAAGGCGGGACCCACGAAACCGGAGGTAAGAGCGGTCACGCTCGATAAACTCGGCTTGCGGCCGACGGACCACTTCGTCGACGTCGGCTCCTGTACCGGCTCGGTCACCATCGAGGCGGCCCGGCGGGTCGAGCGCGTGACCGCCGTCGAGCGCAAGCCGGACCGACTGGACGTGACGCGGAAGAACCTCGCGGCGAACGACTACGACGCCGACGTGACGCTCCGCGAGGCGGAGGCTCCCGACGGCCTCCCGGCCGACGCCGACGCGATGTTCGTCGGCGGCAGTCGGAACTTCGAGGCCGTGTTGGACCACGCCGTCGAGACCGGCGTCGACCGAATCGTCATGAACGTCTCGCGGGTCGAACCCGCCGGCGACGCCATCGAGGCGTTCCGCGAGCGCGACCTGCTCTCGGCGGTCGTCCAGATGCAGGTGAGCCACGGCTACGAACTCGCCGGCGCGACGAGTTTCCGGTCGAACAACCCGGTGTACGTCGTCGTCGGCCGACGCGACGCGGAGGGGCTATGACCGTCTACGGCATCGGTCTCGGCCCGGGCGAGGCCGACCTCGTGACGGTCAAGGGGAAGCGCCTGCTCGAATCGGCGGCGGTGGTTTACTCGCCCGGCCGCCTCTCGCGGACGGTCGCGCTGAACCACGTCCCCGAGGAGCGCATCGGAGACCTCGACTTCCCGATGACGCGCGACCCCGACGAACTCCGCCGCGCGTGGAAGGAGGCCGCCGCCGAGGTGGCCGCCCGCGCCGACTCCGAGGACGTGGCGTTCGTGACCCTCGGCGACCCCAACGTCTACTCGACGTTCGGCCACCTCCGCCGCACCCTCGACGCGTTCCACCCCGAGGTCGACCTCGAAGTCGTCCCCGGCGTGAGCGCGATGACGGCCTTCACGACCGCGCTCGGCGTCGAAATCGAGTCCGGAACCGGGCTGGCGCTCCGCGAGGCCGCCAACGGTGCCGCGCCGACCGGCCCCGACCGCATGGTGCTGTTCAAGGTCACCGACGCGCCGGCGACCCACGAGAAACTGACCGAGGCGGGCTACGACGTTCGCTTCGGCCGCCGCCTGTTCATGGAGCAGGGCGAGACGGTCGTCACCGACGACCCCGACGAACTCGCGGAGCGCGACTACTACACGCTGGCCTACGCCGAGCGCGAGGGCGTCGAGCGCGACGTGGCGACCGCCGAGTTCGACGGCGTCGAATCGGGGGGGTCGGCGTGAGCGCGGACGGCGAGGCGGACACCGGCTTCACCGACGAGGAGGGAATCCCCTTCGTCGGCGCGGGCCCGGGCGACCCGGACCTGCTCACCGTCGCCGGGCGAAAGCTCGTCGAGGACGCCGACCTCGTGGTGCACGCGGGGTCGCTCGTCAACAGCGAGCTCTTAGAGGAGTTCTGCGCCGACGCCGAGCAGGTCAACAGCGTCGGCAAGGACCTCGAAGAGCTGATTCCGCTGATGACCGACGCCTACGAGTCGGGTCGGACCGTCGTCAGACTCCACAGCGGCGACCCGGCGATTTACGGGGCCGCCTTGGAGCAGATGGACGCGCTGGCCGAGGCTGGCGTGCCGAGCTACCTCGTCCCCGGCGTCACCTCGGCGTTCGCCGCGAGCGCGACGCTCCGCACCCAGTTGACGCTCAACGAGGTCTCGAATCACGTCGTCTTCACCCGGCCGCAGGGCCGGACGCTCTCGGCCGAGGAGGACCACATCAGCGACTTCGTCGGCTTCGGTGACACCACGGTCTGTATCTACCTCGGCACCCACGCCGTCTCGGAGACGATGGACCGACTGCTGGACGAGGGCCACGACCCCGACACGCCCGTGGCGGTCGTCTACCACGCCTCGTGGCCGGACGAAGACGTCATCGAGGGCACCATCGAGACCATCGGCGAGAAGGTCGAGGACGCGGGCTACCGAGCCTCGGCGCTCGTCATCATCGGCGAGGCGGTGAACGGCTCGAACTACGAGCGGTCGTTCCTCTACGGCGACTGGGCCCGCGGCGGCGACGCACCGAACGACGAACCCGACACCGAAACACAGGAGCCAGACAATGAGTGACACAGACTCCAACTCGGACACCGACTCCGGAAGCGGCCACTGTCAAACGCCAGACAGCGACGGCGAGGTCGCCGACGAAATCGCCATCGTCAGTTTCGAGCGAAAGCTCGACACGGCCGAGAAAATCAAGCGCGACCTCGCGGACGACTACGATCGGATAGACATCCTCACCTACCACGGCGACGTGTTCGCCGACCACTGGGGCGAGTACGACTGCTTCGTCGGCCTGATGGCCAGCGGTATCGCCATGCGGAAGACCGCCGGCCTCCTCGACGACAAGTGGGAGGACCCGGCGGTCGTCGTCGTCGACGAGGAACTGACGTGGGCGATTCCGCTCACCGGCGGCCACCACGGCGCGAATCAGGTCGCCCACGACCTCTCGAAGCTCGGGGCCGTCCCGGCGATGACGACCGCTTCGGAGGCCGCGGGCAAACAGGGCGTCGAGAGCAAGGCGAAGGCGCTCGACACTCACGTCGTCAACGGCGATTCGACCGTGGCGACGAACCTCGCCGTCCTCAACGACGAACTCGGTCCCGTCGCCCGACTCGACGGCCCGAAGGCGGTCCTCGTCGGCGACGACGTGACCGTCCTGAAGCGCAACAGCGACGACGGCGTCGTCCTCGGGACAGGAAGCGTCTCCGGCGCGAAGAAAACACAGTTCCTGACCGCGTGGGAGCAAGCGCTCGACGACGCCGACTGCGACTTCGACGACGTGGAGTTCGTCGCCACCGGCACGCGAAAGGCGGACGAACCCGGCATGCTCGACGCCGCCGAGGAAATCGGCGCGGGCGTCGTCTACTTCGAAAAGGAGACGCTGACCGAGTTCGAAGGGCCGACCCCCTCGCGGTCGAAGGAACTCATCGGCTGGCCCGGCATCGCCGAGGCGAGCGCCATCGCCGGCGGCCGCGACCACGAACTCGTCGTCGAAAAGCAACGCTACGACGACGCCGTGACCGTGGCGGTGGGACGATGAGCGACGGTCGCGAGCCGACCGAACCGGCGGCCGGCTCCAGCGGCCGCGACCGCGACGAGGTCCCGGACGACTACGGGACGCTCTACGTCGTCGGCATCGGTCCCGGCCTCCCCGACCACATGACGAAGCGGGCGAAGGAACTCATTTCCACCTCGGACTGCGTGGTCGCCTCGAACCTCTATCAGGAGTTCCTCCGCGACGACGGAACCCTCCCGCCCGAAGAGAGCGACGAGGGGCCGGAGGTCGTCCGCTCGTCGATGGGACAGCAGGTCGAACTGACCCGCGAGGCGTTCGAGCGCGTCCGAGACGGCGAGGACGTGGTCCACGTCTCCGGCGGCGACCCCAACGTCTACGGGAAGTCCGACCTCGTGTTCACGATGGCGAAAGGCGACGCGGCCACCGACGTGCCGATAGAAATCGTCCCCGGCGTCACCGCGGCGCTCGGCGGCGCGGCCATGATGGGCGCGCCGCTGTCGAACGACTTCTGTACGGTTTCGCTGTCCGACAAGTGGCGCGGCTGGGACGAAATCGAGGAGAAACTGCGCGCGGCCGCCATCAGCGGCTTCGTCATCGTCCTGTACAACTGCTGGCGCAACTACGAACGCGCCATCGACGTGGTCCGCGAGGAGCGGGCCGACGACGTGCCGGTCGGCATCTTCAACGACGCCGGCCGCGGCGAGGCCGGCCGGAATCTGGACGACGAGACGTTCTCGGTGACGACCCTCGGCGACGCGAAGGCCCACGACGACGATGTGGGCGGGATGGGAACCTCGATTCTCATCGGCACCCACGAGACCGAACCCTGGAGCAACGACTACCAAACGTACCTCGTCACGCCCCGCGGCGGGCGCGACGTCGACGACTTCTAACCCATGAGCGACTCAGACACGACGACCGAATCGAACTGCGGCGGAGCGACGACCGAATCGAAATCGGAATCGAAATCGAAGTGCGGCGGGACGAAGACGGAGGCCGAGTCGGACACGTCCTCGAACTGCGGCGCGTCGTCCTCGAAGTCCGACGACGGGTCGTCCTCGAAGTGCGGCGGCAGTTCGGACGAATCGAAGAAGGAACAGACCGCCGAGAAGGTCGAAGCGACCATCGAGGACTTCGACGGCGAACCGGGGCAACTCGTCGCCGTCGGACTCGGACCGGGTCGCGCGAGCGAGATGACCACGCTGGCGAAAGACACGCTGCGGGAGGCCGACCACATCGTCGGCTACACGACCTACATCGAACTCCTCCCCGACGACATCGTCGAGGGCGCAGAGGACATCTACTCGACGCCGATGTGCGGCGAGGTCTCCCGGACCGAGGAGGCGGTCGACCGGGCGCTCGCCGGCAACGACGTGGCCATCGTCGGCAGCGGCGACCCCAACGTCTACGCGCTGGCCGGCCTCGCGCTCGAAATCCTCGAATCGAAGGGCGCGACCGCGAGCATGGTCGATTTCGACGTGGTCGCGGGCGTCCCGGCGGCGCAGTCCTGCGCGGCCCGGTTGGGCGCGCCGCTCGTCAACGACACCGTGACCATCAGCCTCTCGGACCACCTGACCTCGATGCCGACCATCGAGTCGCGCCTCCACGCGGCCGCCAAGGAGGGCTTCACCATCGCCATCTACAACCCGTGGAGCCGCAAGCGCCGGTCGAACTACGAGAAGTGCTGCGAGATTCTCCTCGAACACCGCGCGCCCGACACGCCGGTCGGCATCGTCCACGGCGCGGGCCGCGAGGACGAGGAGGTCGAAATCGTCGAACTCGGTGACCTGCCCGACCTCGGTGAGACCGACCTCGTGGACATGACGACGACGCTGCTCGTCGGCAACGAGGAGACGTACGTCTGGGACGACCGGATGGTGACCCCGCGGGGCTACGAGCAGAAGTACGAGTACTGAGATGTTCGAAATCGAAATCGACCGAGACGCCTGCGACGGCATCTTCGCCTGCCTCGCCCGCGACGGCCGGTTCGTCGAGGACGACGACGGACTCGCCACAATCGACCCCGACGCGGCCGGCGTCGTGCGCGTCGAGCGAACCGACGAGCGCGTCGTCGCCGTCCTCGAAGGCGACGCGGAGTCGGACGACGACGCGACGCTCGCGGCCCAAGCCTGCCCGCCGGGCGCGATTTCGGTCCGGGAGGTGGACGCGTGAGCGACGCGAACGCCGGCGTCGCCCCCGCGGACGACCTCCTCGAAAGCGCGCCCGAGACGGCCTATCTCTGGGGCCACGTCGCCGGCGGCGGCCAAATCGAACGAGCGCAGTTCACCGTCTCGACGGGCGACGAGACCTGCGCGAACCGCCTCGCGGTCATCGCCGGCGGCGGCGACATCGACCGCCGGGAGACGGCGCGGGAGTACGCCCACAACACCGCCGTCACCCGCGTCAAAGACGAGTACCGCGTGACGGTTGACGGCGACGTAGTGCGAAGCGCGAGCGCCGCGTTCGGCCTCCCCGTCGGCGACGACGCCGGCGGCTACCGCTTCGACGTGTTCGAAGACCGGCGAAAACAGCTCCTCCGCGGACTGCTCGAATCCTGCGGGACGGTCTGTTTCAAATCCTCGTCGGGGACGGTCGGCATCTCGTTCGTCCACGACGACCGGGCGCTCCTCGAAACCGTTGACCGACTGCTCGACGCCTGCCCGGTGAACGCGCCGACCGGCGAGATTGGAGAGACCTCGTCGGGTGGCTACTGGTTCGGCGTCGACGACGACGCGGCCGCCGGCTTCGGCGAGTGGGTTTACGAGGGGAGCGACGAGACGAACCTGTTCGCGCCGACGCGGCGTCGAAAGCTCGTCCGCAGCCTCGAAGAGGCCGAGAACGCATGAGCCTCGAACGGTCCGACCCGGCGCTCGACGACGACGCGGTGCTCCTCGTCGGCCACGGTTCGCGCCGCGAGGAGTCCAACGAGCAGGTACGGACGCTCGCCGCGAAGCTGGAATCGCGGCTGTCGGTCCCGGTGGACGCGGCGTACATCGAACTCGCCGAGCCGTCGATAGACGACGCAATCGAGTCGATGGCACCGACCTGCCGGACGATGACCGTCGTCCCCCTCTCGCTTTTCGCCGCGAGCCACGTCAAAAACGACGTGCCGCTGGCGGTCCAGCGGGCCCGCGCGACCCACGACGACACCGAGTTTCGGTTCGGGTCGCACCTCGGCATCCACCCGTCGCTCGTCGACCTGCTGGACGAGCGGACACGGGCGGTCGAATCCGACCTCGGCGTCGACCGCGAGGACGACGACGTGGCGGTCGTACTCTGCGCCCGCGGGTCGAGCGACCCCGACTCGAACGGCGACGTGCACAAACTGGCGCGCCTGCTGTACGAGGGCCGGGAGTTTACCCGCGTCGAATCGGCGTTCATCGGCGTCACCACGCCCCGGCTGGAGGAGACGCTTCACACCGTCGCCAAGGACCGCCCGGACGCGGTCGTCGTCCTCCCGTACATGCTCGGTGACGGCGTGCTGACGGGGCGAATCGTGGACACCGCCGAGACGTTCGACGAGGAGTACCCCTACGTCGACGCCGGCGCATCGGGGCCGCTCGGTACGGACGACCGGGTGGTCGAGACGCTGGCCGACCGCTATCAAGAGGCGCGGTCGGGGAGCGTCGAGATGTCCTGTGACACCTGCAAGTACAAGGTCGAACTCGCCGGCTACGAGGACGACGAGGGCGGCGCTCGGGCGATGCTCCGCTCGCTCGTCCACCAGGCCGAACACGCAGACCGGAGCGACGTGGACGACGACCCGCACGTCCACGACGCCCCCGAGAAGCACGTCGCGGTCTGTACGAACCAGACCTGCGCCGCGAGCGGCGCGGCGACCGTCCTCGAACAACTCAGACAGGGCGTGCGCGACGCCGACGACTGCGACGTGCACGTCTCGCGGAGTTCGTGTCTCGGCCAGTGTGGCGACGGTCCAATCGTCGCCGTCTACCCCGACAGCGTCTGGTACGGCGGCGTGACGCCCGACGACACCGACCGCATCGTCTCGTCCCACCTCGAACGGGACCGCATCGTCTCGAACCTCGTCCACCAATCACTCTAATCATGGCCTGTGCAGAACTCGAAGCGCTCCGACTGGCGCTGTTGAACATCACCGGAACGACCGACGAACACGCGAAGCGACACGCCGAAGCCGAACTCGAAGACTACCTCGGTGACGCCGACCCCGGCCCGATTCAGGCGCTCGCGAACGCGACCACCCTCGACGAGGCCCAGCGGCATCTCGACGCCGCGCTCGTGGACCTCGAAGAAGAGGCCACGCAAATCGACGACGACGACCCGCAGGCCGGCTACCTCCGCGGCCGACTCGTCGCCGTCCGCGACGCCGAGCGGTCGCTTCGCCGCCTCCGCGAGGGCACGGACGCGCTGCTCGACGACCTCGGAGAGGCCCACCACACGCTTCACGACGCCTTCCCCGTCGAGGACTGAACCGATGCCATCGGCTCCACCCTCGGCCCGCCGCGACCTCGGGTCGGTCGACCCCGCGAGCAGTCGCCACAACTGGACGCGCTCGGCGGTCACCGCGACCGACGACGCCGTCTTCGTCGGAACCGCGGCCGGCCGCGTCGTCGCGCTGGAATCCGCTTCCGACTCCGGGCCCGACTCCGACGACCGGTGGGAGGCGCGCGGCGACAACCCCGTCGTGTCGATGGCCGCCACCGACGACTTCCTCGTCGTCGGTGAGCGCGGCGGCGACGGACTCGTTCGCGTCCTCGACGCCGAGACGGGCGACGTGCGCTGGACGTACGCGACGACCGACGACGTGGGTACCGCGGCGAGAGATTCGCTGTTCTTCCGGCCCTACGTTGTCGACCTCGCGGTGACGGGCGACAGAGTCGTCGTCGCCGCCCGGCGGTACGAACGCGACGGCGACGAGCGAGTCTGGCGGAGCGTCGTCCTCGGGTTCGACCGCGACGGCCGGGTCGCGTGGCGCAGACGCGTCCACGCCTCGCCCATCGCGGTCGCCGCCGAGGGAGACCGCGTCGCCGTCGCGTACAACCGCTGTCCGAACCCCGAACAGGACGGCCTCGTGCTCCTCGACGCCCACACCGGAGGGCGAGTCGCGTCGTGGGACCCCGGCACCGACGGCGACCGGCGGGTCGGGGACGTGGCCTTCGCGGGCGACGCGCTGGCCGTCGCCAGCCACGGCGACAAACGCGGCTACCTCCTCGATTTCGAGGGGGACGAACGGTGGCGACTCGACCTCGCCACCGAGCGCCGCGTCGGCGACGAGACCGTCTACGCCTATCCGACCCACGTCTGCGTCGCCGACGGAACCGCCGTCTTCGTCACGGGGAACACGTTCGCGGAGTCGACCCGTGACCCGGACGCGCGACATCCCGACGAACACACCGCGGTCGGCGTCTCGGTCGATGGGGGCGAGCGCCTGTGGACCCGCGACACCGGCGGGTTCGCGCGCTCGGCCGTCGCGGCCGGCTCGCGGGTGTTCGTGCCGTCCGCCCAGCACTTCCGGGAGCGAGAGGCCGAGCGCCACGGCGTCCACGCGTTCGAGTCGGCAGGAGGGCACGTCCGGACCGACAGCCTCCCCGGCATTCCGACCGCGGTCGCCGCCGGCGGGGGCGTCCTCGCGGTGGTCGAAGAGCCGGTCGAGTACCACGACGAGGGCGTCACACGCGGAGCCTACCGACTCCGCACGCGACCGATTCGATAGAAGAAACCATGCGACACGAGACGAGCGACACCCCGCTACTGCCCGTCCGCGAAGCGCTCGGCCTCAGCGACCCGCTCGGCCGACAGGTCGGAAAGCGGGATGCGCCGCGCGCCCGTCTCGGAGACGAGGATGTCGGTCACGCCGATGCCGTCGTCGCCGGCGTCGACGACGACGACCGACGCGTCGGCGGTAGCGAGGCTCCGCGCCGCCGACCGGGTCTGTCCGGTGGGGCTGCCGTCAGCGACGGTAACCCGGCCGTCGGTGACGATGACAACGAGCGCGCTGTCGGCGTCCGAGCGGTCGATGACCCGGCGAGCGGCGTCCAACCCGGAGGGAAGCGGCGTCCGGTCGCCCGTCGGAAGCTCCTTCAGGTGCCGCGCCGCCAGCGTGACGCTGTCGGTCGGCGGGAGCAACACCTCGGCGTCGTCGCCGGCGACCGCGACGAACGCGACCTCGTCGCGTTGCTCGTAGGCGTCTTCGAGGAGCGACAGCACGGTTCCCTTCGCTTGCCGCATCGCGGCGCGCATCGACGCGCTCGCGTCCACGACGAACACGACGAGCGTCGCGACCGACCCGCGGGAAACCGCGGTTCTGAGGTCCGACCGGGTGACGCGGGACCGACCGGCCGAGGCGGCGGCCCGGACCGACGCCGGCACGTCGATGTCGTCGGTCTCGGTCGCCGGTTCGGTTCGCACCCGCGAGCCTCGCCCCTGCCGCGACTCCCGCACCGCGGCGCGGCTGCCGTCACCCGGCGTCTCCGCGTCGAGGGCGGCGTCCTCGACCGGCGGGCGCTCGGAGTCACCGATAGCGGCCCGGCTCTGTCCGGGGAGAAGCGGCGTGGCCTCGTCGGGGTCGTCGCCGGAGTCGTCGGTATCACCGTCTTCGGAAGTTCCGTCTTCCGAATCGCCGTCCTCGGGTCCACTCTCGTCGGCTCCGCCGACTCCACCGTCTCGGTCGTCGCCGCCGGTATCGTCGCTCCCGGCGTCGGAATCGGGAGTCCCTCCCGCGGCGTCAGAGTCGTTTGCGTCGTCGGCATCGTCGTCTCCCTCGGCGCGTTCGCCGTCGTCTCCGCCGTCGCCACCGTCGCTATCGCCGTCGTCAGCACCTCCCGCATCGTCGCCGTCGTCAGCATCCTCGCCCTCATCCCGGTCTTCGTCCTCGTCGAAGTGGTCGTCGAGCACGTCGTCGAGGTCGGGGTCGTCGTCGAACGGGCGGCTCCGGAGTCGGTGGGGGAGCGCGAGCGCGGCCGCTTCGCGCACGTCGCTTTCGAGCACTTTCGTTCGGCCGTCGAGCGCCGCGAGGGTGCGGGCCGCGCGGGCGATGGCGATGTCGGCGCGGTGGCCCTCGACGCCGGCGTCGACGCAGAGTTCGGCGATGTCGCGCTTGAACTCGGTCGGGAGGGCGACCGAGTCGAGGCGGGCCGTCGCCTCGCGGAGCGCGGTTTCGAGTGCTGCGGTCTCCTCGCGGTGGGCGTCGGCGACCGTCTCCGGGTCGTCGCCGCGCGCCAGCGCCCGGTCGATAATCTCCACGCGGTCGTCGATGTCGCGGCTGCCGACGACGGTCGCCTGGAGGGCGAAGCGGTCCCGGAGTTGAGGGCGGAGGTCGCCTTCCTCGGGGTTCATCGTCCCGACGAGAGTGAACTCGGCGGGGTGTTCGACGCTCACCCCGTCGCGCTCGACGCGGTTGACGCCGCTCGCGGCCGCGTCCAAAAGCAGGTCGACGAGGTGGTCGTCGAGGAGGTTCACCTCGTCTACGTAGAGGATGCCGCGGTTCGCGCGGGCCAAGAGCCCGGGGTCGAACGACGCCTCGCCGTCGAGCGCGTCGGCAACGGAGAGCGTGCCCGCGACCCGGTCGCGGGTCGCGCCGAGCGGGAGCGTCACGAGCGGGACCGACCGGCGCTCGACCGCAGGGTCGTCGCGGGCGCGACACGAGTCGCACTGGCGGGCCGGGTCGTCCGGCGGACAGCCGTACGGACAGTCCGCGACGACCGCCTGTTCGGGCAGGAGGTCCGAAAGCGCGCGGACCGCGGTCGACTTCGCGGTGCCCTTCTCGCCGCGGACGAGCAGGCCGTCGAGGTCGTCGTCGGCCCCGACGGCCAACAACGCCCGTTTCAGTTCGTCTTGGCCGACGATAGCCGAGAACGGAAGCGTCTGAGTCGTCATCGAATACGAAAACGTAGTTGCAGTAAGACAATAACACTTTATCAATGACACCGACAATCGGACTGTACACAGCGACCGAAAACGAGTTGGGCGCGGTCCAGCGGGCCGCGCGCCGACTCGACGGAATCGACCTCGTCGTCCGCTCCGCGAGCGATTTGGACGACGTGACCGACGCGGACGCCTTCGTCGACGAGTTGGAGTCGGCGACGGCGGCCGTCTTCTGGCTCCACGGGGCCGAAGACAGCATGCCCGGCTACGACCACGCGGTCGAACGACTCGAAGCCGCGGGCGTACCGCTCGTCGTCAAAGCCACCGGCGACGCCTTCGCGCGGCAGGACACGACTGTCACCGACGCGGACCGCGGGCGCGTCTGCGAGTATCTCGACCGCGGCGGCGCGGTGAACGTCGAGAACCTCTGTCGGTTCCTCGCCGCCGAGTACGCCGGCGTCGAGACCGAGGTCGACGACCCGGTCGAACTCCCGACCGAGGGCGTCTACCACCCGGACTACCCCGGCGTCGAGTACGACGAACTGCTCGACACGCACGACCCCGACAAGCCGACCATCGGCGTCTGGTTCTACGAGTCCCACTGGACGCACGCGAACACCCGATATGTGGACGCGCTCGTGGAGCGCCTCGAATCGCTCGGCGCGAACGTCCTCCCGGCGTTCTGCAATCCCGCGACCGACGAGGAGGGTCAAGAGAACGCCGAGTGGGTGGCGCGAAACTGGTTTTCGGACGACGACGGTCCCGTCGTGGACGCCGTCGTCAGCTCCTTCATGTTCTCGCTGTCGATGAGCGAGCGGGGCCGCGACGCCGACGACGAGGGGTCGGCCGCCGAAGACGTGTTCCTCACCGAACTCGGCGTCCCCGTCTTACAGGCTATCACGACCATGCGCTCTCGAAGCCGGTACGAGTCGAGTGACACGGGCGTGATGGGCTTCGAACTCGCGCTGTCGGTCGCACTCCCCGAGTTCGACGGCAACGTCATCACCCACCCGATAAGCGGGAAAGAGCGGATGGAAGACGAAGCCGGCGTCGGGAGCGCGCCGAAGCAGCACTTCCCCATCGAGGACCGCGTGGACCACGTCGCCCGCCTCGCGGTCAACTGGGCGCGGCTCCGCCACCTGCCGAACGACGAGAAGAACGTCGCGGTCGTCCTCCACAACTACCCGCCGAGCGACGACGGCATCGGGACCGCCTTCGGGATGGACAGCCCCGCGAGCACGGTCAACCTCCTGTCCGAACTCCGGGAGCGGGGCTACGCCGTCGGTGACCTCCCCGCGGACGGGCAGGCGCTCATCGACGACCTCACCTCGCAGTTGACCCTCGACGACCGCTGGGTCGCCCCCGAGGACGTGCGGGACCTGAGCGTCGACGTGGTGTCGCCCGACCAGTACGCCGACTGGTTCGCTGACGCCGACGACCGCTTCCGCGACAACGTCGTCGAGGAGTGGGGCGACCCGCCCGAGCGACCCTTTGCCATTCCGGGCGTCGAGTTCGAGAACGTCCTCGTGACCGTCCAGCCCCCGCGCGGCTTCGGGATGGACCCCTCGAAGGTGTACCACGATTCGGACCTCCAGCCGCCGCACGACTACGTGGCGTTCTACGCGTGGCTCCGCGAGTCGCTCGAGGCCGACGCCGTGGTCCACCTCGGCACCCACGGGAGTCTCGAATGGCTCCCCGGCAAGACCGTCGGGCTGAACGGCGAGAGCGCGCCGGACCAACTGGTTTCTGACCTCCCGAACGTCTACCCGTACATCATCAACAACCCCGGCGAGGGGACGCAGGCCAAGCGCCGGTCGTACGCGGCCATCGTGGACTACCTCACGCCGGTCATGCGCACCGCGGGTACCTACGACGACCTCGCGGACCTCGAAGAACTCGCCCGCGAGTACCGCGAGGCGGGCATGGACGAGGCCCGCCCCGAGCGCGGCGACCAACTCCGCGAACTCCTCCTCGACGCGGTCGATGACCTCGACCTCGCGGTCGAACTCGGATTCGACGACGCCGACGCAATCGACGGTGCGGATTCCGGTTCCGGCGTCGATGCCGACGCCGTCGAGTTCGACGAACTCGTCGAGCGCGTCCACGAGTACCTGACCGACGTGAAGACGACGCAGATTCGGATGGGCCTCCACACGATGGGCGAACCGCCCGAGCAGGACCGGCTCGTGGAGTACCTCGTCGCACTCACCCGACTCCCGAACGCGGACACGCCGAGCCTCCGCGAGAGCGTCGCGGGCGTCATGGGCGTCGACTACGACCGGATGCGCGACGAGCCGGGGACGTACGACGACGACCTCGGGATGTATCTCTCGGAGGCCGCAGACCGCGTCTACGACCAGTGCGTCGAACTGGTGTCGGCTCTCGCGGAACGCGACTTCGACGTGCCCGAGTCGGAGGTCGACGCCGGCCCCGACGACGAGGTGAACATGAACCTGCTCGTGGTCGATATCGACCAACTCGGAGACGCGCGAGCCAAGCGCGGCGCGCACGACGACCTCCGCGAGGTGCTGGCGTTCATCTGCGACGAGGCGGCCCCGCGAATCGCGGCCGCCGAGGACGAGATTCCGCAGACTGCGGACGCCCTCGACGGCGAGTACGTCCGACCCGGCGGCTCCGGCGCGCCGACCCGCGGCGGGGTGGACCTGCTGCCGACCGGGCGGAACTTCTACACGCTCGACCCGCGGAAAGTCCCGGCCAAACCGGCGTGGGGCGTCGGCGAGCGCGTCGCTGAGGGTGTCCTCGACCGCCACTACGACGACCACGGCGAGTACCCCGAGGAGTTCGGAGTCGTCGCGTGGGGGACGCCGACGGTCCGAACCCGCGGCGAGACCATCGCGCAGGTGCTCGCGTTCATGGGCGTCGAACCGGTGTGGACCGACGCGGGCCGCGTCGACGACGTGGAGCCGATTCCGCTGGAGGAACTCGACCGGCCGCGAATCGACGTGACCACCCGCGTCTCGGGGCTGTTCCGCGACGCGTTCCCGCAGGCCGCGAGCGTCGTCAACGACGCCGTCGACGCGGTGGTCGAACTCGACGAACCCCACGAGCTGAACTACGTGAAAAAGCACGTCGAGGAGGATGTCGCCGAGTTCGAATCGGAGGGCGTCGACCCCGACGAGGCCGAGACACTGGCCAAACACCGCGTGTTCACGACGACGCCCGGCGGCTACGGCGCGGGGACGAACAAGGCCGTCGACGAGGGCGAGTGGGACGACCGGAGCGACCTCGCGGACGTGTTCGTCCAGTGGGGCGGCTACGCCCTCGGGAGCCGCGGGAAGGTGACCGAGGCCCACGACGCCTTCGAGCGCCGCTTGAGCGGCGTCGAGGCGACCGTGAAAATCGAAGACACCGCCGAGCAAGACGAGTTCGACTCCTCCGACTGGTACGCCTTCCACGGCGGGTTCGTCTCCGCGGTCGGTGAGATTTCCGGGAGCGACCCGGCGTCGTACGTCGGTGACTCCAGCGACCCCGACAACGTCAGCGTCTACACGAACGAGGAGAAGGTCCGCAAGGCGATGCGGGCGCGCGTCCTCAACCCCGACTGGCTCGACAGCATGGAAGAACACGGCTACAAGGGTGCGGGCGACCTCTCCACGACGGTCGACGTCGCGCTCGGCTGGGACGCGACCACGGGCGTCGTCAGCGACACGCTCTGGGAGAGTCTCGCGGACGCCTACGCCTTCGACGAGGACCGACAGGAGTGGATGCGCGACGTGAACCCGTGGGCGCTCGAAAGCATCACCGCGACGTTCCTCGAAGCCATCGACCGCGACCTGTGGGACGCCGACGAGAGCGTAAAAGAGCGGTTGCAGGACATCAACCTCTCGGTCGAAGGCGACCTCGAAGCGAACACGACGAACGCCATGACGCAGACCCAAACCCAATCCGATGACTGAACGAGACGCCTACGCCGACCTCGGCGCGACGACGCAAGAAGCGATGGATATCGCGGAGACGAGCATGGACATCGTCCGGACGTTCGTCCCCGACGAGACGCTGACCGACCGACTGCGACAGAAAGCCGTGCACTCGACCGGCGACATCGAGTTCCAACACCTCATCCGGTGTCAGAACGACCCGGTCGTCGCGGGCGCGAGGGCCGTCATCGACGAGCGCCCCATCGTGACCGACATCACGATGGCGAAAGCCGGCATCACCGGCCGCGGCCACGACTGCCCGGTGCGGAAGGCAATCGGCAACGGCGCCGAACTCGCCGCCGAGACCGGCATGACCCGGACCGCGGCCGCGGTGCTCGAACTCGACAAGGAGGGCGTCTACGACGGCGCTATCGCGGTCGTCGGCAACGCGCCGACCGCCGCGTTGGCGCTCTGCGACTGCATCGAAAACGGCACTCGCCCGGCGGCCGTCGTGGCGACGCCCGTCGGCTTCGTGAAGGCCGAAGAAAGCAGAAAGCGCGTCCGCGACGTAGCCAACGAGTACGGCGTGCCCGCGGTGACGAACGTCGGGAAACGCGGCGGGAGCGGTCTCGCGGCCGCGCTCACGAACGAACTGATTCACGTCGCCAGCGACGTGCGCAACGGCGACGTGGACCTCGGGGACCATGAGTGAGGACGACCCGTACGACCTCGATTCGGGGCCGGACCCGGCGACGTTCGCCGCGACCGCGCCCGAGCAGCGCATGGATGAAGACACCGACGCACCGGTCTACGCGGTCGGCGTCGGCCCCGGGAACCCCGAGTATCTGACGCCCCGCGGGCGGCGGGCAATTCGGGAGGCCGACGTGGTCGTCGGCTTCGAGACGGTCGTCGACTTCGTCGCCGACGAGACCGACGCCAACCTGCTCACCTGCGGCTACGCCGACGAGGCCGACGCGCTGGCCGAGTTCGGGCGGCGCGTCGCGGCCGGCGACCGGGGGACGGCGGTGCTCATGGGTGACCCGAACCACTCGGGGTACCAGTTCCTCGGGAAGGTCGAGCGGGCCGTCGACCGGCCGGTGCGGGTGATTCCGGGCATCTCGTCGCTCCAGATAGCCGCGAGTCGCGCCCGGACGCCGATGGAGGATACGCGGTTCGTCACGCTCCACAAAAGCGGGTCGCTCGACGCCGACCTCGACCGATTGGCCGAGGTGGCCGGCGAGCGCCACCTGCTCGTCCTGCCGCGGCCGTTCGACTGGATGCCGGGCGACATCGCCGAGTTCCTCCTCGATGCGGGCGCGGACCCCTCGCTGGACGCGCTCGTGCTCGAACGACTGACCCACGACGACGAGCGAATCACCCGAACGACGCTCGGAAACCTGCGCGACTCGGCCGGCGGGAGCGGCCCCGACTCGACGCCGTACTCGGACCTCTCGGTGCTCGCCGTCAGAGCGCCCGTCGACGCGGCGGACTGAGCCGCCTCCTTCTCCCGTCCCGCGCGAAGGTAGTTAGGCTCGCCTAAATTCCGAAGACGTTTTAACCATTTAGGGAGGCCTAAAAGACATGGCAAACGACGGACAAAGCGGACGGGAATCGACGCGGCGCGAGTACCTCCAGTACGGCGGGGCGGTCATCGCAGGCGGCCTGCTCGCCGGCTGTACCGGCGGGGGCGGGTCGGGGACGACGACGGCGTCCGAGTCCGGGACGACCACGGCCGCGACGACCGAGGCGGCGACGGAGACCGAAACCGAGACAGAGACAGAGACGACGACCGAGGCGGCGGAGTCCTACTCGGTGTCGATAGAGCCGGTCGGCGAGGTCACTTTCGACTCGGTCCCCGAGACGTGGATTGCGAACAACGGCAGTTGGGCCGACATGGGCGTCGCGCTCGGGCTCGACGCGCCGATGGGCGTTTGGCTCCCCGGCCGGTACCACACGCAGTACTACGACGAGATTCCGGACGTGAGCGTCGACAAGTCGTCCATCCGCCAGCTGTGGGGCGACAGCGGCGTCGGCAAAGAGCAGTTCTACGAGCTGAACGCGGACGTGCACATCGCCGACCCGAACTTCCTCCTGAACCGCGGCCAGTGGAGCGAGGCCGACATCGAGGAGATCAGCACGCAGGTCGGGCCGTTCTTCGGCAACAGCATCTTCTCGCGCGGCTACGCGTGGCACGAGGACTACCGCTACTACACCCTCTACGAGGCGTTCGAGAAGTTCGCGCAGGTGTTCCAGCGCGAGGACCGCTTCGAGGCGTTCGAACAGGTCCACGAGGAGTTCCAGTCGAACCTCGCGCCGGTCGTCCCCGCGCAGGGCGAGCGACCCTCGGCCGCCGTCGTCTGGGCCGGAGGCGACGAGCCAGAGGAGTTCTACCCCTACGTCATCGACGAGGGGACGAGCTTCAAGCATCTCAACGACCTGAAAGTCAACGACGCGCTCGCGACGACCGAGGTGCGGGACTTCTACAGCAACCGCGGCGCGGTCGACTTCGAGACGCTGCTTGAGGTCGACCCCGAAGTGCTCCTCGTGCGCGGACAGGAAGCCAAGACACGCGAGGAGTTCCAGAACACCGTGGTCTCGTTCATGGAAAACCACGAGGTGGCGGGCGAACTCACCGCCGTCCAGAACGACGACGTCTACCGCGCCGGCGCGCTCTATCAGGGCCCCATCACGAACCTCGTCGTGACGGACCGCCTCGCGCGGACGCTGTACGACGCCGACGAACGCCTGTTCGACGCCCAGCGCGTCGCGGACATCGCCAACGGGAATCTGTAACTCGCCCCGAGCTCGCGGCCCCGCTTTCTCTCTTCGCCCAACCGTCGAGCGGCGCGTCCCGCCAGAACGCTTATCATATTTTAGGCTAGCCTAAAAACATGGCAGTGAGACAAGATGTGGGCGTGTCCCCGGTGGTCACCGCAGCGTGGCTCACCGAGGGAGAACCCCCGCTCATGGAGGTGTTCAGCCGAGCGAAAGCGAGATGAGTCAGCGGCGGGGCGGGGGGCGGACCCCGGCACGCGACCGACCACCGGCCTCGTCCGTCGAAAGAGCACCCAACTGGACCGTGGGACCGGTCGCCGCGAGTCGGTCGTCGCGGCCGACGAGCGGTTGCGCTGTCCCGAAATTTTCACTGAAAATCTGATTGCAGTAAACCTTTTGTGTTTTTAGGCCGGCCTAAAGAATGTATGCTCGACAGCGATAGACTGACGACGAATCAACGGAGAGAAGCGCGATGACCGACCCGACAGCCGGCAACGAGGCGTTGCTCGAACAGCAGGCCGCCCGCGAGTCGAGCGCGCGGACCTATCCCCGGCACCTCCCGCACGCGATACGGGAGGCCTCGGGCGTCACCGTCACCGACATGGACGGCGAGGAGTACTACGACTGCCTCGCGGGGGCCGGCACGCTCGCGCTCGGACACAACCACCCGAGAGTGGTCGAGGCGATGGAACGCGTCCTCGCGGAGGACCGCCCGCTCCACACCCTCGACATCACGACGCCCGTCAAAGAGCGGTTCGTCGACACGCTGTTCGACAGCCTCCCCGACGAGTTCGCTGACAGCGCGCGGGTGCAGTTTTGTAGCCCCGCCGGGACCGACGCCGTCGAGGCCGCGCTCAAACTCGTCAAAACCGCGACGGGCAACCGGAGCGTTCTCGGGTTCCAGGGCGGCTACCACGGCATGACCAACGGCGCGCTGAGCCTGATGGGCGACACCGACCCGAAGGAGGACGTGCCCGGCCTGATGCCCGACGTACACCACCTTCCGTATCCGTACGAGTATCGGTGTCCGTTCGGCGTCGGCGGCGACGAGTGCCACGAACTCGCCGCCCGGTACGTCGAACGCACGCTCGACGACCCCGAAAGCGGCATCACCGAGCCCGCGGGGATGGTGGTCGAACTCGTGCAGGGTGAGGGCGGCGCGATTCCCGCGCCCGACGACTGGACCCGAGAGATTCGGCGGATGACCCGCGAGCGTGACATCCCGCTGGTCGTCGACGAGATTCAGACCGGGCTCGGCCGAACCGGCGAGCTGTACGCCTTCGAGCACGCCGACATCGTCCCCGACGCGGTCACGCTCTCGAAGGCCATCGGCGGGTCGCTCCCGCTTTCGGTCGTTGTCTACGACGAGTCGCTCGACGTCTGGGAGCCGGGGGCGCACGCCGGCACCTTCCGGGGGAACCAACTGGCGATGGCCGCCGGCATCGCCACCATCGAACACGTCCTCGAACACGACCTCGACGACCACGCCGCGCGCATGGGCGAGCGGCTCCGCGGTCACCTCGACGCGACCGAGCGCGCCCACGACGCCGTCGGAGACGTGCGCGGTCGCGGGCTGATGCTCGGCGTCGAACTCGTCGACCCCGCGGGTGAACCCGACGCCTGCGGGCGCTACCCGGCGCATCCGGACCTCGCTGACGCCGTCCGCGAGGCGTGTTTCGACCGCGGTCTCATCGTCGAACTCGGCGGCCGCCACGGGAGCGTCGTCCGGTTCCTCCCGCCGCTCGTCGTCAGTCCGAGCGACGTGGACGCCATCGGGAGCATCTTCGCGGACGCCGTGGAAGCCGCAATCGAGGACGTCGACGCCGACGGCCGCCGGGAGGTCGCCGCATGAACGGCGTGGGCGATGTCGACGGCGTCGGCGAGCGCCGCGACCCGCGACCGGACGCCGCGAAGTGGTTCCTGAGCGGCGACGACGACGACCGGGCGCGCTACCGCGACGCGATGCGGCGGGCGTGCGACCTCGTCCTCGACGAGTTCGCCGCGGAGGCGACGCCGTACTCGGGGGCGACGCCCGAAGAACTCGACGACGCGCTCGCTCGGTTCGAGATGCTGCCCCACGAGGGCGACGGCGTGGCCGCGGCGCTCGACCGTACCGAGCCGATTCTGCGAAACTCGGTCGGCGTCTCCGACCCGACCTGCATCGCGCACCTCCAGTGTCCGCCGACGATTCCGGCGCTCGCGGCCGAGGTGCTCCTGACGGCGACGAACCAGTCGATGGACTCGTGGGACCAGAGCCCCGCCGCGACGCAGCTCGAACGGCGGTTCGTCGGGGAGTTGTGCGACCTGTTCGGCTACGAAGACGGCGACGGCGTGTTCACGAGCGGCGGCACGCAGTCGAACTTCGTCGGCCTGCTCCTCGCCCGCAACAAGGTCGTTTTGGAGGAGTACGGCGTCGACGTCCAGCGCGAGGGGCTGCCGCCGGAGGCGCGGGACCTGCGTATCCTCTGTTCGGCCGACGCCCACTTCACCGCCACGCAGGCCGCTTCGCACCTCGGCCTCGGTGAGAACGCCGTCGTCACCGTCCCGACCGACGACGACCGCCGCCTGTCGATGGCGGCGTTCGACGAGACGGTGGCGTCCCTCCGCGAGCGCGGCAAACGCCCGTTCGCAATCGTCGCCACCGCGGGGACGACGGACTTCGGCAGCATCGACCCGTTAGGCCCGCTGGCCGACCGCGCGGCCGAGCTCGACTGCTGGTACCACGTCGACGCCGCGTGGGGCGGCGCGCTCGCCCTGAGCGACGACCACGCCGACAAACTCGCCGGCATCGAGGCCGCGGACTCCGTCGCAGTGGACTTCCACAAGCTGTTCTACCAGCCGATTAGCTGCGGCGCGGTGCTCGTCCGCGACGCGTCGGCGTACGACCTCATCGACCGCAACGCAGCCTATCTGAACCCGGAGCGCGACGACGACGCGGGCGTGCCGAACCTCGTCTCGAAGTCGGTCCAGACCACCCGGCGGTTCGACGCGCTCAAACCCTTCGTGACGATGCAGGCGCTCGGCCGCGAGGGGTTGGCGTCGATGGTCGAGTACACCATCGACCTCGCCGACGACGCCGCGAGGCTCGTCGCGGCCGACCCCGACCTGCGGCTCGTCCACGACTCCGACCTGAACGTCGTCGTCTTCCGGTACGTCCCCGACCGGGAGCAGGGGGACGACCCGGCCGGCGGTTCGAGCGCCGACGACCTGAACGAGGCCATCCGCGACTCCCTCCTCGACGACGGCGAGGCCGTGGTGGCCCGCACCACCGTCGACGGCGAGACGTGCCTGAAGTTGACGCTCCTGAACCCCCGAACGACGCGCGAGGACCTCCGAGACCTCCTGCGCGAGATTTCGGCCCGCGGAACCGCTCTCGAACCGACGACCGACGACCGATACGCATGAATCCGAACGACACAGCCGAGTCAGCGACGATACACAGCTTCCTGAACTGCTACCTCCGGGAGACCGGCGACTACGCCGTCGTCCCAGCCGGGGACGTGCCGGTCGAGGCGGACGCCGAGGTAGTCGTCCACGCGCCGCTCTCTCAGCAGGGCGTGGACCTCTACGTCCCGCTTTCGTACCGCTCGCCGACGGGTCGCCACCAGTTCGACCTGCCCGGCGTCTACCGGCTTCCCGATGGCGAGGCGTTCCCCCTCGACTACACGGTGCTCGTGACCCTCGTCACGACCGAACTCAGACTCGACCGCGACGACACCGGCGCGGCCGACGAACTGCTCCTGCGGGTCGTCAAGAGCTGCCAGAACATCGAGCGGTTCGTCGAGGCCCGGCGCGGCGACGAGGAGCGACTGTACGGCTTCGACACCACCTTCCGCGACGCCGAACAGTCGCTCGTCTTCGGCCACCCGCTCCACCCGACGCCGAAGAGCAGACAGGGAATCCCGGCCCACGAGTCGCGGAGCTACGCGCCCGAACTCCGGGGGTCGTTCCCGCTCGCGTACTTCAGCGCCGACCCGGAGTTCGTCTCGCAGGACTCCACTCGCGAGGAGTCGGCGGCCGAGTGGGTCAAGTCGGCCCTCCGCGCGGACGACTCGGTCCCCGAGTCGTTCGTCACCGAACACGTCGAGGGCGACGAGGTGTTGCTTCCCGTCCACCCGTGGCAGGCGGACTACCTCCGCTCGCAACCCGAGGTGCGGGCGCACCTCGGCGACGGCCTCGAATACGTCGGCCAAGTCGGCCGGGAGTTCTACCCCACCTCGTCGGTGCGGACGCTGTACGCCCCGGACGCGCCGTTCATGGTCAAGGGGTCGCTGAACGTCAAAATCACCAACTCCGAGCGGACGAACAAGCGCCCGGAACTGGAGCGCGGCGTCGCCATCACGGAACTGCTGGACACCGAACTCGGCGGCGACCTCGAATCCCGCTTCCCGGCGTTCGACATCGTCCGCGACCCGGCGTATCTGACGGTCGACCTCGACGACGGCGAGTCCGGCTTCGAGACGGTCCTGCGCGAGAACCCCTTCCGCGGCAACGCGGCGGCGAACGCGACGCCCGTGGTCGGCCTCTGTCAGGACCACCTCGGAGACGGGTCGTCGCGGCTGGCGACGCTCGTGGAGGGCATCGCCGACCACGAGGGACGGGCCACTCCGGCGGTCGCAGAAGACTGGTTCAGACAGTATCTCGAACTGTCGGTGCGGCCGGTGTTGTGGCTCTATCTCGAACGCGGGCTAGGCGTCGAAGCCCACCAGCAGAACAGCGTGCTGACCCTCGACGGCGGCTATCCCGAGACGTTCCGCTACCGCGACAATCAGGGCTACTACCTCCCCGAGTCGATGTACGACGAGGTGGACGCGCTCCTGCCCGGCATCGGCGAGCGCGCCGACACGGTCTGTCCGGACGCCGTCGCCGACGAGCGCATCCGGTACTACGTCGTCATCAACAACGTCTTCGGCCTCGTCAACGCCTTCGGGACGGCCGGACTGGTGGACGAGCGACGCCTCCTGAGCGTCCTCCGCGACGAACTCGAATCGCTTCGTCGGTACGACCGGCCGTCGTCGTCGCTGCTCGACGACCTCCTCACCAACCCGACGATTCCGTGCAAGGCGAACCTGCTCACGCGGTTCCACGACATGGACGAACTGGAGGGGTCGCTGGCGAACCAGTCGGTGTACGCCGACATCGACAACCCGCTCGTCACGGAACTGGAGGTGCCAGCGCCATGACCGACGCACCGGCGACCGCGACCGCGAACGCGGCGACTGCCGACGCGGGCCGCGAGTACGCCTACCGCGTCCGCGACGAGTCCATCGACCGGACCATCGCCTTCGCGGAAGTCGACCCGGCGCTGGACGTCGACCGCCTCCACGCGTGGCTCGGCTCGGACCACGTGAAGCCGTACTGGCAACTCGACCTTCCGAAGCCGGCGTTTCGGGCGAAACTCGACGAGAAGCTGACCGATGACCATCTCACCCCGTACGTCGGCCTGCTCGATCACACGCCGATGAGCTACTGGGAGACGTACCGCGCGGCCGACGACGTGGTCGCAGACTGCTACGACGCCGCCCCCGAAGACCGCGGGGTCCACCTGCTCATCGGGCCGCCGGAGTATCTCGGACACGGCTACTCGATACCGCTCTTGCGGGCGATTACGGCGTTTCAGTTCCGCGCGACCGACGCGACTCGCGTCGTCAGCGAACCGGACGTGCGAAACGAGCGGGTCATCCACGTCTTCGAGCGATGCGGCTACGAGCCGCAGCGACGCATCGACCTCCCGGACAAGGAGGCCCTGCTGATGCACTGCGAGCGCGACCGGTTCTTCGACACGGTGGCCGAGAATGCGGAGACGGAGGTGGGCCGATGAGCGAGCCCCGCGTCCACGACGTGGTCGGAATCGGTCTCGGCCCGTTCAACCTCGGGCTGGCGGCCCTGCTCGACGGCGCGCCCGAGGACGTGGACGCGGCGTTCCTCGAACGGGACGCCGAGTTCGCGTGGCACGAAGGGATGCTCATCGAGGGGACGACCCTCGAAGTCCCGTTCCTCGCGGACCTCGTGACGCTGGCCGACCCGACGAGCCCCCACAGCTACCTCAACTACCTGCGGGAGACCGGCCGCATCTACGAGTTCTACTTCTACGAGACGTTCCAGATTCCCCGGCGGGAGTACAACGACTACCTCCGGTGGGTGGTCGACCGACTCGACGCCTGCCGGTTCGAACGCGAAGTGACCGAGGTTCGCTGGGACGACCGCGAGGAGTGGTACGCGGTCACCGCGCGGAATCCGGACACCGGCGACCGCTTCGAGTATCGCGCCGAGAACCTCGCGCTCGGCATCGGCTCCCGGCCGCATGTTCCCGAACACCTCCGTGGACACCCGACCGAAGACGTGTTCCACACGGCGCGGTATCGTGGTTCCCGCGAGCGCGTCGTGGAGGCGGACACGGTCACCGTCGTCGGGTCCGGGCAGAGCGCCGCCGAGGTGTTTCAGGACCTCCTGGAGCGCCAGCCCGACCACGGCTACCGGCTCGATTGGCTGACTCGCTCTGACGGGTTTTTCCCCATGGAGTACTCGAAGCTCGGCCTCCAGCACTTCACCCCCGAGTACGAGCGGTACGTCTACGACCTGCCGCAGGCGGTGAAAGACGACCTCATCCCGAATCAGGACCTACTGTACAAGGGCATCGACCCGGAGACGAGCGCCGAGATTTACGACCTGCTCTACCGGCGCTCTGTCGGCGGCCGCGACCCCGACGTGGGGCTGTTTGCGATGACCGAAGTCCGCGACATCGAGGCCGTCAACGACGCGTACGCCCTCGACTGTCACCAGTGGCAGGCCGAGGAGTCGTTCGTCCACGAGAGCGAGGTCGTGATTCTCGGGACGGGCTACGAGCGACCGATTCCAGCGTTCCTCGAACCGCTGGAAGACGCCATCGACTGGGACGAACAGGGCCGGTTCGGCGTGACCGAAGACCACCGGCTCGCGGTCGACGCGCCGGGTGACGTGTTCCTCCAGAACGCCGAGGTCCACACCCACGGCGTCGGAGTTCCGGACCTCGGGCTCGGGTGCTACCGGAACGCGAAGTTCGTCAACCGACTCGTCGGCCGCGAGGTGTATCCCGACGACGTCGACACCGTCTTTCAGGACTTCTCGGTGGCGCAGTTCCTCGACCACGCACCGAACGCTTCCCGCGCCGAGGGAAGCGAGACACCACCCACGCCGACGCAGGACGACTAACGATACCGATGAATCCGAACGACACCACGCTACGGGACGCACTGGACGCAGACGTCTGGGAGACGGTCGAACGCCGCCTCCTGACGAAGATGCTCGAAGAGTTCGCCTACGAGGAGATAATCGAGCCGCGGAAGGTCGACGCCGGCGACGACCGCCACGGCTACCGGTTCGACCTCGGCGAGGTGAGCTACCGGTTCGAGGCCGCCGACCGGCTGATGGACAGCCTCCACGTCTACGGCGACACGGTCGAGCGGCGGGCCGACGGGACGTGGGAGTCGCTCCGCGACCCCCTTCGACTGCTTCGCGACCTCGGAGAGACGACCGACCTCGACGGCCTGACCGAAGGGAACCTCGTCCGCGAGTACAAGCGGACGCTGCTCGCGGACGCCCACATCGAGTCGCGAAAGCGGGACCGGGAGGACTTCGACCCGACGGACCTCGACTACGCCCGCCTCGAAGGCGAGATGGAGGGCCACCCGTGGATTACGTACAACAAGGGGCGACTCGGCTGGGGCTACGACGACTACAAGCGGTACGCGCCCGAGCGCAAAGCGCCGGTGACGCTCTCGTGGGTGGCGGTCCGCAAGGAACACGCGACGTTCGTCGGGACCGAGGCGGTCGACCACGACTCGCTCGTCAGCGGCGAACTCGGTGATCACTACGAGCGCTTCCGAAGCCGTCTCGACGCGAAGGGGTACGACCCGGACGCCTACTTCTTCATGCCGGTGCACGACTGGCAGTGGGAACACACCGTCGTCCCGCTGTTTCCCGACCACATCGCGGCCGGCGATATCGTCCCGCTCGGTGACGGGCCGGACGAGTACCTCCCGCAACAGTCGGTCCGGACCTTCGTCAACGTCGACGACGCCGAGAAACACCACGTGAAGGTTCCGATGCGGATTCTCAACACGCTCGTCTGGCGGGGGCTTCCCGGCGAGCGGACCGAACTCGCGCCGACGGTCACGGAGTACATCAAAGGCATCTACGAGCGAGACGACTTCCTCCAAGAACAGGGGTTGATTCTCCCCGGCGAGATTGCGGGGCTCAACTACGACCACGCGGACTTCACCGACATCGACGGGTCGCCGTACCAGTACCACGAACTGCTGGGCGCGGTCTGGCGGGAGTCCATCTACACGTTCCTCGAAGACGACGAACGGGCGATTACGCTCTCGTCGCTGATGCACGTCGACGGCGCGGGCGAGCCCTTCGTCTCGCGGCTGGTCGAGCGGTCGGGGCTCAGCCTCGACGAGTGGCTGGGCGAGTTCTTCGACACCGTCTTGCCGCCGCTGTTGCACTTCCTCTATCGCTACGGAACGGTGTTCTCCCCGCACGGCCAAAACACCATCCTCGTCGTCGAAGACGGCGTCCCCACGCGACTCGCGGTCAAGGACTTCGCGGACGACGTGAACGTGAGCGACCAGTCGCTCCCGGAGTTGGAATCGCTCCCCGACGACGTGCACGACGTGCTTCGGAAAGAGCCGCCCGAAGGGCTCTGTCAGTTTATCTTCTCCGGGCTGTTCGTCTGCGTCCTCCGGTACGTCGCCGACGTGCTCGAAGAACACGAGTCATACCCCGAACGGGAGTTCTGGACGCACGCGCGACGCGCGATTCTCGACTATCAAGCGCAGTTCCCCGAACTCCAATCGCGGTTCGACCTGTTCGACCTGCTCCGACCGGAGTTCACGAAGCTCAGTCTCAACCGGAACCGCATCTTCGACTACGGCTACGACGACTCCCCCGGTCGTCCGCACGCTTCCGAACACGGAACGGTGACGAACGCGCTCTACGAAGTCGCGGACGAGCGACCGGACGGCGCGAGTCAGACGGGCACGGCGGACGACTGACCCCCTGAGCGGGCCCCGAAACGTCGGCTCCGCCGACTGCCCTCCCCACTACCGAGTCACCACCGCGGAGCCAACCGTTCGCCCTCGACTACGGGTCACGACGAACGAGGGCCGTGGAACTGAACAATGGGGGCAAACCGATTCGAAAATGTCCATTAGACACACGATTGCAGCATGAGACGGCATCTGCGTCCGCTAGTCGCGGCCACATATCCGAGACGAAAACAGCGCACGCAGGCACAAAAATAGACACCGACAAGGACAGACAGAACCTCAACCCGGTGGTTACGGAAGATTCGAACAGCACCGGGAATTGTTTCGTCCGAGAAAGGGCAGAGAACAAGTGACGAGAGACAATCGTGAAATGAGGTGAGACCGACAATTGACCACAAGCAATATTGTGGTATATGAGAATTATACTCGGGAGAGTAGTTGGTGGACGGACAGTAGTGACGTGATGAGCCCCCGTTTCGAGAGACGGGTGACAACGGGAGGCGGTCGACCGGAGCACCCAGACCGGGGAGCCTCTAGAGAAACGTCCGCGTTCACCGCACCACCGTTCTCCCGACCAGAACACTTATTCAGATACTTGATAACGAATAATCATGGACGCCAAACACCCGGTTCGAACCACCGAGAAGACGCTGTCACTGGTCGAGGAGTTGATGCAGAAAGGACCCTGCGGGGTCACGGAACTGGCCGGCGACCTCGACATGGGAAAGAGCGCGGTCCACAACCACCTGACGACGCTCCAGAAACACGGGTACGTCCTCAAGGACGGCGACGACTACCGCGTCGGGTTGAAGTTTCTCGAAGTCGGCGGCCACAGTCGGAAGTCGATGGAAGTGTATCAGGTCGCCGAGCCAGAGGTCAAATCGCTCGCCGCCGACACGGGCGAACTCGCCAACCTCCTCGTCGAAGAACAGGGGATGGGCGTCTACCTGATGCGAGCGAAAGGCGACGACGCCGTGGACCTCGACACCTACGCGGGCCTTCGGACGCACCTGCACACGACGGCCCTCGGGAAGGCGATTCTCGCGAACCTCCCGGAGTCGCGGGTGGACGAGATAATCGAGCGTCACGGGCTCGAACAGAAGACGCCGAAGAGCATCGGCACGCGGCAAGAGCTGTTTCAGGTGCTCGAAGGAGTTCGCGAGCGAGGCTACGCCATCGACGACGGCGAGCGTCTCGAAGGCCTGCGCTGTCTCGCCGCACCCATCAAATCGTCTTCCGGCGAAGTGCTCGGAGCCATCAGCGTCTCCGCTCCGGCTAGCCGCGTCAGCGACGAAGACCTCCACGGGGCGCTTCCCGAACGCGTCCTGAGCGCGGCGAACGTCGTCGAACTCAACATCAACTACTGACGCCCCCTCGTTCGCTATCTCGGAACAGCAGCAGCCCCGCACGAATCATCGACGCAGGACCGTATTAACGTAGTTCCCGACGGACGATGACGATAGATGATTACACGAGTACGCTTGTAATTTTCACGACAATAGTTCTGTCCATGCTATTCTGATATAGAGAATAGGAAGGTGTCGAGCCGGAACGACAGCATCGGCGGGGGTGGGACACGAAGGAAGAGAGGAGAGGAGAGGAGAGGAGAGGAGAGGAGAGGAGGGAGCAAAATAACGAGGTGATGGCAGACGGTCGCCGTCGGTGACCGGGTGGGACGCTCAGTAGCTGTCGTAGACGGTCTTTTCGATGGTGTAGAAGTCGAGACCGGCGTCGCCCTGCTCGCGCCACGTCTCGGACGAGGAGCGCTTGAACCCGCCGAAGGGGACGTGGAGTTCGAGGCCGGTCGTCTTGTCGTTGACCTTCACCACGCCGGCTTCGACCTCGTCGACGAAGCGGTTCGCCTCGGTGTGGTCGTCGGTGACGATACTGGCCGACAGGCCGTAGTCGACGTCGTTCGCGACCGCCAGCCCCTCGTCGAAGTCACTCACTTCGATGACGGCGACGACCGGGCCGAAGACCTCCTCCTGTGCGATGCGCATGTCGGGGTCCACGTCGGTGAACACCGTCGGCTCGACGAAATGACCCGTCTCGACTGCCTCGCCCTCGGGGACGCCGCCGCCGGCGACGAGCGTCGCGCCCTCGGCCTCGGCGATGTCGATGTATTCGAGCGTCGAGGAGAGTTCGGACTCGCTGACCTGCGGGCCCATCTCGTGGTCGGTACCGGGGCCGACATCGAGGGACTCCGCGCGGTCGACGAGCTCGGCCACGAAGTCGTCGTACACGTCCTCGTGGACGATGGCGCGGGAACAGGCCGTACACGACTGGCCGGTGGTTCCGAACCCGCCGTTGGCGACGATGTCGGCGGCTTCGGCGGGGTCCGCGGAGTCCGCGACGAGCGTCGGGTTCTTCCCGCCGAGTTCGGTCTGGACGCGCTTGCCGGCGTCTGTGGCCTGCTCGTACACCATCTCACCGACTTGACTGCTGCCGGTGAAGGAGACGAGGTCCGTGCCCTCGTTGCCGATGAACTCGCTGCCGACCGAGCTACCGGGTCCGGTGACGACGTTGAGGACGCCGTCCGGGAGGCCGGCCTCGTCGAGCGCGCGGGCGATTTCGATGACGACGCCGGGCGCGATGGAGGCGGGCTTGAGGACGACGGTGTTGCCGGCGGCGAGCGCCGGGGCGAGCTTCCACGCCGGAATCGCAATCGGGTAGTTCCACGGCGTGATGAGCGCCGCGACACCCACCGGCTCCTGCCGCGTGTAGAGGTTCGTGTTCGGCCCGCTCGCACCCTTCTTCGTACCGCCGAGGTCGGCCGCCTTCGACGAGAAGTAGTGGAAGATGTCGATGGCGCGCTGTACCTCGCCCGCCGCTTCGGGCCGCGCCTTCCCCTCCTCGGCGATGAGAATCTCCGTCAGTTCGTCCTTCCGCTGGGCGAGGAGCGTCCCCGCCTCGCGGAGGATGCGCCCGCGCTCGGGGCCGGGCGTGTTTCGCCACTCGTCTTCCGCCGCGACGGCGGCGTCGACGGCCGCCGCGGCGTCGTTCTCGTTCGAGTGCTGATACGCCGCGACCACTTCGCTCGGATTCGCGGGGTTCGTCACCTCGGTCGTCTCGCCGGTCTCCGAGGTCACCCATTCACCGTTGACGTAGTTTTTACTAGGGTCCGTCATCGGGTACACGTTCTGTCTTCCGACATACAACTCTTGCGAAGCTGTCACTATTTGTTGGCTGTCGACGACGGGGCGAGTTCGGGAGCGCGCGTCGGGGTGAGCGACGGACTACCGACCCACACACTTTTGTAGTGGCTTTCGAGATATACGTGCGCAATGGTTGAGCAAGCGAAGCTTAGCGACCCGAACGCGGAGTACACGATGCGCGACCTGTCCGCGGAGACGATGGATATCACGAATCCGCGAGGCGGCGTCCGCGACGCCGAAATCACGGACGTACAGACGACGATGGTCGACGGGAACTACCCGTGGATTCTCGTCCGCGTCTACACCGACGCGGGCGTCGTCGGCACCGGCGAGGCCTACTGGGGCGGCGGCGACACCGCCATCATCGAGCGGATGAAACCGTTCCTCGTCGGCGAGAACCCCCTCGACATCGACCGCCTCTACGAGCACCTCGTCCAGAAGATGTCCGGCGAAGGCTCCGTCTCGGGCAAGGTCATCTCCGCCATCTCGGGCATCGAAATCGCGCTCCACGACGTCGCCGGAAAGCTCCTCGACGTGCCCGCCTATCAGCTCGTCGGCGGGAAGTACCGCGACGAGGTGCGCGTCTACTGCGACCTCCACACCGAAGACGAAGCCAACCCGCAGGCCTGCGCCGAGGAGGGCGTCCGCGTGGTCGAGGAACTCGGCTACGACGCTATCAAGTTCGACCTCGACGTGCCCTCGGGCCACGAGAAGGACCGCGCGAACCGCCACCTCCGCAACCCCGAAATCGACCACAAGGTCGAAATCGTCGAGGCCGTCACCGAGGCCGTCGGCGACCGCGCGGACGTGGCGTTCGACTGCCACTGGTCCTTTACCGGCGGGAGCGCCAAGCGCCTCGCGTCCGAGCTAGAAGACTACGACGTGTGGTGGCTCGAAGACCCCGTGCCGCCGGAGAACCACGACGTGCAGAAGCTCGTGACACAGTCCACGACGACGCCCATCGCGGTCGGTGAGAACGTCTACCGGAAGTTCGGCCAGCGGACGCTGCTCGAACCGCAGGCGGTGGACATCATCGCGCCCGACCTGCCCCGCGTCGGCGGCATGCGCGAGACGCGGAAGATTGCCGACCTCGCGGACATGTACTACATCCCCGTGGCGATGCACAACGTCTCGTCGCCCATCGGGACGATGGCCTCCGCGCAGGTCGCCGCGGCCATCCCGAACTCGCTGGCCCTCGAATACCACTCCTACCAGCTCGGCTGGTGGGAGGACCTCGTCGAGGAAGACGACCTGATTCAGAACGGTCGCATGGAGATTCCCGAGAAGCCCGGCCTCGGGCTGACGCTCGACCTCGACGCCGTCGGAGAACACATGGTCGAAGGAGAGACGCTCTTCGACGAGGAGTAACGCGACACCGAGAGCGAGACTGTCCCACAGCGGCCGCGACAGCCTGACATACCACACCCATAACCCGGACGCACCACCGCGGGCGAGAACCGTGAGCATCTCTCGCCCCGCGGCGCGCCCGCCGCGGCCGCTTTTTCACTCGCCGGAGTTCGAGACCGGAGCGACGCGACTCGCAGTTGCAGTCGCGACGCTGACGGCAGATAACCTGACGGCTGACAGCGGCGCGCGAACCGCGGACGAAAAGGAAACCGCGGTGACCGGTCAGTTCGAGACGAACGCGTCGATGGCGCGGTTCGACGGGAGCTCTCGGTTCTTCAGCGCGTCGCCGGTCTCCCCGTCGAACAGGTGAATCGCGTCTTCGGGGAACGAGACGGTCGTGCGGTCGCCCGCTTCGACTCTCGACTGTCCGGTGGTGGTCGCGGTGAACTGGGTCCCCTCGTCCCCGTCGACGAATCGCAGGTGGACGGTGTTCTCGTTCCCCTGCGGCTCGACGACGACGACTTCGGCGTCGAAGGTGCGCTGGCCGGAGCGCCGCTCGCCAACGGTAACGTCCTCGGGTCGGATGCCGAGCGTGAGGCCGCTCGCGCCGCCGAGTTGGTCTCTGGTCGCGCCCGAAAGCGGGTAGTCGAAGCCGTCGCCGCGGAAGGTGTCGCCCGAAAGCGACCCGTCGAAGAAATTCATCGACGGCTCGCCGATGAAGCCCGCGACGAACAGGTTGTTCGGCCGATGATAGCAGTCCAGCGGCGTGCCGACCTGCTGGAGTTCGCCGTCGTCGAGGACGGCGACGCGGTCGCCCATCGTCATCGCCTCGGTCTGGTCGTGGGTGACGTAGACGGTCGTCACGCCGAGTTCGCCTTGCAGGCGCTGGAGTTCGGTCCGCATCTCCGCCCGCAGTTTGGCGTCCAAGTTGGACAACGGCTCGTCCATCAGGAACACCTCGGGGTCGCGAACGATGGCACGCCCGAGTGCGACCCGCTGCTGCTGACCGCCCGAAAGCTGTCCGGGTTTGCGGTCGAGCAGGTCGCTGATGCCGAGCATGTCGGTCGTCTCCTCGACCCGCTGGCGTATCTCGTCGTCCGGCAGGTCGGTCGACTCTTCGAGGCCGAACGACATGTTCCCGCGGACGCTCTTGTGCGGGTACAGCGCGTACGACTGGAACACCATCGCGATGTCCCGGTCCTGCGCGGACACGCCGTTGAGGACGCGGTCTTCGAGTCTGAGTTCGCCCTCGGTGACGGTTTCGAGCCCCGCCATCATCCGGAGCGTCGTCGATTTGCCGCAGCCCGAGGGCCCGACGAGCACGAGGAACTCCCCGTCGTCGATGTCGAGCGATATCTCTTCGACGGCGACGATGTCGCCGCCGCCCTCGTCGGTGTAAACCTTCGTTACGTCGTCGAGTGTCAATCGTGCCATGGCTACTGTTCGAGTTGTGTGAAGTCGGCTTCCTGGTCGTGACGGCGGTTGTGCACCGCGGTTCCGGTCTCCGCGTCGAACACGTGAATCTTGTCCGGCGGAATCGTCACCGTGACGCGGTCGCCCCGCGTGACGAGGTGCATCCCCGCCGTGACCGCTTGCAGGGCGTCGTCGGCGGAGGGCTGGTCCGGGTGCGAGAGGTGGAGGACGTTCTGGTCGCCGTGGGGCTCCACGACGGTCACGTCCATCCGGAGTTCGTGGTCGCCCAGCGCGTCGTCGGCGGCGGTATCGTCGGTCGTCGCGTCAACGACCTCGATGTCTTCGGGGCGAATCCCCAAGACGAGGTCCTCGCGGCCGCCGACGGACTCCAGCACGTCCGCGTCGAGCGGGTACGAGAAATGCTCGCCGACGAACGTCGACTCCGAGCGCGTCCCGCGGATGAGGTTTATCATCGGCTCGCCGATGAACTCCGCGACGAACAGATTGTTCGGCTCGTGGTAGCACTCGAAGGGCGAGGCCACCTGCTGGAGTTCGCCGTCGTCCATGACGGCGATACGGTCGGCCATCGTCATCGCCTCCGTCTGGTTGTGGGTGACGTAGACGGTCGTGACCGCGAGTTGGTCTTGCAGGTTCTGGAGTTCGGTCCGCATCTCCGCCCGCAGTTTGGCGTCCAAGTTGGACAGCGGTTCGTCCATCAGGAACACCTCGGGGTCGCGCACGATAGCACGTCCGAGGGCGACCCGCTGTTGCTGGCCGCCCGAGAGTTCGTCGGGTTTGCGGTCGAGCAGGTCGGCGATGCCGAGCGTCTCCGCGACCTCGACGACGCGCTCGTCGCGTTCTTCAGACGTGTATCCCTCCTCTTCTTCCAGCCCGAACCGGATGTTCTGCCGGACGGTCATGTGGGGGTACAGCGCGTAGTCCTGAAACACCATCGCGATGTCGCGGTTCTGCGGGACGCGGTAGTTCATGTGGTCCCCGCCGATGTAGATGTCCCCGCTGGTCGGGGTCTCCAAGCCGGCGAGCATCCGGAGCGTCGTGGATTTGCCGCACCCCGAGGGACCGACGAGCACGAGGAACTCCTCGTCGTCGATGTCGAGCGAGAGGTCGTCGACGGCGACCGTGTCGCCGAAGCGCTTCGTCAGGTCGGTGAGTCGAATCTGTCCCATAGCTTAGGCCTCCGTGCGAAGTCCCTTCGCGAACTGTTCGGCGAACGCGACGTACAGGATGAGCGTCGGAACCGCCGCGAGGAACGCCGCGGACATCCTGATACCGAAGTCGATGCCGGAGGTCGACGCCCCGATTGCGGGCAGCACCAGCGTGACCGGTGCCGCGGGCGCGTCGGACCCGGTGACGAGCGTGAACGCGAAGAGGAACTCGTTGTAAATCTGCGTGAACTGGTAGATGAACACGACGCCGAACATCGGCTTCGAGATGGGCAGGATGACGCGCCGGTAAATCTTCGTGATGCTCGCGCCGTCGATTTTTCCGGCCTCCACGAGCGAGTTCGGGAGGCTCTGGTAGTACGACCGGAACAGTATCGTACAGATGGGAATTCCGTAGGCGATGTGGGTGATGACGAGCGGCACGAGTTCGGCGTGGTACCCCTGGAAGAAGGGTATCGACGCCACCATCGGCTCTAGCATCCGCGCGAGCGGGAAGATGTTGTTCCAGAAGCGCGCGAGCGGGACCAACACGGCCTGATAGGGGACGAAGACGCCGACGACGAACAGCATCAGCATACCCATCTGCGCCCGCCAGTTGACCATCGTGAGGCCGTAGGCGGCCATGCTCCCGAACAGGACGCTCCCGATGGTCGCCGGAATCGACATGATAAGCGAGTTGAAGAACGACCCCGAGAGCTGTTCGAGGGCGAACTGGATGTTCCCGAGGGTGAAGCCCTCACCGACCGGCGGCGCGAAGGGAAGCGAGCGAGCGACCGACTCGTTCGTCTTGATGGCGGTCATGATTCCCGTCTCCAGCGGGACGAGGAAGAACCCGAGGAAGAACACGACGAGCGCGTACTGGGCGACGCGCCGGAGGTTCACGTCCTCGACGAGCGATGCGACGTCGAAGCTGCCTGTGGATGACGACTGTGACATGGTCAGAGACTCCCCTGTTTGTACTGGTAGTAGAGGTACGGTCCGATGACGCCGAGCGCCATGATGAGAAGCATGGTCGCGATGGCGGCCGAGTAGGCCCACTCACCGAACTTGAACGCGCGGCGAACCATGAGCGTCGCCAGGATGTCCGTCCCGTTCGGCGGGCGGTAGCGGCCGACGAGGGCGTACAGGAAGGTGAAGGCCTTCAGCGCGAACACCATCAGCACGACGGCCGCGCTGACGGACGCCTCCTTCAGTTGCGGGACGATGATGCGGAGGTAGGTCCGGGTGATGCTCGCGCCGTCGACGCGGGCCGCCTCGAACTGGTCGTCGGGAATCGACTGGAGCCCCGCGAGGTAGACGACCATCGTGTACCCGCTGAACTGCCAGATGAGGGCGAATATCACCGCGCCGAGCGCGATTGATGGATTCCCCAGCCAGTCCACCGGATTGAACCCGAGTGTCGTCACCACGAGGTTGAGGATGCCGCTTTCGACGTTGAACATCCAGAGCCACAGTTGCGCGGTGACGACGAACGAGAGGCTCATCGGGAGGAGATAGACCGTCTGGAACTTCTCGGAAAACCGGATGCCGTGGTCCAACAGGATTGCGAGGAACAGGCCGAGTACCAGACAGATAGTCGTAAAGCCTACGAGGAGGACCAGATTGTTCTGCGCGGCGGCGATGAACGCGTCGCTCGACAGCGCCTGTGCGTACATCTCCAAGTCGAGCGTGGAGTAATCGGGAGTCCCGAGGCCCTCGTAGTCCGTAAACGAGATGGCGAAGTTGTAGCCGATGCCACCGTAGACGGCGATGCTCATGAGGACGAACGGGATTCCCCAGTACGGCGCGGAGCGGACGAAGTCGCTGTTGAGGAAATACCGGAGCTTCGACTCCCACCCGACCGCCTCGTCGGTCGCGTCAGAAACGTGCTCCGTGTTATCGTGTGTAGCCATGAATATACCTATATTTTATTTGAGTATACTGAGGGTGAAGTTTCAGCCGAGGTCTTACTCGGAGACCGCTGCGATGAGCGCGTCGGCGGTGGCTTCGACCTTGAACGGCCCCATGAAGTTATCGCCGAAGGCGGTCTTACACGCGCCCATCGTCTTGGGCGTGACGGCGAGACCGTGGGCGATGGTCGGCGGGTACGCCTCCGAGTCGGTGAGGTCCTCGTAGGTCATCGCGAGGAAGTCGGTCAGTTCGCTCGGGTCGATGTCGGTGCGGAGCGGAACCGACCCCTTGGGGTTGTTGAAGGCGATTTGCGCCTCCTTCGTGCCGACGAACTTCTGCCACGCGATGGTCTCCTCGCGGCTCGGGTTGTTGCTCGGTGCGACGATTGAGTCGACGTGGTAGAAGTAGATACCTTCCGTCCCCGGGAACGGTATCCAGTCCCACTGCTCTTTGTAGTTGAAGCTGTCGTCGGCGCGGAACATGCCGTACACCCAGTTGCCCTGATGGATGGTCGCCGCGTTCCCCGAGATGACCTTCTGGCCCGCCGTCGTGAAGCTGATGGACGAGGCGTCGGCGGTGATGTAGTTCTCGTTGATGGTCTTCAGCGCTTCGAGCGCCTCGACGACGGCCGCCCTGTCGGGGTTGCCCTCGATGAAGTTCGTGTACGCCTCGACGCCGCTCTGGCTCGTCAGAATCTGCGCCCAGAGCTGGAGGTTCGTCCACGGCGCGACCATCGCCTGCGCCATCGGTGTCACGTCCGTGTTCTGGTCGATGGCTTCGAGCGCGTCGAGGAGCGCGTCGACGCTGTCGAGGCTCGACGCGTCGATGCCGGCCTCCTCGAACACGGCGGTGTTGTAAAACAGGTTGTTCATCCGATGGGAGCCGATTGGGACCGCCGGCATCTGGTCGTTGAACTTACACAGTTCGACCGCGCGGGCCTGCATGGTGTCTTTGAACCCTTCGGCGTCCCACACGTCGGCTTCGAGGTCCATGAGCGCGCCCGAGTACCGTTCGAGGTTCTTGCCCGGCCAGTTGGCGAACGAACTCATCGGATTGTTGTTCGCGAGTCGCCGGAGAATCGTCGCGTTGAGGTTCACGTTCGCGCTCGCGCCGACCGCCTGGAAGTTCGTATCCATCTCGGGATGCTCCTCCTCGAAGGCCTCGATGAGCGCGGTGACCGCCGCCTCGCCGTCGCCGCCGGCCCAGCCGTGAAGCACTTCGAGCTGCGAATCCCACGAGCCACCGGAACTGCTCCCGCTCGTCTCGGTGTCGTCGGTGGAACCGCCGGAACCGTTCCCGTTTCCGCTCTCGGTGCTCTCCGTCTCGGTTCCGCCACCGCCGGTACACCCCGCGATGCCAGCGGCCGCACCCACGGTCAGGGCCTTCAAATATTTTCGGCGGTTTACACTTTCATCGCTACTATCATGCTCGACCATGTAGTACCCATGTTAGCTACCCACATATATAGGTTGTGGATAGCAGATAATGATATAAAAACGCTGGGTCCCAGCAACGCGCTGCGCGAGAAATTCGCCCCGAAAACTACCGAGCGAGAACCTGAACGGTCCTTCGAGAGGCGAACGAGACGCCGTGCGGGGTCGTGCGTCGTCGCCCGCGACACCGACTCGCAGTAGCAGTGCGTCGGCATCGACGAACGTCACTCCACGGTCGCTCAGCCACCTCCCTCTCGCTCACTCCACGACGGTCGCCGAGTTGTCTCGCGGGCGGTAGCCGATGGCGCGCATCGTCTCCGTGAGCGAGAGATATCGGTCGTCGTTCGCCGAGATGAGGTTGACCGCGAGCGGCGAATCGGGAAGCGACGCCTCGACGGCCCGGCGCATCCCCTGTTCGCAGTCGCCGGGGCTGAGCCACATCGCGCGGACGTAGCGCGCGACCGACTCCTCTTCGTCCATCTTCTCGCGGACCTCGTCGGCCGTCAGGAGCCATCCGATGCGGAGATTGAGCACTTCCAGTCCGTGTCGGTCCGCGTAGTAGTTGCCAAGCGCCTCACCGAACACCTTGCTCACGCCGTAGTACGAGTCGGGGCGCGGCGGGTCCGACACGCCGACCGCCTCGGCGTCGGCCGTTAGCGTCTCCGGTCGGGTCGCGTCCGCGATATTGTACATCTGGTGGACGTGGTTCGTGCTGGCGAAGACGAGTCGGTCGATATCGGCCGCCAGCGCCGCCTCGTAGACGTTGTACGTGCCGCCGATGTTGACCTCGTAGACGCTGTCCCACGCCGCGTCGGGGTTCGGGTTGGCCGCGAGGTGGACGACGATGTCGTGGCCCTCGAACGCCTCGGTCAGCGCGTCTTCGTCGCGCACGTCGAGGATGACGCTGTCGAGTCCCTCGCGCTCGCGATGCGTGATAGGCGTCACGTCGTGGTCCGACGCCAGCGCTTCGACCGTGACTCTCCCGACGTTACCAGCCGCTCCGGTGACCGCAATACGTGCCATACGATGACAATCGACGGAAGTCTAATAAACGTGTTCCAAGCGGCTGTCACCAGATTCCCATGGGGAAACACGTATGCGGCAGGGTCACAATCACGGCGTATGGTCGACCGACCAACCGCCTTGGAAGACCCGCTCGACGGCCGGACGGCGCTCGTCACGGGTGCGAGTTCGGGAATCGGTGCGGCGACGGCGCGCGTGCTCGCCGAGGACGGCGCGGACGTGTGTCTCGCCGCCCGCAGAGTCGAACGACTGGAATCGCTCGCGGACGAGATTCGTGACGCCACGGACGCCGCCGTGAGCGTCGTGCCGACGGACGTGACCGACCCCGACGCGGTCCGGGCGCTCGTCGACGCGACCGTCGAGCGGTTCGGTTCGCTCGATATCGTCGTCTGCAACGCCGGCCTCGGCATCGACAAGCCGGTCGCGGAGCTGACCGACGAGGAGTACCGCCTGATGACCGGCGTCAACGTCGACGGGATGTTCTACACGGCCAGAGAGGCGCTTCCGCACCTCGAAGCGTCCGAGGGCAACCTCGTCTTCCTCGGGAGCATGTCGGGGAACCACCCGCGGCCGCACAACCCGGTGTACGCCGCGACGAAGTGGTGGGTCCGCGGGTTCGCGTCGAGCCTCCAAGGGGCCGTCGGTGAGGAGAACGTCGGCGTGACCTGCGTCAATCCGACCGAGGTTCGGACCGAGTTCGGCTCCGAGAGCGGCGAGACGCTCGAAGCGTCGTTCGAGGAGGGCGAAGTGACGGAGGCGATAGAGGTGGCCGACGCCGTCGCCTACGCGGTCCGCCAGCGGTCACCGAACACGGTGCTGTCGCTCGACCTCTATCGGCGCGACAAGCTCTCGCACTTCTGAGCGGCGAGAGCGCGGGGGTTCGGGGGTGCGACGGCACGGCGACACGGGGCGCGGTGGCGTAGCAGCACGGCGGCGCAGTGTCGGCGTGCCGCGCCCCGAAGACGAGGAAAGCGTATTTTGCGGTCGGTTCCGAACGGTTGCTCATGACCGTCACGAAAGTGGTCGACACGTCGTGCCGACTCGGCGAGGGTCCGGTCTGGTATCCCGACGAAAAGCGGCTGTACTGGGTAGACATCGAATCCGGGCGACTCCACCGCTACGACCCCGAGACCGGGGCGCACGACTGTCCGGTCGAAACGTCGGTCATCGCCGGCGTGACGATACAGCGCGACGGGTCGCTCCTAGCGTTCATGGACCACGGGCGCGTCGGGCGCGTCGTCGACGGCGAACTCACGGGAGTGACCGAAATCGTCGACTCACCGACCCGGTTCAACGACGTCATCGCTGACCCCGCCGGGCGGGTGTTCTGCGGGACGATGCCGTCAGATACGGCGGGCGGGCGGCTGTTCCGCCTCGACACCGACGGAACGGTGACGACGGTCGAAACCGGCGTCGGAATCCCCAACGGGATGGGTTTCACCCGCGACCGCGAGCGGTTCTACTTCACGGAGACCGAGGCACACACCGTCTATCGGTACGCCTACGACGAAGAGACGGGAGCCGTCTCGGCCCGCGAGCGGTTCGTCGAATCGCCGGGGACGCCGGGGCTACCGGACGGCATGACGGTCGATTCGGCGGGGCACATCTGGTCGGCCCGCTGGGAGGGCGGCTGTGTGGTCGAGTACGACGCCGACGGCACCGAAATCGACCGGTTCGACGTGCCGACGGAGAAGGTGACGAGCGTCGCCTTCGGCGGGGCCGACCTCGATTCGCTCTACGTGACGACCGCCGGCGGCGACGGGGACGGGAGCGCTGGCGAGGGCGACGAGAGCACCGGCGACGATGCGGGCGCGTTGTTCCGCCTCGACGTGGCGGCGACCGGGCGGCCCGAGTTCCGCTCCGACGTTCGGTTGGGATGAGTCGAAACGGACAGCGGCGGGCGGTCAGTCCAACTCGACTGCGGCCCCGGTCTCGGCGCTCTCGTAAATCGCGTCGATGGTCCGCATGACCGACACGGATTCCTCGCGGTCGACGCGCGGCGTCTCGCCGGTCTCGACGGCGCGGGCGAACGCCTCGACCTCGCGGCGGTAGCTGTCTGTCGGGTCGAACGTCTCCGTGACGACGCGGCCGTCGGTCGCGTAAGTGAGTTCGGCCGCGGCCGTCGGGTCGACGTTGAACGCGGGGTTCGCCTCCAGCCAGCCGTCGGTGGTCTGGACGCGGTAGTACTGCGTCTCGGGCGTGTCGAACGACGATTCGACGCGGGCGGTCGCGCCGGAGTCGTACTCCAAGACGCCCGACATCCGGGTGTCGACGCCGCAGTCGCGCGTGTCGGTCGTGGTCGCGTACACCCGGTCGGGCGTCCCGAGGAAGAGTCGCGCCGCGCTGACGGCGTAGCAGCCCACGTCCATGACGCTCCCGCCGGCGAGGTCGGGGTCGATGCGGATGTCGTCGGCCCCCTCGGGCAGGCGGAACGAGAAGTTCGACGTGACAGAGACGACCGCGCCGAGCTCCGACGCGACGAGTTCCGCGGCCCGCTCGGTCAGCGGGTGGAAGCGGTACATGAACGCCTCCATCAGCGTGACGCCCGCGTCCTCGCAGTAGTCGAAGACGGCGGCCGTCTCGTCGGCGCTGGCGGTCAGCGGCTTCTCGCAGAGGACGTGCAGCCCGCGGTCGGCGGCCGCGCGAACCCAGTCGGCGTGGAGGCCGTTGGGGAGCGGGATGTAAACCGCGTCGAGGGAGTCGTCGGCCAACAGCGCCTCGTAGCTGCCGTAGGCGGTGGGGATGCCGAGTTCGTCGGCGACGGCGCTCGCCCGCGCCTCGTCGCGGGACGCGATGGCGGCCGCCTCGTGTTCGCTCGCCTGCACCGCGGGGATGACCGATTTGACGCCGATGCCTGCCGTGCCGAGGATGCCGAACTTCATGCGGGGAACTGCGGGAAACCCGATAATAAAACTGCGGGCGACGACGCGCCGAATCGAGTCCTACGTCCCGTCGGAATCGGGGTCGGCGTCGTGGTTGGCAGCGGCAGCGTCGGCGGAGTCAGCGGTGGAGTCGGAGTCGGCGGCGGCGTCGACGGCGACATCGGTCCCTCGCTCCGCCGCGGCGTAAATCGCGTCCATCGCGCGCATGTCCACGAGCGCGTGGTCGCCGTCGGGCGTGAGGTCGGCATCCGTCAGGAGCCGGGATGCGAAGTAGTCGAACTCCTCCGTCATCTGGTTCACCTGCTCGAAGTCGTAGTCGGCGGACTGGTCCCCCCACGACAGCCGGAATCCCCGCTTTTGGCGGTTGTAGAACGCGGGCTCGATTTCGAGTTCGCCCTCGGTGCCGGTCACCCGGAGGTGGCTCGACTGGTAAGCCGACTGGCTGGCGGTGCAGACCGCGAGCGTGCCGTCGTCGAAGTCGACGCCGAAACTGACGTGCTCGTCGCCGACGGCCTCGAACGCCTCGTCGTCGACGCGGGCGGTCGCCCTGACGCGGACGGGGTCGGCGTCGAGGACGAACCGGGCGGTGTTCAGCGGGTAGAGCCCGATGTCCATGACGGTCGCGCCGCCGGAGAGTTCGGGGTCGAGCCGCCACTGGTCGGGGTCGGGGACGACCTCGTCGAGCAGGCGCTGGGACATGTGGCCGTGGACGAACACCGGCTCGCCGATGACGCCGGCCTCGACGAGTTCGCGGGCGCGCCGGACGGCCGGCTCGGTCTGCATCCGGTAGGCGACCATCAGGGGCACGTCGGCGCGGTCGCAGGCGGCGACGAGCTTTTCGGCCCGCTCGACCGACGCTTCCAGCGGTTTCTCGCAGAGGACCGCCTTCCCCAACTCGGCCGCGGTCTCGACGTACGGGAGATGCAGACCGTTCGGCGTAACGACGTACACCGCGTCGTAGGCGTCGGCGGCGACCCCCTCGTGGAACTCGTCGTAGGTGAGGCCGTGGGTTATCGACTCGGTCAACGCCGTCGCGCCCTCGGCTTTCTCCTTCGAACTGCTGACGACGACCGTCGTCTCGCAGAACTCGGACGCCTCGACCGCGGGAATCGCCTCGTCGCGGGTCCACCAGCCGAGGCCGATCATGGCGACACGCACGGTGCCCGTCACGTCGTCTCCCTGCCAGTCGCGGCGCGTGAACTCCTCGACGATGTCGGTGGGGGCGGGGCTCATACGGTGGTGACGGAGTTCGAGAGGGTGCCGATACCTTCGATAGTGATGTCGACGTGGTCACCCTCTTGAAGGTCGAACGGCTGTTCGGGGACGAGCGACGTGCCCGTCAGGATGACCGCCAGTTCGGGCACCGTGTTGTGTCGCGTGAAGTACGACACGAGTTCGTCGCAGCTGCGGACCATCTCGCTGGTGTTCGTGGCGTCGTCGTAGATGACTTCGCCGTCGCGCTCGATAGTCATGCTCATCTCCAACTCGTGGGGGTCCTCCACGTCTTCGGGCGTAACCACACACGGGCCGATGGAACAACAGCGGTCGTACACTTTCGCCTGTGGGAGATACAGCGGGTTTTCGCCCTCTATCGACCGACTACTCACGTCGTTGCCGACGGTGTAGCCGACGATTTCCCCCCGGCGAAGCACGATACCCAGTTCGGGCTCCGGCACGTCCCATTCGGAGTCGCCTCTGACGCCGATGGCGTCGCCCGGTTCGACGGTCCGAGACGGCGTGGCCTTGAAGAAAACCTCCGGCCGGTCGGCGTCGTACACGTCGAAGTACATGTCCGGCATGGAACTCTCCTCCTCGCGCGCTTGCTCGCTTATCTGGTAGGTGACGCCCGCGGCCCAGATTTCCTCGGCGTCGACGGGGACCGTCGCGTGCCGGTCGACGAACGCGTCGTCGACTACGTCGGCGTCCTCGGTCAGTTCGGCGGCGAGTCGGTCGACCGAGGTCCGGGCGATACTCGCCACCCGAGCCAAGTCACCGAACGTCCGAAGGTCCGCGTCGGCGCTCGTGAGGTCGTACGTCGTGGAGTCGCGGCTTGCCGTGAGACGGCGCTCTCCCGACACCGCTAGCTGGTGGTAGTGCATTCAGTATCCTCATTACCAGCGATTGTAATAAAAGTACGTCCCGGTATGAGCGGCGCGGGGCAATGCAGAAAGCCTCGAGACGTCGGCGGGTTCGGTCCCGAACTCCCGGCCGGGTGTAGTTCGCTCGCCCGTTGACGACGAGCGCCGACGAGCGCGAGATGACAGACAGAGGAGGCGACGCGAGCCCGACGCGTGTGACGTAGAGAGACACGCGAATTCCCAGTAACAGAACACGCCGAGTCGGCGGGGCGAATCGGCAACGCGGCGACGAGACGGCCGTGTCGGAGCCCACGAGCGTGAGCTGACGACCCACATCGGTGTCGTCGAAAACGACCACCAAACGAGACAAGTCGACCGTCAGGACTCGTCTCGGCCGATAATCAGGAACGAGTGGATCGAGAGCTCGCCAGACGCTCTCGTTTTCTATCACAGAATGCAATCACAGCACGCACGGACGGGAGAGTCCGGGAACAGCCCACGCGACGTGCGGTGCGTCGGTTTTAGATTACACTCGTATGCTTGTAATTCAGACGGCCGACGCCGGGAAGCGGGGCGGGTTCCCGAGAGGCCGGGGCAAGAGCGAACGCGGGGGACGGGTCACTCGACCTCGCTCCCTCCGTTCCCTATCACAGAACGATTGTCCAGCAGTCTCCGGCGTCTACCGGCGGCAAGCTCGCCGGGAGCGACATCGAAGACTCCCGTCCGGAGGGGCTAGCGCGCGCTCACGAGAGCGCGTCGATGGCGAAACGGGAGACGAAAGACGGGGTTAGAACGCGCTGTCCGCGAACCCGCCGTCGACGGTGACGACCTCACCAGTCACGAACGAGGCGGCGTCGCTCGCGAGGAAGACCGCCGCGCCGACGATTTCCTCCCGTTCCGCGACTCGGCCGAGCGGCGTTCGCTCGTCGATTCGCTCGCGCTTTTCGGTCCCCTCGGCGTAGGTGTCGGCGTTCTGCGGCGTGATGACGAAGCCCGGTGCGATGGCGTTGACGCGTATCTCGGGTGCGAGTTCCTTCGCGGACGCGCGGGTGAACGCCTCGACGCCGCCCTTCGCCGCCGAGTAGGCGGGGAGGTTCGCCATCGAGAGCCGCGCGGCCAACGAGGAGATGTTGATAATCGACCCGCCGTCGGCGACGGCCGGGGCCAGCTCCTGCGTCACGCGGCGGACGCCCCCGAGCGCGATGTCGGTGACGTGGTCCCACGCGTCGTCGTCGATGTCGCGGACCGTCTCGCGGGATATCGCGCCCTGCGAGGCGACGACCACGTCGACGCCGCCGAACTCCTCGACGGCGCGCTCGCGGACGCGTTCGAGCGAGGCCGGGTCTGTCACGTCGCAGGTCTCCCGAACCGCGTTCGCTCCCAAGTCCTCGATTGCATCGGCCGTCTCGTCGACCGCCGACTCGCGTCGGCTGGTGGCGAGGACGTCCGCGCCCTCGCTGGCGAATCCGAGGGCGATTGCCTGACCGATACCGCTCGTCCCGCCGACGACGACGACGCGCTTGTCACTGACGGAGACTGGCGTGTGTTCGTATGCGACCATGGTCTCAGTCCGCACGGTGCCGACATGATAGTTGCGGAACGCGCGACGGGAGTGCCGCATGCAATACGTTTTTACCGACCCGTGCCACATGTGCTCTCATGCGAGGACTTGCCAAAGTAGAGCGTAGCTCCGGCGCTATGGAGTTCGTCGAGCGACAGAAACCGGAACCGGGCGCCGGAGAGGTGCTCGTGGAGGTCGACTACGCCGGCCTCTGCGGAAGCGACGCGGGCATCTACGAGTTCGAATCCGCCTTCGAGCGGATGGAGCTGCCGACGGTCATCGGCCACGAGTACGCCGGGCGCGTGGTCGAAGTCGGCGACGGCGTGACGGAGTTCGGCGTCGGCGACCGCGTGGTCGAACGACCGATTCGGGGCTGCGGCGAGTGTTATCAGTGTCGCATCGGCGAGGAGAACGTCTGTCAGGACGCGGTCATCACCGGCGTCGACCACGACGGCGCGTACGAGCGGTTCATCGCCGTCCCGGAGCGCGCCCTCCACCCGATTCCCGACGACGTGAAACAGCAGCACGCCGCGGTCGCGGAGCCGACGAGCATCGCCGCGCGCGCCGTCATCGAGAACTCCCGGGTCGGCGCGGGCGACCGCGTGTTGGTCGAGGGGCCCGGGCCAATCGGTCTGCTCACGGCCCAAGTCGCGGCCGCGCAGGGCGGCACCGTCGTCGTTTCCGGCGTGGGACAGGACGCCGACTACCGGCTCCCGCTCGCGGAGGAACTCGGCTTCGAGACGGTCAACGTCGCCGCCGACGACACCGAGGCGCGCCGCGAGCGCCACACCGGCGGCGTCGGCTACGACGTGGTGTTCGACACGACCGGACACCCCTCGGGACTCACGACGGCCGTCGACGAGGTCCGCAAGGGCGGCCAAATCGTCCTCGTCGGCCAGACCGGTGAGACTTCGATGCCCTACTCCCCGCTCGTCCGCGCGGAAATCGACCTCCAGTGTTCGTACGCCTCCATGTACGAGGACTTCGAGCGCTCGTTCCGACTGATTCGCGACGGCGACGTGGACTGCGAGACGTTCGTCGACACCCGGTTTTCGCTGTTCGAAGCCGACGAAGCCTTCGAGACGTTCATCGAGGGCGGGACGTGCAAGCCGGTGTTCGATATCTCGGAGTTGGCGTAAGGGGGCCTTCGAACGGTCGTAACCCAAACCGAGATAGTAAATCAAAATAAGAACAATACTATATACGAGATAGATCAGAGAGAAGTCCCTAAATAGGCACATATATCCCGCATATCTGCTTTTTAAACCAACTCTCATCAGCCATGAGGAGTTATTTCGAATGAAAGAGCAATTATGTCCAATAGAACAGGAAGTCATTCAGATATAGTCACTTTAGACCGCTAAAACAGAGAAATTTAGCCAATAGATTAGAAACTAGCCAATAGATTTTCTCGATAGTATTTTTTATTTCTCACAATCCTACTGCAGCGGACCAGACCTCGAATCCGAATCGAGACACAGCGCTACCGGGAGGTTGCCAAAGAGACGAAGCGAGGAGAGTCGAAGGGCGGCGTCAGTCGCTCACCGAATCGCCACTAGCCGGCGACGAGAACTCGGGGTCCCCGTATGTGCCGGAGCGGTCGTCGGCGAGGTCGTCCGCGGCGGGGGTCTCCCCGTCAGGGAAGTAGCACGCGGCGCGGTGGTCGCCGCTTCGAACGGTGTCGAGTCCGGGTTCGCTCTCCCGGCACTCGTCTTCGGCCTTCGGGCACCGCGGGGCGAAGACGCACCCCGACGGGAGGTCGACCGGGTTCGGAGGCTCGCCGTCGAGCAGGACGCGGTCGCGGTCGACCGTCGGGTCCTTTTCGGGGGCGGCCGCGAGGAGCGAGGTGGTGTACGGGTGTTTCGGCTCGGCTGCGACGGACTCGACGTCCCCCTCCTCGATGATCCGCCCGAGGTACATAATCGCGAGCCGGTCCGACACCTGCACCAGACTGGCGAGGTCGTGAGAGATGTAGACGATGCCGATGTCCTCCGTGTCCGCGAGTTCACGCAGGAGGTTCAGCAGGTTCACCTTCAGCGACACGTCGAGCATCGACGCCGGTTCGTCGCAGATGAGGAAGTCGGGGTCGAGGACGAGCGCTTTGGCCACCGCGACGCGCTGACGTTGGCCCCCCGATAGCTGGTGGGGGTACTGGTCGAGGAACTTCCGCGCGGGCGTGAGCCCGACTTTCTCCAGCGTCTCGACGACGGCCCGTTCGCGCTCGTCGGTCCGGTAGTCGTGGATAGTGAGCGGTTCGCCGACTAACTGCCGAACCGTCTGTCTCGGGTTGAGCGAGTCGAAGGGGTCCTGGAAGATTATCTGCACCTTCCGGCGGAACTCGCGCATGTTCCCGTCGGCGTAGTGCTCGTAGGACTCGCCGTCGAAGACGAACTCGCCGCCGGTGGGCTGTTTGAGAAGCGCGATGGTCTCGCCGAGCGTCGACTTCCCACAGCCGGACTCGCCGGCGACGCCGAGGATTTCTGACCGCCGGACCCGCAGGGAGACGCCGTCGACGGCGCGGACGTAGTTCGGATCGTTGCCCCTGAGTTTCTCCAAGAGCGGCTGGCTCTGCTCGTAGTACTTCTCGAGGCCGTCGGTTTCGAGAAGCACCTCGCCGCGGTCCGATTCGTCGTGGCTGTCGGGGATGCCCCACGTCTCCGGGTCGGTGGCGTCACGCCGCATCTGGGCGGCTTTGGTGACGTGGTGGCACGCCGAGCGGTGGTTGCGGTTCGGCAGGTCGACGAGGTCCGGATGGGACGCCTCGCACTCTTCGGTGGCAAACGGACACCGGTCCTTGAACACACAGGCGCTGGGTTCCTCGCTCAGGTTCGGCGGCGACCCCGGAATCGAGACGGGGTCCTGGTCGCCCTCCTCAATCTCGGGGAAGGAGTTCTTCAGCCCCATCGTGTAGGGGTTCGTGGGGTTGACGAGGACGTTGTCGACGCTTCCCTGCTCCATCGCCTTCCCGCCGTAGAGGATGGACAACTCGTCGCACGTCTCGGCGATGACGCCGATTTCGTGGGTGATGAGCAGCAGCGAACTGTCCATCCGGTCCTGTATCTCCAGAATCTTGTCGATAATCTTGTCCTGGACGATGACGTCGAGCCCCGTGGTCGGCTCGTCGGCGATGATGAGGTCCGGTTCGAGCGCGAGTGCCATGGCGATGGTCACGCGCTGGCGCATCCCCCCGGAGAACTCGTGGGGATAGTCGTCGATGCGGTCGGGGTCGAGCCCGACGATTTCGAACAGTTCTCTGACCCGCGAACGCGCCTTGTCGTCGGTGACGTTCCGATGAGTCTGAATCGCCTGTCGAATCTGCGCGCCGGTGGACATCACCGGGTCGAGCGAGTCCATCGCGCTCTGGGGGATATAGGCGATGTCCTCCCAGAGCACGTCGCGGCGCTCGCGCTCGTTGAGGCCGGTCAGGTCGCGGCCCTGGAATTCGATGCTGCCGGATTCGACGGAGCCGTTGCTCGGGAGGAGACCGAGAACCGCCTCGGCCAGCGTCGATTTCCCCGAGCCGGATTCGCCGGCGAGGCCGTAGTTGACGCCCTCGTCGATGCTGAACGACACGTCGTTGACGGCGTGGACGGTTCCGCTGTCGGTCGAGTACGTGACCGTAAGGTCCGTGATGTCGAGGAGGCTCATTGTTCGGTCTGAATCTCCGGGTTGATGACTTCTTCGTAGGCGCGTCCGATGAGGAACACCGAGGTGGTGATGGCCGCGATGCCGAGTGCGGGCGGGAGCACCCACCACCAAGCGACGCGCATGTTGCCCGATTCGAACACCTGTCGGAGCATCCGGCCCCAACTGGTGACGGTCGGGTCGCCGAATCCGAGGAACGCCAGGCTGGCCTGCGCGGCGATGGCCCAGGCGATGCCGTAGGCCGTGTAGAGAAAGCCGATGGGAAGCACGTTCGGCGCGACGTGGTAGAGCATCGTCCGCAGGTCGCTCGCACCGCTGGCGCGCGCCGACTTCACGAAGGTGCGCTCCCTGACGGAGAGGACCTCGGAACGGACGACGCGCGCGGGCATCTTCCAGAGGAACGCGACGATGATGCCCGTCATGAGCCAGACGCTCGGCGTCACGAACGTCAGGAGCAACAGCGCCATCGGCGTGAACGGCAGGGAGAACGTGAGGTCCGTGAGGCGCATGAGGACCTCGTCGACCCAGCCGCCGTAGTACCCGCTGACGAGCCCCACGAGAAAGCCGAGCGCACCGGTCCCGATGCCGCCGAACAGCCCGACGATGAACGTCGGTTGCGCGCCGGCGAGGAACTGGCTCAGAACGTCTTTACCGTAGGCGGTCGTCCCGAACGGGGCCGCGCCGGTCGGTTCAGACAGCCGCAGCATCGAGCCCGCATCGTCGCGGACGGTGTGCTCGATGGGGTCGTGCGGGGCGAGCGCGGGGCCGAGGAGGCCGAGGAAGACGAACGCCGCGACGATGACGACGCCAGCGAACGCGAGGCGGTCGCGTCGCAGGAACGTGAACTGGTCGCGGAGCGTCTCCGCGAGCCCCTCGACCCGCTTTTTCAGTTCGGCTTCGGGCTTCGTCTCGGTGCTCACGCGGCACCACCTCCGCTGGTCGAGACGGTCGGGTCGAAGTAGGCGTACAGCACGTCGGCGACGAGGTTCGCCACGATGACCGCAAGCGCCATGATGAACACGGCCGCCTGTACCAGCGGGTAGTCCTGCTGTTGGATGGCGAGCACGAGTTCGCGGCCGATGCCGGGCCAGCCGAAGACGACTTCGAGCAGGATGAGTCCCTGGAATATCATCCCGAGACGCAGCGCGAAGTAGGTCAGAATCGGTAGCATGGAGTTCCGACCCGCCCGCGCGAGTTGCTGCATCTCCGAGAGCCCCTTCGCGCGGTGGAGCTTGAGGAACTCAGAGCCCCGCTTTTCGACGACGCCGTTACGCGCCAACAGCAGGAAGTCGCCGCTGTAGTACAGCACCGACACCGTAAACGGCAGGATGTAGTGGTGCAGGAAGTCAAGCGAGGCGAACGTCTCGACGTAGCCCTCCGGCGAGGCACTGATAGAGCGCATCCCGAAGGCGGGCACCAGTTCGAGGTTGTACGCGAAGACGATGACGAACAGGATGCCCGTGATGAACACCGGCGTCGACCGGAGGAACGTCGTGGCGATGATGCTGAGCTTCTCCAGTTTGCTCCCGCGGTTCCAACCGACGTACATCCCGAGCAGGGAACTCAGGACCGCCGTCGTCACTAACGCGGGGACGAGCAGGATGAGCGTGTTGACGAGCCGCGGGGCCAGTACCCCCCAGACGGGCTGGCTCCGCAGGATGGAGTAGCCGAACTGGAACAGCAGGATGCTCTGGAGGTAGCTGAGGTACTGCCGCCACATCGGCTGGTCGAGGCCGTACATCGCTCGAATCTCGGAGATTTGCTGCTGGCTCAGGTTGCCCGCGGTGACGAGCGACTCGAACGGGCTCCCGGGAAGCAGCCGCAGGACGACGAAGATGACCGAGACGGCCACGAGGGTGAGCACGAAGGAGATGGCGAGTCGCTTCGCGAGAAAGCGCTGGAACTCGCTCATGGTCGGTCCCCCCGTCGGCGCGAATGGGTAGTGTTCGACATAGTGGTCACCTTACGAGAAGTCCGCCTGTCCGAGTTCGTCGCGGCGTTGGTGCATGTTTCCGGGCTGGATGCGCTCGATGAAGGCGGCCCACGCGTCCCCGTTGGGGAACCGGAGATTTCCGTCGTCGTCCCACGTGTAGCCGGCCTGTTCGAGGTTCGATTTCGCCCCGTCGATATCGAACTCGTAGTGCGTCGTGTCCGACGTGTGCCACGGCGTGAGGTCCGAAATCGGGTTCTCCCCGCTCGGGACGGTCGCGCGGTCCTGCAGCACGTCGGCGGCGAAGCCCTCGGTGTCGACCGACTTGGCGAGGGCGACGCGGAACTCCTTGTCGCGAACGAGCGGACAGGAGAACATCAGCTTCGTGTCGAGCGGCGCGAAGTTGCCCGAGGTCATCTTCTCGACGCCGGCGGTGCTCGCGGCGCGGTCGGCCTGCGAGTTCGAGAGCGTCGTTCCGATGGCGTCGATTTCGCCGCCCTGCAGCGAGCCGATCATGGAGTCGATGTTGCCGACGTTTATCCAGATGACGCGGTCGACGCCCTCGCCGGTCGTGGCCTGGTCGCCGAGCACGTCTGCCCGCCAGTCGTCGTCGAACATCCAGTGGCCCTCGTTTTTCGACACCTCGAAGCGGGTTCCCTGCTCCCAGTTCTCGTGCGTGAACGGCCCCGTGCCGACGGGCGACTCGGGGTTGTGCTGGGACGGGTTCTCCACGTCCTCCCACTTGTGCTTGGGGATGATGACGCTGCGAACGACGCGCTGGGTCATGAACGCCGCGTCGGGGCCCTTCAGATTGAACCGAACCTCGTGGTCGCCGAGCACTTCGACCGACTCGACCGGCTCGTAGAACGGCGTCTGGCTGGTCGAGGAGTGTTCCTTGTACAGTTCGACGGTGAACTTCACGTCCTCCGCGGTGAACGGCTCGCCGTCGTGCCACTCGACGCCTTCGCGAAGAGTGAGTTCGACGGTGGTGTCGTCGACGAATCCGCCACCGGTCGCCAGCGCGGGGACGACTTCGAGGTCCGGCGTGGCGTCGAAGAGGCCGTCGTAGATGAACGTCAGTCGCTTCGCCTCCGCGCCCCCGGCGGCCCACGGGAGGTTCAGCGAGTTCATCGAGGTGGTCACACCCTTGATGTAAGTCCGGTCGTCGGTCTGGGGTTGCAGGTTCACCTCTGACCAGACGAACGAGTCCTTCGTCGGCCCGTTGCCCGGCGTCTGGACGTAGCCGCTCCAGCGCTCCGTGTTGACCGCGGTGATGATATCGGGGAACAGCGTGATGAGCGCGCCCACGTCCTCGCTGAAGATGCGCTGGGCCTCGGCGACGAGCTCCTCTCGCTCGGCGCGCTCGGTCGCCTGACTCTGTTCCGTCAGCACCTCCTGCAGGTCGGGGTGGTAGTAGTTGTCGTAGTTCGAGAGGCTCGTCTCGGTCCGCCGCATCAAAAGCGGGTTCGGGTCCAGTCCGCGTTGCGGGTCCGGACCGTGGGTACTCATCGAGATGATTGCTTCGAGTCCCTTCGTGTCCCAACTCTGGGCGTACAGTTGGTTCAGCGGCCGGTCGTTGAGTTGCGTCCCGATGCCGAGGGCGTCAAGCCCGCGCTGGACCATGAGCGCGTGTTCCCGCATCCACGGGTCGTCCTCGCTCGAAAATTCGAGCGGGACGGGGTCCAACACCGCGCCTGCGGTCGCGCTGTAATCGAGCGGCGGTTCGTCGGCGTCGATGGTCTCCCACTCGCGCCAGTACTTCGTCTCGACCGTCTCCGGGGTCCCGGAGGGGACATCGGGGGTGAGACTCGACCCGCCGTCGCTCCCGCCGCTCCCGCTGCCGCCGCCACCGGTACACCCCGCGAGTCCGGTCACGCCGAGGGCGGTCGCAGTCGCCGCCACGTAGTCGCGTCGCGTAAGGCCAGTTCCACGTTCGACACCCGAACTATCACGATTTTTCTTCGACATTGCGACCGCTTGTTATGGAGTATCTTCCATGGTGCTAATCCCGATAGGAGCCGATATCTATCTCTCTTTATATACTACATCGGTGAAAAGCGGCAATATTATCCAACACGGTGGGAGCTACTCCTGTCGCGGACCGTAGATGAGTTCGAGCAGATTTCGCTCCGCGGTCCGGAGTCGTTCGCTCAGCGTGGACTGAGCGATACCCAGCTCCTCGGCGAGTTCGGTCTCAGAGGTCTCTCGCGGAATGTGGAAGTAGCCGTGATTGAATGCCGTCTCCAGAACCGCGAGCTGGTCGTCGGTCAGCTTGGAGATTAACACCTCCTTTAATCGGCCGCTATCGAGCGGTTCGCCGGGGGTTTCGTCCTGCGTCACGGAGCGGAGTTCGAACTCCCCGAGCGTCTCCTGAATCTCGTCGGCGAGTTCCCTGAAGTGGTCCCAGTCCTGTGCGGTGGCGACGACCTCGAAGACGCCGTCTTGGAGGACGATGCGGTTCGGAATCGTCTCCTGTCTGAGCACCAGTCCGAGGATGAACGGGTACGACTCGTTGGCGAGAATCGTCACTCGGCGTATCTGCACGTCGGTCGAGGCGGTCGGAATCTCCTCGTCGTAGAAGACGGTCACGCCCGAGATTTCGGCGAGGAGGGACTCCACGTCGAAAGAGTCGTTCGAGGCGATGGTGAGCGACTCGATCCACGTCCCGTCCTCGACGTAAAACGCGTTGTCCAACTCGATGCTCCGGGCGTCTCGCAGACGGCGGTCTATCTTCGACATGACGCCGGTCGGAGCCGTCGTAAACTCAACACGTAAGATGCGAACTCACCCGTACCGGGCAGATACCGTTCACCTACAAATAGCCCGGTGGTTGTCGCAACGAGTGGCGGAACCGGAGTCCGGGTTCGCGCGGACGACCGCCCGTCGGCGTCGCCGACTCAGGCGACGAGCGGCCAGTAGAAGAGCCACGAGAGGGTCACGACGACGAGTGACAGGCCCATCGTCACGAACCCGAACAGCGTCACGTCCCGATTCGTCAGCGGGCCGCGGTCGAGCGAGACGAGCACGGCGGTCGTATTGAACGGGAGAATCGTGGTCGACCCCACCACCAGGAGGACCGCGAGTCCGAGATAGAGCCGCGTCACGCCGAACGTCTCCGCGAACCGCAGCACGATGGGGAGAATTACCACGATGGCGGCCGACCCGGTCGAAAAGAGCACGCGAACGGCGACCGCGAACCCGAGGAGCAGTCCGACGAGTTGCCAGTGGCTAAACGCCTCGAACGGGACGAACCGCGCGAGGAGGTCGACGACGAGCGCGATGGTTTGGGTCGCTTCCAAGGCGTCCAGAATCGACAGCGTCGCGCCGATGAGAAAGAGGACGCCCCAGCTGAGTCCCTTGACATCGTCGGCGTCGATGACGTCGACGCCCGGGAGCGCGAGGACGGTGACCGCGACGACCGCCGGGAGAATCTCGGGGAGGCCGACGAACGACCCGACGACCCACGCGAGGACGGTCCCGGCCATCACCGCCGCGACGAATCCCTGCTCGCGAGTCAACTCGCCGTCGGCGGACGCGTCCGCAATCCCCGGCTTGTCGGGGTCGACAGTCGAGTCGGCATCGACGGCGTTGAAGAGACCGGCGGCCACGGCGGCGAGTACGTAGAGAACCACTGTCGGCGGAATCATCAAGACGGCCCACTCGACCCACGAGAGCGGTCGGACGCTCGTCGCGAGGATGCCCGAGGTGACGAGCGCCATCCCGCCGCCGGTCATGAGCGCCATCGACGCGATGGGGTTGATGTGACCCAAGAGGAGGAACGACGCGCGCTCGAATCCGCTTCCCGACGGGAGGTCGAACTCCTCGGTCACCTCCTCGACGATGGGGATGAACGCGACCGCACGGGCCATCGCGGACGGCATGAACAGCGCCAGTACGAGCACGTTCCGGGTGATGGAACGAAACGCCCCACGAGGGGTGCTGTCCGGGGACAGCAGTCGGTTCGCTAACCGGGTATCCAACCCCACCGACCGGACCGCATTGCCGAGGAGTAACAACACGAGGAGGAAATACACGAGCGAGGAGGTGAAGCCGCTCACCGCGGCCTCGAAGGAGTCCACGACGCCGAGGGCGTACAACAGGGAGACGCAGGCCAGACTCGAAATCGCGTACGGAACCGGTTTGGTCAACCAAAGTAGGAGCGCGACGACGAAAACCGAAAGCGCGTACTGCGACCGGACCGGAAGGACGGAGACGGGGTGGAGCCCGACGACTGCGAGGAGCAAGGCGGCGGCGACCGCGAGCGTCACCGTCTGCGACGAGAGTTCCGGGGCGCGCAGCCCTCGACCGGGCAACCAATCTGTCACGAACGTACCTGCACACAACGGGTCCAAATAGCTACTGCCGGTGACAATTCGGGCCGCCAGTCAAGGTGAGAGCGCGAATCGAGTCGATGAAATAGCTAGTTTAGATTATTTGAGATACTTAGATAATTTGGGTTGTCCAAAAGGCCGGAGTAACCATAATTATTTCAACTACGGCGAGAATCTCGATAGTACGGATATCCCCCATCATGTCACGTGCAGTCAGCGTCTGTCTCCTCAAAGGCGGTATCGGCAAGTCGACGACCTCCATCAACCTCGCCCGCGAGCTCGCACACCGGGGAAGCGACGTGCTGCTCGTGGACCTCGACCCGAACGGACACACCACGACGGGCCTCGGGTTCGGAGAAGAGTTCTACTCGGAGGCACATCTCGGAGACGTGCTCCTCGACGACGCCGAGTTGGAGCCGCGAGAGCTCATCTTGGAGACCGGGTTCGAAATCGACCTCCTCCCGTCGAACGACCGCATCGAACAGGTCGAATCCGACCTCGGCGGCGTGATGATGGGGTCGGCGCGGCTCAAACAGCGCGTCATCGACCCGCTTCTCGGGGACGACTACGACTACGTCGTCGTGGACTGCCCCGCGGCACGCGGGAAGCTCAACGACAACGCGCTGTACGCCACGCAGAACCTCGTGTTGCCGATGCGCCCCGAGTCGGGCGCGCTGTCGGGGCTCGAAAAGACCGTCAAGCGACTCATCACGCCCGCGCGCGAGCACTTCGACCTCGAAATCCTCGCGGTCGTGCCGACCGACCTGCGGGACCGAATCGACCACGACCGCCCGACGAGACGACTCGTGGAGGCGCTCGTCTCGAAGCCGAACATCGCCTCGAAGCTCCCGAACTTCGCGTACACCGACCCTGACGTGTTCGAGGCCATCGACAACGGCGAGTGGGACGACGACCTGCCGAAGCCGGGGATTCGGCACCGCTCGGCCATCGACGCGTCGATTCGCGAGCACATGCCGCTGCGGGACTACGACAGCACCTGCGACCAGTTAGCGTGCTACGACGAACTCGCGCAAATCGTCGAAGAAGGCGAGGTGGCCCGATGAGCGAAGACCCCTTCGGTGACCTCGACGCCGCGATGGGGAGCGGCGAGACCGACTCTGGGCCGGAGCCGGAACCCGAACCGGCGGACGAAGACGCCGGGACCGACGACGCGGTCGAATCGGACGACGAGTCAGCGTCGGAATCCGCGTCCGCAGAGCCACTCGATCCCCGCGAACGCCCCGCCTTCGAGTTCGACGAAACCGTCCACAAGGCGCTGTACGTGCTCGAAGCGGTCGCCGACGAGTTCGACGACATCATCACCTACGACGTAGAGCGCGAACTGACCCGCGACCACGGTCTCAAGGGCGTCACGAAAAGCGAACTCCACAACGCCGCGCTCGCCGTGGCGACCGAACACCCCGAAGAAATCGTCGAACGCGTCCTCGAACAGCGCGGCGTCGACGACGAGAATTCCGAATAATTCGAATAATCCGAAACCGTCGAAACTCGTAGCGCCGGACAGAAGGCGAGTGACACCGACAGCGGGAGCGTCCGGGAGCGGGAGGGTTCTATCCGAGTGGGTCATGAGTCGAGATATGGGGAAAACTCTTCAGTCTACCCATCGTAGGAGGGCGTATGTCCGAAGCGACGCTGGACGGTCGCGGACGCCTCACGCTCCCCAAAGAGGTCAGAGAGCGGTACGGTGAACACTACCGCATCGTCCAACTGCACGACGGTATCAAGCTGATACCAATCGAGGACGACCCGCTCGATGCGCTCCGCACCGAGTTCGCGGACGTCGAGAAGACGGCCGAAGAACTCCGCCACGGAGCCCGGAACGCGGCGATAGACGAGGCCGGCCGCTGAATGTACGCCGAGACGGACTTCCTGCTGGCGCTCATCAAGGACGAAGACTGGCTCGGCGACGCCGCAGAGGCGGTCTACCGAGACCACCGAGACGAACTGTGGACGTCGCAGTTCACGCTCATCGAACTCCTCATGGTCGCGTACCGAGAAGAGCGGGACACGGAGCGGGTCGTCGCGAACGTCGCCGCGCTGTTAGAAGTGCGCGGAGACGTGGATACGGTTCTCACGGCCGCGACCTACGTGGAAGACCACGGCTTTACGCCCTTCGACGCGCTCCATCTCGTCGAGTCCGACGGCGACACCATCGTGTCGAGCGACGAGACGTACGAGTCGTTTGCCCCGCGGCTCGACCTGAAGGCCGTCGAAGACGAGTGACAGCGGTAGGCCAGTTATTCTTCAGACAGTCCCATTCACGACAAATCTGCCGAGTTCAGCACGGCCTCGACGGACTATCATCGACTGCGATTCGACAGCGCCGATAAACTGAGGCGGAGGCAGAGGCTGAAGCGGAAGCGAAGATGGTGACGGTGACGCGAGGGGAGCCGGCAGTCACCGAATCATCTTGTCGCGGTCGGGGTCGAAAAGCGGTCCCGACCGGACTGTCGCGGGATGGGCGTCACCCTCGTACCGGATTTCGACATCCTGCCCGGAGTTAGCGTACTCCTCGGGGAGATACGCGTACGCGATGCCGGCGTCGATGGTGTAGCCGTAGTCGGCCCGACAGCAGTAGCCGACGAGGTCGCCGTCAGCGAACACCGGATGGCCCGCGTCGACGACGGCCTCCTCCTCGTCGAGCGTTATCGGGACGATGCGGTCGCTCGGGCTGTCGTCGTTTTTGTCCTCCACGAGCGCCGCTTTCCCGACGAAGTCGGTGTCGAGGTCGACCGCGAAGCCGATGCCGGCCTCGTACGGGTTGTGTTCGGGCGTGAGGTCCGTCCCCCAGAGGCGGAAGCCCTTCTCCATGCTCGTCGAGTCGAGGGCGGCCCAGCCGACGGGCGCGATGTCGTACTCCTCGCCGGCCTCGCGAATCGCGTCCCAGAGCTGGCTCCCGTACTCGGTCGGAGCGTAGATTTCCCAGCCGAGTTCGCCGGCGTACGAGAGTCGGAGCATCGTCACGGGGATGCTGCCGAGGTAGGTCTCCTGTGCCGAGTAGAACGGGAACTCGTCGTTCGCGAGGTCGGCCTCGACGAGGTCCGAAAGCACCTTCCGGGAGTCTGGGCCGAAGACGCCGATACCGGTCCGACTGGAGACGTGGGCGGTCACGTCGACGGAGCCGTCGTCGGGCGCGTGCTCTGTGACCCACCGCGAGTGGAGCGTCGCCGAGCTTCCGCCTCCGGTGAACAGCACGAACCGCTCGTCGCCGAGGCGGGCGACGGTCAGGTCGGCGAGTACGCCGCCGTCCTCGTTGAGCATCGCGGAGTAGCGCATCCGTCCCGGCGTGACATCCATGTCGTTCGTCAGGAGCCCTTGCAGGAACTCCAGCGCGCCCGAGCCCGACACTTCGATGGGCGTGAACGTCGTCATGTCGACCATGCCGACCTTCTCGCGGAGGTGCTGGTGTTCCGCGCCCTGGACCTTCGACCAGTTCTGCGAGAGCCAGTCGGGGCGGTCCGGCACGTCGTACGTTTCGAGGAGCGTCTCGTTGGACTCGTACCACTGCGGGACCTCCCAACCGTCGCTGTCGTAGAACTCCGCGCCGAGGTCGGCCTGCCGGTCGTAAAACGGGCTCCGGCGGAGCGCGCGCTGTCCATCCGGCTGTTCGCGCGGGTGGATGAGTTGGTACACCTCGCGGTACTGTTGCGCGCCGCGCCCGTAGGTGTACTCTCGGCTGCCCGCGTGCGACTGGAACCGGGAGACGTGCGCGCCGGAGGCGTTGACGCGGGAGCCGTCGAGCCGCGGCGTCCCGTCTTCCATCCAGCTGGCGACGATGTCGCCCGCGCCGCCGGACTGCGTGACCCAGACGGCGAGCGCCCACCAGAGTCCCTCGGTGTCCTCGTCCGGCCCGAGGATGGGCATGCCGTCGGGCGTGAACGAGAACATGCCGTTGATGGCGGAGGTCCACTCGCAGTCCTCGAAGCCGGGGACGAGTTCGCTGGCGGCGTCGAACGCCGACCGGTCGTGGTCCGGGTGAGTGTTCTCGTAGAAGTGCTCCTCCGTGAACTCTCGGAGCGACGGGTATTCGAGCCCGAGGTCGTCGAGCTTATCGGGACCGTAGATGTCCGCCGGGGCGACCAGCAGCGATTCGTGGTTGTACGAGCCGATGCCGTAGCGCTCGCCGTGCTGGCGGTAGTACAGCGAGTGGTCCTGATGCCGGAGCAGCGGCTGTTCGATTTCGCGCTCTGCACCTTCGAGTTCGTCCAGTTCGTCGGAGACGAGATACTGGTGCGCGCAGGGGACGAGCGGGATGTCCGTGCCGACCATCTCGCCGAACAGCGGCCCCCAGATGTTCGTGGCGACGAGCACCTCGTCGGCCTCGATTCGGCCGTGTTCGGTGTCGACCGCGTCGATGCTGCCGTCGGTAGTGTCGATGTCCGTGACCTCGGTGTGGCCGTAGAACTCGACGCCGGCCTCGCGCGCCTCCTCCGCCATCGACTCGGCGGCGCTGACGGCGTCGGCCTTGCCGTCCGACGGGACGTAGTAGCCGCCGTAGATGACATCGGCGTTTATCTGCGGGACGCGCGCTTCGACCTCCTCGGGCGTGAGGAGTTGGCCCTCGTCGATGCCGTAGGACTGACCCCACTCGCGCTTGCGTTTGAGGAAGTCCCAGCGGTCTTCGGTGTAGGCGACTTCGATGCCGCCGCACGTCCGGAAGTCGCCGAACCCGTCGTAGAGGTCGCGCGTGTACGACGCCATCTCCGTCATCAGCTTGTTCCCGGCCGTCTGGAACACGAGTCCGGGGGCGTGAGAGGTCGACCCCCCGGTCTCGAACAGCGGACCCCGGTCGAGGACGACGACGTCTTCGCGACCCGACTCGGCGAGGTGATACGCCGCGCTACAACCGACACAGCCGGCCCCGACGACGACCGTTTCGGCGCGTTCGGGAAACGTAGACCATGTGTGCATGTACCAAACAGTAGTGACTGCGGCCTTCGGATATCTCTCCGGGTCCACTATCTGAGGTGTATAGATACCGGGGGGTGACGAGGGAGGGGTCTCACCACGGGTGCGTCGCGTGGTCTGACGAGAATCAGAGTCGGAGAGCGACGAGTACACGCGCGGCGACGAAAGCCGTGCGCCGACGAGGAGCGCACTGACCGGAGTCGTCCGCCGACGAGGTCACTTGCCGACGAGGTGCTTCTCTCTGAGGTAGATGACGAGACTGGCGCTCAGGAACGCGAGGCCCGCGCCCCGTAGCTCACCGACCGTCATCGCGAACAGTGCAACGACGAAAAGGAAGACCGCGAACGCCGCCGAAACGACAGCGAGCGCGTTCATCGATAGCGTCGAGTCATCGGTTCGGTGGCTCCGCGGTCAGTCGTCCGTCGTGCCGGGGTTCTGCCGGATGTTGGTCACGACTGACGTCCGAGAGCGACCGACGTCGATGTCGATGTCCTCGTCCGCCAAGTCCTCGATTCGCTCAGCGAACTCCTCGGATTGCAGGAGTTCGTACTCCTTGTCGAGGCCGAGATAGACCGTGTAGCACATGATGACGAGGACGACGGCGAACGGGAACCCCGTCGCGATGGCCGCCGTCTGGAGCGCGCCGAGGCCCCCGCCGTAGAGGAGAAGCGACGCGACGAGGCCCTCGATGACCGCCCAGAAGATGCGTTGGGTCCGCGGCACGTTGTGCTTGCCGCCCGACGTGAGATGGTCGACGACGAGCGACCCCGAGTCCGAGGAGGTCACGAAGAACGTGACGATGAGCGTCACGGCGAGCAGCCCCGAAACGGCGCTGAACGGGAACTGTTCGAGGAGCGCGAACATGGCGACCGTCTGGCCGGCCTCGTTGTAGGTCGCGAGGACCGCGCCGTTACCCTGAAGGGAGTTGAACAGCGCGCTCCCGCCGAACGCCGAGAGCCAGACCGTCGAGAACAAAGACGGCAGGACGAACACGCCGAAGACGAACTCGCGGACCGTCCGCCCCTTCGAGATGCGCGCGACGAACATCCCGACGAACGGCGACCAAGCAATCCACCACGCCCAGTAGAACACCGTCCAGGCGTTGACGGTGGACGCGCCGTCGCCGAGCGTCCCGGTGAAGAACGCGAGCGAGAGGAAGTCGCTGAAGTAGTTCCCGAGGCCCTGCACCCACGCGCCGAAGATGCTCATCGTCGCGCCGGCGGCGAGCACGAACGTCAACAGCACGAACATCAGAAAGACGTTCACCGTGCTCAGACGCCGGATGCCGCCTTCGAGGCCGGCCGCGACGGAGGCGGTCGCGATGAGTGTAATCACGGCGATGAGCGCGATTTGCATCCCGGTGTTGTTCGGAACGCTCAGGACGCCGAGCATGCTCCCGCCGAGGATGTACGACAGCCCGGTGTTTATCTGTGCGACCCCGAGGCCGAGCGACGTGGCGAGGCCGAACAGCGTCGCGAACACCGCCACGAGGTCGATGAGGTGGCCCGGCCAGCCGTAGATTCGCTTGCCGAGGAGCGGCCAGAAAATCGACCGGAACGTGAGCGGCAGCCCCCGATTGAACGAAAAGAACGCGAGTCCCAAGCCGACGAGGCCGTAGATGGCCCACGGGTGGAACCCCCAATGGAAGAACGTCTGCGTCATCGCGGCGATACCCGCACCGCCGGACCCGGCCTCGGCGTCGAAGAAGCCAGGGACGTTACTGAAGTAGTACAGCGGCTCCGAGACGCTGTAAAACATGAGCCCGATACCCATGCCCGCGCTGAACAGCATCGCCATCCACGAGAAGTCGCTGAACTCCGTTTCGGCCTCGACGCCGCCGAGGGTTATCTTTCCGTACTTACTCAGCGCGAAGTACGCCAAGACCACGATAAAGAGGTTTACCGACAGGAGGAAGAACCACCCGAAGTTCCCCTCGAAAAAGCCCCTGATACCCGAATAGACGCTCGCCGCCTGCTCGCCGAGAATGAGCGTCGCCGCGACGAAGACGCCGATTATCAAGAGCGCGGCCGGGAAGACGACGGGATGGATGTCGAACCCCAACCCCTGGATGTTTCTGTCACCGGGTTCGCGCTCCATATCGGGATAAAACAGGTCTTCCTGTAACTCGCTCGTCGACCGACCGGTCGAGTCGTTGCTATTCGCCATTCGATACAGCCTCCATTGACGACCGCCAGATGAATTCGTGTTCGGTCATATCGTTGTCCCCGCTTTGGGGCCACCCACTGTCACCGTCGAGAGACGGCCCGCGTCGGATTCGACGCGTCCGCTCCGACCGTGACACGAGTCCACACCCCTCACGATTCAACCAACCCATTGGTGTTACACATCATAACAAGTCGGCTTCGATAATAGTGGCATTTATACGGAAATGAAGAAAACTTACGGAAGTTATATCGTCAAATCGGTTGACGAGCGGCAAGCGCGACCGCCCGTCGTCACTCGAACCGGTCGAGCGAGAACATGTCGAGCGGCAGGTCGCTTTCGCCGTCGACGGCGAGGTCAGCGAGGATTTCGCCGATGACGCTGGCGAACTTGAAGCCGTGTCCCGAAAAGCCCGCGCCGACGGCGACCTGCGGGTGGTCCGGCAGCGTATCGAGGATGAAGTGCTCGTCCGGCGAGTTCGTGAACATGCACGTCGCGAGCGACATCGTCGGCCCCGCGGCCTCCGGGAAGTACTTCTCCGTGACATCACGGAGTATCGCCTCGTCGGCGCGGTTCGGCTCGCGGTCGAAGTCGTCGGGGTCGACCTCCTCGTCGCGGTGGTGGTACTTGCCGAGCTTGAACCCCGGCACGTCGTGGACCGGGAAGCCGTAGAACCGACCCTCGGGGACGCTGAGGTTCCAGACGGGGAACTCCTCGGGCGCGAACGTCGCCGGCGACTCGGGTTGGAACCACGCGAGCGCCTGTCGCTCGGGAATTGCGAGGCCGTCGAGCGCGTCAGCGAGTTTGTAGTTCCACGCGCCCGCGGCGAGCACGAGCGCGTCCGCGACGTACACACCGCGGTCGGTGCGGACGCGCACGCCGCCGTCGTTCGTCTCCGCCCAGTCTTCGACCTGTTCGCGGGCGCGGATTTCGGCACCCCGGGCCTGTGCCGCTTCGGTATGGCCGATAATCGACTGCTCGGGGACAACGAACCCGCCGTCTTCCTGATAGACCGCGCGGTAGTCCTCGGGGAGTTCGTAGCCGGGGAATCGTTCGTTGACCTCCGCGCCGGTCAGCACCTCGTGCGGGATGTCGTGTTCCTCACAGGAGCGTTTCGAACCCGCGAACACGTCGTTGTCGACGGGGCCGGCGTCGATGGAGCCGGTTCGGTGGATGATATCGCGGCCGGTCTCGTCGGCGAGGTCGTCCCAGAGGTCGTACGCCCGCTCGATGAGCGGGACGTACGACGGGTGTTCGTAGTACGCGCGGCGGATGATGCGGGTGATACCGTGGGACGACCCCTGCGAGTGAGGGATGTCGTAGCGTTCGAGACCGACGACGTCGAGGCCGCGGTCGGCGAGGTGGTACGCGGTCGCGCTCCCCATCCCGCCGACCCCGACGACGGCGACATCGTATCGGTCGTCGCGGACACTCATTGTGCCCGGCGGTTCGGAACGTCCCCCCTTCACTCTTGACCTGTATCACGGAGCCCCTTTTTCCGAGGAACGATGCTCGGCCCGCTGAGAGCGGCGCTCGCGGCCGGACGGCGGCCGCTCGCGGATATCCACCGCCACTTATACGGGTCCACTATTTCCGACGAATCCTTTTCCACAGATGTGTGTTTCTTCCTCCCATGACACGGTGGAACAACAATCGTGACGAAATCGGTGCGGTGAGTGCCGACATCACCGCGGAAACGAACGCGCTGCCGGCGAGGTACTTCACCGACCCGGAAGTCCACGAGATGGAAAAGGAGAAAGTGTTCGGTCGGTACTGGGTCTACGCGGGCCACGAGACCCACATCCCGGACGCGGGCGACTACTTCACGCGAACCATCGGTGACAAGCAGATAATCGTCACCCGCGACGGCGAGGGCGACGTGCGGGCGTTCTACAACGTCTGTGCCCACCGCGGGTCGAAGATGCTCGACGACACGCCGATGACCGACCCCGGCAGCCTCAACCGCATCACCTGCCCGTACCACCTCTGGGCGTACGAACTCGACGGGTCGCTCCAGAGCACCCCCAAGAGCTTCGAGGAGGCGAGTCTGAACCCCGACCTCGACGACGACGCCGTCAGCGAACTCGACCCCGAAGAAAACGGCCTCATGGAGGTCAACACCGACGCCATCGGGCCGCTCGTGTTCGTCAACTTCGAGGACGAACCGAGCCTCTCGCTTTCCGAACAGGCCGGGAAGATGAAGACGGAACTCGAAGACCTGCCGCTCGGTGAGTACGAACACGCCCGGCGCTACGTCTCCGAAGTCGAGTGCAACTGGAAGACGTTCAGCGGGAACTACTCGGAGTGCGACCACTGTCAGGCGAACCACCAAGACTGGGTGCAGGGACTCGAACTCATGGAGTCCGAACTCGAAGTCAACGACTACCACTGGGTGCTTCACTACAAGCACAAAGAGGACGTCGACGACGAGATGCGCATCCACCCCGAACACGAGGCCAAGTTCTACTACTTCTGGCCGAACTTCACGGTCAACATGTACGGCACCGCCGACGGCTACGGCACGTACATCATCGACCCCATCGACGAGGGGCGCTTCCAGCTCATCGCGGACTACTACTTCCGCGACTCCGAGCTGTCGGAAGAAGAAGAGAAGTTCGTCCAGACGAGCCGGCAGCTCCAAGAAGAGGACTTCGAACTCGTCGAACGCCAGTACGAGGGGCTCACGTCCGGCGCGCTCGGGCAGGCACAGCTCGGTCCGAACGAACACACCGTCCACAAACTGCACCGCCTCGCACAGGACGCGTACAATGCCTGACGACGAGAGTGCCAAACTAGCCGAAAAACCACGCGCCGGCGTCGTCACCTGCCCGGCGTGCGACCTCCACGTCTCCGTCACGGAGCCGAACGACGCCGTCGACCTGTACCGGCGACACGCGAACGTCACCGGCCACGACGTCGAGTGGGAGCGCGTCGCGTTCGACGTCGACGTCGAGAGCGACGACGTGAAAACGGCGCTCACCGAACTCGGTGAGGACCACCCCGACGGCGTCGAACTCGGGCGGCTCGCCGCGGCGCTCGCGGACAACGGCGTCGCCATCGGCGAAACGCTCGACGCCGTCCGCGACCTGCGGATGAGCGGCGAAATCTACGAGCCGCAGGACGACTACGTCCTCGCGGTCTGACTCCCGCCTTTCTTCGAGGGGGTTATTCCGTCACTCGTCGAGGAGAATCGACTCGACCAGCTCCGCGGTCCCCCGCCTGATGCGTCCGCTGACGGCCGTCGGCGAGATGTCGAGTACTTCGGAGAGGTCGTCTAGCGCCGCCTCTCGCGGCTCCTCGAAGTAGCCGTGTTCGTAGGCGGCGACGAGCGCGTCGCGCTGGGCGTCGGTCAGCTTGCTCGGCTCGCCGTTCATCCAGCCGTCCTGTCGGAACATCCGGTTCAGCTCGAAGGAGATGTCGTTCGCCTCGCAGTACTCCCACACCTCCGAGAGCGCCTCGCGGTCCGAAAGCTGGAGCCGGACCCGCCACCCCGCCGTGTCGTTGCTGCACGCGTCGAGCATGAGCCCGCCGAGTTCCGTGATGATAGGCGAGAGGAGAATCGTATCGGGCGTGTGTCCGATGCGATACACCGCCGACTCCTCCCGCTCGGAGACGAGCTGCCAGTCGCTGACCGTGTGGTCGACCTCCAGCGCCGCTTCGAACGCCGAGACGTCCGCGCCCTTCACGACGAAAAAAAACAGGCCGGTCTCGGGGTCGGTCGCGGATTGAGAGATGACGTCTATCTCGCTCGCGGCCTCCGACTGAATCGTCGGCGTCAGCGCGAGGTCGTCGTGCGCGATGTCGGCAACGGTTATCAGACTCATCGTGTCTTCACCTCGTGGATACAGAGATTCGACACCGGGGAAACCGGACTGCCGGTTCGGTTGAAGGTCGCGAACTCGCGTCGACGCTCGCGACAGAAGCGTTTCTCGTGGGCACGATATAGTAATGTGAACATTAGATTTTTGTTTATAGTTTTCGCCGCATATTCTGTGGGGTTATATAAACTGACTCAGTATTCCACACCGCTTTTCAGGGAGTCCCGGCGCGTCCGTCGAAACGAACAATGAGCGTGGGTACATCGCTTCGGCGACTGGGCGAATTCCTCGAAGAGTGCGAGCGGACGGACGCCGCGAGCGTCCGCAAGTCGTCCGTGACGGTCACGGACTCGGGCGCGTCCGCGGATGTCGAGTTCGCGCTCTCGTCGGACGCCGACGGCGACATTCCCGTTCGAATCCGAGGGGCGTCGCTCGACTCCGACGGGTCGATCGGGCTCACGCTCGGCGTCGACGACGTGCTGCCGAGCGACCGCGAGCACATCGCCGTCGACGCCGCGGACGTCTCGCTCGACGGCGACCCGGCGGTCGTCGTCACGGTCGCGACCGATGCGCCGACGACGAGTGCAACCGAGACAGCCGACGACGACGCCGATGCCGAACCGCCCGGAGCCGTTCGGAACCCGAACGTGCCGGCGTTCGAAGACACGACGTACCTCGAAGCCGTGTACGCGCGGTACGAGACGTTCGAGCGGATGGCCGACGCCTTCGAGATGGACGTGACGGACGAGACGGTCCGCAGGTACATGATCGACCAAGGCGTCCACGAACCGTCGTCGTACGAAACGTCGCTCGCCGGCGACCCGACGGGCGTCGAGCGACCACCGGCACCCGCGACGGACGGAGACGGGTCGCCCGAGGCGCTCGCCGACGGCATCGGCCTCCCCGAGTCCGTCACAATCGACCAACTAGCCGACGCCGCCAACGACGCCAAGACCGTCTACGAGTTCGGCAAGGCGCTCGACCTCGAACGCATGGACGCGCTCGACCTGCTCCAAGACCTCGACCTACTCGAATTCGTGATGGGCCGACTCACGACCGACGACGACCCGGACGTGAGTCGGGAAGACGTCGTGGCGCGCATCCGGCAGTCGGCCGGAGAGACGTAGCGGACGCTTCGTCGGTATCGGTGAGTCGCTTCGCGGAGAGGACATCAGCGCGTTCGTCGTTCAAGCCGCGTCCCGCCGCGTCTCACACGTCGTGTCAAATTGAGAGGTATTCGAGATTCGGCTGCGAGAACGGTCGAGACCGGGGAACCGGGCGCTAGCTCGGCTCCGAAACGTCGTCGACCGCGTAGCCCGCGTCCTCTATCGTGTCCACGACGGCGGCCGCGTGTTCGGCCCCCTTGGTCTCGATGCGGAACAGGAGGTGAGCCTCGCCGACGTCGAGGGTGTCGACGGCGCGGACGTGGCGAACGTCGTGAATGTTCGCGTCGCGGTCGGCGATAAGCCGTGAGAGTCGCGCCATCTCGCCGGGTTCGTCCCGGATTCGAACCCGGAGACGGAGCGTCTGGCGACGGCTGGTCAGCGCGTGGACGAGCACCGTCTGGAGCATCGTCATGTCCAGATTGCCCCCGCAGAGAAGCGGCATGACGGTCTCGCCCTCGACGTCGAGGTCGTCGCTCAGCACGGCGGCGACGGAAGCCGCACCAGCACCCTCCACGACCTGCTTGGCGCGTTCGAGCAAGAGGAGGATAGCCTCCGCGATTTCCCCGTCGGAGACCGTGACGACCTCGTCGACGTGTTCCTCGATGGTTCGGAGCGTCAACTCGGAGATGCCGCCGGTGGCGATGCCGTCCGCGATGGTGTTGGTGTCGTCGAGCGTGACGGGAACACCCTTGTCGAGGCTCTCGTGGACCGTCTCCGCGCCCTCAGCCTGCACGCCGACGACGCGAATCTCGGGGTCGTGGTGCTTGATTGCGGTGGCGATGCCCGAGATGAGCCCGCCGCCGCCGATGGGGATGACCACGGTGTCCATCTCGGGGAGGTCGCGGTACATCTCGACGCCGAGCGTTCCCTGTCCGGCGACGATGTCGCAGTCGTCGTACGCGTGGACGAACTCGGCGTCCGATTCCTCGGCGAGCGACTGGGCGTACGCCATCGTCTCCTGGAAGTCCTCGCCGACGAGTTCGACTTCCGCGCCGTAGTCGCGCGTCGCGTCGATTTTCGTCTGCGGAGCGTTCTCCGGCATCACGACCGTGGAGTCGGCCCCGCACTCGGTTGCCGCGAGCGCGACGCCCTGCGCGTGGTTGCCGGCGCTCGCGGCCACGAACTCGTCGATGCCGCGGTCGGTATCCTGTCGAATCTTGTTGTACGCGCCCCGCGTCTTGAACGACCCCGTCCACTGGAGGTGTTCCATCTTCAGGTAGACGTCCGCGCCGACGAGGTCACCGAGCGAGGTGCTCCGCTCTATCGGCGTCCGCTTGACGACGCGGTCGTTTTCGAGTCGCTCGCTCGCGCGCTCGATGTCGCTGTACTGCACCGGGAGAGACTCAACCTCACTCATCGGCGGCTCACCTCGGCGGTCGGCCGAACGGCTCTCCGGGGCGGGCGCGTGTCCCCTCGGTTCCGGGACGTTCCGTAGTCTGTGATAGTTCTTAGCACGGTATGTGAGAAACGTGACGAAGTTCCAATATAGAGCTATCGCCGGTGGGTAGTCGTCTCGATGAGAACTGAACACGTAATACGTCGATTTCGGCCGTGAACGAACCCAATTCGGGGTATCTTTCGAATATATCCAAGCGGCACTCACCGCGCTCATCGACCCGAACACAGAACGTGCGCGTCCTGTCACGTTGTGGTTCTGGTGCGGCGTGCCGCCCTCGTCTCGGGGGACGGCGAAGCGTTATACCGCAGAGTCGAGATGCACCCACGATGCCTTACGACACCGTTCGAGAGACCGACCCGGCCGTCGCCGACGCGCTGGCGGGCGAACGCGATCGACAGAACGACACGCTCGCCATGATAGCGAGCGAGAACCACGTCAGCGAGGCGGTCATGGAGGCCCAAAGCTCGGAACTGACGAACAACTACGCCGAGGGCTACCCGGGAAGCCGGTACTACGGCGGCTGTGAGTACGCCGACGAGGTCGAACAGCTCGCCATCGACCGCGCCAAGGAGCTTTGGGGCGCCGACCACGTCAACGTCCAACCACACTCGGGCTCGCAGGCGAACATGGGCGTGTTCCTCGCCGTGCTCGAACCCGGTGACAAGATTCTCTCGCTGGATTTGACCCACGGCGGCCACCTGAGCCACGGCCACCCGGTGAACGTCGCGGGGAAGACGTACGAGGTCGAACAGTACGAGGTCGACGCCGAGACCGGCTACGTCGACTACGACCAACTCGCCGCGAAAGCCGAGGAGTTCGACCCGGACATCATCATCTCGGGCTACTCCGCGTACCCGCGAGAGGTCGAGTGGGAGCGCGTACAGGCCGCGGCCGACTCGGTCGACGCGTACCACCTCGCCGACATCGCCCACATCACGGGCCTCGTCGCCGCGGGCGAACACTCGTCGCCCGTCGGCACCGCGGACTTCGTCACCGGCTCGACCCACAAGACGATTCGGTCGGGTCGCGGCGGCATCATCATGTGCGACGAGGAACACGCCGACGACGTCGATTCCGCGGTCTTCCCCGGCCTCCAAGGCGGACCGATACTGCACAACGTCGCCGGGAAAGCCGTCGGCTTCGGAGAGGCGCTGACCCCCGAGTTCGAGGAGTACGCCTCGCAGGTCGTCGATAACGCCGCCGCCCTCGGCGAGCGGTTACAGGAACGCGGCCTCGAACTCGTCTCCGGGGGGACTGACACGCACTTAGTTCTTGTCGACCTCCGGCCGTCGCACCCGGACACGACGGGCAAGGACGTGGAAGCGGCGCTCGAAGAGGTCGGTATCGTCCTCAACGCCAACACGGTTCCCGGCGAGAGTCGTTCGGCGTTCAACCCGAGCGGGATTCGCGCCGGCACGCCCGCGTTGACGACTCGCGGCTTCGACGAGGAGGCCTGCCGGACCGTCGCGGACCTCATCTACGAAATCGTCGACGCGCCGCACGACGAGTCGGTCAAGGGGTTCGTCGACCAGAAGGTCGACGAACTGACCGCCGAGTACCCGCTGTACGACTGACCGGCTACCGGGTCGGTTCGCCTCGAACCGACCGTCTTCTCGATGCGTCTTCGACCCGATTCCGAGGGTTGACAAGAAGTATAAGAAGTCCAATATTTGTTGTTCTCTCGTCAGCGTCGTTCGAGGGTCACTCAGACGCCCGAAATCGGGAGAGAGGAGCGAAATCGGCAGCTCGTCCGAGACCCGCGGCGCACGTATAAGTAGGGCCGTCGAGACCGGTTTCGACGAAGCGATATGTCCGATACAATCAATCTCGAGACGGCGAAGACACTCATCGAAGCGGCGGAAGCGGAGGCCGAGTCGATGGGGCTGCGAATGGTGATTACGGTCGCGAACCCGGAGGGTAACCTCATCGCACAGCACCGAATGGACGACGCGTGGCTGGCGAGCGTCAACATCTCGCGAAACAAGGCGTACACGGCGGCCGCGCTGCAGATGCCCACGCACGAACTTGCCGAGGGGAGCCAGCCCGGCGAGTCGCTGTGGGGCCTCCAGACGACGGATGAGAATCGACTCGTCGTCTTCGGCGGCGGCTATCCGCTCGAAGTCGACGGCGAACTCGTCGGGACCGTCGGCGTCAGCGGCGGCGAAGTGTCCGAAGACATGGCGGTCGCGAGCGCCGCGGTCGAGCGGTTCGAAGAACTCGTCGAATAGCCGAACGCGGCGTCGCGTTTTTTCAGCCCGTCAGCCGACAGTCGGTGTCAGTCTCCGCCGGCCTCGAACAGCCCGCGGAGCGCCGTGCGGAGGATGTCGTACCCCGCTTCGACCTCCGACAGTTCGATGTACTCGTCGTAGGCGTGGGCCTGCGCCATCGACCCCGGCCCCCACGTAATCGCGTCCATCCCGGCGTCGTTGACGAGGTTCCGAACGTCGGTCGCCGCCCGAATCCCCCACGGTTCGGGGTCGATATCCGCCCGCTCGGCGGCCGCGTCCCGAAAGCGCGCCGCGATGTCGCTGTCGGTCGGAACCGCCGCCGATTCGTAGACTCGCGTTCGCGTCCACTCGACGTTCAGGTCGTGTTCGGCCGCCACGTCTGAGAGCAGCGCGTCGATTTCGGCGTCGACTTCCTCGACGGTCTCCGCGGGGACGAACCGCCTGTCGACCGTTATCGTCGCGCCCTCCGGGACAACGTTCTCCTTCGTGCCCGCCTCGAACCGCGTGACGGTCGCGGTCGGATGACCGACGAGCGAGTCGGCGCGCGCGCGAATCTCCTCGTCGTACGCTTCGAGCGCGTCGAGAACGGGCCGGGCGTTCCCAATCGCGTTGTCCCCCTCGTCGGGCCGACTCGCGTGCGACGGGTCGCCGCCGACGGAGATTTCGTACCACCCGAGCCCCTTCGCGCTCGTCGCGGTCCGCAGCGCCGTCGGTTCGAGCACGACGCCGTAGGTGCCGTCGTAGCCGCGTTCGAGGAGCGTCTTCGTCCCCGGTTCGGCCGTCTCCTCGCCGACGGCGGCGTGGAACACGAGCGAGCCGTCGAGGGCCCCGGACTCGAACGCGTCGGCGAACTCGACCGTCGCGAGCATCGCGAGGGCGACGCCGCACTTCATGTCCGCGCTCCCGCGACCGTACAGTCTGCCGTCTCTGACGGTCGGGTCGTACGGTGGATGCGTCCACTGGTCTCGGTCGCCCGCCGGGACCACGTCGAGGTGGCCGTTGAGGACGACTGAGGGTTCGCCGTCGCCGACGCGGGCCGCGACCTGCGGTCGGTCGGGGAACGGTTCCTCGACGAGCGTCGCCGAGACGCCTCGGGAGTCGAGCCAGTCGGACACGAACTGCGCCGCCGTCGCCTCGTCCCCCGGCGGGTTCTCGGTCTCGATTTCGACGAGACTCGTAAGCAACGAGCGTAACTCTTCGTCCATGGTTTCGGTCGTCTATCGACAGAGACGGATGTGTGTTAAGGATTCGTGCGGTAGCTTTTTTCCGACGCGGCCGTCAGCATCGGAGACCTGTGCGGACGCAGGCGTCGCGTGCCGTGCGTCGCTATTCGAGCGTGGAGATACGGCTGTCCCGGAGGAGCACTCGCTTGACGATGTCCGGGTCTTCGAGCAGGCGGTGGGTCCCGTGGACGCCCTGTCCGCGGCCGCGCCCGCGGACCTCCGACTGGATGACGTTGAGGAAGTCGAGTTCTTGCAGGAGTTCCTGCACGCGGCGCTCGGAGAGTTGGTCCATGTCGAGGTCGTCGGCGACGGTGAGATACTGTCGGTAAATCTTGTTCGTCGTAATCTCGGCGGTCTTCCGGCCGCCGGTCTGGAGGACGAGCGAGTAGAGGACGGCCTTCGACTGCGTGGCGGTCCCTTCGAGGAGTTCGCTGAAGCGGTCGGCCTCGCTTTTCTCCTTGGCCGCCCGCACGTGGTCGTCGGTGACGGTCTCGGCGCTCTCGTTGCGCGCGATTCGGCCGGCGTTGCGCAGGATGTCGATGGCCTTCCGGGCGTCGCCGTGTTCCTGGGCGGCGAGCGCGCTCGCGAGGGGAATCACGTCGTCGGTGAGGACGCCGGGCTTGAACGCGTCCTTCCGGTTTTCGAGGATTTCGCGGAGTTGGTTCGCGTCGTACGACGGGAAGACGAGTTCGTCGTGGGCAAAACTCGACTTGACGCGCTCCGTGAGTTCCTCGGGGTAGTCGATTTTGTTCGAGATGCCGATAATGCCGATGCGCGAGTCCACTATCTTTTGATTCTCGCCCGCGCGCGAGAGCTTTCGGAGCACCTCGTCGTCGCGGAGCATATCGATTTCGTCGAGGATGACGATGGTCACGTCGGAGCAGGTGTCGAGCACCTGCCACAGGCGGTTGTAGTAGTCGCCGGTCGACAGCCCGCGCTCGGGAATCGTCATCCCGCTTTTCGACGGGTCGTTGACCTGCGAGGCGAGCGTCTTGATGACCGACGCCTCGGTGTGCTGTTCGCCGCAGTCGATGACGGCGATGCGGACGTCGACGTCCTCGCGGACCGCCTCGTGTTGGAGTCGCTCGCTCACGAGGCGAGCGGTGAGCGTCTTTCCCGACCCGGTCTTGCCGAAGATGAACAGATGGGTCGGTTCGCGTCCGAAGATGGCGGGGTTGAGCGCCTGTGCGACTTTCGACATATGCTCGTCGCGGCCGACAATCTTGTCGGGACCGGGGAGATGAGAGATTTTGAGGATATCCTCGTTCGCGAAGATGGGTTGGTCGTAGCGGAACAACGGGTCGCGAGTCCCACCCTCGCTCTCGTCCGATGTCATGTGAGTTCGGTATTCATACTCACCCGTAATAAATGTGAAGGGGTGGACTCGCGTTTGTAACAGCGACAAATACGGCCGTTTGAACGGCACTTCGGACCCGGTTTTGGATTCGACGATCAACGAGTAGTATCGCGCAAGTAAGACCGTCAGACACCACCCTCGCGTTTGTAACGGCCGAGGCGGTCACGAGGAAGACGCAGTCGGTGGGGGGTACACTCGCGTTTGTAACTCGGCCTCCGAGAGACCACCCTCGCGTTTGTAATCGAACGGGGGAGTACCGTCGCGTTTGTAACGTCGAGTGGTGAAAGCGGCAGTGCAGACACACCACCCTCGCGAATGTAACGCGAATCGGCGTGGGGGTAGGTCAGCGGGTGAGGTGTTGTCGGTTACTTTTGCCCCTAGATTTACAAACGCGAGGGGGGTGTGTCGAATCTCCCTAGGGACTGGCGTAGCCGTTACAAACGCGAGGGTGGTGTGTGTGTGTTCCCGAGGGTAGATGGTCTACTCGTGAGTGACACCCGGTCCTCGAAGAGTAGTCGAAGAGTAGTCATGGTATCTCGACATCACACTATCACTAGTAGCTAGACTACTAGTTCTACTACTCAATACAATGAAACAACAACAAAATAACACAACAACAACAACAACAACAAAACCCAATAACAAACAACGAACAACGAATCCGTGACTGATTTACCGACTTCTAGTTCACTGCCCTCCAACGACGCCAACACGTCAGACGACACCCCGTCACTCACCGCCGACCGAGTACCCGACGAGTGCTCACCCGAGTAGTCCGAGTTCGCGAACGTCATCGTCGACGGTTTCGAGGGCCGTTTCGGCGTCGCTAACCCGCTTCGCCCCCGTAATCACGATTTTCCCGCTCCCGAACATGAGGACGACGACGCTCGGTTCGTCGAGGCGGTAGACGAGTCCGGGGAACTGCTCGGGTTCGTACTCGACGGCTTCGAGACCGAGACCGATGGCTAATGCGTTCAGGTTGAGCGCCGCCCCGAGGTCGGCGCTCGAAACGATGTTTTGGACGGTGATATCCGGGTCGTCGGGAATCGGGATTCCGAGTTCGGTGAACTCGTCGAACAGCGTTTCGATGGCCGTACTCACGTCGTCGACGCTGTCCGCGCCGGTGCAGACGACTTTGCCCGACCGGAAGACGAGACACGCCGACTTGGGATTCCGAGTCCGATACACGAGTCCGGGGAAGTTCTCGGGGTCGTAATCGGTCCCGTTCATGTCGAGCGAGAGTCGTTCGAGGTCGAGTTCGACCGGAACTTCCGTCGAAGCGACGACGTTCTGAATCTCGATGGACCCGATGGCGTTCACCTGCGACATCTTGTGAAATCGTTGACACCCGTTCGCCTTAAACTACGGGGTCGTTTCTCCCGTTAACCACCGGACAGCTGGACAACCGGGCGACTAATCGACAGTCGACCGGACAACAGTCAAAACTGGACAACAGCCCGGATTTGGAAAACAGTCCGGACTTAGAAACAGTCGAACGGTGGCGAACCCGCTGAACACATCCGATACGATGGTCCGAGACGCCCGCTCTCCCGCGCGAATAACTAATGAATACTACCCCATCATAATTCTTTTCAGCGTCTTCTTCGATTACTCGCTATGGCGTTCACAGACACGATTCACGACGAGGCCGACGAGTTCTGGTCGGCCATCCTCGACCATCCGATGGTCGTCCGACTCGGGGAGGGGAGCCTCGACGAGGAGCCGTTCCGCTACTGGGTGCGGCAGGACTACGTCTACCTCGTCGAGTACAGTCGCCTCTTCGCGCTCGGTGCCGCGAAGGCCCCGACGCTCGACTCGATGGGGACGTTCGCGAGCCTCCTCGAATCGACCGTCAACGAGGAGATGGACCTCCACCGGAGCTACGCCGCCGAGTTCGGCATCGACACCGACGAACTCGAAGCCACGACGCCGTCGCCGACGACCCGCGCATACACGGATTTCCTCGTTCGCACCGCGACGCTCGGGTCGTTCGGTGATATCGTCGCCGCCTTGCTCCCCTGTATGTGGGGGTTCAACGAGACGGGACGCCGCCTCGCGGACGCGGGGGTTCCGGATCACGACCAGTACGCCGCGTGGGTCGAGATGTACGCCGGCGACGAGTTCACCGAACTCACCGACTGGTGTAAGGCGCTCATGGACGACGTGGCCGCGAGCGCTACCGAGTCGGACCGCGAGCGCTACCGGAATCTGTTCCGCACGTCGGCGCAGTACGAGTACCTGTTTTGGGACGCCGCGTGGCGGCAAGAGGAGTGGCCGCTATGACCGACGGCGACCCGTCGGACTCGGTCGGCTCGCCCGGTGAGAGCCAGCCGGCCCCCGAGACGTACGACGAGTTCGCCGCGTCGCGGTCGGACCCGCGCTTTACCGACTGGCTCCGCGAGCGCGCGGGCGAGTCGTGGGACGACGCGACCGCGCACCGACTGACGCGGGAACTCGCCGCCGACGAACTCGCAGACGACGTGTTCAGGCAGTATCTCGTGCAGGACTACGCCTTCGTGGAGACGCTCGTCGGCGTCTTCGGTCACGCCGTCGGCACCGCGCCGACTATGGCGTCGAAGTCCGAACTCGTCTCGTTTCTCGGCGTCCTGACCGACGACGAGGACGACTACTTCCTGCGGGCGTTCGACGCGCTTGATGTGCCCGAATCGGTCTACTCGGACCCGAAGACGACGCCGACGACGCGCGCCTTCATCGACCTCCTCGAACGCGCCGCGGGGCAGGGCGGGTACGCCGAGACGCTGGCGGTGCTCGTCCCCGCCGAGTGGGTCTACCTGTCGTGGGCGACCGCCGCGGCCGACGCTGACGACTCCCCGTCTCGGTTCTACCTCTCCGAGTGGGTCGACCTCCACGCCATCGACGACTTCGCGTCGTTCGTCGAGTGGCTCCGGACCGAACTCGACCGCGAGGGCGCGGCCGCCTCCCCGCGTCGGCAACGGCGGCTCGAACAGCTGTTCCGTCGCACGGTCGAACTGGAGGTCACGTTCTTCGACGAGGCGTACGAACTGGGCCGAGGTTCGTCCCAACCGGGTGACGACCGATGGTGAGTTCGACCGTCGCGCTCGGGCTGACCGTCGCCACGCTCGTCGCGTTTACCGGCGTCGGCGTGTGGTTCTCCCGCGGCCGCGTCGGCTCCGTCGAGGACCTCATCAGCGCCCGCGACTCCGCGGGAAGCCGGCGGACGACGGCGACGCTCGTCGCGTCCGTCATGGGCGTCTGGGTGCTGTTTTCGGCCCCCGAAGCGGGCGCGAGCTTCGGTATCGCGGCCGTCGTCGGCTACGCGGTCGGCGAGGCCGTCCCGATGCTCGTCTACGCCCGCCTCGGCCCGCGAATCCGGGAGCTCATCCCCGAGGGACACTCGCTGACCGAGTACGCCCACGCCCGATACGGGACCGCGATGTACGCCTTCGTCCTCGTCGTGAGCGCGCTCTACATGTTCATCTTCCTCGCCGCCGAACTGACCGGCATCGCTGGCGCGCTCTCGCTCGTCGCCGGCGTCCCGCAGTGGCAGACCGCGCTCCTCGTCGGCGGCTTCGTCCTGCTCTACACGAGTTACGGCGGCCTCCGGGCCAGCATCGCGACCGACGCGGTCCAAGCGGTCGTCGTCATCCCGCTCCTCTTGCTCGCGTTCGCCGGCGCGCTCGTCGCGCTCGGCGGTCCCGCCGCCGCCATCGACGGTATCACGGCGACGAACCCCGCGCTCCTCGACCTCGGGGCGGTCGCCGGCCTCCAGTTCGGCCTCGCGCTCGCGTTCGCCATCCTCGGCGCGGAACTCATCAACCAGACGTGGTGGCAACGCATCTACGCGGCCGACTCGTCGGAGACGGTCGGGCGGAGCTTTCGAACCGCGGCGCTCGCCAACGGTGCCATCGTGTTCATCACCGCCTTCTTCGGCGTCGTCGCGGTCGGCAACGCCGCCGTCGTCACCGACCCCGCGAGCGCGGGCTACAACGCCGACGCCGCCTTCTTCGTCCTCCTCGGCGAGGCGTTCCCCGAGTGGCTCGTCCTCGCGGCGGTCCTCCTCGCGCTCCTGCTCGTGATGAGCTCCATCGACACGCTGTTCAACGCGCTTTCGAGCCTCGTGACCGCGGACCTCGCCCGCCTGCTCGCGGAACCGAGCGACCGCCGCCTCGCCCTCGGGTCGCGGGCGCTCACCATCGTCGTCGCGGCCGCCGCGATTTACGTCAGCCTCCGTGCTCAGAGCGTCCTCCGACTGTTCTTCTTCGCTGACCTGCTCGGCGCGGCCGTCGCCTTCCCGCTCGTCTACGGGCTGTACTCGACGCGAATCACCGGGCTCGGCGCGCTCGCGAGCAGTCTCACCGGGCTCGCCGTCGGCCTCGCGTTCTTCCCCGACCTCCGCGGCGTCATCACGTCGATTCCGGTCGTCGGCGGCCTGCTCCCCGCCGCCGACCCGCTGTATCTCACCTCCTTCGGCGGCGCGTTCGTGGTGTCGACCGCGGCGGCGCTCGTCGCCGCCCGACTCACGGACGCCGGCTTCGACCTCGGCCGGCTCTCGCGGGAGATTCGTCGATTCGACGACGGCCGAACCGACGCGCGGTCGTCCGACTGAGACACCGTCGTCCCACTGACGCAGGCCCTTCCGGCTGTCCGCCTCAGTACTCGCTGACCGTCGCGGTTCCCACCGAGATGCGGACCAACTCGTTTTCGGGCCACGCCGACTCCTCGGCCCCGTATTTCCGGTTGATTCGCCGCGTGGCGTCTCGCAGGGCGTCGTCGTCGGTGACGACGGTGGCCGTCCCGAGAACCGTCACGTTCCACTGCGCCTGTCCGTTCTCGTCTTTCTGGATGGAGAGCGCGACGCGCGGGTTCTCGCGGATGTTAGCGAGCTTTCGGCCCGTGGTGAGCACTTCGATTACCCCGTGGTCGGCCGCGTAGTCGAACCAGACGGGCGCGACGTGGGGGCGGTCGTCGACGCTGGTCGCGAGGTGCGCCATGAGCGGTTCGCTCGTGACGAGCGACGCGGCGCGTTCGGAGAGGCCGGCCATAGTCGAAGTTCGGTCTCACCGCGTAAAACGGTGGCTTCGACCCGGCGTTACAAACGCGAGGGTAGTCCCCGCTTTGACGGTTTCCTCCCGACTCGTCGACTTCCGACCGGCGAGCGTTTGCACCTTCGTCGGGTTCTTATCAGAAATTTGCTGTTAACGACTGCCGTGATGCGGTTGTGAGCCGTCCAAAGCGGGTCAAATCACCCGCATAACGGGCGCATAACAAAGAGGTGTGACGCGACAGTTCAGGCACCTTACTCATGAGTATCGAGGTTCGGCGGGCGACTGGAGACGACGTCCGCGGTTGGGACGCGTTCGTCGAACAGTCACCGCACGGCAACGCGTTCCATCAGTACGACGCGCTGGAGATTCAGGCGGCGCACGCCGGCGCGGAGTTGGTTCCCCTCGTCGGACGAAAAGGCGAGGAGGTCGTCGGACTGTTTCCGGTGTTCCGAATCAACAAGGGGCCGATAGCGACGGTGTTTTCGCCGCCGCCGGAGCTTCGCGTCGCGTACCTCGGCCCGGTCCTGTTGAACATGGACCACATGAAACAGCGAAAGCGCGAGGGACGACACCACGAGTTCATCGACGGCTGTCTCGCATGGGTCCGCGACGAGATTCGGCCGCGCTACGCCCACATCCGACTCGACGGCCGGTACGACGACCTCAGGGCGTTCTCGTGGAACGACTACGCGATAACGCCGCAGTACACCTACCACGTCGACCTCTCGCCCGGCGTCGACGACGTGTTCATGAGCTTCAGCAGCGACGCCCGGTCGAACATCAGGAACGCGCCCGACGACGCGTACACCATCGAGGAGGGCGGTTCCGAAGAAATCGAGCGCATCGTCGAACAGGTCGCCTCGCGCTACGAATCGCAGGGCATCTCCTATCGGTCGTCGCCGGAGTTCGTCAGGGACCTCTACGCCACCCTTCCCGAGGGACAGATTCGCCCCTACGTCCTCCGAATCGACGGCGAGTTCGCCGGCGGAATCCTCGCCGTCGACTACAAGGAGACGGTGTCGCGGTGGCAGGGCGGCGTCCGGGCCGACGTGGGCTCAGACCTCGCCATCAACGACCTGCTGGACTGGCGCATCATGCGCGATGCGATGGACCGCGGGCGGACGACTTACGACCTCGTCGGCGCGAACAACCGCCGTATCAACCGATACAAGGCGAAGTTCAACCCCGAACTTCACCCCTTCTATTCCCTCGAACGGAACGCGCCGGGGATGAAGACGCTCGCGCACCTCTACAAGACGATTCGCGAGGGGGTGTAACACTCCCCGGAAAGACCCTTAGAGCCCCGCGTAGGGGTCGGGCTTCGCCTCGGTCAGGCGGTCGACCTGCTCGTCGGTGAGGTCGATGGTCGCGGCTTCGAGGTTCTCGGTCAGCTGTTCGACCGTGCGAGCGCCGACGATGGGCGCGGTGACGCCGTCGCGGTGCATGAGCCACGCGAGCGCCGTCTGCGCGGGCGTCGCGTCGACTTCCTCGGCGACCGCATCGAGTTCGTCGTGCACGTCGAAGTTCTCCTCGGTCAGATACGACTCCTCGAACCGGCTGGACTCCGCGGCGCGGGACTCGCCGGTGAGACCGTCCTCGCGGGTGTACTTTCCGGTGAGAAAACCCTGTCCGAGCGGGCTCCACGGGCAGACCGCGATGCCGTACGAGCGGGTCATCTCCAGGTAATCCCCTTCGATTTCGCGGTCGACGAGGTTGTACCGCGGCTGTGCGACCGTGAACGGCTCCCAGCCCTCGGCGCGGGCGATTTCGTTCGCCCTCGCCACCTTCCAGGCGTTCGGTCGGAGGGTCGACGCACCGAGGTAGTGGACCTTCCCGTCTTCGACGAGGCCGTTGAGCGTCTTCATCATCTCGCGGGTGGGCGTCTCGTCGTCCCAGCGGTGGATGTAGAGCACGTCCACGTAGTCGGTGTCGAGGCGGTCGAGCAGGGCGTCGATGCGGTGGCGGACGTTCTTCCGGTTCGTCCCGCGGCTGTTCGGGTCGCCGTCGCGAATCTGCCAGTAGATTTTGGACGCGATGGTGAACCGCTCTCGGTCTCGGTCTTCGAGCCAGTCTCCGATCCAACGTTCGCTCGCGCCGCCGCCGTAGATGTCTGCGGTGTCGATGAAGCGTCCGCCGGCCGCCTCGTAAGCGTCGAGCAGTTCGTGCGCGCGCTCCTCACCGATTTCGACGTTCCCCTGTTCGGTCTCCTTGCCGAACCGCCACGTCCCGAACTGGAGTTCGCTCGTCTGGAGGCCCGTCTCGCCGAGCGGGACGAAGTCCAGGTCGATGTCTTCGAGTGTCGTCATGCCGGCAGAGATACGCCGAATCGACGCAAAAACGTTGGGTCGCCGGAAGCGAGTCGGGGTAATTCGCCCCGTGCGCCGCCGTCAGGCGTTGGCGCGAATCAGCGACTCCAGCTCGTCGCGCACTTCGCTCACGTCGGTGGTCCGAACCGTCGTCTGGACGGTCCGCTCGTCCAAGTCGCTGAGTTCGCTCAGCACGCCGCCGCGGCGGTCGACTTCGAGGAACAGTTCGAGCCCGTTTTCGCCCGGCCGCGGCACGACTTCGAGCTCGTCTACATCGCCGGCGAACGGTCCCGACGTGGGTCGGAACTCGAACTCTTGGACGAAGCGCCGCGACGAGGTGAACACGCCGTGGGGGTCGGCCTCGCACTCGGCGGTGTGCAGCGAGAAGCCGAGGTCGTCGAGCGCGTCGAAGACGGTTTGCAGCCGCGGCGTCGGCTGGACGTTCAGGTAGTCTTTGTCTTCGGGGTCGACGGCCAGTTCGATGTCGAGTTCGGTCTCGACCCACACGTCGACGTTCCCGAGTGTGACGGGCGTCCCGTGGGGAATGTCGAGTGACACGTCCCGTGTCTCTTGTTCGTCCGGTTGGATAGTGAGGCTTTCCGCGAGGGTGTACTGTGTGATATCGACCTCTCGGTAGCCGTCGTCGGTTCGGTAGCGGGTCTCTAGCTCGAACCGAACCCTCCCGATTTCCTGTTCCGCCGACCCGCCTTCGATGCGAACCTCGGCGTCGACCGTTTCGCCGGGGCGGACGGTGTCGGAGGGGAGGACGGTATCGACGGTTGCGTTGCCGATTCCGATTCGTGCGAGGACCTTCTTCATGATGCACCCCGCACGTCTCGCTCGCGGTGTAAGTATCTCGTGGCTCCTCTCGATTCTCGTGACGGATATGTGCGTCTCACGAGTCGCACGGGTGCTATATAGCCGAAAATCTTCGCGTGTCACAGGATAGTCGCACCCGACTCCCGCGAGCGGGTCGCGGTCGGCGCGGCATCGCACTTCATCGCGTCCGGTTCGGTGGTCCGCCTCCGCGTCCGGTCAGGCCGGCGCGGCAGCGCTCACGTCACGAACACGTCGCCTTCGACTTCGTAGAGATAGCCCTTGTTCAGGAGTTCGTCGACGGCCGCGGGGTCTTCACCCGCCGAGCGAACTCGTTGGCGCGCGTCCGCCACGGGCATCCCGGCGTCGCGGTCAGCGACGAGGGGCCGAAGGTGCTCGAACGCTCGCGTCGCGCGAGGAGAAAGCGGTGTGTGTCCACCCTGTTTCGGTGTCATCGAGTCCTCTGTTCGCGACCACGGAACGCTCCGTAAAGAAGGTGGGTGTCGGTTCGGATGTTTCGCGGAACGGCGACTCGCCGTCGAGTGGGCAAACTTGAGGCGTACGGATGACGCCTCGCACTCGGCGGACGATTCTGATTCGTGACGCAGTACAGCACGCCCCCTGAGCGGAACGCGCTCACCTCTCGGCGGACAGTTCGTCTCTTTTGACGAGCAGAACGACCGCAATAATCGCTGCGAATATCGTATGTGACTGCCGCAGCGTGCTGGTTTCGACGACAGCCGAAAACTGAGTTACCACGATTACGAACGCGGCAGCGTAGAGCAGACACGGAACGATGAGATACATCGTCAGCGCTCTGGTTCGCCTCATGGGAACTCATTTCTGTTAAAAAACATATATTTATCGACGGTCTGTCGTCTCCTCGTCGTCGTAGCTGTGGGCGACTCTCTCATTCGACACGTAAATACTGTCACCGCGCATCGCGCGTCGCAGGGACAGAGGCTTTTGAGGTTGTTGTAACGCGAGCAGTTCTCCCCATTACGGCCCCATTTATCCCGCCGTCCCCAACTCACGACTGCATATGGTCGACGACATCGCCACCGACGCCGATTGGAACGCGCTATACATCGACGGCGAGTGGACCGAAAGTGAGAGCGGCGAGAGCATCGCGGTCGAGGACCCGTCGACCCGCGAGACGGTCGCGCACGTCCCTCGCGGGACGGAGGCCGACGTGGACGCCGCCTACGAGGCGGCCGCCGAAGCCCAACAGTCGTGGGCCGAAGCGCCGCCCGCGCGGCGGCAGGAGGTCGTCGAGCAGTTCCTCCAGAAGCTGCGTGAGTACGAAGACGAGATTATCGACCTCCTCGCACACGAGGTCGGCGGCTCGCGCATCATGGGCGAGACCTCCATCCAAATCGCCTCCGACCACGCGAGTGAGGCCGCGACGCTGCCCCGTCGGATGCGGGGCGAGCACGTCGCCTCCAACATCCCCGGCAAGGAGAACATCGTGCAGAAGAACCCGAAGGGCGTGGTGACGGTTATCTCGCCCTGGAACTTCCCGCTGAATCTGTCGATGCGGGCGGTCGCGCCCGCCGTCGCCGCGGGGAACGCGGTCGTACTGAAGCCCTCGACCAACTCCCCAATCACGGGCGGGCTGCTGTTCGCCAAGCTGTTCGAGGAGACCGACCTCCCCGACGGCGTCGTCAACGTCGTCACCGGCCGCGGCTCGGAAATCGGTGACCGCGTCGCCGGCCACCCCGAGAGCGACGTGGTGGCGTTCACCGGCTCCACCGAGGTCGGCAAGCGCGTCTCGGGTATCGCCGGCGAAAACCTCGCCGTGCCCGCCATGGAACTCGGCGGCAACAACGCCCACATCGTGACCGAGGACGCTGACGTCGACCGTGCGGTCGACGCCGCGGTCTTCGGGAGCTTCGTCCACCAGGGACAGGTCTGTATCTCCATCAACCGCCACATCGTCCACGAGTCGGTCTACGACGAGTACGTCGAGAAGCTGACCGCGCGGGCCGAGGAACTGCCCGTCGGCTCCGCCCACGAGGACGACACGGTCGTCGGCCCCATCATCGACGAGTCCCAGCGCGACGAGATGCTGGGCTACGTCGAGGAGACGGTCGACGCCGGCGCGACGCTGGAAACCGGCGGCTCGACGGCCGACCTCGACGGCGTCGACGACTCGCTTGTCGTCCGGCCGACCGTCCTCTCGGGCGTGACGAACGACATGGCCGCGGCCTGCAACGAGCACTTCGGCCCCATCGCGCCCGTCATCCCCTTCTCGGACGTCGACGAGGCGGTCGAACTCGCCAACGCGACCGAGTACGGCCTCTCCGGGTCGGTCCACGCTGGCGACCTCGCCGCCGGCAAGGAAATCGCCCTCCGGATGGAGACCGGCAACGTCCACGTCAACGACCAACCCATCAACGACGAGGCGCACGTCCCGTTCAGCGGTATCGGGGCGTCCGGCGTCGGCACCTACAACAGCGACGCCTTCCTCGACGAAATCACCGAGGACAAGTGGATTTCCCTCCAGCACGAACCCCGCGACTACCCGCTGTAAGCCGGACGACGCCGAACTGAGTGAGAACTGCGGTCGGTGGCCCGACTCCTCCCTTCGTTCCTTCCTCTCACGCCCCGTCGTGCGCCAGCGACAACACGACGGCCTCGCCGGAGACGACCGTCTCGTCGCCCGCGCTCGCGGTCGTCTCGACGGCGAGTCGGTCGCCGCCGAGCGACTCGACCACGGCCACCTCGGCGACCACCGTGTCACCGGGGCGGACCGGCCCCTCGAAGGACAGGTCCTGCGAGAGGTAGACAATATCGCCCGGAAGCCGCGCGAGCGCGGCGCTGACGACCGATGCGGCGAGCATCCCGTGGGCGATGCGCCCGCCGAACGTCGTCTCGGCGGCGTACTCCGCGTCAAGGTGAATCGGGTTCTCGTCGCCCGATACCTCGGCGAATCGGTCGATTGTCTCCTCGGTCACTGCGCGCTCCGCTTCCGCGCGGTCGCCGACGGTCGCGACTGGCATACGGTCGCTTCGACGGCCGCCGAACTCAATCCTCGGGTGCGGCGTGACGCCGATGTCTCGCCCGCTCTCACTCCCATGGGTTCGTCCCCAGCGCGTGGACCAGCAGAATCGCCCCGACGGCGATGCCGACGAGGACGAGCGCGACCGGGAACGCGGCGTCGAGGCCGGTCGAGAGATACGACACCCAGATTTGCACCGGGAGCGTCCGCGGGTAGTACGCCAGCATGAGCGTCGCGCCGAACTCGCCTATCGCCCGCGCGAACGTCAGGGTCACGCCGGCGAGGATGCCCTGCTTCGCCAGCGGGAGCGTCACGCGCCGGACGCTCCCGACGCGGTCCTCACCGAGCGAGCGGGCCGCCGCTTCGAGTTGTCTGTCCACGCCGTCGAAGGCCGTCTTCGCGGTCACGACCAGAAACGGCGAGGCGACGTAGGTCTGGGCGAGGACGACGCCGAAAAGCGAGCGCGTCAGCGGGACGCTCGTCAGTTGGCCGAGGCCGGCGGGGCCGACGAGTCTGAGCAGTAACATCCCGCTGACGACCGGCGGGAGGACGAGTGGGAGCATCACCAGCGCCAGAATCACGTCGCGGCCGCGGAACGACGTGCGCGAGAGCCAGTAGGCCAAGGGAACGCCGAAGGCGACGGCGACCAGCGTGCTGAGCGTCGCCGCGACGACGGAGTTGGTGGCGGCGGTCAGGACGACCTCGCTCGTCACGTCGGTGGCCAGCGACGCCGGCGACTGCGCGAAGACGAGCGCGCCGATTGGAAGCAGGTAGTAGAGGAGAAGCACCCCCGCGAGAAGCAGCGTCAGGCCTCGCCACGTCTCGGGCAGGAGTCGCGTGACGCCGCGCTCGCGGCGGTTAGGCTGTCGGTGGGACATCTCCGAAGTAGTGTGGGTGGCTCTCGCGCACGGTGAACCCGGAGGGTTCGAGGAAGTCGCCGGCGGTCCCGACGAGCGCCTCGAACACCGACTTCGCCGCCGCCGTGTCGGTGCGGCGCGTCGCGGCGTACCGAATCGGGCCGCCGCGGACGGTGACGCCGTCCGGGAGCGTGTAGGTGACTGTCGCGTACGCCGACGCGTGGTCGGGGTCGCTCAGGTTGATTGCCGCCGGGAGTTCGAGGTACGGGTAGTCGCGCTCGACGGCCATGCTCCGGTAGACGAACGCCGCGTCGACGCCGCCGGCGTCGAACTGCGCGAGCAGTTGCGTCTCGGGGTATATCTGGTCGCGGCGGAGCAGGTCCGCTGTGAGCGCCGGCCGGTCGTAGTGGTCGGCGGCGAGGGCGAGCGCGAACCGCGTCCGGTAGCCCAGCGGGTCGAGGTCGGGGTCGGTCCGACCGAGGCTGACCGCGTCGTCAAGGAGGGCGTCGGGCCACGACGCGGCCTCGGTAACCCGCGTTCCGCCGTCGGTCTGGGGGTTGTACGCGACGACGAGCGCGTTGTTGGCGAACGTCGCGTACCACGGGACCGAAAGCGGTGCGTCGAACAGCGCCGGGTCCGCGAGCGCGACGATGTCGGGGTCGCGTTGGTCGTCGTCGACCATCCGGGCCACGCGCGCTGAGCCGTGGGCCTCGACCTCGATGCGAGTTCCGTCCGGCGCGTCGAACTCGGTGGTGAGCGCCCGCTGGAGGCTTCCGGCGGCGAGAATCGACACGGTCGGTGTTGCCCCCGCCCGACCGAGACAGCCCGCTGTCGCGGTGAGGCCGCCGGCCGCGACTCCGCCGACGGCCGCGAGAAACGCCCGCCTGCTCGACCGACCCGCGGCCGCGTCGGGGTTCATCGCCGCACCTCGTCCCCGGCGGCGACCCGCGCCAACTCCGTGCGCGTGTTCACGTTCGTCACCGACCGGTCGACGCTCTCGGGAAGCGCGTCGAATCCGACGTACTCGACGCCGTCGAGTCGGTCCAAAAGCGCCCCGAGGCCGTCGTCGGGAGCGAGTTCGGAGACGTTGTTTCGGACCGCAGACCGACGGTACAGGGCGTGAAGCGGTTCGTGGCCGTGCTCCGAGACGGGGACGACGGCTGGTGGGTCGAGTCGGTAGCCGTCTGCGGTGGCGGACCGACCGGGGTCGCCGTCTCGCCGCGCGGCGCACTCGAACAGCGCCGCCACCGCGTGCGGTTCGAGAAGCGGCATATCACAGCCGGCGACGAACAGCCACGGGGTGGTGACCGTGTCGGCGGCCGCGGTGACGCCCGCGAGCGGCCCCGACAGACCCGGGTCGTCGCGGACGAACCGCGCGTCCCAATCCCTCGGGAGCGCCGCGGCGAGGCGCTCGCGCTGGTCTGCGGTCCGAACCGCGACTATCGGGGGGCGGCCCGTCACGGCCCGGAGTGTCCCGACGACGCGCCGAATCAGCGGCTCCCCGTCGAGCGTCGCGAGAGCCTTGTGTCCGGGCCCGAAGCGGGTGCTCTCGCCGCCGGCGAGGACGACGGCTGTCGCGTCCGGCGCGGGCCGTGGACTCGGCGCGGCCGCCGTTGTCGGCGCGTCCGTCCGGCCCGGTCGGTTCTGTCTCTCTCGCGTCATCTGGTCAGGGCTTCTTGAAGATGTCTTCGAGCGATTCGGGGTCGGTGGCGGGGTCGAGCGCGAGCGCCTCGACGGCACGGACGCCTTTCACCGTCCGCGACCCGTCGACGTCGGGCGCGATAAAGCGCGTCTCGTAGTCGTGTTCTTCGCCTATCGGTGTCCCGTCGCGGGCGTAGGCGACGACCGCGTCGAGGGCGGCGTACACGTCGATGCAGACCCGATAGCCGTCGGCGCTCTCGACTAGGAGGTGCGTCGTCTCGTCGTCGAGGCCGGCGTCGGCAAAGAGGTCGAGGACCGGAACCCCGGTCCACGTCGCGGTGTGTCGCGTCCCCGACGCGCACGCGACCGTCACCGTTCGGTCCTCGGCGGGCAACCTGCGTAGCTCCGGGCCAGACAGCGACACCCTACTGTCGCCGCGGACGAGAATCGGCTCGGAGAGGGGGGTCACCGGCCGCGACCGGTCGTGTTGTGCGTGCATGCGTACTCACTAGTCCGATATTGGTTGACTCTAACGGTGTATGTAACCGCTGATAATTAAGGCCTTTTAAAGAGTCCGAAAACCGAGTCGGCTCGGTACGAGAGCGAACTGGTGGTTCTATTCGGTTCGGTGGTTCAAACGCGGCTGAGTGTCAGTTCTTGACCACCTCCCGCGTCGTCCGGGCGAGCGCCGCGTAGAACGGCGACCGCGTCTCGGCTTCGACTCGGTCACAGAGGTCGTCGACCCACTGCGTGAGGTGTTCGTCGCGGAACTGGTCGAGGCGGTCGTCGCGGCCGTGTTCGGCGAGGTGCGCGCAGAACTCTAGTTCCGTCGCGACGTGGTCCGGCAGGTCGCGCTGCTCGGGTCGGTGCTCGACGCCGAACGCCTGATACCAGCGCTCGACGGCCGTCGTCGCCGGTCCCAGGACCTCTCCGAACTCGTCGTCGTCCGTCTTGTCGCGGTAGACGCTCTCGTAGGGCGGACACGGCGGGCCGGCCGGGCCGATGAACAGCCGGGCGTACTCGCTTCGCAGCGCGTGGAGTTCGAGCGACTCCAGCGGGCCGAAAAGCGCCGACAGTTCGCCGTCGTTTGCGACTTCGACCAGCCGCTCAGTCGGTTCGCGCCAGCAGGCCGCGAGGACCGCGTACGTCGCCGTCCGAGCCGATTCGAAAGCGTCGCCGGCCGCCGCGTGCTCCTCGTGCTTCTTGTCCCCCTCGCTCGGGCTTTGGGCGGCGGGTTCGCTCATCGGTCTTCCCTCCGCGTCTCGCCGCCGTCGGTCGCGACGGCGGTCGATTCGGGCTCCGCCTGAATCGGGACGTACCGGAGTCCGAGGGTGACGATGAGCGCGCCGATGGCGATGACGCCCGCGGTGACCGCAATCTCGACGAGCGTGGGCGTGTACGACCCCGCACTCGCCCAGATGTCGGTCGTCACGCCGGCGTACTCGCCGCCGACGGAGATGCCGGGCGCGGCGTCGATGTTGGCCGCGTCGTAGCCGGTGAAGACCAGTCGAACCCCCTCGAACGTCGTCCCGAACACCGCGAGGGCGCTGGCGGTGAAGATGACCGACACGCGCTTGCGGAACGACGGGAGCGCGAGCATGACAAGCGGGACCGCCCCGCCGACGACCGTCCAGAGCCAGAAGTACGCCGACTCACCGATGAGGAAGCTTTCGGTGATGGCCCAGAACCCGAAGTGGTCGGCCCACGCGTGCGGGAGGCGCTCGGCCGCGAGCAGGTAGACGACGTGGAACGCGAGGAAGATGCCGAGCACCTTCCCGAGACTCGTCAGCTCCTCGCGGTCGACGCTGAAGCGGGTGAACCGCGAGACGAGGATGGACACGACCAACAGCAGACCGAGCCCGGAGACGAGCGCCTTGGCGATGAACACCGGCGCGACGAGCGGGCTGAACCAGTCGCCGCGGCCGATTTGCGTCGCGAAAATCCATCCGGTGACCGAGTGGAGCGCGACCGCGGTCGGCAGCGCGACGGCGGCGGTCCAGAACATGAGCGTCCGGTCGCGCTCGCGGCCGGCGTCCGTATCCTCGACGCCGAGCGCCAGCCGCGACCCGCGGGCCGCGAGGTCGCGGCGGGTCAGGAGCCAGAGATACCAGAGGTTCAGCGCGCCGTAGAGGATGACGATGCCGAAGTCCCACACCATCGGCGACCGGAAGTCCGGCGAGGTGAAAAACTGGTAGAGACGCTCGGGGCGGCCGATGTCGGGCAGGATGAGCAGCCCGGCGACGGTGATGCACGCGAGGCTCACCAGCACCCCGAGGCGCGCGAACCCCTCGTAGCGGTGCGAGTGGAAGAACTTCGGCGCGCTGGAGATGATGAGCCCGCCGGCCGACAGCCCGACGAACAGGACGAACATCATGATGTATAGCCCCCACGAGAACACGTTGCGCATCCCCGTGACGACGAGGCCGGTGGTGAGCTGGTAGGCCCACGCCGCGACGCCCACTAAGACGACGGCGGCGAGAAAGCCCACCCAGAGCTTCCCGGCGCTTCCGAACTCGGGGACGACGAACCGCGAGGTGGCGGTCTCTCTCGACATCAGTCGTCACCTCCCTCGAACGCGGGGACGTGCGGAAGCGCGTCGTTCGACAGCGAGCCGTGCGACCCGCCGCCGCCGCTTCCGCCGCTTTCCTCGACCGGACCGTTGTCCTTCGGCTCCGACCAGACCGACACGTCGTCGAGTTCGCTCTCCATCTTGTCGGAGGTCTGCGGGCGACCCGGACTCATCTCGCCGCGGATGTAGTACGTCTTCGGGTCGGTGCCGCGGTCTTCGAGCAGTCGCGTCGTCTGGTACTTCTTGATGTACTTCGAGACGGTGCTTTCCTCGTTGTCGAGGTCACCGAAGATGCGGGCGTCCGCCGGACAGTTCACGACGCAGGCGGGGTCGAGCCCCTCCTCGACGCGGTGTGAACAGAACGTACATTTCTCGACGACACCCTGCGGCCGGGCCGGCACGTCGCCGGTCCCGTCTTCGGGGACCGTCTGCGGTTCGTCCCAGTTGAACACGCGGGCGTTGTACGGGCAGGCGGCCATGCAGTAGCGACAGCCGATACACTTGTCGTAGTCGATTTCGACGATGCCGTCCTCGCGGGTGTAGGTCGCGTTGACCGGACACACCTTCACGCACGGCGCGTTGTCGCAGTGCTGGCAGGCCGTCGGCTGGTAGGACATCTCCAGCGTGCCGTCCTCGCCGTTCTCCGGGTACGTCCCGGCCGGCGTGTCCATCTTGTCGCCGCCCTCGGTGAGCACGCGGTTCCAGTACTGGCCGAGGCCGACGTTGTTCTCCTGTTTACACGTCACGGCGCAGGCGTGACAGCCGATACACCGCTCTTGGTCGATTACTAAGCCGTAGTTAGTCATGTTCAGTCACCTCCTGCCCCGGCGCTGGTCGCGCCCGAACCGGTCGGCTGGTCGCTCGTGTACTTGCTCGTGTCGACGTCGCTCGGTGCCGGTTCGACCTCGACTCTGGTGTCGTAGAACGCGAAGTTCCCCGTCACCTCACACACGTCCGTGTGGGTCAGGTCGTTGTGGTGGCCGCGGACGTAGTCGCTTCCCCACCAGCCCTGGTCGGTGTTCACCAGCCCGGGCTGCATCCCGTCGTTCACTTTCGCCTTTACGACCATCTCGCCGCGCTCGTTGTGGACGCGGACGTAGTCGCCGTCTTCGATGCCGCGGGCCGCGGCGTCCTTCGGGTTGATGTCCAACTGCGGCTCGTTGTTTATCTCCCGCAGCCAGTTTTGGTACTCGTACTGCGAGTGGATGCGCCACTTCGAGTGCTTCTGGATGAACATCAGCGGATACTCCTCCGCCGTGTCCCAGTCGTCGGCCGTCCGGCTCTCGATGTGCTTCGGCAGTTCCAGCGTGACGCCGCCTTCGGTCGGCGCGTCCTCGTCGTACAGTTCCAGCCGGCCCGACGGGGTGTTGAACTCCCCGGTGAACTTGACGACCGGCGTGCTCACCTTCACCGTTCCCTGTTCTTTCAGCGTCTCGTAGTCCACCTCGTCGTCGTTGGCGAGCAGTTCTCGGAGCGTCGCCGACTTGTCGCGGTTGAAGTAGTCGCCGAAGCCGAGGCGCTCGGCCAGCCTGACCAGCATCCAGTGGTCGGACTTCGACTCCCACAGCGGGTCGTGGGCCGGCTGGCGGTACATGATGTGCGGGTGGCCGCCCCACGTGTCGACGACGTCCTCGCGTTCGAACCAGTGGGACGCGGGCAGGATGATGTCCGCGTGCTGGACCGACGGCGTGTGGTGCATGTCGGCGACGGCGATGAGGTCGAGGTTCTTCGACGCCTCCAGCCACCGCTGCCTGTCCGGCATCTGGTTGGCGATGAAGTTCGACTCCTGTGAGTACATCACCTTTAGCTGGTAGGGGTCGCCGGACTCTATCGCGGTGAGGATGTCCGTCTGCGGGAGCGATGTGGTTCCGGGTCCGTCCTCCGGGGCGTCGTACCCGCCGTTGTCGTACGACCCGCCGAGCGGGTGGCTCCCCTGAATGCTCCCGTGGCGACCGAAGTCGCCGGTCAGCCCGAGGAGGATGGCGTACGCCTGCCCGAAGGTGTGGCCGTACTTGTAGCGGTCGACGCCGTAGCCGGAGGCGATGCCGCCGGGGCCGCGCGTTGCGAGCCAGCGCACCGCGGTCCGGATGTTGTCGGCGTTGATGCCGACCTCGGCGGCGACGGCGTCGGGGTCGTAGTCGGAGACGTGTTCTTCGAGGAGCGAAAGCGCCGTGTGGCAGTCGACGCCAGCGACGGTGTACTCACCGAACAGCGCGTACTCGCCGTACGTCTCCGGTTCGAGCGCGACCGGTTCGCCCGTCGATTCGTCGACCGCGACGGGCAGGTCCTCGGTCACGTCGTCGAACACGTCGCTCGCGTCGAGCAGTTCGCCCGTGTCGTCGCGGACGAGCGCCGGCCCGAGCGTCCGCTTCCGGAGGAACTCGGTGTCGTAGGTCTCGTCGTCGAGGACCGTCTTAATCATCGACAGGGTCAGGAGCGTGTCCTTCCCCGGCTTGATGGGGAGCCAGAGGTCGGCCTTCGCCGCGGTGTTCGTGAACACCGGGTCGACGCAGACGAGTTTCGCGCCGTTTTCGACCGCGTCGAGGAGCTTCGAGGCGTCCTGTTGGAGGTTGCTGGCGAAGATGTCGGACCCCCAGACGATGACCGTGTTCGCGTTCCGCCAGTCGACGACCTCGTTGGTCGGTACGTTGAAGAAGCCGGCCCCGGCGAGCCGACTGAATCCGAGGCCGACGTTGATGTCGATGGACCACGATTTTTGGGTCCCGCCGAACAGCGACGACAGCCGGCTCTGGATGGTGCCGCTGATGCCGTTGTTCCCCGACCCCGTCTCGAAGTAGACGCTCTCGGGACCGTAGTCGTCGCGGACGCGCTCCATCTCCGCGGCGATGTAGTCGAGCGCCTCGTCCCACGTGACGCGCTCGAACTCGGCGTCGTCGCCGCGGCCCTCGGGGTTCGGACTCCCCGGTTTCCAGCCGACGCGCTTCATCGGGTACTTGAGCCGCGTCGCGTTGTAGATGCGCTGGGTGTGCGACAGCCCGAGGGTACAGGCGCGTTTGTACCGCTCGTCTTCGGGAATCTGCGGCTCGATTTTCCTGACGCGCCCGTCGCGGACGTGCGCTTCGAGCGGACATTTCCCGCGGCAGTTCGGCGCGCACGCCGTTCTGATAATCTCGTCCTGCCCGACGTAGCTCTCGATGCCGGGGTTCTGTCTCGACGCCGCCTCGTCGCCGGCCTCGGTCAGCGCGGAGGCGTAGCCGCCGCCCCCGAGTCCGAGCGCGACGGCCGCGGCCCCGCTGGCTTTCAGCACGTCGCGTCTGAACACGCCGTCGCCGTTGCCGTCGCCACCACCTCCCGTCGAGCCGCGTCCGTCGTCACTCATCGAACCCCTCCGGTTCGGTCGGGCGGGCGTCCTCACCGAACTCCGCGACGACCGCCTCGTGGTACTTCTCGTGGAACGCTTCGTCTGAGAGTTCGCCGTTCGAGACCCGAATCGCGTCGCGGGCCATCCGCAGTCCCAACTCGGCGTCGTAATCGCCCCCGTCGAGGATGTTCGCCGCTTCCGTCTCCCACTCGTCGAGCGGAGTCAGTCGCGGCTGTTGTGGGTCGTTCATGGTTACACACGTACCGAGGGTGGCGGCCTCGGTAGGCCACCCGCTGGATAATGAAGCGATTTATATACTCGACGTCGTACCGAGCCGTCTCGAACGTCAGCTGTCTGCCGTTTTTTCGGGGTGGTCGTGGGATTACTCGGAGTCGAACACCGCCGTCGCGAGCTTGGCTTCCACGGCGTTCAACCGCTGGGAGAGCGCCGACTTCGAGATGCCGAGCGCCTCGGCGAGCGTCGCCAACTCCGTCCGTCGCGGCGTCTCGTAGTAGCCGTGGTGGACGGCGATGAGCGCCGCCTCGCGCTGTTTCGCCGTGAGCGACGAGAGGTCGATAGTCGCCGTCTTCGACTCGGCCGAATCGCCGCGTCCGTCGGAGGTGAGTCGCCTGAGACAGACGCGCTCGGTCAGCTCGTCGAGCCGCTCCACGAGGTCGGCGATGACCGCGCGGTCCGAGAGATACGTCTCGACGACGATACACTCGCTGTCGGCGCGGCGGATTCGCGGTACGCACTCGAACTCGGCGAACGCCCGGCAGAGACAGTCGTCGCCGACGTTCGTCGTCGCGTGGACCACTTTCGAGGCGTCTCCGTCGTCGACGGTCACCTCGGCGTAACAGACGTCACCGTCGAGCTGCGTGTGGACGTCTTCGACCGCCGAGTCGGGGCCGGCTAACGGGCACGAACAGCGCTTTGCGGGCTCGATTTCCAGCAGGAGCTGGAGGTGTTGTTCCCGCAGTGTGTCGGCTTTCGTCTCCGCGACGCCGCTCGTGGAATCAGCCATCGGTAGTCAGTCGGTCAACACGGGGGAAGTGGGTTGTGCTGGTTCTCAGATTCCGGCACTGCTCTGTCTCGTCGCGGGCGACGGCTCTCGGCCCGCACCGAGTCGGTCGATTCCGTAGTCCGTACATTCATTACTCCAAAAATGTATATCTAATCTACATGTTCGAAGTCCAGTCCGAGCTGGCGATATTCGTCCTCCTGATGCTCGTCTGGACCGTCTTCGCGCTCTACTCGGCGTCGGTCTTCACGTGGTTCGTCGAGGTGCTCGTCCTCGCGTGGCGACAGACCGTCGCCGCCGACGACGTCGCCTACGGCTACGACGACATCCAAGTCCGTATCATCACCATCGACGCGGCGGGCATCGTCCAATCGACGGTCAACGCGGTCCCCGACGACCTCGCGGACGTTCGGGTCGTCGCTGAGAAGCCGATTTCGGTGGACGGTGCGTCGGTCCACGTCGTCCCCGAGGAGTTCACCTGTACGGCGACCCACAAGGGCCGGGCGCTCGAATGGGCGCGCCGCGAGATTCCCTGCGACAAGGAGTTCGTCCTTTATCTCGACGAGGACACGCTGATGGCGAACTTCGAGGGGTTGCCGGAGGGCGACATCGTCCAGATTACGGAACTCCCGCTGTACACCGGGTCGTGGGTGACGTATCTCTCGGAGGTGTTCCGCATCGGCTATCAGCGCGAGCAGCGGGCGTTCGGCCGGTTCAGATTCCCGCTGTACGCGTGGGGCGGCGGCATCGCGATTCGGACGCGCCTCGAAAACGACATCACGTGGGATTCCAAGACCATCACCGAGGACACGGACTTCGCGTGGCGCGCCGCTAGCGCGACGAACCTCGAGTTCAATGTGCTGGACTGCAAGTTCCGCAATCAGGCCCCGCCGTCGGTGATGACGATGCTCAAACAGCGCCGTCGGTGGTTCTCGGGGACGCGACAGGATTCTGACCTCCTGCCGCTACATTATCAGGTGTTCCTCCAGTTCCGCCTCGTCGCGTGGGGCTTTTCGCCGCTCATCCCGCTGATAACGCTCCTCACGTTTCTCGTCCCCGGCGCGCTCCCCGACCTGTTGCTCTACCGAGTCGGCTCGCTCGTCGAGTTCGCCACCCTGTTCGTCGTGACGGGCGTCGGCGTCGCGAGCTACTGGTCCGAGTCGAAACTCACGCTCCTCGCGGTTCCGTGGACGCCGATTCTCGTCGTCCTGAACACCGCGGGCGCGCTCTGGGGGTTCGTCTCGCCGGTCGAACAGTTCACCGTCACGACCAAGGTGCCACTGGAGACGGTCGAAAAGCGCAACCCTGCGTTCGAACCCGGTTCGCTCACGGGACACGACGGCCGGAACGACCTGCCGGAGCGTCTGAACGTGGACCAGCTCGCGAGCGAACTCCGCGAATCATTTCACATAGATGATGATTGACAGTCTCCCGTCCGTGCCGCGTCGCTCCCGAAGTCGCGCCCGATAAGACCCCGACAAATACAGCGTGTTTCGCGGTATCGTACAGCGATTCTCGGTCGTCACCAGCCCGTGGGAATCGAATCAAGCCTTATCCGCCGTATCTGCGAACTTTCACGTGTATGTCACCGATAAGTCAAGTATGTCAGTACCCGTCACGCCGTTCGGCCGGGGGCGGCCCGACAACCCGCGTGTCCCGTCTCGGTATCGGTGGTGATGGCTCGTGGCGGTAGTCGAGTCGCTCGTCGGTAACGGGCTGTTCGTCCTGTTCCTCGCGGTGCTCGTCGGGATGGGACTCGGGAAGATTAGCTTCCGCGGCGTCAAGTTCGGCGTCGCGGGCCCGCTGTTCGCGGGGCTGGTGCTCGGCCACTTCGGCTTCACCGTCCCCGACGCGTACAGCGGCCTCACGCTGGCGCTGTTCGTCGCCGCGGTCGGCCTCATCGCGGCCCACGAAATCGAAGGAACCGTCAAGGCGTACGGGCTCAACTTCGTCGCCGTCGCGGTGCTGATGCCGAGCGTCGCGCTGGCGCTCACCTACGTCTGGACGCAGTTCGTCTTCCCCAACGCGTCGACGCCGCTCATCATGGGGTCGTTCTCGGGCGCGCTGACGAGCAGTCCGGGGCTGGGGTCGGCCATCGAGGCGCTTCCCGCGGCCGCCCGGCAGGACTACCAAATCGGCCACTCGGTCGGCTACGTCGTCGGCGTGCTCGTCATCGTCGTGTTCCAGCAGTTGTACCCCGTCATCGCCCGCCTCGACCTCGACGAGGAGAAACGCGGCTTCGACGAGGCCATCGGCGGGAGCGACGACGAGGACTCGGGGTCGTCGGTCACCGAAGTGACGTTCAGCGTGATGGGCTACGCGCTCGTCATCGTCGCCGGCGCGGTCGTCGGGTCGATTCCGATTCCGATGGGACCGTTCGGCACGCCCTCGCTCGGGACGACCGGCGGCGTCCTCGTCGCCGCGCTCGTCTTCGGCTACTTCGGCCGGGTGGGTCCCGTGCCGACGCGCATGGACACCGGCATCCTCTCGGAGATTCGGGCGTTCACGCTCGCGATGTTCCTCGCGGTCGTCGGCATCGGCGCCGGCGGCGGCTTCCTCGCCACCATCTCCGAGTACGGCCTCCAAATCGTGGCGGCCTCGGCGCTGACGAGCTTTATCGCCATCCTCGCCGGGCTCGCGCTCACTCGCTACGTCTGGGGCATGGACTGGATTAGCGCCGCCGGCGGTATCACGGGCGGCCACACCGACACGAAGGGTCTCGCGGCCGCCGTCGACGCCACCGGAGCCGACGAGGTCGCGGCGGGATACGGTAACACCTACCCCTTCGCGCTCCTGTTCATGGTCGTCTACGCGAAGCTCCTCGTTATCATCATCCCGCTGGCCGCGTAGCCGCTCGTGTGCGTTCGCCGCGACGCGAGGCGGTCGGCGCGGTCGCGGGCCCACCGCGGCCCCGTTCCGAGACACGCAGCGACCGGCGCGATTTTCTCACGCCGAACGTATCGAACCACAAGACTGTTATCCTAGTTTTCTGATTGACAGAGACGAGAGTCCCCATGAAGCGCCGCACGTTCCTCCAACTGACCGGTCTCGGGGCCGCCGGCGGACTCGCCGGCTGTCTCGGCTCGAACTCCCCTCCCCCGCGAAAGTCCAGCGTCGTCTCCGACTTCGAGGTGTCCGACGGCTCGCTCGTCGTCGACCTCGCCGACCAGACGTGGGTGATGTCCCGCTACGAAGCCGCCGACCAGTCGTCGCTGTCGGGGTTCGACCCGCAGTCGCTCGCCGCTCTCAGCCCCGTCGGGGTCGCGAGCGCGAAAGGAAAGGGTGGCGGCGGTGGCGGCCGCGGTGCGACCGGTCGCGGCACGGGCGGCTACGCCTCCGCTCCGCGGACGGTCCACGGCCACGCGTGGTACCACGGCGGCGACTACGCCGACGACTGGTACGAGAACAACGCCGGCAAAGTGAGCCGGTTCCCGGTCGGCGTCGCCGCGCTCGGCATCGCCTACCTCGGGTCGACCGCGGCGATGCGCGACGACGCGCCCGACGCCGGCCCGGTGCCGTGGGACCGCGAGATACAGGACCCGAGCGGCACCGCCGAGTACGACATGTCCGACGGGAGCCAACTGGGTCGCGACGGCTGGTACCGCGTCGGCGCGCACATCGTTGGCGACGACGTGAACCACGACTTCCGCTGGGAGTGTTACGACCTCGAAGTCACCGACGGCATCGGTGACGCGGGGTACTCCATCGAGGAGGAGTGGAAAGTATCCCCGCGCATCTGAGCGGGACGAACCACGACGACCGCCGCGGCGACATCGTCGCGTCCGCCGCGACCGACTCGCCTTCCATCGATGTCTAACACACGAACCGACACGGCGACGCTCCTGACGCTCACCTTCGTGGTGTCCTTTTGTAGCTTCGCCTACGAGTTCGTCTACTCGGAGCTGCTGACGGTGATGTACGGCGGAACGGTCACCCAGTACGTCATCACGGTCGGGCTGTACTTCTTCAGCCTCGGCATCGGCGCGGCGCTTTCGGACGACCTCGACGGCGAGACCCTCGGCGGGAACTTCTTCCGCACCGAGGTGCTCTTGGCCGCGGCCGCACCCGCGGGCTTCCTGCTCATCGTCGGCCTCAACAGCGTCCGCATCCCGCAGGCGGTGCCCGCGGAACTCGTCTGGACCGTCGCCCGCCTGCCGGTCGTCGTCGTCGGGTTCCTCTCCGGGTTCGAACTCCCGCTTTTGACCCGCATGTTCGACGACCTCGACGACGACGGGTCAGCGACGCCCTCGTGGCTCCGGACCGCGGGCACGCGAATCCACGACCTCGTCGTGGCCGCCGTCGGCACTCTCTGGACCGTCGAGCGGACCGAGGGCCGCAGAAGCGGCCTCTCTGTCATCCTCGCGATGGACTACGTCGGCGGCCTCGCCGGTGCCGTCGTCTACGCCCGCGTCCTCTACCCGGGTCTCGGCCTCATCCCGACGATATTCGTGCTGGCGCTCCTCAACGGGGTCGCCGCGCTCGTCTTCGTCGCCCACTTCGGCGCGTGGTCGTGGTGGCCCCTCGGCGGCGACGAGGCGTCCGCCAGCGCCGGCACCGGCGGGAACGCGGTCGCCAGCGCCAGAACGGACGGCTCCGACCGCTCGCTTTCGGCCGCCCGCGTCTCGAAGACGCTCCTCGTGGTCTGCCTCCTCTTGACGGCGACCTACGCGGGCGTCGTCGCCAAACACGACGCCGCCGACGAGCGCCTGTCGCAGCTCTACCTCGAACAGCAGATAGAAAACGAGTATCCGCCGGGCGCGATGCGCGCGACGGTCACCTCACAGGGGACGACCGCCTACCAGCACGTCATCCGGTACGACCGAACCTGGACCGGCACCGGCCCGAACCCGCACTTCGACGGGCGGACAGAGCAGTGTCTCCGCCTCGGCGCGGCCGTCCAACTCTGCGAGAGTTGGGCCGACAGCTACCACGAGGGGCTGGTCGACGTGCCGATGTCGCTGGTCGACCCCGGCCCCGACACCAAGGTGCTCGTCGTCGGCGGCGGCGACTGGATCGCAATCGACCACCTGCGGGAGTACGGCGTCACCGTCGACCACGTCGATCTCGACGGCGAGTTCATGCGCGACGCGAAGACGGACCCGTTTTTCGCCCGCTGGCACGACGACGCCTACGAGTACGACCGACTGAACACGACGGTCTCAGACGGCTACCGCTATCTGCAAAAGACGAACGAGACGTACGACCTCGTGTTGCTCGACATCCCCGGCGCGACCGACGACGACCTGCTCACCCTCTACTCGACGGAGTTCTACCGCTCCGTCCGAACCCACCTCTCCGAGGACGGCGTCGCGGTGACGTGGGGCTACTCGCCCGACGCCTACCCCGAACACCACAAGGCGTTCGTCAACACCGTCGGGGCCGCGGGCTTCTCCCAAGAGCTTTCCTACTGGGTGCGCGAGGACCTCGACGACGACGGCGAGACCGAGCGCGTCGAGCAGTTCTACGTGCTCGCCCCCGGCGACCGCCCCCGACTCACCGGCGACGGCGCGACCCGGTACGTCCGCGCCCGCGAGGAACACTACGGCGCAGTCGAGTGGCACGCGGTCCCGCACTACCGCGGCGTCCGCGAGAACTCCATCTTCCACCCGAACTACGACATCCTCGTCGACACCTGACTCCCCATGCCCTCCCACCCACCTTCCACGACCGAATCGCCTTCCCCCGCCGACCCGTCGCCGCCGGCCGAGACACCGACGGAACTGTACTTCGGTTACAGCGCCGATGTCCCCGACCTGACGACCGTGGACGTGAAGACGGTCGCCCCGGCGACGCTCGCGGGCGAACCGGCGGTCCTCACCGTCATCGGCGAGTCCCACTACGTCGGCCTGCCGGCGTTCGACTTCCACGAACTGTGTTCGTGCAAGCCGCTACCGCACGAGCGGACGCACCGGACGCCGCTGTCCGCCGGCGCGGAACGCGAGTTCAGCTTCGAGAGCGACCGACTCGACGCCCGAACCGTCGTGGAGGGTCGGCCGCTCGACGCCTTCCCCGGCCCGGACGACGCGACGGTCGCCTACCGGTTCGACCCGGAGGCGTGGACCACCATCCGCATCGCAGACGGCGGTTACGAGACGTACCACACCTACCCGGAGTACGACCTCGCGCTGCACACGGAGACGACGATGAGACCCAAAACTCAGCGATGACGTCCGAACGAGCAACTCAGCGATGACGCCCAACACCCACCGATGACCCGAAACGCTTCCACCTACGACGGCGACGTGACGCTCAACGGCTCCGAACGACCCCCGGTCGAACTCCGCGACCCCGCGGACGTGTTCGTCGGCGGCGCGAGCGTCGCCGGCGACCTCGCGGTGCAGAACGCCGAGTACGTTTTCACCCACGCGCCGGTGACCGACGACGCGGCCGTCGGCGATGGAACGGGCGGCGACGCGGCCGTCGAGACCGAAATCCGCGGCAGTCTCGAAGACGGCTACGTCCAGTCGGTCGCCGGCGACGTGCTTCTCGGCGACGCCGAAGACGTGTTCATCGCCGCGGACGCCGCCGACGGAGCGGTTTCGGCACCCGGCGCGGAGAACGTCTACGCGGGCGAGGCAACGCCCGCGGCCGCCCCCGACGGCTACGACGTGTCCACCTTCGGCTGGAAGCAGTCGGGGAGCGCGACCGACCCGGACACGGGCGTCTACGCGGTCGGCATGGCCCACGATATCGACCTCACGAAAGTCACCTCCGACGTGGAGCTCTACCTCGTCGGCCACGGCCACGAGGTGCGGGTCGAGGGCCGGGGCGCGGCGGTTTCGATTCACTTCGTCGGCTACGACAACACCGTCAGCGTCGGGCCGTATCTCGCGTCGAGCGTCGAGACCGACACCGGCTTCGACAACGCGGTCGATTCCGACCCGTACCCCGCCGAGGACCTCGTCGAGATGTCCAGAAGCGAGGCCTACTCGAACGCCGGATTCGGCCGTCGGAAGGTGACGTTCCAAGAGCCGGCCGACGGCGACGAGTGGTGTCCGAACTGCGGCAAGCCCGCGGAGGCCATCATCGAGCGCCACCAGATGGAGGCGTTCTTCCTCTTCGGGTGGCCGCTTTGGACCTTCGAGCAGAGCACCAACCCCGCCCGCGAGTGCGAACACTGCTCGCCCAACGCGATTCACGCCGAACTCTCGGCGTCCGAGCGCCGCGAGATATTCGACTGACGCCGGCGGCGGTCCGAAGATATATATCAACACGCCGGACAATGTTGCACATACGACCGTCAGCGCGGTCGAGCGTCGCCCCGACGCCCGAGCGCGCTCGCCGCACTCGGTTCGGCCGCCGGACTCGCGGCATCCGCCACGCCCGCCGTCCTCAGCGCGTCCACCGCAGCCATCCGCCCCTCCCCAGCCATCCGCCCCTTCCCAGCCATGTCGAGAAATGAGTCCACGCCGGCGCTGATGTCCTCTTCGTCGTGTCGGTACACGTTCGACCCGTCGGTGCAGACCGACGCACACCTCCAGACGACGTGGGAGTGTCCGCACGAAGCCCACCCCGAAAGCGAGTTCTGCGTGTTCCACATGAGCCGCGACGAGCGCGCATCGCTCGACGTGACTGGCGACGACATCGTCGACGAACTCCGGGCGAACCTCCAGTCGCCCGACACCCGCGTCAACGAGTACGTCGGCGCGGACCTCCCGCATCTCTCGCTCACCTATCAGGACATCAACGGCGCGACGAACCACGTCCTCAACTTCCAGCACGCCGATATCGAGGGGTTGGACCTCACGCACGGCCGCCTCGACCAAGGGTTGATTCTCCGCGAGGCGACGGTCGACCGCCTCAAACTCGACGAGGCGGTCGTCACCGGCGACGTGGACGCCCGGGAAGTCACCGTGACCGGCGCGGTGACGGCCGACGAGGCGACGTTCGAACAGGACGTTCGCTTCTCGGGGGCGACCTTCCGCGGCGAGGTCCGGTGCGACGAGACGGTGTTTCAGGGCGACACGAGCTTCGTGGACGCCACGTTCCACGGCACGGCGCGCTTCCGCAACGTCGAGACCAGCGGGAGCAGTCACGTTCTGGAGGACCACATCACCTTCGCGGACGCGACGTTCCGCGACGACGCGAGCTTCAGACAGGCCATCTTCGACTACGTGACGTTCGAGGGCGCGCGGTTCACCGCCGGCTCGGACTTCGAACACGTCGAGTTCGAGGGCGACGCGCGGTTCGACGGCGTCCGCTTCGACGAGATGGCCGACTTCGACGAGGCGCGGTTCGACGACGACGCGAGCTTCGCAAACGCCCGATTCATGCAGTTGGCCGAGTTCCGCGGCGTCGAGTTCAACGGCGGCAGCCGGACGACCCACGACGACGTGACGTTCGAGGGCGCGACGTTCGAGGGCGAAGCCGACTACAAACTCGCTCGATTCCGCTATTCGGACTTCAAAGACGCCGTGTTTAAGGGCGCGGTCAGCTTCGACCGCGCGACGTTCACCGCCCGCACCGACTGCTATCGCCTCCGCGTCGACGGCGCGTTCGACCTCTCTTTGGCGTCGTTCGGCGGGCAAGCGAACTTCGACGACAGCGAGTTCCACGACGCCGTCGTCGCCGAGGAGGCCACGTTCGGCTCCGATGCCTCGTTCGAGGCGGTCGAGTTCCAATCGAACGCCCGGTTCGGTGAGGCCCGATTCGAAGAGGACGTGAGATTCAACGCCGCCACGTTCCACGGCCTCGCGTCCTTCCGCGGGGCGTTCTTCCAGGGCGAACTGCAACATCTCGAAGCCAACGCCTCGTTCAACGAGGCGACCTTCGAGGCCGGCGCGGAGTTCGAGGCCGCGAACTTCACGAGCGCGTCGTTCTGGGAGACGACGTTCCACGACCGGGCGGACTTCCGGCAGTCGGACTTCGAGACGGCGCGCTTCCGCGTGCTCGTCGGTGACCGCGACACCTACCTCGACTTCACCGACGCGACGCTCGACGGCGGCACGATTTCGCAGGGCTCCGGCGAGCCGACGCCGTACGATCTCACCCGCGCGACCATCGGCGACCTGACGCTGGAGGGCGACGGCAACGAACACCAGCTTTTGGACCACTTCCGCTTTTGCCTCACCGAGTTCGACTGCTTCGACTTCAGCGACCACCACGGCTATCTCGAACGCAACGACTGGACCATCCACGACTTCGTCGGCAACGGCGCGACTGGCCAGTTCGCCGTCGAGCTAACGCCCGATATCATCGAAGAAACGTACCGCAAAGCGCAGGACAGCGCCAACGCGGTCGGCGACACCCCCGCGAGCCGCGAGTTCGAGTTCAAGCGTTACTACTACAATCGACAGAAGAACTTCGACATCATCCTCAACGAGTACTCGCTGAACACGTGGGCCCGCGGCAAGAAGGTCGCCAGCGTGGGGCTGAACACGCTCATGCAGGTTACCTGCGGCTACGGCAACCGACTCCCGCGAATCGCGGCGTTCACGTTCCTCCTCCCGGCGCTGTTCGGACTGTGTTACGCTCTCGGCGGGCCGTTCCTGACGCAGGCGGGGAGCGTCTTCGACCCCGCCGCCGTCGACAAAACGACGATGGAAGTGCTTTTCGACAACGTCTATTACAGCTACATCAGCTTCAGCACGGTCGGCTACGGCGATATCAACCCGCTCGGGCCGGCGGCGCGCGTGCTCGCGGCGAGTCAGGGGCTGTTGAACGGGCTGTTCTTCACCCTGCTCACGTTCACGCTGTTCAAGCGCGTCCTCGGCGGGAGCTAATTGCGCCGGGCGTCGTTGTCGTCATCGGCGCTCGTACACGTCCGGTCGCGCGTGCTGGAGCGTCTGCATGTCGCGGCGAATCTCGTCCAGATGCGACAGGTCGATGGTCGCCGTGACGACTTCCTCGCGGTCTCGCGCCTTCGAAATCACGTTCCCCCACGGGTCGACGACGAGCGTGCGGCCGTAGGTCTCGACCCACGACGGCTTGTCGCCGATTTGGCCGGGCGCGATGACGTACGCCTGATTCTCGATGGCGCGGGCGCGAAGGAGCGGTTCCCAGTGGTCTTTTCCGGTGTGCATCGTGAACGCCGACGGGACGAGCAGGACGTTCGCGCCCGACTGCGCCATCGTCCGGTAGAGCCCCGGGAACCGGAGGTCGTAACAGATAGAGAGGCCGAACGACGCGAGGTCGGTATCGACCGTCACCGGCCTATCGCCGGGGGCGACGTAGTCGGATTCGCGGTGTTCGACGCTGCCGTCGAGTTCGATGTCGAACAGGTGGACCTTCCGGTAGGTGTCGAGCACCTCGCCGCTCGGGCCGATGAGCGCCGACGTGTTGTAGACGCGGTCGCTGTCCGGAATCCGCTCGAAGAAACTGCCCGTGTGGACGAAGACGCCGTGCTCGCGGGCCTTCTCCGAGAACCGTTGTATCGTCGGGCCATCCAGCGCCTCCGCGACCTCTGCGAACCGCTCTTCCGGGCCGATGAAGGTCGTCATCTCCGGGAACGCCACGAAGTCAGCGCCGTCGGCCGCGGCCTCGTCAAGGAGGCCGAGCGCCCGCTCCACGTTCGCCGCCTTGTCGTCTCGCGAGTCTAGCTGGCACGCGGCCGCCACGAATCGGGACATCTCGTCGGAACGCTACGCGGACCGACGGTATGGTAGTCACGGTTACTTGCTCGGGTCGAACTCCAGATAGACGAGTCGCTCGTCTCCGACCGTCCAGCCGTGGTGCCCCGGCGGGATGGTCGCGGTACAGCCGGCGGTAATCTCCGTCCGTGTCCCGTCGTCCAGTTCGAGACCGAGCGTTCCCGAAACGACGTAGATGTCGTGTGCGTTCTGACAGTAGTCGGGTTCCGCGCTCCCGCGGTTGCCGTCGGTTCCCCACACCGGTTCTAGCGTCGCTCGCGTGACCGTCACGCCGTGCAGTTCGACGGACTCCGTACGGCCGGCTTCGAGCACCGTCGGCTTCGTGTCGGAAAGCTTCGTGACGACCAGTTCGTCAACTTCTGTACTGTCTGCCATGGAACACGTTCTGCGGGCATCGTAGTAGCTCTTGCGTCGGAACCGAAACCCCCCGATTACAATATATCAAAATACTTTATGTATTCTATTCATCTACTACTTATGATACTTATTGCTCCGAGGGCACTGTCGTCATCGCCGGCCCCACAGTCTGCGAACAGTACCACGAACGGCCCAGACGCGGAGTACAGTTCGAAGTCCGCGGTCAAACCCCGCCAAATATATGACTTCTTAGCCGTCTTACATACGTACGTATGGTCTCAATTCCCCGCTTCAGTGCCCTCTCTCCGGAATGGAACGCCGCGCTCGTCGGGGCGATAGTCTCGCTCCCCATCAGTGCCGTGGTGAACTGGTTCCCGAACTCGGAGGCGACCGTCGGTGCTGGGATGATGATATTCGGGGCGGTCATCGCGGGAGCCGTCGCCGCGGTCCGCTCGGTGGATTCGGACGCCGCCGGACTCTGCGCCGGTTTTCTTGGCGGCGTTCTAGAACTGGTCATATTCGCGGTGACGACGGGAACGACGGTGGCGTGGCCGCTGTCCAGAGTCGCGTTCTTCGTATTCGCCGGCGGAGTCGTCCTCTGTCTCGCCTCCATGTTCGGTCTGGGTTGCGGTCGAATCGGCGGATGGCTGATGCGGACTGTCGGCTCACGGTGGAACCCCACCGCGAGCACGCCGTAGCCTCCTGTTGATGTTCTATGTTGAATTACCAATATCCAAATATATATCCAAATGTGGTATGTGTGGCCACCCGCTGCTCGATTCGAGGTCGAACACCCTCCCAGTTCTCCCAGTGACGAAAGAGCGAATTCGTTCAGCAGCAGTTGTGGTCGTCGTTCTTCAGTGGGGAACAGATCACGCCGCGACGCGCGCCGCTCCGCTCACTCCTCGACGTGCTCGAGCGGGTCGGTCTTCCCCCACCGCGCCGACGCGCCCTCGGTCGGTGTCGCCCACTCGACGGCGTTGTCGATGACGCGTTTGACTTCGTCCTGATGGAAAATGGGATACTCCTCGTGGCCCGGTCGGAAGGCGAAGATTCGCCCGCGGCCGCGGCGGTAGCAGACGCCCGAGCGGAACACGTCGCCGCCTTCGAACCATGAGATGAAGACGGTTCTGTCGGGTTCCGGGATGTCGTACGGCTCGCCGTAGGTCTCCGTCGCCGGGATGACGAACTGCTCGTCGAGGCCGTCGGCGATGGGGTGGCCGGGGTCCGCGACCCACACCCGCTCGCGCTCGCCGCCGTGGCGGTATTTGATGTTGCAGGTCGTCCCCATCAGTCGCGTGAACGGCTTCGAGTTCTTCCCCGAGTGCAGCGGGATGAAGCCCATCCCCTCGTGAACGCGGTCGACGACGCGCTCCGTGACGGCGTCTGTCACCTCGTCGTTGGCGCAGTGGGACCACCAGACTAACACGTCCGTCGCGTCCAGCGTCGCCTCGTCTAAGCCGTGTTCGGGTTCCTGTAACGTCGCCGTTCGTACCTCGCGGTCCGGCCCCTCCAAGTGCGCCGCGATGGTTCCGTGGATTCCCGTCGGATACCGCTCCGCAACGGCCGGTTCCTCCCGTTCGTGGACGTTCTCGTTCCAGACGGTGACTCGTGTGGGCATGCGCCATAGTGTTCGCCCCCGGTGATAAATTCTCTCACCACTCGTGACTGCGTTCCTCGTTCACGCGCAACATCCGTTCCCTCAAAGGGAACAATATGTTCTATCGAAGAAGAACGACTATCAGCGACGAATCAGCCACTTCTGCGTTCGGAGCCGACGCACCACGAGATGCTGCCCCGATTTCCCGACTCACTTTCGTTACAGACATATGGGTGTAATCTATGTCTAATAGCTCCTCCTACGGCCCTCACTCCGGACTCGTAGAATATACTTCGATTAATAATTCCCAACACGGGAACACCGTTCCTCTCGGTGTCTCCGTCGTAGGACGACTTGGTAGCTAATCATCGGTTTCGGGACTTCTCAGTCGCTCTCTCGAATACTAAGATGCCACGCGACGAAACTGCCGTTCCCGTGACGGGAACGAATCGACGATTTTCGAGTCCTCGTACGCACCTCCCGAACCCGGCGCGGCGCGGTCGGCGTGTCGCTTACGGCTCCGTCTCCGACCACGGGTGGTCGTAACTCGGGTCGTCGACGAAGCGGTCGAGGCCGGCGCGAATCGACATCCGGCTTCCGGCGGGGAGTCGGGCTCGGAGCGCGTCCGCGCTGTTGTCCTCCCCGTCGCTCGCGCTGCCGGAGTCGTCCGCGCCGTCGTCGACACCGCGCTCCGCGCCGTCGGTCTCGACCGCGGTGAACCGGTGTTCGCCGTACGCGCCGGCTTGGACGACGACTTCTTCCCGCCTCGCGCCGGTGTTGACGAGCGTCAGTTCGAGTCCGTCGCTCGTCACCGACTCGACGAGCGCGGCGACGCCGGGCGGGAGTCCCGGCCGCTCCCTGCGGGCGTCGAAGTGGCGCACCTGCGCCATCACGAGGCCGCCGTAGTAGACGGGCTGTGGCGCGCCCATCGTGAGTTGGAGGAGCGCCTTGTGGAACGCCGGGTTCCGGTCCCTGAGGTAGTCCTCGTCCACGGTCGTCGGTTCGTTCCCCTCGGCGTCGAACAGCCGCAGTCGTTCGTCGACGTGCTCGCGCGTCGCGTCGAGGATTCGGTCCGGGTAGTCCGGGAACTCCCCGTCCAGGTAGGCGAGCCACGCGTACTCGTGGCCGTCGCCGTGTTTCGTCTTCGCCCGCGGGTCGACGCGTCGCCAGTCCTGCGTCCCCCAGTCGCGGAGCCGACGAATCCGGTCTCGGTCCTCGTCGCGCATGGACATATACCAGAGGTGGACCGCGTAGGGGTCGTCCGTGTGCGGCTGGAACTCGTACCAGCCGTCCCGCCACAGTACCTCCCCGTCGTCCTCCGTGAGGACGCCCGACGCGTCGTAGTGGTAGTCGCCCTCGCCGCCGTACTTGTGCGGGATGTAGAGCGTGCTGTGTACGTCGTCTTCGGCCACCTCGATGCCGTTCTCGATGAGCACGTCGAGTTGCGACCGCGGGAAGTCGAGATACTCCCGGTCGCCTTCGAGCAGGACCGCGTTCTCGGCGGCGACCGTCGGCCCGATGCCGACGTAGTGCCACCCGCCCCACGACCAACCGTAGTAGCCGCCGTACCACGAGCCGTCGGTGTACTCACCGATTTCGCCGGAGCGCCCGACGTTGTCGGGGATGATGCCGCCGTTCTCGGCCGTCCGCTCCCGCCACGCGCCGAGGTAGTCGGTCACCCACTCGCGGTAGCGTTCCTCTCCGGTGTGGAGGTAGGCGTTCGTCATCAGGCTCGTGATGTTGAGGTTCAGCGGGATGTCGCCCTTCGCGCAGCGCTCGTTCAACACCTCGAACAGGCGCTCTTCGTTCGCCGGGTCGAGGAGGTCCGCGGCCTCGTCGAACTCCAAGTCTCGCCACGGGAGGCCGTGTCTGGCCCAGCGGTAGTCCGCGCCGTAGGGGTGGTGTTCGTAGGCGGAGAAGTCGCAGAACTCCGGGCCCATGCTCCCGTTCATCGGCCCGCGAACCACCCGCTCGTCGGCGTCGTAGTTTCCCGTCTCCGAGTTGGCGGTGTAGAGCTCCGCGAACTTCGTCGCCCGGTCGACGACCGCCTCGTCGTCGGGCGCGGCGAGGCCCATGTTGTACGTGTAGAGATTGCCCTCCCCGAGGTGGAACCAGTCGCGGCACTGTTCGAACCCGTCGACGACCATCGGATGGCCGAACGGCGTCTCGGTCGCCGCGCCGCGTTCGAGCGCGGCTTCGTACACGCGGCGGGCGTGGTCGAGCAGGCTTTCCTCGCCGCCCATCGCGTACAACAGCGGCCAGTTGGAGAACCCTTCGACCACGTCGTCGAAGCCGTCGACGCCCACGTGGTCGGCCGGCGGCCAGAACGGCTCCCCGTCGGGTCCGGTGTAGTCGTCGACGAAGCGGTCGACCGCGTCGGCCATCAGGTCGAACAGCACTCTTTGTTTGTGCGCCCACGTCGGCGGCTGAGTCGGCTCGGCGGTCGCTTCGAACTCGCGCATGCCAACATACCCCGCGTCTCGGGTGATGAATATTTGGGTCGCGCGAGTCGCGGCGTGTGGGACGGTTCGGACTGTATCACACCGAGTGACCGCGTTGTTGTCTAACCGCTCCGTTCAGTTGCTACTCTTCGCGCCGACACCGCTCTGTGGCCCACCGTGTCTACTGCGGGCCATAGCTGTTGCTCCGGGACCGTCGGTCGTCGTTGGTCGTCGGTCCTCGTCTATCGGCTTCCGTCGGTCGCGTTCAGTCGATGAGGCGTTCGATGTCGTCGTCGAGTTGGTCGTACAGCTCTTCGGCGCGGCGCTCGTCTTCGGCCGACAGCGACCGAATCGGCTCGCGGACCGCCCCGCCGTGCAGGCCGGCCAGTTCGAGCCCCTTCTTCACGGCAGGGACGCTGATGGCCCCGCCGAGAGTGTTGTCCACGCCGGTCTGGTCGCGGAAGTTCTGGTAGGGGAGACAGATGTTCCGAAGCTCACGAGCGCGCTCCCAGTTCTCCTCGGTGAGTGCGTCGAACAGTTCGAGGCCGACTTCCGGCCGGAAGTTGCTCACGCCCGCGGAGAACCCTTCGATGCCCTCGTTCCAGAACGAGACGGCGAAGGGTTCGGCGAGGCCGTTGACCCAGACCACGTCGTCGCCGGTGGTGCTGGCGGCCGCGCCGAGTTTCACGGCGTCTTCGATGGCGTATTTGATGCCGACCACGCCGTCGAGCCCCGCGAGGTCACGGAGGTAGCCGATAGAGGGGTCGAACCCCTTGACGTACGGCACCAGCGGGGCCGTCGAGGCCTCGGCGAGCTTCTCGTAGTAGCGAAGCAGGCCGCGCTCGTGGACGTAGGTGTGGTCCGGCGGCATTATCATCATCCCGTCGACGCCGATGCGGTCGTAGGCGTCGATGAGTTCGCGCGCGCTCGCCGTGCTCCCGCCGACGCCGGCGAGGACGCACACGTCTGACGGGAGCGCGTCGACCGCCGTTTCCGTCACATCGACGCGTTCCTGCTGGGTCAGCGAGTGGTACTCGCTGATGTTCGCCGACGCGAGGAACGTGCGGATTCCCTCGTCGTAGAGCGTCGTCGCGTTCGCTGCCAGTTCGTCGTGTTCGATGTCGAGGTCGTCGTCGAACGGGGTGAGGAGTCCGGCGGCGACGCCGCGCAGGTGCTCGCGCACACCGCTCTCTGCGAGTGGCATACCCGAACCACCGGGCACTCGCGCATAAAATCTTCGGACAGGGGGGTCGCGCGCGGCGTCGAGCGCCTGATGACCGTCACAACAGTTATCTGCCCTATCTCTGTAATCGCATCCATGCCGCGTCAGACAGACCCGTCTCCAATCGCCGTCGGCGTCGTCGGCCTCGGTAGCCTCGGTCGTCGGCTCTGCCAACAGTTCGTCGAACTCCCCCGGTCGGACCTCGTCGCCATCTCCGACGTGGACCCCGACGGCCTCACCGAGGTCGGCGACTCCTTCGACGTTCCCGAAGCGCACCGCTACCGGTCGTTCGAGGCGTTCCTCGATTCGGCCCCGATAGACGCCGTCGCCGTCGCGACGCCCAACGGCCTGCACTACGAACAGACCTCGGCCGTGTTGGACCGCGGCCTGCACGTCCTCTGCGAGAAGCCGCTCGCGACCGACGCCGAGGAGGCCTACGAACTCACGACCCGCGCCGAGGCGAGCGACCAAACCGTGATGGTCGGCTACCAGCGACACTTCAATCCGGCCTACAAGCGCGCCCGCGACGAGTGGGCCGACGGCGACCGCGTCCCGCGCTTTATCACCGGCGAGGTGACCCACGACTGGCAGTCCTACTACGAGAAGGAAGACGACTGGCGGATGAACCCCGAACTGAGCGGCGGCGGCCACCTCCTGAACGTCGGCACGCACGTCATCGACGCCATCCTCTGGACGACCGGCCTCACGCCCACGCACGTCAACGCCTACGTCGATTTCCACGACGACGAGCAGGTGTTCGACCGCCAGTCCTCCATCATCATCGAGTTCGCGGAGGGCGCGGTGGCGAACGTCTCCGACACGGGCGTCGTCGCGCGGACCCGCGAGCACGTCCACATCTGGGACGACGAGGGCGCGATATATCTCGAAGGCCACGAGTGGGACGACCGCACCGGCTACGTCATCGACGACGAGGGGACCGAACACCACCCCTACGACGGCTACGAGCGGTGGCTGAGCAAGGGCACCGCGTTCCTCGACGCCATCGAGACCGGCGAGACGCCGCCTGCGACCGCCCGCGACGGCCTCAAGGCGGTGCTCATCACCATGGCGGCCTACGAGTCGGGCCGGCGCAACGAGCGCGTCGCCCTCGACGACCTCTACCCGTTCGCCGCCGACCTCTTCCAGTAGCGCGCCGCCTTTTTCTCCCGGTTGTCTCCTTTCTCTCCTCGAGTTTTCGATTGTGAGGCGGAGTTTTATCGTGATGGCCGAGTCTGTTGAGATATGCGAATCGCGACTATCAGCGGCTACGCTCTCTCGTCACCCATCGAACCGCCGCAGGACCGCCCCTTCCACGGCGGCACCCGTCGCCTGCTCAAACGCGACGTGGTGCTCGTCGTCGTCGAATCGGTCGACGGCATCCGCGGCATCGCCACCGCGGGCGCGAGCAGTTCCGCGATGCGGGAGTACTTCGAGGGCGACTCGCAGGGGACCTTCGCGGACGTGGTAAACGGCGCGGTCGCCGACGCGCTCGAAGGCGAGTCAATCGAGGAAGTCGAAGATGTCCACGCGATACTCCGCGACACCGACCTCCCCGACCGACTCCGCCACGAGGCCATCTCGGCGCTCGACGTGGCGCTGTACGACATCCGCGGGAAGGAGGTCGGCGCGCCCATCTACGAACTCCTCGCCGACGACTACGGCACCGACCCGACGACGGAGATGCCACTGTACGCCAGCGCCGGGATGTACATGGAACCCGAGGGCTACGCCGAACAGGCGGCGTCCATCCGCGACCTCGGCTTCTTCGGCTACAAGTACCGACCGGGAATCGGCCCCGACGGGGACCGCCGGACCATCGAACTGCTCTCCGATGTCGCGGGCGAGATGGAAGTGATGCTCGACGTGCACACGTGGTGGAAGATTCGCGACGGCTACGACCGCGAGACGGTCGAGGACCTCGTCACCTTCGCCGCCGAGCGGGACTGCTACTGGGTCGAAGAGCCGGTCTCGCCGGACGACCACGCGGGCTACGTCGACCTCGCGGCGACGGGCGCGCCGCTGGCCGGCGGCGAGAGCGAACCGACGCCAGACGGACTCGTCGCGCTCGGTGAGACGGGTGCGGTGGACTTCCTCCAGGGCGACGTTCGACACCACTGCGGTTACACTGGCTGTCGCCCCGCAGTCGAGTCCTGCGTCGGCCGCGACGTGGAGTTCGTCCCGCACAACTTCGGGACGTGGGTCGGCCTGCTCGCCAACGCGCACCTCGTCGCGGCCGCGCCCGAGGTGTCGCTCCTCGAATACCCGGTGTTCGAGGACGACCCGCTCCTCGACGCCGAGACCGACCCCGGGATGTACCCCTTCGACCTCGCGTTCGACATCATCGAGGGCCAACCCGCCATCGAGGACGGCGTCCTCTCGCTGTCCGACGAACCGGGACTGGGCGTCGAGGCGAACCTCGACGCGCTCGACGACTACCCCTTCGAGGAGGGGCCGTGGACCGAGTTCCACTACGACGACTGAGTCGGCGGTTCGGAACGCCTCGCCCTCTTCGTTCCGTCCGTCTCGCCGCGTTCGCCGTCTGCACAAGCTATAATGCGTCTCTCCGTGGTACACTTTTCATGCACGTAACCGACATCGAAGTCATCCCGATATCGCACCGCCTGCCCGACGGGCAGGGCCTCGGCGACGCGCGCGGGTTCGGCCACGACAGGGCGACGACGCTCATCCGCGTCGACACCGACACCGGCGACGTCGGCTGGGGCGAGGCGTTCGCGCCGGGGAGCGTCGTCGCGCCCGTCGTCGACGAGTTCTTCCGCGACGACGTGGTCGGCATGGACCCCTTCGACGTGCGACGCCTCGCGGAGGAGTCGTACACCGACCCGTACCACTTCGGCGGGAGCGTCTTCGTCCAGAGCGCCCTCAGTGGCATCGACGTGGCGCTGTGGGACCTCGTCGGCAAGGCGACCGGGAAACCCGTCCACCGACTCCTCGGCGGGACGCCCCGCGAGACGCTCACGGCCTACGCCTCGACGATGTACTTCACCGAGGCGGACCGCGATATCGCCGCGCCGATTCGAGACGCCGTCGACGAGGGCTTCTCGGCGGCCAAGATAAAAATCGGCAACGGCACGGACTCCGACGTGGAGCGGGTGCGGACCGCCCGCCAACTCCTCGGCGACGACGCGCGACTGATGGTCGACATCAACGGGAACTACCGGCCCCGACAGGCGATTCGCACCGCGAAGGCCATCGAGGAGTTCGACATCACGTGGATGGAAGAGCCGGTCCCGCCGGAGAACCTTTCGGGCTACCGCGAGGTCAAACGCGGCGTCGACGTACCCCTCGCGGCCGGCGAGGCGCACTACGGCCGCTTCGAGTTCAAGCGCCTCGTGGACGACCGGACGGTCGACGTGGTCCAGCCGAACCTCGGTCGGTGCGGCGGGCTCTCGGAGGCGAGCCGCATCGCTGACCTCGCCAGCACCGAGAACGTGGCGGTCCGGCCCCACATCTGGAACAGCGCGGTCGGCCTCGCCGCGGCGGTCCAGTTCGCGGCGTCGGTCTCGGACTACCCGCACACGCGGCACGTCCCGGACCCGATGATGGTCGAGTTCGACCGGAGCGAGAACCCGCTCCGCGACGAGCTTCTGACAACCCCGTTCGACCCGACCGGCGGCGAGGTGGACGTACCGCAGAAACCGGGGCTGGGCGTCGAAATCGACGAGGACGCGGTCGAGCGGTACCGAGCCGACAGCTGAGCGCGGGTCGCACGTTCGTCTCCCTCGCTCGTCCCCCTCAGTCACCGCGCCGCCGAATCGACGCCTCCACCCCGTCTCGCGGGATAGTTTTATGCGTCAAAGCACCGTGGCACCGGTATGCAGTCATCGTTAGTGGTAGTCGACAGTACGGACTCCAACGAGCGCCTCCTCGTCGAGGCGGGGCAAATCGCGGCCGGCACCGACACGCCGCTCGTGCTCCTCACGCGAATCACCGAGGACGAAATCGTCGAGAACGCCGAGACGTTGCAGGCGATGAGCGACGCCGCCAACACGCCGCTGGAGTCGAACTCCGCGCGGGAGGTCGCCACCCGATTCGCGTCGCAGGCGGCGGACGAGGCGTTCGAGTCGGTGGACGGAACCGTCGAGTACGACGCCGTCACCGTCGTGGCCGAGGAGGGCGAGTTCGCGGACGAGGTGATTCGCGTCGCTGCCGAGCGCGGCTGTGACCACGTCTATGTCGCCGGCCGACAGCGCTCGCCGACCGGGAAGGCGCTGTTCGGGGACACCGCACAGCGCGTCGTCCTCAACTTCGACGGACCGGTCACCATCCTGACCGAGTGACGGAGCATCCGGACCCCCCGAAACGACAGCTATTTGCGACCCTGTCTCGTCATATGTTATCACATGTATCAGCTGTCGGAGCAAGCGGAGCCTGTACCGTCGGGTTCGTCCCGAACCATCGACATCGGCTACATCGGCGGCGGGAGTCAGGGGTGGGCCCACACGCTCATCAACGACCTCGCGCAGTGTCCTGACCTCGCGGGGAGCGTCACGCTGTACGACGTGAACTACGAGATGGCGTCGAAGAACGCTCTCCTCGGCAACCGCGTGATGGACCGCGAGGAGGCGGTCGGCGACTGGTCGTTCGAGGCGACCCGGAGCATGGACAAGGCGCTCGACGGGGCCGACTTCGTCATCTGTTCGATTCAGGACCCGCCGGGCGAGACGTTCGTCCACGACATCGACGTGCCACAGGAGTACGGCATCTATCAGACGGTCGCCGACACCGTCGGTCCCGGCGGGGCGATTCGGGCGCTGCGCGCGATTCCGCAGTACCGCGACATCGCCGCGACGGTCCGCGAGCGCTGCCCGGACGCGTGGGTCATCAACTACACCAACCCGATGACGGTCTGCACGCGGGCGCTCTACGAGGAGTTCCCCGACATCAACGCCATCGGGCTCTGCCACGAGGTGTTCAAGACGCAGGAGCTGTTTGCCGACATGGCGGAGCGCTACATCGACGAGGCCGAGGACGTCGCCCGCGACGAGATTCGAGTGAACGTCAAGGGCGTCAACCACTTCACCTGGGTAGACGAGGCGCGGTGGCGCGACCGCGACGTGTTCCAGTACCTCGACGAGGAACTCGACCGCCGGAAGCCGCTTTTCGACCGCGAACCGGGCGACCTCGACGGCGAGTCCTACTGGGTGAACAACGAGGCGGTCGCCTTCGACCTCTACGACCGCTTCGGCGTCCTCGGCGCGGCCGGCGACCGTCACCTCGTGGAGTTCGTTCCGTGGTATCTGAGCATCGACGACCCCGAGGAAATCCAGCGGTACGGTATCCGGCTCACGCCGAGCTCGGCCCGCGTCTCCGACGACGAGGGCCCCGACGAGATGGAGCGCTACCTCGAAGGCGACGCGGCGTTCGAGTTCCGCGAGTCCGGTGAGGAGGCGGTCGACATCATGCGGGCGCTCGCCGGCGAGGGGACGTTCGTCACGCATCTCAACTACCCCAACGAGGGGCAGGTCGACGGCCTCCCCGAGGGCGCGGTCGTGGAGACGAACGCGCTCCTCTCCGGCGACGACGTGACGCCTCTCTGTGCGGGCGGCCTGCCCGACGAGGTCGAGAGCATGGTCCAAACCCACGTCACGAATCAGGAGACGCTCGTCCGCGCGGGCTTCGAGGGCGACCTCGACCTCGCGTTTCAGGCGTTCCTCAACGAACCGCTCGTCACCGTCTCGCGCGACGAGGCACAGGAGTTGTTCGCGAAACTCGTCGAACTGGAACGGGAGTACTTCACCGCCTACGACTTCGACGCGTCGGTCCTGCGGGCGTAAGTCGGCGTTTCGACCTCCCGCGAACACGTCACTTCCCGCTTTCGGGGGCAGCTATTTATCCCGCCGTTCAGTCGGTACACGCGATGTCGAGCACACCGAGCCGCGGCTTGAGCTTCGGCTGTCAAGTCGTCAGCTACGGAAACGTCGAGGAAACCATCGAGCGAGCGGTCAGAGCCGAGACGGCCGGGTTCGACACCGTCACCGTCCCGGACCACCTGTTTCACCCGACCGGCTCCGAGGAGTATCTGGTTGACCCGCCGTGGGAGGCGTTCTCCGTCCTCGGGGCGATAGCCCAGCGTACCGAGGAGGTGACGCTCATGCCCGGCGTCGCGGACTCGGTGCGCCGCCACCCGACCGAACTCGCGCACGTCACGGCCACGCTGGACCGGATGACCGACGGCCGCGCCGGTCTCGGCATCGGGGCCGGCGAGGCGTTCAACTTCGCGCCGATTGCGGACATCGACTGGGACGACCCGTACACCCGGTTCAGAGAGTGCGTCGCCGTCATCGACGGCCTGTGGAACTCGACGGCCGACGAGCCGTTTTCCTTCGCGGGCGACTACTTCGACCTCGACGACGCGCATCTGGGGCTGAAGCCCGCGCAGGAGTCGCGGCCGCCGCTCTGGATAGGCGGCTACGGCGAGAGCATGCGCGGCCTGACGGGCGCGGTCGCGGACGGTTGGTTCCCGTGGATTTACTCACCCGACGAGTACGCGGCCGACCTGCGGAAGGTCCTCGACGTGGCCGCGGACCGCGGCCGCGACCCCGATGCCATCGACCGCGCCGTCATGGTCCCGACGACGGTCTCCGACGACGGCGACGAGGCCCGCGCGGCCGGTATCGAGCGCAACCGCGTGAACCTCGCGCTCCGGCCGCCGCTCCTCGCCGACATGGGCTACGAGGACATCGCGGCGTCGACGCCGGTTATGTGGCAGATGGCGTTCGACGAGGAACAGGAACGCCAGCTATCGGCGGCGGCCGAGCGCATCCCCGACGAGGCCGTCGACGACATCTGCGTCGCCGGCGACCCCGAGCGCGCCATCGAGCGCATCGAGGCGTTCCGCGAGGCGGGCGTCGACAACCTCGTTCTCATCCCCGTCGGTGACTACGAGACGACGATGCGCCACTACGAAGACGAGATTATCCCGTACTTCAGCGAGCGATAGCGGGCGGAGCGGCATCCGAGAACGCTGTTTTCCGGCGGTGGGACTCGGTGAGGTCGGTCACTCCCCCGCGCCGTCGCCGGCACCGGCCTCCTGTCGGTCGGTCTCGTCGTCCGCTCTGCTCGCGTCGATTCGCGGTTCCACGCCGAACCGGTAGTAGACGGTCCAGACGGCCGCGACGACGGCGACGATGGCGAACAGCATCGGCGACCACTGCATGCCGAACTGCTGGGCCAGCCACATCCCCGAGAGCAGGACGCCGAGGACGAACACGAACACGGTCAGGTCGGCGGCTCGAAGGTTCATGCCCCGACGTTCGGAATCGACCGGGATAAACGTTCACACGGTGACGCCGGCGACGCCGCGGCCGACCCGCTCAGTCGCGGACCAGCCAGCCGACGACGTTGCGGAGCAGTCGGCGGTAGTCCTCGTTCTCGAAGGCCTCGGCGGTGTGGCCGAGCGACGCGTAACCGACTCGGCCCGAACCGTACTCGCGGACCCACGCGACCGGGTAGTCGGTGAGGTCGGGGTGGGCCATGCGCGCGAGCACGGTCACGTCGTCGTCCACGTCGACCTGATACGGCTCGTCGAACACCTCGAAGCCGCCGACGCCGTCTGTCACGGCGTGGTCGGAGACGATTTCGACGCCGAACGTCGAGCGCTCGGGGTGGGTGAGGAAGTGACCGCCGAGGAGGTCGCGGAACTCGGGAAACGGCTCGTCGCGCGTGTCGAGGCCGCCGTCGCCGTCGTGGACGTTGATGAGGTCGGCTGCGCAGTGGAGACCGAGGTACGCCCCGCCGTCGCGGACGAACCCGAGGAGGCCGTCCAACTGCTCGTCTGTCAGGGTCGCGTCGGTCAGATAGTCCACGACGAGGTCGTAGTCCCCGAGGGCGGCGAGGGCGTCCTTGTCGGTCGTCGCGGTCACCGCGGCGGCGTCGCCGATGGCGGACTCGATGTGCGGTCGCATCTCCTCGAAGTCGTGGAACGAGAAGGTCGTCTCTCCGATGACTAGCGCTGACGGCTGTCGCATAGGCTGCCGTTCGCGACCCGCGCGAAAAGCCGTTTCGGTGACGGTGCCGCCCACCACGGCTTGCGCGGGATACCCGCCCGCCTCGCCAACTGGCGACGACCGCTCACTCGAACTCGATGCGCCCGAAGAACTCCGGCGAGTGGTACGTCGGCTCCGGCAAGTCGATGCGGTTCCACGTCCCCTTCTGCGCGTCGGGGAGGCCGCTCCGGTAGAAGTTCCCGCGCCAGACTGTCCCCGAGTCGAGTTCGAGCGGGAGGCCGGTCAGCGGCCGGAGCGTCGAAAGCGGGAGCCGCGCCGCGAGCCACCAGGAGTCGTCGTCCGGGGACGCGGTCTTCGTCGGGCCGGGAACTGATGTCTCGACCTCGACGGCCGCCGCGTCGGTCGGTGCGACGAGGTCGCGGCCGATGCCGCGCTCGCGCCAGTTCGGCTCCTGCCACGCGAGTTTGAACGCGCCGCAGCAGTTCGCCTCGAAGTTGAAGTACCGCCCCGGCGAGCTGTCGTCTGGAGGTTCTGGCGTGGCGAACAGTTCGACCGAACTGTCCTCGAACGTCGGCCCGTTTAACTCCGTCACGTCGGCGGTTATCTCGTCGTCCTCGACGTGGAACTGGAGGTAGAGCGCCGCCGGGTCGAACAGCGCCCTGACCGTCGTCTCCGGGCCGGGTTCGTCGCCCCACGCGTACTCGTCCAGTCGGGCGACGTTCGCCCGCTCCCACACCGTCCCGTCGACCGCGCCGGTCAGCGGGACCGCTCTGGTCGCGTCGATGCGGCTGACTTCGTAGGTTCGCATACGACTCACTCACTCGACCCGCCCGCAAGAGCGTTCCGCCCGCCCCCGACGAAACCACTTTGTCGGGCGCTACCGAACCGCGTGGTATGAGACGAGAGTTCACCGGCTACCGCCGGGAGAGCGGCCGCATCGGGGTCCGAAACCACGTCGCCGTCCTTCCGACCTCGGTCGCGTCGTCCTGCGTCGCACGCGGCGTCGCGGCCGAAGCGGGGGCGTGGGCGCGCGCGACGCCGCACCAGATGGGAGCGAGCCAACCGGACGCGGCGCGGGAACAGACAGAGCGGGTGCTGGTCGGCGTCGGACGCAACCCGAACGTCGGCGCGGCGCTCGTCGTCGAGTTCGGAACCGAGGACATCGACGTCGACGACATCGCGGACCGAATCGCCCGAGGCGGAACGCCGGTCGAGACGCTGTCGGTCCGCGAGGTCGGCGGGACGGCCGCGGCCTTTCAGCGCGGACGTACCGCCCTTGACTCGTTGAACGAGGCGGCCGCGGACGCCCGCCGCGAGTCGGCCGACGCGAGCGAACTCGTCGTCGGCGTCGAGTGCGGCGGCAGCGACGCCACCTCGGGCATCGCCGCTAACCCCGCCGTCGGCGACGCCTGCGACCGTCTCGTCGCGGCCGACGGGACGGCCTCGTTCAGCGAGACGCCGGAGTTCATCGGCGCGGAGCACGTCCTCGCGGAGCGGTGCGCCGACGAGGAGACCCGCCGCCGACTGCTCGACCGCGTCGAGCGCCGCGAGGCGACGGCCGACCTGATGGGGGTCGACCTCCGGGGCGCACAGCCCTCGCCCGGCAATCAGGAGGGCGGCCTCACGACCATCGAGGAAAAGAGCCTCGGAGCCATCTCGAAGGGCGGGACGACCCCCGTGCGCGGCATCGTCGACTACGCAGAGCGCCTGCCGGTCGGCGGCGGCCTCGTCCTGATGGACACGCCGGGCTACGACGTGGAGAGCGTCGTCGGCAAGGTCGCCGGCGGGGCGCAGGTTATCGTCTTCACGACCGGGCGCGGGAGCACCACCGGAAACCCCGTCGCGCCCGTGGTGAAGGTCACGGGCAACCCCCGGACGTGGGAGCGAATGCGGGCGAATATGGACGTGAACGCCGGGGCGGTGGTCGAGGGCGACGCGACGATTGCCGAGGCGGGCGAGCGCGTCTTCGACGAGGTGCTCGCCGTCGCCGACGGGAAGCGAACCGGGGCCGAGACGCGCCGGATGGAGGAGTTCGCCATCACCGAGGTCCACCCGCGCGAACTCGCGGAGGTGCGGGGCGCGTGAAGGGCCGCGTCCTCGACGGGGCCGCCCTCGTGCTGGCCGACGGCGACAGCGTGGCGACGGCGCTCGGAGACCTCGACGCCGGGCGCGAGGTCCGCGACGGAGACCGGACGGTGACGCTCGCGGACGACGTTCCGTTCGGCCACAAGTTCGCCCTCGAACCGCTGTCGGCGGGCGAGACGGTCCGCAAGTACGGCGAGGTCATCGGGCGGGCCACGGAGGCGGTCGCGGCCGGAGAATGGGTCCACACGCACAACTGCGAGAGCACCCGCGGCCGCGGCGACGTGGCGGCGACGGAGGCGGAGCGATGACCGAGAACCGCCTCACTGACCGACCCGACCGACCCGACCGAATCGGCCGCGAGTCGTTCGCGGGCTACCGCCGGCCGGACAGCCGCCTCGGCGTCCGAAACCGGGTGCTTGTCCTCCCGTCGGTCATCTGCTCGCACGTCGTCGCCGAGGAGATTGCCGCCGGCTCGCCGGGCGCGGTGGCCGCGCCCCACGACCACGGCTGCGGGCAACTGGGCGCGGACGCCGAACAGACCGAGCGGACGCTCGTCGGCCTCGCCGGGAACCCGAACGTCGCGGGTACGGTCGTCGTCGGCCTCGGCTGCGAGACGGTCCGGAGCGACGTCGTCGCCGCCGCGGTCGAGGAACGCGGGCTTCCGGTCCGCGAACTCACGATACAGGACGCCGGCGGGACCGACGCCTGCGTCGACCGCGGCGCGGCCGCCGTCGCCGACCTCCGCGAGTCGGCGGCCACGCAGGAGCCAGCGGAGGCAGACGACTCGACGGCGGCGGCCGACGACTCGGCGGCGACCCTCGGTGACCTCACGGTCGGCGTCGTCGTCGACGACCTCGCGGACTCGACCAGACGGCACGCCCACCCGCTCGTCGCCGCGTTCGTCGAGCGAGTCGCGGCGGCCGGCGGGCGGGTCGTCGTCGCCGGCAACGAACGGTTCGCCGCGCACCCCGAGGAGACGCGGGCGCTCGTCGGCGACGCGGCCGCCGACCGACTGCTCGACGCGGCGGGCAGGCCTGCGAGGGCGACGCGCGTCGGCACGGCGGCGGCGACCCGCGGCTTCGACGCGGCGACGGGGTTCCTCGGTGACGCGCCGGTCACGGGTGTCGTGGCGTACGGCGAGCGAGTCGGAGCCGGGGACGACCGAGGCGACGTGGACGCCGCGAACGGCACGAACGGCACGAACGCCGACGGCGGGGTGACGATTCTCGACGCCCCCTCCCGGGTCGAGGAGGCCGCCACCGGCCTCGCCGCCGCGGGCGCGCATCTGGTCCTCCACGTCACGGGACAGGGGACGCCGGCCGGCCATCCCGTCGTCCCGGTGGTGAAACTCTCGGGCGACGCGGACACCCTCGCGGCGGTTCCCGACGACATCGACCTCGATGCCCGCGAGACCGACGCCGCCGACCTCGAATCGTACCTTCTCGCCGTCGCGGACGGCGACCGAGCCTGCGCCGAGCGACACGGACTCACGGAGTTCGCCATCGCCCGCGCCGGCCCGTCGACCTGACGCACCTCCGAGTCCGCTCGCCGGGTCGGACGCGCCGCCTTCCGCCTCGCCAATCTTTATTGGGTGGTAGTGTCACACCCGGTCGTAGTGGGAGTCAATCAGCAGGCTCGACCAGCGAGTCGAGGGCAGCGGAGCGCACTCGCGCTCATCGGCGTCTCGCGCGTCGCGTGCGGGTCGCTTTTCGGCACGGCGATGGCGCTCTACATCGGCGAACAGGGGTCGCCGTTCGCGGTGAGCCTCGCGTACGCGGCGTTCTCCTTCGGACTGTTCGTGTTCGCCCCTGTCTGGGGCGCAATCGCCGACATCACGGGTCGCCGGCGGGCGATACTCATCGGCACCGCGTTCCTCTCGACGCTCGCGGTCGCCCCGCTGACCGTGACCGCGTCGGTCCCGCTCCAAATCGCCTGTCGCGGGCTGTTCGCGGTGTTCACCGCCGGCTTCCAGTCGGTGATTCTGACCATCGTGAGCGAGTCGGGCGGCGAGTCCGGCCGCGGGCGCTCCATCGGCTTTTACAGCAGCGCCCGCTCCTCGGGAGCCATCAGCGGTCGGCTGTTCGTCGGCTATCTCGTCGGCGTGCTCGTCCCGACAGACCTCTATCTCGTCGTCGTCGGCCTCGGACTCGTGGCGACCCTCCTCACGCTCCGCATCAGCGACCCGACGCCGCCGTCGGAGGCGACGCTGACCGCGGGTCGACTCCTGCGGGAGGTCCGCGGCCGACTCCTCCCCGGCGGCGCGCGGCGAGAACTGTTCGAGCGGACCGGACTCGGCTGGCTGTACGTCGGTATCGTCCTCCGGAACATGACCGAGAAGGGGTTCATCTCGGTCGTGCCGGTGTTCCTCATCGCCGACGTGGGCCTCCCGAACGTCGTGATGGGTGCCGTCCTCGCGGTCAGCCCTGCGGTCCGAGTGGTCTCGATGTACGGCTTCGGCCGCCTGAGCGACAGTATCGGGCGGAAGAAGCTCATCGTCGGCGGTCTCGCCGGCAGCGGCGTGCAGGCGCTCGTCGTGGTGCTCGCGCTCGTCCCCGACGGACAGTTGGCCCGCATCGGTATCAGCAGCACCGCCTTCTTCGTCCACGCGGTGACGTTCTCCATGCTCACCGTGGGCACCATCGCCTTCGTCGCCGACGTGGCCCCCGTCGACCGCGAGTCCGAACTGATGGGCCTTCGCTCGACCGCTCGCGGCCTCGGCGGCGTGCTCGGCCCGCTCGTCGTCGGCGTGCTCGCCACCCGGTTCGACTACGCCACGGCGTTCGTCTGCACCAGCGTCCTCGCGTTCGTCGCCGCCGGACTCGTCGGGCGGACGCTCACCGAGAGCTTCTCGCCCGAGTGAGGCCGCGCGACCGCGCGACCCCGACCCCCGCTCGTAAACGCTTATCACGCCGCCCGCTGACGTTCGAATCGATGACGCCCACAGTCACAGTCACAGCCACTCTCTCGTCCGACGGTGAGCGCCGATGACCGAGACGCCGGTTCGGGTCGGTATCGTCGGCTGTTCGAGCATGGGCCGGTCCCACGCCGAAGCGCTCGCCGCCGTCGGCGGCGCGGACCTCGTCTGCTGCGCCGACCACACCGCGGAGACCGCTCGCTCGTTCGGTGAGACATACGGCTGTCCGTCGTACACCGACCACGCCGCCCTGTTAGCCGACGCCGACCTCGACGCCGTCTGCGTCTGCACGCCCAACGGTGCCCACCGCGACATCGTCGTCGACGCCGCGGCAGACGGCATCGACGTGCTCTGCGAGAAGCCGCTGGAAATCACGCCCGGCCGCGTCGACGACATGGTCGCCGCCTGCCGCGACGCGGGCGTCACCCTCGCCTGTGTCCTCCAGCGGCGGCTGTTCCCCACGATGCAGTTCGCCCGCGAGGTGGTCGACGACGGTCGACTCGGACGGCTCGTGTTCGCCGACGTGCGGGTGAAGTGGCACCGCGACCGGTCGTACTACGACGACTCCTCGTGGCACGGGAGCGCGGACCTCGACGGGGGCGTCCTGTTCACGCAGGCGCTCCACGGCATCGACCTGCTCCAGTGGGTCGCGGGTGACGTGACACAGGTCGCCGGGACGGGCAACGCCCTGTACCACGACATCGACGCGCCCGACACGGCGGCGCTCTCGCTCCGGTTCGAAGACGGCGCGCTCGGGCAGGTGTCGGCGACGACGGCGACGCGGCCCCAACAGGCCATCAGCCTCGAATTCAACGGGACGGAGGGGACGCTCCGCGTCACCGAGACTGGCGTCGAACTGTTCGAAGTGAACGGGGAGCAACAGCCCGTTGAACTCCCCGAACCTCGCCCCGACGGCCCGCACGTCGCCCAGATACGCGACTTCGTCGAGGCCGTCTCCGAGGGGCGACCGCCGATGGTGCCGCCGGACGAGGCGAGAAAGGGAGTGGACATCATCTTCGCCGCCGAGTGCTCGGACAGTCGCGGCGAGTGGGTGTCGGTGTCGTCGGTCGGCGGCCTCGGCAACCTCGAAGACGCGGACGACTGAGCGCGCTTCCCTGACCGACGACCCCTTCGCGCCCGCGCCCGGCAACAGCTATTTGAGCCTCTCCCGCGTCGCCCCGGTATGGAGAGTGTGACTCTCGGTATCATCGGTTGCGGAGCCATCAGCGACGTCTACTTCGAGGCGGGGAACCGCTTCGACGCCCTCGACATCGCCGCCTGCGCCGACCTCGACGCGGAGCGCGCGGAGTCGAAGGCGGACGAGTACGGCGTGCCTCGCGTCCTCCCGACGGAGGACCTGCTCACCGACCCCGAAATCGACGTGGCGGTCGTGCTCACGCCGGCGGGAACCCACGGCGACCTCGTGTCGGCCGCGCTTCAGGCCGGCACGCACGCCTACACCGAAAAGCCGCTCGCGGCGACGAAGGCCGAAGGCGAGGCGATTTTGGAGACCGCCGCCGAGCGCGGACTGACCGTCGGCGTCGCGCCCGACACCGTCCTCGGAACCGGCATCCAGACCTGCCGCGACCTCATCGACGAGGGCCGCATCGGCGACCCAGTCGGCGCGACGGCGCTCTGGTCGAACCACGGCCACGAACACTGGCACCCGGACCCCGACGGATTTTACAAGGACGGCGGCGGCCCGCTTTTCGACATGGGGCCGTACTACCTCGCGTCGCTCGTGACGCTCCTCGGCCCGATTCAGTCGGTCGCCGGGACCGCGAACACCCCGTTCGAAGAGCGCGAGATAACGAGCGAACCGCGTCGCGGCGAGCGGATTCCGGTGTCGGTGCCGACCCACGAGACGGCCGTCGTGACCTTCGAAAACGGCGCGACGGGGACGCTCCTCACGAGTTTCGACGTGTGGGAGTCGGAACTGCCGGGGTTCGAGATTTACGGTACCGAGGGGACGCTGAGCGTCACCGACCCCAACCGGTTCGACGGGACGCCTCGCGTCCACCTCAGCGACGACGACGACGGCGAGTGGCGCGAGGTTCCCGTCGAGCGCGACCACCCCGGCCAACAGCGCGGTCTCGGCCTCGTCGACCTCGCGTACTCGCTTCGCTCCGACTGGGCCCACCGGACCAGCGGCGACCTCGGGTTTCACGTCCTCGAAGCGATGGATGGCATCCGCGAGTCCGCCGAGGAGGGCGCGTACGTCCAACTCTCGGCGCAGTGCGAGCGCCCGCCGTCGGTCCCCGACGGCTTCCCGACTGATGTCGGTCCGGCGGGCGACGCGGAGTGAACTCGGGAGTGAGCGCAGGCATCGGTGCGGGAGCGAAAACGGCAGTACGGGAGCGAAAACAGATGTCGATGCCGGCGGCGGTGTCGTCGTTGGTGCCGTCGTCCGAACGGCGGTTCCAATCGGGATTTTTGCTCAGTCGGCCGGCTGTTCCGCGTCGTCCGCGACGCCGATGTCGAGGTCGTCGGTGAGCGGTTCGCTGTTCCGGTAGTCGATGCTGTCGTGGGCGTCGAAGCAGGCCGCCTCGTGGCGGTCCGACGGGCCGCTCATGCCGGCGAGGTCGGGCGTGTTCGACGTGCAGTACTCCCGCGCCTCGGGACAGCGGGTGTGGAACCGACAGCCGCTCGGCGGGTTCTCCGGGTCCGGGATGTCGATTTTCCTGACCGGCGGCGTCTCGATGGGGTCGTTTATCTCCGAGAGGCCGGAGGTCGCCCACAGGAGGCTCTTGGTGTACGGATGCTGGGGGTTCTTGATAATCTCGTCCGCCGGGCCGATTTCGACGATGCGGCCGAGGTACATGACGGCGATGCGGCCGTCGGCGCGGCCGGCGAGGTACCGGGCGTTCGCCATGTTGTGCGAGATGAAGACGAACGAGGTGCTGAACATCTCCTGGAGTTCGAGAAGCAGGTCCATCAGGTTCACCCGGAGGCTCACGTCGAGGGCGCTCACGGCCTCGTCGGCGAGGATGAGGTCCGGTTCGAGCAGCATCGACCGGACGATGACGGTCCGCTGGGCCTCCCCGCCGCTCAGTTGGTGGGGATACCGAGACGCGTAGTCGTCCGCGGGGGTGAGCCCGACCGTATCGAGCATCTGGTGGACGAGTTCCCGCCGTTCGACGAGGTTGAGTTCCGGCCGCCACTTCTTCAGCGCCGGGTTGAGGTTCTTGAATATCGTCCGGTTGGGGTCCAGCGAGTTGCCGGCGTCCTGGTGGACCATCTGGAGCGACTTCCGAATCTCCTTGTACGGGATGTCGCCGGGTTCGAGGTCGGACTTCCAGATGTCCTGTCCGCGGAAGCGGACCGTTCCCGAGGTGGGCCGTTGGAGGCCAATCATAGCCTTTCCGAGCGTCGTCTTGCCGCAGCCGGACTCGCCGACGAGCGCGACCACGTCGTTCTCGCCGATGTCGAGCGAGACGTTGTCGACGGCGCGGACGACGCCCTTGTCGTCACCGAGGAAGCGGTCGAGGATGCCTTGGTTGCCGCCGAAGTGAACGCTCAGGTCGTCCACCCGGAGCAGGGGGTCGGCGCTCATTTCGAGACCTCCTTCTTGAGGGGAATCGTCTCGCGGGCCTCGTCCGTGTAGAAGCACGCGGCCCCGTGGTCGTCGGACACTTCCATGAGGTCCGGGTTCGTCGCCCGGCACTGCTCGTCGGCGAGCGGGCATCGAGTGTGGTACGAACAGCCCTTCGGGACGTTCAACGGGTCCGGGCTCGTCCCCTCGATGGACGCCATCTCGTCGAGGTCGGCGTCGATGTCGGGTATCGAGTTGAGGAGTTCCCGCGTGTAGGGGTGGGCGGGGTCCATGACGATATCCTGCACCGGGCCGAGTTCCAGCAGTTCGAAGGCGTACATCACCGCGAGGCGGTCGGAGATGCGCGCGACGTGGCTCAGGTCGTGCGTCACGATGACGATGGTGAGGTCGTACTCGGCTTTCAGCTCCGAGAGGAGCTTCAGAATCGACTGCTGCATCAGCAGGTCGAGCGCGGCGGTCGGCTCGTCCATCACGAGCACGTCGGGGTCGAGGATGAGGCTCAGCGCGATGAGCGCGCGCTGTTTCATCCCGCCCGAAAGCTCGTGGGGGTAGGCGTCGAGGACGCGGTCGGGTTCGAGGTGTACGTCGGAGATGAGCTGTCGGGCGCGCTCCATCCCCTCCTGAATGTCGTAGTCGTGCGCTCGGAGCGTCTCGACGAAGTGGTCGCCGATGCTGAGCGTCGGGTTAAACGAATCGAGCGCCCCCTGTACGACCATCGAGACCCGTTCCCAGCGGAACCGACGAAGCTCCTCTTTGCTCAGCTCGTTGACCTTGATGGGCTCGCCCCCCTCCGGCGGGTTGAACACCACGTCGCCGGTGAGCGTCCCGGGCGAGTCGATGGCGTCGAGCATGGAGTCCGCCAGCATCGACTTGCCGGAGCCGGACTCGCCGACGACGCCGAGCACCTCGCCGCGGCGGACGTTTATCGACACGTCGTCGAGGACCCGCGCGTCCCCGCGCTCCATCGCGAACGCGACGCTCGCGTTCGTTATCTCTAAGACGTTGTGCTCGGCCGACGGCTCGTCCCGCGTCTTCCGTTTGGTGTGTTGTGTCGCCATGGTCAGTCCCTCTCGTCGGTTCGTACGGCGGGCGAGCGACCCCGCCCGTTACGCGTGCCTATCGTCAACATATGACCGTCGTGGGAATCTATCACGTTCAATCCTACTTAACACTTTCCGCCGGCGCAGTCGTCGCGTGCCGATTCCGCGGTCTTCGGGCAGTTCGACCGCCGATACCGGCAAACTATAAGTTCGTCCGCGATGTCCGTGCTGACATGGCGCAAGCGCAGACGCGACAGAACGTCCTGTGGACAGTTCGCTCCAAATTCGGCGGTATCACCTCGGCGGTGGTTCTCTTCGGCGCGCTGCTAATTCTCTTGGGTGCCGCCCTTCAGACCGGCGTCTGGGCGGGAATGTTCGGAATAATCGGCGGATTGCTGGTATTCGTGGCCGTCGCGTTCCGGGTCCTTATCTGGGTGTACCGGCTGTTCTGATCACATCATGGTGAACCCGTAGTACACCCCGACGAGCAGGAGTACGAGTATCACGAGGCCGAGCAGGTACCGCGTCGTATTTCCTTCTTTCTCCACTTTCATGGTTGAAGTCCGTTTGATAGGTCGATAGCGCGTGTGTTAACCTTTTCCCTGCTATCGAGTGGCACGGGTACGCTCGGCGCGAAACGACCGAAAAAACAGCAACGCAAAATCGACCGACTGGGGTGTGCTCGTCAGTCCGCAGCGGACGCGGCACCGTCGCCGCCTTCCGAGCCGCCGCGACCGCCTTCCATGTCGTCGGTCGAGACGGTGGCCGCGTGGCGGGCGCGCAGACGGGGGTTGAACAGTCGGTCCGTCCCCTGCGCGAACAGTTGGAGGCCGTACGTCATCGTGACGATGAACAGTATCGGCGCGAGCAGCCAGTGGAAGCGGTCCATGCCGGACAGCGCGCCGCCGTTGCGGGCGATGTTGAGAATGACGCCCCAGTTGCTCGTCGTGAACGGCAGCACGCCGATGAAGTACAGGCCGACGGACTCCATCAGGATGTTCCGCATGGAGCCGACGGTCCCCATCGTCAGCATCGGCATGAGCCGGGACATAACGTTCTTCGAGAGGATGCTCGACGTTGGCAGTCCGAGCACCCGCGAGGCCTCGACGTGGGACTCACCGCGGATGGTGAGCACCTGCGAGCGGAGCTGTCGGGCCAACCGCGGCCAGTTGTCGATTGCCAGCACGAACCCGACGAACACCGGACTCTTCGGTTCGAGAATCACCGCGAGGACGATGACGAGCGCCAGTCCGGGGATGTTCATCATCACGTCCGTCACCGTCATGAGTACCTTGTCGATGACGCCGCCGAGGTAGCCGGACGTGACGCCGAAGAAGATGGCGAGCCCCAGCGTGAACATGGCTCCCGACAGCATCATGATGAGCATCGGGCGGGTCGCGAGCACCTGCTGTGCGAGGAGGTCGCGGCCGATGTCGTCGGTGCCGAGCGGGTAGCGCATGTTCTCCAGCGGTTGCAGGAGAATCGGCCCCTGCATCGGCCTGACCTCGGGGACGATGTACGGCCCGAACAGTCCGAGGAACCCGAAGACGCCGAGGATTATCGCGCCGACCCGCGCCCGCGGCGAGGTCCAGATGATGCGGAACGGGGTCAGGAGGCTCTGGTCGATTCGCTCTCTGATGTACTCGCCGCGCGAGAAGTCGGAGCTATCGACGTCGAAGCTCATCGCGCCGCTCGCCGAGATGCGGTCTCCTTCGATGCGGTCGTCGATGGTCTCGGTCTCGTCCGCGCCGCCGCCCCGCAGGCGGTTGAGGAAGCGCTGGAAGCGCTCGCGGTACGACCGCGAGAAGGACTCGCGCTGGGTGTGGCCGGCGCGCGGGTCGATGAAGCCGTAGGTGAAGTCGGCGATGAGCAGACCGACGACGGTGACGATGGTAAAGAGGATGACCGCCGCCATGACCGTCGTGTAGTCCCGCGCCATCGTGGCCTCGTAGAAGTAAAAGCCCATGCCGCGGTAGCGGAATATCTGCTCCATGATGACCGACCCGCCGAACAGGCTGGCGAGGCCGGCCATGAGGCCCGTGTACATCGGCAGCATCGAGTTCCAGCCGATGTAGCGCAGTTGAATCCTGCTGTCGGGCAGTCCCCTGAGTTCCGCCACGTCGACGTAGTCCTCGCCGATGATGCGGGTACAGTGCGCCCGGAATTCGAGGCCGCCCCACGAGGTCAGCGCGAACGACATGATGGGGAGCGCCGCGTGTCGCAGCACGCTGGCCATGAACTCGACGTTGAAGCCGGGCGTGAGCGCGTTATCGTACCGGCCGCCGTTGGGGAAGAACTCGGTGCCGAACCCGAGCATGAACAGCAGCACGAGGCCGACGATGTAGTACGGGACGGCGTCGGAGAAGATGACGAAGTAACTCCCCACGATGTCCCAGGCGTCACCCTCGTGGACGGCGAGGAAGCCGCCGATGAGAAACACCATGATGGTGCCGATGACGAGGGCGAAAAGCGAGACGAACATCGTCCACGGTATTGCCGGCCCGAGCACGTCCCAGACCGGCTGCGCGTAGAAGATAGACCGTCCGAAGTCAAACTGTGCGACCGATACGATGTATTCGACGTACGCTTGCAGCATCGGCTTGTCCGGGTTGACGTTCGAGTACATCTCGACCATCTGGTTGAGACGAGTCGACGAAACCGCCCCTCCGGACCGCTGTCTAATCTGCGCGGCGATGTAGTCCATCGGCCCGCCCGGTATGAGCCGAACCGTCGCGAACGAGAACGTGATCGCCGCCCAGACCGTTATCAGGGCCTGCGCTATCCGGCGCACGTAGTAATTTTTCTCGACCATCCTTGCTAGTTGTTAGCTCTCATGTGTGTACTTAATCATTATGAACGGGGCTACTTTCGACCGCACTCGACCGCACCGACCTCGCCGTCGTCGCGCCCGGAGGCGAATATCTCGGCCGCCGGACGGGGAGTTCACCGCATGGCTGATACGAGTGACTGTTTCGATGAGACGACGGGTTCTGGTTCAGGTGGCGGCGCTCGGCGCGGTCACTGCCCTCCCGCCGGGTGGAAGTACTCGGTTCCCATCTTGGCCATGTACTGGCAGTAGGAGTACTGGCCGATTTCGACGATTTCGTAGCGGTACGCCGGGTTCAGATTGTTGTTCGGCGGCTTCGTCGCCCAGTTGTCGTGGTTCAGCCAGTAGCCACCGGTGCCGCCCTCCTCGTTGATGAGCATCATCGGCAACGACTGGTTGAATATCCACGAGACTTCGGCGACTTTCTGTCTGCGCTCGTCGTCCGACATCTGCGTCCGAAGCTCGTTGAGCTTGTCGATGACGTCGACCTCTTGGAGGTCGCCGCTCGGGTCACCGATGGGGTACGGCACCTCGACCACGCGGTCCATCGCCCAGTTGTCGTTGGTCGGCAGCGGCTGTCCGGACAGCGACTCCTGTACCCTGAACGAGTTCGAGAAGCCGAGGAACGGCGGACCGGATTTCGCGCCGCCCCAGTTGTCGAACAGCAGCTCCCAGTCGCCGGACTCCATCGTCTTGCCGGCGCGGATGGTCGCCTCCTGTGCGGTTACTTCGGTCTGGAGTCCGAAGTCGTCGAGGTAGGTCTTCGCGATTTGGGCGAACCGCAGGGCCATCGGCTCCTCGTCGGAGGTCGCGGTGTAGAACCGCAGGGTGACGTTCTCGCCGTTGGGGTCCTTCCAGCGGTTGCCCGGCTTCGTGAAGCCGGCGGCTTCGAGGAGTTCGGTCGCCCGCTGTTCGTCCACGTCGCTCTCCGTGTGTGCGTACCGTTCGAGCTCCGCGAGGTCCCCGCTCGGCCAGTTCGAGTTCCCGCCGAACCAGGGCACTTCCTTGTCCTGCCCGATGCCGGACGGAATGCGGTCTTCGACCCAGTAGGTGCCGTAGTCTGGGACCCACTCGACGAGCGGCTTCCGGGGGACGATGTGGTGAATCGCCTTCCGGACGCGCGGGTCGCCGGTGATGTCGCTCTGACAGTTGAGCAGAACGCCCATCGCCCCGCTGCGCATCTGCGGCGTAATCTGGTCCTCGGAGAGGCTGTCGGCCGGCCCCCAGCCGTTCTCCTTGAGTCGGTCCCGAGCGGACTGCGACTCCGGCGGGTAGCTCACGTCGATGACGCCCTCCTGCATCGCCTTGGTCCGCTGTTGTTGGTTCGGGTAGCGGTGCCAGTCGAGGTTGTAGTCTATCATGTCGCCCGTGATTTCGCCGCTCGACCACTCGGCGTCGCTGAAGGGGCTGACGTAGTCGTCGTAGGGTTCGAAGTGCGCGACGTTCTCCTCCCCGCTGACGAACTCCCAGACGGAGTTCCCCGGAACGTTCGCGTTGTCCCAAACGTCCTGCTGAATCGCCTGCATCATCTCCTGTTGGGCGGAGGTTCGCTCCGATTCGGTGGTGGCGTCGTCGAACATCTCGGCGTACTGCCCCCAGATGTCCCGGTGCGCCCAGAGCCACGCCCGGCGCTTCATGTGACCGAACTCGAATATCTCCCGGCTGATACCGGGCTCGACGAGGTCGAAGGTGAGTTCGTACTTCCCGGTCTGCTCTACGTTCTCGTACAGGGGCTGTGCGCCGTAGCCCTTGTGGACGGTCTGCATCAGCTGACCGATTTTGAGCTGCGTCGTCACGTCCTCCGCCGTCAGGTCGTCGCCGTTGTGCCACGTGTAGGTGTCGCGGATGTTCCACGTGACCTGCCCGTTGTCGGCGTACTCCCAGTCCTTGACGACCATCCCTTTCGTCTTGTTCGACACCTTGTCGTGGACGGCCAACTGGTCGAACATCGCCCAGTACCACCGGAACGAGAAGTTTGCGGCGTTGCCGTACGGGTTGAACCGGGCGTTCGTCGGTGCGAGCGAGATGATGTGGTTGAGCGTCCGCCCCGACGACTGGCCGGTCGACTCGCCGTCGGTCGTCGTGCTTCCACCGCCACCGCCCTCGTTTTCGAGGGGCGTCGGCGTGTCTTCGTTCCCGCCCTGACTACACCCGGCCAGCGCGGCGGCCCCGGCCGTGGCACCGAAGGCGTTTCGAAGCAGACGACGGCGCGTCTGTGACGACGCGTCTTCCCATTCATCGTCGCTGATCCACTTGTCGGACTCAGCGCTGCTTTGCGAATCCATCACACAGTACTCATTACGACTATTCTATATATACCCATCGATAATGCTGATTATTTAATGACATTAGGTTTGATTGCGCGGACGCGCTTGCGACTCTGGACCGAACCGCGAGATGGTGGCCCCAAAGGACTATTATCCCGTTTTGCGAAATCGCCGGTAATGGGAACCTCAGAACGGTCGTACTTCAAATGTTGGATCTGCCGAAAGAAGATGCTGTGGACCAGTGTGCTCTCGTTCACGCTCCTCATCGTCGTGCTCGGACTCCTCGCGATGACGGGCATCGAGCGCGGGACCGCCTCGTACGTCGTCCTCATGATGGACTTCGCCCTCGCCGGCGTGCTTCTCGCGACCGTCGGCGTCGTCTTCTGGCGGTGCGGCTACCTGAGCGACGCACTCGACTGACCGACTGACTCTCGGCCCGGTCTCGTCCGGTCTGCCCGTTCCGTTTCGGTCCGTCCCGGCAGGTCTCGGTTTCTTTCTCGCCCTCGCTCTCGACTCGCGTCGCATCCGTTCTTCATACTACAATGCCCTGATCTCCATACCGCACTGACATTTTTGGCCTATCCCTCCGCTGTCTGTTGATTTCGGCGTCGAGTACACCTCCGAGACGGCCGTTTTTGTTCGCGTACGGGGAACTCAGGCCCGTCGGCCGAGCAGGCGTCCTCCCCGAACCGACGCTCTGTCAGCGCCCCGTGTCCGAAAATACCCGCTCTCAGGACTCTTATCGGCAGAACTGCGGTCGGTGGGCGTCTGTCGCTTGCCGTGACGCCGCTACAACCGTAATGCTCGTTTCCCCGCGTTCTGCTCGTTTCGTTACCCGCCAGATATCACCGAAAACGGGTCGTAGACGGCCTCAGATGTGAGCTATCGCTTCTCTTTGTTCTGTTCGCCCACGGGGAACAATTCTCCCGGTCCGCGACGCCGACACGCACTTGTGAACCCGTCGCGTTCGTCGGAACGACACCGAATGACCGGCTTCGACTACGACGACTGGTTCGGCGGCGTCCTCCGAGCGAGCGACGGGAGCGACAGTTCGGTCGCGTCCGCGGGCACCCCCGGCCGGGCGTTCGCGGCGTGGCAGGCGTCGTTCCGCGGCGAACTGCGCGATGTACTCGGATTCCCGGCGATGCGTGACCGCGCCGTCGAGGGCATCGACCCGAGGCGACGGGAGCGCTCGGGAGCGACGGTTCAACACCGGAGTTACGAGCGACAGACGTGGAGCGTCCGCACGGAACGGGGGTTCCGAGTCCCGTTCTATCTGCTCGTCCCCGACTCGGTGGACCCGCCGTATCCCGTCGTCGTCGCGCTTCACGGCCACACCGAATACGGCAAGGACCTCGCCGCCGGTGTCGCAGATGGCGAGGCGGCCCGCCGTCACATCACCGACGACCGACGGGACATCGCGCGGCAGGCGGTTCGCCGTGGCTTCGCCGTCGTCGCCCCCGACATGCGCGCCTTCGGTGAGCTAGCCCCCGACGCGGCCGACGAATCGAACGCGTCCGACGCCGTCAGCGCGTGTACGTACTGGCAGAAGCGCGCCCAACTCGTCGGCCGGTCGCTCGTCGGCGAGCGCGTCTGGGACGTGTGCCGGCTGGTCGACTTCGTCGCGGACCACCCGCCCCTCGACGCGGAGCGACTGGCCGTCTGCGGCCACTCCGGCGGCGGAACCGTCGCGCTCCTCGCGGGCGCGCTCGACGAGCGACTCGGGTGCGTCGTCGCCTGCGCGTCGGTCTGTCCGTTCGAGGACTCTATCGTCCCCATCGACCACTGCCCGTGCAACTACGTCCCCGGCCTCCGACGCCTCGGTGAGGTGTGGGACATCGCCGGCCTCGTCGCTCCGCGGCCGCTCCGCGTCGTCGCTGGCGACGCCGACCCAATTTTCCCGATTGCCGGAACGAGACGCGCGTTCGACCGCATCCGCGAGCGGTACTGCGTCGCGGACGCCGACGGCGAGTGCAGTCTCTACGTCGGCGACGGCGGCCACCGCTTTTTCGAGGCCGGCGCGTGGCCCTTCCTGCGCGGCCGGCTCTGAGGCGACCTGCCGTCTTCCTCCCATCGGGCGACCGGCCGTACTGCGCCGTGGTACACCGGCACAACGTTTATCAATTCGCTCGCGGATGCTTGAGGCGTGACCCTCGAACAGCGGAACGTGCGCGACTACGGTATCGACGACGACGATTCGCTCGACACGGCGGCGATTCAGGCGGCGCTCGACGACTGCGCCGGAACGGGCGGCGAGGTGTATCTCCCGCCGGGGACGTACCGAAGCGCCCCGCTCCGCGTCGGCGACGACACGACGTTCAGGCTGGCCAACGGCGCGGAACTCCGGTTCGTCCAGGACTTCACCGCGTTCCCGACGGTCGAGAGCCGCTGGGAGGGGTGGAATCAGGACGGCTTCCACCCGTGTCTCCACGTGGCCGACGCCGCGAACGTCACCATCACCGGCGAGGGCGTCATCGACGGCGGCGGCTCCTACTGGTGGGAGTTCGTGTCGGTACCGCCCGAGCAGTACCCCTCCGAACTCACCGAGCGACTCGAAGAGATTCGGAGCGGCAACAAACAGGACGCGGTGAGCACGTTCACGGTGCGCCCGCCGCTGCTCCAGATAGACGGCTGCGAGAACATGACCGTTTCCGGCGTGACGCTCCGGAACTCTCCGTTTTGGAACACGCACGTGGTCTACTCCGACGACGTGACGATTCACGACGTGTCGATTCGGAACCCGCCGGACGCCCCGAACGGCGACGGCATCGACATCGACTCCTCGCGATTCGTCAGGGTCAGCGACACCCACATCGACGCCGGCGACGACGCCATCTGCCTGAAGTCCGGGAAGGACGCCGAGGGCCGCGAGGTCGGCCGACCGACGGAGAACGTCGTCGTGACCAACTGCACGGTCGAACACGGCCACGGCGGCGTCGTCATCGGGAGCGAGACGGCCGGCGACGTGCGGCACGTCACCGTCACGAACTGCACGTTCACCGACACCGACCGCGGCATCCGCATCAAATCCAAGCGCGGCCGCGGCGGGACGGTCGAGGACCTCCGGTTCGACACCATCGTCATGCGCCGCGTCGCCTGCCCGTTCGTCATCAACGGCTACTACCAGACGGACATCGACAGCGACCCCGAGCCAGTTACCGAGGCGACGCCGAACGTCCGCAACGTCGACTTCCACCACATCACCGCCGAAGAAGTCGAGTCGGCGGCGTTCCTCGCCGGCCTCCCCGAACAGCGGTTCGAGGGCATCTCCTTTACCGACGTGGACATCGACGCGACCCGCCCGTTCGACGCGTCGGACCTCTCGCCGGCGATGGCGAAGGGCTACGACCAGCGCCACGGCGTCTTCTGTAAGTCGCTCGGCAGCGTCTCGTTCCGAGACGTTCGCGTAACGGTCCCCGACGGGAGCGGGACCCCGCTGACCGCGGAAGCGAGTTCGACGGTCGTCCTCGACGGCTTCGAAGCCCAGTCCGACGAGGGGCCGGCCGTCGTGGCTGACGGCGTCGAACACCTCCGAATCGGCGGCTGCGTCGCCCCCGAGGACGGCGAACCGTTCGCGCACGTCCGCGACGGCGCGGCTGGCGCGAATGACGGGGAGTCCTCGGTGCTCCTCGCCGGCAACTACGGCGACATGGCCGAGGCCGTCGTCTCGGTGCAGCCGGAAGCGGTCGAGCGGTAGGCGACGCCCGACGAACTCGTTTTTGCGAAAAACGCTCCTGCGCGCTTCAGTCTCGGAGCGACGGCGCGGCGAACTGGCCGTCGTCGAACGCAATCGGCGAGGGTTCTTCGACCACGCGCAGGTCGTCGCGGTCGCGGGCCTCCTCGACGAGCGCCGGCGAGGCGTACAGCCGGTGGAGGTGCATGGTGTCGGCGGCGCGGACGACCCGAACCGTGTCGAGGTCGACGACGCCGATAGTCGAGAGCGCGGCGACGACGCCCGCGCGGTCGGTCTCGACCACGGGCGGGAGCTTCACGCCGCGGATGGTGCTCGCGGTGAGCGCGTTGATGAGCGTCGTCCCCGCGTCCAACTCGGCGGCGATGTCCTCGTGGACCACGTCCGCCGACCCGACGCCCATCGCGTTGCCGTGGGTCTTCTCGGTCAGTCCGCGGGTGTAGATGCGCTTGATGTTCGGTTTTTCCGGGGCCGGTTCGTTGATGGAGAACGGCCGGCGGCCGATGACGTTCGTGTCCATCCCCTGCCCGCTGATCTCCTTGCCTTGCCGGTCGAACACGACCAAATCCAGTTCCTCGAACGGGAGCTTCGGCATCAGTTCGTACGCGGTTTCGAGCAGTTCGCGCTCGCGGTCGAGGAAGCCCGACGGCGGGACGCCCTCGACCAGCGTGGTGTCGTCGTGCTGGTCTTCCACGACGGCGACGCCGCCGACGATGGGAAGCGAGTCCAAGAGCTGCTCGGTTATCTCGGGAATCATCCGCCGGAACGACCAGTCGACGGCCCACTTGTGGGCGATTTGCGCGCCGCGCTGTTTGCCCATCCCGATGACGAGCATCTTCGACAGTCCGCTTTCGACCTCGCCGTCGAAGTCGGTGTGGGGCTTGACGCGGTTGACGGGGACGATGGCGTCCGCGGCCGCGGCGTTGGCGTCGGCGACGACGGGTACGTCGCGGTCCGGCGTGCGCCCGACCTCCACGACCTCCATGCTGGACCGAATCTCGCAGCCGATTCGCTCCTCGGTGACGCCGAGTTCGTTCAGCATCTCCCGCTGTCCCTCGCCGGTCGCGCCGCCGTGGCTCCCCATCGCGGGGAAGACGAACGGCTCGTAGCCCGCCTCGGAGACGGCGTCGACGACGCCCGCGACGATGTCGGGTATGTTCGCGATACCGCGGCTCCCGACGCCGAGCGCGACCTCGCCGCCCTCGGGAACGTCCGCAAAGGACAGCGCGGCGATGGCCTCCGCGGCCGCCTCCGGCACGTCCGCGGCCGGAATCGGGTCCGTCTCCCAGACCTGTTCGACGATACCTAACTCGGGGAGCGGGGGGTTGCCGCACGCTTCGAGGATAACGTCTTCCGGGACTGAGAGCCAGTCTGCGGGGTTCTCATTGTCGTCTGTGTGCATGCCGCACTCGACGGCCGAGTTCGACATAAAACTGTTCGTCGGGGGGCGTTCCTACACGCTGAGGTCGTCGAGGACGACGCGGCGCCCCTCCTCGGAGGACCGATAGCTCGCCTCGGTGAGTTGGACGCCGCGCGCCCCGGCGGTGAAGTCCCACGGGAACGGCTCGTCGGCGACGACGTGCCGGATGAACTTCTCCCACTGAAGCTTAAACGCGTTCTCGAACACCCGGTTGTTCGGGACGCCCGTCCAGTCCTCGTAGAAGTCGTGTTCCTTCGGCGTGTCGGGGTTCCACTCCGGTTTCGGCGTGTTCGCGTGGCCCTGCGTCTTGCAGTCGCGCAGGCCGGCGACCGCGCTTCCCTCGGTCCCGTCGACCTGAATCTCGAGGAGGTCGTCGCGGTTGACGCGGACGGTCCACGAGGAGTTGAGTTGGGCGACGATGTCGTCTTCCAGTTCCATGATGGCGTAGGCGGCGTCGTCGGCGGTCGCCTCGTACGGCTCGCCGTCCTCGTCGATTCGCTCGTCGATGTGGGTCTTCTGGAGACAGCGGACGGACTCCACCTCACCGAACAGGTTCTCCAGCACGTAGCTCCAATGAGAGAACATGTCGTCGACGATGCCGCCGCCGTCCTCGGCGCGGTAGTTCCACGAAGGGCGCTGTGCCTCCTGTCCGTGCCCGGTGAACACCCAGTAGCCGAACTCGACGCGCACCGAGAGGATGTCGCCGAAGAAGTCCTGTTCGATGAGCCGCTGGAGCTTCAACAGCCCGGGGAGCCAGAGTTTGTCCTGAACGATGCCGTGTTTCACGTCGCTCTCTTCGGCCATCCCGGCCACGTCGAGCGCGGCGCTGAGGTCGCTCGCCAGCGGTTTCTCGCAGTAGACGTGCTTTCCGGCATCGATAGCCTTCATGACGCTGTCAGGGCGGCGGGGGGTTATCTGCGAGTCGAAGTACACCTCGTCGTCGCCGTCGAGACACGTTTCGAGGTCGGGGTCGACGGTCCAGCGGTCGATGCCGTGTTCCTCGCTCAGTTCGCGGAGTTTGCGCTCGTTGCGGCCGACGAGAAGTGGGTCCGGCATGACTCGTTCCCCGCTGGAGAGTTCCACGCCGCCCTCCTCGCGTAGCGCGACGATAGAGCGGATGAGGTGCTGATTCGTTCCCATCCGGCCGGTCACGCCGTTCATGATGATACCTAGCTCTTGCATGGGCTAACTCGTTGCACCAATCTGCTGGTCGGAGTGTAATAACCTTTTGCATGGTTCCGGGTTCCGCCGTGAACGATTCGCGCGTCTGACCGTCGCCAGCACCGTGAACAGCCGATTCGATGCCGAATGTGAGCGCGGAGCCGGCGACGTGCGTGACTCGGGCGACTCCGATTCGAGCATGTCGAACTTTATATGTACTACCCGATGTGTTACAAACATATGCTTGTAATATATCGGAGTTCACCTCGTCATTTCGTCACAGACACCGTTTCATTCGTTCGCCACTCTCGAACTTTATCTACTGCCGTCGCCCCAGTTCGGGACTACCATAAATTATAATAATCGTTGAATATGTTGTCTGGTCGAGTGATACGCTCATGAATCCTGACAGGAGAACGTTCCTCCGCGCGCTCGGAGCAGGCAGTATCGGCGCGACGACTGCTGGCCTCTTCGGTGGCGGCGCTGCGGCCGCGACCGTGATTTCGATGCGGGGCGGCGGCGACGACATCTGGGGCACGGCCGACGCGTTCCACTACCACTACACGGAGCTGAACGGCGACTTCGACGTCGCCGTCCAGAACACCGGCATCGACAACGTCGAAAGCTGGACGAAGGCGGGCCCGATGGTTCGCGAGTCGCTCGCCCCCGACGCGAAGAACGTCATGGTCCGCCGCCGCCCCAACGGCGAGGCGTCGATGCAGTACCGACCCGAAGACGGCGCTGAGACGGAGAGCGTCGGCGGCACGCCGGCCGACTGGCTCCGACTCAAGCGAAGCGGCGACACGATAGAGACGTACCACTCCACTGACGGCGAGACGTGGACCTCGATTACCACGCTCGGCGGCGACGACATCTCGCTGGGTGACAGCGTCTACGTCGGACTGGCCGTCACCAGCCACCTCTCCGGGACGCTCGCGACGGCGACGTTCCAGAACCTCTCGGGGGTCGAACCCGACCGGAACCGAGACATCGGCGACGTCGACGTCGCGGGGAGCGTGGAGAGTACGGCGGGCGTCCCGCTCGTCTCGACCGGTGACGTGACCGACCTCGCTCCGAACTCCGCGACCCTCACCGGCGAACTGAGCGACCTCGGCGGTGCCGGTTCCGCAGCGTGTTATTTCGAGTACCGGGAGGTCCCGACCGAGTCGTGGAACACCACGGCATCGACGGAACGCTCCTCGCCGGGCGCGTTCAGCGTCGAGGCCGACGACCTGACGGAACGCCGCTACTACGAGGTTCGCGCGGTGGCCGACACGGCCGACGGAGACACCGCGAGAGGCGCAGTCTCCACGTTCAGCACGCCGAACCCGTCGAACAGCAAGGCCCCGGACAGCGCCGGCTCGGACCATGCCGGTCCGGACAGCGCGTCGCAGTTCGGACCGAGCGACGGGTTCGCCGAGGCCGCACCGTGGCTCGACGACGACACGCCGGTCATCGTGATAACCGAACCGACGCGCCACCAACTCGAAAAGGCGGTCACCGTCGACGGCGAGCGACTGGTCGTCTTCGAGACCAGCGGCACGGTCGACCTCGGCGTGCGCGACCTGCCGATTCCGTACGACAAGTGCTACATCGCCGGGCAGACCGCTCCCTCGCCGGGCGTCACGTTGGTCAGGGGCCGCGTGAACGTCGCGGCGAGCGACTGCGTCCTCCAGCACATCCGGGTCCGACTCGGTGACGCGGGAATCGAGGAGCCGACCGAGGACTGGGCGCTCGACACGGTCAACACGGCCGACGAGACGGAGAACAACGTCATCGACCACGTCTCCGCCTCGTGGAGCGTCGACGAGTGTCTCTCGGTCGGCTACGAGACCGCGGACACGACCGTCTCGAACTGCCTCGTCGCCGAGGCGCTCGACGACTCGGTCCACCCGAAAGGTGAACACGGCTACGGGTCGCTCATCGGCAACGACGCGACGAACGTCGCCATGCTGGGGAACGTCTGGGCGTTCAACACCGACCGCCACCCCCGACTCAAGGAGGGAACCGAGAGCGTCGTCGTCAACAACGTGATGTACGACTTCGAGGACGGAACGTGGCTTGACCCCGACACCGAGGCGAGCATCGTCGGCAACGCCTACCGCAAGCCCAACTCGGACAAGGCGAACGTGTTCGCCGAGGACGGTGTGGACACGGCCACCGCGTACCTCGAAGACAACGTCACCGACGACGACGTGCCGATGGTCGACGAGAACGTGACCGTCGTCGACGAGCGACCGCTGTGGCCCGACGGACTCGCGGCGATGCCGTCGGACCGGACGTTCGAACACAACCTCGAACACGTCGGCGCGCGCCCGGCCGACCGGACGGCGACCGACGAGCGCATCCTCGAACACGTCGAACTCGGCGCGAGCTATCTCGTCGACAGCCAAAAGCAGGTCGGCGGCTACCCGGACCTCCCGGTCAACAGCCACGAACTGAACGTCCCGAACGGCGGGACTCGACCGTGGCTTCGGTCGTGGTCTCGGCGGGTCGAATCGCCCGACGGCTGACTGCGCGGAGCCGACGCGCCGCCCGCGACCGGCTATATTGCTTGTACCCGTATCTTTTTACATCATTTTCGGTGAACTACGTGTATGGGTGCGAACATCGGATACATCGGTATCGACCACCACCACCGGGACCCCTACTTCGCCGTCGCGAGCGAGTTGGACGCGACGATCACCGCGGTCTGCGAACCCGGACGACGGGTCGACGTGGGGAACATCGCGGCGATGGACGACCGCCCCGACGAAATCACGACCGAGGGACAGGATATGGCGGATCTCGTCGGCGGCGCGGCGGTGTACGAGGACCCTCACGAACTCGTCTCCGACGCCGACATCGACGTGGTGTGGATAACCTACCGGAGCGACGAGACGCCGGCAATCATCGAGAGCGCCGTCGAGAACGGCGTTCACGTCATCAGCGAGAAACCCATCGCTCGGACCGCCGCCGACCTCGAAGATATCGCTGACCGCGCCAACGAGCTCGGCGTGACCGTCTCGCCGACGATGTACTACCGGCGCAACCCCGTCGCGATGACGCTCCGCGACCGGGTTTCGGAGGGCTTCTTCGGTGACGTGTGGACGCTCGACGGCCGCTTCAACGCCAGCCAACTCTCCTACCGGGACACCGACCACTACCTCTACGACCGCGAGACGAGCCGCGGCGGCGCGCTCCAGTGGATTGGCCCGCACTGGGTCGACGTGATGCCGTGGATTCTCGACGACCCCATCGCGCGGGTGAACGCCCGGTTCCACGACGCCGTCGAGGCGGACGTGGAAGCCGGTGCCGTCCTCCAGTTCGAGACCGAAAGCGGGACGCTCGGCACGTACCACACCGGCTACTACCTGAGCGACCGCGGCAAGGACACGCACCTCGGGCTCTACGGCACCGAGGGGCAGGCGCTGACGCCGCTGCACCACGACTCGCTGCAGCACGAACCCACGGTCCCGCTCGATATCACATCGGAGCACCCCGACTGGACCGCCGCGCCGAAGCGGACCGTCGAGTTCGAGTTCACGTACGACCGCTTCCCGGCGTGGGGCGACTTCGTGCAGGACTACTTCGAGGACTACTTCGCGGGCTACGAGACCGGCGACGTGCCCGCGACGGTCGACGACGCCGTGCAACTGCTGCGCGTCCTCGACGCAGCGTACGAGTCCGGCGAGCGCGGCGGGTGGGTCGAAGTCGAGGGGTGACGTCGGTCGACGCCGCCCAGACGCCGCCCAACACCGTCTCGCTGAGACCGCGTCCGCTTAGCCGTTCGACCATCCTGAACTTTAAATATATAGCCGAAAACATTGGGGTATGCCAACGGATAACTCGTCAAAGACGCTCCGGACGACCGCCACCTCGATAGCGATTCTGAAGCAACTCGAAGCGATAGACGGCGCGCGAGTCTCCGAAATCGCCGAGCGGATGGACAAGCCCAAGAGCACGATTCACGGTCACCTCGCGACGCTCAAGCAGGAGCAGTTCGTCATCAAGGAGGGCGATTTCTACTTCATCGGCCCGGAACTACTTCGGTTGGGGAACCAAGTCCGGACGCGGGAACCGGCGTTCGTCCTCGCGCGGCAGTTCACCGAGCGACTGTTCGAAGAGACCCGCCTCCGGTCGATTTTCACCGTCGAGATGGGTGGGAAGGCCGTCTTCCTGCACACCGCCTCGGGGAGCAAGATGGGGTGGTCCCACGAGCAACTCGGCAATCGGTTGTTCCTGCACAACACCGCCGTCGGGAAGGCGATTCTCGCGGAACTCCCCGAGCCGCGCATCGAACAGATACTCGACCGGTGGGGCCTGCCGCAGGAGACGGAAAACACCACCACCGACCGCGAGGCGCTGTTCGAGGAACTGGAGCGCGTCCGCGAGCAGGGCTACGCCGTCAACCGCGCCGAGAACTTCAACGAACTCTACGCCATCGGCGTCGCCGCGACACGCCGTTCGGGCGACGTTATCGGCGGTTTCAGCGTCACGGGGCCGGCTCACTCGGTGACTGGTGAGGACAGGAAAGCCGAACTCGCGCACACGGTCAAAGACATCGTCAGCGAGTTCGAACTGGAACTCGCGCTCGCGTGACTCGGGTGGGGCCGCTCCGCGTCACTCCCCGCGGTCGAGCATCCTCGACCGTTCGAAACTGCCGAACATTATATACCCATGATAGTTACAGTCTCTCTCTCCGCTGGATTATCACGACGAATCAACAAATTACGGTCGTACGTCTGTAATATATTCTCGTATCGCTCCACCTGTCTGAGCGGGCGCTCGGACGCGGTGACCGCACGCTCTCGATTACGGCCGGCGTAATCAAAATATCGAATAAAATACTTATCTACGATATCATCAGAACTCTATACTATTTCGCTTCTGAGGTGCCATCTCTTGACTCACGTTCGACGATGTCCGCGAAGCCACTATCCGATCTCTGAGACGGCGAAGGCGACCAGATAACCCGTTCGGACGGATTTTCGGCTCGGATTTCCGGTACCGGCCAACGCTGGTCTGTACCGTTACGACCTACCTCCGAAAAGAACCCGCGAACGTCGAACTAACAGCCGTTACGGCTCGTTCTCCTCTCGCGGCCGTTCGCTTGTACGCCCGAACCACGAATCGAGATTCGAGGTAATATCTCGAAAAATACCACTTTCAAATGTATATCTGATTATTTACATTTTATCGACGTATGCTCTCGAAACCAGCCGTGTTCGTTCGACGGCCACCACCTTTTCGTCCGAGGAGTCGCTACTGCCGACGCCATGAGCGTGGTGAGCAAGCTTCGACGGCTGCTCGGACTCGTAGAGGGCCACGAAGACGAAGTCGCCAAACAGGTCGGCAAGCGGACGAAGGTGAGCGAGGAGCAAGCCAAGAAAGGCATCGAAAAGGCGACTGACGCGGTCAAAAACGGCTCTGACTCCGGTTCGGGTGGTCGGAGTGGCTACTGACCGCTGGTGGTAGTGGTGGTGCGGGGGCCGCGACGGGCGGTCGACCGGGGGGAAGTCGGCCGCTCGCAGTTCTCGGCGGACCACTCATAACGGTCCGCCTCGCACACGGACTATGTCCGAATCTCACGCGCCGTCGCTCGACGGGCGCGTCTTCAAATCGGTCGCCAACGCCGAGAGCGGCGACGTCGGCGGCGACACTTACTTCTGGTTCGACCAGTCCGACGACCTGCTTCACGCGACGTACCGCGGCGGAACCGTCAGGCTGGGCCACCTCGTCGGCCTCCACCGCGGCGACACGCTCGACTTCCGATACTCCCACGTCACCGACGACGGGACGACCGCGACCGGGCACTCGACGGACCGCATCGAGCGACTGGAAGACGGCCGCCTCCGCCTCCACGAGGACTGGTCGTGGGACTCGAAACCGGGGTCCGGCACGAGCGTCCTCGAAGAACTCACCGACGAGGAGCGGGCGGGACTCGACCTGTCGCCCGAGGCGTTCGACGGGCGGTAGCGACGCGCCCCGCGCTCGCTTCGCCGCTCGCCGCTCGCCTCGTCAGTCGGCTACGACGCTCTCGGTCGCCCGCTCGGGAACCGACGAGTGGTAGACGGCGTCGCCGCTCGAATCGAACAGGTGCAGACGGTCCGTATCGACGGCGAGTTCGACGGTGTCTCCGGCCGCGATTCGGCTTCGCGGCTCGACTTTGACCCGAATCTCCTCGTCGCCGAGGCGACAGTGCAGAAGCAGGAGTTCGCCGAGCGGTTCGGTGACCGTCACCTCGGCGGTGAACGACTCCGACGCCCCGGCGGTGTTCGAGACGAGAGACACGTCTTCGGGCCTGATGCCGAGGGTGAGGCCGTCGTCATCCACGTCGTCCAGCCCGGAGCCGTCGGGGAGCGTGAGCGAGAGCCCCGGCCCTTCGGCGACGAGTTCGCTCCTCTGCCGGCGGACCGTCACGGGAACAAAGTTCATCGCGGGCTCGCCGACGAAGCCGGCGACGAACCGGTTCGTCGGGTAGTCGTACAGTTCCTGCGGCGGCGCGACCTGTTGGAGTTTCCCGTCTTCGAGCACGGCGACTCTGTCGCCGAGCGTCATCGCCTCCGTCTGGTCGTGGGTGACGTAGACGGTCGTCGTATCGAGGTCGCGGTGGAGTTTGAGCAACTCGGCGCGCATCTGCACCCGGAGCTTCGCGTCGAGGTTCGAAAGCGGCTCGTCCAGCAGGAACACGTCCGGTTCGCGGACGAGCGCCCGGCCGATGGCGACCCGCTGTCGCTCCCCGCCGGAGAGTTCCTTCGGTTTCCGGTCGCGGAGGTGTGCGATACCGAGCGTCTCGGTGGCGTCTTCCACGCGCCGTTCGATTTCGTCGGCGGAGAAGTCGCTGGCCGATTTCATGCCGAACTTCATGTTCTCGGCCGCCGTCATGTGGGGGTACAGCGCGTAGTTCTGAAACACCATCGCGATGCTTCGGTCCTTCGGCGGCACCTCGTTGACGACGCGGTCGCCGATGGCGATGGAGCCGTCCGTCACCGATTCGAGGCCGGCGAGCATCCGGAGCGTCGTGGATTTCCCGCACCCTGAGGGGCCGACGACGACGAGGAACTCCCCGTCGTCGATGTCGAGGTCGATACCCTTCACGGCGCGCACGTCGTCGTACGTCTTCCGTAAGTTCTGAATCGTGATGTCTGACATGGTGAGTTCGCTATTTCTGTTGGATGGTGAGCGTTCGCAGGAGCGGTCGGTGCAGCACGACGAGCACCACGAGCGGCGGGAGCAACGCGAGGACCGCACCGGCCATGATGAGCCCCCACTGCGTCAGCCCCGCCTGCGCGGAGCCCTGGAGGTACCGAATCCCGACTTGGACGACCTGACTGCTCTTGTCGGTCACGACGACCAGCGGCCAGAGGAACTGGTTCCACGTGTAGATGAACGTGATAACGCACACTCCGGCGATCATCCCTCTCGACATCGGGACGAGCACCCTGAACAGGAAGGTGAGCGGGCCGACGCCGTCGAGGCGCGCGACCTCGACGAGCGAGGCCGGGATTCCCATGAACTGCTGGCGAAAGAGGAACACGGCCGTCGCGCTCGCGATGTACGGCCCGGTCAACGCCAACAGGGAGTTCGTCCACCCGAGGTCGGCCATCAGCTGGAACAGCGGGACGATTCGAACCGGCACCGGCAACAACAGCGTCAGCAGGATGAACATGAACACCGCCCGCTCGTACGGGAAGCGGTAGTAGACGAGCGCGAGCGCCGCAAAAAGCGAGAGCGTGACTTTCCCGACGACGACGACGACGCTCATCACCAACGAGTTCAGCATGTACGTGCTGAAGTCGTAGTTCACGAGCGCGTCCGAGTAGTTCGACAGCCCCTTCGACCCGAGGCCGAGGTTCGTCACCTGATACACCTCCGATGTCGACTGCGTGCTCATGATAATCGCGAGCAGCAGCGGCGACGCCATCAGGAGAATCGAGAAGACGATGCCGCCGTGCAGCAGCGCGTCGTCCGGCAGTCGGTGCGCGAGTCTTCCCGCGTCGAACGTCGTTGTGTCTGTTTCTGTGGCCATCTCGTTATCCTCCGTACCGCCCGTACCCCGACGCGAACCGAAGCTGGACGTACATCAGCACCGAGACGACGACGAACAGAATCACGGACTGCGCGGACGCCAGCCCGAGGCTGTTGAACTGGAAGGCGTCGCGGTAGAGCTTGAATATCAGGAAGTTCGTGGCGTCGCTCGGCCCGCCGCTCGTCATCAGGTCGACGAGCGGGAACGTCGAGAAGAACGCGTATATCGTGTTCATGACGACGAGGAACGTCATCGTCGGCGCAATCATCGGCACGTACACCTTGTACAGCATCCTGACCCGACCGACGCCGTCGAGGCGGGCGTTTTCGGTCAGTATCTCTGGGATGTTGTTCAGCGCGGCGACGATGAAGATGATGTTGTAGCCGAGCTGTTTCCAGACGGCGACGACCGCGAGGATGGCGAACGCCTGCGGGCCGTCGTTGAACCAGTCCAAGGTGAGCGGCGTCAGGAGTTCGAGGTAGTGGGTGAAGATGCCGAGGTTCGGGTGGAGAATGAAGTTCAGGAGAATCGCGGCGACCGCCGGCGGGAGCGCGTACGGCCAAATCGCGGCGACGAGATAGACGGACGACCGAACGTCGACGGAGAATATCAGGTAGCCGATCAGCAGCGAGACGCCGAGCGTCCCGAAGACGACGACCGCCGCGAACGCGACCGTGATGAAGAAGCTGTACTGGTAGGTGCCCGAGGTGAGCAGGGTGACGAAGTTCCCGAGCCCGGTCCACGTCTGTCGCTGTCCGAGAAACAGCGTCTCGTAGAGGCTGAGACGGAACGTTTCGAGCGCGGGGTAGTACAGAAACGCGACGAGTACCGCCGCTGTCGGGAGCAACAACAGCGCCGCCTGAAGCGTCGAATCGTACGGTTTTGTGGCAGTAGACATGTGACTGACGTGTCGGGGGAGCCTACTGGCTCCCGTCGTAGTTGCCGTTGTACCCGGCGAGCGCCTCGCCGACCTGCGTGTCCATCCGCGACAGTCCCTCCTCGACGCCGAGTTGGTCGTTGATGATGCTGACCGATATCTCCTCGTTAATCGACCGGGTCTTGGGGAAAACGCCCATCACCGCGCCGCGAGTCGCGGGCGTGTCTTCGGTGTCTTGTAGCTGGTCGAACGCCGTGCTGAAGTTGGGGTTGTTCTCGAACCAGCCGTCGTCCGTGAGCCGGTCGATGGAGCTCTGTCGGACCGGGAAGTAGCCGCTGTTGCGGTGCCAGCGCGCCTGCTGTTCGGTCTGGGTGACGTAGGCGATGAACTCTCCCGCGGCCTGCTTTTTCTCGTCGGAGAGTGCGTCGGGCACCCACAGCGACCCCCCGCCGATGACGACGCCGGTGTTCGCGCCGTCGGGCGTCGGCAGGTAGCCGGAGCCGAGTTCGAAGCCGTTCTCCTTCGCGCCGGACTGCATCGAGACGATGTTGGACGTGGAGTCCCACAGCATCGGCACTTTCCCGGTGAGGAACGCCTGTCGCGCTTCGCCCCACGCCTCGATGCCGGGGTTGAGATAGAGGCCGTCTTGGGCCATCCCCTTCCACCAGGAGTAGACGCTGCGCCCCGCCTCGGAGTTGAAGAACGTCTGGTCGGGTCGACCGTTGCGGCCGTTCTCTTGGTTCACGAGCACTTGGTCCTGTTTGGCGAACTGTTGTTCGACCTGCATCCAGGTATGGTTCGGCCAGCTGATTCCGCTCTCCATGTCGGTCTGGTCGACGATGGTCTGTGCGGCCTGCCGGACCTCCGCGAGGCTCCGCGGCGGGCTTTCGGGGTCGAGTCCGGCCGCCTCGAACGCGGTCTTGTTGTAGAGCATGATGGTGTTCGAGGAGTTGAACGGCATCGAGTTCAACGTCCCATCCATGCGGTAGTAGTTCAAGACTGACGGCAGGAAGTCGTCGAAGTCGATTTCGTCTTCCGGCAGAATCTCCTCGACCGGCGTGAACGAGCCGCTGTCGAGCGCGAGTCGCGTCCCGACCTCGAATATCTGGACGATACCCGGCGGGTCGCCGGCCCGCGACGCCTGCAACGACTGGTTGAGGTTCTGCCGGTAGCCGCCGTTGTTGACCGCCTCGATGGTGATTCCGTCGTTCTGCCGTGAGAACTCGGCGGCCATGTCTCCCAGCGTCTGGCCGAGTTCGCCGCCGAAGATGTGCCAAAACGAGACGGTCACGTCCTGCGCGCCGGATGTCCCGGCCGTCGTTCCCGACTGTTCGGTGCTCCCGCTTCCGCCCTCGGTCCCGGTCGGTGAGTCGCCCTCACCGCCGGAACAGCCCGCGAGTCCCGCGACGCCGACGGCCCCCGCCGTTGCGAGGAATCCGCGCCGACTGGTTGTGCGTCCGATAGCTCGGTTCGTCGTTTCGGCTCGCTCGCCGCCAGGGCCATTTTCAGGCATGTACCGGGACATATCCGAACATATAGTTTAAATTTTACTATTATAGGCAAGATAATTAGACATATGTTGTTCTATGGTGTGCCCAATACTGCTCTGATTGATGTATAATCTACGGACGTCGTCGCGTCAAACCGAGCGCTCCACCGGCAGGACATCTCGCTCCTGTCTCGGCACAGCCTCCTCGGGTGAGCGGCGCGTCCTCCGGTGATGGTCCGATTCGGCACACCGCTCAGTCGTCTCTGGACTCCCGGCGCTTGACCGCGTCCACGTCGAAGTCGTTGACCGCGCGGTTCGGTTCGAGCCCCGCCCGCTCGACGACCTCGATATCGGCCGCCGGCGACTGGCCGTCAGTCGTCAGGTAATCGCCGGTGAGGACGCCGTCCGCGCCGGCCTCGAACGGCAGGTGTTGCTCGTCGGGCGCGAGATTCACTTCCCGCCCGCCGGTCAAACGGACGCGCGCGTCGGGGTGGAGCAGTCGGTAGACTGCGACGGTCTTGACGAGTTCCGTCGTCGTGATGTCGGCGTGGTCGGCGTCGCCGAGCGGCGTGCCGGGGACGGGGTTGAGCACGTTCACCGGGAGCGACTCGACGCCGACTTTCTGGAGTTCGAGAGCGGCGTCGACCCGGTCCGCCGGCGTCTCGCCCATTCCGAGGATGACGCCGGCACAGAGGTCCATCCCGGCGTCTTTCGCCCGCCGGAGCGTCACAAGTCGGTCCTCGAAGTCGTGGGTTCCGACCACCTCGTCGAAGTATCGCGGTGAGGTTTCGATGTTGTGGTTGTAGTGGTTCACACCCTCCGCAGAGAGGATTCGCGCCTCCTCCTCGGTGAGCAGGCCGAGCGAGGCGTCGATTTCGACGCTCGTCTCGTCGCGAACGAGGCGAATCGCCGCCAGCACCTCCGCCCACTCGTCGGGGCGGCGCTCCTTCGAGACGCCCTTCTCGGCGACGACGATGCCGAACCGCTGTGCGCCGTCGCGTTCGGCGCGCCGCGCGGCGTCTAACACCGCCTCCGGCCCGAGAAAGCCGTGCGTCTCGATGCCGGTGTCGAAGTGCGCCGACTGCGCGCAGAAACCGCAGTCCTCGGCGCAATCGCCGGCCTTGGCGTTAACGATGGAACAGGCGTCGACGGTCCCGTCCGAGCGAACGGAACGGACGTAGTCGGCCCCCGCCGCGAGCGCCTCGACCGGCTGCGCGATGAGCGCTATCCCGTCGGTCCGGTCGAGTTCGTCGCCGTCGAGCACCCGCCGCACCGCGTCGTCGACAGTCGGGTTCCCAGTCTCGTAAACCATACACCGATACTTTGTTGACGAACTCAAAAATCCGTTGTCTCGTCGACATTCGTCTTCCCGGCGAGAAGTGCTCGGCCGTGTGTGGGGACGGCCGACCCCTCGGGCGGTCGCCCGGTCACGTTCGCGCCCGCGGATGCGTACTCACCGAGCGGCGTCGCTCGGCTCCACGGCCGTCTGCTCGCCGTCGGATTCCTGTATCGACTCGTACTTGCCGCGGTAGTACAGCCACCCGAAGACGAGCAGCGTCAGGGGAAAGAACACGAGGGCGACGAGCGCCGCCGGCGGAAACAGGACGAACAGCGCGAACGTCTGCCACGAAACGAGTGTGTCGCGTGCCATGCCCGATAGTTCAAATTGGGTTGACATGTGTCTTCGGGGACGATTCCGTTCGGGTCGAATCGGATTTCCGGGGGATTCTATCGTGTCTCGGCGACCGAAACGGTAGTCACTTTCACCACCTTTTATTTTGTTTGAGTCGAAGTAGCGGTAGTGACTGATATCTCAGATTCTCTTCGGCTCCTTTTCGAGACGTCGGTCGAGCGAGACGGCGACCGTTACGTGGTGTCGATTCCGACCGAACTCGTCGAAAACGGGTCGATTTCGACGGAGGAACTGTACCGCGTCGCGCTGCTTTCGAGTCCGCACGCCGCGTCGGCGACCGAGGCCGCTGTCGAATCGACGGCGGCGACGGCGACGGCGACGACGACCGCTGACGACCGTGACATCGATTCGGACCCCGCTCGGGAATCCGCCGCCGACACCGCGTCTGGACCCCGCGGAGCGCACTCCCAGCCGCGACAACCGCCCGTCGCGGAGGGCGACGTTCGGTCCGTCATCATCGACACGCTCGGTGATCAAGGCGACGGCATCGCGAAGGTCGAACGCGGATTCGTCATCATCGTCCCCGGCACGGAACCCGGCGACCGCGTCGAGGTCGAAGTCACCGACGTGAAACAGACCGTCGCGTTCGCGGAACCGGTGGACGGCGCGAGCGTCTGACCCGCGGGTCCGAACGCCGGCTCTGCCCTCGTGGTTGGTATATTCCAAACGAGACCACATTAGGTTCGGAACCGTAGCCGCCGATACCATTCTATGTCCGAACGAACGTTCCGTCACGCCTCCGCGCTCTCCGACGATGCGCGAGCCGAGTCCCATCGAACGGACCGCCCGGCGTCCGAACCGAGCGATGACGCCGGCATGGACGCCGCCGCCGACGTGCAGTCGCAGTCGGCGCGCACGAGCCGATGGTGTCCGACCATTCGGCAGGGAATCGCGCTGTGGGGGCTCATCGCGGTCGGCTGGGCGGTCATCCCCGCAGACCATCCGATGCAGATCGCCGTCGCCGTCAGCGGCGCGTACGCCTCGCTTCTCCTCCCGACGGCGCTCTACTTCGACTACCGGGAACGACGCGCCGAATCGAGCGCCGAGGGGGGAGTCCGCGAAACCGCGGGCGCACTCGCTAACCGCGTCCGCGACGCGCTGCCGGGTCGCGGCAGTTCGGCTCGCGCGTCGTCGTCGTGTTCGTGCAACCGCTGACGGCGTGAGAACGGCGCGCGTCGCCCGCGGTCGAACTCGCACAGTCTGAATGGGTCGAACGGGTCGAACAGTCCGAACGAGTCGTCTGAAAACGACGCGAATCGAAGAAAGGAGCGTCTTCTCGCGCTCGAAACGTCCGCTTAGGCGGTCGACCCGACGGCCCTTTCGCCCGGTTTCTGGGTCGCTTCGAGGAGTTCGCGGTAGCGGTTTCTGATGGTCACTTCGCTGATGTCGGTCACGTCGCTCACCTCGGACTGCGTCAGTTCCTCGTCGGCGAGGAGCGCGCCGGCGTAGATGGCCGCCGCCGCGAGTCCGACGGGGCTCTTGCCGCTGTGGATGCCCTGCCGCTTCGCGTTGTCGAGGAGCGACCGGGCGCGGCGCTCCACGTCGTCGCTCACGTCGAGTTCGGAGACGAACCGCGGGAGGTACTGCGCCGGGTCCGCCGGCTTCATATCCAGCCCCAGCTCGCGGGAGACGTAGCGGTACGTCCGGGTGAGTTCCATCTTATCGACGCGGGAGACGCGCCGCACCTCGTCGAGGGAGCGCGGGACGCCGGCCTGTCGAGCGGCAGCGTAGATGGCGGCGGTGGCGACGCCCTCGATGGAGCGGCCGGGCAGCAGGTCGTCGTCGAGCGCGCGGCGGTAGATGACCGAGGCGGTCTCGCGGACGGTGTCCGGAAGCCCGAGCGCCGAGCCCATCCGCTCGACCTCACCGAGCGCCTGCTTGAGGTTGCGCTCTTTGGAGTCACGGGTGCGGAACCGCTCGTTCCACGTCCGGAGGCGCTGCATCTTCTGGCGCTGGCCCGTCGACAGGGAGTTGCCGTAGGCGTCTTTGTTCTGCCAGCCGATGTTGGTCGACAGCCCCTTGTCGTGCATCATGTTCGTCGTCGGCGACCCGACGCGGGATTTCTGGTCGCGCTCCGCGGCGTCGAACGCGCGCCATTCGGGGCCGCGGTCGATTTCGTCCTCGCGGAGAATTTCGCCCGTCTCGGGGTCGACCCACTCGCCGTGCTGCTCGTCGTAGACGAGGTCGGTCCGCTCCGCGACCGCCGCCTCGGCCGATTCGGTCTCGGCCTCGCCCTCGTCGCGCTCGTCGCCGGACTGTCGGGCCTCGGGTCCCGCCGCCGGTGCCGACTCGTCTCGCATCGAACGCCAGTCGACGTGTTTCGTGTCCATTGAGTACCTCTGTATTCCGGACCCAGGGTAATGGGCTCTCGTTTGGAATATACCAAATGCGTTCGTTTCCGGGATACGCAACCGGGAGACATCGGCCGCTCGCACGTCGGTTGCCGCGTCAGTTATCCGCCCCTTTCGGCCGCGAGAGCTATCGAATCACGACAACACGCTCAGCGCTCGACGCCGAAGCCCTCGTCGCGGAGCGCGGCTTCGAGGCGCTCGCCGTGTTCGCCCTGCAGTTCGATGCGCCCGTCGGCCACGGTCCCGCCGACCGCGAGCCGTCGCTTCAACGTCGACGCGAGGGCGTCCAGTTCGTCGGCCGGGAGGTCGAGACCGTCGACCACCGTCACGGGCTTGCCGTACCGTCGGGTGTCGACGCGAATCGACGCGCGCTGGTCCGCCCGCGCGAGGTCGTCGCCGATTCCGAGGTCGTCCGGCAGGCCGGTGATGTCGCTGAAAGTGTCCTTTCCCACGCATCGACGTACGCGTCCGCGGCGTATCAGGGTGTGGTTGGAATGTTCCAACCGTTCTGTGGCCACCTCTCGTCGAGCGTCCGGCCCGGGAGTCGCCGGTCAGGCGCTCGCTTCGAGCTGTTCGGGGTCGACGCGGTCTTCGACTTCGGTGCCGAGCGTGCCGGTGACGAACTGCCGGGCCAGCCACGCCTCGGCGCGGGTCAGGCGGTACTGGAGCGTCGAGTTCGGAATGTCGAGTTCCTCCGAGATTTCTTGGACGGTGTGCTGGCGCGGCGTCTCGTAGTAGCCGAACTCGACGGCGGCTTCGAGCGCGGCCTGCTGTTCCGGCGGGAGGCCGTCGGCGGAAACGCCCTCTTCGAGCCAGCACTCGGGTTCGCTGATGCGCTGGACGCTCAGCGAGAGGCCGTCGCTGAGGCTGTCTTTGACCTCCTCGTAAATCTCGCTCACCGTGTCGTCGTCGGAGATGAGCAGTCGCCACTGGTTCTGTGCCCCCCGGCGTTCGGCCTGCATCAGGAGGCCGTCACCGATGTGCTTCGCGGCGACGTGGGGAATCGACTGAATCCCGTCGCCCTCCTCGCGGCAGGAGTAGACGATGCGCCCGTTGGGCGTCTCCGAGAGCACCTCGTACTCCCATTCGACGACCGGCGCGCCGCACATCCCGAGGACGCCGTTGCACCGGGTGGCCTGCTCGATGACCTCGTCGAACGCTTCGAGCGCCTCCGTCGGCCCGGTGAGGCGGTCGAGCCGCCACATCGACTCGCTCGTGGCGTGTATCGCCATGGTCTTGGAGTGTAAGTCCGGGTTCTCGATGAAGAGGTCCATCACCTCGTCGGCACCCCGCTCGTACTCGACGGTGAAGACGAATTCTCGCATGAGTCTTCCCTAGTTCCCCGAGGCCTATATTCTTGGTTGGTATGTTCCAACTCCGTCCGCGGCTCGGGATTCCAACTCGCGGGCCGGGTCGTCCCGGCCGCCGCGTCGCCCGCTCAGGACTCGTCGAACGGCGACCGGGCGTGTTCGGGGACGTTCTCCGGGCGGGCGATGAGGTTCTCTCGGCCGAGATTTATCTTCGCGACGGTGCCCTCGTCGGCCATCCGCGAGAGGACGCGACTCACCTTCGATTTCGACCACTCCGTGCCCTCGACGACTTTCGACTGCCGGAGTTGGCCGCCGTTGTCGTCGAGGAGCCTGAGGACGCGTGTCTCGTCGTCGAGGAGTTCCTCGGCGGCGGGGGAGCCGTCGGCGGGGGAACTGTTGGCGGCCGACTGCGCACGCGCCGCACCGTCGCTTCCGCCAGTCTGGACCGCGTCCGCCGACGCTCCGTCTCCTCGGCCGTCGACGTGGTCCGCCGCGCGGGCGCGAACGTCGGACAGCCTCGCTCGCGCGTCGCTGTCGCGGACTCGCACGCCGACGACGAGCAGGGCGACCGCGATGGCCGCGACCGCGAGGACGAGCAGCCAGCCCTCGCCGCCGAGTTCCAGCGACCCGACGACCGCCCCCGGCGCGGCGTTCGGGTCAGTCCCCGCTTCGACCTCAGCACCGTCGCCGCGGCCGTCGCCGTCGGTGTCGCCGCGGTTCGGGTCGGTCCCGATGACGTTGACTTCGCGCCCGTCGTCGAGGCCGTCGCCGTCGGTGTCCGCCTCGGTCGGATTCGTCTCGTATCGGTTGACTTCGGGGCCGTCTTCGAGGCCGTCGCCGTCGGTGTCGGCGGCAGTGGGACTCGTCTCGTGGACGTTGACCTCGGGTCCGTCGTCGAGACCGTCGCCGTCGGTGTCGGTGGCTGTCGGGTTGGTTTCGTATCGGTTGACTTCCGCGCCGTCGTCGAGGCCGTCGCCGTCGGTGTCGGCGGTCGTCGGGTCCGTGCCGTGGGTCGTCACCTCCGCACCGTCGTCGAGACCGTCGCCGTCGGTGTCTATCTCGGTCGGGTTGCTCCCTTGCTCGTTGATTTCGACGCCGTCGCTGAGTTCGTCGCCGTCGGTGTCCGTGCTCGTCGGGTCGGTCTCGTAGCGGTTGACCTCCTCGCCGTCGGGTACGCCGTCGGTGTCGGTGTCAGCGACGAGCACGTCCGTGCCGCGGTCGAGTTCGTCCCGGTTACCGAGGTTGTCGCCGTCGGCGTCGCCGGCCGGCGCGAGCACCGTGACGCCGTGACTCGCCTGCGCGACCGGCTCGCCGCCGTCGCCGGGTCTGACGACCGCTGTTACGGTGCGCTCGCCGGTCGCGTTCGCCGGCCACGCTGCGAACTCGAAGCCGACGCGCCGTTCGCCGGTCGCGTTCGCCCCCTCGCTTCTGAGCGGTTCGCACCCCAACAGCATCGTCGAGCCGTCGTCGCGGTCGGTCTGCAAGCAGACCTCGGTGTCGTTGCCGTCTCCCGCGACGGTCACCGAAACCGTCGAGGGTTGCCACGAGGCGACGTACGGCCGGCCGTTCTCGGTCGCGACGACGCCCGGGCCGCCGTGGTCGACCGCACGCACCTCGATGCCATCCGCGGCGACGACGACCGGTGAGACGGCGACCGCGACGACGAGTAACGCCGCGACGAGCGTCCATCCGACCCCCGAGACGCGTTTGACTGGCATGTGTTTGTTCTTTATCTGTCGACTCTGCTAGTGCATAATGTTTTGTTTATCTGCTCATTGAATATTTTTACAATTATTCCGACAGTCAATTTGGTCTGACTATTTTCAAATACTGTATTTTCTGCTGGTCCGGGTGTCGGTATCGACAGTCGCCACCGAGGTTCACAGGCGGGTCTATCGCTTCTCGATGTCGTTCGTCGCCGTCCGCGACCACTCGGCCGCCGCCTCTCGACGGGTCGCTCCGGAGAGACGAGACAACCGCCGTACCGTGTCGCCCTCGTCGGCCCTCGGTTGGCTGGCGAACGTTCCGTTAATCCGACTGAAACGGTCGAAACAGTCACTCGAAACGGTTGTTCAGGGGGAGAACGGTCGGGACGACTCTCCCCCATTATCATCCGCCGAGCGAGACTGCTGACTGCGATGCGCGAAACGCTCACTCGACGGCAGTTCGGTGTCGGCGTCGCGGTAGCGACCGTCGCACTCGCCGGCTGTACGGACACGGGCGGTGGTGGTGGTCCCGTGAACGGTACGAACGGCACGGACGGCGAACCCGCGGTCGGCGGTACCGAGACGACAGCCGAGACCGGTGGTGTCGGGACGACGACCGAGGACGAGACGACGATAGCGACGACAGAAGACGAGACGGCGACGATAGAGACAACCGAGGAAGAAACGACGGAAGACGCATCGACAACCGACGACGGAACGACCGACGACGAGATGACGGAAGACGAGACGATGACGGAAAGCGAGACGACGACCGAGAACGAGACGACGACCGAGAACGAGACGACGACCGACGACTCGGCGTAACGACCGCGGTCGACGACCCGCTGGCGCACGCGCCGCGAGCGAGGCACGGTACGGTCGACTGGTACACCCGACTGCTCGTGCCCGCGGCGGCGCTCACCCCTCCAGCCCTCCACGACACACTCGCTCCCAGTCCCTTCGCGGGGCAGCCGAATCCCCCCTGACGCACCCCTCCCAACCGCGCCCTCCTGTGCGCTCCCTTGCGCCCTCCAGCGCACTCGACCCGGGCGACCGCTCTGCGTTCTCGGACCCTCCTCGCGCGTCGCACCGCCGGCGCACACTCCGCGGAACATTTACCCGCCCGCTCGCTACTCGAGGTATGGACGCAGACGACAACCACCGCGGATGGGCCGAGCGCTCCGGCGACTTCTCGCCGGAGTACTACGCCCAGATCGGCCCGAACGAGGTCAGCGAGACGCTCGCGACCGTGTTCGAGCACTACGCGGCGGAGGACGCGTCGATTCTCGAACTCGGATGTAGCTCCGGTCGCCACCTCGCGCACCTCCACGACCGCGGCTACGAGGACATCACCGGCATCGACATCAACGACGACTCCTTCGAGGTGATGGCCGAGTACTTCCCCGAACTCGTCGATACCGGCACGTTCCTCACCGGCGCAATCGAGGACCTGCTCCCCGACTTCCCCGACGACAAGTTCGACGTTATCTACTCCGTCGAGACGCTCCAGCACGTCCACCCCGACGACACCTGGGTGTTCGAGGAAATCGCCCGCGTCTCCTCGGACCTCGTGATAACCGCCGAAAACGAGGGCAACGGCCCGACCCGCGGGCGCGCCGGCTCCGAGGTGAGCTACGTCAACGACGACTTTCCGCTGTATCACCGCAACTGGAAAGACGAGTTTTCCGACCTCGGCCTCGCCCAACTGCTCTGCGAGCCGGGCAAGCGCGACACGGTTCGCGTCTTCCGGGTTCTCTGACGCCCCGCGCTCGTCTGCCACACTCACAACTTGTTTCAATGAAGCCGGCGAACAGGGCGTGCTGACCATGTACACGATGTCCAGCGACGACTTCAGCGTTCACCAACAGGACTGCGACGAGGCCGGGTCCGGGATTCCCATCACCAGCCTCCCGGACGAAGTCACCTCTCTGGACGACCTGCCGTGTTCCTGCTGGGACGAGGTCGACTCGTTCGACGAACTCGACTGACGGGTGGGACGAGGGCATCTACTGGCATCTCGTAGGCCGCCGATATGTCTCGTGAGTCGGTTGACGGGGCGACGACGCGGTCGGTCGTGATACCCGCTTTCAGAGTCGGTCGAGGTCGAGCGGCTCCGCCGCCTCCCAGTAGCGTTCGAACAGTTCGTCGGCCCACGCGAGCACCTCAGGTTCCGTCACGTCGATGGACGCTTGCAGGATGCCGTTGTCGTCGCGGAGGAACAGGTGGACGGTCGTATCGGCGATGGTCGCCGCCATCGGAATCGGCTCGTCGGTGATGCGGACGGCGGCCGCGTCGGCGTCGAGGAGGTCGCGGAGCTGTTCGCGCAGCTGGGAGTCGTGGGCGAGCGCGTCGATGGCGGCCGACGAGAACACGCCCTCGAACCGCTGGTCGCCGGCCGCGGTCCGCTCCCTGACGATGTCGAGGTTCTGTTCGTTGAAGGCGTACGAGAAGATTCGCACGTCCTCGGCCTCGCTCAGGAGGGTCACGGCGCGTTTGACCGGCGCGTTCGGCCGGACCTGACTCGGCGTGGTAATCGTCGCCTCGGTGAGGTGTTCGAGGTCGAACGTGATGGCGTCGGTCGGGAGCCACTCGACGACCGGCCGGAGTTTGGCGTCGGTGTCGAGGATGTCGACGAGGTCGTCGAAGCCCCGCGAGACGAGTTCGCCCGTCACCGTCGCTCGGTACGCGCCGTCCTCGCGGACGAGCCACGACCGGTCTTCGAAGTCGCTGAGAATCCGCCCCATCGTCGGCTGCGACGCCCCGGTTCGCTCGACCAGTTCGCGTCTGGAGTGCGGCCGCTCGGCGAGGTATCTGAGCGCGTCGACGCGGTTCTGCGAGAGCGCGAGGAACTCAATCTCGTCTAATGCCGACTCCATGCGGCGACGTTGTGCGCGCTCCATTAAACGCTTTTCGCGTCTCGAAATCATTTCACACCATGAATCATTCTCGACCGCCGCGGACTTTTCTTGCCGTGAATTGATTTCTGAATCAAACTATACGTGGGGGTGTCGTACGTGTATCCAAGATGCGTTCACTTCACTCTGCGTTCGGTCTCTCGCTCGGAGGTGTGGGACGGTGACGGCGACGCGCCGGCGGCTCGTCCTGTTCGTGTTGACGGCGTTCTTCTTCGGCGGGACGTTCGTCGCCGCGAAGGCGGGTCTCGACTACCTGCCGCCGCTTTTGTTCGTCGCGCTCCGGTTCGACATCGCGGCGGTGCTGCTCGTCGGCTACGTCGTCGCCACCCGCCCCCGCGCCGAACTGCTCCCGCGGTCGGTCCGCGACGTGGTCGGCATCCTCGCCACCGGCGTGTTCGTCATCGGCCTCGCCAACGCCCTCCTGTTCGTGGGGCAGGAACACGTCTCCAGCGGCGTCGGGTCGATTATCTTCAGTCTCAATCCGATTCTGACGCCCGTGTTCGCCATGGCGCTTCTCGCGGATGAGCGCCTCTCCACCCGGGGCGCGCTCGGGATGCTCATCGGTCTGCTCGGCGTCGGCCTCGTCGTCGGCGTCGACCCCGCGAACCTACTCGGCGGCGAGGCACTCTGGAAGGGCGTCGTCTTCCTCGGCGCGGTCAGCGGCGCGCTCGGGACCGTCCTCATCCGCTGGGCCGACACGTCGCTTTCGAGCACCGTCCGCACGGCGTGGGCGCTCCCCGTCAGCGCGGCGCTCACCCACGGCATGAGCGTCGCTTCCGGCGAGTCGCTCGCCGCGGCTACGTGGTCTCCGACGGCGCTCGTCGCGCTCGCCTACGTCGGCGTCTTCGCCGGCGCGGTGGCCTACCTCACCTACTTCGGCTTCCTCGACGACGTGGGGCCGATTCGCGGCAACCTCGTCTTCTACGCCGTGCCCATCGTCGCGACGCTCGGAGGGACGGTGCTCCTCGGTGAGTCGATTTCGACGCTCACCGTCGTCGGCTTCGCGACTATCTTCACCGGCTTCGCCGTCCTCGCGACGGAGTCGCTCCGCGGCACGGTCGTCCGCGTCTACGACGAACTCGGGTCCCGCGTGGCCGGTCTCGCCGGGGGCGCTGCTCCGGGGCGCGACTGAGTCGCAGGCCGGTCGCTCGCTGAACCGGCGGTAAGAGGGTAGAAATGTAGGGGCGGACCATCGGGCGGCAGTCCGAGGGGGCAGGGTCGGAGTGCCGTTGGCACGGGATGGGCCGCCTGTCTGTGCAGATATGTCACCTGTCCGCCGACCAGACAGCGTCGTGCGGACATGCGAAACTCACCCGCTCCCGAAGTAGTCTTTTTGGCCGACGCCTCGAAAACCAGCGGACGGCGACGTGGTCGGTTCGGCTCTCCGCGCTATCTATCCGAGAGCGCGACCGCTCCGAGCGCGGCAATCAGACAGCAGTTCCCGACGCCGACGAGGAACAGTTCATTCGAGCCGGACGTATCGACGACGATGACCGCCGCGAACGCCGCGATACCGAGGACGAACAGGACGGCGGCGAGATAGCGGTCGTACCGCGGGTCGTAGTCGATTTCGGCCAGACGCAGGAGGGGTCCCGGCTCGGGCGGCTCGTCGCTCCGAGCGTCGCGGATTTTCCCGCGAAGGTGCAGAAGCACCATGCCGGTCGCGCTGGTCCAGACGACCCCGCCCGCGAGGTTGACCTGCGGGCCACCGAAGGCAACGGCAAGTCCCACGACGAGCGACGCAGCGGCTATCGCCCCGGCGACGGCGGTTTCGCTTAGCCTCGTCATTCGAAATCCAACCGGAGATAGCTCGTTCCGTGCCGGTAGTTGTACGCCTCGACCACGACGCCGAGCGCCGAAAGAACAGCGAGAACGGCCCACAGGAGGCTTCTCAGCGCGCCGCTGGCGTACCCTGCGGCGAACAGGAGCGTCGTGTACACCGCGGAGGCGAGCGGGAAGCCGGGATGCTCGCGGACGGCATCGACCGCGGTCGAGGCTATGTAGACGATGGTGAGAAGCCCCATGGCCGCGAGCGCCGGACTGACCGGCTCGTCGGTGAGTGAGAATAGACCGGCGAGAACGACGGTGATGACCGCGAACACGGCCAGTCGCCACCGACTGACGCCGGTAGGTAGGACGGTGGAGGACATCGAATTCCTATCTGTGTTCTGACTTTTTGAGTGTTTGGGCGCTCGGTCGCCCCGCTCTCAGGCCTTCCGTAGGCGGACGACGAAGACCGCGCCGCGGGGCTCGTTGTCCTCGACCCACACGTCGCCGCCGTAGCCGCTCACGATGGTGTCGACGAGGTAGAGGCCGAGGCCGGTGCCGGGGCTTTCGAGCCCCTTTTCGCCGCGGCCGAACACCACCTCTTTTCGGTCGTCGAGGATGCCCGGTCCGTTGTCAGCGATGCGGACGACGGCGTCGTCGTCGCGGACCTCGACCGACACGTCGATTTCGGCCCGGTCGGTGTCGTTGTGCCGCACCGCGTTCGTGAGGAGGTTGCGGAAGACGGTTCCCAGCATGTCATCGGCGACGACGGTCACGGTCGGCGGCTCGTCGGGGAGCGAGACCGCCGCGTCGGCGGTTCCGTCGCGGACCGCGCTCGCTTCCGCCCAGAGCGGTCCGGCGAGCGTCGTCGGGCGGTTCGTCTCCTCGTCGTCGAGCATCGTCGCCATGAGGTTCCGGACGTTCACCGTGAGTTCGGTGGCGTGCTCGCCGTTCCTGATTATCGTGTCGAGGCGCTCGCGCAGCGCCTCGTCGTCGACCGACTCCTCGACCAGTTGCGCGTTGCCGAGGATGACGGCCATGTCGTTTCGGATGTCGTGGCGGACGATCTGGTTGAGGAGCGTGAGCTTCTCGTTTTGGGAGAGAATCGTCTGCTTTTGGCGGTGTAACTCGGTCACGTCGCGGAGGACGATGACCCACCCGACGGTCTGGTCGCCCCGTTCGAGTCGCTGGGAACGGGCGCTGAGGTACACCGCCTCGCCGCCCTCTCGGGTGGTCTCGATGCTGTCGTTTTGCTCCGTCGTCAGGTCGAGGTCCGGCGAAACCGCGGTGACCGGGTCGCCGACGGCCGCGCCGAAGCGCTCTAAGAGCGCCGCACCGCGGGTGTTGACGTGGACGATTCGCTTGTCGGCGTCGAGGACGAACACGCCGTCGGGCGACTCCTCCATCGCGGTCGTGTAGGCGATGGGTGGCAGGTCGAGAAACCGGTAGCGAAAGAGCGCGATGCCGATGGCCGCGGAGGTGACTGCGGCCGAGGTCGGAACGAGGTTCACGCCGTTGCTGTTGAACGGCGGGATTCCGAGCGAACTGCACGCGACGAAGACGAACGGGGCGGCGAGACCGACGCTCACCAACACCGCCTGCGGGATGTACGTGCGACCCAGCCGGGCCGCTTCGTAGAGGATGAGCACGATAGCCAGCACGGAGAGCACCGCGTTGTAGAGCAACTGCAACACGACGTGACCGAGACCGACGTCGACCCGCAGGACGACGAGGCCGTTCGTCTCGACGAGGCGCGTCGCCTCGATGGCGAGGCCGTTCGGATTCGCAAACAGGACCGCCAGAAAGACGGCCGGCACGGTCATGACCGCCGCGACCAGTCCGGGGGTGATTCGGCTGACTCGGTCGGTGTGGAGGAGCGTAAAGAGGAACGCGAGCGCGCCGAGCGGCGCGACGCCGAAGTAGAGAAACCGGTAGAAAAGCAGCTTCAGCGCCGGGTCGGTGTGCAGGAGTTTGAGCGCCGCAAACCCGGTCCAGAGGGCGAGTCCGACGTTCACGGCGAAGAAGGTAACGAGCTCGGACGACTGCCCGTGGGCCTGCATGTGCCGGAGGCTGTACGCCCCGAGTAGGACCGCGGTACTCATCGCAAAGAGGGTCGGAAGGACCAAAACGGTGTACTGCCAGTCCATCTCTCACCGGGCCCGACCGCTGCTCGCGTCCATCGGTGCGTGTTCTGTGCCCGCTCTGGTATTTAGAGGTGTCTGTTTGCGAGCGATTATGGAAGTTTCAAGGCTAAAACCTCGCCCTTCAGGGCGGGGAGGATGTCAATCCCGTCGCTGTCGGCGCAAACCAAACGAACAGTCCATGTTTCTCAGGTCGCCGCCCGGACCCGTCACCCGAACAGCTTATCCCGGTCGGTGTGCCACGGACGGCCGAACCGCCGTGACCGAGACGACAGACGAGACGAGCGCGGACCCCGTCACGGTCCTCCTCGTCGACGATAACCGCGACTGGCTGGCGCTCGTCGTGCAGCGACTCCGCGAGGAGGCCCCCGACTTCGACGTTCGGGAGGCCAACAGTCCAGAGGGCGCACTCGACCGCCTCACCGACGACGTGGAGTGCGTCGTCAGCGACTACTACATGCCCGGGCGGACGGGCATCGAGCTGCTTTCCGAGGTCCGCGAGCCCCGACCGGACATCCCGTTTCTCCTCTTTACCGGCGCTGGCAACGAGGGACTCGCCAGCAGCGCGCTGTCGGCCGGCGCGAACGATTACATCGTCAAGACGAGCGTCGGTGACAGCGCCGCGGCGCTCGCCACGCGCGTCCGAACGGCCGTCGACAAGCACCGGACCGAGCGCGCGCTTGCCGAGAGCGAGGCGCGCTACCGGACGCTCGTCGAGAACGTCCGCGACGCCATCTTCGTCGCCCGCGACGGCGGGGTCGTCCTCGTCAACGAGGCGGCGACGACGCTCACCGGCTACGACCGCGCGGCGCTCACCGACGGCGACATCGTCGAGACGGTCGTCCACCCCGACGACCGGGCCCGCGTCCGCGACGCGCTCGCCCTGTCGGCCCCGCAGTCGCTCGATATTCGCATCCGCGACCGCGCCGGCGAGACGCGCCACTGCATCCTCGACGTCGACTACGTCGTCGACGACGGGCTGCCGGGGTCCATCGGCGTCCTCCGGGATATCACGGCGCAGGTCCACCACCAGCGCCGACTCGAACGCGAACGCGACACGAAGGAGGCGATTCGGGAGATTCTCGTCCGGCAGTCCTCGCGCGTGGAGGTCGCGGAGTCGTTCTGTCGGTACATCGGGAGCGACCCCGACGCCGTCGTCGCGTGGGTGGGCGAGCGGACCGCGGGCGGTGGACTCGACCCGCTGGCGGTCGTCGGCGGCGTGTCGTATCTGCGCACAGCAGGCGTTCTCGACGCCGACGCGGCGGCCCGGCGCGACTCGACCGAACCGAGCCTGACCGCCTTCCGCGAGGGCACGACGGTCGTCCGCGGCGTCGAAGGCGTCGACGGACGCGAGTCCGACGCGCCGGCGACCGCCCTCGACGCCGGGTGGACGGCGGCCGCCGGCGCGGACGGTATCGAAACCGCGGTCGCCGTCCCGCTTCGGTACGGCGGCGTCGACTACGGCGTTCTCGGCGTCTACCACCGCGGTGCCGACGACGACCGGGAGCGACGGCGACTCGAAGAGTTGGCGGAGACGCTCGGCTACGCCCTCAGCACCGCCGAGAGCCGCGAGGCGCTCGTGGCCGACGAGGTCGTCCGCGTCAGCCTCCGCGTCCGCGACGCCGACGCGGGGATTCTGGCGGTCGTGGACGCGCTCGGTCACGACGCGGAACTCGTCGTCCACACGGTGTTGCCACGCGGCGACAGCGAGCGCTACTTCGTGACGGTTCGCGGCGCGTCCGAGGCCGCGGTGACGGACGTGCTTTCGAGCCTCGACGGGGTGACGCCCGGCGCCGTGACCGCCGACGGCGGGGTCGTCCGGGCGCAGTTCGACACGGCCGCGCCCTCGCTGGGAACGGCCGTCGCCGACGCGGGCGGCGTCCTCCACCGCGTCGTCGTGGCCGCCGGCGAGGCGACCGTTGTCGTCGACCTCCCCCGGCGGCGACCGGCCGGCCCGTTCGTCGAGGCGCTCGCGGCCGTCTTCGACAGCGTCACCATGACCGCGCGGCACCACCGGACCGTCGAGTCCGACATCGGCGCGAGCGTGCTGGCCGGACTCACCGACCGCCAGCGCGAGTCGCTCGAAGTCGCGTACCGGACGGGCTACTTCGAGCGCCCGAAACGCCGGAGCGCCGCCGAAGTCGCCGAGGCCATCGGCGTCTCGCGGTCGACGTTCACCCAACACCTCCGGGCGGCCCAGCGGAAGGTCTTCGCAGAACTGTTCGACGGCGAGCGCGGCGGTCGGTGAACCGACCGCTCCGATACGCGTTCGTCGGTTCCTCCGCGCTTCCGTGTCGGGAGCTATCACGTCGCTCGGTTTTTGCCGGATACCGCATAGTGGTGGTATCGAGTTATTGCCGCGTAATCGAGTAGAGATGTCTGAAGGTCACCCCACCCAGAATATCACGGACGGGAGTGGGTGTGCGGTGGCCGCACGGAGAACTCAATGGCAGACAAAGTATTCAAACTCACGCGACGCCGCGCCCTCGGGGGGCTCCTCACGATTGGTGCGGGAAGCGCCGCCGCCGGCGTGGGCACGTTCGCCCTGTTTAACGACACCGAATCGAGCACCGAGAACACGCTTCAGGCGGGGACGCTGAGCCTCGCCGACGGAGCCAGTTCCGCGAGCTTCAGCGCCACGGGTCTCGCGCCCGGCGACGAGACCGACACCTTCGAAGTCGACCTCGAAAACGACGGGTCGCTCGACGGCAGTCTCGACATCGACCTCACGCTGACCGAAAACGACAGCGACGCTACGGCCGGCGACGACGGCGACGCGGACGCCTCGGTGGCGGACCTCGCGGGCGTCCTCGACGTGACGACGTTCGAAGTCGGGAGCCTCGACGTGCTCGACGACCGCTTCGGCGGCTCGGCCACCCTCGCCGACGTGGTCGCGGCGAACAGCGACGCGGCCGACGGCGACGACGACTCGAACGTCCAGGACATCGACCTCGAATCCGGCGAGACGAAGACGTTCTCCTTCGCGCTGGCGATGCAGGAAAGCGCCGGCAACGAGTTCCAGGCCGACGGGCTCGACATCCAGTTCGACTTCGAACTGAACCAGCGGGACAGCCAGTAACGACCCGGTAGAACCGCCGGTAACGACCCGGTAGCACAGCCAGCAATCACCCTCGTTCGCGGGCGACGGGGACGACGCGACTCGGTCGCAGCCACTTCGACCGAGTCTCCTCTTTCGTCCCGGCCGTTCGGACGCACTCATCGACGCCACTCAATGCCGAAACAGACGCCAACGCTGACACTCACTCGACGCCGCTTCCTCGGCGGGCTCTTCACGATTAGCGCCGGAAGCGCCGCCGCGGGCGTCGGCACCTACTCGGCGTTTTCCGACACCGAGCGCGTCGACGCGTCGTTCGGCGTCGGCACGCTCGACCTGACGGTCGACGGCGACGACGAGCAACTCACGTTCCTCGAAGAGGTCGACATCGCGCCCGGCGACAGCGGCACCGCGTCGGTGACGCTCCGCAACCGCGGGTCGCTCACCGGCTTCCTCGACATCGACGTGCTCGGCGTCACCGACGACGAGAACGGCCAGTCGGAGCCCCCGTCGCAGAACGACCCCCGCGTCGGCGACGGCGAACTCGCGCAGGTGCTCGAAGTCCGCGCGTGGCTCGAAGCCCCCGACGGGTCGAAGACGTTCCTCTGCGGGAGTTCGGACTACGCGACCCTCGACTCGATTTTCGTCGCGGGCGAGACGTTCGACCTCGATTACGAACTCGCCTCCGGCGAGTCGGTGGAGTTCTCCATCGCGTGGCGACTCCCGTCGAGCGCCGGCAACGAAGTCGCCTCGGACATCGCGGGCGTCGACCTCCGGTTCGCGCTCGACCAGCGAGCCGACTCGGACGGCGGCGCGACCTGCGAGGCCGGCGACGACGGAGACGACGATTCGACGTCCGGTTCCGGCAGCGCCCGCGACGCGATGGGCGGCTGGGACTGGGCGACGGTCGCCCGCTACGGCGAGCCCTACGATGGGTTCGTGTTTGGCAACTCGGAGCCGGAGAACTACGAAGTCGCGGTGCTGAAGCGTTCCGGTCCCTTCGAGACCCGCCTCCACAAGCAGAACAACGACTGGCAGCGCGCGTGGGTCTCGGGCCGAACCGAATCGTTCCGCGTCGACTTCGACGGCAGCAAGGTGACGATGACCGTCGGCGACACGGAGTACCCGGACAAATACGGCCAGAAGGGGCAGGGCGTCGGCGCGGACGACGTGGTCGCGCTCGGCGTCACGGTCTCCGCCTCGGCCGCGTGGTCGTCGGTCGCAGTCTCGGACCTCGAACTCACCGCCGACGGGCGGACGAGCAGCCTCGCAGACGTTTCGGTCGACGCGACCGGCACGAACCACGTCCGCATTCGCCGCGAGATAGACGGGTCGTTCTCGCTCACCGGCAAACTCCGGTTCTCGTGGCACCACTACTCGCACGCCGACCCCGACGACCTCGTGATGCGCGTCGACGTCAAGACCGACGGCGGCAACCATCACCACACCAGCGCCGAAGACGATCTCGAAGCGGCCGAAGTCGACACGGACGAACGCGACCCGGTCGAAAAAGCCCCTGAAGGCGACGAAGACGACGAAAGCGACGAAATCACCGAAGCAGGCGGAGACGACGAGCCCCACTCGGAGGAAAAGGACGCAGCCGAAGCTGACGAGAGCGGGACGGTCAACGAAACAAGCGGAGACGACGAGAGTCGCACGAGCAAAGACGCAGGCGACGAACCCGACCAGAGCGGGACGGTCAACGATACAGCCGGAGAACCCGACCAGAGCGGCACAGCTGAAGCAGACGAGGGAACCGACGAGAAGCGTCGCCCGGGCGAGGATGCAGATGGTGAGACCGACGAGCCTAGCACGCAGACCGAAGTTGACGACAGCGACGACGACAGTGAGCAGGCGATGACGACGGAGACGACCGGCCAATGAACTGGTCTCGCCTCGCCGCGGCGGCCCGCGTCCTCGGCGGCGTCGTCCTCCTCGTCGCCGTCGCGCTCGTCGTCGTGCTCGCCGCGCCGCAGGCCTTCGGGGCCGACGCCAGTTACACCGTCCTCTCCGGGAGCATGTCACCGACGTTCGACGCCGGCGACGTGGTGGTCGTCCGCGACGTGCCGCCCGCGGACATCTCGGAGGGCGACATCATCACCTACCGAGCGGCCGGAAGCGCCATCACCGACGAGCGGACCGACCGCGTGACCCACCGGGTCGTCGCGATAGACCGAAGCGGCGACAGCCCGGTGTTCCGGACGAAAGGCGACGCCAACGAGGATATCGACTCGGACCCCGTCGCCGCCGACCGCGTCGTCGGCCGCGTCTGGTTCCACGTCCCGTACCTCGGCCTCGCCGCGCGGTTCGCCCAGTCGAGGCTCGGCTTGGTCCTGTTCGTCATCCTCCCCGGCGCGCTCCTCGTCGTGACCGAACTCTACTCGCTGTACGCCGACGCGGCGACCGAGACCGGAACTGGCTACGTCAGCGCCTCCGACGGCGGCGTCACGCTCTCCCCCGAGCGAACGGGCGTCCGTCTCTCGGAGCCCGTTGCGGTCGTCGACCCGTCGCCCTCGGCGTCCGCCTCCGCCTCCGCGTCCTCCGACTCGCCCGGCGACATGGTGTGGGTGACCGACCCAGCCGACCGCGCTTCTGAGGCGGCGGCGACCGACGAGCCCTCCGAGGACGGGCGGTGAATCTCTCGTGACCGGCTCGGACGACGGGGATGCGTTCGACTTCGACTGGACGCCGGAGCGGTCGCCCGAACTCCTGCTCGCCGACGCGACGCGGTGTCGCCGCCTCGTCGACGCGTCGGCGGCCGACCGCGACGACGACGCCGAGCGCTTCGAGGAGGTCGACTTCGACCGTCTCTCGCGGGGCGACCGCGTCCTCTGTCTCCCCGGCGAGCGTCTCCCCGTCCACGGCGTCGTCCGGGCGGTCCGGCGTTGGGACCCGCCGTCGGCGTCGTTCGTCGGCGTCGACGGTGACGCCACGCTCGTCGAACGCGAGCGCGAGCGGTCCTCTTCCGACGAGGGTGACGGGCCGCAGACCGAGACGCGTCCGGTCGGCGTCGGCGACGAAGTCGAACCTGGCAACCGGCCGACCGAGACGGCGCTGGTGGTCGAGTACCGCCCGCCGCGTGCGGGCCTGTTCCCGCTTCCGCTGTCGCTCGCCTCGCTCTTGCCGGCGAAACTGTTCGGCACGCTCTCGCCGCAGTTCTCGCAGGTCGTCGGCCGGGTGTTTCTCGTCTTCGTCGTCATCGGCATCGTGCTGGTCGGAACCGGCTTTGCCGCTCCCGGAAGCATCGACCGCTTCCTCGACGACCGCGGTATCAACGACGTGCTTTCGGACCTCCGTGGCGACGACCCCGAGCCGTCGCCGCCGACCGTCACCGTGACCCCCCCGCCGCCGACGCCGGACGCCCCACCGGAGGAAACGAACCAGTTCGAAGACCCGGACACTCCGACACCCGCGTCGACGCCGAGCGCGACCACAACGCCGAACCCGCCCCCGTCGTCGCCCACGCCAACGCCCGCGCCGACGAGCAGTCCAACCCCGACCACCACGGCACGCGCTGGAACTGGCGGTGGCGTTGGTGGCGGCGGTGGCGGCGGTGGAGGTGGAGGTGGTGGCTCCGGCGACAGTCAAACGACGACGACGGCCGAACCGTCGGTGTCGCCCGACCCGACGCTGACGGTTGAGGCCGCGGACCCGGCGACGGTCCGCAGCGCCGACGGGACGGTCGGGACGCTCAGCGGCCCCGTGACCGGGACGCTCTCGTGGACCGGCACGGTCGACAGCGTGGTTCTCGTGGTGAACACGTGGGCACCAGACGACGGCTGGCAGGAGGAGCGTCGCGTCACTCTCCGGGAACCGAGTCCGGTGGACATCGCTACCGCGCTCGGCTCCGACGTGACCTACGCCGACGGCAACCGAACCGTCGGCTTCGCCGCCACCGACGACGGCGAGACGACCGTCACGACGGGCTACGTCTCCGTGAGCGCGGTGTTGTTCCGCGACTCGACCGAGGTCGCCCGCACCGAGGAGACGGCGTCGTTCGACGTGACCGTCGAGAACACCGCCGGGAGCGCCCCGGCGGGCGTCGACCTCGAACTCGGCTCCGGCGGGGCGGGCGTCTCGCTTCTCGATACCCAGTCGGTCGCCCCCGGCTCCGCGGGCAACTCGACGGGGACGCTCACCAACCGCGGGCGCGACCCCGGCGTGTTGACGCTGGATTCGATGCCGTTCGAGTCCGCCGAAAACGGTCGCTCCGGCCCCGAGTTAGCGGTCGATTCGACCGGCGGGGCCGACGAGGGCGAACTCCACGAGGCGCTCGCCGTCAGACTCCGCGTCGAGCGAGCTAACGGGACGAGTTCCTACGTGCTCGGAAATGAGACGACGTATCTCGACTTCGCCGACGTGTGGAACGAATCCGTCTCGCTCGGCCGACTCGACGGCGGGGAGTCGCTGTCGCTCGTCGTCGAGTGGCAGATTCGGGAGACGGCAGGCAACGAGATACAGACCGACAGCGTCGACGTGGAGTTCGTCTTCACGCTCGAACAGGCGACCGACTGAGCCGTTCGCGCCTCGTTTTTCCGTCGCTCGTCGCTCAGCCGACGAAGAGCCGGAGGTTGAACGCCGTGGCGAACGCCCCGATGACGGCGAGCGTGACCGGCGGCAGGTAGTACAGCACCTTGTCGCCCACGCGAGCGCCGTAGACGCAGATGCCGAGACAGAGGAAGAACACCGCGAGCTTCGGGAGGACCAGCCCCCACCGTCCGAGAGCGTCCGTGCTCGCCACGAGGAGGGCGTTCGCCTCGTCGAACCGGCGCTCGTAGTAGAGAATCGTCAGCGTCGTGACGATGTCGCCGACGCCGTAGGTCGCCAGCGCGATGAGCCAGAGCAGCGAGAACTCTCTGACCTCGAACGGCGTGTCTTCGAGCCGGAGATGACGTAGGCGTGACACACCTCTCATTTCGGGGACTGGGATATGAATCGTCCGGGAGACGGACTGTCTCGGAGACCGGCGCGTCAGACGAGGCCGACGCCCTCGGCGAGCAGTTCGTGCGAGCGGAGGCCGTCTTCGTGATTGCCGACGACGTGTTGAATCATCATCTCGTCGGCCCCGACGCGCTCCGCGAGTTGGTCCAACAGCCCCGAAATCGTGTCGGGACTGCCGGAAATCGCGCGCGGCCACTCCTTCGCTCCGAGCGTCGCCGGCGTGGGCTCGGGGACGCCGCCGAGTTCGTCTATCGCCTCCTCGACGGTCGGCCTCGTACCGACTTCGCCGCGGCGCATCCGCTTGTACGTCGCCTCGGCCACCGCGCGGAGCCGCGCGGCCTCCTCGTCGGTCTCGGCGCAGACGGCGTTCACCGCGACCATGCCGTGTGGTTCGTCGATGCCGCCGGCGAGCGGGGACGCCCGGAAGCTCTCGCGGTACTCCTCGAAGGAGTGGACGGCGAACTGCGGCCTGATGAAGCCCGCGAAGCAGTAGGGGAGTCCGAGTTCGCCCGCGATGGTCGCACTCGACGGACTCGACCCGAGCACCCACGGGACCGGTAGGTCGCCATCGCCCCGCGGGATTTCGAGGTCGGCGTAGGGGTGTTCGTCGGGGTAGTCGTCGTAGAGATGGTTGACGACGGCCTCGACCTTCTCGGCGTGGTCGCCGTCGGGGTCCTCGACGTGCCGGTCCGTCCCGAGTGCCTGGTCCGCCGCCGGCGACCCGTTCGCCCGCCCGAGTCCCGCGTCGATGCGGCCGGGCGCGAGTCCGTCGAGCGCGCCGAACTGTTCTGCGACCTTGAACGGGCTGTAATGGTTGAGCAACACCGCGCCGGAACCGAGCCGAATCGAGTCCGTCTCGGCGGCGAGGTGGCCGAGCAACACCTCGGGCGTCGTCCCTGCCAGGGTGTTCGCCATGCCGTGGTGCTCGGCGACCCAGAAACGCGAGTAACCCAGTCGCTCGGCTTGCTTGGCGGTTTCGACGGTGTTCGCGTACGCGTCGGTCGCGGTCCCACCCTTTGGAACCGGCGAGAGGTCGACGATAGAGAAGTCCATACCCCCGCTCCGAGACTGCGAGGAATAACGATTGGGCTCCCAGCAGATGCGTACTGTTCTCGGTGAGCCGCCGGCAGTTAGAATTGTATTTATAAAACACAACCACTTAATAAAATAATCTGAATTATCCATTTCAACCACATACTTTAGATAATCAATGTTTTAGAGGGCTTAAAATGGATGTAATAAGATACGGCCGGTACCTGTGCCATCTGCATCGAATATGAAATTGTGAATAGTATACACTACTATATGTCGAAGTGGCGTTGGCGTACACAGTATCCGTCACCACGGTCCACAAAAAATTTTTACGGGCACTATCCGATGGTTCGATAGAGGTTCCCATGCCAAGAGCCGTATTCGACAGCGCCGAGTACGACAGACGCATCGCCCGGACCAAAGAGCGGATGGCCGAGCGGGGACTGGACGCGCTTTTCGTGAGCGACCCCGCGAACATGAACTACCTCACCGGCTACGACGGCTGGTCGTTTTACGTCCATCAGGGCGTCGTGGTCACGCGGGACCGCGACGAACCCGTGTGGGTCGGCCGCGACATGGACGCCAACGGCGCGCGCGCGACGACCACGCTGAGCGAGGAGAGCATCCGGCCGTACAGCGACGACCACGTCCAGTCGCCGCACGACCTCCACCCGATGGACTTCGTCGCGGCCGTGCTGGAGGACCTCGGCGTCGACGACGCTCGCGTCGGCCTCGAAATGGACGCCTACTACTTCACCGCGAAGTCGTACACGCGCCTGCAAAAGAACCTCCCCGAGGCGAGTTTCGAGGACACGACGCTCCTCGTCAATCGGGTTCGCATCAAGAAGTCCGACGCCGAACTCGACTACATGCGCGAGGCCGCCCGCATCTCCGAGAACGCGATGCAGGCCGGCCTCGACGTCATCGAGGAGGGCGTCCCCGAGTACGAGGCCGCCGAGGCCATCTACTCGGCGCTCATCGAGGGAACCGACGACTACGGCGGCGACTACCCGTCTATCGTCCCGCTGATGCCCTCGGGCGACCACACCGGCACGCCGCACCTCACGTGGACCGACCGCGAGTTCGAGGACGGCGACCCGGTCATCATCGAACTCTCCGGCTGTCGACACCGCTACCACTCGCCGCTCGCGCGGACGACGTTCGTCGGCGACCCGCCCGAAGAGCTGTCCCGGCGGGCCGACATCGTCGTCGAGGGGATGGAGGCCGCCCTCGACGCGGTCGAACCCGGCGTGACCTGCGAGGCCGTCGAGAAGGCGTGGCGCGACACCATCGCCGAGTACGGCATCGAGAAGAAAGACCGCATCGGCTACTCGATGGGGCTTGGCTACCCGCCGGACTGGGGCGAGCACACCGCGAGCCTCCGCCCCGGCGACGAGACCGTCCTCGAAGAGAACATGACGTTCCACACCATCCCCGGTCTCTGGTTCGACGACTTCGGCGTCGAACTCAGCGAGACGTTCGTCGTCACGTCCGACGGGGCGGAGCCGCTGGCCGACTTCCCCCGGCGACTATTCACAACCTAATTATGACTCCGGGTCACAGCCCTAATAGGATGAACGAAGATGGCAAAAATCGAAACGGCGAAGCGGTCACCGACGGCGGCTCGGGGTCCGAACCCGAGACGGCGCTGGCGACGGCGCGCAGACAGCTCGAACGCGCGGCGAGCCACGCCGACGTGGACGACGGCGTCGTCGCGCGCCTGAAGCACCCGACGCGAGTCCAGCAGGTGTCGGTCCCGCTCCGCCGCGACGACGGCTCGCTTGACGTGTTCACCGGCTTCCGCGCCCAGCACGACGACGTGCGCGGGCCGTACAAGGGCGGGCTTCGCTACCACCCGGAAGTGACCGCCGACGAGTGTATCGGCCTCTCGATGTGGATGACGTGGAAGTGCGCCGTGATGGACCTCCCGTTCGGCGGCGGCAAGGGTGGCGTCGCGGTCGACCCGAAGACGCTCTCCGACGAGGAGCGCGAGCGACTCACGCGCCGCTTCGCCGAGGAGATTCGCAACGTCGTCGGACCGAAGAAGGACGTTCCCGCGCCCGACATGGGAACCGGCCCGCAGGAGATGGCGTGGTTCATGGACGCCTACTCGATGCAGCAGGGCGAGACGACGCCCGGCGTCGTGACGGGCAAGCCGCCGGTTATCGGCGGCTCGTACGGCCGCGAGGAGGCTCCCGGTCGCTCCGTCGCTATCGTCACCCGCGAGGCCGTTGACTTCTACGATTGGAACATCGAAGACACGACCGTCGCGGTCCAAGGGTTCGGTTCCGTCGGCGCGAACGCCGCCCGCCTCCTCGACGAGTGGGGCGCGAAGGTGGTCGCCGTCTCCGACGTGGACGGAGCCATCTACGACCCCGACGGCCTCGACACGCAGGACGTCGAGGGCCACGACGAGCGCCCCGGCATGGTGTCGGGCTACGATGCTCCCGAGTCGCTTTCGAACGAGGAACTGCTCGAACTCGACGTGGACGTGCTCATCCCGGCGGCCATCGGGAACGTCATCACGACCGAGAACGTCGACGCCATCTCGGCCGAGATGGTCGTCGAGGGCGCGAACGGCCCGACGACGTTCGCGGCCGACGCCGTGCTCGAAGAGCGCGGGATTCCCGTCGTCCCCGACATCCTCGCCAACGCCGGCGGCGTGACGGTCTCGTACTTCGAGTGGCTCCAGGACATCAACCGCCGCCAGTGGTCGCTCGAACGCGTCCACGAGGAACTCGAAGCCGAGATGCTCAAGGCGTGGAACGCGGTCCGCGAACACGTCGAAGAACGCGACCTGACGTGGCGCGACGCGGCGTACGTGGTCGCGCTCTCCCGCATCGGCGGCGCGAAGGAGACGCGGGGCCTCTGGCCCTGAGCGACTGCGCGTCGCGCGACACGTAATCGACTCCGGCCCCGAGGCGAGGGCCGCGATGCGACCCGATTTCTTTTTCGGCGCGCGTCTCAGTCAGCGACCGCGTCGGCGACCTTTTCGATTGGATGGGGCGGGTCGTCGGCCGCGCCGTCCATGTCCTCCAGTTGGGTCCGACACGACGCGCCGGGGGCGACGACGGTGTCGCCGCGGCTCCCGCTAATCTGGTCCGCGAGGATGCCGCCGATGGCCGTCGACAGCGAGTGGTGTTCGGCCTCGTAGCCAAAGCTCCCGGCCATGCCGCAACAGCCGGAATCGAGTGGGTCCACGTCGTAGCCGGCGCGCCGGAGGACACCGACAGCGTGGTGGTCTTTCCGCGTCGCCTTCTGGTGGCAGTGACCGTGGTACGTCAGCGTCTCGTCGGCCGCGCCCGCCGACGCGTCGCGGTCGATATCCTCCACGAGGCGCTTCGCGTCGAGGTACTCCATGATGCCGTAGGTCTCGGCGGCGACGCGCTCGGCCGCCTCGCTCGAAAGCAGGTCGAGGTAGTCCGACTGGAGCATGACCGCGTCGGAGGGTTCGACGAGGACGACGCTCCACCCGGCTTCGACGCGGGGCGCGAGCGCGTCGACGTTCGTCTCGGCGCGCGCCCGCGACCGGTCGAGGAAGCCCTTCGAGTGGGCCGGCCGGCCGGTCGCGGTCACGTCGTCGGGAATCGAGACGTGGACGCCGGCGGCTTCGAGGACGCGGACCGCGGCCTTTCCCGCGTCGGGGTGGTTGTAGTTGGTGTAGCTGTCGGGGAACAGAAGCACCTTGTCGGTCGCCTCGGCCGCGGGGACGCGAGCGCCGCCCCGCGCCTCGAACCAGTCTTCCAGCGACTCGCGGTGGAACGTCGGAAGCGACCGCTCGCGGGCGATGCCGACGGCCTTCTCCATGACCGTCCGCGCGCCCGGCACCTTCGCCGCCCAGTTCGAAAGCGGAGCGAGCCGCGAGCCCAGCGCGTTCAGGCGGTCCACCTCGGCAAACAGGTGGTCTCGGAGGCTCGCGCCCTCGCGCTGGTGGTGGGCGTGTTCGACCTCGGCTTTGAGCTTCGCCATGTCGACTTCGCTCGGACAGTCGCGGGCACAGCCCTTACAGCCGACACAGAGGTCCAGCACCTCGCGCATGAACTCGGTGTCCGTCGCGTCGGCGTCGAGGTCGCCGCTCATCGCCTGTCTGAGCATGTTCGCCCGGCCGCGGGTCGACAATCCTTCCTCTTCCGTGGCGCGGTAGGTCGGACACATCACGCCGCCGGTGGTCGATTGGTCGCCCCGACAGCCGCCGCAGCCGTGGCAGAGTTCGGCCATCCCCTGAAAGCCGTTTTCGGTGTCCCACTCGAGTTCGGGGTCGAAACCGGCGTCGAACTCGTAGTCGGGGTCGAACCGGAGGTTCTCGGTCATCGACACGTCGCCGCAGACCTGCCCTGGGTTCAGAAGCCAGTCGGGGTCGAATGCGGTCTTGAGGTCGCGGAAGGCGTTCCAGAGGCGGTCGCCGTACAGTTTGCGGTTCCATTGGGTCCGCGCGCGGCCGTCGCCGTGTTCGCCCGACACCGACCCGCCGGCCTCGACGACGAAGTCGGTCACCTCGTCGGCGATGGTCTCGAACGAATCGAGGCCGTCGAGCGTCTTCGTGTTGACCAGCGGGCGGACGTGCAGCACGCCCGGCCCCGCGTGAGCGTAGAAACTCGTGTTGGCGTCGTGGTCGTCGATGACCTCGCGGAAGCGTTCGACGTACCCCGGGAGTTCGTCGGCCGGCACGGCGCAGTCCTCGATAAAGGAGATGTGCTTCTCGTCGGTCGTCCGCGACAGCAGGATGGGCGCGGCGGCCTTGCGCATCTCCCAGAGACCCGCGCGGGCCGCCTCGTCGTGGGCTTCGAGCGCGTCGAACGCGCGGGCGTCGTCGGCGACGCCGACGCCCTCCGAGGGCGTCGCCTCCGGCGTCACCGAAGGTGCGCGGGCCGTCAGCAGGTCAGCGACCTTCCGCCGGCCTTCGGCGTCGGAGTCGGCGTAGAACTCGACCAGCAGGGCCGCGCGGGTGCCGTCGGGGAGCGACGCGGCCACGTCGCGGAACTCGGCGGTGTCGAGCGCGAGGTCGATGAGCACGTCGTCGATGAGTTCGACCGCCGCGGGGTCGTGGTCGAGGATGGGGGCCACGTCGGCGGCGGCGTCGAACACGTCCTCGTAGGTGAGGAGCGCGACCGCCTTCGTCTCCGGGAGCGGTTCGAGCGAGACGGTCGCCTCGGTCACGACGGCGAGGGTGCCCTCGCTCCCGGCGAGCAGGCGCGCGAGATTCACGGTTCCCGGCTCGCAGTTCGGGTCGGTGTCGGTCCCGTCGGCAAGCGGGCGCTCCCCGCGAGCCTCATCGACCAGCACGTCGAGGTTGTAGCCCGAGACGTTGCGCTTGAGGTCCGGGTAGCGGGCGTCTATCTCCTCGCGCTCCTCGTCGAGCACGCGGACGACCTCGGCGTAGATTCGGGGGAGAAGCGGACTCTCCGGACCGTCGGCTCCCCACGCGTCGCTGTCGGGGTCGGCTTTCTCCCGGAGGTCGTCCACGCGCACCTCGCCAAACTGGTGGACGCTCCCGTCGGCGAGGACGACCTCGCACTCCTCGACGTAGTAGTCGGTCTTACCGTACTTCAGCGAGTGCGCGCCGGTGGAGTTGTTGCCGATAGCGCCTCCGAGGACGCTCCGGTCGCCCGCGGCGGGGTCCGGGCCGAACGTGAGACCATGGTCGGCCGCGGAGTTATTGAGGTCCGCGAGCGTGACCCCGGCTTGGGCGGTCGCCGTCGCCGCCTCGGGGTCCACCGACCGGACCCCGTCCATGTGCCGCGAGAGGTCGAGGACGACCGCCTCGTTGACGGCCTGTCCGGCGAGGCTCGTGCCGCCGCCGCGCGGGAGAACGGGTATCTCGCGGTCGGCGCAGTACTCCACGACGGTCGCCACGTCGGCGGTCGAGGTCGGCATGACGACGCCGACAGGAAGCACTTCGTACGCCGAGGCGTCGGTCGCGTACAGCTGTCGGGTGTACTCGTCGAACCGAACGTCGCCGTCGACGAGGCGGTCGAGGTCGGAGACGAGCGCCTCGCGGTCGGTGTCGCCGCCGACGTAGTCGTAGTCGGCGCGCGAGTCGTTACTGGGGTCGGCACGCTGGTCACCGGACGAGTCGGCCTGTCGGTCGCCGTGAGAGTCGTCGGGACGTTCCTGCGTCGCCATCGGGAGTCAGTTCGACTCGGCGGCCAGCACTTGGTTCTCCAGTTCCGCGCCCTCGTCGAGTCGTCCGAGGTTCCCGGCGACGATGTCGGCGAGGCGGTCCCAGTGTTTCGGCGTGTGGCCGCCCGTGTGGGGCGTGATGAGGCAGTTTTCCAGCCCCCACAGCGGGTGGTCGGCGGGGAGCGGTTCGGGGTCGGTCACGTCGAGGGCGGCCCCGCGAATCTTGTTCGACCGGAGCGCCGATACGAGCGCGTCGGTGTCGACGATGCCGCCGCGGGCGGCGTTGACGAGCACCGCGTCGGTCGGCAGCGTGGCGAACTCCGCCTCGCCGATGAGTCCGCGAGTCAGGTCGTTTAGCGGGCACGCGACCACGACGTAGTCGCTTCGGGAGAGCGCGTCGTGAATCGCGTCGGAGTCGAAGCCGGCGACTTCGTCGGTCGGCCCGCCCTTCGACGGGGTGTAGCGGATACCGATAGTCTCCACTTCGAAACCCTGTAACCGCTGAGCGACGGCCTGCCCGATGGAGCCGAGGCCGATAATCGTCACCGTGCTGTCGGTGAACTCGCCGGACTGGAAATGTCGCCACTCGGCGCTCTGCTTGCGCCGCCAGCCCTCGTGGAGCCGGCGGGCGAACACGAGCATGTTGCCGATGGCCTGCTCGGCGATGCCCGGCGCGTGGATGCCGCCGGCGTTGGTGACGGTGACGCCGTGGTCCGCGAGCGCGTCCATCGGGACGTGGTCGGTCCCGGCGAACGTGCAGGCGAACAGTTCGAGGCGGTCGGCGCGGTCCAGCAGGTCCTCGTCGATGGTGATGCCCGTGACCACGCGGGCGTCGGCGACGAGTTCGCGTTCCTGTTTCGGCGTCCGGGCGAGCGTCACGGTCCGGTCCGGGAGGCGCTCGCGGAGCGCGTTCGCGTACGATTCCATCGAAAGGCCCTCGGTCCCCTCGCGGAGGACGACGATGTCTGTCTCGGTCATGATATCGGTCGCGCGCGTCGCGGGCGCGGTTGCTACATCGATTGGGTGACGCTCCCTTAGTCTTTTTGTGTAGCCGGTGTCCACGGATACCGTTTATGCTTAAGTGGGTGGCGGGTGGTACGTGTACGCATGGCCGACGCCGTTCGAGCGCGACTAGCGGAGCTTCGCAGAGACCTCCATCGCCACCCCGAACCGGGCTGGTGCGAGTTCCGGACGACCGCGCGGCTCGTCGAGGAACTGCGCGCCATCGGAGTGGACGAACTCGCCGTCGGCGCGGACGCCTACGACCCCGCAGACCGGATGGCTGTCCCGAGCGACGACCGACTCGACGAGTGGTACGAACGGGCCCTCGACAGCGGGGTCGACCCTACCCTCCTCGAACCGCTCCGCGGCGGGACGACCGGCTGCGTCGCCGTCCTCGACCGCGGTGAGGGGCCGACGGTCGGCCTCCGCGTCGACATCGACGGGCTGTTCATCGAGGAGTCGGACGACGCGGGCCACGCCCCCGCCGCCGAGGGCTTCCGCTCGGAGACGGGCGAGACGATGCACGCCTGCGGCCACGACACCCACATGACGTGGGGGCTGGCGACGCTCGAAGCCGTCAAGAAGAGCGATTTTTCGGGTCGGCTCGTCGTGTTCTTCCAGCCCGCGGAGGAGATTTCGGGCGGCGGCGCGCCGATGGCGAAAAGCGACTACGCCGCCGGCATCGACTACTTCTTCGCGGTCCACGTCGGCCTCGACCACCCGACGGGCGAAGTCGTCGCCGGCATCGAGAAACCGCTCGCCATGTGCCACATCGACGCGGAAATCGAGGGGACGACCGCCCACGCCGGGAAAGCGCCGGAGGCCGGCGCGAACGCCATCCACGCGCTCGGAACGGCCATCGAGAGCGTCTACGGGATTCCGCGGCACTCCGACGGGATGACCCGCGTCAACGTCGGCCGGGTCGAAGGCGGCACCGCGAGCAACGTCATCGCCGACGAGGTCGAGGCCGTCGCCGAGGCGCGCGGCGAGACCACCGAACTCATGGAGTACGCGAAGGCCGAACTCCGCCGGCGGTTCGAGAAGGCGGCCGAACTGCACGACTGCGAGGCGACCGTGGACGTGGTCAGCGAGAGCCCGCGGGCCGACAGCGACCCCGAACTCGTCGAGGCCGTCGCCGACGCCGCCGAGACCGTCGAGAGCGTCGACCGCGTCGTGCCGAGCGCCGACTTCGGCGCGAGCGAGGACGCGACGTTCCTCATGGAGCGCGTCCAGCGAGACGGCGGCCTCGCGTGTTACTCCATCGTCGGCACCGACCACCCGACGAGCCACCACACCGCGACGTTCGACGTGGACGAACGAAGCCTCGAAACCGGCGTCGAAGTCCTCACGCGGTCGATTCTGTCGGTCGCGGGAGTCGAGTCGGCACCGAAACTCGCGGGAGCCGACCGATGAGCGACGACCGCGTCACCGGCGAGTCGGCTCCTCCGGCGTCGGAAGTCGTCACCGCCGAGGACGTGGCGGACGCCCACGAGCGACTCGACGGCGTGGTCCACCGGACGCCGCTCGATAGCTCGCGGACTATCGCCGACCGCTGCGGGGCCGAGCGGGTCAACCTCAAACTGGAGAACGTCCAGCGGACGGGGTCGTTCAAGATTCGCGGCGCGTACAACGCGATGGCGCAACTCCCCGAGTCGGTTCGCGAGCGGGGCGTCGTCGCCTCCAGCGCCGGCAACCACGCGCAGGGCGTCGCGCTCGCCGGCGACCTGCTCGGTATCGACACGACCATCGTCGTCCCCGAAATCACCCCGGCGGTAAAAATCGACGCCACCCGCGGCTACGGCGCGACCGTCGTCGTCGAGGGCGACATCTACGAGGCGTCGTACGAACACGCCCTACAACTCGCAGAGGAGGAGGGGCTGGAGTTCGTCCATCCCTTCGACGACGCGGCCGTCATCGCCGGGCAGGGAACCGTCGGCCGGGAACTCGCGGCCGACGCGCCCGACGTGGACACGGTTCTCGTCTCCATCGGCGGCGGCGGCCTCATCTCGGGCATCGCCACCGCGATGAAGGCGCGGGACCCCGGCGTGCGCGTCATCGGCGTCCAACCCGAGGGCGCGGCCCACGCCAAGCCCTCGCTGGAAGCCGACGAGATTCGCATGCTCTCCGAAGTCGATACCGTCGCCGAGGGCATCGCTGACGCGCGGCTGTTAGAACGAACCTTCGCGGTCGTCCGCGACCGCGTCGACGACGTGGTCTCGGTCGATGACACGGACCTCGCAGTCGCCACGACGGTCCTCGCGGAGCGGGCGAAGACGGTCGCCGAACCGGCCGGCGCGGCCCCGGTCGCCGCGCTCCTCTCCGGTGCGGTCGACGTCGAGGGTGAGCACGTCGCGGCCGTCGTCTCCGGCGGCAACGTCGGCCTCTCCGAACACGCCGAACTGACCCGCGTCGGGATGCAGGCGCTCGGGCGCGCCGTCGAAGCCCGCCTCGAACTCGACGACTGGCCGGCGGCGCTGGGCGACCTCTCCGAGGCCGTCGCTGCCTCGGGAGCCGAACTCGACCGCGTCGAGCGCGCCGCCCGAACCGCGTCCGACGCGCCGAATCGGGTTCCGGTCGAGGTCCGACTCGACGGGAGCGGCCCGGACCACCTCGCGGACGCGCTCGACTCGCTTTCGGCGCTCGACGGCGTCGAAGTCGTCTCGCACTCGCTGGGCGAGCGCAGCGGCGACTCTACTGAGCCATTCGGGTCATCCTGACGCGTCCGGAAACACGGGGGCGGCCCGTCTCGGGGCCGCGTCTGTCTCGTGCTGTTCGTCTTCCGCCGCCGCTCACGCGACCGCTTCGGTCGCCACGGCGTCCATCGCCTCGCAGAAGATGCCCACGCCCAGCTCGATTTCGCGCTCGGTGGAGTCGAGCGGGGGCAGGAGGCGAATCGTCTTCTTCCCGCAGCCGAGGGTGAGCAGGCCGCGGTCGAGCGCCGCTTCGACGACGGCGTCGCGGCGCTTCTTGGTGTCGAACTCGACGGCGAGCATCAGGCCCTTGCCGCGGATATCGACCACGTGGTCGGGTGCGTCGTCGGCGAGGAGTTCCTTCGCCTGCCGGCCGCGCTCGGTCGCGTTGTCGAGCAGGTCGTACTCCTCGATGGCGTCGAGCGTGAGCGCGCCCTGCATCGACGCGAGCAGGTCGCCGCCGCCGAACGTCGACCCGAGGCGGTTCTTCTCGGTCGGGAACACGTCGGACCGCGAGACGGTCGCGCCGACGCGGAGGCCCTTCGCGCTGGCGATGACGTCGGGCTCGATGGGGTAGTGGTCGGCGGCCCACATCTCGCCGGTGCGGCCGACGCCTGACTGAATCTCGTCCACGACGAGCGGGATGTCGTAGGTGTCGCAGACGTCGCCCACTTCGGCCATGAACTCCTCGCTCGGGAAGCGGTAGCCGCCGACGCCCTGAATCGGTTCGAGAATCGCGAACGCGACCTCGTCGGGGTTGACGTGGCCGCCCTCCGGCGACAGGGAGTTCCGCAACTGCGAGCCGCCACCCGCGAAGAAGCCGCAGTCGCAGGCGTCGTCGTCCCCCGAACAGCTCGAATCCGCGCAGAACGGCACCGTCTCGATGCCCGCGACCTGCGGGTAGTGGCGGGTGTAGACCTCCTTCGACTTCGTGAGCGAAAGCGTCCCGAGCGTCCGCCCGTGGAAGCTCCCCTCGAAGGCGTAGCCGTACTTCGCGGGGGCCTTGTGGTCGTGCGTTATCTTCATCGCGTTCTCGACGGCCTCGGCCCCGGAGTTCGACAGGAACACCGTGTCCATCCCGTAGTGAGAGGACACGTCGGTCAGCTTGTCCATCAGGTGGCTCGACCCGGGGAACTCGGCGGTCTCGGGGTCCGGTCCCGCGCCGAAGTACATGTCTTGGCCGGCGATTTTCATCGGCTCGACGAGGTCGAACTCCCGGAGCTTCGACAGCACCTTCTCGTTGTTGTAGCCGAGCGGGGCGGCCCCGATGTGGCAGGTGAAGTCCAAGAGGACGTTGCCGTCCACGTCGGTGACGAACGGGCCGTCGGCCTCGGCGGTCACGTCCCAGACGAACTCGTGGGAGTACTCGCTGGGCGCGGCGTGCTCGTGGTGAAACTCGACCCACTTCTCGGCGTTGGGTCCGGGCAGCGCTGCTGCGTCCGGCTCTGCGGTATCCCGATCCATACACAGGATTTGTTGATACCGTACATTAAAACTTGGTATCACAAAAACTACCACACCGAACGATTCGCGATGGGGGTCGTCGCTCGGCCGCGCGTCCGAGACCGCAGCACGCCCGGTCAACGCTGGTCCTCGTAGAATGGAGAGCGACGGTGACAGGGGACGGCGACGGGGACAGAGACGGGGACGGAACTGCGGTCGGCTGGACTCGGCGTCAGTCGTCGTCGTGGCTGGAGACGTTCACGGCCGGCGCTTGCCCGCCGGTCGACTCCGATTTCCCCCAGAGGTTCGTCTCGTCTTGGAGGAGGAGGCTGCCGTAGTCCTTTTGGAAGGTTCGGATGAGTCCGAGCGTCGCTATCACGCAGATAATCGCGAACGGCGCGCCCGTGATAATCGCCGCGGACTGCAAGGCGTTCACGCCGCCGACGACCATCAGGATGGACGCGACCGCACCCTGGAGGACGGCCCAGAAGATGCGGTTGAGCGCGGACGGCTCTTCTTTCCCGCCGGTGGTCATCATCGACACCGCGAGCGTCGAGGAGTCTGCCGAGGTGACGAAGAACGTCGTCACGAGCACGAGGAACGCGAACAGGAGGAGCGGCCCGGCGATGGGGAGATTGCCGAAGAGGACGTACCCCGAGACCGCCTCGCCGTACTCCGAGACCGGACCGAGGACGTTCGCCGCGCCCGTGTGCTGCATGATGACGCCCGCGCCGCCGACGATGGCGAACCACGGGACCGTCGCGAGCGAGGTCGCGCCGATGCCGGCGAACGCGACTTCGCGGACGCTCCGGCCGCGCGAGATGCGGGCGATGAACAGGCCCGCGAAGGGCGACCACGCCAGCGGCCAGAGCCAGTAGAAGACGGTCCACGCGTTGACCCACTTACTGGCGCTGGTCGCGGTGGCCTGCGTGAACAGGCTCATCTGGAAGAAGTCACCGACGAAGCCGCCGGTCGCCTGCGTACCGAGTTCGAGGATGCGGAAGGTCGGCCCGAATATCAGCGTCGCGAGCATCAATAGGCCGAACACGACCATGTTGAAGTTCGAGAGCCGGCGAATCCCCTTGTCGACGCCCAACACCAACGAGATGGTGAAGATGACCACCATACCCGTGATGACGAGGATGGTTCCCACGTCACCGAGCTGGATACCCCACTGGAAGTTCAGGCCGGTGATGAACTGGCTCCCGATGAAGCCCAGCGAAGTAGCGACGCCGCCGAGGGTCGCGAACACGGCGAGGATGTCGACGACCTTCCCGATTGCGCCGTCGACGTTGTCCGCGCCGAGAATCGGCGTCAGCACCGCCGACACGCGGAGCGGCGCGTCGTAGTTGTAGACGAAGTAGCCGATGGCGAGGCCCATCACGGTGAAACACGACCACTGGGTCAGACTCCAGTGGAAGATGGAGTACTGGACCGCCAGCGGCATCGCCGCCGAGGACTGGGCCTCGGCCCCGTACAGCGGCGGGACCGTCGAGTAGTGGAACAGCGCCTCCGCGGGCCCCCAGAAGACGATGCCCGCCGCGAGGCCGGCGGAGTACATCATCGCGAAGTACGAGAGGAAGCCGTACTCGGGGTCCTCGTCACCGAGTTTCAGGTTCCCCCACGGCCCGAAGATGACGAAGCCCAAGAACAGGACGAACCCGAGCATCGCTATCAGGAAGAACCAGTTGAACGTCGCGAGAATCCACCGGCGAATCCCGAGGACGAACTCGTAGGAGCCCTCGGGGTTGAGGCTGAACGCGCCGACGAAAAGCAGCGTTATCGCCGCGCCGAACGCGAATATCACCGGCTCGATTTCGTCGAGGAACTCGCTGACCGCGCCGTTGGAGGAACTCACCGCCGGCACCCCCCGTGAGTGACCGCGCCTCTCGACTCCGTCCGCACGGAGCCGTCACCTCCCGACTGACTGGTCGAGGCCCGCGCCCCGAACTGTGCGCCACGATGACCGTTGCACCCGTGTGCTGTAATGTGGTCTGTCATGCTATCGCTCCGACGGACACCATGCTACCTGGTGTCTTACGTCACGACAAGTGCAAACATTACCATAAAATTTGTGGTTATCGGTGATACCGAGAACGGAATCCGTTTACAAACGGTCGAAAAACCGGTGGTCGGTTCGATTTCGGTGGGTCGTCGCGCCGTGGCCGAGCGCGTCGCTCCGAACGGTGCCTCCTCGTTCGCGCGCTCCCGGCGTTCTCACACGAATCGTAGACAGAATCCGAGGAATCCCGGATTTCCGGCCCGTATCGGCCGAATTTCCGGTTCGTTCGTAACGCTTAATCGAATTCGTACACGCGTTCTGTATATGGCAAACGACGCCGACGGAACGGACGGCACCGACGACCTCGCCTACGCCGCCGACCGCGGCCGCGGCATCCTCACGCCGAGCGACCGCGAGTTCCTGCTCGGTCGGAAGACCGACTACACCGACCACTCGAAAAAACAGAAGCGAAACCGGATTCGACGCCGCCTCCGCAACGCCATCCTCGATTTCACCATCCTGTTCGAGTCGCTCGAAGACCGCGACCGCGAGACGGTGTTCAACCCCGACGCCGCCGACCGCGAGGCGTACACGCGGGGCATCACCGACATGCTCGCCTTCCTCCACCTCGGGACGATGGGCTACTACACCCCGTTCAAGGACATGCTCGCCGAGGGCGTCAACAAGGCCGAACAGGAACTGGCCGGCTCCGACTACCGGATGGTCACGGTCGATTTCAACGTCGAACCGGTCGGCCAAATCGACGTCGACGCCGTCATCGACAAGCTCGAACGCGGCGCGTTCGACCAGCTCACAGACGAGGAGTTACAGGCGTTCGTCAGGCTCCTCGCGGAGTCCGACGACTTCTCTGCGACCGACCTGCGCGCCGACATGAAAGCGCAGATGTCCGAGTTCGTCGAGCGAATCGACGCCGCGAACGAGCGGCGCGACCGCCGAGTCGACGACCTGAACGACTGAACGGCGGGTCGCCGGTCCGCGGCACCCCGGCGGTCGCGCGGGTGCGTCCCCGCGCCCCGTCCCCGCATCCGCGACCTACCCGAGATACGCTATCGCGTCCATCTCGACTCGCACGTCGCCGGGGAGTTGCGCGACCTCGACGCAGACGCGGGTCGGCGGCACCTCGTCGAACCGCGCGCCGTACGCTTCGTTCACCCGTTCGTAGTCGTCGAGGTCGGTGACGTACACCGTCAGTTTCACCGCGTCGTCGAGGCCGTCGCCGCCGGCCTCGGAGACGACGGCCGCGATGTTGTCGAGCACGCGCTCGGTCTGTGCTTCGATGTCGCCGTCGACCTCCTCGCCCGTCTCGGGGTCGACCGGGCCGTAGCCCGAGACGTAGAGCGTGTCGCCGGCGACGACGCCCTGCGGGTAGGGGTTGTCCGTGCGCGGGGCGTCGTCCGTGATGACTCGTTCGGGTGGCATCGGTGGTGAGGGTGGTTAGACTCGCTGCGTTTCGGCCGTGACCGCCTCGATACCGTCGGTGATGACGTCGAGCGCCGTCTCCGCGAGGTCGCGGGTGAGCACGAGCGGCGGGAGCAGGCGCAGGATGTTGCCGTGCCGGCCGGCCTTCCACACCAGCACGCCGCGCTCGAAGCAGTACTGCTGGAGCGCGTCGGCCGCGTCGCCGTCGGGGTTGCCCTCGGCGTCGACGAACTCCGCGCCGATGAACAGGCCCTTCCCGCGAACGTCCACGATTCGGGGGTTGTCCTCCGCGACCTCCGAGAGCCGGCCGCGGATGTACTGGCCGAGGTCGCGGGCGTGCGCGAGGAGGTCGTGTTCCTGGATGTACTCGATGGCGCGGGTGCCGGCGCGCATCCCGACGACGTGGCCGCGGTAGGTTCCCGCGTGGTCGCCCGCCCCCCACGTGTCGAGGTCCTCGTGGTAGATGGTCGCTGACAGCGGGAAGCCGGTCCCGCCGAGCGCCTTCGCCGAGGTCATCACGTCCGGCGTGACGCCGTACCACTCGCTGGCCCACCACTTACCGGAGCGACCGAGACCGCTCTGAATCTCGTCGAACACCAGCGGCACGTCGTTGTCGTCGGCGATGTCGCGGAGGCCCTTCAGGAAGCCCTTCGGCGGGGTGACGACGCCGCCTTCGCCCTGAATCGGCTCGACGAAGATGCCCGCCGGGTTGGCGAGGCCGCCGTAGGGGTCCTCGAAGATGGCCTTGACCTCTTCCAGACAGTGGTCGACCGCCTCCTGCGGCCCCTTGCCCATCTCGACCGTGTTCGGGTAGGGCGCGTGGACCACATCAGGGAGGAGCGGCGAGTAGTCGCCCTTGAACTTCTTGTTGCCGGTGAGACTCATCGCGCCGCTCGTCGCGCCGTGGTACGCGCCGCGGAAGGCGACGAGACCGGTTCCCTCGGTGTTGTACTTGGCGAGTTTGATAGACGCCTCGATGGCGTCGCTCCCCGTCGGGCCGCCGAAGACGACGCGGTTGTTCCCGCGCAGCCCCTCGGGCGCGATTTCGTCCAGCTTCTCGATGAGGTCGAGTCGGGCCTCCGTCGGGAAGTCGACGGTGTGGACGAACTTATCGGTCTGCTCGTGGACGGCGTCGAGGACGTACGGGTTCGAGTGACCGACGTTCAGCACGCCGATACCGGCGAACATGTCGATGAAGGTGTTGCCGTCGGCGTCGCGCACCGTCGCGCCCTTCCCGCTTTCGAACGCGATGGGGATGTCTTCGGGGTACGAGACGGCGCTGCTGTCGATTCGCTGTTGCTTTTCGAGGAGTCGTGTCGACTTCGGCCCCGGAACGTCGTCCACGTTCGGCGCGTCGTCGAAGTGCAACTCGTGAATCGGCGGACCTGCGACCATGTCCCAACCCATGCAGAACAGTCATAAATAATTTGTCCACGATTCCTATTGATAACGTACACAGTATCCGGTTTCGAAGTCGACCTCACGCGGTGATTTGGTTAGCGACACAACAGTAACCACAATGGATTTGTGCGAGGCAACTCCTTCTTTTTCCAATGTTACACGCAAAAGGTCCGCTTCTCACGGTCGACCTGGGCGACGAGACGAGTCGGACGGAAGACATCGACGGGATTCTCGAATCCTACGTCGGCGGGCGCGGGGTCGCCACTCGACTCGCCCACGAGCGCGTTCCCTTCGACGTGGACCCGTTCAGCCCGGACAACCGGGTGTACTTCAGCACCGGCCCGATGCAGGCGTCGAACATGAGCTTCACCGGCCGCACGAACTGCACCAGCGTCTCGCCGCTAACTGGCGGCCTCTGCTCGTCGAACGCCGGCGGGTTCGTCTCGCGGAACTTCGCTGACGCGGGCTACTCGGCGGTCGAACTGACGGGCGTGAGCGACGAACTGGTCGTCCTCCACGTCACCGACGAGGGCGTCGAGTTCGAGGCCGTCCCGGACCTCGCCGGCGCGACGGTCCCCGAGACGGTCGCGTACCTCGACGACGAACACGGCATCGAGGCCGACCGGACGATGGTCGTCGGCCCCGCCGGCGAGAACCTCGTGCGCTTCGCCTCCATCATGACGAGCGAGGAGCGCGCGTTCGGTCGCGGCGGCCTCGGCGCGGTCCTCGGGTCGAAGAACGTGAAGGCGCTCACCTTCGGCGGCGACGCCGCACCGGACATCGAGATTCCGTCGTCGCAGATGGAGATTCACCGCGAGGCCGCCACCGACGACCACATCATGAAGCGACAGGGAACCGTCGCCGTGCTGGACCTCGCCAACGAGATGGACGGGCTCCCGTCGTACTACTTCTCCGAGCGCCACTTCGAGGGCGCGGAGGGCATCAACGGCGACGCCATCGAGAAAAAGAAGTACAAGAAAGGCACCTGCTCGGCCTGCGCGTTCGCGTGCAAACTCCCCACGAGAGACGAGGACGCGGGCGTCGAGACCGAGGGCCCAGAGTTCGAGGTTACCATGGCGTTCGGGTCGAACTCCGGCGTCGACGACATCGTTGAAGTGATGAAGTCGAACGAACTGTGCGACCGCTACGGGCTCGACGCCATCTCGGCCGGCAACACCGTCGCGGCCTACCTCGCCAGCGAAGACGAGTTCGGCAACACCGACCTCATCCACGACCTCGTGGAGAAAATCGCGCTCCGGGAGGGCGTCGGCGACGACCTCGCGGAGGGTATCGCCCGCGTCCACGACGACCTCGGCGTGGAGAACTGGACGGTCAAGGGGATGGACTTCGCCGCCCACGAGGGGCGCGTCCTCCACGGACAGGGCCTGTCGTACGCCGTCGCCAACCGCGGTGCAGACCACATGTACGCGGTGTTCTACTCCCAGGAGTACCCGCTGGTCGGCAAGGACGACGCCTACCCCCCGGAGGGCTTCGAGGGCAAGCCCAAGCGCCTCATCGAGAAGGAAAACCAGATGGCGCTCAACGACAGCGGCATCGTCTGTAAGTTCTCGCGGGACTTCATGACGCCCGAACGCTACGAGATGCTGTTCGGAGCCGACTTCGAGGACCTGCTGGCCGTCGGCGACCGCATCGTCACGCTCGAACGCCACTTCAACAACCAGCGCGGCTTCGACCGCGGCGACGACACGCTCCCGTACGCCGACGAGCTAGACGGGTTCGAGGCGGCGCTCGACGCGTACTACGAGCGTCGCGGCTGGACCGACGACGGCGTCGTCCCGTCCGGAAACGTCCCGGCGTAACGCGTCCGACGAACGTTCCCTTTTCATTTCTCACGTCCCGCCCTCTTCTCACTCTTCGTTCGGCTCGTTCGCTTGGGTCTGATACAGTTCCGCGACGCCCTGTTCGAACCGCTCGGCGGCGCGTTCGAGCAGTTCGACCTGCGTCGCCCGCGTCTCCTCGTCGATGACGTAGGCGGGACCGCTCAGATTCAGCGACCCGTACACCTCGCCTCGCGGCGACTTTACGGCCTTCCCGATGGCCCAAAACCCCTCGACGGCCTCGCCGCTGTTTTCGGCGTAGCCCTGCTCGCGGACGGTCGCCAGCTCCGCGAACAGCTCGTCTTCGGTCGTGATAGAGTCGTCCGTCGCCGCCGGCAGCCCCCAGCGGTCGATGATTTCCCGCACTCGCGTCTCCGGGTACTCGGCGATAATCGCCTTGCCGGAACACGTCGTGTGGACGTGAAACGGACTGCCGTCGATGAGGAAGCGCGGCGAGTTCGCGAACTCGAGGTCGCCGTACAGCGAGACGATACGTCCGTGTTCTTCGACCGCGAAGTCCGCGTCCATCGACGACTCGCTGTCGAGCCACGAGACGGTCTCTTGGGCGACCCGGTAGTAGTCCTTGCGCGTCCTGACGTAGTCGCCGAGGTGGCAGAACTTCGCTCCCAGCTGGTACTCGTTGTCGATGTTCACGACGTAGCCGTACTCCGCGAGCGTCTTGAGGTGAGCGTGGACAGTGCTCTTCGCGAGGTCGGCCGCCTCGACCAGTTCGCTCATCGTCGCCCCCTCCAGTTCGAGGATGTGGTCGACGAGCGCCAGCGAGGCGGCGGTCGTCTTGAGCACGCCGGACGGGTCGTGTCTACTCATGGAGGGGAATCCACGGTCAGAGGTTAAAGATGTACCTCCGTCACGACTACTGTCGCGCTCACGACGGCCGCAACACCGGCGCTGCACGCTCGCGTACCCGTGACACCCCCCGACTGGTCGGCGCTCCGAGCGTTCCGCAAAGTCGAACGTTTATGTGCTCGCGCTTTGGTTGTCAATAGTTAACACGGTTTTCTATGATTATTACGACCTGTGAGGGTTGGAATCATCGGGGCCTCTGCGGGGTGACTGGCTCGTTCATATATACGTATTCGGAAGTTCGGAACACCGAGCCTTCCGAGACGCGTGAGAGTCGGTTTCTCGGGTGACTGAGCGGCTGAGACGACCGCTCTCGGCTCGTTTTTCGGACGCGTGAACGTTTAACTAGGTCGGTCGGCGGGTGAACAGCCCGGCTCGCTTGCCGTCTCATCCGTCGGCACGCTGCGGCCGCGCTGTCCGTCCGAGGTCGGTCCCTGTGCGGCTTCCCGTGCTCAGAACCATGTTTGAGTTGATATATCTTCCCGGTCGCTTGATGGTCCCCCGTCGTCGTCGGTCTCTCGTCCGCATCGCCATTACAGGCGTAACCGTGTAATTCAGTCGGTCGGGGGTCAGGGTCGAGGTCGCGGTCACGCCCACGCCGCCACGGACTCGGGTTGGGTCGGCGCGATGCCGCGTGATGCCGTTTGCGCCGTTATCGGGTCTCCTCGAACGCCGCCTGCGCCGCTTCGAGCACCTCGTCGTGTGCGCGTCCGTTCGACGCGACGAGACCGGACTGTCCCGGTCCCCACTCGTTTCCGTGAATGTCGGTTACCGTTCCGCCCGCGCGCTTGACGAGGTAGACCCCGGCGACGGTGTCCCACGCATTCGGGTGTTCGTCGAGTCCGATGACCGCGTCTATCGACCCGTCGGCGAGTCGCGAAAGTGTCAGTTGTGTCGTCCCGAGTTTCCGCATCTCGCCGAACGTCCCGAAGATATCGCCCGAGAGCCGTTCGATTCCCGGCCGGTCGCCGGCCTGATATCTGAGCGTCGAGGAGACGAGAAAGGCGCTGGTGTTCGATTCGTCGCTGACCGTCATGGGTTGGCCGTTCCGCTCGACGCGCGCCGCCGTCGCGACGTAGGTGTCTCCCGTCTCGGGAGAGACGTTTACCGCCGCAATCGGCGTCTGGTCCTCGACGACGGCGACGCTCGTCACCCACTCGCGGGCACCTCGCGTGTAGTTTTGCGTCCCGTCTATCGGGTCGATAATCCACGCGTACCCGGACTCGGGGACGGTCTTCAGTTCGTCTTCCTCCTCGCCGACGACCGCGTCCTCGGGGAACTGTTCTCGAATCGTCGAGATGACTCGCCGTTGTGTCTCGCGGTCGACCTCGGTCACGAGGTCTATCGCGTCGCTTTTCTGTTCGATGTCCAGTTCGGTTCTGAAACGCGCCGACGCGTGGTCGGCACCCACTTCCGCGGCGTCGATTGCGACTGCTTCGCGCGGGTCTGCATCCATGCCCGAACATCTCCCCACGGCGAAAAAAAGCCTCGGACAGCGGACAGCGCTTCTGTCTCTCTGTCGGCGCGACCGTCGAACCACCCGTGTCCGTTTCGGCTCCCGCGTCGGTCGCCGCCGCGCCGACGCGTCATAGAATATTGTTCGAATAGCGATCCACTAACCCGTCCCGATGTCGGCGGTTGAGCGCGGGTCTCGCGTGCAGGTAATCATTGACCTCACTGCCGGCAGCCGCCGTCAGCGAGGTCGGACCCTCTTGGCTCTCAGGCCGTCTCATACTGCCCGTTAGCGCATTGTGGCGGCGGATTACCCTCCTCTCCGAGCGTTGAGGCGGGCGGCGTTCCGACTCTCACCGACCAGTTCGATGAAGGCGTCTCGGGCGACTGACGCGGGTCGGTCCGGCGCGTCGTCGCCGGTCACCGAGTATCCGTTCCCGGACGTGATTCTTGTAGGTTAGATACATGTCTGCTGTGTCGTCGGTCGCGTCGCCGCAGGTACTCGTCGGCCGAACGCGCTTTTCTCACGGCCGCTCTCGTCGCGGTTCTGAGTAACACCGAGCGAGTCAGTCGAGGTAGCCGAGTTCGCGGAGTCGCGTCTCAACGGTCTCGTCGCGTTCAGCGGCGACCGTCCCGGTGAGGTCGATGGCGTCGCGGCGCTCGCGCAACTGACGGTACAGCGGTCGCCACTCGGGTCCCTCGGGGTTCGGAATCGGGGCGAGTTCGCCGGCGTCGGTCCGCAAGTCGAACCCGTACAGTTCGCCACCCTGCCACACGAGTTTGCGCGTGGGTAGTCTAACGCCGATTTGTAACGCGGATTCGTCGACGCGACCGGGCGTCTGCCGGGTCGACGCGACCTCCGTCACGGCAGGCAGTTCAGGAACCGAGCGACCCTCGATGGCGGGGCGAAGCGACTGCCCCCTGAACGACGGCGGGGCGTCGACGCCGGGGAACGACTCCTCGTCCGCGGTCGGGTAGTCGTCGGTCGAGCGCCCAGCGCGGCGGTGACGACACCGACCAACGAATGTCCCACACCTGCTTTCGTGGCCGGTTAGTACTCTCCTCACTCTCGATTCACGCCGACTCAACGCCCGATAGACGACTCACGGGCGGTGTCCTACGCCGATTCGAGATGATTCGCTCTCGTCCGCGAAACAGCTTCTCCGAGTCGTTCCGACCAATATATTACAGACGTTACCGTGTAATCTCTCTTGGTTGAAGTCGCGGAATCCATGTCGGTTGTCATTGCCAGTAATGCTATCATTACCCTTCGGCGTGTGACCGCCCGGTATCCGTTTTAGTAACAGTATCCTTCGTCGGACGGCTCTTACGACGCTCACGCACGCGGCGGCTCAGTATCCCGAGCGTGCCGCTCGAACGGCGTGTACGGTCCGAACGACGACTCTACACGCGCCCGATAACATGGTTCGGATCGTCGAGTCTCGTCGCGCCGTCACCGCGGTATCGAAACGTCACCGCAGTATCGAGACGCGAAACGAGAGGTGAGGTGAGGTGAGGTGTTGGTCGTTCGACGCGGCTCAGGGCTGGACCTGGTCGAGGGGGCGGATGAGGACCTCGTTGATGTCAACGCGCCGCGGTTGGGTGACGACGAACGTAATCGTTCGCGCGATGTCTTCAGGCGCGAGCGCGTCCATCGACCCGACGTAGTCCTTGACGTTCTGCTGGACCTCCTCGTCGGGGATGTGGTCGAGCAGTTCGGTGTCGACCGCGCCCGGTTCGATCGACGAGACGTGGATTCCTTCCTCGGCGACGTCGAGTCGCAGCGAGTCGCTGAACATCTTGACGCCCGCCTTCGCGGCGTTGTAGTGCGAACTGTTCGCCTGCAGGAACCGGCCGACGACCGACGAGAGGTTGACGATGTGGCCGCTTTCCTGTTCAATCATCGTCGGGACGACCGCGTGGGTGAGTGTGATGAGTCCGGTGAGATTCACGTCGATAGTCGTCTGGAGCGTCTCGCGGTCCGCCTCGGCGATGTGCGCCAGCGGCATGAGACCGGCGTTGTTGACGAGGATGTCGATGCGGCCATACTCGTCGAGCGTCGCCTCGACGAGGGCGTCGATGTCGCCGTCGACCGTGATGTCCGTGGGGACGACGAGAGCGTCGCCGCCGTCGTCTTCGATGGCCGCGGCGAGTTCTTCGAGTTCGCCTTCGCGGCGGGCGGCGACGACGACGCTGGCCCCGCGAGAGGCGAGGGATTTGGCCGTCGCGCTGCCGATACCCGACGACGCGCCGGTGACGATTGCGACCTGTCCGTCCAGTTCCGAACCGAATTCTTCTGACATCAATTGTTAGTAGTCTCTTTACTGACTTCCCGGTTATGCTATCTGCAATGGGTGTTTAAGTACTGCTGTCTCCGAGCGGTGCACCAGCGGAGCGAAATACTGAGCCGATACGTCGCTGCACAGCGACCGTCGGGTGAGCTCAGTGCGCTAATCGAATCCTCGATTCGACGGTCTGGCGGTTGTTACTCCGTTTTCTACATCAGTAACATCCGATTGAGCCACGACCCGGAAACAACGCGAAAACGACAGTTCCGTCGAACCGTGTTCGGACCGATTCTCCTAATTTAATATAGCGATATACAATTCATTTAGTCTGTACGCGATTCCAGCAGCTATTCACTAAAGCTCATTGTCCATAGCAGACAACGACACTCGCATTATAATCAAATACATTTCACTACCGCTGATTGTCTCGAAAATCGCGTATTCAGTTTCGGAGCGGTCGGCAGAGGGCCGCTTTGGGTGCTTCGACTCCAGGGTATGGGTCGCATGAACAGCCCGCGGATAAGAGATGGACCGAGGTCGATGAACTGCTCCCGGTACATCGCCGGAGTACTGAACTTACTGTCGAAACGTGACGCAGCCAGGTTAGTTCTAACTGGACTGCTTCGGCCCTCACGACCCGATTCTGTGGTGACTCGGTGCTGACGGGGGTGTTGTCTCGTACTGCAAACCGACAGTCACCAATTTCATAAACTGTATGGCGCAATATCTATCGTTTCGTCTGCGGATGACGAACCGGCGTGATAGGACGAGCGGTGACTGAGTAGTGAAGAACGTCGTACGAGAGGTCAACAACTCCTCTACTGCGGCAGCGAGCATCGAGTGCACGATCCCGATTCAACAGTTATCACCGCCAGTCAGTTCCAATTCCCGTTATCTTTAAATACATTGGGAATCAGAATAACACAGCTAGCTGTGTAATGTGTACGGTTTCACCAACTCTCACGTCCCGAAATCGAAGGCTCTAACCTCTCAAAAGCGCCGACCGTCCCGAAATTCGAGCGACGGTAGACCGAAGATACCGCGCGGTGCGATAGCCGAGCCGACGCGAAACCGATGACGGACTACACGACTCGTAGCACAACTGCTTTGCGCGACGAACGTGAACACAGCCGGTATGCGAACTGGTGTCATCATTGCCGGCGGATACTCGACGCGATTCGGTGAGGAGGACAAAGCAGTCGCATCCCTCCTTGGAACACCTCTCATCCGCCGCGTCGCCGACCGGATGGCCGGCGTCATCGACAGCCTCGTCGTCAACTGCCGACCGGAGCAGACGGCTGCGCTCCGGGCCGCGCTCGACGGCTACGACCACCCGATAACGATTGCGGAAGATTCGGACTGCGACGAGGGCCCGATGGCGGGAATTATGACGGGTCTGCGGGCCGTCGAGACGGAGTACGCGTTCGTCGCCGCCTGCGACATGCCCTTTCTCGAACCCGCGCTCATCGACAGATTGTTCGAGCGGGCGGCCGGCCACGATGCCGCCGTGCCGCGGGTCGGTGACGGTTGGTTCCAGCCGACGCACGCGGTGTACCGGGCCTCGGCGATGGCCGACGCTTGCGAAGCCGCGCTGGCCGAGGGGAGCCACAAAATCATCGACCCGCTGTTCACGCTCGACTACGTCGTCCTCGAAGAGAGCGAGGTTCGCGAGTACGCGAGTCTCGATACCTTCGAGAACATCAACACCCCCGACGAGTTCGCTGACGCGGCCGAACAGTTGCGCTAGCGTTCTACGACGGATACGACGGGTTCCGACGCCGTCAACTGCGTCAGTACGACGCGTGGGACCGTTGACCGAGAGAGGATGTCCGAAGCAATCTCTCGTGCGACGGTTTCGAGGGCCGAATCGTCGACCTTGTTCAGCACGGGAACGACTGTCGCCCCGTCGGGAACGTCCGCGCGGCCGCCGCGCTCGCTGGTGAGTACGGTTGCGACGTCCGACGGGCGAATCGTGTCGCCGAGTTCGAGACCGGTGAGGGCGGCGACTCGTTCCGGGCGGTGGACGAACTCCTCGGTGAGCGGTTCACCGACGGCGTGGACGCTCGCGATGGGGAGGACGGTGTCGGCGGTCGCGGGGAGTTGTGGTTCGCGGTCACCCGGGGCCTTGAACTCGCGCATCCGCGCGCCGTCGGCTTTCACCAGCACCGTGTCGGCGACGTCCGAGTCCCTGATGGCATCGACCACGCCGGGGTCGTACCCGAGGTAGCGGTCGTCGCGGTCACGGTCGGGAACGACACCCACCGGCCAGTCAGTCGTGCGTTCGAGCGCGGCGACTGGAGTGTCGGTGACGACCACGTCGGCGACGTGTTGGTCGAAGATGGGGATGCGGACCGTCGCCGTCACGACGGCGCGGTCGAGCCGGCGCGCCAGCGCGTACAGCGTGGACTTTTTCCCGCCAGCGCCGACGACGCAGATCACGCCGCGTCGAGCGGAAAGCGCATCAGCGAGCGTCATGTTCGTGCCACGGGTCGCGCGCGGTTCGTCGTCCAGCCGTTCGTGCAGTGTTCAGTCATCGAAGGTGTCGAAGTCATCGGTGAGTGCAGTCAGGTCGAGGCGGTCGATGGTCTGCGTCGTCGGTACGCCGTCGTCGGTCCAGCCGCGGCGGCGGTAGTACGCGTCGAGCATCGAATCGAAGTCGTCGCGGTCGACAGTCGCACCGGCCCGGGGCCCCGATTCGAGCGGCTCTTGGAGCGCGGCCGGGAGGGAATCGTCCTCGCGCGAGATGCCTTCGCGGACGTTGAACAGCCGCGTCACGTTCCAAATCCGCTCGCCGGTCGTGGCGAGTCCGCCGGCGGGGTCGAGGCCGACCGATTCGAGCCACTCCCGGCCGAGGTCGTCGAGCGCGTCGCCGAAAAAGTCATCGGCGATGAGGCTCCAGAGCATCGACCGCCGGTCCTGTTCGCGGATGACCTCCGCCGCGGTCCGGTCGGCTCCCCAGTCGCCGTCGAACACCTCGCGTTCGATGGGTCGCGCCCGCCGATGGCACGCACCCCGGTCGCTGGTCGCGTACGCGAGCGCCATGCTCTGCGCGCCGCGCGGGTCGTAGGCCGGTAGCTCCATCGACTTCACCGTGGGGACGAGGTCGCGCCCGCCGAACCGCGTCGCCGCCGCCTCGACCCCGTCCGCGAGCGCGTCACCGAGCTCCGACTCGCGCTCCGCAATCTCCTGTAAGAGGGCTCGCGCGCCATCGGGCTCACCGAACGAGAGCGAGCGGTCGAGCACGCCGGCGGCGTTGGCCTTGACCGTCCACGCGACCGCACTCCCCGCGCTAATGAGGTCCATCCCGAGGCGGTCGCAGGTCTGTCCCAACTCCGCGACGGCGTCGAAGTCGTCGATGTCGAGTCCCGCACCGAGCGTCATCGCGGTGGCACCGCGCGGGACGTGGTCGCCGTCCTCCGTGGCCACACGATACCCACCCGGAGTCTCCGTGTCGGCGCGTTCGCGGCCGACGGCCCGGTCTTCGACTGCCGTGATGCCCAACTCCGCCGCCGATTCGAACTGTCCGTCGCTCCAGCCTCGCGTCGAGAGTGCACCGATTTCGTTCGCGAAATCGATTGTCTCGACGGTCCCGCTGGCACGTAGCCACCGCCCGGTGTCGGTCTCTCGGTACTTCGCCGCGTAGGCGTCTCGCAGGTCGTCCAACCCGTCGGCGTCAGGCGGGGCTCCCCGCGCGACGACGGCCTTCAGTCGCTTTGAGCCCATCACCGCTCCCGCTCCCCCGCGGCCCGCGTGGTGGTCGCCGGCGTCGGAGGCGATGGTGGCGTATGCGACCTGTCGTTCTCCCGCGGGGCCGATACACGCGACAGCCGCGTTCGGGAACGCCTGCGCCGTGTCGACCGTCCCGGCCCCCCACGTCTCGGCGGGTTCGATTGTCGCGTCCCCGTCTTCGACGACGAGGCGAACGGGTTCGGACGCGACACCCGTCACGAGTAGGCCCATGTGCGACCCGAGCGCGCCGGCCAGGGTGTCGGGAAACGCGCCTCCTGCGTACGAATCGAGAAAACATCCCGTCAGCGGGGATTTCGTGATAGCGGCGTATCTCGACTCGCCCGGGAGATAGCCCGAAAGCGGGCCGAGCATGAATAGCATCGCGTTCTCCTCGCCGAGCGGGTCGACGCCGGCGTCGAGTTCGTCGTAGAGATAGCGGGCACCCAACCCTTTGCCGCCGACGTATCGCCGTCGCCACTCGTCCGGAATCGGCGTGCTCTCGACCGAGCCGGCGGACAAGTCGACCCGGAGGAGTCGGTCAGCGATTGGAGGTGCCATCTGGTCGTTCGTCGGCACCGGCGACCAAAAAGATGTGCCGTTCTCGCGGACCACCGAGCGAGTGCGGCGGCGCGAACGCCTCCGCCAAAGCCGTACTCTTCGGTTCGCTCGGCGGTTCGCGGTGCCCGACGCGAACAGACGGGAAACCAGAAATGACAACTAGAACACATTTCGTGTTTTCACGGCGGGAGTCCGGAGCACGGCGGGTTCTGTCTCCCGTGTGGGTCGACCGACCCAGTCTTCATTACGACCACCCGCGAGGCGTCACACAGCATCGACATGTCTACGGAAATACCGATTACGGTCGTCAGCGGTCCGCTCGGCGCGGGGAAAACGACGCTGGTCAACCGACTCCTGAACGACCCCGGTGGCAGGGAGATAGCCGTCGTCGTCAACGACATGGGCGAACTGAACGTCGACGCGGAGTTAGTCGCGTCCGAATCGGACGACGGGGTTATCGACCTCTCGAACGGGTGTATCTGCTGTCGGCTTCAGGACGACCTCGTGACCGAAGTGACGCGGCTGGCGGAGAACCGCTCGTTCGACCTCCTGCTCATCGAGGCCTCGGGAATCAGCGAACCGCTCCCGATTGCGCGGGCGCTGACGGACGACTCGAGCGAGGGCGGTCTGCCGGACCACCTCCGGTTGGACACCACGGTCTCGGTCATCGACGCTTACGGGTTTTGGAAGGCGTTCGACCCGGCGGAATCGCTTCCGGACGCCGCCCCCGACCCGGAGCGCCCGTTGACGGAGGTGCTCGTCGAGCAAGTCGAGTTCTGTGACGTGCTGTTGCTGAACAAGTGCGATATGGTCCCCGACGATGCCTTGGACGCCGTCGAAGCGGAGATTCGAGAACTCCAGCCTCGCGCGAGCATCCATCGGACGACGTACAGCGAAGTCGACCCGACGCGGGTTCTCGACACGGGGCGCTTCGATTTCGAGGCGGCGAAGCGCCATCAGGGTTGGAAGCAGGCCCTCGCGAGCGACGGGGTCGAGGCGGACCACGAGCACGACCACGGCCACGACCACGACCATACCCACGACGGGGGCGTCTCGGCAGCGACGGCCCACGGCGTCGAGTCCTTCGTCTACCGTCGAGACCGTCCGTTCCATCCGCACCGACTCGACGCGTGGCTCGACGACTGGCGGGGGAACGTCGTCCGCGCGAAGGGGTTCGCGTGGGTCGCGAGTCGTCCCGAGACGGTTCTTGGCGTGAGTCAGGCGGGGCCGTCGGTGCAGGCCGGCCCCATCGGTCGGTGGGGAGACGATGCCCCCCAGACGCGACTCGTGTTCATCGGCCGCGACCTCGACGAGGACGCAGTGACCCGAGAACTCGACGACTGTCTGGCGACGGCGGACGAACGGGAGGCGGCGTACCCCGACGACCCGTTCCCTCGCGGCCCCGCTGATTAAGCCGCGCCGAAGTCGACCTCGTCTCGGAGTTCGTCCCACGATTCGTGGAAGCCGTAGGTCGACTCCGACTCACCGCCGATGACTGTCTGATACACCTCGTCGTACTCCAACAACTGCGTCCAGCCGTCGTGGTACCGGTAACTGCAGTACTGACACATAGAACGGGATACCGGGCAAACCGGCAAAGGAGTATCGGTGGGACCCGAGTTGGGAGGCTCCGCTACTCCCGGTCCTAGGGTTCCAGCAGGACCTTGGTGACGCCCTCTTCGCGGTTGTCGAACTTCTCGTACATCTCGGGCGCGTCTTCGAGACCGACGCGGTGGGAGACGACCCAACTCGGGTCGGCGCGGCCCTCGATTATCATGTCGCGGAGATTACGGTTGTACTCCTTGACGTTACACTGGCCGGTGCCGAGGGCTTGCCCCTTCTCGAACAGGAGGCCGAAGTCGATGCCGAGGCGACCCTGCGCGGCCATCTCGTCGGGCGCGCCGGGGTCGTCGGGCACGTAGAGACCGGGGATACCGAGTTCGCCGGTCGGCCGGACCGTCCGAATGAGGTTGTTGATGACGACGGCCGGGTTTTCCCGGGCGGGGTCGTACGCGGAGTCGGCTTCCTTGTCCGGGTCGATAGCCTGGTAGCCGACCGCGTCGACGCCTTTGTCGACGCCGCCGCCGTGAATCTCTTTGATCTGTTCGACGGGGTCGCCCTCCTCGAAGTTGATGGGCGTGGCGTCACAGTGTTCCTCGGCGAGCGCGAGGCGACTGGGAACGCGGTCGACGACGTAAATCTCGGCCGCGCCCTTGAGTTTGGCGCTGTAAGCGGCCATCAGGCCGACCGGACCCGCCCCGTAGATAGCGACGGAATCACCGGATTCGAGGTTGGCGAGTTCCGTGCCGTGCCAGCCCGTCGGGAAGATGTCCGCGAGCAGCGCGAACGAGTCCTCGTGTTCCCGCCCGTCCGGCAGTTTGAGCGCGTTGAAGTCGGCGTACGGAATGCGGAGCTTCTCGGCCTGTCCTCCCTGATAGGGACCCATGGCGACGTAGCCGTACGCTCCCCCGGCGAAGCCCGGATTCACGTTCGTACAGAAGCCGGTGTAGCCGTTCTCACAGTTCTCACAGAAGCCACAGGCGACGTTGAACGGCGCGACGACGCGGTCGCCCACTTCGAGACTGCTGACGGCATCGCCGACCTCTTTGACGATACCCATATTCTCGTGGCCGAACACGATTCCCGGCTCCGCGGCCGTCCGCCCCTCGTACATGTGCAGGTCGGACCCGCAGATACAGGTCGTCGTGATGTCGATGACGACGTCGTTCGGGTGCTGAATCTGGGGCTCTTCGACCGCTTCGACTGCGACCTCTCGTTCGCCTTTGTAGACGACTGCGTCCATAGACATTGTGTGGACTCCACTCGGCATCTGCGAACAGTCACTATTTATAGTTCGGGTGGGCTCGATTTCGACACAATCTGACACGTTACGGTTAGGTAGAGTGGTGTGGCGCATTCTCAAACTACCAGATAGGTTACTATCTGTGTTTTCTCCCGTCGTACTCTCCAGAGAACACACCCGAACGACCCGGTTCCGAATCGCAATCGGCGGTCCCGGCCACGCTCGGCGCACCCTGCCGGACCGTCCGGTGACGCACCACTCCCCGGCCGCCGAACGGTCGTCGTCAACTCACGCGTGCGCCGAGACATTCCACAACCGCTCCGGTTTCTTACACGACGTGTGGCAGCTTCCGTCCCCGAACTGGATTTAATAGGAACCGCCCGGAAGGTCCGGCCATGAAGCGCACGATTAGCACTTCGGACGCTCCGGCGGCTGTTGGCGCGTACAGTCAAGCGACGACGAACGGCGAACTACTTCTCACCGCGGGACAGCTCCCGCTGACGCCCGACGGTGAGCTACTCGACGACGCCTCAGTCGGTGACCAGACGACGCAGTGTCTCGAAAACGTGGCGGCGATTCTCGCCGCCGAGGATGCATCCTTGGACGACGTGCTCAAAACGACAGTCTTCCTCGACGACCTCGACGACTTCGAGGAGTTCAACGAGGTGTACGGCGAGTTCTTCGACGAAGACCCGCCGGCTCGGAGCGCGGTCGAAGTCGGCAACGTGCCGAAAGGAGCCGCGATAGAAATCGAAGCGGTCGCGGTGACCGAGTAGGCGACACGCCGCTGACCTCTGACGGGCGCTCGACGGACCCCGACGCGCCCGGTATTTTTCGAGCCGACACGTCTCGACGAGCGCGCGTTTCCGAGCAGCGGGTGCCGCAGCTGATAGCTACTCCAATCGCATATTCTCGGCTCGCTCGGCCGCGAGGTCGGTAATCTCCTCGATGTCGCTCTCGGAGCGGTCCGCGAGGACGCGAACCAACATTCCGAGTTGGACGGCCGCCGTCTTGCGCAACTCCGACGCCTCTTCGGTGTCGTTGGCGAAGTAGTACTCCTGTCGACCGTCGTCGTGGACGAGTCCGGTGTACACGGACTGGATGTCGTCTTCGCGAGTCGCGTCGGCCGCCTTCGCTCGCACGTCGTCGAACCGTGGGTTCGTCATCATCACGGTAGACGACGCGTCGCCGCCTTAGCTCTTTGCTCCGCTCGCTGTCCCGTCTGGAGCGGTCACCCGTCTCCCCGCCCACTCGCGCTCGCACCGGCTTCGTGTTCGGCTTCCCGAACGCCTCGAAATCGCACTCCGAGGCGAGTGGGTTGGGGTGATTTTTTAACCCCGCCGTGTCTCTTCATCTGTGAGAATGAGTCGCACAGGAAACGCAGTCCGGTCGCCGGTACTCCGGGTCTCGGGAGCCGGCCGGACGGAGCGCGGAGCGCGTGTGTTGAGCGCCGCACGTAGCACCGCCGACTCCGTCACGGTCCTCCGAACGGGACCCACCGGAATCAGCGAGTACGACCCGTTGGTTCTCGCGACCGACGCGGGGCGGACCGCGTTCTTCCCGACCCCGGAGACATCGAGAGTCCGAGACCTCGTCACCGCCATGGAAGACGGGGAGTTACCGACGGACGGTGCTGCGGCAGTCGTCGACCACGACGCCGAGCGGACGACGCTGCCAGTTCCGACCGACGGGCCGCTTGCGGTGGGAAAGCGGCGCGTCCTCGGCCCCTGCGGGTGGCTCGACCCGCTGGACCCGACAGCGTATCAGTTTCACTCGCTCGATAGGGACGCGAGCGCCGTCGCGGACGCCGGGCTCGTCGGTCGAGGTAGATGCGACGCCGCCGCCGACGAACCGGTCGCAGACGCCTGGCGACGCGCGCGAGAAACCGACGGCGACCCGGTCGTCGTCGTGAACGCGAACGACGCGGACGACCGCCAGCGCGCGGACCGAACGCTCCTCGCCGGGTCACCGATGTCGGTGCTCGACGGCGTGGCGGCCGTCGCCGAGTATCTCGGCACGGCCGACGCGGTCATCCACGTCGCCGAGACCGACACCGAACTCCGAGCGCGTCTTCGGGAGGCTATCGACGCCGCCGCGGACGAACTCCCGGTCGTACCGGTCGTCGCCACCGGTCCCGACGAGTACCGCGCCGGCGAACCGACGGCGGCGCTGGAAGCGATAGAGGGGGCGGACAGAATCGAGCCCCGTCTCCAGCCGCCGACGCCGGCCGAGTACGGGCTCTACGGTCGCCCGACGGTCATCCACACGCCGCGGACCTTCGCCCGGGTACGGCTCGCGCTCGCGGGCCCAGAGGGCACCGATAGAGACGCCGCATCGACGACGCGACTCCTGACCGTCACCGGCGACGTAGCCGCGCCCGCGACGATAGAGGTCGGCTCGGACGCCCGCCTCTCGAAGGCTCGGAACGCCGTCGAACTGGAGGGGTCGTTCAAGATGGCCTGCGTCGGCGGGGTGTTCGGCGGTCTCACCCGGACGTTGGACATCACCCCGACCGCGGCCGAACTGACCGCGGCCGGCCTCGGAACGGAAGGCGTCGTCGAACTGTTGAACGACGAGCGGTGTGCGGTCGCAACGGCCGGAGAGCGGGCGCGCTTTGCCTCGGAAGCCAACAGCGGGCGGTGCGTACCGGGACGGGAGGGAACCGTCCAACTCACCGAACTGCTGCGAGCGGTCTACCAAGGCTCGTTCGACCGGGGGAAGATACGCGAACTCGGCCGGGTCATGTCCCGGTCGAGCAACTGCCTGCTTGGCGCTCATGCACCGCGTCCGGTGCTGACCGCGATGGACGAGTTCGAGTCGAGTTTCGAAGCACACACCGACGGCCGCTGTCCGAGCGGCACCTGTTCTGACAAACTATGAGCACTGACGACCCACTCCCGGGCGTTCCAGAGTTGGACGACCCGCAGCACGAGACGCCGGTCACGGCGGAGTTCGAGACCGGGACCGCGAACGACCCACCCGCCGGAACCAACGGCGAGAACCCGACGACGGTCACCGTCAACGGAGCGCAGGTCACTGTTCCACCGGGTTCGACCATCATCGACGCCATGCAAGCCGTCGACGACGAGGTAGTGAGCGTGGACCCCGGTGCCGATAGCCTCGACGAGAACGCTGACGTGCCGGCGCTCTGCTACTACGACCGCGAAGGCGATGCGAGCGACGAAATCGGCCCTCGGAGCGAGTGTCGAACCTGCATGGTCGAAACGGACGAACACGGGGTCGTCCCCTCCTGTTCGTTCCCTGCTGAGGATGGGCTGACAGTCGAGACCGACACGGCGACTGCCGAGGAGTGCCGGAGCGTCAACCTCGACCTCGTTCTCTCTAATCACAATCTGCGCTGTACGACCTGTAACGGGAACGGGCGCTGTGAACTACAGGAGACGGCCATCAGCGAGGGGGTCGACCACCCGCGCTACGGCGTCTTCGACGAGCGCAGCGAATACGAACCGCTCGACGACAGCTCCTCGTTCATTCAGATCGACCGCAACAAGTGCATCCTCTGTAACCGGTGCGTCGAGGGCTGTAACGACGTCCAGGTCGAAGGTGTCCTTCGTATCGAGGGCTCCGGCGAGGACACTCGCATCGGCTTCCAGTCCGACGCAGAGACGATGGCTGACTCCGACTGCGTCTCTTGCGGACACTGTGCTACGGTCTGTCCGACCGGCGCGCTGACCGAGAAAGATATCGGCGGTGCCGCGACGCTCCCGCTGCCGGGATTCACACAGCGGAACTCCGTCGGGACCGTCATCGAACACGAGGAGGTCGAGACGCTCGACGACACGACGGCACCGAACCGCTCGCCCGCTCCCGGCGGTGTCGGGAGTGCCGGGGACGAAGCCAACGCGAGACAGGAGGAACAAAGCGGTGTCGCCCGCTATATGGCTCAGAGCAAACGTCGGGCGTCCGACTTCCTCGAACAATACGGTCGGAAGGCCATCCTCGCGGGCGAACACACCGCCGAGAACATTGCGGCACAGACACTGCCAGAGGGTCGGCTATTCGACATCGCGTCGCTGGTCGGCGACTACCGACTGGGCAAAGTCGACAAAGCGGAGACGACGTGTGGTTTCTGTGCGGTCGGCTGTCGGTTCGAGATGTGGGGCAAAGACGGCAACGCCATCGGCGTCCAGCCCGTCGACGACCCGGACAACGCCCCGGCGAACAACTTCTCGACGTGCGTGAAAGGGAAGTTCGGCCACGAGTTCGCCAACAGCGAAAACCGGCTCACGAAGCCACTGATTCGAAACGACGACGGCGAGTTCGAGACGGCGTCGTGGGACGAAGCCCTCGACTACGTCGCCGGGCGACTCCGCGAGATTCAGGACGAACACGGCGTCGACGCGGTCAGTTGCCTCGCGTCGTCGAAGGGGAGCAACGAGGAGGCATATCTCGTCCAGAAGTTCGCGCGGCAGGTGCTCGGCACGAAGAACATCGACAACTGCGCCCGGCTCTGTCACTCGTCGACGGTGGCGGCGCTCCAACAGACGCTCGGCTACGGGGCGATGACGAACCGCATCAACGAGGACATCGGCGAGGCCGACGCCTACCTCATCAGCGGGTCGAACACGACCGAGTCGCATCCGGTGTTGGCGACTCGAATCAAGCAGAACGTCCGCGACGGAGCCGACCTCGTTGTGTTCGACCCCCGGAAAATCGGCATCGCCGAACACGCCGACCAGTACACGCGGACGACGCCCGGTTACGACGTGGCGTGGCTCAACGGGCTCATCCGATACCTCATCGAGCACGACCTGCACGACGAGGCGTTTATCGAACGGAATACGAAAGGGTTCGCGGAGGTCAAACAGAAGGTTCAGGCGTTCACTCCCGAGAAAGTCGAGGAGCTGGCCGGCGTCTCGCCCGATGAGTTGAAATCGGCCGCCGAGACGCTCGCCGACGCCGAGAACGTCGTCTTCGGCTGGGCGATGGGCATGACCCAATCCAGCCACGGGACGGAGAACCTCTTGGCGATGGCCGACCTCGCGCTCACCCTCGGGCAGGTCGGGAAACCGGGTGCCGGACTGTCGCCCTTCCGCGGCCAGAACAACGTACAAGGCGGCGGCGGCGACATGGGGACCCTGCCCGGGAGCCTCCCCGGCTACCAGGACCCGGCCGACGACGAGGTCGGTGAGAAATTCGCCGAGGTGTGGGGCGAGCGTCCACCGGCGGAACCCGGCCTCAAAGTGCCGGAGATGCTTTCGGAGGCCCACGAGGGCAATCTCCGCGGGATGTATATCGTCGGGGAGAACCCCGCGCTCTCGGAGCCCGACATCCAGCACGCCGGCGAGGCGCTCGAAAGCTTAGACTTCCTCGTCGTTCAGGACATCTTCATGACGGAGACCGCAGAGCACGCGGACGTGGTGTTGCCGGCGGCGACCTCGCCGGAGAAACACGGCACGTTCACCAACACCGAGCGTCGGGTCCAGCGGGTTCGAGCGTCCGCGGAGCCGCCCGGAAAGGCGCGTCAGGACTGGGAAATCACGCAGGAACTGGCGGCCAGACTGGGCTACGACTGGGGCTACGACCACCCGCGGGAAGTCATGGACGAGATTAGCGAGTTGACGCCCATCTACGGCGGCGTCAGCTACGAGCGACTCGACTCGGGCGACGAGCACGGACTCCAGTGGCCGTGCTGGGACGACGACCACCCCGGTACGCCGTATCTCTACGACTACGAGGGTGGGAACTTCAACTTCGACGACGGGCTGGCCCGCTTCGTGCCGGCTGACGGCGGCCACCCCGGCGAACTCCCCGACGAGGAGTACCCCCTCACGCTCACGTCCGGACGGGTCCTCTACCACTGGCACACCGGACAGATTACCCGACGCGTCGAGGGCCTCATGAGCCACGTCGGCGAGAGCTTCATCGAAATCAACCCGACGACCGCCGCGGAACTCGACGTTTCGGACGGCGAGTACGTCAGGGTCGAGTCCCGCCGTGGCGACATCGTCGTCAAGGCGACCGTGACCGACCGCGTCGGCGACGGGACGCTGTTCATCCCGATGCACTTCGCGGCCGGTGCGGTCAACAAACTCACGCAGGAAGTTTTCGACCCGCAGGCCGGTATTCCGGAGTTCAAAGTGTCGAGCGTGCGCGTCGAACCGCTCGGCCCGGACGCCGACCCGGACGTGCTGCGGACCCCGGACGCCGGCGCTGGGAGCGCCGCACGCGGCGACGACTGACCACGGGGGCGCTACGTTTCGCTGTACTCCTCTCCGGAGTGAACTGAGTGCCCCCGCGTGCCTGTGACGGCACTCCTGTCTGTACTCCGTTTCGGCCCGCGGGCGAGGCCCGAAAACGTCTATACATCGTATGTTGCTATATCTATTCCCCGATTCACTCACAGTTTCGGAGGATAGTTCTGGAACCGGCGTCTCACGTCAAAACTGAACAGCGAGGCTGCTACATACAAGCGGGATAGCGGACGTATCAGTCATTCGGGGCGTGGAGGTGACCATCCGTTTGTATATCTATTAGGGGAGCTCTGGTGTTCGTTCTTGCGCTGGTCTCCCTCACACTCAAGAGAAGATTCCGACTGACTACACAGTGGGCTCACGAGTAAATCGAGCGGATATCGGACTCTCGAACCGTTTGTAGCGGGTTTTAGTTTGCACTGAGCGATTCTTCCCCCCTCTCATTAGGGGAATCGGTTTGATGCGTTGCTTACTTGCAGCGTTATCTGGAGTGTATTAGCTGCGTAGTGTCGGGTGCATACTACCCGTGTCTATTCTCTGGCAACTACGTCCTAACCGATGCGAATTTGGGGATTCACCGACGAGTTCGGATATGGAGTTACGAAAGTTGGTCTCCGATTACCTTCCAAGCGCCGTAGTTGCTGCGACCATATTCACAATCTACAACACCTACGCTGGCGATATTGCCGACCCAGTCACGATTGGTGTCGAGTTCGTCTTCTACATTATTGCAATCTTTATCGGATTTATTGTTATTACTCCGATTTTGAACAAGGCATTCGATAGCGTTACATGATGAATGCCCGTACATCTTCTCTATTAAGCGGCTGATTTTCCGTACCGACGCTGCAAATAGTCACGATCAAAACCAGCCTCCGAGATTGCGTTCACACATCGTTGTGACTCCTCTTCCGGCGCTGCGGTCCGCGGCCGCGATTCAGCTCAGCGGTGTGGCTGGTCGGTTATCGGTTCGGCTACCTGTTCAATCTGCTCCCCGCGGAAGGACGTATCCACACGAGTCGCAGACGAAGGCGATGTCGTAAAACGAATCGTAGATGGCGAGACTGTGACTGCACTTTGGGCAACGCATGCGTTTCGTGTAACCATTCGATAGTCACTTAACCCTTACCACGACGATTGTCGTATCGCTCGAAGAGCAGTTGCGTTCAGCCCCGATATTAATATTTGCAGAGACGAAAAAATTAATGTCGGATTCAGTCGTCGAATCATATGGTCGATAGCGCAACCGACCAAGAGACTAACGTATCAGTCATGTCATAGACGTGGTGCTATGCGCAGAGTCGGTCTGTCCCGACCGAAGCTCATGAACACCTGACAGCACTACCACGTCGAGCTCAGCACACCACCCGCTGCCATCATTTTTTGGAACGTCGTGCCGGTTCCAGCACGGACGCTATACCGAGAGAACCCTCGTGCGCGCTTGCAACCGACCGGTCGCAGACCAGTTGGTCACCTGACTCACCTGAGTTCACGATGACGGCTCTGTCACGTTTGCCCCAGCCGGTCTGCTGTTCTCGATACCAGAAGCACAGGGCTCCTTCCCCGATGTGTGAATTGAAACGTACGCGTGTCGCGTCCTTGAGTCGGCCAAAACGCTCTCCACGGACAAAAGCCCGACCGCAACCGCCTGACAGCGCTCCAGAAACCATCCGCGTTACAGTCTGGAGACGGCTGCGTGACCGAGCTACGGTTTTCGCGAGCGCGGATGCGCTATCGACATCGACGAGTCCCTGTGGATTCCCGGTGCGTCCAACCTCTGAACGTCTCCGCGACGTCCCGTGAACGGCTCGTATCTCGCGTCGGCTCGTCGCTCGGTGAGGATAGATTTCGCGAGGAATCCGCTGGACGACTCCGAGAACGACGACTGTCGTCGAACTACCCATCCGCGACGATGGTTCCCGGTTATTTGCCGCTATTCACTATGCTGGAACAACACGTTGGTTCCTCGAAACCGGCCGAGAAGACCGGTTTCGGAGAGTATCCGCTTTGGGCGCCATGGGAATTACATATTTATCTTTGTAATTGTAATTCGTGGAACGACATTATCTGGTTCTGAAATAGGGAACCTTGGTGAGGTTGCACCGAACGTGTCTCTCACCGACTTGAGCTACCAACGCTCGACGCGGGTTCATCGCTTATCCGGACGGTTCCACGGCGCATCTCGTGCAAGCAGGGAACAAGGCACAATAGTTATCTAACCGGGTACTGATGAGGAAACGTATGCAGAGTGAAGTACGCGTTAGCAGTCACGAGCCGATAGACCGTATCTCGGAGAACATCTACGGCCACTTCGCCGAACACCTCGGACGCTGTATCTACGGCGGTCTCTGGGTCGGTGACGACGACAGAGTCGAGACCGAAGACGGCATCCGAATGGATACCGTCTCGCTGCTCCGCGGACTGAACATGCCGGTGCTTCGCTGGCCGGGTGGCTGTTTCGCCGACGACTATCACTGGGAGGACGGCGTCGGCCCGCGCGACGAGCGTCCCCGACGGCGGAATCTGTGGTGGACCCAGGGGCGCGAAAACATCCCCGAGGAGTCCAACGAGTTCGGGACGGACGAGTTCCTCCGCCTCTGCCAACTCCTCGATACCGACCCGTACATCGCGGTCAACGTCGGGTCGTCGACGCCGCAGGAGGCGCTCGACTGGATCGAATACTGCAACTACGGCGGCGACACGGAACTCGCTAACAGACGGCGAGAGAACGGCCAAGAAGAGCCGTACGGGGTGAAGTACTGGGGCATCGGGAACGAGAACTGGGGCTGTGGCGGCCGGTTCGCACCCGACGAGTACGCCGACGAGTACCGCCGGTTCGCGAACTACTTCAACGGCTTCGACAAGCTGATGAACGAGGAGTCGACGGAGTTCATCGCGTGCGGACACCTCACGGACGACTGGAACAAGGTCTTCTTCGACAGCCTCAACGGCGGCATGGAGTACGGTCCGGGCTCGTTCCTCGGCATGGGGTCGCCGTTCAACCTGATGGACCACTTCTCGGTCCACCGCTACTATCAGGCGGGCGGTGACACCGACTTCACCGACGAGCAGTACTACAAGATTTTCGCGCGCGCACAGAAGGTCGGCGGGGACATCGACCGGGCGGCCGAGACCATCTCGAAGTACGTCCCGGAGGACGAAATCGGCATCATCGTCGACGAGTGGGGCGTGTGGCATCCGGAGGCGCGGAGCGACAACGGATTGGAGCAGGAGAACACGGTTCGGGACGCGCTGACGACCGCCGGCGTCCTCGACCTCATCCACGAGCGGGCCGATGTCGTCTCGATGGCGAACATCGCACAGCTCGTCAACGTCCTGCAGTGTCTCGTCCAGACCGACGAGGAGTCCGCGTGGCGGACGCCGACGTATCGCGTCTTCGACCTGTACGAGAACCACGTCGGCCGGACGGCGCTCGAAACGAGCGTCGACACGGAACAGCGCACTATCGAAGGCGAAGAAAACGACGTCCCGATGGTCTCGGCGTCGGCCTCTGAGGGCGACGGTGAGCTGTTCGTCACGGTCTCGAACCGCCGCCACGACGAACCGGAGACGCTCACCGTCGACGTCGGGTCGTCGGCGTACTCGGTGTCGTCGGCGACCGTTCTCTTCGAAGGCAACGACATCCGAGAGTACTCGACGAAGGAGAACGCGGACTCGTTCGAAGCCGATGTCTTGGACGTCACCGACGAGGGCGACGGCACGGTCACGTTCGACGCGCCGCCGGCGTCCGTCGTCGGTCTGACGCTGACCGAGTAACCGCGCCGCCACCGTTCTATTTTGAGCTGACAGCGGGGGTACAGTTATTGTAGTCCCGTGTTAACATGCGGCTGCGTCATGAGCGAACGCAATTCAAGCCGCCAGCACAGCCGCCGGAAGTACCTCGCCGCGGTCGGCGCTGCCGGGGTCGCAGCAGTCGGGTCAACCGGCGTTATCGCGGGCCGCGGACGCGACGACGAACAGACAGACGTCGAAGGGACGCTGTACTCGCCCCCGTCGGGCGCGCCCGCGCCCGGCTCGCTGTATCCCCGCGTCACGCGACTGAAACACGGGTCGGGGAAGGGCGGCGAGAAGCAGTTGCTCGCGACGTTCGAGTACTATCCGTCGATGAGCGGCGGGTCGGAGCCGTACTTCCCCGTCTACCGAAGCACCGACGGGGGAGAGACCTGGTCGAAGTTCTCCGAGATTCACGACACGAGCGGGAAGGACTGGGGGCTTCGATACCAACCGACCCTGTTTGAGCTCCCGCACGCCGTCGGTCCGTGGCCGGCCGGGACGGTCCTCGCCGCCGGGAACTCCATTCCGATCCTCGACGACCCCGAAGACGTTCCCGAAGGTGAGGTCGGCGAACTCGGTGAGACGAGCATCGACCTGTACGCCAGCACCGACCGCGGGGAGTCCTGGGAGTTCGTGAGCACCGTCGTCACGGGCGGCAAAGCCGTCCCGTACGATGGGAACAGCCCCGTCTGGGAGCCGGAACTGGGACTGGACGACGACGGAAACCTCGTCTGTTACTTCGCCGACGAGCGGATGGGAAGCGACGACGACTACAATCAGTTGGTCGCGTACAAGGCCTCGGAGGACGGCGGCCAGTCGTGGGGCGACGAGCAGTTCGTCGCGGCCATCCCGGACGAGACGACGCGCCCGGGGATGCCCACCGTCACCCCGCTCCCCAACGGCACGTACATGATGAGCTACGAGGTCATCGGGCCGGACTACCTGTACGGCGAGGTCCACGTCAAGACCTCGCCCGACGGGCGCGACTGGGGCGACCCGACGGACGTGGGAACCCTCGTCTCGACGGCCGACGGTCGGCGGTTCATCAACGGCCCGTACGTGACGTGGACGCGGGCCGGCGGCAAAGACGGAACGATACTCGTGTCCGGAAAACAGCTCGTCGACGGGAACCGCGACCTCGCGGAGGGGAACGGCGAGGTCGTGCTCGCGAACTCGAACCTCGACGGGAGCGGCGACTGGGAGGCGGTCGACGCCCCGCTGTCGTTCGAGACGGAGGGCGACCTCGGCGGCCGGGCGTTCGTCGGTTGGACGACACCGCTGCTGCCCTCGCGCCACGGCGACGAGCTACTGCAGCTCACGTCGGTCGCGGACGGCCCGAATCTCTGTGAAATCAGTTACGGCGTCCAGTCGCTGCCCCTCGACGACGGGACGTAACGTCACCGTCGAAACGTCGCGGAGAACTCGTTTTTCGGACTCTCACCGGAGACTGGACGGTCGGTCGGCGCGGTCGCGTCGGCCGTGTCGGCCGCGTCGGCCGCATCCTCTTCTCGGTCGCGCGTTTGGGCGGCCAGTTCCGTGTGGAACGCGGCCGCGAGCGCGGGAAACACGAGCGGGAGTGCGACCGTCAAGACCAGACACACGACGAGCAGCGTCGCGGTCACGACGCCGACCAGCACCGTCGCCACCGGCCGCTCGACGGACCACCGGTAGCCGTCGGTGACGGCGTCGAACGCGTCGTCACCCTGCGCGAGCGCGACGAATCCCAGCGCGAAGACGACCCACGCGTGGTACGCGAGATAGAACCCGACCATCCCGAGGACGCCCGCGAACACCGACCCGGAGGCGGAGAACCGGCCGAGATAGAAGACGGCGAGCGCCGGGAACGCGACCAGGAGTCCGCTGAACAGGAGCGCGTCGAGCCAGTGGTCCGAAAGCGTCTCTCTGACGGCGTCGCGGTCGATGTGGCCATGTTCGCGGACGGAAGCGACGGCGCCGTAGACGCCCAAGGTCGCCGGCCCGATTGTGACCAGCGGGACCGATGCGAGCACCCACGCGACGCTGATAGCGACCATCTGAACGGGGTGATGGAACACCGTTCGGACCGCGGCGACGAGCGCGCGGTGGACGCCGACGGTCCCGTCCGCTGACTCGCTCATCCCGTCGCGCCCTGCATCTGCACTGCTCGCACGATCTGTCCCTGGAAGATGAGGTAGATGATGAACAGCGGCAAGGACCCCAGAATCGCGACCGCCATGTGGAGTCCGGGCGTGTCGATGTTCCCCTGATAGAGGTTCACCAGTCCGATGGGAAGCGTGTACGCCGTCTCGTTCGACAGCACGAGGAGGGGCCAGAGGAACGCGTTCCAGTTGTAGACGAACATGAACAGCGCCAGCGCCGAGAGAATCGGCTTCGCGAGCGGGAGGATGATTCGGGTGTACACTTGGAAGGTGGTGAACCCGTCGAGCCTCGCCGCCTCCTCGTACTCGGCCGGGATGTCCTTGAAGAACTGGTAGAGGAGGAACACGCCGAGCGGGCTGGCCACGGCCGGCAGTATCACACCCCAGTAGGAGTTGATGAGGCCGAGGTCCGAGACGATCTGGTACAGCGGGACGATGTTCATGTAGTACGGGACCATGAAGCTCGCGAGGATAACACCCATGACCAGCCCTTGCCCGGGCCAGTCGAGCCGCGTGAGCGAAAAGGCGATCATCGAGTCGATGACGACGATGAGCAGCGTCGCTCCGGCGGCGATGATGAACGTGTTGATGGTCCACTCGACGACGAGCGTGTTGTTCAGGAGGTACTGGTAGTGTTCGAGCGTTATCGGCTCGCCCGCGAGCGGCGGTATCCAGTAGGGTCGCGGGTCGCGCAACAGCTCGGTCGGCTGGAAGGACCGAGAGAGCGTGTACAGGTACGGGACCGCCATGAGAACGGCGAGGCCGTAGAGGAACGCGTGGAGCAACACGTTCCGAACCGTGTCGCCGTCGAGCCGTGCTCGTATCGAGTCCTGCGATGTCGTTTCAGTCATTTGAATCACCGATTACTTTGAAGTTCACGATTGCGATGACGATGAGGATGGCGACCAGCACGTACCCCATCGCCGCGCCGTAGCCGAACTGCTGTTGGGAGAAGGCGCTCCGGTAGAGATAGTAGACGAGCGTGTCCGAGGTGTCCTTCGGGCCGCCCTGCGTCATCACGTACGGCTGCGCGAACACCTGGAACTGGAGGATGAACTGCACCATCACCACGAACACGACCGAGTTTCGCATCTGGGGCAGCGTGATATCCTTGAAGGCTCGCCAGCCGGTCGCGCCGTCGAGCCGAGCGGCCTCGTACAGCCGTTCGGGGATGCTCTGTCGGGCCGCCAGGAAAATGACGAAGTTGAACCCGACCAGCCACCAGACGGTCATGAACGCGAGCGCCGCCATGACGAGGTCCGGCGACGTGAGCCACCCCGGCGGGTTGTCGATGAAGAAGCCGAGGTAGTAGTTTATCAGGCCGTAGCTCTGGGAGTACACCTGTCCCCACACCAGCGTCACGACCGCGACGGTGAGGACGTACGGACTGAAGTAGATGGCCCGAAGGGTTCGTTTCCCGGCCACGTCCCGGTTTACGCCGAGTGCCATTACCAAGCCGAGGATGACCAGCGCCGGAACCGAGATAGCGACGAAGAGGAGCGTTCCCTCCATCGCGTTGTAAAACACGGGGTCCTGAAACAGTTCCACGTAGTTCTGGAGGCCGACCCACTCCGTCTCGGTGAGGTCGAACTTGTTCGGGTACGTGTGGAGGCTCATGTAGAGCCCCTTCAGGGCCGGCCAGATGAGGAACACCGTGAACACGGCGAGGTACGGAAGCGACCAGACGATACCCTCGATGGTCTCCTTCCGCAGACCCATAACGGTCTTGCTGTTCGCCGCGGTCTCACCTCCCATGATGCGTTCTGTTATCCCCATCTTCGATTACTCCGAGATGCCGTTCGAGACCGTCTGGATTCCGGAATCGATAGCAGCCTGTGGCTCGGAGTTCTGCGCCCAGATGTCGACGAGCCACGTGTACCAGTTCTGCGCGTTCGGGTCGCCGTTCGGGACCTTCGGGTGGTAGAAGTAGTCGCCGTCTTCGGCCATCTCGACGTACTTGTTGAGCGTCTTATCGTAGTACGGGCTGTTCTGGAAGGTGTCGGACTCGTAGATGCTGTTCGCGGCGGGCAGGTGACCGGCTTCGGCACCCCACGAGGGGTTCTGCGTGGTCATCCAGTGGGCGACTTCGGCGGCAATCTCCGACTTGGCGTCGCTCCGGCCCTCCTTCTTCGGGAGGACGATGGAGTGGCCGTCGGCCCAGACCTTATCCTGCTGTTTGTTCGGGCCGACGGTCGGTTCGAAGAAGCCCCAGTTGAGGTCGTCGACGCCGGAGAGGGCGGCGACGTACCACGTCCCGTTCATCGCCATCGCGCACGTTCCGTTCTGGAAGGCGTTGTTCCCCCACGTGTCCTCGCTCGTGGCGGGGGCCCATCCCATGTCGCCGGTCATGTCGGAGAAGAGTTGGGCGATGTTCATCCCGGCCTCGCTGTCGAACGTCGGGTTCCACTCGTCGTCGTAGAGGCTCCCGCCCTGCTGTTTGACCCAGGAACTCCACGTCCGGAACGACCCGAATCCGTCGTTGTACGGCGACTGCGTAAACGCGTGAGCGTCGGTGTTCTCGACGACCGCGTCACCCGCCTGCCGGAACTCCTCCCAGTTCGTCGGCGGGCTCTCGGGGTCCAAGCCGGCCTGCTCGAACAGGTCCTTGTTGTAGTACACGCCGATGGGATGCATGTCCATCGGCAGCGCGTTCACGTTGTCGTTGACGGTGACGAGGTCCCAGTGGCTTTCGGTGTAATCGCCTTTAATCGACGCCGTGTCGGCGTAGGACCCGATTGCGTCGATACCACCGTCCCACGCTCGCAGGTACGCGGCGTGCATGACCGCCATGTCGGGCGCTTCGCCGCCGGAGAGGGCGGTGAACAGCTTGTTGTAGTACTCGTTCCACGGGGTGCGTTGGCGGTTGATGGTCACCTCCGCGTCCGTGTCGAGCGGCTGTTCCTCGTTGAACTTGTTGACGATGCTCTCCATAATCGGCCCTTCGCCGCCGCTGAACAGTTCCCAGAACGTGAGCTCGTAGGACTCACTCCGCGTGTTGCCGGAACTGCCGCCGTCACTGCTGTCGCCGTCACCGCCGCCACTTCCGCTACCTCCGCTGTTGTCGCTGTTACCGGCACAGCCCGCGAGTGCGACGGTTCCCGCGACTCCGGCAGATTTGATAAACTTCCGACGGGTCCTGCTAGTGATAGCTTCTCGAACCATGTGTCATGTGTGTATGTATGGGCATGGATTAAACTATTTTCCGTGACTAATTCTGCCGGTAGATGAAATCCGACGTACTACTCGCTCGCCCGTCTGTCGTGGCGGCGCGGAGAGCGAGCGCCGTTCAGACTGCGCTCGCGTCCCCGACTGACGCGACTTCGAGCGGAGGTAACCACAACTATTATTAGTTCTCTTGGCAACCCACGAACAATGAGTACTGTTAGCATCGAAAACGTGCGAAAAGTCTACGGTGGCGACTCGGATATTGTCGCCGTCGACGACATCAGCTTCGAGATAGCGGACGGTGAGTTTCTGACTATCGTCGGTCCATCGGGGTCGGGCAAGTCGACGTTGCTCCGTATGATTGCGGGTCTGGAAGATATCACAGAAGGGACGATACGTATCGGGGACCGGGTCGTCAACGGCGTCCAGCCGCAGGACCGGGACGTCGCGATGGTGTTTCAGAACTACGCGTTGTACCCGCACATGACCGCACGCAAGAACATGAGTTACGGGTTGCAGTTGACGACCGACCTCCCCGAAGACGAGATAAACCAGCGGGTGATGGACGCGGCGGAGATGATGGGTGTCACGGACCAACTCGACAAGCATCCTGGAAACCTCTCTGGAGGACAGCAACAGCGTATCGCCACGGGCCGCGCCATCGTGCGCGAGCCGTCCGTCTTCCTGTTCGACGAACCGCTGTCGAACCTCGACGCCAAGCTCAGACTGCACATGCGGACGGAACTCCAGCAACTCCAGGACACGCTCGGGACGACGACGGTGTACGTCACTCACGACCAAGAGGAGGCGATGACGATGTCCGACCGCATCGCTGTTGTCGACGGCGGCGAACTCCAGCAGATAGGGACGCCGGAGGAGATATACAACGAACCTCGGAACCTGTTCGTGGGCGACTTCGTCGGGAACCCGCCGATGAACCAGTTCGAGGTGCGACTGTCGGGCACGTCGCTGGTCGCCGACGGCTTCAGTTACGACCTCTCCGAGCGAGTTCTCGAACATATCAAGCAGTACGCCGATGGCGTAGACGAGTTCGTACTCGGCATTCGGCCCGAGAACATCACCCTCACAGACAGCGACGAGCCCAACGCGGTTCGAGCGTTCCTCGACGTCCGCGAGCCGGTGGGGTCGGACAACTACCTCCACTTCGACATCGAGGGCGAGGAGTGCTGGGTCCGCGTGCCTGGCGATGTCAAACCCGACACGAACCAAGAGCTGTCGCTCGCCTTCGACGAGGAGCGGTTGCATCTCTTTCGGCAGTCTGACGGCATCAACATTCTCGCACAAGAAGAACCACCGTTAGAGGCGACGGCTGGGCAGAACTCCTGATAGCGGCCCTGTGAAACGCAACGAACTCGGTTTTCCGGAGAGCTACGGCTGATACGTGGAGCTAGTTTTATCGGAGGGAGACGCGAGCGACGCGTCGGTTCGATTCGTCGGTGAAGGCCGTAGTCGGCACTACGGTTCGTCTCCGGCGAGGTGCGGCGACGCTATCGCCGCCTCCCGAATCGCCGCCGATACAACCCGTGGATGACTGAACCTCCCATGCCCGCCCCGTGGTCTTGGGACGCACAACTACATTCTGAAATACAGAATAGGCTCCCCCCGAGTTGACCCGGCGGGACCGCCCGCAACGAACTAGTAGAAGCCGTCGGTTACTCCGGTGAACGATGGTTACACTGTACGTGCATAGACACGAAACCAAAGATAGTGTAAGAACGACTATACACAGTCCCTTTTTCCGGTGGGTGGTACGAGACCGGTGGTCGTATTACGGCCGACTGTCTCCGTCGGTTCGACTCCCGACCATCGAGCGGTACGCCGATGAGCACAGTCTCCATGGTGTTCTTAATCTCAGAAAGTAGTTTCCATACTCACGCTGTGTTTCTCATCTCGGTCATCAATAAGTCCGGTCAGTGCAATTCCATTACATCCGTATCGTTGTAATCCGGTTTATATTTGCCCTCTCGGTTGGTACTGAAGAGGCCATAGAAGGCTGAAATCCCTCCCTCTCGAAGCTGTTCTCTAATCCGGAATCTGTTTCCGTATCCATACCGGTCCGCCAACGTCCGACAAGCGTCCCACCGAACGTACCCCGAAGGAGTGGCCCGGTTGCGAGTCGACGTGGAGTGAGAGAGTGGCTACGCAGGCTGCGGGGTCGACGCTGGTGACAAACCCCGAACACGAACCGGGAGAGCGTGTCGTCGGACTGTCGTAGTTCGCGTAGTGGCCTCACGGCTCGCAACTCGCTCTCGACGACGTTTGCCGCGTACGCCTCCACCGACCGGAGGTGAGTCGATAGCATCCTGCCATGGTTCTGGTCGCATTCCCCGCTCAGCGAATCGCGGTGTCGTTTTCGAACGGATTTCGGTTCTTTATATTGCGACCCTACTGAAATAGCATTGGCCTATGAAGAAACCCGAACGTTCTGGATAATGTGAATTCTTCGGATAATTTAAAATACTGGTTGTATTGTGGAGGCTATGGACCTTCGATACTCCTTTCAGTACGCTCTCACGGATAATCGTTGAGAAAATCTGGATTGTGGGCTGTCGTTTCTCTCTGTCCTTTGACTTTCCTATAATATCGTTGCATGAGATATGCATGGCTACGAGGTTTTCGAAGGGAAAAGACCGGGTCACATCGCTATGGCGGTCACTCTCGTGGGCAACGGTTTTTGACCCGCACGTAACCGTCTCCGATACTATTTATACCAGAAGCGATATTGAACTGATATGGGCCCACAGCGACAGCGTAGAGTCTCAGTTGAACCCGTTCGACCGCCGAAGCGACGTTCCCCGGGAGACCAACCATGTCGTTGACGGGGGCGTTCACGAACGCGATTCTCCCGATACTCGGCGTCGCCGTCGTCGGCTATCTCCTGGCGCGAACGACGGACATCGATGTCGAACCGATAAACACGCTCGGGCTGTACGTGCTCATCCCGGCGTTGGCGTTCCACAGCATCGCCACGACGACCCTCGGCGGCGGGGAGGTCCTCAAACTCGGCCTCGGCGTCGTCGGCTACTCCCTTCTCATGATCGTCATCGCGTGGGGCGTCGGCCGACTCGCGGGCGAGTCGGGCCCGCTCCTCGGCGCGCTCATGCTGGCGGCGGCGTTCCCGAACTCGGGCTTCGTCGGCATTCCGCTTTCCGGATTCGCCTTCGGTGAGGTCGGACGGACGACCGCCGTTATCTACCTCACCATCCAGAACGTCGTGGTCTACACGCTCGGCGTCTACATCGCGTCCAACGGCTCCGACGCGGGCGCACTCGACGCCGTCACCGAGATATTCCGTCTCCCGCTGCTGTACGCCATCGTCGCCGGCGTCGTCGCCCGCGCGCTCGGGGTCGTCCCGCCGGCCGACGCGGCGCTCATGGAGACCGTCGGCCTCGTTGGCGACGCGTCGATTCCGGTGATGTTGCTCATCCTCGGCATCCAACTGGCCGAGACCGACGTGTCCGCGATATCGCGGTCGGTCGCCCCGTCGGCGCTGAAGCTCGTCGTCGCGCCGCTCGTCGGATTCGGCCTCGCGCTCGCGTTGGGCTTCGGCGATCCGACAGTCGCAAAGGTGTTCGTTCTCGAATGCGCCACGCCCGCCGCGGTCATCCCGCTGGCGCTCACCATCGAGTACGCCGACGAGACGACAGTCGACGGCATCACCGCGCCCGAGTACCTCAGTACCACCATCTTCACCACCACCGTCGCCAGCGTCGGCGTCCTGACCGTCCTCGTGGCGGTCCTCCAAGCTGGTGCGCTGTTCTGAACCGACTCGCGACGGCCGTATTCGGGCTGTCGCCGTCGGACCCCGCTACTTCACGTCTCGAAAACAGCCTCTGCGGTACGCTGCTTGCATCTCGTACACTTTCGGATACGCGTCTCGTCACCCGACGCGGAGTCGGTGCTGGTTGTGTTCTCGTAAACGGGTGGGACAGAGCGGTCGCCACGTCTCGCGGGTATTCAGAGTACTGCCGGCGTACCAACGTCACGACATCGCTCGGCGCTCACGCGGGGCGGACGCACAGAACGGAACTCGACTGGCGACCACGACTGACCTCTCCTCGTCTCGTAAACGCTCGGTGACGGTGTAGTTATTACAGACGTACTCTTGTAATGGATGTGTGACGAACGTACGTCAGTAATGCCGACCAAAGATGCGGGCGAGTACCGACACGACGCCGAGCCACCCGCGTGCCTGCTCACCTCATTTTCGATATGAAAACCCGTGTTCGAGGAGTCGCCCCCGGCCCCCACGCGACTCGCGTTCGACACGCGAACGACGCCGTTCGTGGCGGTCGGAATCCGCATCTGCCGCGCGAGGCGAAAATCGTTCGGATCGACGAGACGGAACAGTCCGCCGATGTCGGTACGGTACCCTCGCTCCGGCCGCGTTTCTCGGTCAGCCACCGACTAATTCGCGCTCGCGTCGCCCTCGAATGTATATCTGTATTAATAATTTACAACACGAGAACGTAGCAGCCGCCGACGCGAGTGCCGACTGGGCAACTGGAGACGAACCGCGGTTTGAACCGCTCTTCCATCGGTTCAGTGGCAAAAATCCACGACCTGCTGCTCCGAGCCACTGTTTCCCTCTCGAAAATCGCGGCTCGGCCACGGCCGCTCGGCGGGTCCGGCAAGCGCGTTCGGCCCACCAAAATATTTAATAATTGATACTGTTTGACTCAACACGTCATGGTATCCGAAAAGCGGTTCGTCCAGCCGGACGACGTGGAGACGATTCGATTAGACTGGGGCACGCTGAAGTGGATGAACGCCCCCGAAGTTACTGGCTCCGAGGGGTTCAGCGCCGGCATCGTGTTGCTCGAACCTGGGAAGGGCCACGAGCGACACACCCATCCCGACAGCGAGGAGATACTGTATTTCCTCGGCGGCGAGGGCGAACAGACCATCGAAGACGAGACGCGCACGGTCGGCGCGGGCGACATGGTTCACATCCCGAGTGGCGTCGAACACAGCACTATCAACACCTCGTGGGAGCCGCTTCGGTTCCTCGCGGTCTACTGCCCGCCCGGCCCGGAAGCCGTGATTCGCGAGGACGACGACGCGACGGTCTTCCCGCCCGGCGAGTTCCCGGACAACTGATTCGCGCGCACGAGCGCCCTCGTATCGACGACGGCGCGGCCGCGTCGCTCGCCGGACACTCGGCTGCCGGTCGATTCTTCCGAAATATTAAAGTCGCACGCGATGGCCTGTCAACCCGGATGAAGTATACTCGTGCTGAATCACTCGACCGTATCGAAGCCACGATTGAAGCCGGTGACCCGGTCATCGGTGCCGGCGCCGGTACCGGCATCTCCGCCAAGTTCGCGGAGCGCGGCGGCGTCGACCTCCTCATCATCTACAACTCGGGACGCTACCGGATGAACGGTCGCGGCTCCCTCGCCGGCCTCCTGCCGTACGGCGACGCCAACGAAATCGTGGTCGAGATGGGCCACGAGGTCATTCCGGTCGTCGAGGACACGCCGGTGCTCGCCGGCGTCAACGGCACCGACCCCTTCCGCGACATGAGCGTGTTCATCGAAGACCTGCGTCGCCGCGGGTTCTCGGGCGTCCAGAACTTCCCGACGGTCGGACTCATCGACGAGGACAGCAGCTACCGGAAGAACCTCGAAGAGACCGGGATGGGCTACGACAAGGAAGTCGAGATGATTCGCGAGGCGAGCGAGCAGGGGATGCTGACGTGCCCGTACGTCTTCACCGAAGAGCAGGCCGCGGCGATGACCGAGGCCGGCGCGGACGTTATCGTCTCGCACATGGGGCTGACGACTTCGGGCGATATTGGCGCGGAGACGGCGCTCGACCTCGACGACGCGGCCGAGCGCGTGCAGGCGCACCACGACGCCGCCAAGGCGGTCCGCGACGACGTACACGTCATCTGCCACGGCGGCCCCATCGCGTGGCCCGACGACGCGGCGTACGTCCTCAACAACACCGAAGGCGTCGTCGGCTTCTTCGGCGCGTCGAGTATCGAGCGCCTCGCCACCGAGGAGGCCATCGAGAATCAGGCGCGCGAGTTCAAGGAAATCGAATTCTAGAGGGGTCTCCAAGCCACAGCTACCGAATACGGACCGTCGTGAGGGCTGTTCCGCGCCGTCAAACTACTCGACTGCGTACACCTTCGCGTCCGTCCCGCCGAAGTACAGTCGCCCGTCGACGAGCGCCGGACTCGACCCGACGCCGCGCCCGTCGATTTCCATGAACCACTCTTCTTGCCCGTCCGTCGTGATGGCGTGGACGCCGACGCCGTCGCCGTCCGACTGCCGGTGCGTTCCGACGTAGAGCACGTCTTCAGTCAGGACGGGACTGCTCCCGACTTCCAGCGCCGGCGTCTCGAAGCTCCAGTTCTCAGCGCCGCTCCCGCGGTCGAAGCGGAACACCTTCGCGTGGTTGGTCGTCGGGTCGTCGAGCGTGTTGTACGGCGTGTGACCGACGTAGACGGCCTCCTCACCGACGGCGACTGACCCCGAGATGTACCGGCCCGCCGTGTCAGCGAGCCACTCCTGTTCGCCCGTCGCCGCGTCGGCGGCGTGGACGTTCCCGTTCCAGTCGGTGAAGTAGACGGAGCCGTAGGCGACCGCCGGACTCGACCATATCATATCGCGGGTCTCGTAGGTCCACTCGACCTCGCCGGTCGACCGCGACAGCGCGTACAGCGCCTCGTCGGAGGTGCCGACGTACACACGGTTGTTCGTAACGGCCGGAGTGCTGACGACCTCGTCACCGACTTCGTACCGCCACTCCGTCTCCCCCGTCTCGGCGTCGAGGGCGTACACCCAGCCGGTCTCCGAGACGTTGGCCTCCTCGGCGTACCACGCGCACGCGAGGTTGTGACAGCCGACCCCGGTGTAGACCGTGCCGTCCCAAACCGTCGGGCTCCCGCGAATCAGCCCGTCGAATCCCCGCGACCAGCGTTTCTCGCCGGTCTCGGCGTCGAGCGCGTACAGATGTTTGTCGTACGACCCGATGTAGACGACGCCGTCGGCGTAGGCCGGCGTCCCCTCGATTCGGTGTCCGGCCTCGAACGACCAGCGTTTCTCGCCGGTCTCGGCGTCGAGCGCGTACAGCGCGCTGTCCGCGCTCCCGATGTAGACGACGCCGTCGGCGACGATTGGGCTCCCCCAGAACGCGTCGTCCGCCTCGAACGTCCACTCTACCGAGGGCTCCGAATCGAGGGGTGACACGTCGCCGATGTAGCCGGTGTTGTAGCGTCCTCCGCGGAACGTCGGCCACGAGGTGACGGGCTCGGACACGGGGTGGCGCTCGGACGCGGACGCCACCGGGCGTTGACATCCCGCGGTGAACGCGAACGCGGACGAGGAGAACGCGGCGAGAAACCGTCGTCGATTGGTCCGTTTCATGTCCCGTGTGTTCGAGTGTCACGAAATAATATTGTCGACTGGCTGACGGCGACCGGGGTGAAAAAACGACTTCGAAATGCGAGACTGAGCGCCGAGATAGAAACCGGAACGAGAGCCGAACGAGAGCCGCGGAGAACATCGAAACGAGAACGGACCGAAACGGAAGCGAGGTGGAAGAACGGAGCGCGGTCGGTCGCAGCGAGGGGGGCGAGGCCGGCGCGGTCAGACGACGAGGTACTCGTCGAGGTCTTCGGATTCGAGTTCGTCCACGGTGCCTCCGTAGACGATGTCGCCCTGGTCGAGCACGTAGCCGCGGTCCGCGATGCGGAGCGCCTCGCGGACGTTCTGCTCGATGAGAAGCACCGTCAGTCCCTGGTCGGCAATCTCCGTGATGGAGTCGCCCACCGCCTTGACGATTTGCGGGGCCAGTCCCTCGGTCGGCTCGTCCAGCAACAGCAGTTTCAGGTTCGGCAGCCTGAGCGTCCGCGCGATGGAGAGCATCTGCTGTTCGCCGCCCGAGAGCGTCCCCGCCTGTTGGGTGCGCCGCTCGTCGAGTCGCGGGAACAGGTCGTACAACTCGTCTATCGACATCGTGCTCTCGCCGCCGCCGAGGCCGCCCCGACGGATGGTGTTCCACCAGCCGCGCGTGATTTTCGACATTTCGAGGTTCTCCTCGACCGTCAGTTCGGTGAACAGCCGCCGCCCCTCGGGGACGACGCCGATGCCGCCCATGGCGATGTTGTCGGCCGGCCAGTCCGTGATGTCGTCGCCGTCGAACCGAATCGACCCCGAACGGATGGCGGGCGGTTCGGTCCCGGCGATGCTGCGGACCGTCGTCGTCTTCCCCGCGCCGTTGCGGCCGAGGAGCGTGACGACCTCGCCCTCGTCGATATCGAGCGAGACGCCGCGGAGAATGTGGCTCGGCCCGTAGTAGGCGTGCACGCCGTCCAGTTCGAGCAGGCTCATTGCTCTCCACCTCCGAGGTAGGCCTCGCGGACGGCCGGATTCTCCCGAATCTCCTCGGGAGTCCCCTGCGCGATGAGCCGTCCTTGGTGGAGCGTGAAGATGCGGTCGGACACGTCGAAGACGATGTCCATGTCGTGTTCGACGAGGAAGATGGTCATCCCCCAGTCGGCCAGCAGGTCGTGGATGAGGTTCACCGTCATCTGCGTCTCCGTCGGGGACATGCCGGCGGTCGGCTCGTCCATGAACAGCAGGTCGGGGTCGGTCGCCAGCCCGATGGCGACCTCCAAGCGCCGCTTGTCGCCGTACGGGAGCGAGCCGGCTTCCATCCGGGCCTTCGAATCGAGGCCGATGGTGTCGAGGATGTCGTTCGTTCGCGATTGGACCTCGTCGAACGAGTCCCGTCGGCGGAAGAAGTTGACCCGAAAGGAGCCGTGTTCGGCCGCGAACGACGCGACCTGCACGTTCTCGCGCACCGTGAGTTCGGGGAGAATCGACGCGGTCTGGAACGACCGGCCGACCCCGAGCTGTGCGATTTCGAACGGTTTCATCCCGACGAGCTCGGTGCCGGCGTAGGACACTTGGCCCTCGGTCGGGTGCAGGCGTCCGGTAATCGTGTTGATGAGCGTGGATTTGCCCGCCCCGTTGGGGCCGATGAGCGAGACGAGTTCGCCTTCTTCGACGTCGATGTCGACGTCGTCGAGCGCCGTGAGCCCGCCGAACTCCTTGGTGAGTCCGCGGGTTTCGAGCAGCGCCATCAGTCCTCACCTCCCGGGGCGTCGCCGGTCGAGTCGCCGCCCGTGACTCGGGCCCTGACCGCGGCGACCAGCTCTCGGGGGTCGCGGAGCGCGCCGGTGAGCGCGGTAATCATCCCCCAGATGCCGTCGCGGTAGACCCACACGACCGTGGTAAAGGAAAGCGACAGCAGGAGCAGCCAGTAGTTGCCGAGCGTCGGGAAGCCGTTGACGATGCCCTTGAAGTAGAAGAACACGAACGTCCCGATGACCGGGCCGGCGAGCGTCCCGAGGCCGCCGAGGACGGTCATGACGACCACGTCGCCGCTGACGGACCAGTAGAGGCGCTCGACGCCCGCGAACTGGGTGTTGACGGCCATCAGCCCGCCGGCGAGGCCGACGATGGCCGCAGAGAGGAGAAACGCCGCGAACTTGTAGCGCCAGACGTCGAGACCGACGAACGCCGTCCGCGTCTCGTTCTCGCGAATCGCCTTGAAGATGAGCCCGTAGGGCGACTTGCGGATGCGCGTGATGGAGGCGACGACGGCGACGAAGAAGACGCCGACGAAGAGATAGAGGTTGTTCACGACGAGTTCCCCGAGGAGGCCGCCGTACTGGTGTTCCAGTTCGAAGACCCCGAAAACGGCCGACCGCGGCACTTCGAGGCCGTTTATCCCCTTCGTGATTTCCACGAGCGGCTCGCGGGCGAGGAAGTAGAGGAACTGCCCGATGGCGAGCGCCACGATGGAGAAGTACACCGTGTGGAGGCGCAGGAGAATCAGCGCCGCGACCGCCCCGAGGGCGACCGCGGCCAGCGTCCCGACGACGATGACCGCCAGCGGGTCGTTGTACACGTGAATCGCGAACAGCGCCGCGGCGTAACTCGCGGTCCCGAAGAACATGGCGTGGCCGAACGAGAGGAGGCCAGTCTGTCCCAAAAGGAGGTTGAATCCGAGCGCGAATATCGACCAGATGAGGATGGTAATCGCCAGCCCGTGATAGCCCTGGAAGACGTCCGAGACGACCGGCGCGCGGCCGAATGCGTACGAGAACAGGAGGACGAAAAGCACCGACGACAGGAGGACGAACGACTCGGTGTGTTTGATTCGGTCCCAGGTGTCCCAGCTAATCAACGACGATGCTTCGGCTACGGTCTTGTGGATGTTGTCCGTGCTCATTGTCCGATCTCCGCCGAGGGGAAGATACCGCTCGGCCTAATCGTCAGCACCACGATAGCGAGCAGGTAGATGCTGGCCTGCGTCATGCTCGGTTCGAGTTCCGTCGCCACCGCGAAGGTGAGCCCGGCGAGGAGCGCGCCGACGACGGTCCCGCGCAAACTGCCGACGCCGCCCATGATGACGATGACCAGCGACGGGATGATTATCTCCATGCCGATTTCGGAGGTCACGTTGAAAAGCGACCCGCCGAGAACGCCCGCGAGTCCGGCGTACGCAGCTCCGACGGCGAATATCAGGAGGAACGGCCGCCCGATACGGATGCCGAGCATCTGCGTCATCTCGGAGTCTTCGGTCCCCGCCCGGACGGCGAGGCCGTAATCGGTGTACTTGAAGAACGCGAAGATACCGGCGACGAGCAACAGTGTGAGCGCGACGACGAGGACGCGTATCGTCGAAGCCGCGCTCATTCCCGGCGGCGTTCCGATGACGGGAAGGGATATCGCGCCCGTGAGCCACTCCGGACGCGGGTAGATGGTCCCCGTTCGGCCGAAGAGGATGGCGACCAGCTCTTGGGCGGCGATGAGGATGCCGAACGTGACGAGCAGTTGGTCGAGGAGTTCTCGTTCGTAGAACGGTTTCGCAATCCAGCGCTCCATCGCGACGCCGACGACGAAGATGACCACCGGCGTCAACACGAGCGCAGGGACGAACCCCCAGTCGAGGCCGACCTGCCCGAAGTCGCTCAACAGCCCGCCGTACTGTTCGCTCGACGCGATGAGAAGCCCGATGTACGCGCCGCTCAGGTAGAGGACGCCGTGGGCCATGTTCACGTACTTAAGCGACCCGAACACGATAGACAGGCCGACCGCGACGAGCAGATACAGCGACGCGACGCTCAGCGCGATGAAGAGGAATCCGACGACGCCGTCGACGTTCATCGCAGCCACCCCGGTACAGCTGTGAGTAAGCAGTTCATGGTGTGCACGATTATTCATGAATTCTTCAGTATGTTAATCTTGCGTTTCGCTGACTGTTGACACGGCAGCGGCCCACTCTCCGGGTGCGGCGGGGGTCGTCTCCGGGCGTCAACGCGAGGCCCGTGCGACCGAGAAAAAGCGGCGTTCGAGCAGCCGAACGCGGGTGAAATGACCGCGGAGGGAGTCTTGACTGCCCAACAAGGGAGTTGGTACGTTGTATTCGTATCGAGGCGCGGTCAGGCTGTCACTCGTCTCCGTACTCGTTGTCGTCCATGGCGCAGTTGGACGCCGGGAACTCGCTGCACTCGTAGACGAGCGGGTCGGTCGTCTCGACGATTTCGGTCCGGATGCCGAGCTCCTCGGCGCGGTCGTCGCCGACGCCCTGCACCATGTACCACGGGCGTTCGACCTGGTGGTCGCACGTCCGGAACGCGGAGTCGCCCCACGCGAGACTCCACTCGAAGTCTTCGAGCGTTCGGACCACGGTCGGCGGGTGGAACGTGCCGGCCTCCTCGACGGCGGCGGCGTACACCATCATCGACTCGTAGGTGTGCAGCGAACTCTGATTCGGCGTCTCGTCGTACTCCGCCTGGTAGGACTCGACGAACGCTTGGCTCGCCTCGTTGTCGGCGTTCGGGTTCCACGGCTCCATGCCGAGGACGCCCTCGGCGTCCGCGCCGAGCGGGTCGAGGGTGAACGCGCTGACGTGCGGGATGATGACGTCGATGTCGTCGGTCAGGCCGGCGTCTCGCAGTTGCGCGAGGCCGCTGGCGGCGAAGTTGCCGAAGCTGGAGAAGTACAGCGTGTCGGCTCCCGAGTCTTCGAGCGCCTGAATCTGCGAGCTGTGGTCGGTCTCGCCCTCCGCGATGGCGGCACCGCCGGCGTCCTCCCACGGCCCCTGCTCGGTGAGGTACTTGCGGGCGGCGTCGCGGTTCGACTGCCCGTAGGAGTAGTCCATGTAGATGTGGAACAGCGAGCGTTCCTCGCCGAGGACCGAGGGCGCGGCCTCGCCCATCGCCATCCCGATAATCTCCGCGTGGAACGTCGGGTGGAAGTAGTACCGCGAGCAGTTCTCGCCGGAGATGCCGGCGGACGTGGAGTTGCCGCCCATGAACGGGACCTTCTCCCGCTGGGCGACGTTCTGCATCGCCATCGTCACCGTACTGGACATCCCGCCCGTCCAGAACTGGATGTTGTCCCGCTGAATCATCCGCTCGATGTTGTCCTGTGCCGTGTCGGCGCTGCCGGCGGTGTCGGCCTTCGTCGGCTCGACCTGGTGGCCCATGATGCCGTCGCCGCTCAGTCGGTCCCAGTAGTCGACGAGGCCGCCGCCCTCGTTCAGGTGCTTCACCGCGAGGTCGAAGCCCTTCTCCTGGTCTTGGCCGTCGGGACCCAACGCGCCGGAGGTCGGCCCGTTGAAGCCGATGCTCACGGAGTTCCCCTCGGGCGGGAAGTTCCCGATTGCCTCGTAGTCTTCGCCGCCGCCGGAGGAGTCGTCACCCCCGCCGCCCCCGGCGTTGTTCTCGCCGTCAGAATCTCCGCCGCCGTCACCGCCGCCGCCGTTACCGCCGCCCCCGCCGGAACAGCCCGCGAGACCGGCGGTGAGTCCGGCCGTCCCGATTGCTTTCAGATAGCGTCGCCTGGATTCGTCAGTTAGCGCTGGTTGATCAGTCATGTTTCTTCGGAACGCTGGTAGTGACATGGTGGCATGGTATAGTTAAACTTTGTGATTATACAGGTAGAAAACAGGTCGAACGACCGACTGCGAGCGGGAAATTCCGCCGGTCGGTGTTTCGAGCGTCGCTGCTCGCGGGGCGACACGCGGCCGTCTCGGTGGAGCTATTGGGTCGTCGAAAGCGGCCTCACGTCGATGTCGGTCGTCTCACGCCGCGGCCCGCATCCGGCGGTCGATAGCTTCCGCGAGGGTGAGCGCGAACTCGTCGTCGTTGATGTTCGCCGGCGATTCGATGACTTCAACGTCGTCGTCGAGGTGTTCGCGGAGCGCGTCGAACAGCGCGTCGTCGGCCTCGGGGTCGTAGAACGCCTCGCCCTCCGCGTCGAGCATCGAGACGCCGCCGAGCGGGAGCGCGAGCGTGGTCGGCCCGGTCGCGGCGTTGAGTTTCTCCGCGATGATGCGGCCGAGTTCGGCGTTCTCCTCGGGCGTCGTCCGCATCAGCGTCACTTGCGGATTGTGGACGTGGAACTGCCGACCGTCGAACTCGTCTGAGATGGAGTCTTTCGGCCCGAAGTTGACCATGTCGAGCGCGCCGGTCGAGACGACCTGCGGGATGCCGCGCTCGGCCGCGGCGTCGAGTCGGTCGGCCCCCGCCGCGAGGACGCCGCCGACCAGTTCGTCGGCCCACTCGGTCGTCGTAACGTCGAGCACGCCGTCGATGACGCCCTCTTCGATGAGCGACTCCATCGCCCGGCCGCCGGTCCCGGTCGCGTGGAAGACGATGGTCTCGTAGCCGCGCGCTTCGAGCCAGTCGCGCGCCGTCTGGACGCACGGCGTGGTGACGCCGAACATCGTGATGCCGATGGTGGGCTTCTCCTCGGTCTCCACGTCCGGTTCGTTCGACACCATGCCGACCATCGCGAGCGCCGCGTTGGAGATGACGGTCCGCGAGAGCTGATTGAGCCCCTCGATGTCCGCGACGGAGTACATCATGGCGATGTCGTGGTGGCCGATGTACGGCTCCGTGTCGCCCGAGGCCATCGTCGACAGCATCAGTTTGGGGACGCCCATCGGCAGCGCGCGCATCGCGGCCGTCGCGACCGACGTGTTCCCCCCGCCGCCCAGCCCGAGGACGCCGTCGAGTCGGCCCTCGCTGTGGAGTCGGGACACGACGACGGCGGCACCGTCGCCCATGGTTTCGATGGCCTTGCCGCGGTCGCCGGCCTCCCGAAGCGTTTCGAGGGTGCTCCCGCCCGCCTCGGCGACGGCCGCGGCGTCGGTGTCCGGTTCGATTTCCGGCTCGCCCAGCACGCCGACGTCGACGAGATGGACTTCGACCCCCTGTTCTTCGAGCACGTCGCGGGCGAACCCGATTTCCTCGCCTTTGGTGTCGAGCGTGCCGACGATGACGACGCTCATCGGCCACCCGCTTCGGGCCGCTCGCGCCGGGTCGGTCCGCCCCCGTGGTTCGAACCCTCGACGCCCCTTGGCGTCGCCGCCGGTACGACAGACTGTGTGTGTGCGCGGTTCATACGTACAACGGAAGCAACACGACAGACAATAATTAACATTGGGGTTAGGCCAACGTTCACCGGCGACTGAGGCGGTGAACCGGGCGGCCGCTCCTTGCCGCCGGACAGTACATTCAAGTAATGTTAGTTCATGAAATTCGGTAGCCCACCACAATGAGCCTGCGGACGTAACGGCGATACACCCGTCACACCTCGTCGAGCGGTTCGGGCGAGCGCGCGGGGGGAGAGCCGTCTGTCCGCTCGGCCCGTTGGCGGGGGACGCGGCCGGGGTGCGCTCCCCGAGAGCAGCGCAACCCTGCATCGAACGGTAACCGACGACAGCGACCGACGCAACACTATGACACACGACGACACGACACGGGAATCGAACCCGAACGACGACGGCGACCGACTGAACATCAACAGACGCGACTTCATGAAGGTAAGCGGCGCGGGGGCGGCGAACTTCCTCGGGGCCAGCGGCGTCGCGCAGGCGCAACAGCTCACCGCCGACGACACGATTCGCCTCGTGGCGACGGAGGGCGACGTTCTCGCGGCGTACACGAACGAGGAGTCCGTCATCGAGGGGTCGGGTCTCGCGGACGCGATATCCGACTGGCGCGAGGGCGACCTGACGACCAACTCCCTGTTGACGGGCATCAACAGCTGGCGAAACGGGACGGAAATCGAGACCGCGGCGGACTCGTTTTCGTGGGTCGCGACCGCGCCCGACGAGATGGCGGACACGGCCAATCCGACGCTCGTCATGCACGAGGGCGAGGAGTACGAAATCGAGCTCTCGAACGCCATGGACGAGGACATCACGTTCATGCTCGCGGACCCGACCGGCGAGGTGATGGAGTCGTTCTCCACGATGGAGGGCTCCGGCGACTCGGAGACGGTCAGCTTCACCGCCGAGTCGTCGATGGCGATGTACTACGCCGAGGAACACCCCGAGCAGATGCGGGGAAGCGTCGAGATAACGCCGCCGCCGGCCGAGGACACCATCAGCGTCCTCATGATGGGCGGTCCGCAGGGCGGCAGCCACAACGCGCCCGCACGGCAGGTCCAGCTCACCGAGTACATGCTGGACCGCGGTATCGAGGTCCAGTACACCGACCGACTCGAAGACCTCGAACCCGACGTGCTCCACCGCTACGACGCCTGGGTTATGATAGACAACCGCGGCGCGAACTACGGTCAATCGCTGACCGCGGAACAGGAGCAGTCCATCGTCGAGTTCGTCGAGAACGGCGGCGGCTTCATCCCGATTCACAGCGCCTCGGCCTGTTTCACCGGCTCGGAAGCTTACATGAACCTCGTCGGCGGCGAGTTCGCCGCCCACAACTACGGCGAGATGACGACGAACTTCGCCCAGCCGAGCCACCCCATCCTGTCGACCCTCGACCCCATCACGGTCGAAGACGAGACGTATCGCCACACGAACCTCAACGACGACATCGACGTACTCGCCTACGCGCAGTTCCCCGAGGGCGACAGCATCCCCGAGTACGACGAGGGACGCGACCGAGGCGAACCGTGGTCGTGGACCCGCACGCAGGGCGACGGCCGCGTCTTCTACACCGCGTGGGGTCACGGCAGAGCGCCGTGGGCGACCGACGGCTTCAAGGCGCTCATCGAGAACGCGATTCGCTGGGTCACGAAGAACGAAGACACCATCGCCGACGACACCACGGTCCTCAACGACTTGGAGTTCATCGACGCCGACATCCCGTACTATCCGCCGCCGGAGGGGAGCCTCCTGACGCCGGAGGTCCCCGAAGAAGTCGGCAGCGGGACGAGTTGGAACAAGATGCAGCGGGCGCTGAACCCAAGCGAGACGGTCCGGCGGACGATTACGCCGGAGGGGTTCGACCTCGAACCGTTCGTCACCGAGGCCGACCTGCCGGACGACGCGCGGGGGAACATCCTCGACGCGAAGTTCGACGCGCGGGGTCGCGTCTGGCTGTCTGTCACCCGCGACTACCCCAACGAGCTCGGCCAGGGCCGCGACAAAATCGTCGTCTGCGAGGACACCGACGGCGACGGCGAGGCCGACGAGTTCACCGTCTTCGCGGACGGCCTCTCGATTCCGACGAGCATGGTGGTCGTCGACGACGGCGTCGTCGTTGCGGACCTCGATGACCCCGGCGAGAGCGGGAAGATGGTCCACCTCGCTGACACGGACGGCGACGGAGCGGCCGACGAACGGACGGTCCTGTTCTCCGGGTTCGGCAACGGCGACACCCACGCCGGCCCCAACGAACTGGCCCACGGCATCGACAACTGGATTTGGGGACAGGTCGGCTACTCCGGCTTCAGCGGCACCGTCGCCGGCGAGGAGCGAGACTTCAGCTCCTCGGTCTTCCGATTCAAGCTGGAAGACGGCTCAGTCACGGACTTCGAAATCGTCGGCACGCTCCCGGGGAACCAGGCCGGCCTCGGCTTCACCGAGGAGGGCCTCGCCTTCGGCTCGGCGGCGACCTCCGGGCGACCGAGCAACTACTTCGCCATCCCGCATCAGTACTACGACCTCATCGAGGGGACCGGGCCGAACGACTTCGGCGCGGCGTCCGACACGAACCGATTCCTTCCGGTCACGGACCGCGTCCGGCAGGTCGACCTCCACGGTGGCTACACCGCGGCGACCGGCCACACCATCTACACGGCGCGTGAATATCCCGAGAAGTACTGGAACAACACCGGCTTCGTCGGCGGCGGAACGGGTAATCTGCTCGGGACGTTCTTCCTCTCGCAGGACGGTGCGGGCTACACCAACCATTACGCCCACAACATCGCGGCCGCGACAGATGCGTGGTTCGCGCCGTCGTACTCCTCCGTCGGCCCGGACGGCATGCTCTGGTTCATCGACTGGTACAACTACATCTACCAGCACAACCCGACACCCGACGGCTTCGAGAACGGCCCCGGAAACGCGTACATGTCCGAGGTGCGCGACCACGCGACCGCCCGACTCTTCCGCGTCGTCTACGGCGACGACGACGGCTACGAGCCGACCGACCTCTCGGACGCGAGCGTCTCAGAACTCGTGGCGGCGCTGTCGAACACGAACATGTTCTGGCGGCGGACGGCCCAGCGGCTGTTGGTCGAACGGAACGAGACCGGCGCGCTCTCGGCGCTCGTCGACCTCGTCACGACGGAGACGCTCGACGAAACCGGCCTCGACCCGGCGGCGATTCACGCGCTGTGGACGATGCACGGCCTCGGCGCGCTCGACGCCGACACCGGAAACGCGACCGCGATTCAGGCCGCGCTCGGCGCGCTGACCCACTCCTCGGCGGGCGTCAGGCTCACCGCGCTCCGCGTCCTCCCGTCGACGGCGGAGACGCGGGGAGCGATTCTCGACAACGGCCTCCTCGACGACGAAGACGGGCGAGTCGCCATGTGGGCGCTCGTCGCGCTCGCGCAGACGCCGGCCGACGACGCGTCCGGCGAGGCGGTCTACGAGATGATTAGCGACGAGTCGAACTACCGGGACACGGTTCTCGTCGACGCGGCGTCGCTCGCCGGCGCGACCCACGCCGACGGCTTCATCCCGGCGTACGAGGCAAACGAGGACACGAGCGACGGCGGCGACGGCGGCGACGACCTGCCGAACCTCCTCGAAAACCCCTCGTTCGAGACGCCCGCCGGCGGCGACACCGGCGACACCGGCGACGCCGATGCGATGCCCGTCGGCTGGTCGAACACGGGCTACTCCGGGTCGCCCGAGTTCTCGTACGCCGAGACGGGCTACGAGGGCGACCGGAGCATTCAGGTGTCGTCCTCCGAGGGCGCGGACGCCTCGTGGAACACGACCGTCGCGGTCGACCCGAACACCGAGTACACCCTCTCCGCGTACGTCAGGACCGACGGCCTCGAACTCGTCGACGGGACCGCAATCGGTGAGGGACCGCTCGGCGCGACCATCAACGTCGAGCAGATAGCGAACACGGACTCGGGCACGCAGTGGGACACCATCCCGTCCGGACTGACCGGCACCAACGACTGGACGGAACTGAGCACCACCATCGACAGCGGCGACCTCGAAGAGCTCCAGATTAACTGCCTGTTCGGCGGCTACGGCGAGGCGACGGGGACGGCGTGGTTCGACAGCGTCTCGTTGACCGACCCGGACGGCACCGACGTGCTCTCGAACGGTTCCTTCGAAGAGAGCACCGGCAGCAGCGAGCCGGCGATGCCCGCCGACTGGTCGACGAACACGTTCACGGGTACCGCCGAGTACACCTACGCGGACGTGGGCCAGGATGGCAGTCAGAGCGTCCAAGTCACGTCTTCGGAGGGCGCGGACGCGGTCTGGCTCGCCGACGGCATCTCGGTCCAGCCCGAGACGGAGTACACCCTCAGCGGCTGGATAAAGACCGAGAACGTGCAGGCGAGCGACTCGGCCCGCGGCGCGCTGTTCAACGTCCACAGCACGGACTTCGAGACGGACCCGCTGACCGGAACGAACGACTGGACGGAGGTGAGCACCACGTTCACGACGGGTGCCGACACCTCGACAGTCCAGATTAACTGCCTGTTCGGCGGCTTCGGCACGGCGACCGGGACGGCGTGGTTCGACAACGTCTCGCTGACCGACCCCGACGGGAACAACCTCCTGCCGAACGCGTCGTTCGAGGAGGGAACCGGGACCGACTCCCCGTCGGACCCCGAGACCCCGGCGAACTGGGAGGGGACTACCTACGGCGGCACGGCCGAGTTCACCTACACCTCGGACGTGTCGCGGACGGGCGAGTACAGCGTCCGCGTCGACTCCACGGAGGGTGCGGATGCGTCGTGGACCCAGTACCGCGACGACCTCGAACCGAACTCCGAGTACCGATTCCGCGCATGGGTCAGGACCTCGGACGACTTCAGCAACTCCGAGGACGGAACCGGGGAAATCGGAAGCTCCTACGGCGTCACCATCAACGTCCACTCACTCGGACAGGGCTCTGTCACCGACTACTACACGGAGCCCGTCGAGGGCTGGCAACTGCTCGAAACGACGTTCTCGACCGGGGCGTCGCCCGGCGAGTTCCAGCTTAATCTGCTGTTCGGCGGCTGGGGCGACGCCACCGGCACCGTCTGGTTCGACGACACCGAACTGACGCGCATCGGCGGCTCCGGCAACGGGCTGGAGCTCGTCTACGACCGCGTCACTGCGCACGTCGAGGCGACTAGTGGTGACGGCGGCGACGACGGCGGCGACGACGACGGCGGCAGCGATGTCATCCCGTCGGGCTCGACCATCGAACTCGAAGCCGAGAGCAACGAGGGCTGGACCGGCGTCGCGCCGTCCGGCATCGCGGACGCGACGAATCCGACGCTCACCCTCGAAGCCGGCGGCGAGTACACGTTCACGTGGACGAACCGCAACGGCGCGCCTCACAACATCGAAATCGTCAACGGCGACGACGCCGTCGTGAACGACCTCTCCACGTCGTACCTCGCGACCGAAGGCGAGTCACAGAGTATCACGTTCACCGTCACCGACGCGATGGCGGAGTACGTCTGTCGCGCCCACCAGCTACGGATGCGCGGCACCATCGAAATCGCGAGTTCGGGCGGGAACTGAGCGGCCGAGACGCGTTCCGACCGCGGTCCGCGGCGTCTTTTCTTTCGTGTCGAACTCGAACCGAGCGACGCGGAAAATCAGTGCGCCAAGCGCGCCGCGGCGATGGCGGTGGCGAAGCTACGCTCGCGGCCCGGCGAACAGCGACGGGCGCTCGAACGTGAGCGACACGTCGTCCGCGACGCCGAGGAGGTCAGCGACCGTCGGCGCGAACCGGCGGGCATCGACGACGCCACCGGATGAGCCGTCGGGTGCCGCCGGCCCGCCGAAGCCGTAGAAGCCGCGCGTGTCTGGGTCGATGCGGCCGTGCGACCCGGACACCTTCGTCGGGTCGAGCGTCACGAGTCCCTCGTCGCCGAGGAACAGTTCGCAGGGGTCGAAGCCGGGTTTGGCGTGGATGTCCATCTCCGTCGCGTACGACGGCGCGTCGGCGTCGTCGGTCCACCAGTAGTACTGGAACCACGCGTCCGCGTCCGCGACGGCGACGAGGTCGCCGGCGTTCGGGTGGTCTGCGTCGCCCCGGGCCTCTCCTTCGAGCACCGCGTCGACGCCGGGGAGCGCTTCGAGCACCTTTCGGGCGGCCGCCGGGCGGTCGGTGTAGACGTGCGCGATTTGGTGGTCGACCATGGCGAACGCCGACGACCCGGCGATATCGACCGCCTCGCCGCCTTCGCCGTCGTCGCGCACGGCGAGCAGGCCCGCCTCGCGGAGCGCCCGGTTCGGAAACACCGGGGTATCGACCGCGTTGAAGCCGTACTCGTTGACGACGCCGACCGCCGTCTCGGCCCAGCGGGGGGTCGATTCGAGCCAGTCGAGGAACTCGCCGACGAGGTCGTCGACGACGCCGACGGCCTCCCGGAGTTCCGGGGAGTCGGGGCCGTGCCGCTGGGCGTCGTAGTCGAGGTGCGGCACGTACACCCACAGCAGGTCCGGGTCGGACCGCGCTATCGACTCCCGCGCGGCCGCGAGAATCCACTCGCTGCTCCGCTCGTCGGCGACCGGCCCCCAGTAGTTGTGCAGCGGGAAGTGGCCGTACTCCTCGCGGAGGTCGTCGTAGAAGCCGTCGGGGGTCGTCCAGCAGTCCATCTCGATGAGATTGTTGTCCTCGTCCTCGATGGGCGACGGCGTGACGGCCACGTCGGCGCTCGTCCCGATGAGGTGCTGGAAGAACAGCGCGCCCGTCGTGAGCCCCGCCTCGTCGCTCGCGGCCTCCCACAGCCGGGTTCGGCCTCCTCGGTCGCGCTCCCAGAACTCGGCGGCCTGTCGCTCGCGGTCGAACTCGCCGCTGGACACGTCGCCGTGCGCTGCGGGCGACTGTCCGGTCGAGAGCGTCGTCTGCGCGGGGACGGTGACGCTCGGAAACGAGGGTTCGAGCGGGCCGGACGGCTTGCCGGCCAGCAAGCCGGCGACGTTCGGTGCCAGCCCTTGGTCGAGATGCTCCTGTTGGAGGCCGACGATATCGAGGACGACGACGCGCCCGGCACCGGACGCGCCCGCGGCCGAGGGGTTTCGAGTCGTCACGCTCCCTCCGCGTGGCGCTCCGCGTAGTCGTAGAGGAGGCGGAACTGTTCGGACAGTTCGTGGCGGTCGACGCCCTCGGGCGACTTGAAGAAGGACGCGAGGTGGGGCATCGTCCCGCCCTCGCCGCGCTCGTCGGCAAAGGCGGCCAGCCGAACCAAGTCGAGGACGAGCGGGGCCGCGAGCGCCGAGTCAGCCCCCTCCCAGGTGAACTGCATCTTCATCTCCGTCCCGAGGAAGCCCTCGAAGTGGACGTGGTCCCACGCGGTCTTCCAGTCGCCGAGCGACGGCGTGTAGTCGATGCGGACCGCGTTGTGGGTCTCGTAGCCGAGGATGTCGTCCAGCAGGCTGCCCTTGCTCTCTATCTTCCCCGCCTTGTTCGCATCGTCTTCGAGGACGAGTCCGTCGCTGTTGCCGAGGATGTTGTGGCCCTCCCACGAGAGGACCCGCAGGTTCCGCCCCGCGAACATCGGCCCGAGCGCGGACTTCATCAGCGTCTCGCCGGTCTTCCCGTCGCGGCCCATGTGCGGCACCTCGTTTCGCTCCGCGAGTTCGCGGAGGCCGCCGAGCGAGGAGCCGGTGCTGGGGGTGAAGTTTACGTACGGGTGGCCGTCGAGCAGGGCCGCGTACGCGTACAGGGCGCTCGCGGGGAGGTTCGGGTCGTCGCGCTCGACCGCCGTCTCGAACGCCGCCAGCGTGTCGTAGTCGCCGGGCGTCGGAATCGGCGGCTCGGTCGACGCGGCGTTCACGACGACCAACCGGTCGACGCCCTGCGAGTCCGCGAATGCGGCGTAGTCGGTCCGTATCTCCTCGACGATGTCGGCAACCGACACGTCCTCTCCCGTCGTCTCCGAGGACATCCCTTCGACCGCCTCGCCGCACCGCCGGGCGGTCCCGAGTTCGACGCGCTCGTCGATTTCGCGGAGGTCCTCGCGGACCGCGTCGAGGGTGTCCGGTGCCACGACGCCGCCGTGACCCGCCATCTCCGCGGCGGTCTCCTCGATTCGCTGGGACCGGATGTCGTGGCCCCCGAACACGAGGTCGTCGACGGCGGGCAGGTCCAGCGCGGCCACCGGCTCGCGGGCCGTCACCATCCCGGTCGTGTCCGCGACTCCGCGAGCGATTGCGCGCGCGCCGGTCATCGAGACGCTCGCGACGTTACCTCTGGCTCCGATAATCCACACTCCGACTGTCATCGACTCACGATTGCGGTGGGCGATACATAACCTTGTCCGTCAATCATGTTGTTTCCCCGCCGATGCCGGGGGCGACCGCTCACCAGTCGAGGGAGGTGTCGGCGTCCCGTCTGTCGAGTTGGTCGCCGTGCTTGCTGAAATCGAGAGACCGGTCGAGGACCGTCTCCTCGGGGTGTCGCCACGTCTCGTCGCAGTCGACACAGCGCCACTCCTCGTAGGGACGGCCGTCCTCGGGGGTGACGCGGGTCGATTCTATCGGCTCGCCGCAGAACGGACAGTGTTCCGGCATGTGACTACGGGGTCAGCGCGGACGAGTAAATAGCTGTCTCCGCCGTCGCTCGCGGCCGCGTCGGCCGGGCGTTGCGCGGCCGTGGCGCCCCCACCCCCCGGCCGTCACCGAATCCACCGAAACAATAATTAACTACTATCAGAGAGGTAGGTCACATGTCGATACCAATTATCGACCCGCACATGCACATGGTGTCTCGCTCGACGAGCGACTACGAGCGCGCCCGACTCGCGGGCGTGGAATGCTGCATCGAACCGGCGTTCTGGAGCGGGACGGACAAGCAACACGCGGCGTCGTTCTTCGACTACTTCGAGCAGATAATCGAGTTCGAGACCGACCGCGCGGAGCGGGCGGCGGGCATCGACCACTACGTCACGGTCGGCCTCGAACCGAAGGAGGCGAACTACCCCGAGATGGCCGAGGCCGTGATGGACGGCCTCCCCGAGTACCTCGACCGCGAGCACGTCGTCGGACTCGGTGAAATCGGGCTCGACCAGGGGACCGAGGCCGAGGAGTACGCGTTCAGACGCCAACTTAGGATGGCGGAGGAGCGCGAACTGCCGGTCATCATCCACACCCCGCACACCCAGAAGCCCGAGGGGACCGAGCGACTCGTCGAGATGATTCAAGACGAGGACGTGACCGAGGAGCGAATCGTCATCGACCACAACACCGAGAACACGGTCGATATCTCGCTGCAAACCGACTGCTGGCTCGGCTTCACCCTCTACCCCGGAAAGATAGACGCCGAGACGACCATCGACATCCTCGAAGAGTACGGCACCGACAAAATGCTGCTCAACAGCGCCGCCGACTGGGACCCCTCGGACCCGCTCGCGGTCCCGAAGGCCCGAGACAAGATGCTCGACCGGGGCTGGGACCGAGACGAGGTCCGGCAGGTCGTCTACGACAACCCCCGAGAGTTCTTCGGCCAGTCGCCGAACTTCCACTACGAGGTGTGACCGATGGAGTTCGGCTTCTCGATGAACGCGTTCCGCCAGCGAACTCTCACTGAGGGCGTCGAGGCGATAGCCGACGCCGGCTACGACGGCGTCGAAATCCTGCTCGACGACCCGCATCTGTTCCCGGGGACGGCCGACGGCGACGACCTCGAACGCGCTCGAACGCTCCTCGACGACTGCGGTATCGACGTCAGCAACTGTAACGCGTTCATGCTCAGCGCCATCGAGCCCTCCGCGGCGAGTCGGGCGGCGACGTTCAACCGCGACACCGAGGCGTTTCACCACCCCTCGTTCGTCGAACTCGCGGCCGAGGACCGACAGGCACGGGTCGAGCACACGCAGAACGCGCTCGCCACCGCGGCCGCGCTCGGCGCGGACAGCATCTCGGTCCCGCCCGGCGGCCCCGTCCCGGAGCGCATGACGCGGGCGGACGCGCTCGACGCCTTCGTCCGAGGGCTCCGCGAGGTCGCTGACACCGCGGAGAAACTCGGCGTCGACGTGCTGGTCGAACCCGAACCGCACCTGCTCATCGAGACCTCCGAGGACTTCCTCGAGCTCGTCGACCGGGTCGACTCGCCCCGAATCGGCTGTAACTTCGACGCGGGACACTTCTACTCGGTCGGCGAGGACCCGGTCGAACTGGTGGAGACGCTCGAACCCCACACGCCGCATTATCACCTCGAAGACATCCCCGCGGACCGAACCCACGAACACACCCAACTCGGTGAGGGGGCGATGGACATCGACGGCTTCCTCGACGCGGTCGAGGCGACCGGCTACGACGGCCACGTCACGGTCGAACTGTACCCCTATCAGGAGACCGCGGCGGAGACGGCTCGAACCGCGATGGAGTACCTCGAAGCGCATGACTGGGCCTGACCGCCCGAGTCGGACCCGAACTCCCGTGCGGGCGACTGACCGACGATGAACCGAACGAACGCTTCACCCGCGACCGGCGGTCTTCGACGCTCGCTTTCGAGCCTCGCCAGACTCGTCCGCATCCCGAATCTGTTCACCGCGCCGCCCGACGTTATCCTCGGGGCGGTGTTGGTCAGCGGCGGCCGCCCGTCGGTCCCGCTCTCATCGCTCGCCGGCGTCGCGCTCGCCTCGGTGCTGCTGTACGCGGCGGGCACGACGCTCAACGACTACGCCGACGCCGACGAGGACGCCCGGCTCCGCCCGGAGCGACCGATTCCGTCGGGAGACGTGTCGCACACGCGAGCGAGAACTCTCGGCCTCGCGCTGCTCGGTGCCGGGGTCGTCGTCGCCGCGGCCGCCGGGGGACCGACCACCGGCCTCGTCGCCGCCGTCCTCGGCTCGCTCGTCGGGCTCTACGACGGCGCACTCAAGGGCACGCCGCTGGGCTTCGCCGCCATGGGTGGCTGTCGGGGGGCGAACGTCGCTCTCGGCATGGCGGTCGTCGCGGGGTCGCCCTCCGCTCCGACGACCCTGGCGGTCCCGGCGTGGGTGTTCTTCGTGCCGGTCGTCGTCGCGCTTTACATCGCCGGCGTCACGTACATGGCCGAGCGCGAGACCGGCGCGGGCGACTCGCGGGCGGTGCTGGTCGGAATGGCCGGTGTCGGACTTGCCGTCGGGTCGGTGGTCGCGGCCGGCGCGGCGGTCGGCGTCGGCCCGAGCGACACCGCGACGGTCGTCGTGGCCGGTGGCTCGCTCTGCTGGTTCGCGGCGTGGACCGGCCGCGACCTCCTGACCGCCTACGCCGACCCTCGACCGAGCACTATCGGCCCCGCCGTCGGTACGTGCGTCCTCGGTCTCGTCGTCCTCAACGGGGCGCTTTCCGGACTGCTGACCCCCGTGTGGGGCGTCGTCGCGGCGGCGTTCGTCGTCCCGGCGGTCGGCCTCTCGTCGGCGTTTGACGTGTCGTGAACCGGCGGGCCCCCTCGGCGGCTCGGTTCACGTTTTTCGGCCCGAATGAGTGACAGTACCAAAACAATTATTCATGTGTAACTGTACCACGACGTATGGTACAGTTAGCCTTCTCCACGAACGCGTACACGCGTTTCGACCTGCCGGAGGCAATCAGACGAATCGCAGACCACGGCTACGACGGGGTCGAAATACTGGCGGACGTGCCGCACGCGTTCCTCGCTGATTTCGACGAGCGCGACCGCGAGCGCGTCTTGACCGCGCTGGACGAGACCGGTCTCTCCGTGTCGAACGTCAACGCGAACACGACCCGTGGCTACTACGACGACGCGCCGCCCTCGGCGTTCTTCGACCCGACGCTCATCTCGGGCGACGAGGAGGACCGCCGGTGGCGCATCGACTACACGAAGGCCGCGCTCGACTTCGCGGCGCTGGTCGGCGCGCCCGCGGCGTGCGTCGCGAGCGGGTCGGCGCTCCCCGGGACGCCGCCGGGCGAGGCCTACGACTACCTGCTCGAATCGCTCGACGAACTCACCGACTACGCCGAAGGCGTCGGCGTCGACCTCGGCATCGAGTTCGAACCCGAACTACTCGTCGAGGACACCGAGGAGGTGCTCACCCTCATCGACGACGTGGGGAGCGACGCGCTCGGCGTCAACTTCGACGTCGGCCACGCGGCCGTCTGCGGCGAGGACCCGGCCGAGAGCATCCGCCAGTGCGCCGGTCACATCACCGGCATCCACCTCGAAGACATCGCGGGCGGCCGCGGCGGGAAACACTACCACCTCGTCCCCGGCGAAGGTGACATCGACTTCGAACCCGTCTTCGGCGCGCTCGACGACATCGGGTACGACGGCTTCGCGACGTTCGAACTGTATACGTACCCCGACGACCCCGACGACGCGGCCCGGCGCGCGCGAGACGAACTGGCCGACTACGTCCGCTGACACGCCGAAAACGGGCGCGGATTCGCGGCGCGACTCACCGAATATCGCCCCGAATGGGGCTCGGACTCTGACGATCGGCGTCTCGCGAGTGGCGTCGCGGCCCGCCGAGCGCGGGACTGGGTCAGATAATCGTTAACTATTTGCATGGCGATTTCGATTCACACGCTGATTGCATGCGTTCCAGCGAGAGCCAGCTATCCGCGTTCAGAGGTAGCGCGCGCCCGAGACGCCCGTCTCCAGACCGACGAGTCGAACAGACACCGCCGGCGGCCGCGACCCGTCACACGACCGCGACCCGCCGAGGCGAATCGAAGCCCCCGACGGCCGCTTCGCACGTCGCTCGCGGAACGAGTGACCCATCGGGACCGAACCCCGCTCGCTCACCATGAGACCGGACAGTTCACGCCCGAGGCTGTCGTCGGAGGTGCGCCGTGCGCTCCCCGTCGTCGTGATGGCGGCCCTTCTGGTGGTCGGGTCGCTCGGGCTGGGGGCGGCTATCGCGCCGGCCGCCGCGGACGCCCACGGCGGGACGCTCACTCGGACGGTCGACGAGTCGTCGCTCGCGCCCGGCGAGTCGACGACGGTCACGGTGGCGATAAACGCCTCCGAGCGGGGGAACTTCACGGTGGTCGAAGAGCTGAGTCCGGGCTTCGAGTCGGTCGAAATCGTCGACGCCGACGGCGCGGACTTCTCCGGCGTGCGCGACGGCAACGACGAGCTGTTCGCGACCTACGGCGACCGCGAGAACGTCACCCTCGTCTACGAGGTGACCGCGGCCGATAACGCGACCGCGACGACCTACGACCTCACCGGCTACGGCGACTTCGGGCTCGACGATATCCGCGCCTCGACGACCGGCGACGAGGAGATTAGCGTCTCGCCCGACGCCGGCGCGAGCGTGGTCCGGTCGGTCGACGAGGCGACGCTCGCACCGGGCGAATCGGCGACCGTCTGGGTCGACGTCGAACGGGACGCGGCGGCGAACTTCACGCTCGTCGAGGAGTTCACCCCGGCGTTCGGTTCGGTCGAAATCGTCGACGCCGACGGCGCGGACTTCTCCGGCGTCCGCGACGCTAACGACGAACTGTTCGCGACCTACGGCGACCGGAAGGCCGTCACGCTCGTCTACGAGGTGACCGCGGCCGATAACGCGACGACTAACACGGTCTACGAGTTCGACGGCTTCACCGACGTCAACGGCTCTGAATCGCTGACCGGCGGCACCGACGAAATCAGCGTGCAGCCGTCGGACGGCGACGATGCCGGTGCGGTTCGGTCGGTCGACGACGCGACGCTCGCGCCGGGCGAGACGACGACCGTCCGCGTCGAAGTCAACCGCGACCGGGCGGCGAACTTCACGCTGGTCGAGGCGTTCACCCCCGCGTTCGACTCGGTGGCAATCGTCGACGACGACGGCGCGGACTTCTCCGGCGTCCGCGACGCCAACGACGAACTGTTCGCCACTTATGGCGACCGCGAGACGGTCTCGCTCGTCTACGAGGTGACAGCGGCCGACGACGCGGACGCCGGAACGGCCTATCAGTTCGACGGCTTCGCCGACGTCAACGGCTCCGAGGCGACGACCGGCGGAACGGACGAGCTCGACGTCCAAAGTGGGTCCGACGACGACGACAACTGGGACCTCACCCGGTCGGTCGACGACGAGACGCTCGACCCCGGCGAATCGGCCGTCGTCTCGGTCGAAATCACCGGCGACGAGGCGACGAACTTCACCGTCGTCGAGGCGTTCAACCCCGGCTTCGCGTCGGTCGAAATCGTCGACGCCGACGGCGCGGACTTCTCCGGCGTCCGCGACGCCAACGACGAACTGTTCGCGACCTACGGCGACCGCGAGAACGTCACGCTCCAGTATCGCGTGACCGCCGGCGAGGACGTGGACGAAGACGCCTCGTACCAGCTCAACGGGTTCACCCAGTTCGACGCCGACGGCAAGGAGATGAGCGTCGACGGCGTCGAGACGCTCGCGGTCGGTTCCGACGACGACGCCGGTGGCGGCGGTGGTGGTGGCGGCGGTGACGATGACGATAGAGATGACGACGATAACGACGAGAGTGATGATGACGATACGGACGACGAGAACTCCGACACGCCCGAGTCCACGGACTCCCCGGACGACGGCGACGATGACGACACTGGTGACGACAGCGACGACTCGAACGACGGCGATGACGACTCGGGCGACGGCGACTCGGGCGACGGCGACTCGGGCGACGGTGACGACGCAGGCGACGGCGACTCGGGAGGGACTCCGGAGACGACGACGGACGATAACACGCCCGCGACGACCACGACCGACACGCCCGTCCCCGGGTTCGGCGTCTCGGTCGCGCTCGCCGCGCTGGTAATCGGCTCGGTCCTCCTCGCGCGCCGGCGAGCGAACTAGCGACGCGAGACGGCCCGCCCGTCTCGCCCTCGAATCGCCGCGGTCAGCCACGCTCTCGACGCCCGTTCTCGGGCCTGATTCGGACATTCAGAAGATTTAATATAATAACTCCCAAGTCGTAGTTCAGGGTCCATCATGACAGACTGGTCTAGGCGGCGGTTCTTACAGACAGGCGCAGCCCTCGGCATCGCCGGAACGCTCCCGCAGACGACGACGGAGGTGTCGGCGGCGTCACCGACGTTGGAGAAGTTCGTCCAACCGCTTCCGATTCCGTCGGTTCGAGAGCCCGACGGACAGCGAGACGGCGCGGACGCGTACGAGATAGCGGTCACCGAGTTCACCCAACAGCTTCACCCGGACCTGCCGGAGACGACGGTCTGGGGGTTCGACGGGTCGTATCCCGGCCCGACTATCGAGGCGGACGCCGGGAGCCCGGTCCACGTTCGCTTCGACAACAGCGGCCTCCCGAGCGAACACCTCTTTTCCGTCGACGACCGACTCGGCGGCACGACCGCGGAGAACCACCCCGGTTACGACGGTCCCGTGCCGGAGGTTCGGACCGTCACGCACTTCCACGGCCTCGAACTCGACCCGGCGAACGACGGGCAGTCCGATATGTGGACCTCGCCGGGCGGGGTCGAGGGACCGCGGTTCGACTCGGCGTGGCAGGAGCTCCCGATGGAACAGGGGCGAACGACGTCGACGTACCACGACCACACGCTGGGCATCACGCGACTCAACGCCTACGCCGGGCTCCTCGGTCTCTACTCGATTACGACCGACGCGGAGCGCGAACTCGGCCTGCCGTCGGGCGACTACGACATCCCGCTGTTGCTGCAAGACAAGGAGTTCAACGACGACGGCTCGCTGCACTACCCCGAGGAGTTCGTCTCGGCGTTCCTCGGCGATACCGCCGTCGTCAACGGGGCCGTGTGGCCGTACGTCGAGGTCGAACCGCGGCGGTACCGGTTCCGCATCCTGAACGGCGCGAATCACCGCTCGTTCGACCTGCAACTGGAGAGCGAAAGCGGGTCGGGGGTCCCGACGATGTACCAGTTCGCCCCCGGCCACGGCTTCCTCGAATCGGTCGTCCCCATCGGCCCGAACGGCGACCTCGACTCCCTGCTACTCACGCCGTTCGAGCGCGGCGAACTCATCGTCGACTTCTCCGACCACGCGGGCGAGACGCTCACGCTCGCCAACGGGGCCGACATGGGTCCCGAACTGACCGACCTCGTCGAGTTCCGCGTCTCGGACCCGTCGACGCCGCCGGAGGACGCGAGCGCCGACCCGACGAGTCTGTCGCTTCCGACGCCGGCCTCGTACGACGAGAGCGACGCGCGGGTGACCCGCGAGATGACGCTCGGGACCGAGGTTCGAAACGGCCTCATCACGCACACGCTGAACGGCCACGTCTTCGGCGACGAGGACGCGCCGGTCTACCCGCAACTCGGGTCGACCGAGATATGGGAACTGCAGAACGAGTCGGGCGGGCGACACCCGATTCACCTGCATCTGGTCACTTTCAGAGTCATCGGCCGCGGCCCCGACGGGACGCAACCGCCGGACCCCAACGAACTGGGGCCGAAAGACACCGTCCGCGTCGACCCCGGCGAACGCGTACGGATTCTCATGACGTTCGAGGGCTACACCGGACAGTTCCCGTGGCACTGCCACATGCTCGAACACGAGGACAACAAGATGATGATTCCGTTCGTCGTCGAGAACCCCATCGCGGACTACGCGAACGAGGAGAACGTCGTCGACGCGACGGGGCTGACCGACGCGGTCGGTGACTGGCGCAACGAAACCCTCGAAACCGAGGTGCTGCTCGAAGTCATCGACCAGTGGCGAAGCGGCGACGAAGTCGCCTGACCGCGGTTCCGCCGACTTACTGCACCGGTTCGGCCGAGCGGTCCGAGAACCACCGATTGCGGACGACGTACGCGACGAGGACGACCGCGGTGGCGACGCCGATAATCGAGTACACGTCGACCTCGGTGAGCGACCGGGCGGCTTCACCGAGGTAGACCGCCAGTATCGCTTCGAGAGTGTACCGCCCGCCGCGGCCGAGCACCGACGCCGCGAGATACGTCCGGAGGTCGAGGTCGAACACGCCCGACCCGATGGAGAGCAGTTCGTACCCCTCCGGAATCGGCGCGAACGCGCCGAACGCGACCGTCACGAACCCGGAGCGTTCGAAGTATCGCTCGACCTTGTGAATCCGCTCGCCGGCGAACCGCGAGTCCAGCGCGCGCCGGCCGCCTTTCTTGCCCGTGAGGAAGCCGACCAGCCCCGCCGACACCGACCCGACGGTCGCAACGACTGCGTACGGAAGCGCGAACTCGGGGTTCGTCGCCGACAGCGGGACCAGCACCAAGTCCGGCGGGACAGGGAGCAAGAAGAATTCGAGGAACGCCACGAGCAGCAGCCCCGGCGCGCCGAGCGAGGCGAAAAACGCGGTCGATAGTTCGACAGTCTCCAGTACGTCTAGCATCGTCGTCTCTACGCAGCCGCTACTGTCAGTAATAAGTATCGCCGGCCGCGAACGTCGGCTCCGTGGGTGGGTCCGGGGGCACGAAACGTCGCCGCGGGTGCAAGGCGGCGGGTTCGGTGCTGGTTCGTGAATCGCGTCAGGCTGGCTGGTCCGGGGGGAACGCGTCAGGCTATCGGCTGTCGGCTGTCGGTGACGTGGTCAGTCGAGGGCTTCGGCCAGCTTCTCGATGGGGTGCGGGGGGCGTGACTCGCCGGGTCTGTCGCCGAGTTGGGAGCGACACGACGCGCCGGGGGCGGTGACGACGTCGCCGGGGCTGTCGTCGACCTGTCCGAACAGGATTTCGCCGATGCCCTTCGAGAGTTCGTAGTGCTCTTCCTCGTAGCCGAACGACCCGGCCATCCCGCAGCAACTGGAGTCGAGCGGGTCGACGGCGTAGCCGGAGCGTCGCAGGACGCCCACGGCGTGGTGGTCCTTGTTCGTCGCCTTCTGGTTGCAGTGGCCGTGGTACGTCAGCGTCTCGGCGGGGGCGTCGAAGTCGAGGTGGTCGTCGGCGCGGACGGCGTCGAGGTACTCCATGACGCCGTAGGCCGACCCCGAGACGAGTTCGACGGCCGTCCCGTCGAGGAGGTCGAGATACTCGTCTTGGAACATCACCGCGTCGGAGGGCTCGACGAAGACGACCGACCAGCCGTCGTCGACGTAGGGGCGAAGTCGCCCGACGTTGTGCCGCGCTCGGTCGCGGGCCGTGTCGAGCATCCCCATCGAGAACGCGGCGCGACCGCTCGGTTCGAGGTCGCTCGGAATCCGGACGTGGAAGTTCGCGGCTTCGAGCACCTCGACGGCGGCCTTGCCGGGTTCGGGGTAGTTGTAGTTGGTGTAGGTGTCGGGGAACAGAAGCACCTTCCCGCGGGCCTCGGCGGGCGGCACCGACGACCCGCCGCGAGCCTCGAACCACTCTTCCAACGATTCGCTGCTGAAGCTCGGCAGGTCGCGCTCGCTGGCGATGCCGAGGACCTTCTCCAGCAGGAGGCGACTCCCCGGAAGCTCCGCGGCGACGTTGGACAGCGGGGCGAGCTTGCTCCCGAGTTTCGACAGCGTGTCGACGTTGGCGAACACCCGCGAGCGGAGGCTGGTGCCCTCCTTTTGGTGGTACTGGTGTTTCACCTCGGATTTCAGCTTCGCCATGTCGACGCCGGTCGGACAGTCGCTCTGACAGCCCTTACAGCCGACACAGAGGTCCAGCACCTCGGTCTGGAAGCGCTCGGAGTACAGTTCGTCCTCGGGGAGTTCGCCCGAGATGGCGGCCCGGAGCATGTTCGCGCGCCCGCGAGTGGTCTGGACTTCCTCCTTCGAGGCGCGGTAGGTCGGGCACATGGTGTTCGAGTCGGTCTGCCGGCAAGTGCCACAGCCGTTACAGAGTTCGACGAGGTGCGAGAAGCCGCCCTCGTCGTCGAAGTCGAGGTCGGTCTGCGGCTCGACGGACTGGTAATCAGGACCGTAGCGGAGGTTCTCGCGCATGTCCGCGCCGACGCCCCGGTCGCTGTCCGGGCCGGGGTCCGAGGGTCCGTCGCGGTAGACGACGTTGCCGGGGTTGAACAGCCAGTCGGGGTCGAACGCCGTCTTCAGCTCCTTGAACGCGCCCCAGAGTTCGGGGCCGTACATCTTCGGATTGAACTCGGTCCGGGCCATCCCGTCGCCGTGCTCGCCCGAAAAGGCCCCGTGGTGTTCGACGACGAGGTCGGTCACGTCGTCGGTGATGGAGTGCATCTTCTCGATGTCCTCGTTCTCCTTGAGGTTCAGAATCGGGCGGATGTGGAGCGTCCCCGACCCGGCGTGGGCGAAGTACGCGGCCGACGTGTCGTGGCTCTCAAGGACGTCCTCGAACTTCTGGACGTACTCCGCGAGTTCTTCGGGCGGGACGGTCGCGTCCTCGATGAACGGGTACGGCTTCGGGTCGCCTTCGAGGCTCATCAACAGCGGAATCGCCGCCTTACGGAGCTTCCACAGTCGGCCTTGGCTCTCTTCGGAGTAGGCTTCGAGCACGTCGAACGCAGCGCCGGAGTCGACGAAGTGGGCGTTCGTGTCCGCGACCGCGGCCTCGAAGTCGTCGACGAGTTCGTCGTCCCACTCCAGCATCAGCGCCGCCTTCGCGCCCTCGGGGATGGGTTCTGCGTACTCGGCGTAGCCCTCCGACTCGCGGGCGAGGCGGAACACCTCGTCGTCCATGAGTTCGACGGCGCTGACAGGGAATTCGAGCGCCTCCGGGACGGCCTCCATCGCGTCCACGAGGTCGTCGAAGCAGTACAGCGCGAGCGCCGTCTCGTCCGGCTTGGTGACGAGCGAGACGGTCGCCTCGACGATGACGCCGAGGGTGCCCTCCGCGCCGACGAACAGCTTCGAGAGGTTGATGACCTCCTCGCCGTCGTCGTTCTCGTAGATGACCTTCTGGAGGTTATACCCCGACACCGAGCGCTTGAGGCTCGGATACTTGTTCTCTATCTCTGCCTCGTGGTTCTCGACGAGCGCCCGGACCGTCCGGTAGATATTCGCCTCCAGGTCATCTTGGGCGAGAATCGAGTCGTACTCGTCGCTGTCGAGGACGACCTCGCGAGTGTGTATCAGCGAGCCGTCGGCCAGAATCACCTCCAACTCCTCGGTGTAGGCGTCGGTGATGCCGTAGCGGACCGAGTGCGCGCCCGTGGAGTTGTTGCCGATGCCGCCGCCCACGGTCGAGCGATTCGAGGAGGCGGGGTCGGGCGCGAACTTGAGGCCGTGGTCCGCGAGCGCGGCGTCGAGGTGGTCCTGAACGCACCCCGGCTGGACGGTCGCACGCCTCGCCTGCGGGTCGATATCGACGATATCGTCCATGTACTTCGTGAAATCGATGACGACGCAGCCACGTCCGACGGTTTGGCCGCCAAGCGAGGAGCCCGTTCCGCGTGGCAGAACTGGGACGCCGTGGTTCGCCGCGGTCTCCACGGTGGCGCGAACGTCGTCGGCGTCTCTCGGCAGGACGACCCCCGCGGGTCGCGCCTGATAGATGCTGCCGTCGGTCGCGTACAGCACCTGCGCGTACTCGTCGAACTTCACGTCGCCGTCGACGCGGTCCCGTAACTCCGTCGCCAGTGCGGTGTACGCCGTCACGTCCGGACGGTCCACGTCGAGCGTCGTCGCCGATGTCTCTCCTCCCCGTGGGGAGTCGAGCACGTCTTCAACTGCCATCATCAATGATACACATACGCACGGATTAAATCCTCTGGTGTTGCGACTCGTTCTCACCCTCGAACCGCCCGTCGCGGCCGACGTGGGGATTTATAGTCGCGTCCCCGGTACGTACCCTCATTCATGGTCAGGTCACCGAACTGGAATCAAACTGACGTGGCGCGCGCCATCCCGACGGCGTCCAAGGCGGAGGTCGACCAACTGCTCGCGAGCCTCCAGCGACTGACCGGTATCGGCGTGTGGTCCTACGACGTGTCGCGCGACGAACTGTGGTGGAGCGACGAGGCAAAGCGAATACACGGGTTCGACGCGGCGGCGACGCCGACCGTCTCGGACGTCGTCGAGCAGTACGCCGAAGGCGACCAAGACGGCGTGTTGGTTCGCCTCGGCGACGCTATCGAACACGGAGAGCCCTTTGCTATCGACGTGCAGTACGCGAGCGAGCGAACGACCGAGCGGTCGATACGGCTTTCGTGCGACCCGCTGGTAGAGGACGGTCAGACGGTCACGCTCTACGGCATCGTGCGGGACGTGACGGACACGAAGCGTCAGGAACAGCGTATCGAGATTCTTCGCCGGACGAGCCAGGAGTTACGGAACGCGAGTTCGAAGGCGGAGGTGGCGGAGATACTGGCCGACGCGGCGAAGAACGTCCTCGGCCTCGTCAACACGACCGTCCGGTTGGTCGACGAGAACCGGAACATGCTCCAGACAATCGAGGCGACGGAGGAGTGTCTGGAACGCGCCGGCGACCGGCCGAACTACTCGGTCAGCGAGGACACGCCGGCCGCGCGGACGTACCGGACGGGCGAGCCGGTCATCCACGCGAACCACGAACACACCGAAGACGACCACAGTCGGGGCGCGCTTCAATCGGGGCTGTACGTCCCCATCGGGAGCCACGGCGTGCTCAGCGCCGGCGACGTGGTCGTCGACGCGTTCGAGGAACACGACCTCGAAGCCGCGGGCCTCCTCGGCCAACTCGGCGCGGAGGCAATCACGCGAATCGGCTGGGTGAAACGGTCGCGGGCGATTTGACGGCCGACCGAACAGCCACGACGCACGCGAACCGAACAGCGTTCGACGTATTCCACCGTTCTATTTCGTTTGTTCCCGCGGGAATACGAGAGAAACATGCCCGGATTGACCGGGCTGGCGGGGTAGTTCAGCTGATTTACATTATGGCAACAGTTATGAACCATCATGATAATAATTGGTGTATGATTGAGAACGTGACCGGGCGACGGCTCAAGACGACCCAGGCCTCGCTGGAGATTCTCAGCCTCATTCTGGAACACGGCGGTCTCACACTCGCTGAACTGGACACGATGGTCGACAGTTCGAAAAGCTCCATTTGTAGTCACCTCAACACGCTCTTGGAGAGTCGATATCTGGTCAAGCGCGACGGCGTCTACCGCGTCAGTTTCAGGGTGGCGCTGTTGGGCGAGCGCGCCCGACATCGGTATCCGAGTGACGAGGTCGTCGAGCGGGTCGTCGACGAACTGGCCGACGCGACCGGCCAAGAGGCGAACTTCACTATCTTCGAACACGGTCGGCTGCTCATGTGTTACGGCTCGTCGACCGACGAGGGACGGGACGCGAACGGCATCCGCTACCGGTCGGAGTACCACCTGCACAACACGGCCGCGGGGAAAGCCATCCTCTCGGAACTGGACCGCGACGAGGTGGCGTCGATAGTCGACCACTGGGGCCTGCCGCGGGAGTCGGAGGGCACGATTACGAACGCCGACCGGCTGTTCGACGCGTTGGACGAAATCGCAACTCAGGAGTACGCCGTCGTCGACGAGGAGTTCGCGCCGAATCTCATCGCCATCGGTGCACCGGTCCACGACGCCGACGGGCGAATCGTCGGCGGCCTCAGCGTCGGCGGACCGAAGTATCAGGTGGACATGACGCGACTCGAGCGCGAATTCGCCGACGAACTGCTGAACGCCGTCGAGTCGCTGGAAGCGGCGCTCTCGTAGGCAAACACCGCCGTCTCAGGTACCAGGTACCAAGCGCGAAAATAGCAGGTGCGGGTTGGCTGGCGTTGTCAGGCTGACTGCTGGTCGTTAGTCGTCCGTCCCGACGGCCATCGCGCGCTCGACGATGCCCTCGCCGTACATCTCTTCGAGGGCGTCGTGTTGGTCCGGGCGGTGCTCGTACACGTCTTGGAACAGGGCGACGGGCGTCATCGCGGCCTGATAGGTCGCCTCGTCCCACATCCGGTCTTTGGCGATATCGACCTCGATGTCGTCGATGACCAGCGTCGTCGCCTGCGTCATCGCAATCGCGCCCTTGCCGGCCTCCTTGGCCGCCTCGAACTCCTCCATGGAGTCGACGATGTCGTCCATGCTCGGGACGTAGGTGGTCAGGTCGAGGAGTTCCTCGTGGAGTTCCTCGCCGTCGAGTTCCTGTTCTTCGCCGTCGACGCGGAGCACGTAGCTGTCGTCGCCGACCTGTTCGAGCGAGAGTTCGTCGCCGTCGTACACCTGACGGCCGTCCTCGTCGTCGAGTTCGATTTCGTCGTCGTCGAGTTCGAGGAGCCAACTGCCGGTCTTCGGCGGCAGCGGCGCCTCGTTGGCGGTGACGACCTGTCCGGGCGTGAGCGCCCAGATGCCCGTCATCCCCATGGCGCGGTTCTCGACCATGCGCTCGCGGTAGCCCTCCACGTCGCGGATGTCGTCGTAGGGGCCGTCAACGGCGATACAGCCGGCGGCGCTGGCCCCACGGGAGGTGTTGTGCCGCAGTTCGGCCCACGCCGGGAGTTCGCCCGTCGGCGTCATGGCGCGCATGTCCTTCGTGTAGTCGACCTGGCCGTCGACGAGGAGGAACAGTCGTTCGAGGTTGTTGGAGGGCTTGCCCTTCTCCGCGCGGAGGTCGCTCATCGCGAGTTCGGCCTCGCCGCTCTCGATGATGACCGACATCGAGAGGCTCCCCTCGTCGAGGCCGTGTTCGTTCTCGACGATGGTGAAGAACTCGTCGGCCTTCTTCCAGTCGTCGAGGTCACCGACCTCGGGGATGACGAAGCCGTCGATGTGCTCGACCGCGCCGTTTTCGGGGTCGGTGATTTCGAGCATCTGCTTGAAGCCCTCGTAGCGGGTCGAGGGGTCGTCGCGGTGCCACACGACGCGGGGATGAATCTCGCCGGGGAACTCCGCGCCGTGCTCGGAGACGACCTCGACGAGGTTCTGGACGCCTTCGTCGCGCATCGACGGTGCCGTAGCGTCCTCGTTGTCCGGAATCCATGTGTCGGGGGCCTGCATCCCCCGAAGTTGGGCCGCGCTCTGCAACATCTTCGCCGAGTTCTCGCCGCCGACCGCCGTCGGCGAGGTGAAGAACGTCCGTACGAACTCTCGTTCGTAGTTTCTGTCGCTACTCATATCGACGGTCGAAACGTCTCTTCCGAAACATATTAAATATTTAGACTCGCCCAACTTGGAGTCGCACTCGGGCGGTTCGACGTGATTTCGTTCCGGAACTCACCGACGAGTGCGACCGACGATACACACCCACCGTTCGGTCACCGCACCGCCTTATCATCACTAACTTACATTATGTAAATGCGTGTAATGTCATATGTTCACATTATACAGATATGTGGGGTTGAGTGAAAATTGATTACAAGCATATGTCTGTAATACTTGGGGGTACTTCGCCGTGAGATAGACCACCGTTCGGATTATGTAAATACTCGTTGTCGCTCAGTCCGAGCGCAACGTCTCGATACCGGCCGACGACGGACCGGTCCGTAGCTTGACGTGGCTTCACCGAGTTGTCCGTTCGTGTCAACTCTCAATATTACTAAGAGAACTATTAGGTAGTCGGATGCGGGAGGCTCGGCTTGCGAACGACGGCCGTTGTCGAACGTACCTCATCGACCGCCGAACTGAGTAGTACACCCATTACAGAGCACAAACAGCCGTTTGGCGCACGAATGAGAGATTCGGAGACGAGATGGAGCGTTCCGAACACGTCGTTCGATTCAAACGCGTCCTCGTCAGTCGTGAATATACAGCTAGAGAAGATACACCGCCGGTATCGACATTCAGATTCAGCGAATGGGCCCGAACGTTCGTCGATACGGTATCGACTCGTGAATGTAGTTGTGATAGATATTAGATACGGGTATTCGAATGAATTATTTAATATCTGACTGTTCGAAACGCCGAAGCCCCGGGCGTTCGCGCTCCGGTCGAATCGGCGTTCGTCGCGGTGGTTGGTTGACTCTTACCAGTCGTACTCGCGGTGAACTCGGCGGGCTTCCTCGTTCAGCACCGGGCCGACTACCTCGGTGACGCCGTCGAGAATCGCCGCCGACCGGACGCCGGGACCCGAACCCGTGAACTCTCCGATTTCGTCGCCGCCGACGCCGAACACGACGCGCGCAAAGCCGGCGGTCGCCATCCCGCCGGCGCACATGGGACAGGGCTCCGTGCTGGTGTACATCACCGTCTCCGCCCGCTCGTCGGGGTCGTACTCTCGGCACGCCCGATAGGCGAGGTGTAACTCGGGATGCCGACGAATGTCGGACTCCGTTACGATTCGGTTCGAGTCGCGCATGATGACCTCGTCGTCGCGGACGAGTACGGACCCGAACAGTTCGTCGCCGCGAGCGGCGGCCTCCCGTGCGAGTTCGAAACTCTCGCGCATGTGTCTCTCGTGGTCGAAGTCGTCGAAGTGCGTCGTCACGGTCGCCTGTGCTCACTCCCGAGACCGAGTTAAATCGAACGGCGAGTGGTAATCCGGGTTTGCTGAGTTATTTGAATTATCTTGATTTCGTGGGTTCTTTTGATATGCTGAGTTAGTAGGATTCTCCGGAAAATCGAACGCCACCGGATTACTCAACGATGTGCAGTTCCGGAGACATTCGAGTAATTCTGATAATTTAAATAAGTCACAGTATCTGAATGTGGAACAGTATCTCGACTGTGGGCCAGAGAGGTAACCGACGATAGCGAAATAATCTGAATAACGAGACGTATAAAGATAAGCCGAAGTAGACAGGGTATGCACCTCTTCTCAGTTGGGTGGATACCGCGACTGCGACGAACAAGCCACAGAATTGCAGTTAATTGAACTTCTCAACGAATCTAGATAATTTGGATTATCTATAATATTCTTGTTACGCACGTTTAGACAGCTGACTCCGTCGCGCCCGAATCCGCGGCCACGGTGATACACTCCGAGACTGTGAGTAGTGTAGATAATGTAGAGTATGTAGCTTAGGTAGAGTATGTAAATAATGTAAAGTTGGCGGATAATGGCCTGCTGTCGAATTATGTATCGACTCGATAGGGGCACCGTATCGACAGTACCGACATTACCGAAGTACTCCAGACAATCCACATAATTCACAAATCGAGGTAGTTCGGGGAATCTAAATTATTCGGATTACTCAGATAGGGTAGATGTGGTCGGTCGAATACGCTCAGTGGGGAGGGTTGAGACTGGCACCGTGTCGCGCTGGACTGGACGGCGGCGCGGTGACGACAAACGCGAGAAAGGAGTCGGCCCAACTTCGACAGCAGTTTGCGACCGGTCCACCGGTCAACTCCCGGGAGGGGACGGCCATTCGACGCGACAGCACGACGTAACACGACCGACCGAACGCCCGTCACCGCGGACGCGAACGTCGAAAACCGACGCGAGAGTTGTTAGTAACCCCATCTGACAATTTGGATATTCGATAGCTGGACAACCCGGATTGGAGATGGGTGATATCACAGTTATAATCATTACATCTGCGGTCGAAATATGCGTGTGAACCGATATTGTCGTGCGATATTCAGTTATTAGGTCTACCTAAACTTCGAAACGGTTATCTGTCTTTAGGCAGGCCTAAATAATATGGTTCGAAGACGACAGATACTCGCAGGAAGTGCAGGACTCTTCGCATCGGCTCTCGCTGGCTGTACCGCGGGCGGGAGCGCGGATTCCGAGTCGACGGCCGCCGCGGAATCCGAAACCGAGGCCGCCACCGAGTCGACGACGACCGAACAGACGACCGAGAACGCCGGGCAGTACACCGTCGAGATAGAACCGAACGACCCGTACACGTTCGAAGCAGTGCCGGAGACGTACGGCGTCGTCTCCGGGCCCTTCCTCGATATGGGGATGGCGCTCGGTATCCACCCGAGTGCGACCACCGGCCTCGAACGCGCCCCGCTCAAGTTCTACGACCTCCTCGGGCTCGAATTCGACGAGAGTCGAATCACCAAGCTCGCGAGCGGCGCGGAATCCGGCTTCGACAAGGAGAACTTCTACGCCGCCGACGCCGACGTGTGGCTCATCGCCCGCGCCACGCTCGGCCGGTACGTCAGCTGGGACGCGTCGGACTACGAGGAGGTCGAATCCCAGACCGGGCCCTTCCTCGGCACGACTCTCCGGTTCGCCCTGACGGCCGCCGTCAGCAACGAGCCGAATCCGTACACGCTCTACGAGGCGTTCGAGAAGGTCGCAACGGTGTTCCAGCGCCAACAGCAGTTCCAGGCGTGGCAGTCGTTCCACGACGACCTCATGAGCACTATCGAAGCCGGTCTCCCGCCGGAGGACGAACGCCCCACCGTCGCCGCCATCTGGCGCGGCGTCAGCCCCGACTCCGGCCAGTTTCGCGTCGCGCCCCTCCACCGCCTCGGCAACAACACCAAGTCGTACTTCCGGGTCGGCATGAAAGACGCCTTCGAGGGACGCTACCCCGAGGGACCCATCGGCTACGAGGAACTCATCAACGTCGACCCCGACTACATCGGCGCGGTGGGCGCGCTCACCTCCTCGACCCACGAGGAGTTCGTCGATACCGTCGTCGAGCCGTTCGAGAACAACGAGAGCGGACAGCGGCTCACGGCCGTTCAGGAGGGTAACCTCATCCGGAGCGCCGGGCAGTACATGGGCCCAATCGTCGATATGTTCTCGACGGAAGCCGTCGCCAAGATGGTGTATCCCGACCAGTTCGGTGAGTGGCCGGGTGCGGTCGGAGACGTGCCCGAAGACGAACAGCTGTTCGACCGCGAGCGCCTCGTCGACATCGTCAACGGGAACTTCTGACGCCCGATGAGCAAGGTCACAGACGCGGTCGGTGCGGTTCGCGCGGAGTGGCGCGACCGGTACGCCGACTCGATGCTCGCCCTCGTCATCGTCGGCAGCCTCGCGGTCCTCCTCGGGGCGACGCTCTTACAGGTGAGCTTCGGCGCGTACCCCCTCACCCTCTCCGAAGCGTGGGGTGCTGTCTTCGACTCGGCGGTCGTGTTCGACGCCGACGTGTGGCGGGCGTTCCTGCTCGGCGGCGACATCCCCGAATGGTTCACCCAGCGCCAGTTCGTCGTCTGGAACATTCGCCTGCCGCGGGTTCTCGTCGGCGTCCTCGTCGGTGCCAACCTCGCGGTCTCGGGCGCAATCTTCCAGGTCGTCACCCGAAACGAACTGGCGAGTCCGTACGTCCTCGGCATCAGCGACGGCGCGGGGCTCGTCGTGCTCGTCACCCTGACGTTCCTGTCGGGACTGCTCCCGCTCATGCCGGTGCTCGCCGCCGTCGGAGGCGCAATCGCGTTCCTCCTCGTCTACCTCATCGCGTGGAAAAACGGCACTTCGCCGGTCAGACTCGTCCTTGCGGGCGTCGTCGTCGGGACGGTCTTCGGCTCCGTCCAGCGCGCGATGTTCTTTTTTATCAACGACCTCGGCGTCGTGATGTCCGCGCAGGCGTGGCTGTCCGGGTCGCTGCTCGGAACCGACTGGGCGCAGGTGCGTATCGCGCTCCCGTTCACCATCGTCGCGCTCGGACTCGCGCTCGCGGTCACCAAGGAACTCGACGTGCTCCTCCTCGGCGAGGAGACCGCGCAGTCCCTCGGGATGCCCGTCGAGAAGGTCCGCTTCGCCGTCGCCGGTATCGCCATCCTCTCGACGGCGGCGGCGATAGCCGTCGCGGGACTGGTCGGCTTCGTCGGCCTCATCGTCCCGCACATGGTTCGGAATCTCGTCGGCAGCGACTCGAAGCGGCTCCTTATCGGCTGCGCGTTCCTCGGGCCGGCGCTCCTCGTCGGTGCCGACGTGGGCGCTCGGCTCGCGCTGAGCCCGATTCAGCTCCCGGTCGGCATCATCACCGGCCTCGTCGGGGGACCGTACTTCCTCTACCTCATGCGGAAAAAAGAGGACATCGGGTCGGTCTGAGGCCGTCGGCCCGCGTTCTCGGGCGGCGAGGCCGATACAGTCGCGTCAGTGCTCCGGCGTGGGAAGCCTGACTTCGACCGTCGACCCACCGCCGGCGCGGTCGACGATAGAGACCTCGCCGTCGAACTGCGTGACGAACCAGGAGACGGTCCACAGTCCCATCCCGCTTCCGTGCGACAGCGGCGTTTCCTCCCCGCGTTCCAAGATTTCGCGTTCCGTCTGCGGGATTCCCGGTCCGTTGTCTTCGACCGTGATTTCGACTCGCTCGCCCGAGATGCGGCGCGACGCGACGGTGACCACGGGGTCATCCTCGTCGTTGTGGACGATGGCGTTCTGCACGAGTTCGTCGAGCGCGAGGGAGAGCGAGTGCGCGCTCGCGAGCACGGTCTGCTCGCCTGGCCGGAGTCGAATCGTCGCATCGGGATATCGCCGCTCGTACGTCCGCTTGATATCCGACAACACGTCGTCGACGCGAACCGGCTCCTTGTCGGTGGATTCCTCCACGACGTTCTCGAACCGCCGGGCCTTCTCGCCGGTCGACATGAGGTCGTCGGCGTTCTCGATGATTCGGTCCGTCTTCGAGACCATCGCCTCGACCGAAAACTGACTCGCCGCGGTGACTATCTCGTCGAGCGCTCGAAGTTCAGCATCGATACCGCTGGTCGTCTCGCTGAGGTTCGTCACCGTCTCGGCCAACCGGTCGTAGTCGCCCTTCTCCGTCGGGAGGTCGACCGCGTCGAGGTCCCGGCGCAACTCTCGCGCGTACCCGCTGACGATATTAAGATTGTTCCGCAGGTTGTGCCGAAGCACCCGATTCAGCACCATGAGTCGCTCTTCGCGCTCTTTTCGGTTCGAGATGTCGCGCACCGCGCCGCGGACGCTCATGCCGTCATCCGCTGCCTCGCCCCGGATTTGAACCCACCGCGTTCGACCCGAAGCCGTAATCACCCGCATCTCGATGTCGAACGACTCGCCGTCGGTCCGCGCGCTCTCGATAGCCTCATTGATAATCGTCCGGTCGTCCTCGTGAAAGAACTGTCTGAGCTCTTCGAGCGTCAGTTCCGTGTCGGGCGGGAGATCCACCAGTCGTTTCGTCCCGTCGGTCAGCTGTAAGTCGTTGGTCCCGTAATCGACTTCCCACCCTCCGATATCGGCCAGTTGTTCGGTGCGTTCGAGCCGGTCTCGATTCCGTTCCAGCTCTTGTCGGTACTCGTAGGTCTCGGTGATGTCCCGAACGATTTTCGTGAACCCGCGGAGCTCCCCGCGGTCGTTGGTCAACGCACGAACCGTGACGTGCGCGAGAATCCGCGACCCGTCTTTCCGGACGCGCCACCCCTTTTCCTCGTAGCTCCCCTCCGCTTCGGCGACTGCGAGCACCGTCTCGGGCGACGTGCCGTCGCCGCCGTCGGGGTAAAACACCGACAGATGGCGGCCGAGAATCTCGTCGCGCTCGTAGCCTTTGATTCGTCTCGCGCCCTCGTTCCACGTTGCGACGTATCCGTCCGCATCGAGGAGAAATATCGCGTATTCAGTCACCTCCTGAAAGAACTCTCGTAGGATGAGATCGGATTCGATGTGTTCGAACAGCTCTCTCCGCTCGCTTGACATTATTGGTTGAGTACCATCCGCACGCGCATAAACTCCCCGGAGGTTCGAGGCGTGTACGGTCGGAAGCGCCGTCGACCGGCCGTCGAGTCACCCGTCAGCGAGTCGAGCAACGAGCGTCGTCTCGGCGACGAACGCTAGAGACCCCGAAATCGCGAGCGACCCGACGATGGGAACGGCGGACACGACGACCGACGAGACGACGAACGCCGAGACGCGTCGAGACGGGCGCGAGCGTCGCCACTCCGGTCACGAGCGCCAACCCCGCCGACGAGGAGGCCGAGCGGGGCGGCGAACTGAATCGAGACCACCCAGTCGGGCGGGAACCGGGCTCCCGCCGTCGCGCGGTAGTCGTTCCGGAGGAACCGGCCCAGCGTGTCGAGGACGGACGTCTGCACCAGACCCCACTGGAGGGCGCAGACCAACGCCCGCGTTCGTGTCGCAGGCGTCGTGGAGGGCGACATATCCGACCCGTCTCGCGCCTTGCGCGTGTAGCTATCGGTCCGGTGGGCGCTCGGCCCGGCGTCCAGAAGTATTTAGCCGTCGGCACTCCGACACGCAGTCGAACTTCCGCCAGAGTGCTTCCAGTATGACTCGCCCCCCACTCCGACTCAACCGACGCACGCTCGCCGCGTTCGTGCTCGTCGCCGTCGCGCTCTCCGCGGTCCTCTGGACGACGGGGGGCGCGATAGGCGACGCGAGCCCCGCAGTCGACGCGAACGTGACCGAGCGCTACCGCGGCATCGACGCGCTCACCGGAACACAGACCGTCGAGGTCCGAGCCGACGACACGGTTACGTCTCGGACCGTCGCCGACGTGACGCTCGTCCCGGAGACGGAACGGAAGCGCGTGAACTTCCGGAACGCCGCGAATCGACGGTACGACCGGCAGGTCTCGAACGGATCAACGCTCTGGCTTCACGAGACAGACAGGGACGCGGTGACCGTCATCGAACTGACGGGGCCGCCGACCGAGTCGCGGACGGCCGAACGGCTCCAACTGCTCGTCGCGGCCGCGGGGCTGACCGACGACGCCGGTCGTCCGCAGTCCATCGGCGTGTCACCGCTTCCCGTCGTACCGCGGCACGCCGGTGTCGCCCCCGGAGCCGACGCGAACCGTAGCTACGCAGTCGAGTTCGTCGAGACCGATACCGTCGGCGGGCGCGAGGCGTACGTCCTCGACATCGTACCCGAGACGAACCGGAGCGAGGCGGGCTACCGCCAGCGGTTGTGGCTCGACACCGAGCGGTTCTACCCGCTTCGCAAGCAGACGGCGTGGACGGCCGACGGGACTCGGCGGTCGGTGACGACGACGTACACGAACGTGACGTTCGACGCGGCGGTGTCGGCCGACACGTTCCGCCCGGACATCGACGCCGGCACGACCGTCGAGCGTCAGGAGACGCCGAACACGTCGTGGTTCCGGAGCAGGGCCGACTTGGTGGCGCGGAGTTCGATTTCGGTTCCCGAGCCGACGGTTCCGTCCGCGTACGAACTGGTCTACGCCACGCGAACCACCGGCCGCATCAACGGGGTCGGACTCCGCTACGCCGCCAGCGACGGCCGCGAACTCACGGTCGCGAAGTTCAACTACACCCTCGACATCGACGCCGACGAGCGCGACGCGACGGTCAGCGGCCGGCCGGCGACTATCGACTACGGACCGACTACTTCGGTGTCGTGGAACTGCGACGGCTACGGCTACACCGTCCGCGGGACCGGTGTCGAGACGGAGCGTCTCGTCGAAATCGGAGCCTCTGTGGGCTGTCGCGCCTGAGAATGGGCGAGTTTCTGGGTCAGAAACTGGCCCCCGTTTTATATGGGCTAACGGCGCGTCGGTCGAACTGCGATGGGCCCCGCCGAACTGACGCCGGACTGCCCTCCCGAGCAGTACCGGACTGTGCCCTCTGACAGCACCCCGGCACCCATCGCGGTCATCGCTGACGCAGCAGCCCCTCCACAGCATCGCCGTACTACCCCGCAGTACCGACGCACTAACCCGTACCATCGTGCTCTCTCGACAGCCCCGCCGTGCTCCAGCCCCGATTCGGACTCCAACTCGGTCGCCGCGACCAACAGGGGTGGAAACCCGTGGGCCTATTAACCCGACGAGCAGTCATTCGACCACCGTGAGTGAGGATCCGGCGCTGGGCGATATTCTCGACCTCCTCAGCGACGAGTACGCCCGAGACATCCTCGCAGCGACGAGTACCAAACCAATGTCCGCACAAGAGCTTGCCGACGAGTGTGAGATGTCCAAACCGACGGTCTACCGCCGGGTGGAACGATTACAAGCGTACGGACTCCTCGACGAGCAGACCGAGATTCGAACCAGTAACAACCATTACAGCGTCTACACCGCCACGCTCTCCGAGTTCTCCGTGGCGCTAGACGGCGGGTCGTTCGAGTCGTCCCTGACGCGCACCGACGACGAGTCGTTCCCCGGCGAGAGGGAACCCGACACCGCCGACCGCTTCAAACGGATGTGGGAGGACCTCTGAGATGGCGACGCTGTCGGCCGTCCTCGACTGGCTTATCGTCTCGCTCGCCCTCGGGTCGACGCTCGTCGGGAGCTACGTCGGCTATCAGGCTTATCGCGGCTACCGCCGCCACGACAGCCGGACGATGCGGGCGCTGTCCGCGGGCCTGTTCTTCCTCACGGCCGTCGCGTTCGGCGTCGCCTTCGTCGGCTCGGTGCTCCTGCGTCAGGGCTACATCGGCCTCCAGTACCAACAGCCGCTCACGCTCGTCACGCGGCTGTTCCAGTTCTGCGGCGTGGTGCTCATCGCCTACTCGTTACATTCGCGAGGGTAGTCCGTCCGCGGGCCGTCGCGGGCGACCGTCGTCGTGACGCTACTCGTTCACTCACGCGCTTTCTGCTGCTCATCTTTTCGTTCGTCACAAACCGCTCTGGTCGTCTCGCCTCACGAGTGCGCGAGCGTCCAGAACCCCTTGGGCACGGCGGCGAAAACCGGGAACAGGAACAACGCGAGGAGCCAACTCGTGGACGGACCGAGCGGGGTGGTCACCACGGTGACGACGCCGACCGCGGTGAGAACGACCGAAGCGACGGCGGCCCCGACGAAGCGCCGGTCGAGCGGCGCGAGGGCCACCGATTCGACCGGCAGATCGAACGCCTCGACGACTCTCTCGGCGTCCGCGACCGGCCCGAACGCGCGTTCCGTCTCGTCGTCGCCCCAGCCGACCGTCGCCGCGATGGTTCGCGTTCCGAGATAGCGGTCGGTGGGACGGGTCGCCACGACCTCGGCGTCGCGGAGGTCACCGACCGCCGTCGCCCACTGCGGTTCGCCGGTCAAGCGGTCGTGAGCGACGAGTCGGCCGCCGAACCGGCGGTAGGTCAGCCACCCGCTCGCGAGCGTGTCCTCGACCACGTCGCCGGCGAGCATGAACGCGAGGAGGGCGAGCCCGAAAAGGCCGAATCCGACCCAGACCGCGAGCGAGGCTTCCTCGGCGACGAAGGCGGTCCCGCCAATCCAGACCATCGCGGCCATGGTGACGTAGAACGGGCCCGTCGTCGTGACTGCGCGCCAGACCGCGGCCGTGACGACCGCACGGCGGTCCACGTTGATTTCGACCGCGGGTCGGCCGTCGGGAACGTCGAGCGAGTCGCGGGTCGCCTCGCTGTCGGGGCCGGCGAGCCAGCCAGTCAGTCGACCGCCGCCGCCCCGGTCCGCGCGGAAGCCGGACCACTCGAAGAGGAGTTTCACGAGCACGAACGCCGCGAGGGCGACCGTCGCGCCGCCGAGGACGACGACGAACAGGAAGCACGCGAGGAACATCGCTTGCCGGGCGGGGATTTCGACGAGGGCGTACGGCGAGCGCCCCGCGTATCGGTCGCCGCGGAGGAACGCGGCCGCCGTCTCACCGACCTGCCCGACGACGAGCGCGGCGACGCTGACGACCGCCTCCGGGCGGGCGAGCACGTCGAACACCGAGATGACCTCCGAGAGCGGCGCGAGGAGGAAGACGCCGACCCACGCGCCGCCGCCGACGACGGCCGTCGCGAAGGGGACGTTGCGGGGATACACCGGCGGGAGTCGGTCGTGAATAGTGACGCTCCCGCGCTTATCCACGAGGTCGCTTTCGGACCGGCTGAGCACGCCGCCCTCGCGGGACGAGCTCGGCGGTCGGCCGGCGAACAGCGCTTTCACACCCGAAAGCGGGAACAACAACAGCAGTTCGAGCGCGTAGACCGCGAGGAGGGTTTCGGGGTCCCAGCCGAACCACAGCACGCCGACGAGGGGGAGAAGGTTCGCGGAGAGCACCGGGAGAAATCCGATGCCGGCGGGGAGAGACGACAGTGAGGCGTCACCGTACCGTGGAGGGGCCATCGGATGCGTCGTTTTACGCATCCGGTCATATAGCTGATGAAACTCACTGTCGAACCGCCTCAGCGGCGCGCGACTACTCGGGGAGCGATTCGTAGTCCGCGACCGTGAGCGCCTGGCCGAAGAGCATCAGCCCGATTCCGACGAGGCCGGCGGGGACCGAGACGGCGAGCAGCAGCGAGAAACTCAACGCGCCGATGCCGCCCCCGAGCGCTCCCCGCTTTCGGTCGCTCCAGCGTTGGTCACCGAACCGAAAGAGTCGCTTCCACCCGTCGCGGTGGCGGAGGACGAGCACGGTGGTCGCCGCGTACAACGGGGCGATTGCCACGGGAAGGAACCCCGGCGCGTCGGCGGCCGAGACGGCCACACCGGCGACGACGAGGCCGACAATGAGCGAGACGAGGTATCGAACGGAGGGACGCATGCGTTCTAGAGGATTAGTTGACAGTATACTACTTGGTTTCGGTCGCGGAAGCGCGGCTCAGTCACCCGACGCGAGTCAGACCACCAAACTGTTCCGCGCGAAATATCTCCCTATCAACAATGCTCACTCCCAGCGAGAAGCGGCGAGCGAAGGTAGCGGTCCTGATGGCGGTCAACGCCGTGCCGCTCGTCGGCGTGCTCGCGCTCGACTGGTCGCTCGTGGCGCTCTTGTCTGTCTACTGGGTCGAACTCGGGGCGTGCGTCGTTGGTGCCGCGGTGAAGGCGCTGTTCGCGGAGGGCAAGCCGACCTACGAGGCGAACGGCTTCTCGTGGCTCGTGTTCGGTGCCCTGGCCGAAAAGCGCGGGCGCATCAGCCTTCCCGTCCTGCCGCTGTCGATTCAGGTCGCGAACCTCCCGGCCATCCTGATGGCGCTCGCCGTCGGCAGCGTGGGGTGGGCGCTCTTTGGCGCAATCGGCGTCGGCGGCGTCGGGGAGACCACGGGCGCGACGATGACCGACGCCGAATCGCTCTCTGTCGGCTTGGGCGTGCTCGCCGTCATCTTCGGCCGCGCCATCGACGTGGGCCGGTACTTGCTCGGCGGAACCCACGCGTCGGTGCCGCCGCAGCAGCCGCTTCGGTCGGCGCTCATGTCGATGGCGGGAACCGGCTCGGCGCTCCTCGTCGGCGGGGGGTTCGTCATCGCGGGTGCCCCGCCGCCGTTCGTCCTTGCGTTCGTCCTCGCGGTGAAACTACTCGCCGACATCGTCGACGTCTACCGCGACCGACTGGAGGCGTTCGACGAGCGCACGTCGGTCGAACTCGGATTCGCTCCCGACACCCCCGAGTGGGAGCGAATCGAGAGTTCGCGGGACGGGTCCGAAATCGTCCGTCCGAGGCCCTCGGCGGTCGTCGTTGGCGGGGTCGTCCGCGGGCTACGGTCTCCGCTCTCGGTCCTGCTGGTGGCCTCGCTGACGCTGGCCGGCCTGCTCAGCACCGCGACGACCCCCGGCGTCGCGGTCGAACTGCTCGGGGGAGCGGTGGTCGTCGCCGGAGCGTTCACCGCGCTGGGCGTCTTCGACTGGTCGTTCCGGTATCTGGCGATGGAGTACCGCGTCGACGACGCGGACGACGCGGACGCCGACCCCGGGCGAGTCGTCGCCTACGACCGCCTGTTCGGGCCGCAGTGGCGACTCGCCTCCGAGTCGCGCGCCGAACTGGAGCGCGTCCGAAGCGCCACCGACCGCCTGTTCGGAACCGAGACGCTCCGCCTCGAACGCGATGACCGCGTGTACCGACTGCCGCATCTCTCCTCGGACGCCGTCGTACTCGCGTCGCTACGGTCGAATCACCAGCTGACGAACGGGAGGTCGGGCGCGTCGAGCGCGACGAACTCCGAGACGAACTCGGTCGCCGGCGACTCGTAGATCTCTCGGGGCGTGCCGACCTGTTCGACGCGACCCTCGTTCAGCACCGCGACGCGGTCGCACATCACCATCGCCTCCTCCTGGTCGTGGGTGACGTAGAGGCCGGTGACGTCCAACTCGGCGAGGAGCGCGCCGATTTCGGTCCGCAGGCGCGCCTTCAGTTGGGCGTCGAGTCCCGTCATCGGCTCGTCCAACAGGAGGACGTTCGGCTCGATGGCGAGCGCGCGCGCCAGCCCGACGCGCTGTTGTTGGCCGCCCGAGAGGGTCGTCGGGTCACGGTCGCCCATCGCGCCGATATCGAGCATCTCAAGCAACTCTCGGGCCCGTGTTCGTCGCTCGCGCTTCCCGACGCCCCGCATCTTCAGCCCGAACGCGACGTTCTCGGTGACCGTCATGTTATCGAACAGGGCGTACTCCTGGAACACCAACCCGACGTTGCGGTTCTCCGGGGGGACGTTCGTCACGTCCTCGCCGTCGAACCTGACCGTCCCGTCGGTCGGCGTCTCGAAGCCGGCGACGGTTCGCAGGGTCGTCGTCTTCCCGCACCCCGAGGGGCCGAGGACGCCCAGAATCTCGCCGTCCGAGACGGTGAGCGAAACGCCGTCCAGCGCCGTCGTGTCGTCGTAGTCCTTTCGGACCGCGTCTAGTGTCAGGTCTGCCATTAGCTACCTCTGGTGTCGAATCCGCGGCGACCGACCCGCTGCAAGAGGAGGGTGACCGCGACGATGATGAAAAAGAACATCGACACGGCGGCCGCCGCCTTGGTGAACGAGCTGTTCGAGATGTGTCGCTGCAAGAAGAGTGCCAGCGGCTGGGTGCCGTTCGCCCAGACGATGTACGAGAAGTTGAACTCCGCGGCCGCGAGCGCCCAACAGATGATGGCCCCCGAGACGATGCCCGAGCGGGCGTTCGGCACGATGACCGTCAGGAACGTCCGCGGCCACGACGCGCCCAGCGAGCGAGCCGATTCCTCCAGTTGTCGGAGCGGCATCGACTCGAACTCGCTTTGGACGGCCATCACCATGAACGGCGCTTTCAAGAGCGAGTAGCCGACGATGAGCCCGAAGCTCGTCGCCGAGAGGTCCGGATACGCCCGGAGGAACGCGACGCCCAAGATAACGCCCGGCACGAGCGGGAGCACCGAGACGGCGTTGACCCACTCTTTGCCCGGGAACTCGTAGCGGGAGACCGCGTACGCGATGGGGACGCCGACGACGAGGTTGATGAGGACGCCGCCGAGCGCCAAGCCGATGCTGAACGCCAACTCCGCCGGGACCAACACCGAAAGCGTCTCGCCGCCGAGCGGGAGGCTGAGCAGGGGGCTCCATCCCATGCTGCGCTGTGAGCCAATCGTGTCCGCGAGCCCCAGCACCGCCCGCCAGTTCTCGAAGGTGACGAACCCGGAGGGGAGGACGCCGGTCCAACTCGCGGCGAACGAGGCGACGACGGTGAGGACGATGGGCGCGATGAGGAACGCGACCGTCGCGAACAGGGTCAGCGCCACGACAGACCGCCCGAACCGGCGCGAGAGGGACGGCCTCATATGCCGACCTCCGCGCTGGTGTACCGAAGCCCGACGACGGTGAACAGGAACGTGAACGCGAAGTAGACGGTCGCCATCGCGCCGGCGACCTGCACGTCGTAGCCGACGCCGAGTTCCCGCGAGAGCTGGAGCGTCCAGACGACGAGCGTCTGGATGACGACGAGCGTCCCGAAAATCGCCAGTCCCGTCCGGAACGTGAGAATCAGCGCGCCGGTGATACCCGGTCGAATCTGCGGGAGGGTGACGTACCGAAACGTCTCGAACGGCGTCGCGCCGAGGGCTTGGGCGGCCTCCTCGGCGGCCGAGTCGACCTCGGCGTACGTTCCGCGGAGGATGAGCGTCGCGCGCGGCACCATCGAGTACACGAAGGCGACGAACAGCCCCGGAACGCTGACCGCAAAGGCGAGGTCGGTGGGCCGACTCCCGGTGAGGGTGGCCGCGACCGCCGTGACGACGCCATTGTTCCCGAACAGCACCAGAATCATGAACGCGGCGACGATGCCGGGGAGGCTGATGGGAAACGAGACGAGCGTGACGAGCAGGTCCTCGCCGGGCAGGTCGTACTTTTCGAGGGCGTGCGCGATGGGGACGGCGAGTCCGACCGAAACGAGCGTCGTTCCCGTGGTCAGCCACAGAGAGTCGAACGCCACCCGGCGGTAGTAGGGGTCCCCGAACAGCGTCGCGTAGGCGTCGAGCGAGAACCCGACCGACCGGTACTGGGCGGTCGAGACGCTGATGCGAACGACTTCGGAGAGGGGATACAGCCCCGCGACGAGCACCAACGCGGCAAACGGCGCGCACAGCGCGACGATGCGGCGGTACTCGCGCTCCCGTTCGGTGACGGGGTTCGCGACGGTCTCGACCGCGTCGACGACTCGTGGCGTGAGCGCCCGGACTGTCGAGAGCGAGCTGTTCTCGGCGTGTCGGTCGGACATCCTCAGATGTTCGCGCCGCGCGTTATCTCTCGGATGATGTCTTCCTGCCGGTCGACCAACTGGCCGTAGTCGACTTGGAACTCCGTCCGGTCGTACTCGGCCGGGTCGATGAACTCCTCGGGAAGCTCCAGCTCCGAGGAGCGAATCGGCCTGACGTAGGCGTCGAGGAACTGCTGTTGACCCTCCAGCGAGAGGACGTAGTCCATGAATAGCTTCCCCGCCGCCGGGTTCGGCGCGCCCTCCAAGAGCGCGTAGCCGTACGGCATGTTGAGCGCGCCTTTGTTCCCGTTTTTGCCGCCCAAGAGCGCGACGCCGACGTTCTCTTCTGCGACCTCGTCGTTGTTGTACTTGAGGTCGAGCCCGGAGTAGTCGTACCGGATGAACGTGGCGTACTCGCCGCGGGAGAACTGCGCGAGGAAGTTGTCGGTGAATTCAGCGCCGCCCTCCTGAATCCGCTCGTAGTAGTTGATGACGGGCTGGAGGTCGTCCATGCTACCGCCGCGGGCGTTGTTAATCGACAGCGCAGCTGCGAGTCCGACCGCCGCCTGCGGGGTCTGGAGCGCTAGGTCCTGCATGATTTCGGGCCGGAGCAGGTCCTCCCACGTGGTCGGCTCGTCGAGGCCGCGCTCCTCGTAGATGTCCTTCCGGTAGGTCACGGCCGTCGTCACTCGACGGGTCGCCGTGACGTGGCCGTCGTCGGTCTTGAGCGAGTCAGGTACCTTGTCCCACCCCTGCGGCTTGTACGCCTGCGTGAAGCCCTCGTTCCGGGCGACGATGCCGTAGGTGTAGCCGCCGTTGTACCCGGAGTGCGTCATGTTGTTCGAGTGCGAGCGCATGTGCTGGAGCGCCTCGCCCGACGAGCGGTCGTCGTCGTGGACGGCCACGCCGTAGGAATCTTCGAACGACTGCATCAGCGACGGCCAGTTCATCCACCCGGACTGGACGCAGTAGAAGTACAGCATATCGGGGAACGCGGTGGCCTCGATGTTCGTCTGGAAGTCCTGATAGCCGACCTCGTACGTCTCCGCGTCGTCGCCACCGGAACCCGTCGCGTCGGCGTCACTCTCGGAACTGCTCGTCGTCAGACAGCCGGCGAGACCCGCCACCGCCGCGGCAGAACCCCCGATGAAACTCCGCCTTGTTGATACCATCACTCGGGCAACACGACCGGCCGCTAAAGGGAATTGCTATGAGCCTAACGTAGCCGTTTTCGACGGTTGGAACGCCCACATAGCGCTACAAAGGGGACAATAGGATGCGGAGGTGGAGACGCGCTAGTTCTTGAACGCGCCGGCGACGAGAAGCGGGAAGACGAGCGTCGCCTCGGCTTCGATTTGCGTGTAGTTCGTGTCGTGGTCCTTGATTTTCCCCCACGACACGGCTTCGTTCGGGGGCGCGCCCGACAGCGAACCGTCGCCCTCCATCCCCGTCGAAATGTAGACGACGTAGTCCGCGCCGCCGCGGAAGAGGTTCGTCATGATGGCGTGGTGCTTGGGGACGCCGCCGCCGACGGCGATGAGACCGGTTTCATCCGCGAGGAGGCCGTCTTGGATGAGCGAGTCGTAGTCGTCAAGAATCTCGATGCCGACCTCCTTGTCGTAGCCCTGCCGGTAGTAGTAGAGGAAGTTACCCACCTCGGCGTCGGTGAGCGCCGGACAGTAGACCGGCACGTCGTTGTCGGCCGCCTGCTTCAACACCGAATGTTCGTCGTCGAGCGTCGCGCCCAGTTCGCGGGCGAACGCCGTCGGCGTCCGCACTTTCTCCTCCGCGAAGAAGTCCTCGAAGAAGTCGTAGAGGTACTGTTCGAGCCAGACGTACCGGTCGGAGGGGACGTAGATGTTGCCGAGGCGGTTGATGCCGCGCTCGCGGAGTTCGCCCTCGTCGGCGTCCCACGAGCCCATCTTGAACGGTTTGGCGGTCTTGATGATGTCCTCGGTCAGCGAGCCGGAGGTCGTGATGAGCACGTCGACGAACCCCTCGCGGACGAGGTAGGCGACGGCCTCGCGCAGGCCCGACGAGATGATGTTCGAGGTGAACGTCAGATAGACGGTCGCATCCGCGTCCTGCATCTCCTCCGCGATGTCGATGGCTTCGGCGAGCTGCGTCGCCTGAAAGCCGGTCGTCGCGTACGCGTCGAGGAACTCGTCGAAGTCGAACGCGCCGTCGAAGTCGTAGCCCCGAACGTCGGCCGAGTCGATGGCCTCGTCGCTTCCGGGGACGACGTGGTCGTGAGTGTCGTCTTCGGTCATCGGGTACGGCTCGCACCGGCGCGCTTGAATCAGTTCCGTTTGGACGCGAAAAATCGCGTGATAGCGTGGTGATTCACACCAATTCGCTCGGAGACAGTCACCGCACCGAAAGCGACTCGTCGGCCTCGACGGACTCGGGGCGAGTGTACCACCACGCCCACGCGACGAGTACGCCCTGGAGCGGCAGGCGAAGCCACAGCGCGGCGTCCGAGGGTTCCCGAAACGCCGCCGGAACGCCGTCGAGCACGATGTCGCTCGTCGCCATGTAGACGTTCGCGGGGAAGACCGCAATCAGCAGTGCGATGAGCCCCCACGCGGCGACGCGTTGGGTGCGGCGGACGACGACGCCGACGCCGAGGGCGATTTCGACGACGCCCGAGACGTAGACGAGCGCGAGCGCCGCCGGGAAGACGGGCGGAACGACCTGCGCGTACGCGTTCGGCACGACGAAATGCATCACGCCGGCGAGGACGTAGAGGCAACCCATCGCGTACCGGAGCGGCGTCTTGAATCGGCGGAGTCGTTCGGCGGCGAGAGTCATCCCGAATCGACGTTGGACCGGCGATGGAAGACGCTGTCGGCGGCAACGACGCGGCGGCCACGGACGCTTTCGAAGCTCACTAATCAAACAATAAGACAGTAGTTATACTGATATGTCCGTCTCTCCGTCTCGTGGCCGAAGCGACCGAAGTCGGGGCAAACCGCCGGCGGGCTGGGAGCCGACCACGGGACTCCCGCGTCGATAGTCCCAACCACGACGACGGCGTCGTTCGCCACGAACGGGTGAATTTCAGGCGATTTCGGGTGTTACGGTGATATCTTCGTGGCGGTGTGAACGCGGTCGCACGCGCCGCGGTGGAGCGGATGCGTTTCGGGGCATCAAACAATTCGGGAACGCGTCCAAATCACGACCGAAGTGGGACGTTCCCGACTGCTCGGCTCGCTCGAACAAAGAAACGCCGAGTGTGGTGCTGTACGCCCCCGAATCGACAGGGAGTGAGACGGACGGTTCGTCGGAAGAACGTCGTCGTTCCAAGCCGCGGTCGGGACCACGACTGGCGAGCAAAAATTACCAGAACATCTAGTAGAAAATAGTTTGTTTTCAGAGTATTCTCCGCGACCCCGGCGTCGTCGAACGAGGTGTTCGAGCTACTGATAGTACGGGTCGATATATATCGCTACTAGCAATTGACTTGTAGGTGTTGTCGAGAGCCTGGGTTATGTCCGTAGATGGACGACAGACAGAGCCGTTCGTAGAGACGTTGATAGAGGGTTGCGAGAACATCCCGGCGGAGCCGACGCCGGGCGACTACGTGGTGGTGGACGTGACCCACTTCTCGGCGACCGTCGCGGAACTGCTCGCGCTCGGCGCGGAGTACGTCCACGTGACCGACGAGCGCGGCGACGAACCGGCGTACCAGGAGGACCACCCCGAGTGTCTCATCGGCGGCGGTAAGACCGACGACTACGAGCCGAACCCCGGCTACGACTTCTTCAACTCGCCGAGCTACGTCCAGCAGTTGGACCTCGACGGGCGGCCGACCGCGATGACCTCCACGAACGGCGGGCGCGCGGTCTCGACGCTCCGCGAGCGCGGCGGGTCCGATGTCGAGGTGTTCGTCGGCGGCTACACGAACGCCGCGGCGGTCGCGGACCTGCTCGAAGCCCGCGGGCGGCCGGTCAACATCGTCGCCAGCGGGTCGAGCGGCCAGCCGACGCCCGACGACACCCTCGGCGCGGCGCTCATCGACGAGTGCCTCCACGGCGACGGCCTCACCGACCGCGACCGCGAGCGGTACGCGCGCCTCCTCGTGACCGCGAAGGGGCCGCGATACGAGCAGAAACACGAGATTCGGCGGCGCGACCTCCACGAGTTCGAGACGGCTATCGACTCTCGGTCGGTCGTGCCCGTCCTCCGCGGCGACCGCCTCGTCCCCGCGAGCCGGGTCGATGTCTGAGGCGACGCCCGTCCAGCGACCGCGGTTCGGCGCGTCGATGGATATCCGCTACGCCGACGAGGTCGCGTCGTTCGCCGGGTTCCTCCGGCGGTTCGACCTGAACCACGTCGAACTCCGCGCGGGGTATCTGGACGTGCAACCGGGCGAGCGAGACGCCGAGCGCCTAAGGGCGGTCGCCGAGGAGTTCGACGTGAGCTACACGGTCCACGGTCCGCACCTCGACGTCGCACCCGGAAACGTCAACGAGCGCCTTCGGACCGCCGCGGTCGCGGCGACGAAAGACGCCATCGAACTCGCCGCGGCAATCGACGCCCGCGGCGTCATCGTCCACGGAGGGACGATTCGGACGCGCTACCCCGACCACGTCCGCGAGCACACCCGCGAGCAGGCGGTCAGAACACTCCGCGAGTGCGCCGAGTTCGCCGCCGAAGTGGGCGTCCCGGTCTGCCTCGAAAACCAGCGCGACAAATCGGGCACGCGTCGGCACACGGCGACTCCGGACCGACTCGCGGCGTTCCTCGACGACGTCGGCGTCGGCGACGAGTTCCTGAAGCTGACGCTCGACGTGGGGCACGCGAAGGCGACCGACGTCGATTACGAGCGGTTCGTCGAGCGGTTCGGTGACCGCATTCACGTCGCGCACCTCCACGACAACGACGGGACGGAAGACGCACACGAGCCGCTCCCGTCGTTCCGGTCGGTCGCCGCGGACATCGGCGCTCCGTACAACGTCTTGGAGATGAAGTCCCGCGCCGACGTCGAGCGCTGCGTGAGCGCGACCGACGCCTGACGGTCGGCGTCGGTGTCGGCGTCAGCGTCGGCGTCGGCGGCGTCGCCACCGCTCGATTCCCGGTTCCGAGCCGTTCTTTTTTTCGACGCGAGCAGTTCGTGCAGTCGCATCCGAATCGGTCCGCGAGCGCCGCGGCCGGCCGGCGTCCGGAGCGCGATATACTGCTGTGATTGCTATGTACTGCCACCGATTACTCCACAGAGTATAGTCGGATATACAGTCGTACGCTGTGCTCATACCAACGATTAACCAATTCGCTTAACGACCACCACCCGGATGGTGACAACGTCCAACAACTCGAGTAGTGCGTTCAGTTTCGACCACAGGGACATGATGGCGTTCATCCTCGTCATGTCGCTGCACGGTTTGCAGAGCATGATTACGGAACTCCTGCCGGAGTTCTCGATAGGCGGGTTAGGCGTCTCTATCGGACCGTTCTGGTTCGTCGCGATGTCGGTCGTTCTCCTCTTCCGGTCGTTTTGGGCCTGTCTCGCGATTCCGGTCGGTGGCATCGTCTTCGGTGAAATTCTCATCGGTGACTTCAGCGCGCTCGGCGCGGTCGAGGGCCTCATCGTCATCACGCTGTCGTGGTTCTTCGCGATGTCGCTCATCACGGACCCGAAGAACGTCAAGCAAATCGCGGCGGTGGGTTTCCTCGCGAAGGCGATGGAAGAGACCGCGGCGTGGTTCATCGACGTCGGGAAGTTCTACGTCGGCGTCGAAGAGCTCGAAGCGATTTCGTGGCTCCCCGAGACCGTGTGGGCAACCGAGGGAATCGGGGCGCTGCTCCAGATTATCATCGCCGGCGTCATTTTCGGGGCGATTCCGACGCTGTTTCTCTACCCGCGACTCCGCGGGAAAATCGAACCGCTACTCGGCATGAGCCCCGTCGAGGGCCGCGACGGTCCGATGTTCACGCGCACGTCGCTGAAGCGACTCATCGCGTGGGTGGCGCTGATACCCGTCGCGTTCGCGTTCGAGACGCTGAGCGAGACCAGCGGCGGGCTCATCACGTTCACGCCGGAGTTCGTCGAAACGTACGGCCAAGCGTTCTTGTTCGTGCCGATTGCCATCGCGGCGGTCGTCTCGTTCGGGCTCGTCGCCTACCGCCAGCGCAAGGTCGACGGCTTGCAGGACTGAACCCCCATCTTTTGTTTTCATGAGCAGCAACAACATCGTCGTCGAGGACCTGACGTTTCAGTACCCCGGCGGCGACGAGGCGGTACTGCGCGACGCGAGCGTGACGATAGAGCCGGGCGAGTTCACGGCCGTCGTCGGTGGCAACGGCAGCGGCAAGACGACCCTGTGTAAGACGTTCAACGGCCTCATCCCGCACTTCTTCGAGGGGACGTTCGACGGGCGCGTCAGCGTCGCCGGCACCGACACCCGCGAGTCGGACGTGGCCGAACTCTCGAAGACGGTCGGTTACGTCTTTCAGGACTTCGAGAACCAACTCGTTCAGGAGACGGTCCGCGACGACGTGGAGTTCGCGCCCCTCAACCACGGGCTCGACGACTACGCCGAACGGGCGACCCGCGCGCTCGAAACCCTCGGTCTCGACCACCTCGAAGACCGGTTCATCTGGGAGCTGAGCGGCGGCCAGCAACACCTCGTCGCGCTCGCGGGGGTGCTGGCGATGGACCCCGAGTTCATCTTCGTCGACGAGCCGGCCGCACAGCTCGACCCCCGAAACGCCCGCGAGACGTACGAACAGCTCCGACGACTCAACGAGGAGCGCGACAAGACGATAATCGTCATCGAACACCACTCCGAGTTCATCGCCGACTACTGCGACGAGATGGTGCTCGTCTCCGACGGCGGGGTCGCCTGGAAGGAACCGGTCGAAGTCGGGCTCAACAGGCTCGACGACCTACTCGCACACGACATCCACCCGCCGCAGGTCACGCAAATCGCCGACGGCCTGCCGGCCGAGGTCGGGACCCTGCCCGACGGACGGTATCCCGTGACCGTCGACGAGGCGGCGACGGCGTTTCAGCCCGCCACGGCGCGCGGGTCGCGGGCCGCGGTCGACGGCGGCGCGGTGGTGGCAGCCGGTGCGGGCACCGACGGCGCACCGACCGACCACGAGCGGGACGAGAGCGCGCTGGTGACGATGCGCGGTGTCGGCCACGGCTACCCCACGCTTCGAGAGGGGTACAACCACGTCCTCGATGGACTGGACCTCGAACTGTACGCGGGCGACCGTGTCGCGCTCGTCGGAGCCAACGGCTCCGGGAAGTCGACGCTGTTGCGGTTGCTGACGGGGCTGGAGTCCCCGGACCAAGGGGAGGTGACGGTCCTCGGCCGAGACACGAGCGAGACGCTTCCCGAGCAGTTGGCCGACGACACCGTCTACATCCACCAGAACCCCGAGGAGATGTTCGTCGAGGACACCGTCCGCAAGGACATCGCCTACTACCTCGAAAACCGCGACGCCCCGAACGTGGACGACCGCGTCGACGAGATTCTCGCGTATCTGGACCTCGAACACCTCGCGGACCGCGACGGCCGCTTGATGAGCCTCGGCCAACAGCGCCGCGCGTCGCTCGGCATCGGGCTCGCGACCGACCCGACGGTCGTCCTCTTGGACGAACCCACGGGCAGTCTCGACCTCCAGAGCCGCCGCGAGGTGACCGGCATGCTCCGGAAGGCCGAGAGCCGCGTCGAGACCGTCGTCGTCGCCTCGCACGACCTGCAACTGGTCGCGGCGTGGGCCAACCGCGTCCTCGTCATGGGTGAGGGCGAGGTGCTCGCGGACGCGCCGGCGGCGGCGGTGTTCTCCGACCCGGACCTCCTCGCCGAGACCGACCTGCGCCAGCCGCAGGTGGTCGAACTGAGCCGGCGACTCGGGCTGGAATCCCCCGCCCTCAGCACCGACGCGATGTGCGAAACGCTGGCGCGGTCGCTCGGCGACGACGTGGTCGCAGATGGCGGTGGCGGCGGCATCGACGAGGCCGGCGATAGCGACGACGAAGCCGAGTCCGATGGAGGGACGCGATGAAGTACGTCGACGCGCTCACCGACATCTCGGTCGCCGACGTCAAGGTCGATTTGATGCGGACGGCCTACGACAACGAGGACGCGCTGTTGAACAGCTTCGACCCGCGCGTGGTGCTCGTGTGGACCGTGCTGTTCATGATTATCCCGTGGCTGTTCTACGATACGCTCCCGCTGGCCATCCTGCTCGCGGCGGCCTTCGCGCTCGCCGCGCTCTCGCAGGTCAGCAAGTACCTCCTCGCGTTGCTCCTGTTCGGTCAAGTCACCAACGTCGGCTTCTTCGTGGTGTTGGTCCCGCTCATCGGCGGGGCGATGCGAGCGGTGGGCCACTTGGGTGACAACGCTGGTCGGGTCGTCGAAGGCGTCACAACGGGTGATGTGAGCGTGTTCGCCGAGACCGGGACTATCGTCGCAGCCGCGGTCGGCCGGGGTATCCACACCGCCACGACCAGTCAGGAAGTCGGAATCGACGCCGTCGGGGCGCTCGTCCCGTTCTTCCTCAAGCTCACGATTATCTCGGTCATCAGCCTCGCCGTCTTCTCGGCGATGAGCCCGCAGAAACTCAGCAAGGGGATGTTGCGTCTGGGCGTCCCCCGACAGCTCACGTTCGCCATCGCCTACGGCTACCGGATGATGCCGCTTCTCGTCGAGGAGTACCACGCGCTCATCAACTCCTTCCGCCTCCGGAGCAAGGTTCCCGAGAAACAGGGACTGTTCAGGTGGCGCTACTTCTCCTACCTGCTGACGCTCTCGGTCAAGGCGTTTTATCCGCTGATTTTCAACGTGGCGAAGCGCTCGCGGGTCACCGTGGAAGCGATGGAGACGAAGGGGTTCTCGCGCTCGCTGGGCGACGAGCGGAGCCAAGCCCTCCGGACCGAGGGCATGATGGTGCGGACCCGAGACGTCACGTTCGTCTTCGGGTCGCTGCTGTTCGTCGCCGCGGTCTGGGTGTTCACCTGAGCTGACGGCACGCGTCGCCCCGCGAACTATTTTCGACTCCGTACGACTACCGAGCACGGGGGACGGCTACCGAACGGAAAGTGAGGCAGACAATCCACATAGCAACCACTTCATCGGACATCGCCGTCAACGAGCGTATGCACGCGAGACAGACGCCGCCGGTCGGACGCGGGAGACGCTCGGGGAGTGGTGAACCGAGATGAAACCCGAAACACGGACGCAAGGAGCGGACGACGAGTCAGCGGGGGCAAGCGAGGAACCCGCCGGTGCCACGCATCGATACCTCCCGTGGGCAGTCGCCGCCGGGTCGGCCGTCTCGGTCGTCGCGCAACTCGCGGCGCTCCCGCCGGACCCGACGACGACGGCGCTCGACCTCGTCGGCGAGGGCGTCGTCGTCGCCGTGCTCTTCGCGTGTCTGTTTGTGGTGCAACGAATCCGCGACCCATCGGTCTTCTATCCGCTGGCGGGCGGCGTCGCGGCCTCGTACCTGTTCGCGCTGACCGACTTCCTCGACGAGTTCGTCGAACAGCCCGTCTGGTTCAGCTACCTGTTCGAAGACGGCGCGCAGGCGGTCGGCGCGGTGCTCCTCGTGTTCGGCCTCTATCGGTGGACCGTCGCGCGCCAGCGACGGGAGACCGAACTCCGCCAACAGCGCGAACAGCTCGCCGTCCTCAACCGCGTCCTCCAACACGACATCCGCAACGACGCGCTGGTCATCCGCGGGTGGGCGTCGGTCGTGCGGAAGGAGGCGGGGTCGGCGGCCGACGAGCGACTGGAGAACATCGTCGCCGCGAGCAACGGCATCATCGACCTCACCGAGAGCACGGCGCAGTTCACCGACGTGCTCACCTCGGACCGCGCCGCCGACCTCGAACCGAAGCCGCTGGCCGAGACCGTCGAGACGGAGCTTCGGAAGGTCCGTGCCGCGCACGACGCCGACGTGGTCGTCGCCGGCGACCTCCCCGAGGTGAACGTCCTCGCCCACAGCATGCTCTCCGCGGTCTTTCGGAACCTTCTCGTCACGGCCGTCGAGCGGGCGGACGCAGAGCGCCCACAGGTCCGCCTGCGCGCCGAGCGCGGTTCGGAGACCGTGACCGTCCGCATCTCCGACGACGGAGCGTCGTTCCCCGAGGACGCCCTCCCGGACGCGGGCGAGACCGTCGCGGAGACGCCCGACTCCCGAACCGGTCTCTCGCTCGTCGCCGCGCTCGTCGAGCAGTTCGGCGGGAGCATCGCGGTCGAAAACGACCCCGACGGCGGCACGACCGTCGCAGTCACCCTCAGAACCGCCGAGGACGCGACGGAGTCTCCCACCGACCGGGTCGCTGAGAACGCCGGCGACGCCGAATCGACGCCCGCGGGGTCGCCTGCGACGAGCGTCGGCGGGGACGCCCGAGACGACTTCGCCGCCGTACATTCGGACCACGAATCGTCGGCCGGTCGAGGCCCGTCGGCCGGTCGCGGCGACGCCGCCAACTACTGAGGCTCCGTCTCGGCTTCTCGCTTGCACCCGCTGTCCTCTGTCTCCACCTTCGCACCCTCGCCCGGAACCACGTCTCCCCCGCGTCAAGCATATGTGCACGCCCCGAATAGCAGTCGGTAGTGAGCGATTCACACGACTCCCCGGGCGGGAAACGCGGCCCCGAGAGCAAGGTCAGCCGACTGCTCCGCGAGCGCGGCTTCGACGGCTTCGGTGCGGAGCTCGAACGCCGCTGGACCGCTGAGGCGGGCGCGCGGTCGAGCCTCCGCGACCTCGCTGACGCGTTCAACCGCCGGCTCCTCCGCGCGGCGCTCGCCGAGCGGAACGAGCGCGCCCTCGACGGCGAAATCGAGAGCCTGTACCGCGTGCTCACCGACGACGACGTGTCGAGCGGGGCGCGAACGAAAGCAGTCCACCGACTCGAACGCACCGGCGTCGACGTCGAGCGACTGGAGTCCGACTTCGTCTCGCATCGGGCGATGCGCACCTATCTCACCTCGTACCGCGGCGTGACGCCGCCCTCAGAGACCGACCGCGATGGCGGCGACCTCCGCGAGCGCCGCACCGAAACCATCCGACGCCTGCTTGGTCGCGTCGAGCGCGTCACCGAGAAGTCGCTGTCCGACCTCGCGGCCGCCGACGAACTCGACATCGACCCCGAGACCGCCGAACTGTACGTCGATGTTCGCGTCCACTGCCCGGACTGTAACGCTCACTACACCGTCGAATCCCTCATCGACCGCGGCGGTTGCGACTGCGACTAACGCCGCTTCACGCATCGTCCTCCCCGATATCGAGCATCCCGAAGCGACTGGGTTCCGAGTTCGAAAGCCGTTCCGAAGCCCGCCGCGGTTCGAAACACGTTCCACCGATATCTGTGGAACGAGTTGTATGCCACCGCCGTCAGACGGAGATACGAGGCAGAAAGACGAATGGCACGAAGGCCGTCGCGGACGAATCAACGATTGAATCGACGATTGTCTTCCCGAGACGGCTCAAACCGCGGTCTCGAGACGCCGATACGCGGATTCGAGCTCGGGGCGAGAAACACGTTCCAAAGATATCTATGGAACGAGTTTTGGACTTGTCACCAACTGTTTTCACGGACCCCGGTGTGGTCACTGTATGGCCACGACGAACGCACCGGCCCGCCTGACCGTCGCCGGAATCGGCGGCGTCGACGAGACCACCGTCGCGTTCGAACGCGGCGTCACCGTCCTCACGGCAGGGGATGCCGCCGACCGAACGTCGCTCCTTCGGGGTCTCGTGACCGCGCTGGGAAGCGACGAGCACTCGCCCGACTGCGACGCCGATACCGACGACAGCCGGGTCGAACTCGCCGTCGAGGGCGAGCGGTACGTGCGGACGTTCGCGGGAGAAGGCGACCGGGTCGTCGCGTCCGGCGACCCGTATCTCGACGACCCGGCGGCCGCCGACCTGTTCGCCTTCCTCCTCGGCTCGAACGAGGCCCGACAGGCGGTCACGGCCGAACGCGACCTGCGGAAACTCGTTATGCATTCGGTCGACATCGACGACGTCAACGAGGAAATCGCTGACCTCCGCGCCGAACGCGCCGAGTTAGACGACCGAATCGAGGCGCTCGCGGCGCTCGAATCCGACCGGCCGGGGCTCCGCGACCGCCGCGACGAACTCGACGCGACTATCGAGCGACTCGAAGCCGAGTTAGCGGACCGGCAGGCGACCCTCGACGGAATCGAATCGGCGGCGGTCGACGGCGACACCGGCGCCGAAGCGAACCCCGAACCCGACGCTAACGGGTCCGATGCAGAGGCGCGACAGGGCCGGCGACGGGAGTTGTACGCGGCGCTCGACGACATCGAGTTCGAACTCGAAGCGGAGCGGGAGTCGCTGGACGCGCTCGACGCAGAAATCGACGACATCGAATCGGAACTGGACTCGCGTCCCGCCGACCCGGCCGCCGAACTCGACGACTTGACCGACGAACTCGCGGAGTCACGGGCGCGAAAACGACGACTGGATGCCGACATCACGGACGTGCAGCGGACGCTCCAGTTCAACGAGCAGTTCCTCACGTCGGAGACATCGCCCGTCGCCGCTGCGAGCGAGGTCGAACGCGAGAGCGAGAACGACGAAAGCGACGGCGAGTCGGACGACGGCGACAGTGTCGTCTGTTGGACGTGCGGAACGTCGGTTCCCGAAGCGAGCATCGAATCGACGCTCGACCAACTCCGAGCGCTCCGCGACGACCGCCGCGAGGAGCGCGCCGAACTCGCAGACCGCATCGAACGACTCCAAGAACGTCGGTCCGAACTCGAAGCCCTGCGAGAGCGACGACGGGACCTCGAAACCCGACGCGAGGAGTTACGCCGTGAGCGCGCCGAGCGTCGGTCCCGCGTCGAAGACCTTCAAGCCCGACGCGACGATGTCGAATCGGACATCGTCGACCTGCAACGCGACGCCGAGGACGCCGAGGCGGGCGAGCGCGACCGCGCCGCGCTCCTCGACGCCCACCGCGAGGTCAACCGCGTCGAATTCGAGTTGGAACGGCGGCGCGAGGAACGCAACGCCGTCGTCGACGAGCTCGAAGCCCTCGACGCCGAACTCGACCGACGGACGGACTTCGAAACACGGACGGATGAAATCGATGACCGAATCGACGACCTCCGAGACCGCATCGAACGACTCGAACGCGCGACGGTCTCAGCGTTCAACGACCGCATGGCGGACGTTCTCGACGCCCTCGAACACGACCGACTCGCCCGTGTCTGGGTCGAACACCGGAACGACGGAGATGGCGGCGACGACGCGCTCTCGACCGGACGGTTCGTCCTCCACATCGAGCGCCGGACTGACGACGGGAAGACCTACGAAGACGTTATCGACCACCTCTCGGAGTCGGAGCGCGAACTCGTCGGCCTCGTGTTCGCCGTCGCCGGCTACCTCGTCCACGAGGTGTCCGACGACGTTCCATTCCTCGTTTTCGACTCGCTAGAAGCTGTCGACGCCGAGCGCGTCCGCCGACTCCTCGACTACGTCCGCCCGCACACCGACTATCTCGTCGTTGACGTGTCCGGCGAGAGCGCGCGAGCGCTCTCCGAGCCGTACCGACGACTTCGGGCTCTGTGACTCTGAACTGCGGTCCAAAACGAGCCCGACCTGACAGACTTAGCTCTGTAATCGCAACCGCTGAAAACGAAGTACTCGGGGAGCTGCCCGAAGCCACGCAGGGGTTACACGGGCAGGTCTGTTATGTACGGCCGGTCTTCATCGAAACGACGACGCAGGCTCGGCCGCGCGGTCGAAGGTGGCCTGCGTGTCCTCGAACGACGACTCGAAGGTCACGATACTGTCCACGTCGAACCGGCCCGTTTCGATTCCCTCGATGGCCTCGGGGTACGTGTTACAGAACCTGAACGACCCCTTCAGGTCGTACTCTTGGCCGATGGTCTCGACGATGTCGGTGGGGAACTCGGGTTCGAAGGGGATACCGACGAAGACGACGGTGCAGCGCGCTGAGACCGTCAACGACTGACACCAAGAGAACGCCGAGGCGGGGTTACTACGTGGACCTATTTGTCATTAGTCATGTAGATAACTAGCATATCTAATATCGCCCCAGATGGGTCAGAATATATTTGTATCTCATAATTTGCTATATTAACACCTCAAAAATACAAAATATAAGTTTAAATCCGGTATTATACATAACTATACTACCTTATTCAGATTATTCAACTTATTTAGATTCTTCAGATCATGTTTATTCGCCTCATCGCCAGTAATAATGTTGTTAGTAATCAATATTACTGGTCGCTAAAACCGTGTCGCCGTCGTTTCGAGCAGGCGCAACAGTACGGCGACCGTGAGTAGCTAGCCCGCTGTCGTCCGAAACACATCCCGACGAGGTTCTCACGTCGCGGACGGTCGGGGTCAGTTCCGCTATGAACTGCATTAGTTATCCAGATAATTCGCTCATTACCAGTCGATATACCCGAATTCGGAGGGTTCATCCGTCACCTACCACGGTTTTCTCATACATGGGCATACGTCGTTGTAGCCAGTGGCAGTCTCCCCCTTACCGTCAGCGACCGAGGAGGGAGCGTTGACAGCATGGCGTCGGTCATCGCCGTTCTCGCAATTGCACTCTTGGCGGCTCTGTTTATGTCGTTCACCGTCGGTGCAAACAGTAACTCGGCACCCGTCGCGCCCGCCGTCGGCGCGAACGCTCTTTCGGTTCTCCGAGCGGCCCTCCTCGTCGGTATCGTGGCCGGACTCGGAGCGATTCTCCAGGGTGGCAGTATCTCGGAAACCATCGGCAAGGACCTCGTCACCGGCGTGTCGATTACGCCGCTCGCGGCGGCGGCGGCCCTGCTGACCGCCGCGACGCTCATCACAATCGGCAACACCTACGGCTATCCAATCCCGTCGGCGTTCACCGTCACGGGGGCGATGATAGGTGCCGGTCTCGCCCTCGGCGGCGGCTTCGCCGTCGACGAGTACGTCGTCATCCTCGGGTTCTGGTTCGCGATTCCGCTCGTCGAGGGCGTCCTCGCGTACGGACTCGCGCGCGGCCTTCGAAGCGACGCCATCCCCGAAACCGTCGGGATTCCCGTCCTCGGTGGCACGGTCGGCTACGCGTTGGCCAACATCCAGCTCACGGTCATTCCAACCGCCGCCGGGACACAGGGTTCAGTCGCCCGATACCTCGCCACCACGTACCAGTTCCTTCCGACGGTCGTCGGCGGCTCGTACACCCTCGGGATGGTCGTCGTGAGCGTGGTCGGCGGGCTCGTTGCGCTCGTCGGGACACGGGCGTTGCTCCACCGCGACGAGACTGCGGGCATCAATCAGTTCCTCGTCGCGCTGGGGCTCATCGTCGTGTTCACGAGCGGCGGCACGCAAGTCGGCCTGGCGACCGGTCCGCTGGAAGCCGTGTTCGAGACTGACCTCCAGCTCTCGTCGATTTACCTGCTCGCGCTGGGTGGCGGCGGCATCCTCCTCGGGGCGTGGATTCGAGGGCCGCGACTCGTTCAAGCCGTCTCGAACGAATACGCGTCGCTCGGGCCGAGGCGGTCGATAGCCGCCCTGATTCCCGCCTTTCTGATCGCACAGCTCGCGATTGTACTTGGGATTCCAATCTCGTTCAACAAAGTGATGATTGCGAGTATCGTCGGAAGCGGACTCGCCGCCAGTTCGTCGGGCGGAAGCGGCGTCTCACCGCGGAAAGTCGGCATCACGATCGGGTCGTGGGTCGGGTCGATGCTGGGAGCGGGCGTCATCAGCTACGGCCTGTACCTCCTGTTGAACGCGGCCCCGTTCGTGGGATAGTCAGGAGACGAGTTGGTCGATAATCTCTTCCTCCGCGGCCTGCGTTTTCATCCCCTCCCACGTCTCGAAATCGGTCGTGGCGGCGATATACTCGTTGAGGCGGTCACGCGAGATGTCTTGGGCGTCGTCGATGTCGTCGAATGCCCACGGACTCTGCTCACAGAACGTGTCGAACGAGTCGAACTCGGTGTGGTCGCGCATGAACGACCGCGAGAAGAAGGCGTCCGACTGGACTCGGGCGCCCGCTTGCAGTTTATCGATTCGAGTGAGTGCGTCCCCGACTCTCTCTTCGAGGTCCTCCAGCCCGGTAATCTGAAGTTCCATAGCGGGGGTGGTGTCTCGACGCGGGTAAAAGCCACGACCACTCACTGGCGTCAGTTCGAGGAGACACACAGTCCCCGCGTCCGGTTCGCACCTCGTCGGACCGAAGGGCCTGAGGACTCGTCGGAGCCGGATAGATTCCGAGACACCGAAATGGGCTACGTTCTGGGGATGCCGGTCAGGGCGTTTGTCCCACCTCTCAGCGTCGAGCGCGGCACAGCGGCCGGCGACGGGACCGGTACACTAGTTCGTGTTTGTGTCCGCAACGTACCGCACGGGCTCGCTGTCGCTCAGTACGCGGTCACGGCCGCGCGTTTGTCGCGCGGCCCCGCGGCGACGACCGGGCGGCGACGAGCACGAGACCGGTCGCCGGTGGCTGTCGTTCCATCGGCTCTCGCTTACGGTTTCGTCGCAGTCAACAGCCAGTCGTTCGGCGTTCGTCGTTCGACGTTGAACCCGTCGATTTCCGCGGGGTCGCGGTCGGTCAGCCCGCCGAGGAACCGCCGGACCGGCGTCGGGTCGCGGTCGCTGACGAGTGCGAACGTTTCGCCGCTCGCCAGCGCGGTGAACCGTTCTGCGACCCGCTCCTTCCGTCGTTCCGGCGGGTCCCCGCGGATGTCGAGTGCGCCGTCGGGAGCATCGACGTCCCACGCGGTCGCCGCCGCCTCGGAGACCGACTCCGCGAGTGTTTCGAACGCCGGTGCGGCGTCGCCGGGCGCGGGCGTCTCCTGAAACTGCGGGGAGAACGGAAGCTCGGCGAGCACCGTCGCATCAAGCCGTTCGCTGGCGGTCTCACCGGGAAAGAGCCGGTGAGTGTCGCCGCAGGAGGGGCAGGCAAACTCGCGCATATTGACGACCGCCCCGAGAACCGGAACCTCGTTGTCCCGGAAGAGTTCGATACTCCGCGCCGTGTCGTCAAGACTCGACTCGAAGGGCGTCGTCACGACGACGACGCCGTCGACAGAAATCTCTTGGAGCGTCGTCAGGACCACGTCGCCGGTACCCGGCGGCAGGTCCAACACGAGGGTGTCGTCAGCGCTCCAGGCGGTATCCGCGAACAGTTCGGTCAGCGCGTCGTGGGCCATCGCGCCCCGCCACGCCAGCGGCGCGCCCGACTCCATCAATCCGACGCTCATCACGTCGAGCGAGGCGTCGGGCCCCGCCACCGAGACGGGAAGCGGGTGGCCCTCGTCGTCCGAGTGCACGGGGCCTTCGACGTCGAGCAACGACGGGACGTTCGGGCCGTGGATGTCCGCGTCGAACAGCCCGGCTGAATGCTCGCCGGCGAGTGCGCACGCCAGACCGGTCGAAACGGTCGATTTCCCGACGCCACCCTTGGCACTGGCGACGGCGATAACGGTATCGAACGCGTCCACGCCCGTCGCACCGCCGCCGGACGACGGCGAGACGGGCTCGACGTGCGCGCTCTCGACCGCGGGCACGTCACGGACCGCCTGCGCCATCGCGCCCACGACCTGCGTCGCGTTCGCGTCGTCGAACTCCGTCACGGCCGCGCGGACGGTCACGCTCCCCCCGTCGACGGCTATCGATTCGACCAGCCCGGCCTCGAAAACGTCGAGGTCGGCATCGGGGTCTCGGACGGCTCGGAGCGCCGATTCGACGCGGTCTCGAAGCTCGGACTCGGTGTCTGGCTCGTTGTTCGCCGGTTCGTGGTTCGTCGGGTCGTGTTCGTTCATGGTCAGAGGTTCGGCGTTCGATTGAGGTCGTCTTCGCCGGGCAGGGTGCGGTCGGTCTCGTCGAGGACGCCCGTGAACTGGCGTCGGAAGCTCCCGGAATCGACCGCTTGGGACCGGACCGCCGTTTCTCGCACGACGCTCTGTTCGTCGTCCGCGAGTCGGGACAGCGCCTCGGCCGCCCGGTCGGTTTCGACCCCGCCGAGTAAGTGTGCCGCCCACTCTCGCACCCGCTCGCTCGGGTCGTCGGCGGCAACAACGAGCGCATCGCACGCGTCCTCCCCGCGGAGTTTGAAAAGTGAGACGAGCGCGTTTCGCCGGGCGGCGTGGTGTTCGTCGTCGAGCGCGGCTTCGATGACCGCTTCGTGTTCTGCCCGGTCCAAGCGGTCGAGCGCGACGACGGCCTCGGCCCGAACCCACGGGTCGGGGTCGTCGGTCAGCGCCCGCGCGGTCTCGGCCGCGAGGTCGCCGCCGTGTTTCGCCAGCGCCTCCACGGCGAACTGCCGCACTTCGGCGTCCTCGTCTGTCGTCGCCGCGCGGGACAGCGCCTCCACGACGACCCTGTCGCCCTCCCGTTCGGCGAGCGCGAGTGCGGCCCGCCGACGTTCGACCGCGTCGTCGCCGGCGAGCGACGCAAGCAGGTCGGAGACCGGGTGGTCCTCGACGGGTTCCGTGTCGCTTGCACCGAGGTCGGAGAGCGTCGCCTCGCCGATGGTCACGTCGCGGTCGACCTCGATGTCTTCGAGGCCCGCAGGGTCGACGCCGAACCCGGGGCTCTGCTCGGGGTGTAGCTGTGGGTCCGGCGGTCCGTCGGTCGCCTCCTCTTCGTCTCTCACGCTCGCTCACCCCCGTCGTACGCGACCAACGCGGCCGCGACGACGACACCGGTCGCTCGGAGCACTGTCGCCGGGACGCCGGCCACGCAGAACAACGCGGCTCCGAGTGCGACGGCGGGCCGACCGTCGCGGAGCGCGGAGACGACGCCGGCGGTTCCGCCGGCCGCGGCGAAGGCGGCGAGACTCGTCGGAACGCCGACGACACCGCCGCCGACGAGCAGTACCGCCCCTGCGACGTACGGGGCGCTTGCGACGATTCCGAAGGTGGCGATTCCCGCGGTTATGCCGGCTAGCGCACTGATTCTATCCCAGCCGACAGCGAGCGGGACGACGCCGACCGCGGCGAGCGCGACCCCGGAGCCGAGCGGGCGAAGCGTCGCCGGCATCACGCCGGCGGCCGCCGCGAGCGAGGTCGCCACACCGACCGCGGCGAAGCCGACCGGCGCGGCTCGTCGGACTCCGTTCCACTCTCGTTTCCGTCCGGGCGCGACGAACCGGTCCGCCGCGACGACCGCGAAGCCGACCGAAACGCCGATTGCAGCCGGCACCCACGCCGCGGCCGCCGTCCCGAGTGCCAGCACTCCGAACCCGCCGGCGAAGGCGAGTCCCACGCGCTCGACTTTACTGTCGGCGGTCGCCGCGAGGAGCAGCCCCGCGAACGCCGGACCGGCCACGGCCAGCGCCGACCAGTCGGCCGCGAGCGTCGTGACCCCCGCCGGGAGGCCGACGGGAACGTTGTGACCGACGCGGTACGCCGTCACCGCGGCGAGCGGGACGAGCGCGAGTACCCCTGCTAGTGTTCGAAGCGCTCCGTCGGGCGTTCGAGACCGGAGCGCGGCGACGCCGGACGACCGCGGGTTCGAGCCGACGGCGTCCTCGACACCCCGACCGCTCATGGCCCGTCACCTCCCTCGAACCGCGTGGCAAGCGCGCGTTGGTCGGCGGCGACGAAGCGGTCGAGGAAGCTCGCGATTTCGCCGTACAGACCCGCTCCGGACGTGTCAGCCGCTCGTTCAGCCAACCCCCCGGCGGCGACGTGGAGGTGGCGGTCGTGGAAATCGAGCCGCGCCCGCGCCGCGTCTTCGGCCCGCCCGTCGCCCGGGTCGGCCGCGGCCTCCAGCCGCGCGAGGTAGCTCGCGAACTCCAGTTCGTACGGGAGGTAGTCGTGGTTGTCGCGGGTCTCCCGGTCGATTTCGAGTCCGAAGTAGTCGTAGGCGCGCGCGAGGTCGAGGTTCACGTCGTTCCACGCCGCGTCCGGCCGGTACGACGACTCGTACAGCGAGATTCGCGGCCCCTCGCTGTCGAGCGAGCCGTCGGTCCGGTCCGCGTACTCGGCGTAGCCCACCGTGAACAGGTCGTTGAACCGGGCGCAGGCCGTCTCGTAGTCGTCGTCGACGGTCAGTTCCGGCGGGGCGACCGACAGCCCGGTCGCACCGAGAAGTTCTCGGACGGTCTCGTTGACCTCGCCGGCGACGAGTCGCTCGTGGAGTCGCTCGTCTGGCTCGTCGAGCAACGTCGCCAGCGCGGTATAGATTGCCGCCCGCGCCGCCGCGGGTCGGTCGACCCCGCTCGAATCGATGCGGTCGGTATCGTTGTTCGTGTCGTGGTTCGTGTCGTCGGTTCGCGTCTCCGCGCGGGTGTTCGTGTCCATCGTCGTGTCCTCAGTTCTTCCGCACCGCTTCGATAGTCACGAGCGCGACGCCGACGATGGCGAGGCCGGCGACGGTCCACAGTATCGACTCGTACGGCGGCCCCTGCGGTCCGGGGCCGAACGGGAAGTGATACCACTCGCTGACTGACTTCCGGCCGGAGCGCTCCATCTCGGAGCCGTTCCACACCGCGAACGCCACGTCAACGTCGTTGTCGACGGCGAACGAGGTCCGGTTGGCGGCGTCCGAATCGAGCGGGCGCGACATGACGACCGTCCACCGGCCGTCGTCGTGGCTCGCCGTCGTCTCCACCGCCGTCCGTTCGAACTCGGTCGTGGACCCCGGGCCGCCGGCGAGCAGTTCCTCGGTCTCCCCGTCGGCGCTCCAGTACCAGACGTTCACGAGGTTCCGCGTGCTCCCCATCGAAATCGGGGGGCGGGCCGAGGTGTTGACCGGCACCTGCACCGCGGCCGCGTCGAGGAACGACCTCGGACTGGTGGCGTTGCGGTCGGCGGTTCCGTCGGCCCACGAGAGTCGGAGATACAGCCGCTCGTCGGTCCGGGCCGACTGGACGCGAACCGATTCGACGGAGGTGTCGCTCGCGTTCGGAACGCCGCTGGGCGCGCTCGTCAGCGGGACGGTCACCGACGGAACGGTGTCCCACGCCTCGCTCGTGGGCTGTTGGGGTCGGTCGTCGGCAGCGACCGATCCGACGGGAATCTCGTTCGCGGGGCGCGCGGACACCGCCGCGGGGCCGGCCACCGCGGCGAGTAGGAGCACTACCACGACGGCGACTGCGGCGGCTGCGGCCGTTCGACGTTCACTCATCGTCGAACACCTCCGGAACGAGTCCCGGCGAGCCCGACTTCGCTCGCGTGGCTCGCATCAGTCGAACACCTCCAACCGGTACTTCCGGGCCGGGTTGGTGTCGGTCAGCATGTCGAGGAGTTCGCTTTCCCCGCCGCGGTCGACCTTGTCGCGTTCCTTCTCGATGGTGTCGAGCGCGTCGTGGACGCGGTCGCCGAACAGCTCTTCGAGGTAGTTTCGCGGGATGCGGTCCACGTCCACCGTCTCGCCGTCTTCGGAGTGCTGCGGCGGCGCGAACGGCGGGATGTAGTAGACGTTCGGTTGCGTCTGGTACTCCGGATGCAGCGGGAGTGCGACCTCGTACTCCTCGACGAGTTTGTGAATCGGCCCCTGTTCGTCGTCGAGGAACCCGACGAGTCGCAACTGCGGCGGACAATCTTCCGCGCAGGCGGGGGCGAACGTCTCGCCGTCGGGGCCCTCGCCCTCGATGCGGGGGTAACAGAAGATGCACTTCTCGGAGGTCTTCTGCGTCGCGTTGTAGTACACCTTCTTGTACGGACAGCCCTCGACGCAATAGCGGTAGCCGCGGCAGCGCTCCTGGTCGATGAGGACGATACCGTCCTCCTCGCGTTTGTAGATGGCCTTCCGCGGGCACGCCTCCACGCAGGAGGGGTGCGTGCAGTGGTTGCAGATGCGCGGGAGGTAGAAGTAATACGAGTTCGGATGCTCGCCCGCGCCTTGGTCTTCGTCCCAGTTCGGCCCCCACTCGGGGTCGCTGTCTGGACGCAGTGGCTGGTCGTCGCCGTTGTACATGACCTCCTCGTGGTTGAACGACCACGCGTCGCCGTAGTCCGATTGGTCGGGGATGTCGCCGGGCTTTCGCTCGGTGTGTTCGGCGTCTTTCCAGCCGCCGCCGGAGTCCTCCCAGTCGCGCGGGTAGCCCTTCCCGGGCTTCGTCTCGACGTTGTTCCAGTACATGTAGTCGCGGCCGCCGCCCTCCGTCCAGAGCGACTTGCACGCGACCGTACAGGTCTGACAGCCGATGCACTTGTTCAGGTCCATCACCATGGCGACCTGATGGTCGACGCCGTCGGCGAGGTCGACCCCGTCGCCGTCGGCCTGTGCCGCCGGCCCGTCGTCGGCGCTCATTCGGCGTCACCCCCGCCTTTCCGCACGTCGACGCGGACGTCGCTGTTGACCCCCGTCGGCCCCCAGTAGTTGGGGAAGAAGTAGAGGTGTTCGCCGGAGTCCTCCGGGTACTGGACCAACTGCGTCGGCTTCATGTACATCGGGACGAGCGAGTTGAAGTTGGTGTCGCCGGCGAACTGGAACCGCTCCCAGGCGAAGTACATCCGCGCCGTGCCGCGCTGGCTGCTCGGGTAGAGCTTCGCCTGCAGTTCGACCGACGCGAGGTCGTTGAACACCTCGACGGTGTCGCCGTCTTCGATACCGCGCTCGGCGGCGTCCTCGGGATGGAGATAGACCACTGGCTCCCCGCGCTGGAGGCGGAGCAGTTTCTCGTTGTCACGCCAGGTGGAGTGGATCGACCACCGTCCGTGCGGCGTGTTGTACTCCATCGGGTAGTCGCCGCCCGTCTGCGTCGGCCCCTCCTTGTGCGTCGGCAACTGCTCACCGAGTTCGAGGAACCAGTCGTGGTCGATGTAGTACTGCTGTCTGCCGGTGACGGTCGGCCACGGATTCTTGTCTTGGACGAAGTCCTTCCACGGCGCGTACGCCTCGCCCTCCTCGATGTCGGAGGTCCAGTGGTCGCCGGCGGCCAAGAGCCGCTGGGGCTGTTCGACCGTGTCGGCGAACGTTATCTGGTCGTCGCTCTCGGACGGATTCGACTCCTCGGAGTGTTCGAGGATGTACTCGCAGGCGGCGCGGTCCCCGGCGAGCGCGTCGGCTTCGCCGGTTTCCCAGTCGCGGACGTAGTCGTCGTAGACGGACTGAAGGTCGATGTCGCGGTCGAACTTCCGGTCCGAAATCGGGGCGACGCCGCGCTCGGTTGCGACCTCCTGAATCTTCGCGGCGAGTTCACGGAATATCTGCCAGTCGGTCTTCGACTCCCCGAGCGGTTCGACCGCGGGCGTGAAGGGATGCACGTAGCTGTGCATGTCCGTCATCGAGAGGTCGTGTTTCTCGTAGTGGCTCGCGGTCGGCAACACGATGTCCGAGTACAGCGCCGTCGAGTCCATCCGGAAGTTGATGTCGACGACGAGGTCGAGTTTCGGCCACAGTTCCTCTTCGACGGCGACGTTCCCCTTCGCCTGGTTGAAGTAGTTGCCGCGCCAGACGAACATGGTCGTCGGGTCGGGACGAGAGCCGTCGGCGCGTTCCTCGGGGTAGACCGGCATCCACCCCTCGTCGATGGACTCCCGTATCTTCGCGGCCGTGTCGGCGTCGGTGTTGTCGAGGATGCCCGCGTGGTAGTAGGTCCACAGCGTCGTCGGCACCCCGCGGACGTTGCCCGTCGGGAACGACAGCGACTTCCAGCCGTGGAACGTCCATATCTTCTCTTGGCCGACGTAGTGGTCGAGCCCGGTCCCCTGCTCACCGAGGTTGCCCGTCAACGTGACGAGCAACTGGAGCGCGCGGTTCCCGAGGTCGTTGTGGTACCAGTCGTTGACGCCCTTGCCCTGGATTATCTTCGCCTTGTCGGCCTCGGCGAACTCGCGGGCGACGCGCTGGTACGTCTCTTCACCGACGCCGGTCTTGTCGTGGACCGTCTCCGGACCCCAGTTGTCGAGTTCGTCCCGCAGTTCGGCCCACACAGTCCGGACGCGGACGCGCCCGCTTTCGGTTCGGACCGCGGTTTCGCCGTCCAGTTGCGGGTCGAAGTCGAGTTCGATGCTCTTGGAGTAGTCCTTCTGCCCGTCGCGTTCACCGAGCGACCCCGGTGCCTCGCGGAGGCGTCCGTCGGAATCGAGCATGAGCAACATCCACTCCGGTCGGTCGGCGTCGGTCGAGACCGAGGGAACCTCGCTCGCGCGGAGGAACTTTCCGGTGTCCTGCCGGACCAAAAGCGGCATGTCAGTCTGCTCTTTGAGATGGGCCTCGTCGTACAGTTCCTCGTCGACGATGGTCCGGGCCATGCCGAGCGCGAGCGCGGTATCGGTGCCCGAATCGGGACTGAGCCACTCGTCGGTGTGGATGGCCGTCTGCGAGTAGTCGGTGAAGACGCCGACGCGCTTCGTCCCGTTGTAGCCCGATTCGAGGAAGTACTTCGCGTCGGGGATGCGAGTGACGTTGATGTTCGACCCCCACGCGATGATGTAGTCGGCGTTGTACCAGTCGGCGCTCTCGGCGTTGTCGGTCTGAGTGCCCCACGTGATGGGCTGGCCCGGCGGCAGGTCGGAGTACCAGTCGTAAAACGAGTGGCTGACGCCGCCGAGGAGGTTGATGAGCCGCGACCCGCTGGCGAACGAGACGGGACTCATCGCCGGAATGGGAGTGAAGCCACTGATGGCGTCGTAGCGACCGGCCTGCACCTCGTCGACGACGTGCTCGGCGATTTCGGTGAGCGCCTCGTCCCACGAGATTCGCCGCCACTTCCCCTCGCCGCGCTCCCCGACGCGCTTCAGCGGGTGTTTGATTCGCTCGTCGGCGTTGACGTAGTCGGTGTAACACGCGCCCTTCTGACAGCCGCGGGGGTTCGGGTCGGGCAGGCTCTCGTCGAACCGCGGGTAGTCGCCGGCCTGCTCTTCGCGCCACACCTGCCCGTTTTTCACGTAGACGTTCCACGAGCAGCTGCCGGTGCAGTTGACGCTGTGCGTGGACCGAGAGACCGAGTCCCAGTCCCATTGCTCGCGGTAGAGGTCCTCCCAGTCCCGGTAGGGGTAGTTCCCGATGGGGTCGTCGACGGGGTTCAGCCCGCCCATCTGGAACAGCGGGTCGTCGTCGGCCGCGGACCGGCCGATACCCAGAAGCGAGGCGATGCCGACGCCTTCGAGGAACCGGCGACGGGAGACGCTCGTCCCCTCGGTCGCCGGCTCTCCCGGCGGGTCGCCGACCGCCGGCGGGCCGTCCGTCTGTTCGGCTTGCGATTCGTCCGTTCCCGACTCGTCGTCGGGGGTCGAGGTGTTCGTTCGGTTCATGAATCTATCTGTAAAAAGACGGTCGTTAGTGCCAGTCCAGCGCCCAGAACGCCGAGCGAAATCCCCACGAGCGTGTCGCCGCCCGCGTCGAGGCCGACGGCGACGAGCGCCACGCCGAGAAGCTTACTCGCGCGGTCGAGGTGCCGGTACGTCCGAGGCGAGAGTTCGATGCGTCGCCGCGGAGCCCCGCCGGCGTTCGCGTCAGTCATCGCCGGCCTCCCCCGGAACGCGTCCGGTTCGGCTCTCGTCCGCGTCGTCACCCAGCACGCGGTAGACGAGAGCCGCGGAGCCGATGGGGACGACGAACAACGCGACGGTCAAAATCGGATTGACGACGCCGGTTCCGACGCCGAGCGCCCGGCCGAGGAGGTTGTTCATGCCCGCGATGGAAGCAATCATGATGAACTGAATCGCGGCGACGCCGACGGCGGTCTGCCACGGCCGGTCGAGAGGGTCGGCCGTGAAGTGGACCGACTCGTCGTGGTAATCGACGAACGGCCACACCGCCACCGCGCCGAACACGAGCGTCGGCAGGAAGACCCCTCCGACGAACTCCGTCGAGACGTGGATGTCGGTGAATGGAACGGTGAATCCCATCCACGACGGGAGCAGTTTCAGCAGACCGTAGACCCACATCAGGAACCAATCGGGCATGATGAGTTCCGGCGTCCCCGCGGGGTTGTTCGGCCCGTACTCGGCGATGTTGTGGACCGGGAGGAACCCGGCCAGCATCGCCAGCGTGGCCAGCGTGAGGAAGAACACGACCGCGCTCACGGCCGCCTGATTGGGGAACGCCGGGAGGCCGACGACGACGCTGTCGTCGTCTCTCGGGACGGTCTGTTCGGCGCCGCCGTCGCTCGACGGGGACCCCTCGACCGGGGGTTGCTCTCGGGTTTCGAGTCCTCGCACGTCGTCATCGCGGGGGGCCTCCGTGTGCTTCTGGCGGACGAGAATCGCCATGTGGACGGCGAGAAGCCCCCCGATTGCCACGGGAATGACGAGGACGTGGAGGAAGTAGAGCCGCGGTATCGTCGCGCTCGACGGGAACTCCCCGCCGAAGAACGCCTTCCCGGCTACCCCCCCGACGAGTGGTATCGACGTGGCGAGGTTGTAGCCGATGCCGGTGGCTGTCGCGGCGAACTCGTCGAAGGGAAGTGCGTACCCCGTGTAGGCCGCGCCCATAGAGAGCCCCGCCAAGCCGGTACCGACGACCCAGTTCGGCTCGCGCGGATTGCGATACGCCCCGGTGAAAAACACCCTGAGCATGTGCAGTCCGATGGATGCGACGAACAGGTGAGCCGCCCAGTGATGCATCCGCCGGATGAACATCCCGAAGGGGATGTCGTAGGTGATGTGCAGGACGCTCGCGAACGCCTCGGGCACCTCTTGGCCTTGGAACTTCGCGACGCTCCCCTCGTATTCGACGCCGCTCGTCGACGGTTCGAAGAACATCCCGAGGAATATCCCGGTGAGGACGAGAAGCAGGAAGCAGAACAGCGCCACCTCGCCGAGGAGAAAGGAGTCTTCGGCGGGGAACGCCTTCCCGAGGAACGCGCGGCCGCTGTCGAGGGCGAACCGCTCGTCTAACCAGTCGTACGCCTCGTTCCCGGCATCGCCGGCACGGTCAGCGAGGTTGTCGAGTCGAGACATCACTCGCCTCCCGGGCCGACCGGCCCGTTGAAGTCGCCCGTTGCGATGAGGTTCCCCTCGCTCGACAACGTGATTGGCAGTTGCGGGAGCGCCCTCGACGGCGGCCCGCCGACCACCTTCGCACCGGCAGTCGGGTCGAACTTGCCGAAGTGACACGGACAGACGAGCGTCTCTCCGTCCTCGTTCGAGACCATACAGCCGGCGTGGGTACAGACCTTCGAGTAGGCGGCGTAGCCCGACACCGTGTACTCCAGGTTCGTTGCGCCACCGTAGGCGTCCTCCGCGTGCCTCACGAGCAGCGTCGGTGCCTTTTCGATGCCCGGCCGGGGCTCCGGGAACACGGTCATCTTCTCACCTTCGCGCAGGGCGTTCTCGCCGATGCGCTCGCCGTCGCCGTCGACGAGGTAGATGCCGTCCGAGTACACGGGGCCGGTGTACGAACGCTCGAAGACGCGAGTCAGCCCCGCCAACGGCGCCGCGAGGCTCGCAACGGCGGTCAATCCCCCGACGCTGGCGAGCAGTTTCGCGTAGTCGCGACGGGCGAGCGAGGCGCGGTCGTCGGAGAAGATACTCGGCTGGTGGTTGCTGTCGTCCCCGCAGTCAGCGCAGTACTCGTCGCAGTCGTCCGATGCGTGCTGATTGTCGAGTCTCATTAGTGTCCCCTCCGTTCTGCGACCTCGACGTGGGGGAGGAACCACGCGTAGTACGATACGGTGAGCAAAGCGAGCGCGGTGAACATCCCCGCGGCGTAGACGCCGAAGTACTGGGTCCGCGCGAGCGTCAGATACTCGCCGGTGAACAGCGCCGCGAAGACGATGGCGAGGATGGTCAGCCCGCCCATCGCCACGATTCCCTCGATAGCGTCGGAGGCATCGTCGTACTCGACGACCCAGCGGTCCGCCGTCCAGAACCACGGGAGCCCGACCTGACCGCCATCTGCGACGGTCGATTCGTCGCTCGGACCGGCTCTGACCGCCGTGTCCATGAACCGGTGGACGGCGGCGAGGACGCCGACGAGCGCGAAGAGCGCGACCCACACGATGACGCCCACCTGACTCGGCGCGAGTTTCTCCGGCGTGTCGACGATCTCCTGCAGCGGTCGCATCTCGGTGACGCTCTGGTCGATTTCTATCTGTTCGCTCGGCGGCTCGCCGTGCAGCGCCACGTACCACGTCGGCAGGAGCACCGCGGCGACGAGCAGCAACACGACGACCGTCCCGCGTCTCACGGTGACTCACCCCGCGTCCCGACGCGCCGCCTCACGCTCCAAACGAGCGGCGCTCCATTCGCCCGCTTGGCCCCGAGTAAGCTCATGGATATCATACTTCGATTCGTTCGAAAATCTGTACCGAGGCCAGTAACACCCGAACCATAGGGTGCGGGGACTTTATCCCGCCACCGTCGAGAAATCGAATAGAATCCGAATCGAAACCACGTGACTGCGAACGGGTTCGCCGAAGGATATTTCAGAGCTACTGTCGTACGCCGGCCTATGAGTGAGGGCGTGCACGGTGAAATTCACGTGGCAGACCCGTCCATCTGTCGGGTGTCGGAGGCGTCGAAGGAGACCACTATCGACTCGGTCTCGCGGTCGGTCGGCGCGACCGGCGATACCGCCGCAGTCGAGTTCACCGCTCCCTCGTCGGCCGCGATTGACGACGCGAACGAGATATTTCACCACGAACAACAGACGATTTATCGCGTCACCCACTCTCCCACCGAGGAGTCGCGGTGTGCCTGCGAACTCGTCGAGGGTCACGGCTGTCCAGTCCGCCACCTCGAAGCGGACTGCGGCGCGGTCGTGCTGTCGTTCGTCGCCGCGGACCTCGAATCGTTCCGCGATATCGTCGTCAACCTCAAATCGGCGTTCGACGGCGTCTCACTCCGGCGACTCACACAGTCAGAGCCGGACTCCGCCACCGGCTCGCTCGTGTTCGTCGACCGCGACGAACTGACGGCGAGACAGCGGGAAGTCCTCGAGACGGCCCACGAGATGGGGTACTTCGAGCACCCCCGTGAGGCGAACGCGACGGAGGTCGCCGCGGCGCTCGATATCAACCGCTCGACGTTCACCGAACACCTTTCGGCCGCCCAGTCGAAGCTTCTCGATACGATTCTCGACGTGTAGTTGATAACTCGCCTATGTATTCCCGCCCTATGATGGGATGTGATAGATACTGCTAGGAGTCCGTGCTTCGGTCGTGATCGCCGTGCCAGGTCAGTTCGTCTTTGACTGCCCGGAGTGCAGCGTCGAGGTGTGTGTCGACGCGGGCATCCGCGAGCGGATTCTGGACGACGGGTGCGTGTTGTGCGCCTCGCCGGTCGAGACGGACGCATTCGACCCGCACCCGCGCAAGTCGTGACCCGGTCTGCCGACCCTCGCTTCGCGAACGGCGACGGAGATTTCTGTCGGTGACCGCGTTCATTCTTCGGTCGAGAGTCACCGCCTTGATTCCTTGGTCTTCGAGGGGACTCACCACGTACGCGCTTGCACCATCGCGCCGTCTCGTCGACAGCCTGAACTCAAAGCCAGCTCACCCTCTCTAGCCAGCCTCGTTGGAACTCCGAGTCCGACAGTACCAAACTACACCCTCGAAAGCTCCCGGGGGTACAGCATCTACTCGTCGATTCAATTGGGGCAACTCAAAATCAACGAGCAAAAGCACACGCTCCATTCGAGAGGCACAACCCGTGTTTCACGTCGAAAAGTCCCCAGAGTACGCTCAGGAGCGCCATTGCACAAGATGGATCGTCGTCGAAAAGCCCAATACGAGCAGTCGTCGACGCCTCCCAATTTCGGCGTTGACGAAAATCGAATGCAGTCGATACACCTCACCAACGAGAGGGTGTACTGTCGAATTAGCGTATTGGCGTTGTGTTTAGTGAGCCATTACAGGAGGTGATGTTCTCACTGGCCAGTGTTGTATGTGGATGAGATTCGTGCAGCAGCAGGACTCCTGTGGGAAAACACAAGCGAATTAGAGCTCAGTACTGTCGACTATGGGTGCAGGGCTTGGAATCTAGTTCTCCCCCGAATTCAGGGGTGTAGAATTCCACTAGTTTTGGCCAAGGGTGTCTCCGTTGACTCGACTCGTGATTCCAACGAAGGGGGACATCTTAGAACACTCAGTCTTCCTCTGTGTGCTACTTCTTCTGTGTGTCCTCAGTTTGTCGGCTCTCTAGCTCAGTCGGCAGTGAATACACCGAGCGATAGTAGCGAGTTCACTGATAGTTCACACGAACTACATCGAACCGATGTGACGTGCTTCTGAACATCGCTGACGTAGGTGTGGTTGTCCGGATACCCTCGCTTAGGTGGAAAAGTGAGGGCACTTCTCCAAACCAACAACTGCTACTCAACAAATACTAATATGGTGATTTGGATACGCCACCTCTCTCAAGCTACGAGATCTCCCAAAAGACGCAACGGCTCTATGCCCAAGTAGGTTTGATTAGGTACCCTCCCCGGGCAGGATCGAAGAACCCAAGATCCCGCTTAAGGAAAGATGGCTCAATAATCCGTGGATCGAGAGTTGAATCTTCGGCAAGAATTAGCCCGTGTAGATCGTGTGTATCGGCCAGAGACGGATAGTCTTCTTCAAACCGGTCGAGATACATCATAAGTTGTCCAAACGCCTTGTGGGCGTCAGTTGCCCCATCAATAGACTCTTGAGATGTCTTTATCTCCACAAGGTGAATCTCAGATTTTTTCACCATTACAACGTCTGCTCTCACAGTCCCTGCAGCGGTTCCCGAACCAGCGAATGCGGCAACATCTTTCTTAGAATGAAAACCACGGGGGATATCTCTTCCAGCTAGTAACTCACTTCGGGAGAGATCTGTTGATACAGAGCGGTTCAGAGTTGCAGCTGAGCGGTGAATACCTAATGGTACTTCGGTTTGGATGAAATCATAGAGGGTAGGATCGGACTCCCCTACAACAAACCAACCACCTAGAGCGCGTTGCTCGTTTTCATTCAGAGGATCTCTAGATAAAATCGGGACCTCGTCCCAAGACTCATCCATCGTTGTGAAATTTCTCAATAAGAGTGGCCTTGTACTTTTCAGCCTCTAATTCAGCGAGTCTTTCTTTCAGCTTTTGCCGTTCGTCAAAGTTGTCAAAAAACTCTCCACACCGCCCAACTTCAGTGTGAGCAAGTCCGGCTTCTATGAGCTCCTTCATTAGGTTCCGAGCAATCGAAAACTCAGTTGAAGACGTGCGGTTTTTGTCCCCGTGAGTATCCATTGACAAAGCTATTGCGACGTCGTAGGCTTTCGGCATCTTGGCAAGTTCTTGTTCAACATTCATCTGCTCTACGCGCTTCTCCCAACGTGGTCCTTCGAGCTTTCGGAAGAACTCCTCGGGCCAGACCGAGTAGGGATCTACATCTGGCGCTTCGTCAAAATACTCCTCAGATGAGAGTCCGTCCATTATCAGACGGGCATGAAGTATGTCTCCGGTCTTTGGAGTTGCTCGATACAAAGGCACTTCGTAATTTCTCATATTTCAATTAAAATATGTATCATAATCACTCTTTCTGACGCAATTCTTCAAACTGTGTTCGGGCTGGATTACCCTACATTTTCTTTGAGTTGTTAGCGTTTGTGTACGACATGGAACATGACCGTATTCGTGGTGTGTTGTTGGGACTTGCGTGTGGGGACGCACTTGGTCGGCCAGTCGAGTTCACGTCTGCAGAGGCGATTGCTGCTGAGCACGGACGCCTGACCGACATGGTTGGGTACGGAACTTGGAACCAACCAGCCGGGACAATTACTGATGACACTGAGCAGGCCCTGTGTATCGCACGAAGTCTTGCAGAACATGGCGGGTTCTCTCCAGGAGACATCGCTGACCGATTTGTAGCGTGGTACGATAGCGAACCATTTGACATTGGACGGATGACACTCCGGGCACTAAGCCGACTCAAACACGGTGCAGCATGGGACGAGGCCGGGCAAGCAGTCTGGGAGTTGAGCCCGGAAGGGCAAAACGCTGGGAACGGCAGCGTGATGCGATGTCCACCACTAGCAATTCGGTATGCGGCTGATTGGGACACTCTCGTAGATGTGAGCCGACAATCCTCCCAAATCACACACGCTGATCCCCGATGTACGTGGGGATGTGCCGTGTTGAACCTCACAATCGCTGGCCTTCTTGAAGACGCTGAGACACCGCTTCGTGACGCGCTTGACTTTATTGGTAGTGACGCACCTGTGGCGCTCACTGATGCGCTCGAACCGATTGCCGATGGTGAGTCTCCGGACGCGCTGAAAACCTCTGGATACGTCGTGTCCTCGCTGCAGACTGCACTTCACGACGCACGTGGTGCAGCGACGCTCGAGGACGCGATTGTAACCGCGGTCAACCGCGGTGGTGACGCGGATACGATTGGTGCCATCACTGGGGCAGTCGCTGGTGCTCGATTCGGTCAGTCACAGTTTCCTCGACGATGGACGGCGGCCGTTGATGAGACAGCAGAACTCACAGCCCTCACAAATCAGTTGCTCAACTACGACTGAGAGAAGTTACACTCAGCAGGGGGCTGCAGGAGCATAGTTAGAGTAGAGCACTAGCAAGTTACAAATTCACTTTGATGGGTATCCCGCTCTAGTGGTTGACCGAGTCAATCGGTGCCGTTGAGTCGGAGACCTTTGAGGTTTAACCCCGTTCTGGGTTTCTACCGCATCGCGACGGACGTCGTTCTTCAGGACGATCGGCTCCGGGTAGTTTCAATCTCGTTCTGGGTTTCTACCGCATCGCGACGTAGTGGGCGGAAGGAGTGGGCTCGCCCCGGTGGGTCATGTTTCAATCCCGTTCTGGGTTTCTACCGCATCGCGACCTGAATCGTGTGCGGAGAGACGCCCCATTCAAATAGGTTTCAATCCCGTTCTGGGTTTCTACCGCATCGCGACCCGACCTCTGGTTCGTCCGCCGCGACCTCTTTCGTTTCAATCCCGTTCTGGGTTTCTACCGCATCGCGACCGCCCTCTTGGATGACCTCGCCGTTGAGCCGGACCGTGTTTCAATCCCGTTCTGGGTTTCTACCGCATCGCGACGTGCTCTGCGCTACGAACGTCGTCATCCATCGAGCATGTTTCAATCATGCGAATACGTGGAACTCGAATCCGGAGCACTCCACGAGGACGTATGATCAACTCCGGCCCTACGTTCGCCTCGCCGATGCGTTTGCGTCTTGCCAAACGCCGGAATCAGCGACAGTCGAGCGGAATCAGAAGGGATTGGAAGTCGCGTATCCCGGAACCGACCTCGAGCTTCAGCACCACATGCTTGACGACGTGAAAGGAGTGTTCACGAACCTCCTCAACGGTGGGATCAGCAACGTCCTCAAAGAACACCTTGGGTACGAGCGACTTCTCATCTACCAAGACGGTTGCGTCTATCGGCACTGTCTAGTTAGTCGCCTCCTCGACCGGTGTTCGTCCGTCGAGCGCTTGATGCGGTCTTTGAAAGTTGTAGTATTGCACAAATTGTATGAACCAC